>ERZ827423.1-NODE-1-length-649676-cov-7.925969_pt1 | contig 649676 bp, 566 predicted proteins | sample MGYA00519775_ERZ827423 | MGnify/ENA primary metagenome ERZ827423 (study PRJEB31778, sample SAMEA3449296) | human gut metagenome | biome: human gut; feature: human-associated habitat; material: faeces | place: United Kingdom | collected 2010/2012 ... | reverse complement strand
AAATGAATTTAGTCGGCAAAGAGTCACCTCGTTGCCTCACCCTCTCCGCTGATCGGACAAGCATTTTGACTAATCTCAGTCGGTTGGTGAGGGATTAGTTCTTGTGGGCGATGTGGACAGCGGCGACGCCGAAGGTCACGTTCGTCCATTCGATATCGGTGAAGCCCGCATCACGCAGCATCTGCGCAAAGCCTTCTTGATCCGGAAAAGCCTTGATGGATTTGGCAAGATAGATGAACCCGGATGCATCGCCCGTGCAGATCTTTCCCCACAGCGGGATGCCGAAGCGCAAATAGAACCGATACCCAAGGCGCATGAGCGGATTGGGAGGGGTGGAGAATTCGAGCACGCAGAGCGCACCGCCCGGCTTCAGCACGCGATACATCTCGGAGAGCGCTTGTTCGCGCTTGGGCATATTACGAATGCCGTAGGACATGGTGATGATGTCAAAGCTCTCGTCTTCATAAGGGATGTCTTGCCCGTCCACGACCGCAAGCTCAACCGGAACGCCGCGGTTCTCCCCTTCTTCGAGACGCTCTTTTGCCACATCGAGCATAGCAGGGGTGTAGTCGGAAAGCACGATCTTCGCTGGCTTCTTGCGATTGCATGCCATGAAGCTCACATCACCGGTGCCGCCCGCAATATCGAGCAACTGCGTTTCGGGCGTGATGGGCGATTTGTCGATGAGCGTTTCGAGCCAGGAGATGTATTGGCCGAAGCTTGAAAGGCGGTTGAAGCGTTCGTAATCCCACGCGATATCAGTGAAGATCTTCTTCACACGATCAGACGAAAGTTCAGCAGGAGCATTCTGGCCCGTTGCCGTATCGATCGAATGTCCGCTTGTCTCGAGCTTTGCCGCACCCATTTGCACCGCGCCCTCAATCACCCTTCATGTTCTCGAGCCTAAGATCGGCCCGCTTTCTTGCGTGCAATCTATCGTAGCTATCCGCACAAAGAAAGCAATCGAAGGTTTTAGGAGCGGCGCGATTACGGGCTGAATAGCTCTTAGGTGAACAGGTTAGTAAGGATCATCGAGCGAAACGTGCGCTGCCACGTCACAATCGAAGTCGAAGAACTTATCCGCTTGGTAGCGCTCGAGTGCAACGAGCGCGATCATCGAGGCATTGTCGGTGCATGCCTTGAGCGGAGGCATGGTCAAGCGAACACCCAGTTCATCGCAGAGAGCTTCGTAGGCTTCGCGCAGCTTCGGATTCGCAGCGACCCCACCACCCAAGCAGAACTCGCGCGCGCCAGTTTGCTCAAGTGCCGTGCGTGCTTTGGCAATCTGCACGTCGATGACCGCCTGCTGGAAGCTTGCCGCGATATCAGGCATATTCCACTCTCTGTCCGCTTGCTGCTCCTTTTGCAGATAGGTGAGCACCGCTGTTTTGAGGCCAGAGAGCGAGAAGGTGTAATCACCCGAATGGAGCATCGCACGTGGGAACTTGATCGCACGTGGATCGCCCTTCTCCGCAAGCTTCGAGATGAGTGGCCCGCCGGGGTATCCGAGCCCAAGCGCCTTCGCCACCTTGTCGAACGCCTCCCCTACCGCATCGTCAAGCGTTTGACCGAGCGTTTCGTATTCGCCCCAGTCCTTCACTTCCACGAGCATCGTATGACCGCCCGAAACGAGCGACACCACCATGGGCGGTTCGATCTCAGGGCAGGCAAGCTTGTTCGCGTAGATGTGTCCTTCCAGGTGGTTGACCCCCACCAGCGGCAGATCGCAGCTCCAGGCTAGCCCTTTAGCAAACGCAAGACCCACCACGAGCGCGCCTACCAAGCCAGGAGCATACGTTGCCGCAACCGCTGAAAGATCCTTCCAGGTTAGGTTCGGGTTTTGGAGCGTTTCGCGCGCTTGTTCCAGACATTCAAACGCCACACCTGCGATGGCCTCGATATGCTTACGACTTGCGATCTCGGGCACCACGCCGCCGAAACGCGCATGGAAGTCGATCTGGGAAGCCACTACATCGGCGATGATCTCGCCTTCGCCGTTGATGATGGCGGCCGCTGTTTCATCGCATGAGGTCTCGATCGCGAAGATGAGCGTTTCGGAAGAGGGCACGCCCTCATGCGCACGAGCGATGTCGTTGATCATAAGATCCATGCCTGCCACATCATGGTGAGGTAGTGGCAACGGGCCTTCGTAGATCACGGCATCTTCGCGGTCAGAATAATAGCGCGGACGCACACCGATGTTCTTCAAGCCCAGCTCTTCATAGAAACGATGCGCTCCTGTGTTCGTGATGCGCACTTCAAGCGACATCTCATGTGCGCCCAGGTCACGCGCATCGAGTGCGATCTGCTCAATGAGCGAGCGGGCGATTCCCAAGCGCCTATAGCGAGGATCGGTCGCGACTTTCAGGATCTGCACTCCGCCATCAACGATCCATCCGCCCGCATAGCCGATGAGTGTATCGCTTCCATGTTCGACGGTTCGTTTTGCGGCATCTGACGTAAGAAACGCCGCCCACCAGGTGCGATCGCTGCGTGGCAGATCGTCGATGATCTGAGCTGCATTCCACGCGTCGCTTCCCATCACGCGCGCCTCGAGCGCTTCCACTTCGCCCACCCAAGAAGCATCGAGCGGAACGAAGCGCACTTCGAAGCCCGCGGGAAGCACGGAGCTTCCTTGATCGTCTTCAAGCCCTGACTCTACGGGGATGCTCGCACAACACCCTTCTTTGGGGTCTGCCACCCCCACGCGCAACTCCTGCGCACGCGCGGCGCCTTCTGGCATCTTCGCCAGCTTGATGCGTTCGTGTTCTTCCGCATCGGAAAGGCGCGTATAGACAGGCAACAGCGCGAGCGGGTTGCCCAGCTCTTGATCATCGGGATCGAAGGCACCATTGCACCAAGCAGCCTCAACGCAGCGCAGCAAACCAGCGCCCGTGGGATGCCAGTCGCTCTCAGGCGCAAGCGTGCCGAAGGGCGCGAACAGCTCAGCGAACTTGCCGAGTGCATCGCCCGTGATGGTCTGACGTTCTGCAGAAGCTGCCAGCCACTCCTTCGTCGCTTCGGCCTTGATGACGAAATCGGCATTTTGGCGCACGGAGCCTTCGTCGTTCAGCACATAGCGCACAGGATAAACCTCTTTGCGCATCGCATCACCAAGAACGACCACCTCGCCACGCGCGCCCTTCGCCCATTGATCCCACGCTTGGGCATCGAGCGTGGAGACACCGAAGAGCGGCAGGTCCAAACCGAGCGCGATCCCTTTGGCGGTTGCCGTGCAGATGCGCACACCCGTGAACGAGCCTGGGCCACGGCCGCAAGCCACACACGCAAGCTCGCTCTTGGCCACCCCTGCGTCTTCGAGCGCGGCATCGATCTTCGCGATGAGCTTCGTGTTCGAAGCGCGGAATGCAGGCGTCTCGCACGATGCGAGCACCTTTATCGTGGCGGTTTCGCGCTCGAGTTTCCCCACGCCAACAGCGATGATCTCGTTGGCCGTATCGAAGGCAAGTATGTAGTTCTTTTGGGACACTGCGTATCCTTCTCGCTTCACTCCAGGTGCTTAGCCGCTTGAATGCGCGCGAACCAAACGTCGATGAGTACTTGCGTCTCTTCGCTTGTCGTGTGCGCTTCGATCGAACGCGCGTTATCCTCGCGCGTGGTGATCGAGATCCACAACGCTTGGGTAGGAATCTCCTCGGGGAACTTCGCGGCCCATTCGATGCAGCTCACCCCATCGGCTTCGACATAGTCATAGAATGCGATGTCTTCAAGCTCGAGCGCATCTTCCAAGCGATACAGATCGAAGTGATAGAGCGGCAAACGGCCTTGATCATAGACGCTCATCACGTTGAACGTGGGTGACGTGACCGCTTCGCCAACGCCAAGTCCGCGCGCAAGCCCTTGGGTGAAGTGCGTTTTCCCTGCACCCAGATCGCCTTCGAGCGCGATCACCGTGCCGGGAACAACCACCTCGGCAAGGGCAGCTGCTATCCGCTGCGTCTCTTCAACATTTAAGGAAGTGATCTTGCGATCCGCTAGCTCCACACGCACTCCTTAGCGCGCGCTGCGCTCAGCAGAACGAACCGTGTGCTCCATGGTGCAAGAGGTAGTGACCGATCCGATCCCGCCAGGAACTGGTGTGATAGCTGCAACGATCGGCTCGACCGCCTCAAAATCGACATCGCCACACATGTGGCCTTCGGCATCGAAGTTGATGCCCACGTCGAGCACGATCTGGCCTTCCGTGAAATATTCCGCACCGAACGCACGAGCACGCCCCGTTGCGCAGATGACGATATCCGCCTGACGCGTGACTTCGGCCAGATCGAGCGTTTTCGAATGGCAGATGGTCACGCTGGCATTGTGACGCAGAAGGATCATCGAAACCGGTTTGCCGATCACAAGCGAACGCCCCACCACCACAACGCGCTTGCCCTGAAGCGGAATAGCGTAATGATCGAGCACCTTAATGCAGGCCTCCGCCGTTGCAGGCGGCAAGGCATCGGGGTCATCGATGAAGATGCCACCAAGCGCCGCGACCGAAATGCCATCGACATCCTTATGAGGAACGAGCATATTGCAAAGCGCCTGCTCGTCCATGTATTCAGGAAGCGGACGGAACATCAAGCAACCGTGAATGCTCGCGTCTTCGTTGATGTATCTGATATCTCCCGCTACCAGTTCAGGATCAACGTTTTCGGGGTAGTCGAACACCTGCACTGCAATATCGAGCGACTCGGCACGCTTGATGGCCATGCGCTCGTAACTGAGATCGTCAGGGTTCGCGCCAACGCGCACGATCGCGAGCTTGGGAACGATGCCCTGCTGGCGCAGCAGTTCTACGCGCGGCTTAAGATCAGCCTCCATGGCTTCGACCACGGGTTTCGAACCGAGAATATGCGGGATCATCGTTCAAGCTCCTTTACCACGGTTTCGTAAGCGCGATCGGCACGCACAGTGTATGCGTTGAGCAGGTTGCGCATCTCTTCTTGATACATGCTCGCACGATCACGATCGGTCATGGAAGCGCAGTTGATCACCACATTGAGCGATGCTCCCTGCAATGCCGCCTTAGCGAAGAGCAGGCTGGCACCGGTATCGGAAAGCGCCATGCGCGAGCCTTTTTCCGCGAGCACTTCTGCAAGCTCGATCACGCGCGCGCAGGTTTGCATGATGGAAAGCGGCACATCACACGCAGCGATGAGCGCCGTTTGCAGTGCCTCTTCTTTTGCGCGTTGTTCCTCAGGCGTTTCACGCGGCATACCATAGGCCGCCGCAAGTGGAGCGAAGGCATTCGCGTCTTCTTCAACAAGCTCGATCAGATGGTCGATAAGCGCGCTCAGCTGGTCGCAACAATCCTGAACTTCATCCTGAACAGCGCTGTAGGCAGCCTTGCCCAGCGTAAGGTTGCACACCATAGAAGAGAGTGCTGCTGCAAGCGCGCCGCAATAGGCGCTCGCTCCCCCACCACCTGGCGTGGGAGCTTTGCTCGCCAGTTCGTCGATAAAAGTACGGTCGATCATAGAAGCCGGCTTAGAACAGGCCGCTGATCTTGCCGGTCTCATCCACGTCGATACGCAGTGCCGCGGGCTCTTTCGGCAAGCCCGGCATCGTGAGCACATCGCCCGTAAGAGCGACCACGAAGCCTGCGCCAGCAGAAACCTTCACCTGGCGCACCATGATGCGGAAATCCTTCGGTGCTCCGAGCTTGGCTGGATCATCGGAGAAGCTGTACTGGGTCTTCGCCATACAGACTGGATACTCGCCGAAACCGAGGCTTTCGAGCTTAGCGATCTCCTGCGCAGCTGCAGGCGTGAAGTCCACGCCGTCGGCATGATAGACGCGTTTTGCGATCGCTTCGATCTTTTCAGCCAAACCCAAGCCATCGTCATAAGCAAAGGTGAGCTTGCTCGTTTCATCACACAGGCGCACGACTTCTTCGGCGAGCTCAAGGCCGCCTTCGCCGCCTTTCGCCCACACCTGAGAAAGCGCCACGTTCACACCAAGCTCCTCGCAGCTTGAACGCACGAGATCGATCTCGGCTTGCGTGTCGGTCGGGAATTCATTGATGGCTACCACGCACGGGAGGTTATAGACGTTGCGGATATTATCCACGTGCTGCAACAAGTTCGGCAAGCCAGCCTTCAAGGCCTCAAGATTCTCTTCGCTCAGATCCGCCTTGGCCACGCCTCCATGATTCTTGAGCGCGCGCACCGTTGCCACCACGACCACCGCATCAGGCTCAATGCCCGCTAAACGACACTTGATGTCGAGGAACTTCTCTGCACCAAGATCGGCGCCGAAGCCCGCTTCGGTCACGCAATAATCGCCGAGGGCGAGCGCCATGCGCGTTGCCATGATGGAATTGCAGCCATGCGCGATGTTCGCGAAGGGACCGCCATGCACGAAGGCAGGCGTGCCTTCGAGGGTTTGTACGAGATTAGGCTTGAGCGCATCTTTCAGCAGCGCCGCCATAGCGCCTTCTGCGCCGAGATCATGCGCCGTGACCGGTTCATCGTCGTAGGTGTAGGCCACCACGATCTTGCCCAAACGCTCCTTCAGATCGGTAATGGAAGTTGCAAGACAGAAAATGGCCATGACCTCGGATGCGACCGTGATATCGAAGCCGTCTTCACGCGGCATGCCCGCCTTCGGGCCGCCAAGGCCGCACACGATGTTGCGCAGCTGGCGATCGTTCATATCCACCACGCGCTTCCACGTGATGCGGCGCACATCGATGCCGAGTTCGTTGCCTTGCTGAATATGGTTATCGAGCATAGCTGCGAGCAGATTGTTCGCAGCGCCGATAGCGTGAAAATCGCCCGTGAAGTGCAGGTTGATGTCTTCCATGGGAATGACCTGAGCATATCCGCCACCTGCAGCGCCGCCCTTCACGCCAAAGACGGGCCCGAGCGAGGGCTCGCGCAGCGCGACCACGGTATTCTTGCCCATCTTGGAAAGCGCATCGGCGAGACCCACCGTTGTGGTGGTCTTACCTTCGCCAGCTGGCGTGGGATTGATCGCCGTGACCAGAATGAGCTTGCCCGGCTGGTAGTCCTTATCGCGAAGAAGATTGTAGTCAACCTTCGCCTTCGTGCGTCCATAGCACTCGAGGTATTCGCTCGCCACACCCGCTTTCTCTGCAACAGCGGAAATGTCGAGCGGCTGAGCCGCCTGGGCGATTTCAATATCGGTTAGCACGTCGGGTCCCCTCTTTCTCTTTAGGCTCTAGCGCTGATTATCGCACTTTTTCAACTCGTTATAGATCAGGCGAAGCCCCTGTAAGGTTAGCTCCACATCCACTTCGGTGATCGTATGCGAAAGCGGTGCGATACGGTGCGCGAGACCGCCTGTTGCCACCACTTTGGTCTTATAGCCAAGCTCTGCTTGAATGCGCTCGACCAGCCCATCGACACGAGCCGCTTCGCCGCTCACCACGCCGATCTGGATGGCCTCAGATGAATCGCGGCCGATCGCCACGCCCGGGTCTTCCAATTCGACCGCACGCAAAAGCGCCGCGCGCGACATGAGCGAGCGCATCGAAGATTCCACGCCGGGAGCGATAACGCCGCCTACGAACACGCCATCCTTGTCGATGACCTCCATGTTCGTTGCGGTGCCGAAATCAACGACCACGACCGGTGCGCCGAAGATGGCCTTCGCTGCGACCGCATCAGCCACGCGATCGGCGCCAAGTTCGACGAACGAAGTCTTGTCGATGTTCAGCAAGTGAGCGCAACTGCGCGCCGAAACCACCTGAGGTGCAACCCCGAAGGAGCGTTCGCACGCCTTTTCCCAATTGTGCGTGAGCGCTGGCACCACCGAACAGAGGATGGCGCCCTTGATCACGCCAGCATCGATCTCTTCGGCACTGAGCAGCGCACGAAGCTTGATGCGCAGTTCATCGCTCGTGTATTCAACGTTAGTGGCAAGGCGCCACATATGGATCAAACGATCTTGATCATAGATTCCCAAAACGGTGTGGGTATTGCCGATATCAACCACTAAAAGCATCGCGAAGTACCTTCCCAGGCCTACTATTTTTTAAAAACGCTCGGCGATTATGTACAGTAAATCGTAAAACGAATGCTACCATATTGCATAAGGGGAAATCACTTTATCAGCACGCGCTTGATAAAAGTTTTAACAGATATTGAGAGGGATTAGCTATGGATCATACTCCTGCGCGCATTCTTGTCGTTGACGACGAACCATCTATCACCGAATTCGTTAGCTATGCTCTGCAGAAGGAAAACTACACGGTCGATACTGCTGGCGACGGTGAACAAGCACTCACGCTCATCGAGCAGAAACCCTACGATCTCTATATTCTCGACATCATGCTTCCGGGCATCGATGGCTATGAACTCTGCCGTCGTATTCGCGCCTCTTATGACACGCCTATCCTGTTCTTGAGCGCGCGCGATGGCGAAGTGAACAAGATCATCGGCCTTGAGCTGGGCGCAGACGACTATCTGGCTAAACCTTTCGGCATCCGCGAGCTTATCGCACGCACCCGTGCATTGCTCCGTCGTTCGCAGGCTACCAATTCCACCAGCGCAGAGGTCAGCGCAAGCGGCATCGCGCTCGACGACGACGCACACACCGCCACGGGCGAACATGGTCCGATCGATCTTACGCCACGCGAGTTCGAACTCATGAGCTGCCTCATGCATAACGCCGGCAAGGTCGTCTCCCGTGAAGACCTGCTGCGCGAAGCCTGGGGCTGGGAATTCATCACGGAAACGAAGACGGTCGATACGCACATCAAGCGTCTTCGCGACAAGATCGAAGCTGCTGGCTACAATCCGCAAGTCGTCGAAACCGTACGTGGTTACGGTTATCGCTTCAAAAAATAGCCTGGCGAAGCTTCGATGAGGCTCGCAACGCACGTCGCATTCACGACGACTCTTCTTTCTGCCCTAAGCTGCTCGATCATCTGCATCTGCGGCATTCACTTCTTCCATGCCTCAGAGTGGATCTTGCTCCTTATCATCCCGGTCAGCTGTATCGCCTTCTTCTTGAGTCTTGCCATCGCTCATTTCACGAGCAAGCCCTTCCGCGAACTTGCCCAGAGTCTCAAGCGCTACCATGAAGGCGATTACAACATCTCGTTCAAGATCAACCATGGTATCTATGAGAGCGAAGAGCTTTCGCACGATATCGAGGATCTGATCGACACCGCAGAATCCCATAAGGATGAGATCGCGATATTGCGTCACCGTGAAGGTGAATTCATCTCGGACGTGGCTCATGAATTCCGCACACCCCTAACGGCGATCAGCGGTAATGCTGAGCTTATGATGGATCCCGACATGCCGCTCTCCATGCGCCAGCACTTCTTGCAGATCACGCTTTCTGAGGCGGAACGCTTGAACAACCTTGTGAACGACCTCATCTCGCTGCGCCATATCCAAGAAGGCTCCCCCACCACTATAGAACGTGTGAACATCCGCCAGATCGCTGAAGAAGTTGGCGAGATCTTGAGCGCGAACTTCCAAAAGAAAGACATCGAGTTCTCCATCGATGGCGAAGCGCCCGATATCCTCATCGACCCTGCGCGCCTGAAACAGGCGATCATCAACCTCACTGATAATGCCTGCAAGCACGTGCCCGAAGGAGGCAGCGTGAAGATCATGCTTTCCGGCGTCGATGATAAATCCATCATCGCCGTGAAGGATAACGGCGTGGGCTTCGGCGACATCAACCCATCGCTTCTATTCAAGCGCTTCTACCGCACCGACTTCTCGCGCTCGCGTGTGAAGGGCGGATCAGGCCTCGGTCTTTCGATCGTGCAAGCCATCGTCGAAGGCAACGATGGCAACATCACCGCGTTCAACGATCCCGAAGGTGGTGCCGTGTTCCTCATAGCCTTCCCCTCCGTTATCGATCGATAGAGCGTCCTTCTATCTCACGCAAGCAGCACGCCCAAGGGGCACTTGTAATTACCCGCTTTCGCTGTTCGCTTGCTCTTCGAGGCAAGCTCATGCGCTTCGCTCCTTCGGACAACCTATTACGAATTAAGAATGCGGACTCAGAGTAATTTAAGTACCCCATGGGCTCAGCTGCTTGCTTGGTCGGAAACATCTAGCTCGATCAGCGGAGAGGGTGAGGCAGCGAGGTGACTCTTTGCCGACTAAATTCGTTATTAATAAAACCCGAGCAAAGCAGCGACGCACGAAAGAACCTGCAAGATGCAGGTTCTTGAGCAGGGAAGCGGGGAACCTCGTGTCTCGCGCTCTCCACTGATCGAGTTGATGACGAATGAAAAAGATGACGAACGACCGGGTAGTTTGTCACCAAAAAGCCCCGCCCGAATAGGTCGGACGAGGCTTTTGGGACACGAATCGCAGGTAATTGTGCGTTGCGTTTTAGATGCGCGGCTATTCCCGCTTGATCGTCTCGGTTGCCTCTTGGCCGTTCTTATCGACAGCCACATAGACGAAGCCTGGCTTACCCTCAACAGGGAGCTCGTTATACGCAACCATCTCAGCGATCTCTGCAGCAGTTGCGCTCTTCGGCTCAGTAGCCAGCAGGTAATCGATGGAAGCACGGCGAGCCATTGCCTCGCGGAAGTCCTTGGTGCCCACGAACACTTCCTGCTTGTAAGGATTGACCTTGAGCTTCTTCGAGCGATAGATGATGTAGGAAAGCGCTGCAATATTAGCGATGAGCGCGATCGAAGCCACCACGGTGTTCACCGCCGGATTGTTCACCGACTGAACTGCGAAGATCGAGTCGTTCGCGAACATCGGGCAAACCTGGCAGAACATGCACCACATCGAAAGTGTGAACGCGCGGTTCTGGATCCATCCGCCTTTGTTCCACCAGACGCCTGCAATGGTAGGCGCGAGCAGAAGCGCGATGCCGCAATACCAAGAGTGAGTCGGCAGGCAGTTGTAGGTGTAGCAGAAGTTCCAGAGGTCATAAGCGATGATGAAGACCCACGTCATATCGGGCCACAGCATATCCTGGCGCTTCTTTGAGATGTAGATGCCGAACCAGCCGGTCATGCACAGGATGTTCAGCAAACCGGCGCAGCCATTCAGTACGTTATGGATGCCACCGTTCAGAAGCACGCCCTCATCAGTTATGAAGCTGGAATCCCATGCCACGATCGCGCTCTCGAAATCACTTGCGACCGCAATGAGGATATTGATCGCAACGATAACGAACGGGAATGCCTTGAACCAATGCGAGCGGCCGATCTTGCCCCAGCTGTACTTCAGCATCATAAAGCCGATACAGCCTGCGGTTGCCGCATAGACCTTAGCGTAATGGAACCAACCACCCATCGTTTGATATGTTGGGTTATTGAGCGCCCATTCAGCCCCCATGGCGGCTCCGATCTCGACCACCACGCAATAGACGGTCATCGCCGCACATACTCCAATGAACATGAAGATGCCGCCTGCCTTGGTGCGTCTCGCGAACTCATTGAGCAAGATGAGTGCGCCAAGCACCATGAACAAACCGAGCCACTGAAAACCCGCATTCGCTCCATAGACATCGAATAACATTTTCCCCTCCTTCTTTCCTTTGCCAATCGATATCAAGTATCTGACCAATGCGCTGAATATCCGCCTTTGACACAGACCAAAACATTTGCCCAGATAGTTGATGGTTTTTCAAGAAAACCCATAGCCAGAATATGGCAACGATCGAGGTCCAACAACGAGGTGGACAACACTGCGAAAATGTCGTTACCTTTGTCAGTAACTTGTAACTTCAAATGATGAAAATGCTCTTGCATTACGTGGCAGTTTGGAGTAAATAAGCAGGATTTACCCTACATGACATGGGGTTTTGTTGAGTTCTATTCAGACAGAGAAGCGCACGACCCGCTAGCACTCTTGCCATTTTTTGCTCAGCCAATCCCGACAGCGACGAATAGGCACACCTCAGTCACCGCAAGAGGATAAATGATGTCCCGCACATATAAAAGAACGCCGGCATTACGCCGGCGTTCTTCTAGGAAGGAAAGATTTCCCAAAGGTTGGATCGTGGCCTTATGCAGGCTTAACTGGAGCTCGATCCTCTTCAGGCTCAATATCGTCACCCAATCGAATGCCGCCCTCTTCCTTAAGGCGTGCGATCGTCGCATCGTCTGCGCCGACCTCTTTCAGGTAGACTTCTGTATCTGCGCCAAGCGGCGAAACCTCAGTGAATTCAGAGATCTCGACCGGAATGGTTGAGATGTGGTGAGGCAGACCAGTCTGCAGCACGCGACCAACATTGGGGAATTCAACCCATGCGAGAGCCTCAGGGTTCTCGCGCGTGATCTGCTCGACCGCTTCAGTCTTGGAATTGACCTTAGCGATGCAGAAGTCCTTATCCTCGAGCCAATCGAGCCATTCCTGGGTGGTACGGCCCTTGATGGTCTCTTCGACGATCTCGAATGCCTCAGGAGCTTCCCAACGACGCATCAAACCAGTCGGCTTGATCTCGGGGTGACCGATCGCATCGCAGAACGGCTCCCAGAACTTAGGCTCAACCATGCCAAGAGCAAGCTTGCCGCCATCCTTGGTCTCATAGACGTTGTAAGCGGTTGACGGATACTCGAGATCGTCACGCTTACATTCGCCATCGTTGAAGCACCAACGGCTATCGAGCAGCGAGTTCCACCAAACGAAGCAATCGAACATCGAGATGTCGATGTAAGCGCCTTCGCCCGTAACCGTGCGCGCATAGAGCGCAGCGAGCAGCGCCTGGCCCGCAACCATGCCTGAAGACAGGTCGCAGAGATGCAGCGGCGAAGTAGAACCATGGTTGACAGACAGATAACCGCTCGTTGCCTGCATGTTCAGGTCATGCTGAGCCTTCTTCGAACGAGGATCATTAGCGCCATAGCCCGAGATCGAACAGTAGATGATGCCCGGGTTGAGCTTCTTGATTGATTCGTAGTCGATGCCGAGTTTAGCGGTAACACCAGGACGGAAGCTTTCGACGATGATGTCTGCTTCCTGTGCCATCTTCAAGAACCAGTCAACAACCTCTTCGTTCTTCAGATTCAAAGAAACGGACTTCTTGTTGCGGCCGAGCGCGGTGATGTAGTAAGAGATTCCGCCGCCCTTGGTCGGATAGTCGTGACGCATGAAGTCGCCCAGGCCCGTGTCTTCGACCTTGATGACCGTTGCGCCGAGGTCTGCGAGGACCTGCGTTGCATAGCCACCAGGAAGGTAACGAGAGAAGTCGAGAACGGTAATATCAGAAAATGGAGTATTCTTTGCCATTAGTTAAACCACCTTTATTTAGTCTTCTTCGAGTTCGGACCGAAGCTAGGCTCCAGCACCTCAGGAGGCAGCGGATCGCCATCGTATTCCATGACTGCGCCGTCAGCTGCGAGCTTATCGATCTCTGCATCGGTATAACCAGCGATGTTCTTCAAGATCTTACGCGTGTCATAACCGATCGGGCGGCTGCGATAGAGCACTGGATCGCCAATAGAATCCAGACGGAACGGAGGCGTGGTAACGATGTACTCTTCGCCTTCGGTGAATTCTGAGGTCGGGCCCTGCTTGACATACTTGATGCGACGGAGCTGGTCATTAGCGAATGCTTCTTCGTCGTTCAGAACGTCAGCGACCGTCTGGATCTTCTCGAACGGAATATCGTTCTCACGGAAGCGCTTCTCAAGCTCAACGAAGTCGAACTTCTTGGTAGCGTCCTGGATCGCTGCAACAACCTCTTCATAGCGACCATTGTTCGCGAGCGCCTCGAGCGTGTTGAGCTCAGGATCGGTGAAGTACTTCGGATCCATCTCGAGCGTTTCGAACACGAGCTGGCAGTACTTGTTGTAGTTGCCGAAGCACATGAGGAACCAAACACCATCGCGAGAAGGATAGGAGTTGTTGGTCGGGCACTTCGCCTTCATGCGGTCCTTCGGATGCGGATCGCCCTGCTGTGCCGTGATGAGCGAGCAGGTCATGCCCCAGGTGCCAACGTGATAGAGGCTCGTGGTGACCTTGTCGCCTTCACGCGTGCGCAGCGCGCCTGCGTAAGCACCCAAGATGCCCGCGCAAAGAGCGCAGCCGGTGTTCCAGTCGCCAAATGCGATCGGCGAGTTGCCGGGCTCATAGTGCTCGTTGTTCTGCGGAATCGAAGCAACGAAGCCAGAACGTGCGGCAAATGAAGTTGCGTCGAAGCCCTTAGCGTCCTTCATAGGACCGAACTGGCCATAGCCACGGTTCTGTGCCCAAACGAGCTTCGGGAATTTCGCATGCAAGGTCTCATAGTCGAAACCGAGGCGCTGAAGTGCACCGTCACGCAGCGAAGTAACGAAGATGTCTGCTTTTTCCAGAAGGCGCATCATTGCTTCCTTGCCTTCTGGGCTCTTGCAATCGATCGCTGTCCATTCTTTGTTGAACGAACCGCAGTCATATGCAACATCGTCGAATTCGCTCTTGTAATGCATACCCCAAGCTGCACCCTGAGTACGCTGTTCGTCGCCCGTGAATGGCTCGACCTTGATGACCGTTGCGCCCAATTCACCGAGCAGACGGCTTGCTGCAGGACCAGCTGCATACTGGGTGAGATCAACGACGATTACGCCTTCCAAACCTGCCATGTATTTCTCCAATCTAAAGAATAAATAACCTATTGAAAGAAAGCCCCGGCAGAAAACCGGGGCTTTCCAATTCCCCTTATACGGGAGAGTAGTGCTATTTCAAGCCAGCTGAATTACGGCTCGAGGATAACACGGAGGCCTTCGCCAGCGTCGATGAGCTCCATGCCCTTTTCGAAGTCCTTCAAAGGAAGAACGTGACTTGCGATAGGCGCGATGTCGAGGCCGTTAGCAAGAAGTGCCAGGCCCTGACGCCAATGCTTGCGCTCGTAAGCACGAGAACCGATGATGCTGATCTGACGCATAGCGATCGGGTTCATGTGAATGCTGGAAGCCTGAGCGGGCAGACCGGTGATGCCGATCTTGCCGTTCTTAGCAACCATCTCAACTGCCTGCTCAACAACGGTGTAGTGACCAGCTGCGTCGAGAATGATCTCGGGGCCCTTGCCGTTGGTGAGTTCTTTCACGCGAGCGATAACGTCTTCTTCAGAGCCGTTGATGGTGATAGCGCCGAGCTGCTCTGCAACCTGAAGACGCTTGGTGTCCATAGCGAGACCGGAGCAGATAACCTTCTGGATACCATAAGCCTGCTTGAGGACTGCGATCATGAGAAGGCCGATGGGGCCAGGGCCCATGACAAGCGCGGTGTCGCCCGGCTCGGGATGCACGCGCTCAACAGCGTTGAGAGCAACGCCCAGGGGCTCGAGCAGTGCGCCCTGAACGAACGAAACATCGTCAGGCAGCGGGATAACATTAGTTGCACGCATGGGCATATATTTTGCGAATGCACCTGGCAGGTCGGTACCGTAGAACGGACGATTGTCGCAGATGTTGACCATGCCCTTATCGCAGTAGGAGCAGGTGTTATCGAACAGAACCGGGTTTGCGGTTACGCGCATGCCAACCTTGAGGTTGCTCGGAGCGTTCTTGCCTACTTCAGCGATGACGCCGGAGAATTCGTGACCGAAAACTGCCGGGAAATGGATGTCATAAGAATTGAAGAGAGCTTCCTGACCGCGATGCAGAGAGTGATCGGTGCCGCAAATGCCGCAAGCCTTGATCTCAAGAAGTACTTCGTCGTCTTTGATCTGAGGAATCGGAGCATCCTCAACATACTGCCATGGCTCTTCGCGACCTACGCAGTGAACTGCATTCATTGTACCTTCCATGTACAACCCCTTTCGATAGGTATGAAATGAAACGGAAGAAAAAGGTGCAGCCACCAAAGGGCAGCTGCACGAACAAAACATTTACTGGATGGACCAGCCACCATCGAGAATGAGCGTCTGACCGGTGGTGTACTCGGTTACCGGTGAGCAGAGGAAGTAGATAGCGTTTGCCATTTCCTCGAGCGAGCCCATCTTGACCTTGCTTGGGGTGCGACCATATACATAGTCTTTCTGAGCAGGATTGTCTGCGAAGACCTTTTCGACCATCGGGGTCATAACGTAGCCCGGAGCAATGCCGTTGACGGTGATGCCATACGGTGCGAAGTCAACTGCAAGTGAGCGAACCATACCCATAACAGCTGCCTTGGTGATGCTGTAGAGAGCAATGTTCTCCATAGCGGAGATGCCACGCTGGGAAGAGATGAGTACCATCTTGCCGCCGTGACCTTTTTCCTTCATGAAACGAGCAACAGCGGTTGCGAGGAAGAAGTTCGCCTTAGCATTGACAGCGAAGATCTTGTCCCAATCAGCTTCAGTTGCGTCCATTGCGTTCATACGAGGCAAGGAGATGCCTGCGGTGGAAATGAGAATGTCGATATCGCCGAATTCTGCAACGGTCTTATCGATCATTGCCTGTACTTGATTGGCATCGGTACCATCGCATACCATGCCAACGGCCTTACCGCCTGCTGCGCGAAGCTCTTCAGCAGTATCGAGGCAGATCTGCTCAGGAACGCCGCAAACCATGATGTTTGCGCCAGCAGCTGCGAACTGTTCCGCGGTTGCTTTACCGATACCAGAGCCACCACCCATGATGATCGCGGTCTTGCCCTTAAGTTGCTCCTCTGGAGCTGTTGCGAACCAATTTGCCATGTTTACCTTCCTTTTCTTTTATTCCAGGCTCCTTGCCCTACCCATGCACTACCGCCTATTACTGAATTGGCCGTTCGTTTGACCACGATCGCGGTAGTTGCATGAGAAGAATAAGACCCCTGAATTAATCCCTCCGACTTAGTTATCAAGTCTGTATCAATTATCAACTTCATTAATGAACGCGTCCAATAGGCGCATCTGTCGAATTGATAGAATCCAAGAATAATATAGATGTAAGCATATTGATTTGGGCAATATCCATAGATGTAGCAATATCTGTGAGGCAATTTTGCTACCCAAATTGTAGATTTTGACCAGTAAATCATTCAACCCATAGACTAAGACCTATAGGTTTGGAACATGGTTTATTAGTGAATAGGAATTGCTATTCGAACGTGCCGCATTCGATCTGCTCACGGCGATAATAATCGCGCAGGTCACCGATCTTGCCGGAGGGGAACTTCGCAAAATTGCGTGCGAACTCGATGAGCTGGTCGGTCACGCAACTGCGGAATGCCTTCTCTTTATACGCCATGTAGATCGTGTGAAACGGAGTTTGGATATCGGAGATGGGGATGCCTACGAATCCACGCGTTTTGATATCGTCGAGCGTCTCGAGCATGATGGCTACCGTATCGGATTCGGAAACCACAAAGGCTGCAGCACTGATCTCGTCATTGAACGACTGCTTGGGCGAAAGGCCAACGCGGCGGAATAGCCCCTCGAGCAACGTCGAAGCGAATGATTCCTTGCGATACGAAACCAAGTTATAGTCTTTGAGCTCTTCAAGGGAAACGCTTTCGCGAGAAGCAAGCTCATGGGTCTCCGAAACACCTACGATCAAATTCTGCGTGATGATCGGCTCGTAAACGATATAGCGCTCATCGAGCACCATGCCACAGAACGCAACATCAAGCTTGCCATCGAGCAAGCCCTTCAGGCAATCGTAGGTGGTTTCCTGATGGATGTCGAAATCGATGTTATCGCCGAATTCCTTGCGGAAGGAGCTCAGCAGAAGAGGAAGGAAGTTTCGCTGGATCGAGATGACCGCACCGATGCGGATCTGTCCCGAAAGCCCACTAGAATAGAGCTTCATAAGATCGATCGCTTTGTCGATCTCGCTGAGCGCAACGCACACGTGCTCGTTGAATTCCGCACCATAGGAAGTAAGGCGCACATTGCGACCAACACGCTCGAACAGCAGTACGCCAAGTTCTTTCTCCAAATTGCCGATCGAATTTGAAAGAGAAGGCTGCGTGATGAAAAGCTCTTCGGAAGCCTTTCCGTAATGTTCAAGCTCAGCGAGCTTTCTGAAGTAATAAAGCTGAGAAAGATTCATTTCTGTCCTTTTCCTTCGCCCGTCGAGCACGAGCGCACACTGCATCATCTACATCCGCAACAACCCCAAATGTTACGGATGCCTTCTCTTTCATCTGCTCCTCGTGCAGATCCGAACCTAGAGCCTGCTCTGCGCTGCTCCAACTGCTTGTGCGAGAAATACCGCAAGCAGCATCTTCAAAAGATCGGGGACGACAAAAGGAGCGACAGCCGCCACGAATGCAGCCTCTGCCGTAAGCTGGCCGACCCACATGAGCCACAGCCAACCAAATACATAATAAATAGCCGCAAAACAAACGCCTACTATGAGGCTGCGGAGCAAGAATCCTCTTTTTACCTGGCCGCCGAGAAACGTTGCACGCTCGTCGGAAGCGAAAGCAGCGCGCTTAGACAGCAGATGGCTGAGGGGCAAAACGATGCACGCGCCCACCACAAAACCCATGATGAAGCCACCCGTTGGGCCGAAGAGAGCACCTATCCCGCCACGGAACCCCGTGAAGACCGGAAGGCCGATAGCGCCGAGCGCAACGTAGCCGCAGATCGCGATGAAGGCATCCCTCGGTTTGAGCGCAAACAGCGTGAAGAAGATAGCAAGCGGAGAAAGGGAAAGCGGCACAGGACCGATTGGTACGGTGACCCATGCAGTAACTGCCATGCAGGCAATAGCTGCCGCACAATAGACGATCGAACGGCTTCTCGATTGTTGCCTCACCATGACTTCTGCAGACATACTATCCTTCTCTCTTGCTTTTGAGTTTACTGCATACCTTGTTCGACTCTTGCCAGCGGCGGTTCGTACCAAACTCGATCCATGGTGGCAGCGAGGAACAAGCTCGCGGGCTGATCCATAACCGATACACTGGAATCTATCAGTTACTCGTAAATTATATCTATAAATCTATACATATGGCACCCAAAATCGATACTTTCGGACGACCTATTGATTTGAGCGGTCATAAAGAGATCGTGCATGCTGAATTGTGGTAAAACAAGACCATGAGCACGATCGAACTTCTCATTTTGGGACTTGCTCTTTCCATGGACGCTTTTGCGGTAACGGTGTCCAACGCCTTCGTCTATCGCGGAACCGATAAAGCCCACCGTCTCTTGATGCCCGTCTTCTTCGGTGTCTTTCAGGGGCTCATGCCCGTGATCGGGTTCTATGCTGGTTCGTTGGTGGGGCCCTTCATCGAAACCTATGCGGGCATCATCACATTCGTTATCCTCGGGTTCATCGGCGGCAAGATGCTCTGGGATGCATTCCATGAAGAGCCCGAAGAAGTCTTCGATAAGCAGGCGAAACTCACGATTCCCGTCTTGTTCTTCCAAGCTATTGCCACGAGCATCGATGCGCTTGCTGTGGGTGTCAGTTTCGCAGCGCTTTCGCTCAACATCGCATCGGCAGCGACCCTGATCGGCTTGACCACCGCACTATGCTGCATCGTTGCGCTGATCCTCGGGCGGCATTTCGGCATGAAGTTGGGGAACAAGGCCACGATCATCGGCGGCATCGTCCTGATCGCGATCGGCATCAAAGCCCTGTTCATGTAAGGGAATGGCGGGTGTGGACTTCGCCGGAATTGGCGGCGATGACGCGGCCTTGTTCAGTGCGGAGGAGGAGTTCGCCAGAAGATGATGCGCCGATGACTTCGCCAGCGTAGAGCAGATCCCCATCGATCGTTTCGAGCTCGACCTGCTCGCCTTTGTTATAGAGGAGACTGTTGTAGCCATCCATGAACGGCTCTATCCCCTCTTCGCGCCATAATTCGTAAAACCCTTGGATGCACCCGAGCAATGCGGGAAGAAGCTGACCGCTTATTTGATCGAACGTAATGCCCGATAGAGCATCGAAGCTTTCAAGATATGCTGCGGGAACGCCTAACTCTTCGGTCGAACCTGCTGCTTTAGCATCTTCAGCAGAGCCACTAGGCGAGGTGATGTTGATACCGATGCCGCAGCAGAGCTTACCGCCGATCATCTCGAGTGAGATACCTACCAGTTTGGCGCTTACCTCATCGGATACGACCAGGATATCGTTGGGCCATTTGATCTTGATCTTGTCGGTCTGCGCGAAGGAAGCAAGTGTTTCCTGCACCGCCAGCGAAAGAAGAAGGCTCAGCGTTGGAAGAGCGCTTTGGTCCACCTTCGGTTGAAGATGCTCGTTCAAAGGATCGAGGATGAACGAGAAATACAAGCCGCCTTCAGGGCTCTTCCACGATCTTCCTTGTCTTCCATACGCTGCTGTTTGTCTGTTGGCCACAAAGCAGATTCCTTCAGGAGCTCCTTTGGAAATAGCTTCTTTGACGCAGTTGTTGGTCGAATCAACTTCATCGAAGAACGTGACGCGCCAAAACCCGCCACCGTACGTCTTCACTTCGGCGGAAGCTTGCTGCTCCTCCCCTTCCTGCGGGCGAGCTGCTTCTTGCAGATGCGCTATGGCCTGCAGGAATGCTGCATCCTTCAGGGGGTTCGCGTCTTGTGGACGGCTTGTATCTTGCGGGTGCGCAGCATCCTGCGAACGTGATGCGTTGTTCATTACTCGCACTTCCAAGCTTTGCCGTACTTCACGTTATCGAGCGTGACTGACACGCCATTGGCAAGCTCATGATGAGGCAGAAGCTCCAAGAGCGGCTTCACCACGAAATCACGCTCGAGCAAGAGCGGATGCGGCAAGGTGAGCACCTCAAGATCAGAGACGTAGCCTTGATAGTCGAGGATATCGAGATCGCACGTGCGCGGGCCGTTCTTCTGCGTGCGCACACGCCCCAAGCTGTTCTCGATCGCTTGGAGGTAGGTGAGCAGTTCTTGCGGGGGCAAGCCGGTGCGCATGAGCACGACCGTGTTCACGAAAAGATCCTGATCCTCGAAATAGGCCGGTTCGCTCTCGTAGTAGCTTGCAATATCGATGATCTGCGTGTCGGGCAACATGCACATGTCGCCGATGGCCTTGTTGATCATCGCTATCTTGCCTTCGCGCTCCTCGCCTTCGTCTGCCACGAGCGCCACGTTGCAGCCCATGCCGATGAGCACATAGGGACGCAGGTTCTCTTCGAGCGCTTGAGCGGTGAGCGCCACGTTGTGCGTACGGATGACCGATGCGCCCAGCTCGCACGCCATGAGTGCTTCAGCGGCCGAAGCGCTATCACGCTCTTTCGGGTCTTCGATGTGGTACGCTTCGCCAATGTAGCTCTTGCGCGAAACCGCGACCATGGTCGGAAAGCCCAGGCGGTTGAACTCATGGAAGTTCCTCATGAGCTCGATCGTTTGCTTCGCCGTCTTGCCGAAACCAGGACCAGGATCGAGGCAGATGCGCTCGCGTGCAACACCATGCGCGATCAAATTATCTGCCTGCGCTTTTAAGTAATCGCGCACTTCAGCAACCACGTCTTCATAGACGGGTTCATTTTGCATCGTTCGAGGATCATCGCCGCCCATATGCATGACCACAAGCCCCGCATCGCACGAAGCGGCCAGGTCGACCATGGCAGGATCGCGGAAGCCGCTCACGTCGTTGATGATCGAAGCACCTGCTTCGAGCGCCGCACGCGCAACAGGAGCATGACGCGTATCGATGCTCACGCAAATACCTTTACTAGCCAGCGCTTTCACCACATCGAGCACGCGGGCGCACTCCTCTTCTTCTGTTACGGGCGTGGCGCCGGGACGCGTTGATTCTCCCCCGACATCGATGATGAGCGCGCCTTCCTCGACCATCTGAAGTCCGCGTGCGATCGCGTCTTCAGGCGTTGGATACGAGCCACCATCGGAGAAAGAATCGGGCGTAAGATTCAAGATGCCCATGATAATGGGCATCTTGGCATCAAAACTGTACTGGCTGCATTTCCAGATCATGAATGAACATCCTTTGGCTATTCGCGCGGCTTGCCTGCGCTATCGTCGTGCTTGTCTTCTGCATCCTGACCATCTTGCATATCTTTGATCTTCTGCTCAAGACTATCAAGGAAGCCCTTGTTGGCATCCGAAGCGCTCGGCTCCGAAGGTGCAACGGGCGTGGCCGGTGCAGAAGGAGCGGTTGGTGCAGCAGGCTCTTGCGGTGCTGCCGGAGCTTGCGGGGCAGCTGCCCCATTCTGTGCGCTTGTCTGCATCTCATTGGATGCAGGAGACGCAGGAGCGCTGGGAGCAGCTGGCTGTGCAGGGGTGGGTTGCGGCGCAGCAGGAGCTGGAGCTTCTTGCTCCGGCTCTTTCGATGCGAGCGTGTTGGCAGCTTTCTCCACTGCGCCGCTCGCCTCGAGCTTCAGGTAATCTGCCCACTTGTTATCGAGAAGTGCCGTACAGGCTTCTCCATCGACCGTCTCGCGCTCGAGCAAGACCGCAGACATAAGGTCCATCTGCTCTTTGTGCGAGGACAGGATCTCGTAAGCGCGATCGTGAGCTTCACGCATGATGCGCGCCACCTCTTCGTCGATACGACGCGCTGTTTCCTCCGAGTAGTCTTGCGTATTGCCGTAGTCGCGGCCCAAGAACACTTCGTGGTTGGGCTGGCCGAATACCTGAACACCCAGATCGGAGCTCATGCCGTAGTTCGTAACCATCGAGCGTGCCATCTTCGTTGCGCGCTCAAGGTCGTTTGAAGCGCCAGTGGTGATGTCTTCGCAGAAGATCTCTTCCGCCACACGACCGCCCAAGAACACGGCCAGCTCATCACGCATTTCGTTGCGCGAATTGAGCACCTTGTCCTCATCTGGAATGGAAAGGGTGTAACCCAGCGCACGACCACGCGAAATGATCGAGATCTTGTGGACCGGATCGGCGTGAGGGAGCAGGTGTCCCACGAGCGCATGGCCAGATTCGTGGTAGGAGATGGTCTTGCGCGTATTTTCGTCGAGCACTCTACCTTTGCGCTCGGGACCAGCGATCACGCGCTCCATGCTTTCGGTGACCTCTTGCTCGGAGATGATGTGCTTGTTGCGACGCGCCGAAAGGATAGCCGCTTCATTGAGCAAGTTCGCCAGATCGGCACCGGTGAAGCCCGGGGTGATCTTGGCCAAACGTGGCAGGTTGACGTCCTTTGCAAGCGGCTTGTTCTCCGCATGGACCTTGAGAATCTTCTCACGGCCCTTCACATCGGGAACATCGACCACGATCTGACGATCGAAACGACCGGGACGCAGCAATGCGGGGTCAAGTACGTCGGCGCGGTTCGTTGCCGCAATGAGCACGACCGAATCGTTCGCCTCGAAACCGTCCATCTCAACGAGCAGCTGGTTCAAGGTCTGCTCGCGCTCATCGTGACCGCCGCCAAGACCTGCGCCACGCTGACGACCGACCGCGTCGATCTCGTCGATGAAGATGATGGCCGGAGCAGCTTCTTTCGCCTGTTTGAACAAATCGCGCACACGCGAAGCGCCCACACCTACGAACATCTCAACGAAGTCGGAGCCGGAGATGCTGAAGAACGGCACGCCCGCTTCGCCTGCAACGGCGCGCGCGAGCAAGGTCTTGCCTGTGCCCGGAGGACCTACGAGCAAGCAACCACGCGGGATCTTCGCACCCATAGCCTGATACTTCGCAGGGTTGTCGAGAAAATCCTTGATCTCCTGCATCTCCTCGACCGCTTCATCAACACCAGCGACATCGGAGAAGTGCACGTCGGGATGCTCCTCGACCGACTTCTTCGCCTTCGCCTTGCCGAACGACATCTGCGAGTTGTTCGCCTTGTTCATCTGCGAGAAGAAGAAGAACAGCAAACCAGCGATGATCAGGATCGGAAGCAGCGAGAGCAGGATCGAACCCCACGGGGAAGGCAGGGTAATGCTGTACTTGATCTCGGGATGCGCTGCCATGAGCTGGCCTAGCGTGTCCTGACCGACCCAGGTACAGGTGAAGTTGTGCTTCGATCCGAGCGTCTTGACTTGCAGAATGCTCGGCTCGATGGTCTCAAGGCGCGAGCCACCATTCACGATCGTGCCCAACTGGGAATTGAGCGCCTCGATACCGGTATTGAACGCATTCGCCGCCGTTACACCTGCCGTTTGTGCGGGATAGTAGACGCCGGAAATGGTCTCTGCGCCCGCGTCATAGACGACCGATTCAACACGCCCTTGGTCGACCGCCTGCGTGAATTCAGACGTTACCAGCGAGTCGGTTTGCGTGATGCCGTCCGAAGAGCCCGCGGGCATGCGCGTGAGCATCGAGAAGAAGAAGATGGCCACGAGCGCGAACACCACGATCGTGATGATGTTGATCTGGCGTGGCTGCTTGTTAGGCTGCTTGTTCGACGGTTTGTTGTTCTTTGCGTTTGGATCTTGTGCCATAACGTATCAATGTTCCTTATGCGTTGGTCGGTTGGTCATTCAGTGGTTCAGTCGTTTACGATCAGGCCTTCTTTGCGATCGCGCTCCGCTTGAGCGCTCCCACATAGGGAAGGTTGCGATATTTTTCCGCGTAGTCGAGCCCATAGCCGACCACGAATTCATCCGGACAAGCGAACCCCAAGTAATGGCAGGGAAGATCGGCCTGTTCTGGAATGTCCTTACGGAGAAGCGCCGCAATGGAAAGCGATGCGGGCTTGCGCGACTGAAGATTCTTGATCAGATAGCGCAGCGTGAGACCCGTATCGATCACATCTTCAGCGATGAGCACATCGCGGCCCATGATGTCGGTCGAAAGGTCCTTCTGAATACGCACGATGCCCGAGCTTTCAGCCTCTTTTCCGTACGAAGAAACTGCCATGAAATCCATTTCGAGCGGAAGATCGATCTGGCGGACCAGATCGGCCATGAAGATCGCCGCACCGCGCAGGATCGAGATGACCACAAGGTCTTTTCCCGCATAATCGCGCGTGATAGCCGCTCCCATTTCACGTACCCGCGCACGAATGTCGCTCTCAGAGAACAGGACGCGCTCAAGATCGGGATGTAATTCTTCCACCGCTCCTCTTTCATGGCATAGCTTTCAAACCGCATCTGCGGCTTTTAGTGTTCTAGTTTAGCAAAAGCGCCGCGCGATTCGTCCGCTTGCAGGTGTGCACATTCCATTTGCGAAAAATTTGCAATAAATCTACATCGTCTGCGCCCGTTAACGCCTCATACAGCCCGTTTTTTCGCGCGTTTACGCCTCTTTTTGCGTTATCTCGACTGGCACTTCCCTGCGCAAAAGATCGGGGAAATTCTCGAGCAGCTTATCAACAGGCAGCCCGACGATGTTGTTGTAATCGCCCTCATAGCCTTCAACGAGCGCCGCGCCCTTGCCCTGAATGCCGTAGGCGCCCGCCTTGTCGATGGTTTCGCCGGTAGCCACATACGCATTGATGTCTTCTTCGGTGAGCTCCTTGAAAGTAACCTCGCTCGTTTCCGTGAAGGTACGAAAACCGATCGAAACGTTGCCGTCTCCCCCGTTTTCCTCGGTCTCGTTCAAGAGCATCATCCACACCGAAACACCCGTGATGACCTGGTGCGTCTTGCCGGAGAGCTTACGCAGCATCTCACGTGCATGATCGGCCGAATAGGGCTTGCCGAAGATCTCGCCATCGAGCACGACCATCGTGTCGGCACCGATCACAAAACCCAACCCCACCGGATTCTGCGCGAGCACCTCTTGAACGGCTGCGCCCGCTTTTCGCTCGGCAAGCTTCTTCACGGCCTCTTCAGGCTGCGCGAGCAGATCGGCATCGAGCGTTTCGTCGACCGGTTCAGTGGGGGTGAACACACGGAACTGGACGCCTGCATCTTGAAGCAGCTGCTTTCGACGCGGCGAATTCGACGCCAAGATGATGTTGATGGGAATGACCGGCTGTTGATCCATGGGTTCTCCTTAAGGAAGCGTTGATTGAAAAGTCTCGATTATGCGCGCTTGCGGCGCGTGCGGAAGCGCGCCATGGGTTCGATGAGCACACCTTGTTTGTTCGCGCTCACGGCGAGATCGCCCTGGATGTTCACGACATAGCCGCTTTGCGGGCTGCCGTCTTTGTCGAAGGCTTGAAGCACGGCTTCGATGGCCGTGCTCTCGATGCGCCCTTCGGAACCGATGAGCGACTCGAGCACTGAACGAATTGCGCGCCGCTTGAGCGGGAGCGCGAGCATGCCGAAGCTTGGAAGCAGTAGCGTATAGCCTTCTGCCTGTTCAGCATTGTTCACAAGGGCGTCTTCGGCGAGCGATTCCATGAAGTCGTCTTCGTCGGCAATGAGGTTCATCGTGCGGCAGAGCGTATCGAGCAATTGCGGGTTCTGCGCTTTCGCTGCAGGAACGATCTCGTGACGCACGTAGGAGCGAAACCGGTCGGTATGCGCGTTCGTCGCATCCTCACGCCAAAGAGCGCCCTGTTCATCGCGTACGACCACTTCACCACGAACCGCGCGCTCTTCAAGATAGCAGCGCAGGCTAGCACGCGAGACATCCAACAGCGGACGCACCACCGGTCCATTGCGATAGAGCATAGAGCGAAAGCCGCCCGGCCCCGTGCCTTTTATCGAGCGCATATAGAAGTTCTCTACGCGGTCATCTTGCGTGTGTGCCGTGATGATGCGCCCTTCAGCGATGGGCACCGCCGCGTGCATGCAGAGGCTCTCGAGAGCTTTGCGCGCAGCGATGTAGCGCTCTTGGCGCCCGATGGCCTCAACGTTGCCCCCTGTTTCTCGGGCGAGCAGAGCAACGTCGACCTCGCAGCAGAAGAACGGAATATCGAGCGCTTCAGCAAGCGCAGCAACGAAGACCTGGTCGTCTTCGGCATCGCGCCCGCGCAGTTTGTGATTCACGTGCAAACACGCAAGTGGTCCGACCAGCCCGCGTGCATGGAGGTCGGCCATGATGTAGGCAAGTGCCGTTGAATCCGAGCCGCCCGATACCATCAGAAGCGCTGGCGAAGCGGCATCGAAAAGCGCATGCTTGCCAATCGTATGTTCAATAGTCTCGATCACCTGAATATCCTCTTACAATTTTGTTTCATTTGAGCACTTCATGATTATAGTTTCGCCTTCTCGCATAAGCTAGGAAAGCGTTCTCATAAGAATGACAGAAGAAAGTAGGTGAAGGCCATGAATTTCGTACTTCGTGTGATCGGCATCTTCATTGCCGTCGCAGTCGCGGTGTGGCTCGTTCCTGGGATCGAAGTAGGCGGAACGGTGTCCACGTGGGCGAGCGTGCTCATCATCGCGCTCATCATTGCGCTGTTGAACATGACCATCAAACCCATATTGCAGCTGCTCGGGCTTCCTATATCGGTCATTACGCTCGGCATCTTCTATATCATCATCAATACCGCGCTGCTCTATATTGCTTCATGGTTGGCGAATGGGTTGTTCGGCATCGATTTCATCATCGCGACCTTCGGCTCGGGGTTCGTTGCGAGCATCGTCATCTCGATCGTTTCGAGCATCATGAACGGGCTTTTGGGAGCCGACAGCTACCGATAAAGACTAAAGCACCCCAGCGATTACGTGCTAGGGTGCCCTTAGATTAGCCTTATCTTGTGCGATTGGGTTTACGCAGCGGGTGCGGTGTAGACGCGTGCAGCGCATTCCTGATCGAGATCGTAGAGCGCTTTAGCGTCGTTGCCGAAGAGCTTCATGCGCGTGAGCATGGTTTCAGCCGTATCTTCCTCTTCACCCTGCTCTTCGATGAACCAATCGAGGAACTTCATCGTACGATAATCGTTCACTGCAAACGCTGCGCTGTAGATGTCGTTGATGAGCGACGTTACGTACTTCTCATGCTCAAGGCCTGCCTCAAGCGGAGCAACATGATCGGTGAACTTCTTATCGGGCTGAGCAATAGCTTCGAGCACCACCTTTTCGCCGTTCTCATGCAAGTAACTGCGGAACTTCAGCGCATGATCGCGCTCTTCCTGAGCCTGGATCATGTACCAATTAGCGAAGCCGGTAAGCCCCTCTTCTTCATAGTAGTTCGCAAAATCCATGTAGAGGTAGGCTGAATAGAGTTCCTTGTTGATCTGGTCGTTGAGCAATTCGTAGACTTTTTTGTCCATCCTGAAGCCTTCTTTCCGTATAGGTCTACTGATCGAATGGCGGCACTGTTGCACACCCATATCTTATTGATTCTATGATAACGCCAAATTTCGTCTAGCGCGTTCGTAGGGGTATAATCAAAAAAGACACATTCAGGCTTGCATCGTTGGAAGGTTGTTTTCATGGCGAAGACTCGAAACGCACAGAAAACAGCTCCCAAGATCGATGCTTCCCATGCACACATCATTCATCCTGCCGCTACCCCGAACTCGAAAACTTCAGTGAAATCAGGGACTCAATCACGTACGAATACGACCGCAAAGACCAAGAAGAGATCGAATACGCGATCGAGCGCGAAGCAAAACCAGCGTGAGCAGATCATTACGGTAGCAAACCGACTCTTCCGCGAAAAAGGCTATCACAAGACATCGGTTTCAGAGATCGCCCACGAAGTAGGCATGGATCAGTCATCGATCTATTACTGGTTCCCCTCAAAAGAGGCCATCCTTGAACATGTATGCGATCCCAATCGATCGCTCTCCGCACTTGACCATATCATGAACGACATCGATGATCGTGTCGTCCAGCTCTATATGCTCATCTCCTACGATGTGGTGCGCAAGTGCAATCTTCCCTTCGACTTCATCGAGTTCGAAGGGCTTGTCTACGACCATCGCGATCGCTTCGAGGGATTTCTTACCAGATATCGTGAGTTCTACCAAGCCTTCGAGCGCACGATCTCACGCGGCATCGAGAAGGCGTGTTCAACGATTGCTTAGTGGATGAACAAGTCGTGACCATCCTCTCGATCACCGAAGGCATCCAGCACCATTACCACGCAAAGCTGCGCGGCAATCTCATTCTGGTTTCATGCGACTACGAAGTGAAGGACCACAAGCCAGAGGCTATCGGACACATGGCTGCGCGCACGATCATCCCCAGCATGCTCGCTACGCCACAAAGTCTCGACGAGATCCGTTCGAAAGCGATCGCAATACTGGAGAAGCTCGGACTCCCTAGAGCCTAGTTCTTCTGCTCGTTCTTGACTGGGTATGCTTCCAACGTTGCGAGCGATAGCTCGTTGAATCCTCGCACGACGATATCGGCTTCTTGCTGCCATTCTTCAAAGGTGTAGCCTTCGTGCTGATCGAAGATCCCGACGGTGGGATACCCTGCGTTATGAAGTACCTGAAGCGCGTAAAACGAATCGTCAAAGCCCCAAGTAGCTTCTTTTGGTGTTGCCATGATCCGGCGTGCTTCTTCGAAAATGCCTGGCTGGCGTTTTGTGGTGCCCAAGTCCTCGACCGAAAGCACCGCCTCGAAATACGGGAGTAAACCGAGTGCTTTAAGGGCTGTTTGCAGATACAGCTGAGGACTTGACGATGCAACGGTCAGCTTAACGTCCGCGCATTTGCAGCTCTCAAGAAAGGTTTCGACCCCCGGAAGAGCTTTCGAATGAGAAAGAGCATCGACCATGTACTCGTCCATGAGGTTTCGCACCGCACGGGCATCCTTCCCTAGGCCGAAACACCCATGGAACCACTGTGCGATCTCATCGAGCGACATCGGAATAAGCTGCTTGCGATCTTCAAGCGTGACGGTCGCCTGCGCTTCACGGGCAAGAACGCCCTCGAGATCGTGCCACGCATCGATCGAATCGACGAGCGTTCCGTCAAAATCAAGGATTGCGCCTTCAAATGCCATTATTCGTAATCAGCTTTCAATGCAGCGAATGCCGGGATCGAATGTTCGATCGTGCTCTTATCGATGCAATAGCCTGCTCGTACCCAGCCGCCTACGCCAAAGCTATCCGAAGGAACGAGCAGTAATTCGTGTTCCTTTGCCTTGTTCGAGAACGCCTGCGCATCAGGTTCGAGCGCCTTGATCCACAAATAGAACGCACCATCGGGCTCGATGTATTCGTAGCCAAGCTCGTCGAGCGCATGAGTGAGAATCTCGCGATTCACCGCATAGGCCTCCACATTCGTGGGCTCATCTACGCAGCGCTCGATAACGCGCTGGAAGAAGACCGGCGCGCAAATGTAGCCAAGTGAACGACCAGCGCCACATACCGCCAAATAGACTTCGCGGGAATCATGGACCTCGTTCGGAACGAGCACATAGCCGATGCGATCGCCCGGCAAAGAAAGCGACTTCGACCAGGAATAACATACCAGCGTGTTGGGATAGATCGCGGGGACCCACGGCACTTCAACGCCATAGGTAAGCTCGCGATAAGGCTCATCGGAGATGAGGTAGATATCATGATCGAACTTCTGCTCAGCTTGGACGAGCACGTCTGCGAGGCCTTCGAGCGTTTCACGCGTATAGACGGTGCCGACCGGATTGTTCGGCGTGTTGATGACTACCGCTTTCGTCTTCTCCGTGATCGCCTGCTCGAGCGCATCGAGATCGATCTGAAAGTTGTCTTCGCGCGCCGGAACCTCAACGCACACGCCACCCGCAAATTCGATCCAAATGCGGTATTCAGGGAAGTAGGGCGCGATGACGATGATCTCGTCACCCGGCTCGATGAGCGCCGTGAAGCAAGCCGAAAGGCATGCTGCTGCACCCATGGTGAGGTAGAGGTTATCGGCTGTGTAGTGGGTGTCGAAACGCTTGTTCAGGTTCTCAGCGATCGCCGTGCGCGTCGATTCGAGGCCTTGTGCTGCGGAATAAGCGTGCAGTTGCGCAGGCGCCATATCTGCCAATTCGCGAATAGTCTCTGCGACCGAATCGGGAGCTGGAACTGAAGGGTTACCGATGCTGAAATCGAACACCTTATCTTCGCCGATCTGGTCTTTTCGTTCCATGCCGTAGGCAAACAGCTCACGAATTGCCGACGGAGCATTGCCGTGCTCGTACATCGTTTCGTTATACATCGTTATCCCCTTGCGTTCGAATCGCGATTATCATTCACTGGCTATTATGGCAGAAAGCGCTTTGGCCGGCGCAACAAGGCGCGTAGATTTGTCCGTGGATGAACAGAATAGAGCCATCCTTAGTCTTGTTTGTTCGCAGCACCATCCCGCTCTGTTTTGCACGAGCTCTCAACGTATGAGCGCGAGCCCACTATTCACCCTTCTATAACGCCATTTTGCTGAGCGGCGCTTTATGCAAGAGAGCGAATCCGCTATAATGAATCTTCGCTTGCCCGAGTGGCGGAATGGCAGACGCGGCGGTCTCAAAAACCGTTGTCGAAAGACGTGCGAGTTCAAATCTCGCCTCGGGCACCAGCTAAGTATCAAGCTCCCTTCTGGGGAGCTTTTTTGTTGCAGACGCTTTCTTGCTCACAAGTTTTCCCTGATGAGAGAAAGATCATCGATGGAACACTGAGAAATATAGCGAACTTTCAAGAACGCTCCGATGCGCTTCATTCATACAAACAGGCCCGTCATGATGCCCAAGCAGAGCGCGGGACCGAAGGGAAAGGTGCGATCCTTTGCGAAGATGCGAAAGCACACGCCCAACACCACCCCGGCCAACGAAGCGATGAGGAGCGCCGTGAAAGCTTGCTGGAGATCGAGGAATAAACAGCCTACCGCCAGCAGCTTCACATCTCCCCACCCTAAGCTTTCTTGCTGGGTGCGCTGCTCCAAAATCCGCTTGAGCACGACCAGCGCGAACGTTACCCCTATCGAAACGACGCCTGAAGTGGCAAGTGACGCAAACGCCGCGGAGGCGCTTCCCCACAAAGCATCGAAGGCAGCAACAACGAGACGCAAGGCCAAAAGGGCAAGCACGTATTCATTCGGGATGCGGCGCGTTCGAAAATCGATGACCGATACCGCAATGAGCACTACGGCAATAACCAGATAAACTGCCAATCCCATTACGATCTGAAAAAGAGATGCTGAAATGTCCATGCGCACATGGTTCCTTCCTGCACCTCTCTGTATTATTCACTCGTCGCCCTCGCCCTCCTCCTACCCAGAAGAAGACTCCGTAGACTGAAGCTCTCGAAAGCAAGGCGGGAGGCCTTTCCTCAAGAGCGACCATTCTCTATCGGCTGAGCTGAATGGTATGACCCGAAACGAAAAACGGGAGGAGCTCATAACAAGCACCTCCCGTTTAGATTGTATCCACCGAACAAGTCCGGCCCGAGCGCCTGAGAGCAAATGCCCTTGCTCAAGAAACGCTCGCTGTGTGTTTCTGCAGTTTAGATGGTGAAATCCTTTTCGCCATTGAAGACCGCAAGCGCATCTTCGACGCTGTAATCGCCGAGCGTGATAGCAGAGATAGCCTTGGTGAGGCGAACTGCTTCTTCGGTCGAACGCATGTGGATGTTACGACCCGTTGCGTTACCGCATGCGCCACCGATGTGGATCTGATCGTAGAGGTCGGACAGGAAAACCGAAGCATCTTCCTTAGAACCGCCTGCGCAAACCAGGCCCGTGCGACCAGCAGCGGTCGAAGCGATCTTGAGGCCTTCAGCAGAAGTCTGGCCATCGGTCGCCTTCGGCGGATTGACCTTCACGAAGTCTGCACCCAAGCAAAGCGCAACACCTGCTGCGCCTGCGATAAGATCGGGATCCTTTTCATCTGGCACTGCCTTGCCGCGCGGATAGATCCAGAGCACCACGATGAGACCCTGAGCATGAGCCTCGGCGATGAGTTCGCCTGCTTCAGCCATCATGGTTGATTCGTATTCGGAGCCAAGATAGATGGTATAGCCGATGCCAACGATGTTGACGCCCGCATCTTTCATGGCGAGCACCGCTTCCAGATCGTAGAGCTGCGGAGAATATGGATCATCCTGAGCGCCCTTCACGAGGTTGGTCTTGGAATTCATCTTCACGAGATAGTTGATCTCGGGATAATCGTTCGCATACTGAGCGATAAGACCACGCTGACCAGCCAGGATACCGATGGTGCCCTTGCTGCCGATCTCAAAAAGATGCTCGGGCTCGAGATCCGACGGATCGATGCCTTCGCCGTAGAAGTCTTTGTTCAAGTGCTCGATCTTCTGATCGCAAGCAAACAACATCAAACGGCCCGTGCCGCGCGTTGCTTTCATATAGTTCTCAATGTAGTTTTCACGTGCTTCAGGCATTACATCTGCAGGGACCCTTACCTGATCGCGAGTAATGGTGGGCATATTCTCCTCCTTATTTAAGCATTGCACCTGCGTGCAACTTGATCGAATGATCGCAGCCTATTATAACGAAAAGAGCAGGGAACTTGCACTGCTAGAACCAGTTATGCGTACCCTCTACATAAATTTGTTCGAATTCTTGCGGTGACTTGGAAAGATAGATGATCCCTTCGGCACCAGCGACCATCCAAATGGCCAGAATGCCGATGCCAGATGAGAGCGTTGCGAGGATGATCGTAGCGAGCAACAACAAGAATCCCTGTTCATGGTAGCCAAGGTAGAACTTATGCATGCCGAATGCACCCAACGTGAGCGCAAGGATGTCCGCAGTACGATGATCGCTCTGCGAGATCTGGCGCATCGTGAAAAGAACCTTGCTCATGCGCGATGGGTTCGCGCTCGTAAGAGTAGGGGCTTCTTCTTCCTCTTCAAGGATGGACGCCGTACCGAAGTTCGAACCAAGCGATTCCTCAAATGCGACTTTTGCCTCGTTGAAATCCGCTTCAGGGATTTCAGGAGCGATGTCGCTATTCGCCTTCATCGCTCTTCCCTTCGAGCGCCTTTTTGTATTCGTCTTTGAAGTTCGAGAACATGCCCCGCGTTTTAGAGAGTTGGACTCCGAGGTTGTATGCCCCTTTGTTCACCAACTCTTCGGCTTTTTGAGCTGCTTCCTCGGCTTTGGGCTTCACCTTGTCTTTTGCTTGAGAGACCTTATGCGCCGCAACTGCCGCACCAGCACCGGCTTTTTCCGCCACTCCGCCTTCCCGTTCAAGCTTGAGCGCTTCAGGGGAGACAACGATCGCGCCGCGGAAGGTCTCATCTTCCGAAGCCTTGGAGAGATTGTCGCCGATGCCGATCTTGAAGCCCTCGATAAGGCTGGCTGGTAATTCCGATCTACCGAGCAGAAACTCGACCGAAGCTCCCTTATCGACCTGAAGCGATATGACATCACCCGTTTCGGCGTCGAAGGAAACGCTGCCCACGTAACCCAGGCGCTCTTCGTTTTCCGTCATGAGCGGCAGGCCTTGCCAGATAACGCAATCGTCCCATGAGATGCCCAGGCGTTTGCAGGCAGCACGGCCGGTCGATTGGCTGTCGTCGTTGATCATGACCACGCCATCGACCACGCTATAACCGTCGAGTGCCACGAAAATATCGCTCCGGTGGAACATAAGCACAGCATCGGGTCGCTTCACTGCAAAGCCCACGATCTTGCGCTTAGTGGGATGAAAGATGAAATGGCGAACGCGCCCAAGCCGTTTGCCCGGTTTCTTCGCGTGTTCGACACGCACTCCCATCAATTGTTGCGTTGTATGAATGTCTCCCATAACCCCTCAATGCGCAATAAGGCACTCCTAAGAGCGCCTTATCGTTAATGGATCGTTAGCGTTGATCGCGTGAATCCCGTTATTTCTTGGTGGCCTTCTTTGCTGCATCTGCTGCAGACTTAGCCGTTTTCTTGGCGGTTTCCGCCACATCTTTTGCCGCGCTTGCCGCGGTCTTTGCGGTGCTCTTCGCAGCATCAGCAGCGCTCTGTGCGATGTCTTTTGCTGCATCCGTCGCGTTTTCAGCTGCTTCTTTGACCGCTGTTTTTGCATTCTTAGCAGCATCCATCGCTACCGGCACTGCATCGACTGCCGTGTCGTGAACCGCTTCAGCATTCTTCGCGACCTGCGCAGCAATGCGCTCGCGTGCTGCATCGATCTTGTCGCGCAGTTCGTCGTTCTTCTCAACGACTGCAGGAGCCGTCTGCTCTACGCGACTAGTTAATCCTTTTTTTACTTCAGCACCTTTGTCGACCACGGTGTTGATGACCTTGGTCGAAGTAGTTGCAGCGGCATCGACGAGCTGATTGGTGGTTGCGCGCGCTGCCTTCATTGCATCTGGATAATTCTCATTGAGCGTGTCGTTGATGAGCGCACGATTCTCTTCACCCGTGCGGGGCGTTGTGAGAAGGGCAATACCTGCACCGACCAAGCCGCCAACGAGAAATGTTGCGAATCTTCCCATAGTGTTTCCCCCTTTATACATGAACTTACTTCTTCTTAGAAACACGCTTACGGGGCGATACCCTGTGGTCTCTTTCCGAAAGCGGGCTGCGTTCTATTATAGACACTTCGCATCAGGCGAGAATCAAAAAACATGACACACATAGGTTTGTTAACGTCGCGTTGATTGCCGTTTTGCGCGCGAGTTATGCGAGCTCTCGGTTGATGAAGTGGAGCGCCTGTTTGAAAGCCCCGAGCGCGATCAGATCGTCGTAGAAAGAAACGCGCACGATAGCCATATCGCGCATGGTCGCGCTCCATTGGGTCGTGCCCGTGAACACCGGGTCGATTGCTTCATCTTCTCGCTCGGCATGCGCCCGTGTTTGGATGTCGATCACCAGATGCTCGAGCAAGTGCGGGAGCGACGTGTTCTCCATGACCGCACTAAAGATAGGCCCCGCTTCGTTTCGGCAAGTATGAAAGGGAATCGTAGGGAACTGAACGAGCACCTGAGCAATAAGCTCAGGTGAGGTGGTGCGATAAGCGGGATCGAGAACGCGCACCTCCGCTTCGATTCGATCAGGCAGTACGCTCAGCCGCTCGAGCGCGATCTTCTCTGCCACGGGCTAGTCTCCGCCTTGGGCAGAACCAGCAGCTTGTTCATTGCGCTCGGCTTGCGTTGGGCTCTCTGTGCCATCGATCACGCCGACGCCGTTGGTCTGCGCATCGCTCGTGTCGTTATTGTTGGCGGTTTCTGGTTCGCCCGTCGATTGATTTGAGACCTTCAACAGCCGCATCGATTGGTTCCCTTCGCCCTGATGCGCTTCAGGATCCACATCGGTGATCGTAAGCACATCACGTTCGGGCGAGAACACGTACGACCCCTCGTTGGCGTAGTTCACGTAGGTATATTTGATGGTCTTCGCGAATGTGTCGAGCTCGTAGCCGAAACTCACGCTATCAGTGAGCTTGATCTCGGAATCGGTGATCACGATCGAAGCGTTCGTTCCCTCGATCTTCCACTGGCCTTGGAAGTCTTGCTTGTCGTCGTAGCGGAACAGGTAGTCCCAAACAAGGAAGCCGCCGCCTGCGAGCACCACCACAAGAATGATCGTGATAACGATCTTGAACGCACGTGGAACGCGCTTCTTCTTGGCTCTTTTCGCCTTCTTCGCCTTGGAAGCTTTTTGCGCTTGCGGATGCGCGGAAGGCATCTCCCGGCTTACGGGAATCTGCTCACCCTGCGGTCTCGCAGCTGGAGCGTGCGGCACCTTCGCAGTCGGCGATGCACTTATTCCTGAATGCGGAGCTTGGTTTACCGCAGGATCGTGAGGCACGGCTGGCCGAGGCTTCTGCGGAGCATGAGGCACTTGAGCAGGACGCGGCGTGTTGGGCGCGGGCGCTGAAGCGCGCTTGGGTGCAGGAGGCGCCGCATGAGCAGCATGCTTTCCGCGAGGTTTGTTCGTATTTCGCGCGCGCTTGCCAGGCATGGTTCGACTGCTTATAACTGCTTATTCAGGCTTGATGTATTCGATGCCGCCCATATAGGGAACGAGCACATCGGGAACCTTGATCGAGCCGTCGGCCTGCTGATAATTCTCAATGATCGCAGCCATGGTGCGGCCAACCGCAAGACCGGACCCGTTCAGCGTATGCACGAGACGGTTGCCCTTGAAGTTCTCGGGGTCCTTGTACTTGATGTTCGCGCGACGCGCCTGGAAGTCTTCGCAGTTCGAGCACGAAGAGATCTCCTTGTAGGCATCGTATGAAGGCAGCCACACTTCCAGATCGTAGGTCTTCGCTGCCGAGAAGCCCAGATCGCCCGTGCAGAGGCTGATCACGCGATACGGCAAACCAAGCAGCTGGAGGATGTTCTCCGCGTCGGCGACCATCGCTTCGAGGTCGTCGTAGGATTCTTCGGGCTTGGCATACTTGACCATCTCGACCTTGTCGAACTGGTGCAAGCGAATGAGTCCGCGCGTATCGCGACCGGCACTGCCTGCCTCTTCGCGGAAGCACGGCGTGAAGGCACAGTATTTGAGCGGCAGCTGATTGGCGCTCAAGACCTCATCGGAGTGGATGTTCGTGAGCTGCACTTCAGCGGTGGGGATAAGATAGAGACCTTCTGTGGTCTTGAACAGGTCTTCCTCGAACTTCGGAAGCTGACCGGTACCCGTGAGCGTCTTGGCGTTCGCCATGACCGGACACCACCATTCCTTGTAGCCACGAGAGACGTGCGTATCGGCCATGAAGCTGATGAGCGCGCGCTCGAGACGAGCACCAAGCCCGCCTAGCAACACGAAGCGCGATTCAGCGAGCTTCACCGCGCGCTCGAAATCGATGATACCCAGATCCACGCCAAGATCCCAATGCGCCTTGAATTCGAAATCGAACGTGGGCGGCGTGCCCCAACGACGCACCTCGGGGTTATCGTCTTCGTCTTTGCCGATCGGCGTGGTTTCGGAAGGAATGTTCGGGATCGCGAGGATGAGCTCGTTGAGCGCAGACTCGGCCTGCTCGTGCAAATCGGCGTAGTAGGCGATCTTCTCTTTGAGCTTCGCAACCTCTGCTTTCGCTGCCTCTGCCTCTTCCTTCTTGCCTTCGCCCATGAGCTTTCCGATGCTCTTCGAAATGGTGTTGCGCTGCGAAAGCAGTGCTTCCTCCTGCGCGATCGCACTGCGGCGATCTTCGTCGAGCTGCAAGAAGCGCTTCGAATCCCACGTGAAATTGCGGCTTTCCATGGCCTTGTTCACAAGATCGATGTTTTCGCGGACGAATCGGATGTCGAGCATGATTTCCCTTTCGTAAACAATAGTTCAACGCAGAACTTCATCAGCGCGTCTCTGGTATTGTTGAGATATTCAGATTGAGTATACTTTACAACCAAACAGGATACCACCTAACAGCCCTTCTCTCTTTTCAGGGCTCTTGAACATTCGAGAAGACAAGGTGGTCCTGCCAATGAGAAACGAAGTATAAAGGGGCATCATGGATCTGGCTGAGATCTACCATTTCATTTTTGAAACGTATGCCGGAATCGGATGTTTGGTCGGTGCTGGAATCGTTGTCAGCATCGTCGCAGCAGTGATCAGCGAACGCAAAACGCGCAGAGTGTTTCGCGATCGCGGTGAACGCCCGGAAGACCGTGACGAAGAGAACGAGGGCGAAGGCGAATAGCGCACTCGTTTTGTTTTTGATACAGAAACGCCCGTTCAGCTGGGCACGAATAGAAAGAAGCACCTCATGGGACTGCAAAGCATGCCACTTTACGAACACGCCGAAAACCCTGATTACATCCCGCGCGTAGGCGCGGTGCACGATCTGTGCGGATACGGAAAGTGCTCGCTGGGCGTGGCGATCCCTGTCATCTCTGCGGCAGGATGCGATGTGTGCCCCCTTCCGACCGGCCTTTTCTCTTCGCACACGGCCTTCCCCGTGTGGCACATGCTCGACACCACCGACATGATGAAGCCCTATATCGATGCTTGGGAAAAGGTAGATATCTTCCTGGATGCCGTCTACTCTGGCTTCCTTGGCGCGCCTGAGCAAGTCGATAGCATTCAGCGTTTGTATGCGCTGTTTCCTAATGCGCTGCGCATCGTCGATCCAGTGATGGGCGATCATGGCAAGGTCTATCCTACCTACACCAAAGAGCTGTGCGACGCGATGGTGAACTTGGCCGATGGCGCGGATATCCTTACGCCGAACCTGACAGAAGCTTCCATCATCTTGGGTACCGAATACACAGGGCAGAACGTTTCTGTTGAAGAAGTCGAGAGCATGATCAACATGCTGCGCAATCGCGGTGCGAAAAACGTGATCATCAAGGGTGTTGATCGCGAAGATGGCTTCTTGCGCAACTATGTCGCGGGTCGCAATACTCCCCTCACGGAGTTCGTAGTGGAGAAGCTTCCGGTCATGCTGCATGGCACGGGCGACCTGTTCTGCTCCTGCGTGACCGCGGCTATCATGGCTGAAAAGAGTCTGGATACGGCTGTGGATTTCGCAGGCAAGTTCGTGCACGATGCAATGATCGTCACGCTCGAGCAGCCGAACTTCATGAGCCGTGGCATCAGCTTCGAACCGCTGCTAGGCAAAGTTGCCGACCTGCTGAAATAAATCGAATAGATACAACCGAAATAAGCGGTTTCGTTATCGATAGATGAGCTCCTTTGAGCCTTTTTGGGCTTTTCTTCCTCTGCCAACTCGGCTACTAAAATGTGTTCTTTTTTTTCGGCGTACGCAGTAATTTCGCAAAACTATGCCATAATTATGGCGTACACAATAATTCTGAAGGAACAGCATGAACCCGATTCGCACCAGCAACGAAATTGGAGCTGCCATTCGCACCGAGCGAAAGCGACAAGGCTTAACCCAAACCGATCTTGCCGACCTATGCGGCGTTAGCCTTACGTTCATCTCTAATCTGGAAAACGGTAAACCTACGGCCGAGCTCGCGAAAGCCCTCACCGTTTTGGTCACCTTAGGCTTAGATGTCCATCTTGCGAAACGAGGTGAATAGCCATAAATCTTACTGTCTATCGCGATTACCCTGATGGACTCGTTGCCTTAGGAAATCTTGTGCGCGAAAACGGTGAAACCACCTTTTGCTACAACCAAGAATACCTTACCCGCACCGATGCTGCTGCCGTCTCGCTGTCTCTTCCTCTACGAGAAAAACCCTTTTCCGAAGAGGAACTTTTACCCTACTTCAAAGGCCTCTTGCCCGAGGGAGAAGCACTCGAGAACTTGTGCCGCTCCATGGGCATCCTTAGCGGCGATTACTTCACCATGTTGGGTAGTTGCGGCCTCGATTGCCTAGGAGATATCGTCATCGACCCTTATGCTTATCAAATCGAGCGATCTTATGAGCCCATCACCGTGCAGGATCTAACAGCGATGGCGGGAAAACCTCGTTCGATAGATGCCTCCATCGAATTAGCTCGCCTTTCACTGGCTGGCACCCAAAACAAATGCGGACTCTTCCACGATCCTGAAGCTCCTCTTGGTGATGGCTGGTATCAACCAGTCGGCGGCGCTCCTTCTAATTACATCATCAAGTTCGCACGAGAAGACCTTCGCGATCTTATGATCGTTGAGCATCTATCCCTCACCTGCGCTGCTGCATGTGGGGTTCCATCAGCCAAGACAGCACTGCTCAACCCCTCACGTCCGATCATTTGCGTAGAACGCTATGATCGCTTAGGCAGTGCATCGGAAGTTATCAATGGTCAGGTGGCGCCTCTCCGCCAGCATCAGGAAGATATTACGCAGGCATTTGGCATCATGCCGGAAGCAAAGTACCGCCAACTTGAACCCAGCACCGTAACCATGCTTGCTAATTTCTTCCGAAATAGCTCAGCAAATCCCGCACAGGATATTGCCAATCTCACGCGACTTTTGTTGTTCAACTATCTTATTGGTAATTGCGACAACCATCTGAAGAATATCTCCATTCTTTATTCTTTTGACTGGAAGTCATTCCAAATGGCTCCTGCCTACGATCTGGTAAGCACCACCTATTTTGCTCGCTTCTCTTCTACTATGGGCATGGCAATAGGAAACCATCTGGATATACGAGAAGTCACCCCCGAAGACTTTCACATCATGGCTGAACGAATAGGAATCAATATGCGTCTGATACGTAATATGGTTAAGGAGTTCCAGCAACGAGCTACTGCAGCACTAAATACCGAAGGAAACTTGCTGAGCGAACAAGGCTTCGAGCCAGCTCCTTATATAGCTGATGAGCTTCAGGAAGAGATGCTTCCTCGCTTAGAAGTGCTCTCGAAGATATAGCCGATGAGCAATCCAAAAACGCATGTCATGCCCTCTTCAACAGTGGCGAAAAGGTCCCGTTCTCTGGATGATCGTTGGCCTGTGTGGGAAGCATGAGAGGTTCAGGCATCGAGCGTTCGTATTCTTCTTGGTTTACGTGGCGAGCGTATCCCCATAGACCAATCGCTACAACTCTCGTTATTTGCCGAACGAAGCGGGTAGATAGCGGCTGGGGTAGACGATGAAGCCCAATTTGCCGATGTGAGAGAGCACCCACATCACGAACACGGGTAGCGGATAACAGGCGATCAAGCACGCGACCGCGTTCACGGGAATCCAAGCGGCATCGAAGGCGCCGCCTGCATGGAAACCGAGTGCATAAAGGCCGCAGAATACGAGTACGCTCAGGATCTGATGCATGAGCCAGATGGCCATGGTGTAGCGCGTAACGAACCCATAGAACCGTATTTGATTTCCTCGCAAGAATCGAGCGGCCGAAAGCGAATAGAGCGCGAGCAACCCTAACAACGTGAGCAAGCTTAGAAGCGCCGCTTCAGCCATGTTGAACGTGAGCAAAAGCGCAGCGAGAACGAAGAACGCGGCTGTTAGGCCTGCGGCGAGCGCAGGTTGCCTGAGAAGCTTCGGCGCATCGAAGGCGCACAGCGCAATACCGAGTGCGAACCAGATCCAGTTATCCATGATGCCAAGCAGGTAATACGGCGCATGCGCAGCCACGCCAAGATCGGTAAGGACGATAGCGACCATTTTCGCCACCAAAGCACATGCGAACAATGTCCACATGCCACGCTTGGTTTGCGGTGTATGCGTGATCACATAGATGCCGAGCAAAATGATGAAGTATCCGACTGGCCCCACTGGATGAATGAAAAGCGCATGCGCCAAGTTTGAAAGCGAGAAACCTGGCTCCCCTGCTGCAAGTCCGCTTTCAACCAGTCCTGGCTGCAGCGAAGCCACACTTGTGGCAAGCAACGTGAACACCAAGAAGGCAATGAACGGTGTGAGCAAGACGATGACCTCACGTTTCAGATACGCAGCCGAGCTCTTCAAGCTGGTAACGCACTGATGACGCTGATAGAGATAACCTGCCCCAAGATAGAACACGCCCAGTAGGAACGAAATGACCCAATGTGCACCCCATTCGTAAAAGGCATTTTTAGGGATGATCCCGAGCGTGATATACACACCAAAGATATACCATGCCGCAATGAGCAGCGTGGAGGTGGCTTCGGCGTTGAAGATCCACGTATCCTTCGCCGCAGCCGGCGCATGCCCATGCATCTCGCTTATCGAAACGCCTGAGGTCATGTTCAGGTTCTTGTTAGTACTGCTCGTCATGCATCGATTGTACCGATGCTGTTGGTGAAGCAGGCGTTATCCAGCTTGCTGATACGAAATCGTTTAAGCGTTCAGGAATGCTTTGTAGCCTTTGTAAGCTTCGTAGATGTCCGCTTTCGACGTGACTTCCCAAGGTGAGTGCATGGAGAGCACTGCCACACCAGAATCGATGACGTTCATGCCGTATTTCGCAGGGATGTAGGCGATGGTCCCGCCGCCGCCGGCGTTCACGCGACCCAGTTCAGCGGTTTGATACTTCACGCCTGCATCATCCATGATCTTACGGAGAGCTGCCATGTATTCGGCGTTCGCATCGTTGGAACCCGACTTACCACCAGAGCCCGTGTACTTGTTGAACACCAGACCGCGCCCACAATAAGCAGAATTCTTCGGTTCGAAGACCGAGGCATACGAAGGATCGAACGCGGCACTCACATCAGAAGAGAGCATCGAGGAATTCGCAAGGCAGCGGCGCAGTGCCAGTCCGCTTTGCTTGCCCATCAAGCTCAAGATCTCTGCCATGGTGTTCTCGAAGAACGCCGAGGTCATTCCTGTTGCGCCAACGCTACCGATCTCTTCCTTGTCCACTAAGATACACACCGCCGTGCGCGCAGGGTTTTCAACGGCAAGCTGCGCCACCAGACTCGTGTAAGCGCAGACACGATCGTCCTGGCCATAGCCAATCACCATCGAACGATCGAGCCCGCAATCGCGCGCATCGCCCGCTGGCACTACCTCGATCTCAGCAGAAAGGAAATCTTCCTCTTCGATACCGTAGCGCTCAAGAAGCAACTGCATGATATGCGCGCGTACCGCTTCCTTTTGCGCAGTGCTCGCGATCTGCTCTTCGTAGGTTTGTTCTTTTTTGGCTGGCTTTGCTTCGGTGGTTTCTTCAGCGTCTTCAACGATGAGCGGTTCACTCCCAAACAAAACGTCGAGGCTTTCGCCTTCCACCACTTCCCTGCCATTCTTCTTCATCTGCTCTGCGCCTAAATGCGGCAGCAGGTCGGTCACACAGAAGACCGGGTCGGCTGGATCGTCGCCCAACGAAATATCGACCACAGTGCCATCCTTCTTAGCCACTACGCCCTTAAGTGCGAGCGGCAGCGCGACCCACTGATAGTTCTTGATGCCGCCGTAATAGTGGGTATCAAGCAGCACAAAATCAGAAGCTTCATAGAGCGGATTCTGCTTCAGGTCAAGACGCGGGGAATCGATATGCGCACCCAAGATATTCACGCCCGCTTCGATGTCATTCGTACCGATCTGCACGAGCATGATCGCCTTGCCATAGTTGTCGATCCAGATCTTATCGCCTGGTTTCAGCGCACGTTTTTCAGCGATCGCCTCTGTGAGGGGAACATAGCCCGCTGCGCTTGCGAGCTCGATAGCGCGCTTGGTGGCGAGTCGTTCGGTCTTGCACTGCGAAAGGAAGCTCTTATAGCCTTCGCAAAGTTCAGTAAGTTCAGATCTATCTTGATCGGTATAGGATTTCCATGCATTTTCGCGTTCCATGATCGTCCTTTCGTTTTAGCTCGCAAACAAGCTTATTCGTTTCCCTGCGCATCTTCAACGATCGTGCTCTTCTTGCGCCAAGACGCATCGATCGATCGCGTTTTCGCATCAAAAAAAATAGTTAACCATTTGTTAGCAATCAACTTTTTTATTGTTTCATGGAGTAGAATTCTACATCAAGGACGAACGCAGTCTGCCTGTGAGCGAGAAGAGCACAGAAGAGCTGCAAACGTTCTTCGACTAGTATGAATCGATGATCGCACGCGCGATCGAAGAGGAGTGATGAACATGGCACAACAAGTGCGCGATGAAATCCCAACGCCGGATAACTCGACTAACTTCAACGTTGCAGCAGGTAGCGAAACACCTGTAGGCACCACGCTCGAGAACCTGAAGGCAGCTGTTGGTGGCGAAACTGGCGCTTCTGCACACTACAGCGTTTATGCTGACGCAGCAGAAAAAGCAGGCTATTCCCAGCTCGCAGCTCTCTGGCGTGCAACCTCTGCAGCTGAGCAGATCCACATTGCTATGGAGTACAACGCAGTTACGGCTGAAGATCCTGATTGGCCTCGTCCGGAAGTTACCGCAGGCACCGATGCTCCTGCAGACCTGAACCTCATCTCTTCTGCTCAGGGCGAAATCTATGAGACCTCCGACATGTATCCTGCGTTCATCAAGAAGGCTCAGGAAGAAGGCAACAACGCTGCTGTCATGATCTTCACGCGCGCAAAGCTCGCTGAAGGCTATCATGCTGAAAACTATATGTGGGCATACAACAACATCGATACGCCCACCGATGAGCACTTCTATCTCTGCCCCGTTTGCGGTTATATCCACCGCGGCAAAGACTTCGAGAAGTGCCCGATCTGCTTCACTCCTGCAGCGAAGTTCATCGAGTACTAAGCCTTTGCGCTTAGGCGCACTCAAGAATTCTTGCAACCCCTGTGCTGAAGTTCAGCGCGGGGGTTATTCGTTTATGGGGTAAACAGGATGAACAGGGGACGGGGCAAGTGTTCAACCTCCAGATGAACAGGCGAGCTAAAAAATGGCCACTGTTTAATCAAAACGACAAGGTAACTGCTAACAAAGTTGAACACTTGCCCCCGTCCCCTGTTCAATAAAGGCGTCTAGAAATCGAATGCTTCGCCCACGTTCATAGTAAGACAGTGATCCGCGGTCTTATCGAGTGCGCTCGGATCGCGATTGATCACGATAAGGTGCTTGCCGTTGAAGAATTCAACGAGACCTGCAGCTGGATAAACCACTCGCGAGGTGCCCGCGATGATGAGCGTTTCTGCTTGCGCGATGTCTTCGACGGCCGCCTGGATGACCTGTTGATCGAGCGCTTCTTCGTAGAGCACCACATCGGGGCGGATGATTCCCCCACATTCACAATACGGCACACCCTCGGCTTCCATGATCGCATCAAGCCCATAGCGCTTACCGCACTTCATGCAATAGTTGCGATGAATGCTCCCATGAAGCTCATGCACGCGCTTCGACCCCGCCGCCTGATGCAAGCCGTCAACATTCTGCGTGATCACACTACGAAGGATGCCCTGTTGCTCAAGTTCGGCGAGCTTCTTGTGCGCCTGATTCGGTTTCGCATCTTCATGCACCATCTTTGCTCTGTAAAATTCGTAGAAGACATCGGGATGCGCTTCGAAGAACGAATGGCTGACGATCACCTCAGGAGGATAGGGGTACGCCTCATTGAAGATGCCTTTGACGCTACGGAAATCAGGGATGCCGCTTTCTGTTGAAACCCCTGCCCCGCCGAAGAACACCACGCTCTTCGGATCTGCTTCGCTAATGATACGCCGTACTTCTTCAAGCTCTTCGTTCATATTCCCTACCCCCATTTCCTTGTTTTACCAGCAGCAAAGCTCCCCGTCTGCCTCAAACAAGCAGCACGCCTATGGGGCACTTGTAATTACCCGCTTTCGCTGTTCGCTTGCTCTTCGAGGCAAGCTCATGCGCTTCGCTCCTTCGAACAGCTTATTACAATCTAAGAGTGCGGACTCAGAGTAATTCAAGTACCCCATGAGCTCAGCTGCTTGCTCGACCACAACCTATTAGCTTATAGGGTCTGGCAGGAGGGGAAGGTATGGACCGCTTGCGCAGCCGCGGTTAGCATCTACGATGTTAACAGGATGACAAACTACCCGGTCGTTCGTCATCTAGTACGAGCTGCCGATGTATCCTTCCTGGAGGCGTGTGAGCGTGCCATCCTCTTCCATAGCTGCAAGCGCTTCATTGACCGCGTCTTTCAGGTTGATGGATTCCGTTGGCAGTGCAATGCCGTAGGCCTCCCCCGTCATGATGCGTTCGATGATGCGCATGTCCGAAAATTCGTGGTCGATCAAATATTCAGCAACAGGAAGATCGAGCACTACTGCTTGAACTTCTTTAGCTTTAAGTGCCTGAAGGCATTTGCGTGCGTTCGAATACTCGATGATCAGCTTTTCGTTCGTGAGCTCACGCGCAGTCTGCATGCAAGTGCTCCCCTTCACCACCGCGATACGCGTGGTCTCGGGATCGAACTCAGCCGTGTTTTCGAAGGTTACGGGTGCTTTTTCTTTCCCTGTTGTTTGAGCAGTAGAGGACTTCACGAAGCGCGGCAATGCAGTGTCTGTCGAAGCGCGCGCAGAGGATGCGGATGAAGGCTGCTCTGCCTCCTTCATCGTAACGACCGCCTGATTGCCCACGTAATACCAGCTGCTGAAGTCGACTTTCTCGTCCCGCTCTCCCGTAATAGCAAGCGCAGCAAGCGCGATATCGCCTTCGGGGTCGGGCTTCTCTTCTTCACTTGCCGTGGCAGATGGCTCGCAGGCCAGCGTCTCGATGATCGTGTCGCGCGAGGTGGGCACCAGCTGGAGCGCAAGCCCTAATCGATTGGCCAGCTCCTCTGCAACAGCGATATCGTAGCCCCACATCGCTTCTGCCCCACCATCGCTGAACGGGGGATACTCAGAAGAAACGAGCACTTTGAGCGTGCCCTTATCCATAAGCTCACTCTCGTAAGCGTGCGTTTGCTCTTTTCCCTGATCGCTCTGCGCACAACCGCTCATGAGCGCACAGGCAACAAGCGCAGCGCAGAGAAGCACCGCGAACGCCACCATTCGCAAAACGCGATACCCCTGCGGAGCCTTGAGCGCTTGCGCTCCGTTTTGCGACAACGATCCACTGACCGTAGCGGAGATATGCCTATGCTGCTGGACGTGCTTCAAAACCCGATCCTTCGACAAGCCAGACGTTACTGCTCGCTCGCTTTCAACACCTCAAGTGCCAGCTGATAGCCACCCGTGCCATAGTTGAGCGCTTTCGAGACGCGCGCGATGGTGGTTGCTGAAGCTCCCGTTGTCTTCTCGATCGAAGCGTACGATTCGCCTTCGCGCAAAAGACGTGCCACTTCCAAGCGCTGGGAGGTGTCCTTGATCTCGCGAATCGTGAAGAGATCTTCTAAGAGCGCGAAGACATCATCGGGCTCGTTCAGCCCCACAAGCACATTCAACAGATCTTCGACTTCTCGGGTGCGTAGTTCGGACATACTCTCTCTTCTCTCAAGACTACTCGACAAAAAGAGCCCATTGAACAGGGCTCTTCTGTTTGCTATCAGGATAGATGATTACTCAGCGATGCGCGTGATCCACTCTTCATATTCGGGCACTTTGCCATAGGCGACATCGAAATAGCGCTCCTGAAGTGCCTTGGTGATGGGGCCGGGCTTGCCGATAACGCGATTGTCCACGCTTCCAATGGGCGTGAGTTCAGCGGCTGAGCCGGTCATGAACATCTCATCGGCAACATAGAGATCGGAGCGGTTGAGCGTTTCCTCAAGTGCGGGAATATCCATATCAACAGCGATATTCAAGACGGTGTCGCGCGTGATGCCTTCGAGCAGGCCATCGCCCAGCGGAGGCGTCATGAGGATGCCGTCGCGCACGATGAAGAGATTCTCGCCCGTGCCCTCGCACACATGGCCCACTTCGTTGAGCATGATCGCCTCTGCGTAGCCATGCTCCTTCGCCTCGAGCTTCGCAAGGATCGAATTCATGTAAGAAGCCGTGGATTTCACTGCTGGCGGGATGGCGTTGAACGAACGCTGACGCCAAGACGAAATGCCCACCGAAACGCCGTTTTCGAGCGCTTCTTCACCAAGGTAAGCATCCCACGGCCACACCGCGATGATGACATCGACCGGCGCTCCGGTGGGGTCGACGCCCATCTGGCCATAGCCGTAGTACGCGAGCGGGCGGATGTAGCAAGACTTCAGCTTATTCGCTTTAATGATGTCGACCGTTGCTTTGCAGAGTTCCTCGACCGAATATGGCAATTCCATGTGCGCGATCTTCGCGCTGTTATGCAGGCGTTTCATGTGGTCTTCAAGACGGAACACGACCGCTTCATCGGTGTCGGTATTGTGATAGCAACGGATGCCCTCGAACACGCCAGAACCATAGTGAAGCGCATGCGTGAGCACGTGCGTGGTTGCCTCCGCCCATGGGACGATCTCGCCATTTTTCCAGATATAGTCGACTTCGGTCAGATCCGCCATAGCGCTCCCCTTCTTCAAAGTGTTCGATACGTTTTGCCGCACGCTTCGCAGCGCCGGCATGCAGTAAAAACAGAAAGACCATGGCAGCACCATGGCCTTCCGTTATTCTACTCCATTTCGCTGGAGTGGTTGAAGCTAATTGTAAAAAAGGATGTCGTTGTAAGTGGGCACGGGCCAGTAGTCGTTCTCGACCACGCACTCGAGCGCATCGATCTCGGCGCGCAGAGCATCCATGGCGGGAATGACCTTTTCGGCATACGCATATGCCTGTTCCTGGAGGTCTTCGATGGCTTCCGCACTATCGTGCTCGGCGATGAGCGTGCGTGTGCAAGCCGCAACCGCGTTCGTTCCTTTCACCAGGTAGGAAAGGAGCTTTTCGTGCTCTTCCATATCGGATGAAGCTATGGCTGCCTTCACCGAGGTGATGGTCTCAGCCAGATCGCGCATATATTTGCTGATGGCGGGCAAATACGTGCGACGTGCCATGCGGATCATCACGCGTGCCTCGATGTTCAAGAGCTTCGTGTATTTGTCGAGTTTCACCTCGTAGCGGCTGTGCACTTCCGATTCGGACAAGATGCCGAACTCAGCGAAGAGATCGATCGATTTCTGCGAGACGAAGCACGGAAGCGCTTCGGCGGTGTTGCGATGGTTCGCCAACCCGCGGCGCGCTGCTTCTTCTTGCCACTCTTCCGAATAGCCGTTGCCGTTGAAGATAATGCGTTTGTGATCGGTAAGAAGCTGGCGAACATAGCTGATCGCTTTCTTCTCGAACTCAGCGCCCTCAAGACCTTCACAAGCATCCGCGAAATCCTTGAGGCTCTTTGCGACCGCCGTGTTCAGAATCATGTTGCAATCCGAAAGATTCACAGCAGAACCCGGCATGCGGAACTCGAACTTGTTGCCGGTGAACGCAAAGGGACTCGTGCGATTACGGTCGGTGTTGTCTTTGAGGAATTGCGGCAGGACCGCAACGCCCAAGTCCATAGAAATGGCCTCAGCTGAATGATACTCATCGCCCTTGATGAGCGCATCCACGATGGCATCGAGCTCATCGCCCAGGAAGATCGAAACGATGGCTGGAGGCGCCTCATCGGCACCAAGACGGTGATCATTGCCTGCAGAAGCAACCGACATGCGCAAGAGCTCCTGGTATTCGTCGACCGCTTCGATCACGCAGGCGAGGAACACGAGGAAACGCAGGTTGTCGATGGGGTCATCGCCGGGATCGAGCAAGTTCACGTTGTCGTAGGAAAGCGACCAGTTGTTGTGCTTGCCTGAGCCGTTGATGCCTTCGAAGGGCTTTTCGTGCTGAAGGCACGTGAGGCCATAGTGCGATGCATCGAGGCGCATCTTCTCCATGGTGAGCAAGTTCTCGTCGATGGCGCGGTTGGCGTTGGTGAAGATGGGCGCAAGCTCGTGCTGCGCGGGCGCGACTTCGTTGTGCTTGGTCTTGGCTGTAACGCCGAGCTTCCACAGATCATCGTCGAGCTCTTTCATGAATTCATTGACCGTGGGGCGGATGGCACCGAAGTAGTGTTCATCGAGCTCCTGGCCTTTGCTCGGCGGTGCGCCGAAGAGCGTACGGCCGGTCATGATCAGGTCGTGGCGGCGTTCGTAATCCTTTTCAGCGATGAGGAAATACTCCTGCTCAGAGCCGACCGTAGCGATGACCTGGTGGCCGTCTTCGCCGAAGAAACGCAGCACGCGCTGTGCTTGTGTGTCGATCGCGCGCATGGAACGCAAAAGCGGCGTCTTCTTGTCGAGTGCTTCGCCGGTGTAGGAGCAGAATGCGGTGGGGATGCAAAGCACCTCATCCTTGATGAAGGCCGGGCTCGTGGGATCCCACGCAGTATAGCCACGTGCTTCGAAAGTGGCACGCAAGCCGCCGTTAGGGAAGCTCGAGGCATCGGGCTCTCCCTGGATGAGCTCTTTGCCCGAGAAGGTCATGATGGCCGTGCCATCGCCCACGGGGTTCAAGAAGCTGTCGTGCTTTTCGGAGGTGATGCCCGAAAGCGGCTGGAACCAGTGCGAATAATGCGTGGCACCGTTTTCGATCGCCCATTCCTTCATGGCGTGCGCGACCACGTTCGCCACCTCGATATCGAGCGGCTTTCCCTCTTTGATCGTTTTCGCGAGGTTCTTGTACGTCTCTGATGGGAGACGCTCCTTCATGACGTGGTCATTGAAGACCAGGGTTCCGAAGATCTCTGAAACGTTCGACATACGTTCTCCTCACGTAGATGTTTCACGAGCAATGAGCGATGCGAGCAGGCATGAATGCCGAAGACCCCAAAGGGATCGCACGCTTTGCTGCATCGCATTTTGCACATTATACCAGCAGCGGAAGAAAGAACTCCCGAATGCGCAGACTATCCAAATGCAGACGTTGAGCCTGTCCCTGCTGCACTACCGCCTTGGGCTGCAGTGCCTCCAGTAGGCATGCCAGGGAACGTGCCACCGTTCAAAACGATGATGAAGAAGGCGACTGCCTGAACTGCGAAGCCTGCCCAGGTCCAGATGAGCGCCTGGCGTCGACGCTTTGCGGAGAGCGTCGACGTGGAAAGCCATGCCATGAACAGGCCGAGCATACCACCGATAAGACCGAGCACGAACCAGCCGATCTTGAAGCCAACGCTCATGGGCGTGGGATCATCGTCGGGATCGGAGGGCGTGGCGAAGAAGGAGAAGGCTCCGTTCTCGCGGAAGGTTGGCTGTTGCTGGTTTTGGTTGGGCTGCTGAGCTGACTGCTCGGGAGGCTGCGGTGCTTGTTGCTGTTGCGGGTCGCCTTGCGCCTGCGGTTGCACAGCGTTCGGCTGCTGAGCAGGAGCTTGCTGCAGTGCAGGCTGCTGCACCGGCGACTGCGGCGGTGCTGGCTGCTGCGGAGCACTCGGCGCTACGGGCTGGGCGCCAGGAGTAGGTGGAGGCAGCGGCGTGCCGCTCTCTTGCGGGGCGTTCGCTGCGGGGTGTTCGCTCTGTTTATTCTCTTCGGACATATATACCTCACGATGGGTGCGATTGTATCTGTCTGCTTATTATGCCTGATTCGCACAAAATGCGCAGACAAGCACACAACCTATAGGACAACCGTAAACCTTTCTACAAAAAAAGAACCGCCTCCGGGGGAAGCGGTTCTTGTCTGCGATCGATATGATCGGGTCTGGAGCAAAAAGCTTAGCGCTTTGAGAACTGCGGGCGCTTACGAGCTTTCTTCAGGCCGTACTTCTTACGTTCGACCATACGAGCATCGCGCGTGAGGTAACCTGCGCGCTTCAGTTCTGCGCGATAATCGCCCGCCTCGAGAAGAGCGCGAGCGATGCCCATGCGCAGAGCACCTGCCTGACCAGACGTGCCGCCACCATTGCAGCGAGCGATAACGTCGAACTGATTCATGGTATCGGTTACGCCGAAGGGGGTCTTTGCATAATCAACGAGAGCCTGGCGACCGAAGAAGTCGAGGCCATCGCGGCCATTGACGGTAACCTTACCGGTGCCCGGGACGATGCGCACGCGAGCAACTGCGTTCTTACGACGACCCGTGCCGTAATAGATAGCTTCACCTGCCATTAGTTATCCTCCATCTTGATCTCGCGGGGCTGCTGTGCCATGTGCGGATGCTCTGCACCGGCATAGACCTTGAGCTTCTTAGCCATTGCACGACCGAGCGTGTTCTTGGGGAGCATGCCCTTAACTGCATGTTCGATCACGCGCTCTGGGTGCTTTTCCATGGCCTCTTCGAAGGTCTCGCACTTGAGTCCTCCCGGATAACCGCTGTGGCGGTAGTATTCCTTATCGGTGAGCTTCTTACCGGTCACACGGATCTTGCCGGCGTTGATGATAACCACGAAATCGCCGGTGTCCACATGAGGGGTATAGGTCGGCTTATGCTTACCGCGCAGGATGTGAGCCGCCTTCGATGCGACACGACCGAGAACCTGGTCTTGCGCGTCGATGAGAAGCCACTCGCGAGCAACTTCATTCGGCTTTGCATAATAGGTCTTCACTGTGTTCCTCCAAAAAAGTAACAATGTTTGTTTTCAAAAGTTGCTTGCTTTGCCTGAAAAGCGCGAAGGATCCTACCCCTTCGCTTTCTTCTGGCTTGGTTCTGGACTACCGTGCCAAAAGCTTCAGACCGCACAGCCACACGGGGCTTTTGAAAGCGAACCTTTGCATAATAAGCTTTTTTCATTCGTGAAGTCAATCACTGCGGGCGCGAGATGGGCCTGAAAGGTCGATTTGGAAAGATATCGGAAGCGAAGGCGCCTGGAGCCTTCGCTGTTGTTGCCGTTTGTGAGTCAGGAGAACCGTCCCCTTGACTCACTTAAGATCGGTGTTGTCGATATCGTAGGGTGTTGCCTGATAGACGTAGTAATTCAGCCAGTTCGTGTAGAGCAGCTGGGCAGCCGCGCGCCAATTCGAGAGCGGCTTTTGCGTGGGATCGTCGTTCGGAAAATAATGCTTGGGAACTTCAGGGTCGATGCCCTTCTTCACATCGCGGAAGTATTCTTCGGCAAGGGTCTCCGTATCGTATTCGGGATGACCGAACACGAAGAAGTGGCGGCTGTCGGTGCTCTTGGCGATGAACACACCCGCTTCATCCGACACGGCGATTACCTCAAGGCTGGGGTGCGCCTCGATGTCTTCCACATGGACTTCGGTGTTACGCGAATGCGGTGCGTGAAGGATGTCATCGATACCACGCACGAGCGGGCTTGAGGGCTTCACGATCTGATGCGCGAAGATGCCCGACATCTTGCTGTCGAGGATATGCTTGTCGATGCCGAAGTGGTAATAGATGCCCGCCTGCGCTCCCCAGCAAATATAGAACGTGGAGAACACGTGCGTCTTCGCCCACTCGAAGATCTCGCACAGCTCTGGCCAATAGTCGACCGTCTCGAAATCGTAGAGTTCGACCGGCGCACCGGTGATGATCATGCCGTCGTAACGCTTGTGGCGAATGTCGTCGAGGCCCACATAGAACGATTCCAGATGCTCGGCTGGCACATGCGTGGCGCGATGGCTGACCGTTTGCAGAAGATCGACCTCGACCTGCAGCGGCGTATTGGAAAGCTTACGCAGGATCTGCGTTTCCGTTTCGATCTTGGTGGGCATCAAGTTCAAGATGAGCACGCGCAGGGGGCGAATATCCTGATGGATCGCGCGATGTTCGGTCATCACGAAGATATTCTCACCTTCAAGCACGCTTGTTGCAGGTAGCGCATCAGGAATTCTAATCGGCATAGCTAACGTCCTTTCTTCGGTGTTCATCATAACAGCTTTTGAAAGGGCATTTTTGCTCGCCGCGCGAATCATGAGCGCAAGGCTATCGGTTGTTCTTAGTGCTGGCTATCACGAAAAGCGATGCCCCGAAGAACGAAACGTACCCCGCTGAACAGCGGAGAGAAAAATGCAGATGATACCATGAGCTGCAAAGGCATACGGTCGTACAGCCTGGCCTGAACAACCTTACCCAAATTAAAGAACAAGGAGCTTGCATGTCTACTCAAATCGAAACCACTTGCGTTCAAGGCGGCTACCATCCCGGCAACGCGGAGCCGCGCCAGATCCCTATCTATCAAAGCACCACGTGGAAATACGATTCGAGCGAGTTCATGGGTAAGCTCTTCGACCTGGAGGAATCCGGTTACTTCTACACGCGTCTGCAGAACCCTACGAATGATTTCGTTGCCGCGAAGATCTGCGAGCTTGAAGGTGGCAGCGCCGCCATGCTCACCTCTTCGGGTCAGGCCGCGAACTTCTTCGCGATCTTCAACATCGCTGGCTGCGGCGATCATGTGGTGTGCTCCACCTCCATCTACGGCGGCACCTACAACCTGTTCGCGCACACTATGGCGCGCATGGGCATCGAGTTCACGTTCGTATCCCCCACCTGCTCTGATGAGGAACTCGAGGCCGCGTTCAAGCCGAACACCAAAGCGGTCTTCGGCGAAACGGTAGCTAACCCCGCGCTCACGGTGCTCGATATCGAGCGCTTTGCGAAGGCAGCGCACGATCACGGCGTACCGCTCATCGTAGACAACACCTTCCCCACGCCCATCAACTGCCGTCCGATCGAATGGGGCGCCGACATCGTTACGCATTCCACCACGAAATACATGGATGGCCATGGCGCTGCCGTTGGCGGCTGCATCGTTGATTCGGGCAACTTCGACTGGGATGCGCACGCTGATAAATTCCCCGGGCTGACCACACCGGATGAGAGCTACCACGGCGTTATCTACACCAAGCAATTCGGCCAGGCGGGCGCCTACATCACGAAGGCGACCTCGCAGCTCATGCGCGATTTCGGCTCGATCCAGTCGCCGCAGAACGCATTTTTGTTGAACATGGGCTTGGAAAGCTTGCATCTGCGCATGGCGCAACACGCTGCGAACGGACTGGCGGTCGCCCAATTCTTGAACGATCACCCGAAGATCTCCTGGGTGCGCTATGCCGATCTGCCCGGCGATGAGAGCTATGAGCTCGCTCAGAAGTACCTGCCGAATGGAACGTGTGGCGTAGTGAGCTTCGGTGTTGTTGGCGGGCGCGAAGCAGCTGAGCGGTTCATGTCAGCGCTCAAGCTTGCGCAGATCGCTACGCACGTTGCCGATGCGCGTACCTGTGTGCTGCACCCAGCGAATGCTACGCATCGTCAGATGAGCGATGAGGAGCTGGAAGCAGCGGGCATCAGCCCCGATCTGATCAGACTTTCGTGCGGTATCGAAAGCGCCGAAGATTTGATCGCAGACCTCTCGCAGGCGCTCGAAGCTGTTTAAGCTTACAGAAAGCCGAAACAGCAGGAGTCTTTCAATACTTCCGCTACACTACTCAAAAAGCCAGCTTACGCTGGCTTTTTTCGTGTATGAAATCCTTTAAGAAGCTGTTACTAATCTTGGACGCGGATGACGGAAGGATAGCCGCCAATGACTGCATTGGGGAGTGCAAGGATCTCGTCGATGACCTTGGCAACGCTGTCTTCATGAGCCGTATGCGTGACGAACACGAGGTTGACCGCATCGCGCGCTTTCGTACCACGCTGCTGAACCGACTGAAGCGAGACATCGTACTTCGCAAAGATGTCTGCACATGCTGCCAAAACGCCTGCGCGGTCTTCCACGAGGAAGCGCAGGTAGTACTTCGTTTGCAGCTCTTCAACGGAAATGACCGGAATGTTATCCGTGCACGTGCAGCCAACGATCGGCTTCACACCAAGCTGCAGATGGCGCGCCACTTCGAGCACATCACCCATGACCGCGCTCGCAGCAGGACCAGCACCCGCACCTTCACCGAAGAACATGGTCTCGCCTACGGCATCGCCGATCACGTAGATCGCGTTGTAAACGCCATTGACCTTCGCAAGCTGATGATCGAGCGGAATCATAGTGGGGTGAACACGCACATCGATACCGTGATCGGTGCGATGAGCATGCGCAACGAGCTTCACAGCATAGCCCATGGTGTCCGCCATGGCTAGGTCGACCGGCGAAATGCGGCGGATGCCTTCGGTATAGACGTCGTCCATGACCACGCGCGAATTGAACGCAATCGAAGCCAGGATGGCGATTTTCGCTGCCGCATCATGGCCATCAACATCGGCCGTGGGATCAGCTTCTGCAAAGCCTTTGGCCTGGGCTTCAGCGAGTGCTTCATCGTAGCTCATGCCGTCTTCGCCCATGCGAGTGAGCATGTAGTTCGTCGTGCCGTTCACGATGCCCATGACCGCAGAGATCTCGTTAGCGATCAGCGAGTGCTTCAGCGGACCGATGATAGGGATACCACCGCCAACGCTTGCCTCGAACGCCAGCTCAACGCCCTTTTCTTCCGCGAGGGCCATGATCTCTTCGCCTGAAGTTGCCATGACCGCCTTGTTCGCGGTAACCACGTTCTTACCTGCATTGAGTGCATCAAGGATGACCTGCTTGGCAATGCCCGTTCCACCGATGAGCTCGATGACGATATCGATCTCAGGATCGTTGATGATGTCGTTAAAGTCTTCCGTGAAGATATCAGCCACGCCGTGCGCTTCAGCTTGCTCAGGTTCACGCGAACAAACGCGCACGAGCTCGATATCGATGCCGTAATGACGCAGGAAATCTTCCTTGTGGTTGTGCAGAATATCGATGCAGCCACCACCAACGGTACCGGTTCCAACCAAGCCGACTTTAACTGCCATGTGATCCACTCCATTCAAAATCGTGTATCCCGTGATTATACCTACTAGAAGACACATCGAGCGGCCAGATCGCGGGCCGCTCGATAAGATAGCGTTTTCGATTGTCTTACGGCGCTTTGGCGCTTAATCCACGTCGCATGCCATGAGGTCGGCATAGGTCTCGCGGCGCGTGACGAGCGTGGCTTGCCCATCCTTCACGAACACGATGCCCGGGCGCGGCTGGCCATTGTAGTTGCTCGCCATGGAATGACAGTAGGCACCAGTGCCGAACACGCAGATGACATCGTCCAGATCTGGATGCTGCAGCGGGCGATCGAGCACGACCGCATCGCCACTTTCGCAGTGCTTGCCGCAGATGGTCACGATCTCCGTGCGTGGTTGGTCGGCCTTGTTCGCAACCACTGGTTCGTAGTCTGCGTGATAGAGCGCCGTACGGATATTGTCAGACATGCCGCCGTCGATGGCCACGTACTTGCGGATGCCGGGAAGCGTCTTCAGGATGCCCACCGTGTAGAGCGTAACGCCTGGCACAGCCACCATCGAACGACCCGGCTCGCAGAGAAGGCGTGGCTCAGCGAAGGAGAACTCGGCGCAATACTTCTTCATGGCCGTGGTGACCACTTCAGCGAATTCATCGATCGACGAGGGGTTCTCTTCGGTGGTGTAGGCGATGCCCAGACCGCCGCCCACATCGATCTCGCCCACTTCGATGCCGTAGTGGCCCTTAACGCGCGCCGCGAATTCGACGATGACCTTGATGGCTTCGTCGAACGAATGCAGTGCGAAGATCTGCGAGCCAATGTGCATGTGGAAGCCCACAAGATTCACGTTCGGAAGCTCAAGGATGTCGGCCACGCAGTTGAACGCGAAATCTTCGCGCATGGTGAAGCCGAACTTCGAGTCTTCGCAACCCGTGCGGATGTATTCGTGCGTGTCAGCCTCGACACCGGGCGTAATGCGCATGTAAATGTCCTGCGTCTTGCCCAGCTCGCCAGCGATCTCGGAGACGCGGCGTGCTTCGATGCGCGAATCGACCACGATGCGCCCTACGCCTGCCGCAATGGCTTCGCGCAGTTCTTGCGGAGTCTTGTTGTTGCCATGCACGAACACGCGCTCCATCGGGAAATCGACGGCGTGCGCCAGCGCCAACTCGCCGCCGCCCGACACATCGAGACAGAGACCGTGCGCGTTCACGAGGCGACAGACCGCCTTGTTCAAGAACGCTTTCGAAGCATAGATGACATCGGAATTGGGATAGCGCGAAGCGAACGCATCTCGATAGGTTTCCATGCGGTTCTCAAGGTCTGCCTGGTCGTACACGTAGAGTGCCGTGCCGAATTCTTCAGCAACTTTCACCATGTCCACGCCACCGATATGAAGATGGCCATCGATGACCTCTGCGGTCATCGGCAGGCATTCGCCTAGTTCCATAGTGGTGAGATTATCAGGTTCGACATCATGCTTTGGTGCTGGAAGCGACATGGGAGCCCTTTCTTTCGTGCCTCGCTCGATATGCTAGTTATATGGGGTTAACTTATCCGTATCTACCCCATAGTAATAGGTAGGACTACGAAAATAAAGCGAAGAAACGCGATAGTAACGATTCGTCGGTTTCTTGCACTTCTTCAGGCTCGGGCTCAGGCAGCGCGATCGCTTCGGTGGTCATGACGAACTGGACGAGGTTCACGTTGGTATTGCGCGCATCCGCGAAGCTCTTCGGCACGAAATCGCTCTTGTCGTACTCGGCCATCATGGCATCGATCTCGGCTTGGACCTTGTCGGGGATGGTCGCGCTCTCCTCATGGAGCGTGGACGTTCCTTCAGCTAGCGCCGAGGCTCCATCGCTCAGCTTGCCAGCTCCCTGCGCAAGGCTTCCGCTCGAACACGCAAGTTCGCTCACACCCGCATCGAGCGCGGCAGAACCGCTCGTAAGCTCATCGCCCTGCTGGGCAAGCTCACTAAGGCCACCTGAAAGCTTGGTGAGCGAACTGTCGAGCGGCGCATACCCATCTGCAAGCCCTTCAACTCCCGCAGCATAGTCTTTCAGCTGACTGAACTGTCCCGACATGCCTGAAAGTTGAGCGAGAATCGCGTCCTTTTCAGCTTGCGACATCGTGGGGCTTGCTTGGATAGCGTTCACCAGCTGCTGCATCTGCGTTTGCGCCTGGTCGAGAGAGCGCACTATAGCAGCGCTCGCTTGGCTCAGCCCCTCAAGCTGTTCGGCGAAGGTCTTCGATCCCGCAGCTGCCTGCGCAAGACCATCGCTTACCTGCGCGACACCTGCCACATAGGCAGCCACCCCTGCAGAGAGTTCTTGAGCGCCCCCTTGCAACTGAGCCGTTCCGCTCTCGAGCTTACGGGTTCCCGCTGCGAGCGCGGTTGTACCCGCTTCGAGGCCTTCCGCACCAGTATCGAGCTTACCCGTTCCCTCGATGAGCTCATCGAATTGCGCGATGAGCGCGCTCGAATCGGGTGCTTCGATGGCCATCGAGAACGGGATAGCAGCGATGCTCACCCCCTCCATCTCGAAGTCTTCGACATGGGCCGTGAGCACATAGGAGCCCGTCTTGCCTGGCATGCCGCTGAACGTGACTGCAGTGTTAGAACCATTGAGTGCGATGGAGCCCTCGTCCGTGGCAATGTTCGAGGCGTGGTCCATCGGGAGCGTGCAGGTGATCTGCAACAGATAATTGTCGAAGTAGAGTGGATCGATCGCTTGATTCTGAGTGGTCTCGATGGTTATCTTCAGCTCACCCGACTTGCCGGCAACTTCTTCGGGCAAACACACCTTGCCATCGAGCTCATAGGTGATGCTCACGTTCCAAGGCAGATCGGTCGAGGTGAGATTGCCCTGGTAGGCGAACGATTCGCTCTCCACGGTGCACAGCACGCTGTCAGACTCGCGCGCGATGTTCGTGCCATCGGTCAGGTTCACCACTTCGCTGTAGGTGCCGAAGTCCTTCACCATGACGGGCTCTTTGGAGAACAGTTCGTTCACCACGTAGAGACTCTTCACCGCACCTGCGGCCGTCATGCTCGCATACACGACCTCTTGCTTTTCGCACGTACCCTCGAGCAGGGTTGAAGGCGGCGCAGCGAGCGTAGTGTTGGTCGCGCTCTCTGCCTCGGCCGCATTGGTCTTCTGTTCTTCTGCGGCATACCCGAGATTCGCAGGAGCGATCTCGGTGATGGCGGTCGCGATGATCAATAGCACGCAAAGCACCATTGCTAATGCCGTTCTTCGTAGCGTCATGGCTCTCACCTGCCCACTTTCTCTTCGAGTGGCTGTTTGTAAGGCTGTTTATAGAAATGCGTTCCAAGCGTTGTCTTTTCGATAACGCGATCGAAGATCATGAAGAGCATCGGTAGGAGCAAGAACGTGTTGAGCGCCGCGATGAAGGCGCCACGCCCGATGAGTGTTCCAAGGCTCGCGATGACCCCGTTGCTCGAGATAAGGCCGATGAACGCACCGCACAGCGTGAGGATAGTCGCTGAAGTAAGGATCGTGATCGCACTGCGCGAGATCGCTTCGGTGATGGCCTGGCGCTTCGGTTGCACACGGCGTTTGTCGAGGTAAGAACGCGTGAGGATGATCGTGTAATCGACCGTGGCTCCCAGCATGATCGCGCTGATGATGAGGTAGCCGATGTACTGGATCGTCTCGCCCGCAAAATAGGGAATGGCTAGGTTGATCCAGATCGAGCTCTCGATCGTGAGCAACAAGATGAGCGGGATCGACAGGCTGCGGAACATGAGCAAGAGCACGAGTCCGATAGCTATGATCGAAGCGAACAGCACGCGCGCAGAATCGTCGTTCACGATGAGCGACATATCGTAGCTCGTTACCGTGGAGCCAACGAGCTTCGCTTCGTCGGGATAGTAGAGCTGACATAGATCGCGAATACGCTGCACGAGTTCGAACGCTTCGGGGCTTTCGCCGCGCAAGTCGGTCGCGATGATGATGCGCGAATAACCGCCCGAAATGAGCGATTCAAGGCTTGCAGGAGGCACCATGTCGGTAGGGATGCGTTCCGAGACCGTGGTCACGTACGACGTGATCGAGCTTACGTGCGGCAGCGTATCGAGCGCAGCGACCAGCTCCTTCTCTTTGCCCCACTGGCCTTCAGGCACGAGAACCGCGCACTGACCAGAAGCGTTGAAAGTCTCTTCGATGAGCTCGGTATCCTCGTAGAGCTGGCTGCCCGGCTCCACGAACCCGCTCGCCCCATACACATATTCGGTATTGCGCGATCCCAAGAACGCCGGCACCACGATGAGCGCCGCGATAAGGGTGAACGGAATGCTCAAGCGCATGCACCACTTCGCGAACTTGTCGAACGAGGGCAAGAACTTGCGATGCGCCGTTCGCTGCAGCAGCTTTTCAGAAAGCAGGACCATGACGGGCAAGATGAACAGCACCGAAAGGAAGCTAAACACGATGCCTTTCGCCAGCACCACGCCCATATCCGCGCCGATGAGAAACGCCATCGCGCAGAGGGAGAGGAATCCGAAGAACGTGGTCGCAGCCGACGAAGCGATGACACCCGAAGCCTTGTGCATACCCGCGAGTGCGGCATCGTAGGACGAGCGGCCCTCTTGCTTGAAGTGGCGGTATTCGTGCAGCATGACGATGCCGTAGTCCATGGAGACCGCGAGCTGCAGGATAGCCGCGCACATCTGCGTGATGAACGAGATCTCGCCGAAGATGATATTGGTACCGAGGTTGTACACGATCGAGATGCCGATGACCGAAAGGAAGAGCACCGGTTCGAACCAGGCTTCGCTCGTGAGGAGCAAAAGCCCCAGGATCACGATGACCGCCATGACCAGGATGAGCTGGATCTCGAAGTCCGACGAACCCTGCGCGACCGCCGTGTTCACTTCGTCACCTGAAAGTGCGACCGCACTCGCCCCTCCTGCTTGAGCTGCATCCTTGATCGCATCGAGTGCTGCGACCGACTTCGTTGAATCGAGTGCGACCTGATAGAGATAGCCCTCATCGCTCTTCCATGCCTTCACGATATCGGCATCGTAGGTTTCGAGCGGCCGGCGGATGTCCACCACATCGCCGAGCCAAATGAGGTCATCTACCCCGTCGATCGCCGCGAATTCAGAGGCAAGCGCATCGGCCTGCATGAGGTCGATCCCTTGGGCGTAGATGTAGCTGTTGGGCAAGTTCGCGCCGAAGGCATCTTCGAGCGTTTGGAGCGAACCAGTAGAAGGAGAATCTTCGGGCAAGTAGTCCGAGAATTGGTAGTTGATCTTCACCAGCGGGATGCAAAGCGCACAGGCAACGCACAGCAGGAGCGCCGCCACCAATACCCCTATAGGGTGATCGAGGGTCGCACGGAAGAGCTTGTCGATCATATGACGCATAACCCTCCCCTTTGTGCGTTGTCGATCGGATGATTCGTTGAATCTTCTACGTTCCGCGATTCTTGGGCGCTTTATTCCCCCGCGCGCTCATGGAAACGTATAGAACGTAGTATAAACAATCAGATGGAGTTAACGATTCATGAAGGGGATTCTCCATGCTAAAAATCACCGTTATCGCAGTCGGTAAATTGAAAGAACGCTTCTGGCGCGATGCGTGCGCTGAGTATTGCAAGCGACTTGGTGGCTACTGCAACCTTACCGTACGAGAGATCCCTGATTCGAACCGCGAACAAGAAGGGGTGCAAGTTTTGGAGGCGCTTCCCGAAAGCGCGACCATCATCGTGCTCGATATCCAAGGGAAAGAGACCTCGAGCGAAGCGCTTGCGAGTCGGATCGAGCGCTACACCGTTGAAGGGGTATCACATCTGGTGTTCGTGATCGGAGGATCAGACGGTCTTACGAATGCAGTGAAAGAGCGCGCTTCTTTGCGCATGAGCTTCGGGCCGATCACGCTTCCGCATAACTTGGCGCGCGTGGTGCTGCTCGAACAGGTCTATCGCTCCTTCAAGATCATCAAACGCGAACCCTACCACAAATAAAGGTGACGAACGATGATGGGTGGAGGCTATTCCCAGTCAGCGCCGATCACCACAAGGAAATCGGTCTTGAATGAATAGGTGCCGCCTGTGTTTTTCTTGAGCTGACCAACCCCGAGCGCATCAGCAATCGCCTGTGCTTGAGCTTTGTCAGATTCATCGTTGTAGATGATGAGCGTATTCTTATACTTGGAATCATCAGCATTGCCCGTATCAGTTATTGCGCCCTTGGCTGAAAGCTTTTCGGCAGCTTCTGCGGCAACGCCATTTATACCCGCGCCATTACGAACTGCAATTTCAACACCCGAAAGATTTGAGCTTGATGCATTGGAGCCATTCGTTGCAGATGCGTTCTTGCCACCGTCACCAATGACGGCGAGCGTAACACCGGTATTAGAGTCGACCAAACCTTCTTCCGTAGGTGGAAGACCTGCATCAACGCGCTTCATCATTTCGCGCCAAGGCTCTTCATCAAGAACAGCCCACCAAATGTCGTTTTCATACAGTGGCGTAGTGGGCTCCATAGCCGAATAGATATCTTCATCAACGTTGATATCTTTGAAGGTGTTCGCAAAACCAAGGATGCTCGAGACCGAGAAGTCGGTGGTGATGTAGTTGGCAAGCGTGTTGACCGTGTTAGTCATGGTTGCCACGTCGGAAGACATGATCTTCTTCAAGATAGCCGAGATGACCATGCGCTGGTTCGCTGCACGCATGAGATCGCCATCACCGTACTTATCATAGGCGTGACGCGAACGACAGAGCACGAGCGCTTGTGAACCATTAAGCGTTTGCGGACCTGCCTCAAGCGGCTCGCCAGCAAGGGGGTCATCGATAGCCATGGGCACATCGACTTCAACACCGCCAAGCGCATTGACTACATCTTCAAAGCCATTGAAATCGATTTCGGCGTAATGATGGATCGGCACACCCGCCAGCTTCGATACTGTTTTGACCGCGAGTGAGGGACCACCGAAAGCATATGCCGCATTGATCTTCTGTTTGCCATAACCCGGCAGTTCAACCATCGTGTCGCGATAGATCGAAACCATGGTTATCTTGGTATTGCGCGGATCGACACGGGTAAGGATCATGGAGTCGGTGCGATACGCACCGCCGTAAATGTCGCTCTCTTCGCGCTCTTCTGATTTATCAACGCCGATCAAGAGCATGTAGAACGGTTCGCTCGGAGAATCGGATGCGGTGAGCGAAGCGAGAAGGTCCTCGTCAAGACCGTCTTGCAGATTACGGTCGATATTGGAAATGAAAGCAAACGCAACACCGACACCCACAAGTACGACTACCAGGAAGATGGCAGCAACCGTCATACCAACTTTGCGTTTATGATGCTTCTTCTGCTTACGAGAGGCATCGTGATACTGTTCTACATTACCGTGCCGAGAATAGGCACTCGCATCATAAGGCGATGTGAAAGATTTCCCGCTGTATGACGAGTTTTCGGCACTGCGGACGGCATGGCGCCCAGTCTTTTTTCGCGATTTCATCATGAGTATATAATGCTCAAACTCTATTTGTTACGCAATCGTTTATCGGGTAACAAAACAAGAACTCCGCGTATTTAGCGTTTTTTCTCCAAAAATGTGTTGAGCCCATGAATTTTGTAAGGTTTCTCGTACAAAATAGAAGCCTTTTTGTGCCGGTTTCATAGTGGCTACTTGCCTTGATCAACCTTGTCTGCAGAGTCGCTCGGCAGGGTAAAACGCCATGAGCAACCGCATGTCGGATCCGTAATCTCGGGGTAACAACTCAGGCACTCTACCTCGATGCGCGGGTCGATCGTCTGGGCGAACGTGGTGTATTCGTTGATGCCAGCTGGCTTACAGGGATGGAATTCCATGCCCTTGCGCGAGCGGGCCGATTGAACGCGGCACACATCGGTTCGGAAGATGAGCGCATCGTCTTCCCAGTGCATGCTCGTCTCGTTCGCGATCGTGTTGTAGTAGAGCGGAAGTGCCTGCGCAAGACCTTCAAGCCCGGGATATTCAGCAAGATTGAGGAACTTCTTCAGGCGCCTTGCCTCGGAAATGGGATAGCGCTCCCACACAGCAATATCGATCTCCATGGCGTAATCCATGCCCTCGCGCTCTTCAAGAATTTGGAACCAGGTGCCATCCATGGCGACCAGGTTCTTCGAGGCCATCCTCAAAAGCTCAACGAGCTGTTCCTTGGTCAAGTTCTCGATCGCATTCTTCAAGCTGGGCATTGCTTCGTCCTTTCGATCCGGTAGGGCAATGAGGAGCCGCTGCATCAGCACGCTCAAACTGTTCGTTCGATGATACCTGCTTGCACAAATGCGCTCAAGCAAGACCATCGTGTAGAATGATTTGTACTAAGAGTGAGGAACGAGCATGAGCTTTCGTAAGACAGGTGCCCGCTTGGCATCGTCGCTTTCCACCTGGGGGCTGAAGACCCTTGCCCATCGTCCGGCAGCGAACATGCCGGGCAAGATCGCGCTCAAGATCGACCCCGATATCATCTCCGAAGAGATGAGCAAGATCGCGGAGGGTTCGATCGTGGTAGTGGGCACGAACGGAAAGACCACCGTAACCAACATGATCGCCGATGTGATCGAAGCAAGCGGCAAGACCGTCGCGTGCAATCGCACGGGTGCGAACATGGCTTATGGCGTGGCGGCTACACTCTTGCAGACCGAGCCGGCAGACTGGGGCGTGTTCGAATCCGACGAGCTTTGGCTTGCGCGCATCTTGCCGCAGGTGAAAGCCACCTATGTGGTGTTGTTGAACCTCTTCCGCGACCAGCTCGACCGCTGTGGCGAGATCGACCGTGTACAGGATGCCATCATCTCAGGGCTTGAGCATTCGCCCGAATCCACGCTCATCTATAACGCCGACGATCCTCTGTGCGCGATCATCGCTGAGAAGGTCGAGAACAAGACGATCGCCTTCGGTGTGAGCGAAGACATGCATCTCGCGCAGAACACCGTTGCCGATGCGCAGATGTGCCAGCGTTGTTCAGGTATGTTCACCTACGATTATCGCCAGTACGGGCAGCTCGGTACCTATCACTGCGAAAACTGCGGCTTTGCGCGTCCCAAATTGGATGTTCATGCGCATAATGTGACCTTCGATGGCGGCATCACCTACGCGATCACCGATACGATCGATTCTACGCAGGCCACCATGCGCCTCGCGCAGTCCGGTCCCTACATGGTCTACAACACGCTTGCGGTATGGACCTGCGCGCACGAACTCGGCATCGACAACGAAACCATTCAGGAGTGCGTGAGCGCTTTCGATCCGCAAAATGGGCGCTTGCAGCACCTTGCGATCGAGGGGCGTCCACTGCTTCTGAACCTTGCGAAGAACCCCACCGGGTTCAATCAGAACTTGAAGATCATCACCGCTGACCCAGGCAAGAAAGTGGTAGCGTTCTTCATCAACGACAATGAAGCGGACGGGCACGATATCTCGTGGATCTGGGACTGCGATTTCGAAGAGCTCGCAAGCCAGCCGGAGCTCGTGGTCTATGCTGGCGGCACGCGCAAGAACGATCTGCAACTGCGCCTGAAATATGCCGGTATCCAGGCACGACTCATCAACAGCGTGAACGATATGGTCGATACCGCCCTCGACATGCCCGCCGATTGGAACATGTACGCGATCGCGAACTACACGGCGTTGCCCGCGGTGCGCGCCGCGCTGATGGAACGCGCCGATAGCGCTGAGGTCGCGACCCCACGCGAAGGCAAACTCAGCGTTACTCCTGCAGTCATAGCGAACACGATCCCGCCTATCCAACAGGAGCCGCTGCGCATCGTGCATCTCTTCCCCGACCTGCTCAACCTCTACGGCGATGGAGGCAACCTGAAGGTGCTCATGCAACGTTGCGCTTGGCGTGGAATCCCTGCTCAGCTCGAGCAGATTCACTACGGCGACGAGTTCGACATTTCGAAAGCCGATATCGTATTTATGGGCGGTGGCCCCGACCGTGAACAGCATCTTGCCTCGCAGGAAATCTTGAAGAACAAAGAGCAGCTTGCCACCTACGTCGAAGATGATGGCGTGTTGCTCGCCATCTGCGGTGGGTATCAAATTCTAGGCAAGAACTGGCTGATGGGCGATGAGATCGTTGAAGGGCTTTCGATCATCGATGCCGAGACCAAGCGCGCGAACAAAGGCTTCGATCGCTTGATCGAGAATATCGCGCTCGTCTCCCCTATCGCCTCGCACCCCGTGATCGGCTACGAGAATCACGCGGGACGCACGCATCTCGGCGAAGGTCTTGAGCCATTCGGTCAGGTAGTCTCAACGACTGGGCACGGCAATAACGACACATCAGGCGCCGATGGCGTGCGTTACAAGAACGTGATCGGGTCTTACTTGCATGGGCCGCTTTTAGGGAAGAACCCCGAAGTTGCCGATTGGCTCATCGCAACTGCGCTCTCACGCAAGTTCGACCAGCCAGTGAAGCTCGAAGTGCTCGACGACACCGTTGAGCTGAACGCTAACGATTTCATGGCAGCTCGATTGATCAAGTAAGCTGCGCCTATCAAGGCAAGCAGCACGCCCAAGGGGCACTTGTAATTACCCGCTCTCGCTGTTCGCTTGCCTATTCAGGCAAGCTCATGCGCTTCGCTCCTTCGGACAGCCTATTACTTATTTAAGTTTGTGGACTCAGAGTAATTTAAGTACCCCATGGGCTCAGCTGCTTGCCTAGCCGGAAACATCTGGCTCGATCAGCGGAGAGGGTGAGGCAACGAGGTGACTCTTTGCCGACTTAATTCATTTTTAATAAACCCGAGCAAAGCAGCGACGCATGAGCGAATCAGCATGCGCTGATTCGCGAACAGGGAAGCGGGGAACCTCGTGTCTCGCGCTCGGCGCTGATCGAGCAAAATCAGTTACTAGACAATAAAAACGGGCAGGAATAATCCCTGCCCGTTTGCATTCAGCTGCTCTGTTACGCAAAACCTACTTTGCGGCTTTGAGACGCTTGTCCAGTTCGTCGGCGAGCTGGTGACGCTTCACCTTGCCGCTTTCCGTATGAGGAATCTCATCGATGAACTCGATGTGCTCTGGCCACAGACGCTTCGCGATACCCTTAGCGGTAAGGTAATCAGCGATGGAATCGAGCGTGGGGCGCTCTGCATGCGGATCCTCGAGCACGATGAAGGTGCAGATGCGCTCGCCCAAGCGATCGTCGGGCAAGCCGATGGTGGCATGATCGCCAACGCCCGGGCAACCCATGAGGTTCTCGTCGACTTCGTTGGCAGAGATGTTGATGCCGCCACGAATGAGGATCTCCTTCTTGCGACCATTGATGCGGATGCGGTGTTCATCATCCATGTAGCAAAGGTCGCCTGAAGAGAACCAGCCGTCGTCGGAAAGCTCCGAAGCCGTTGCTTCAGGGTTCTTCAGATACCCTGCGAACATGTGCGGACCACGCGAAAGTTCTTCGCCCTGTTCGCCGTGAGGAACTTCGTTGCCAAACTCATCGACAACCTTGACCTCGATGCCCTCAGGAGCAACACCAGACCAAGCACCATCCCATTCGAGCGCCTTCGCAGGCGGAACGAAGAGGTGCGGACAGCTTTCGGTGGAACCGTAGCATTCGCAGAGGACCACATCATGAGACGCAGCGCGCTCGACCATGGAGCCCGGAACGGGAGCGCCACCGCAAATGTAGAGCTTGAGCGATTCGAAATCGAGATCGGTTGAATCCGCTGTGTTCAGCATGTCGTAGATGAACGGCGTAGCGCCCATCGACCAGGTAACGCCTTCGCGGTTCATCTGGTTGATCGCCTCTTCGGGGTTGAAGTGATGCGCGACTACGACACGACCGCCGAGCAGCAGCGGCGTGATGAGGCCATGATTGAAGCCCGTTGCATGATTGAGCGGAGCCGGCATGAACATGACATCGTCTTTCGTAAGGCCGAGGCCCGTCGAGAATGCGCGCTCGGAGAAGAGCAGCGCGTTGTGCGTGATGAGCACCGCCTTCGGACGACCGGTGGTACCGGAAGTGGAAAGGATGAGCACCACTTCATCGGACTTGCTGCCTGCTTCGCCCGTATAGGGTTCGTATTTCTCGAAGATCTCTTTGAGCGTGGTGGCAGATTTTGCATCGACCGTTTTGTCGTGAACGGCGATCGCATTGATCGGAAGAGAAGGAATGCGCTCGACCACGGAGAAGATCTGATCTTCGAAATTGGTCTTGTGATGGAAGGTGGGAGCAATGAACGCCTTGGATTCAACAAGGTTCATGGCGTAGACGAGGTCTTCGCCGTTGAAGGTGACCGCGAGCGGGTGGATGACCGCGCCGACCTTCAGGCAAGCAACGTAGAGAATAGCGAATTCAGACCACGGCGGCATCTGGAAGGTGACCACATCACCGTTCTGGATGCCCTGTTCACGCAGCCATGAAGCAAGACGCGCGGCCTTATCGTCGATTTCGGCGTAGGTAAGGCGCACACCCATGTCGTCGGAGATATATTCACGATCGGGGTGAGCCGCAACACGATCATTCCAAATATCGTTGACCGTCTTTTCGGTCCAATAACCTTGCTCGTAATAGCGCTTTTTGTTCTCTTCGTTGATCTTAAGATCGGTAATCATAGTCCCTCTTCCTTTTTTATGAGGTTAGAACGTGTTCATGAGAACACTGGGCAAAATTTTACCTGTAATGTAAGCCCCCATCAACACAAAACCAATCCAAATCCGCACTAACCTATTTTCATTTACGATAAATCGCTCTGCACTGCGGCGCATAAGAGGTTGTATGCTTATGTGAACATGTTTTTTGGACCCAAGGGGGCTTATATGGAGTGGCAGCAGATCTATAAGGATCGCAGTATGGATGTTGAGACGATGCTTGATCGCTTCGTAGGCGATGGCACGTCCGTTTTCGTAGGAACCTTCGAAGTGGCCGGTGGCCTTATCCGCCCGATGCTCAAGCGCATTCAGGACGGGGCGTTGCATGGCATCTCGATGTATGGCGGCATCACAAGCGAGGATTTGCACCTCGATGAATTGACCGTTGGCTTCGACGAATTCCATTACCACAACTATTTCACCGGTGGCAACGAGCGTAACGGCATCTCAGCTGGTCATACTGCCTATGTGCCCCTACACCTTCATCGTACGAAGAACCTTGTTGAAAATGACGGGATCGATGTGGCGTTCATCGCCATGACGCCTCCCGACAAGCATGGCTACTGCAATATCGGCCACGTTGGTTGTCGCCCCGAAGGCATTCGCACGGCAAAGCACGTTATCGCGCAGATCAACCCGAGCGTGCCGTGGGTGAATGGTCTCGAGCGCAACCTGCATGTTTCGCAGATCGATGCCTTCGTTGAGATCGACCAGCCCATGACGCAGATGCCGATCGCAGAGCCAAAGCCCGAAGAGAAGATCGTGGGCGATATCGTCTGCGAGCTCATCGAAGATGGCTCGTGCATTCAGCTCGGATTCGGCTCGATCGCAAATGCCATCGCTGAAGGCCTGAAGGCGCGCAAGCATTTGGGCGTGCATTCCGAGATGTTCAACGATGCCATGGCAGAGCTGCAGGAGCTCGGCGTTATCGACAACAGCCGCAAGAACTACCTGCCCGGCGTTTCCGTTGCGGGCTTCGCCTCTGGCCAGCAGTACCTCTACGACTTCATCGATCACAACCCGGGCATGTTCTTCACGCCCTATTCCCACGTTAACAACCCCGATTTCATCCGCTTGAATGACAACATGGTTTCCGTGAATTCTGCTGTTTCGGTCGATCTGACCGGTCAGGTTTGCGCTGAGAGCATCGGAACGCGCCAGTATTCCGGCACCGGCGGACAGGTCGACTTCATCCGTGGCGCGACGCTCGCGAAGAACGGCAAAGCCATCATCGCCATGACCTCCACCACGAAGACGAAGAACGGCGTGGTCTCGAAGATCGCTCCTACGCTCATGGCTGGCAGTGTGGTCACTTCGCTGCGTACCGATGTTCAGTATTTCGTGACCGAATATGGCTGCGTGAACTTGATGTACTGCGACATTCCTGAGCGTTGCCGCCGCTTGATCAGCATTGCTCATCCCGATTTCCGCGATGAGCTCACGCACGAGGCGAAGAAGCTCGGGTATCTGTACTAGCGCATAAGGAGCCAGTAAGAGAGACACTCCGAAGATTCCCGCTCTACCACTCAAAAAGGGATTACGGCAAAAGCTGTAATCCCTTTTTTCGTGCGTTCGCTCCTGCGAAGCTTTGTACTATTTACCCTTCATCCAAGTAGACGAGCTGGGCTTGGACGCTACGGAGCGCCGCTTCGCGCAGCGCTGGATCGATATCGACATACACCGCGTCCACCAGAGCATCAGCATCGCGCGCAACGCCTGTAGCAAGCGCGTCCTTGATCTGCTGCAAGCGTTCGAGCCGATGTTGACGCGTGGCATCGATGGCTTGCAACGGATCGGTGATGGGATAGCCGTGCCCTGGATAGAACACGCGAATCCCCTCTTCTTTCACGATGCGCTCGAGCACATCGAGCGAAGCCATATAGTCGCCCAAGTTGCCATCGGGATAGTAGACCACCGTGGGGCCATGCTTGAAGACCACGTCACCTGTGAACATCGAGCGATCCGCAGGATACACGAGCCCCACCGAATCGCTCGAGTGGCCTGGCAGCGGCACCACACGCAGCGCCGGACCGTTTTCAATCGGGCAAAATTCGCCAGGAAGCAACGTGCCATCGAAGGGCGCATACACGCGTGCGCCTGAAATATCCGCCAGCTCTTCAGCACCTTCCGTATGATCGGCATGCATGTGCGTGCACACGACCGCACCCACACGCAGCCCCTGTTCGATACAGGCATTGAGCACGTTCTGCACATGCTCTCCCGCAGGAGCAGGATCGATCACGATGCATTCGGGCGAAGCGGCTTCGGCAAGCACCCACGTATTCGTACCCGTATAGGTCATGGGTGAAGGATTGTTGGCGCGCACGCAGAACACGCGCTCGCTTTCCTTACCGCCCGCATAGGGCGTTTCGTCGATGATGAACCCCATATGAACTCCTTTTCGAATGAATGCCAAACATGCTCCCCTGATGCTCTTAGTCCAAGTCTGCATGCAGTACGATCGTGCCGTCTTCTTTGCGCAGCGGCTTGAACATGATCTTCTTCACCTTGCGACGGTTCGAAACGAACCCTTCGGCTGAAGGAGCTTCGGCTATGCGCGTGAGGTTGAAGAGCGTGGGTGCAACGATGAGCCAGCGGTTCTCATCGGCCTCGCGAACCGCATAGGACGGGGTGACCCAATCGGCGATCTGCGCTTCAGAGGTGTTATCGTCGGCGTGCTGGCCTTCGGGCATAAGCGCTGAGAAGAAGAAGGTATCGTAGCGCTTCGGTTCGAAGGTGGGCGTGCAGAAGTTCGCAACCAGACCGAGCAAGTCGGTACGCAGGATCAAGTTGCGCTCGACGAGCAGGTCGGCAAAGGCGATCTCGTGCGCGACGAGCGCCTCGCGGTTCGCGTCCCAGCTCGGGTCGGAAAGATCGGTCACCGTAGAAGTTGCATCGGGGCCAGCGAGCAGGACGCCGCACTCCTCGAACACTTCGCGAGCTGCTGCGACCACGATACGACGCGCATCATCTTCGGAGACACCCAAGAGCTCAGCCCAGTCCTTCGGGCTGGGACCGCACCAAGGCAGATCGGGGTTCGAATCGCGTTCGTCCACACGACCGCCAGGAAACACTACCGCATCGGGTAAGAAGTCCATCGTGTTCACGCGACGTAGCATGAACACTTCGACGTTCTGGTTGTTCGGGAAATCGGGCGGGAACACGCCATCGTCGATGCGATATTTCGTTTGACCAGGCTTGGAATCACGCACGAGCATGACCGTTGCAGCCAGCTTGGGCGTGGGTGGATCGGGAATGGGGTTATCGATGTGGTCGCCGATCGAGGCAAGCACCTTTTCGTTCGGGATCGTTTCGATGGCTCCGTTCGACATATCAATACGCATAGAAACTCCTCTCGGTGCGCTTTGTTTGCTCCTATTATATCGACTCAAGCGTGCGCAAAAAGATACAGGGCAATAACAGATACACATACTTAGATGTGTAAAGCTGCGTGATGGAGCATGAGCGAATGAGGTGCCCGGCGTTGCTGGTCGCGCTGCGCACAGGCGCATTTTACCGGGGTGCTTCTATCGCCCGGACTCGTGGCGTGGAGGAAAGAGTACGGCAAGAGCTGCCATGATGAAGCCAGCTGCGATCGCAAGCAGCAGATAGATGGGATCGGGCACGTGGGAGAGCAGGAAGTTCGAGACGAGCGCGGGAAGCACGCAAACGATAGCCGTGGCGCACGCTACGCCGATAAGGCTCGAGCCGGTAGTGCCGCGCGAGAAGAACAGCGAGACAAGCGGAGCACTGACAAGCCATGAGCCGATGATCGCCCACGTCATAGGGCTTTGCATGGTGGTGAGGATGTTGTTGTTCACTTCAGTCCACATGTGGATGGTGCCAAATTGGAAGATGTCCCACGAGGTGATGGAAACCGACCCCAGCCCGGCGAGCACGAGCGAAAGGAATGCCGCGAAGAGTGCCGAGAAAAATGCCTGAGCTGGCCGTAAGAAATAGCCACAGATGAACGGCGCGAGCGAACCCAAGCTGATAGAGGAAGCGCAGGTGGAGAGTAGAATCGCATCTGCTTGAGGGCTTCCGTTGCGTCCGATGAAGAACCACCATATGAAGGTAGCTACTACCACGAGGCTGCCCACGAGGATCGCGTTATTGTTCACGAGCGCGAATCCTAAAAGCGCGAATGCGATGAGCGCCCCCAGATGCGGGATCGCGAAGGCCGCAACCGCCACGATCAGAAGCGCGCCCCACAGTGCAGGTGATTCCCACCCGGGCAACAAGCTGAAATTAGAAAAGGCGACCGAGCTGATGAGCACGCACCCCAATAGCGCCAAGATGCGCAGCACGAGCGAATAACGACTTTTGATAGGGGTGCCTTCGCTGAATCCTTCGTCGTATGTATCGTCTGCTGCGGCAAAGAACGCTGGTGCTGTGCGCGGCTGCTTCGCCGCCTGGCGCGCGGCCTGTTTTTCCTTGTGACGAGCCCAGCGCCCATTAAGCGGGTAGGCTGCTTGTTCTTCCTCATTTTCAAGCGCGCGATCTTCTTCATCGAGATCTTCCGTGAAAGGCGCATCATCCGTGTTCGCGCCGATCGCTTCGCTCACAATAGCGCCGAGCTTCTTCACGCCCTGCTTGGGATTGCCAAGCGCCGGTTTCGCATCACGGGCGAACGAATGAACCGAAGGATAGCGCCCTTCCTTATCGGGGTCGAGCGCGCGGAAGATCGCATCGTCCAGGTCTTCGCCAATGCCTTCCATGAGCAGCGAGGGAATCACGATCTCTGCATCGTAGATCTTATCGAGCGCTTCATCGATCGAAGCCGCGCGGAAGGGATTTTCGCCACGCGCGAGCATCTCATAGGTGAGGCTCGCCAACGCCCATTGGTCGCAGCGTTCGTCAAGCTCTTCACGCTCCATCTGCTCAGGAGGCATGTAGCCGATCGTGCCACCCGTGGCCACGCCGAAACCGAAACCATCAGCCAGACGCGCGAGACCGAAATCGACGACCTTGACCTGCCCCCGCGTGTTGATGAGCACATTATCGGGCTTCACATCCAGATGCAACACATGATTCTTGTGGGCGACCTCGATCGCATGCGAAACCGCCTTGAACACAGCCGCCACCATGTCCGCATCGAGCATCTCTGGGAAGTATTTCATGAGGTCGGTGAGTGAAATGCCATCGACAAGCTCCATGATGATGTAGGCCATATTGCCTTGGATCTCGAAGTCGTAGATCGAAGCGATGTTGGGGTCGTTCAGAAGCGCTGCCGTGCGCGCCTCTTCAAGCCCAGGGATCGACCTTTGCTGGGCAAAATCGGAATCGAGCATGATGCTGACCGATTCATCATTCGCATACGGGTTTTGCAGGTTGTTCAGCCCTGCGTTGATCTGCTCGACCGAAAGCGCACGCGTTGCCGCATCTTCGAGTGGCAAGCACTTGATGGCCACCTCGCGATCGAGGCGCGTATCCCACGCTACTACGACCGTGGCGAATCCGCCCGAGCCGGCTTCGTAGGTTGGTTGGTATCGATCGAGAATAAGCACGTTCTAGACCACGAACTCCTGCACGTACTGCTTGATGATGGCCGCCGAAGTGGGCGTGCACAACTCGCCTTCGAGCGCTGGTGTTGCGCGCGGGATGCCCTCGAGGATAGCCGCCGTTGCGGGTGCGGGAATATCCATGAGCCCGTGTGCGCACTGCACCGTGCCTTGCCCTGTTTGCACTGGTGTTGCGGTGATGCGCGTGGGAGCGAGCACGTAGAATGCTGTGCAGATAGCGAGCGCGTTGCGAATGCCTGATGCGTTGCCCACCTCATGGAAGTGCGTCTCTTCGACGGCGCAGCCATGAACGCTGGCTTCGGCCTCGGCCAGGATCGCATAGACGCCGCGCACGTTCTCTTTGAGCGCGTCGTCGATGGTCATCGCATCGATCGAGGCGTTGACCTCGCCGATCGAATGATGATGCTTATCGGGAATGGTCGTGTGATTCAAGATGTAATCGTAACGCGTGCGCTGCTCAGGGCTCATAAGTGCGAGCAGTTCATCGAGCAGGGTTGCGCGCGTTGCGCTTTTCGTAAGATCGAGATGAAGTTCCATATGCGTTCGCTTCTTTCCGCTGAATATGCTTGAGTGGTTTGTTGGGTCGAAAGCTGTTGGTTGCGGTCGTGTGATCGTGTGGTCGTGCGCCTTTTAGCGTTCGGGCTTGTTTGGGTTTTTTGCCTGCAGGTGATTGATGAGGTGTGCTTGGAATCCAGCACCGAAACCATTGTCGATGTTCACCACGCTCACCCCACTCGCACAGGAGTTCAGCATTGCGAGCAGTGCAGCAACGCCGCCGAAGGAAGCTCCATACCCCACGCTGGTGGGAACCGCGAGCACAGGGCAGGACACCATGCCCCCGATCACGCTCGCGAGCGCGCCCTCCATGCCGGCAACCGCAATGACCACCTGGGCCTCCATGAGCTCATCAAGATGCGCGAGCAGCCGGTGAATACCCGAAACTCCCACATCGTAGAGACGCACCACCTTGTTGCCGAGCGCTTCAGCCGTGAGCGCCGCCTCTTCGCTTACCGCCAGATCGCTCGTGCCTGCTGCCGCGACCACGATCGTGCCGTTGCCTGTAGGCTTGGGCAGCGTACCCACGATCGCAAGCTGAGGAATCTCATGATAGGTAAAGCCCACTTCCGCAAAATCTGCTGCCAACAGTGCAGCGCTTTCGGCAGAAACGCGTGTGATAAGGATGCAGATTTGGCCATTGTCGAGCAGCGACTGGCTGATGCCCTTTATCTGTTCGTAGGTCTTCGAAGCACCATAGATCACTTCAGCAGCGCCTTGGCGCATCTCACGATGGTGGTCGACCTTGGCGTAGCCCAAATCGGAGAAGGGCTCTTTGCGCAGCGCAAGCAATGCAGCATCGACCGTAGTATTCCCCGCCGCAAGCTCTTCGAGCACACTGCGGATATCTTCTGCAGTCATGATTCCCTCTCCTCTCATCTTCTGCATTTGATGATCATCGTGTTAAGCATACGCGGCGTTTCGCACCCCGCGTTCTTGCACCTCTCAAGGTTACCATGTTAGACACTGGTTTCGCGCTTGCGCCAGTCTTCCTGCACAAAGGATGCAAGGAGTTCAGGCGTTATCGGGCAATTTGCCTCAACGCGTGTTGCAAGGCAGGAATAGTTCGGCTTATCCGCGGTGACCAGCCCCATCTGGCGTGAAAGATCTCGGATCGCATCCTTCGTGAGGTTCGCTTCGCGCAGGGGTGAGTACACGCCTAGCTCTTCGATCGCGCGAAACCCCGGACGGCGCGCAGGATCGTCTGAAGCATTCGTGCCGTCGATGAGCACTTCGATGCCTTCGCGGGCTGCTGCTTCTTTGATGGTGGTGAAGATGACCTTCTTGCAGCGGTAGCACCGATCGGGCGGGTTGGCGGTGACTTCAGGATGCGCGAAGATGTCGAGCGCGAGCAGGCTCGTCTCGCTGCCCAGCTGATCAGCTGCCAGACGCGCATCATCCGCTTCGAAGGCATACTGGAACGCCGTGTTCACCGTGAAGGGGCGCACTTCGGCTCCACTTGCCAACGCGCAGGCGAGCAGAAAGACCGAATCGCACCCGCCCGAATAGGCAAGTGCGACTCGTGGATGCTCGTGGAAGAAACGCCCCAGCGCTTCGGGCACGAGCGGTGCGATCTGTTCGAGATCGAGCTGTTGCACGACTAGTCTTCGCGCAGCAGCATGTCGATCTTCGGCATCCAGGAACTGATAGCGATGTGCTGCGGACAGATCTCTTCGCAGGAACCGCAGCTCGTGCAGTTTTCAGCGGTGCGGCCGAATTTCGGCACCTCTACCTGGTAATATTCGCGCGCCATATCCATGTTGTCATAGAGGAAGCGCATGTTGTATGCCGTGAAGTTATACGGGATGACGATCTTCTCAGGGCAGTATTCCACGCAGTAGTTGCAACCCGTACACGGAACGACCGAGAACTGGTTGAAGCTTTCGCGGAGCTGTTCGATAACGGCCGTGTCTTCAGCGGAAAGCATGCCGGGCTTGGCCTTTTCCGCGAACGCGATATCTTCTTGGAGCATTTCCATGCTGCTCATGCCAGAGAGCACCGTGCTTACCTCGGGCATGTTCCAGAGCCAATCGAAGGCCAGCTCGACCGGGGATTTGTCGGTTGCCTTATCGAGCACTTCCTGCACCTTCGGCGGAAGATCGACCAAGAAGCCGCCGCGCAGCGGCTCCATGATGACCACGCCCAGGCCGCGCTCGGCTGCAAGCTGCAAGCCCTTGAGCCCCGCCTGGAATTCCTGATCGTAGTAGTTCAGCTGAATCTGGCAGAAATCCCAATCGGCCGCATCGAGCACCTCTTCGAAGAGCTCGAAATCGTCGTGGAAGGAGAAGCCGATATGCTTCACGCGGCCGTCTTCCTTCGCCTTGATCATGCTCTCAACAGCGCCGACCTTCTTGCAGCGCTTCCAACTGCCGCCGTTCAAGGAATGGAGCAGGTAGAAATCGATATGATCGGTCTGCAGACGCTCGAGCTGCTTTGCGAGCAAGCTATCGAAATCGTTTTCGGTCTTGTACATCCAGGTAGGAGACTTGGTGGCCAGATAGACCTTGTCGCGGTAGCCACCCGCCAGCGCCTGACCCACGATCTTCTCGGAGTTGCCGCCTACGTAGTTGAACGCAGTGTCGATGTAGTTGATGCCGTGATCGATGGCGTAGTGCACCATTTCGATGGTCTTTTCGACATCCACTTCTTCGATGTTCGTGGCGTTGCCTGCCTGGCCGCCTTCTTTTAGCGGAAGGCGCATCATGCCGAAGCCGAGCGGGCTTACCTTGCAGCCTGTTTTGCCGATCTCTCTATATTCCATGTGCGTGATTCCTTTCAATACAGCCTCTTCGTTAGTAGTTTACTACGACACCACGAAGCCTTAAAACAAGAAGTGCATGGCATTGATCGCCATGCACTATAGATTCATTGGATTGAGCGAACGCGCGGTCGAATGCGCCAGGACGAGCGAACTACTCTTTGCCGTTCCAGCAGTAGGTGCAGATCTTCGACGAATCGATGCCGATCGCCTCGATCATGCCCTCGAGCGATTGATAGCGCAGCGAGTCGAAGCCCATATCTTCGCAAATGGTCTTGAGCAGGCATTTTCCGCGTTCGGTCGATGCATCGGCGTATTCCTCAAGGTGCTGCTGACCTTCATCGCCTTCGAGTTGCTGCACCACGCGGCGCGCGATCAGATCCATCTCGGATTTGTTGCTCGAGAAGTTCAAATACTTGCAGTTGAACATGATGGGCGGGCAGGCCGACCGCATGTGCACTGCCTTCGCGCCGGAGCCATAGAGGAACTCGACCGTTTCGCGCAGCTGCGTACCGCGCACGATGGAGTCGTCCACGAACAGGAGCTCCTTGTCCTTGATGAGCTCGGGCACCGAGATCTGCTTGAGCTTCGCCACCTTGTTGCGCACGTCCTGGTTCTCCGGCATGAACGAACGCTGCCAGGTGGGCGTGTACTTGATGAACGGGCGGCCGAACGCAGTCTTGCTCTCGGTCGAGTAGCCGATGGCATGCGGTGTGCCCGAATCGGGGATTCCTGCCACGTAGTCGAGCTCGGGGATGCCCACTTGTTCGGCCTCGTCGCGCGCCATGACCGCGCCGTTGCGGTAACGCATGACCTCGACATTCATGCCTTCGTAGGTGGACGTGGGATAGCCATAGTAGGTCCAGAGGAAGGCGCAGATCTTCATGTCTTCGCCAGCGGGCGCGAGCGTTTCGTAGCCATCAGCCGTGATGTTCACGATCTCGGCGGGGCCCAGTTCGTAGACCGTTTCGTAATCGATCTTCTGGTAGGCGAACGACTCGAAGGACGCGCAATAGCCTTCGTGATTCTTGCCGATGAGCACCGGCAGGCGGCCGAGCCTATCGCGCGCGGCGATGATGTTGCCCTCTTCGGTCATGAGCAGCAGCGTCATGGAGCCTTCGACCTTTTCCTGCACGTGCTTGATGCCAGAAACGAAATCGTCTTCCTGATTGATGAGCGCTGCGACCAGTTCGGTCTCGTTCACTTTGCCCGAGCTCATGGCCATGAATTGGTTGCCATGATCGGCGAAGTACTCTTCGATGAGCGCGTCGGCGTTGTTGATCACGCCGCAGGTGGTGAGCGCAAACACGCCTAAGTGCGAACGAACGAGCAGCGGCTGCGGGTCGCTATCGGAAATGCAGCCGATGCCACTGGTGCCTTCGAAGGTTGCGAGGTCTTTCTCGAATTTGGTGCGGAACGGGGTGTTCTCCACGTTGTGAATCTGGCGCTGGAAGCCGCGTTCCTTGCTGAAGATGATCATACCCGCGCGCTTCGTTCCCAGGTGGGAGTGGTAATCAACTCCGAAGAACACGTCCAAACTCACGTCTCTGTGCGAAACTGCACCGAAATATCCGCCCACGCTAAACCTCCAAAAACGCGCGTTGTTTCTACCTTCAAAAGTATACGCTGCTTGGCGCGAAGTGCGGGTGATCAATAGCGGATTGATGAAGAAAAAGAAGGTGAAGTGCCCGCGGCGTTTTCGCGTGGCGGGCGCGGGTGGTATGATTACCCAACACACCTACACACGCGCGCTTCGGGCGCGCTTAGCACTGAAACATGAAGGAGCAATCTCGTGGCGCTTTCCATCGGTATCGTCGGACTTCCCAACGTCGGCAAATCAACGCTGTTCACCGCCCTTACTAATAAAGGGGGTTTGGCGGCGAATTATCCGTTTGCCACCATCGAGCCGAACGTGGGCATCGTGCCCGTGCCTGATGCGCGCATGGACCGCCTGGCCGAGATCGATAACCCCGATCGCATTGTGCCGGCCACGGTCGAGTTCGTGGATATTGCGGGCTTGGTTGAGGGCGCTTCACACGGCGAAGGCTTGGGCAACCAGTTCTTGCATAACATTCGTGAGACCGACGCTATCTGTGAAGTGGTGCGCTTCTTCAGCGATCCTGATGTGGTGCATGTGGCTGGCAAGGTCGATCCTGCGAGCGATGTCGAGACCATCAAGACCGAGCTTGTGCTGGCCGATCTGGCTACGATCGAGAAGGCGAAACCACGCCTTGAGAAGGATGCCAAGCGCGGGAAAGATGCTGCGAAGAAGCTTGATGCCGTGCTGAAGGTTGAAGAGGGTCTGAACGAAGGCAAGCGTGCGCTGCAGCTCGATCTAACTGACGAGGAGCGCGAACTTATCTACGATTTGCATCTGCTGACCATGAAGCCGATGCTCTACATTGCCAACGTGGACGAGGATGCGCTCAATTCTGATTTCGCTGAGATCGACGGTGTGGCGCCTGTGCCGATCAGCGCGAAGGTGGAGGCGGATCTGGCAGAGCTCGATCCGGCTGAGGCAGCAGAGTATCTGGAAGCCATGGGGCTTGAGGAATCTGGCTTGGCGCGCTTGGTGCGCGAGGCATATCACCTGCTGGGGCTGCAGAGCTTCTTCACGAGCGGACCGATGGAAGTACGCGCGTGGACCATCCCGATCGGCGCGAAGGCTCCGCAAGCTGCGGGCACCATCCATACGGATTTCGAACGCGGGTTCATCAAGGCCGAGACTGCGAGCTTCGAAGATTACTCTGCCTACGATGGCGAGAAGGGCTGTCGCGACGCGGGCAAGCTTCGCCAGGAAGGAAAAGATTACGTCGTACAAGACGGCGATGTCATGCACTTCAAGTTCAATGTGTAATTAAAAGCGCCCGAGGAAGGTAAACCAACATACCGTTCGAGCGCTTTCAGAATACAACATCACCTGGAACAAACCTAAAAATTCAACCTTATTGGAACGAACCGACCGAAAATTAAATTCCTAGCCGACATTGTCCTGAACGATCGAATAGCCATCGATCCCCACATGCGGGAGGTACGCACCAACCACTGTTACGTGATCGCCTTTATTCAATTGCGCTATCTCCTCAAGCGGCAACGATGATACACATAAAGCATAATTTTTGCCTGTGTCCAAAAAGACCGAATCTTCCGTAATTCGAGTAATCGTTGAGGAGTATTTGACGATCTTACCTTCCCAATTCAGTTTTGCTCGCGCTGGATTTTCGTTCATGTCTTTCTCAACAGCATCTAGATCAAGATATATCGCATCGGCGATCATGTCGTCCTCTGTTGCCTGATCTTCAGATTGATCAGCTTCCTTTTTTAATATGGACATATCCACATTCAGATCTTTAAGGGTCTCTTTTGTATCAGAAATCACTTTGTCCAGTAAGATCCCAGGCTCTAGTTCTCCGCTGCTTATATCAAAAAGATATGCACGATATTTTGATTCGCCTAAAATCGACTCAAAATCTTTGAAAGATAAAGCAGGTTCAACGATATCACCGAAAGAACCATCGTCTTTATAACCTAAAAGTTCATATGAGTAGATGACTGGCGATGATCCATGGCATGTTTGCCTTAAAAAAGCCAGACCTTCTCCATCGGCACGAGAGTATAGATCAATAAAAGGAAAATAACCATTGGTGCCCCATAAAGAAGGATTTCCTTGAAAAACCTGCTGCAAATCCTGACCATCAAATGACCAAATCTCTACCTCAACAGGAGGAACATCATAAGAACCTGGTTGTTTGCTAGCAGCGTATGCAACGATCAGCTCATCTTTCCCATCACCGTTAAAATCAATGAAATCAGCAAGGCAAAGTCCGGTTGCGTACTCTGTACTTATCTGTGATTGAGTCGAAGGAAGCCCATATGTCTTAATCAATTCACTACACTTCTTACCGAATGCTTTGTTTCGAAGATCGTTTTCACTTGTGTTGTCCTGGGAAGTGCACGCACAGAGGAATAGTAGTGTCCATGAAGAAAACAGCACAACAATGACGTAAAAGAAGCGCGAACGAAATGATCGTTTTGAGCTTTGCATCTAATCTCCAATCAAGAGTAGTCTTCATTACATGAGGCACGAGATTGACCATCATATCATATGATTAGAATGAAAAACCTATTTTACCAGGCGCTACTACCCGCCCAGCCAACTTGAGATGAGCGGTGCCCAACCAGATACTAACACCACGATGATGAGCACGGGGATACCGAACTTCACCCAGTAATAGAGCGTTTTGGGGAAATGCATGCCGTCACCCGTGTTCACTTCCTGCAGGAAACTCTTCCATCCCCAGCCGCGCTTGCTTACGCAGAAGAGCGTGAACACCAACGAACCAACGATGAGCAGGTTGTTCGACACCACGAAGTCTTCGATGGCTTGGATGTTGCCGATACCGGGAAGCTCGGCACCCGACCACACGTTGAAACCAAGCGCACAGGGCAACGAGAGTAGCGGGATAAGGATCGCATTGATCGCTACCGCTTTATTGCGGCTGAACTTCCACTGATCCATCCAGAAGCTCATGATGGCCTCGAAGACTGCAATGAGCGTCGAGATAGCCGCAAAACTCATGAACACGAAGAAGAGCGTGGCGAATAGGCCACCCATCCACATCTGCGAGAAGACCGCCGGAAGCGTAACAAATACCAGTCCAGGACCCGAATCAGGCGCAACGCCGAACGCGAAACAGGCCGGGAAGATGATGAAGCCCGTTGCCAGCGCAACGAAGGTATCGAGCCCCGCGATGCGCACCGCTTCGCCAGGAAGCGCATGCTTCTTGTTGATATAGCTGCCGAAGATCTCCATCGATCCAAGACCGATGGAAAGCGTGAAGAATGCCTGGCCAAGCGCTGCAAATACTGCATCAGAAAATGCACCTGGGCTTGCAAAGATCTTCGAGAAATCGGGATTGAGGTAGAACGCGATGCCCGCGCCTGCACCTTCCAAAGTGACCGAACGGATCACGAGCACCGCAATAAGAGCGAGCAAGCAGACCATCAGCACTTTCGTGACGCGCTCCACTCCCTTCTGCAGGCCGAGATGGCACACGAAAAGCGCTATTGCGCAGGCAAGGAACATCCAGAACACAAGTTCAGCGGGGTTGGCGAGCATGGTGCTGAAAAGCGTGTTCGTGGCCGCCGCATCCATGGTTGCTAGGTTAGCCGTTGCCATCTTCGGAATGTAAGAGAGCATCCAGCCAGCCACGGTGGTGTAGAACATCATGAGCAGGTATTGGCCAGCCAGCGCCACCCATTTGAAGTAGTGCCACTTCGTTTTCGATGGTTCAAGACGGTCGAACGCTTGCGCGACCGATCTTTGGCTTGCGCGACCGACCGCAAGCTCCATGACCAGGATCGGAATGCCAAGGATCGCGAGGAAGACCAGATAGAGCAGCACGAACGCCGCACCGCCGTATTCGCCCACCACGTAAGGAAAACGCCATACGTTACCCAGCCCGATCGCGCAACCTGCGCTGATCAGGATGAACCCTAGCCGTGATTTAAAGTGTTCGCGTGGCATCTAGTTCGCCCGTCGTTCCTTTCGGCGATTGCTTCGCTTTGCTTCTTTGTTGCTTTCAGTCGACCACGTTCATTCCCGATAGCGGTCGACAACTCTTTCATGGTAGGCGAAAACGACCTGCAGCTCGGGCGCGCGAACCATTCGATACCTGATAGTTGTTTTTTTGCCCGTTTGTCGGTATACTTCGTTACTGCTCGTGGTTGCGTGCGCGGCCTTGTCCGCAGGCGCTTCACCAGCACAAGCCAACGTGGCTCAGGTGGTAGAGCAACGCACTCGTAATGCGTAGGTCGCCGGTTCGAGTCCGGCCGTTGGCTCCATTAAAAGAGCAGGTCAGAGTGCGGAAATCGCTCTGACCTTTCTTTTTGATCCGATGGTCAAAACCACCGAAAACGGGATAAATAGGGATAAAACGGGATAGGTTTCTTACCGCTTGTTACCCTTCGCGTAGGGTTTGCTGCTTTATACCGCATTCAACGAAATTCACGATCAACGATCGATGCGCACGCTCAGTTCTGAATAGATAATCTCGTCGGAATTGCCTGTATAGAGAGAAAGCTCGCGCTCGAAGACATCGCTCGTTGGCGTGAACCCTTCACGCTCGAGCACGCGGCGCATCTTCTCGTAGATGCCGAAGAGCTCCATGGCGGGCTCCAGTTCGTCTTTGACCTCGGCGAAGTTCATGGCTCGCAAGTACTTGAAGTAGGTTCCCGCAGGCTTTTCAACCAGCCCTTTGCGCCGCTTATACGGTCGCACGCGCGTACACAGATGAAAGTCCTTCCAAGGCTCTCCCTTCAGGAACGCTTCGAGACCGACGCGATAATTACCCTGCAGTTCGCTCACATCACCTTGCTTCTGGCCGAGCCGCCACACATCGAGAATATGGCGAACAACGCGCTCAGCCTGTTCATCTACCTGCACGCCATCTTGAGCGGAATAGACCGTGCGCTTCGGCTTGCGGTCAGATGCGTGAGCGCTTTCGTCCTGAAGGACCGCCGTAGCCTTTTCTGTGGGCAAAGCGAGCTGCTCATCGATGAGGGCTGGCAAATTCGCCTCAGCAATCGAAACGAACGCATCGGATATATTGCTATCGAGGAAGTATTCCGTCTCACACGTCTCGAGCTTGAATTCGGCGGGGTCATGACGCCAATCGTTGCGCGCTCGCATCCGTGCCAGCGTATTCTCAAGGAGCGACTTTTGCATCAGGAGCGTTCGACGCTGCTCGACGATGGCACTGATTCGATCCTCCATCACGTTCTCCAGCGCTTCGGAGTCGGGTTCGCTCAAATAGCCCTTGATCTCTTGCAAGTTGCATCCCGCTTGTTGCAACGACGAAATGAGCAGGTAATCGCCGATCTGCAGCGGCGAATAGAGTTGGTAGCCGTTCTCCGCCTTTGCAACCGGCATCAAAAGCCCGATATCCTTGTAATGGCGCAACGTCTCTTTCGTAGTGCCGCAAAGGTGAGCGAATTCACCCGCTTTGAGCAGATCATCGGGCATAACAGCCTCCTTGTTCATAGGCGCTTCGCTCGCAGGCAAGATAGGTGCGGGCCCAGAATGCGTCCAAGTTCAGTTCCGCAAATGCCTTTTAACACGTTCAGGTTTAGTCCCTTGCGCACCTTTCAATCTTTGCTCGGAATCTTTTTCATAGCGAGCGCTTGACCGTGTGGTTACCCCACAGTTTACCATGAAGCTCGAAAGCATGACCGATTCGCAAATCAGGAGAACCGCCATGAGAGACGAATTAGCGCAATCCAACGAGCAAACAGCAAATTCTGCGGCTGAATCATCTGCTGTTCCAACCACCGAAGCCACGGCGCCAAGTATTGAGGTCAACGCCAATGGCCACCTGTTGCCCCACAACTGGAAGGGCACCATCGCGCTCATCTGGTCGGGGCAAGCCGCCTCCATCCTTGCGACTTGCGCAGCCACCTTCGCCGCGCTCTGGTACATCACCACCACCGAAAACTCGGCGCTCCTGCTTGCCGCAGCGGGAGTGGCAGCGCTCCTTCCCACCGCACTGCTCTCCCCTTTCGGCGGCGTTATTGCCGACCGGTTCAACCGCAAATACGTCATGATCGCCGCTGATGGCATCGCGGGCGCATTCTCGCTCGTGCTCGCCCTGCTCATGCTGGCCGGCCTGCTGTCTACCTGGCTGTTGTTGCTTCTGCTCACGGTGCGCTCGGCCGCTCAAGCGTTCCACGGAACCTCGCTGATGGCGCTCATGCCCGAGCTAGTTCCCGAACGCGATATGGTGCGCATCAACACGCTCGATCAGAGCCTGACGAGCGCTTCGGCTATTGTGGGACCCGTGCTCGGCATTGCGCTCTATACGATGCTCGGGTTCGTTGCGGTACTTGTGATGGATGCGATCTGCGCTGCGCTGGCCTGTGTGTGCCTCGCTTTCGCCAAGCTTCCCTATGCGCAGGGGCATGGCGTTTCTTCAGGAAGCGTTGCGAAGGACCTTGCGCATGGACTTTCGATCTTGAGGGGCGAACCAGGCATCAAGCCTCTTCTGCTACTGGTAGTTGTTGCGATGCTGCTCTTCTTGCCCCTGGGAACGCTCTCCCCGCTCATGACCTACAACTGGTTCGGCGGCGATGGCTACGCGGCCTCAGGCGTTGAAGCCGCAGCGGGCATCGGGCTTCTTATCGGATCGCTCTTCATGCTGGTGTGGGGCGGCGGCAAACGACTCGTGCCTGTTCTGGTTGTTGCGGGCGCAGCCATAGGAACAGGCTGCGTTGCGGCAGGCCTTCTGCCACAGTCGGGCTTTTTCGCCTTCGTGGGCATCATCGCACTCATCTTCGCGGCAACGGCGGTCTTCAACGCTCCCATCCTGCCGCTCATGCAGAAGCGCATTCCGCAGGAATCGTTTGGACGCGTCATGGGTATCTTCGGATCTTTGACGGCTCTCGCATCGCCTGTTGGACTGTTCGTCGCGGGCCCTGCAGCGGACGCACTTGGTGTGAACTGCTGGTTCGTGGTATGCGGATCGTTGCTCTGTATTGCGATGGGACTTTCGCTGCTTTCGAGCTCTTTGCGTGCGCTCGATGATCAGGATGTGAACGACCCAGCAGACGCCCTAGAATCTGAAGCTTGCGAGTAGTCCCTCAACGTTCTCAATGTTTACCCACATTGGCTAACCATAGTCAACGCTTGCCCACCTCAGCAAACACTCGCCCCCTGTCTCCTGCGTTCTCGGCGACCTTATCGTCGCCTTCAATGTGTAACTTTTCAGCACTTCTGGCGCAGTTTATCCCGTTAACGGCACCGTAATCTTACTGCTGCCTTACAAACGTGAAGATTTAACGCGAATGTCCAGTGCGCTCACTCTTTCCAGTAGGATTGAACCTACGAATGAGCAATTTCATCTACGACATACAGCTCGGTTTCCTAGCATTTCCGCTGGTCGCACTCCTGCTGGCGGTACCTTATGCGCTCTATCAGTACCGCCGCTTCGGCGCTATCTCAATCTGGAAGACCTTCGTGGTCTTCACATTCATCCTGTACTGTTTGTGCGCAGTTTCGCTGATCGTGTTTCCGTTACCAGCGGACCACAGCGCAGTGGTTGAAAGCGCACGGACACCTCAGCTTCACCCCTTCCATGTGATCGAGCAGATCCGCGAAACCACCGATTTCAGTCTGAACGATCGCAGCACATGGGGGCCAGCATTGCGCTCCCCCGTTGTATATGAAGCGATCTTAAATGTCATGCTCACGGTGCCATTAGGTGCTTATCTTTGCTACCTGTTCCGCTGCCGCTGGTGGATGGCGCTTTTGATCGGTATGGCCACCACGCTCTTGTTCGAAACATCGCAGCTGACTGGCCTGTTCGGACTCTACGCGCACCCCTACCGCCTCTTCGACGTGGACGACCTGATCTTGAACACCGCTGGCACAATGCTGGGATTCTGGCTCATGATCCCCGTTGCCTGGGCGCTGCCGAGCATGGACGAGGTGAACGAGCAAGCCCGCGAACGCGGCAGTAGTCGCGTTTCGCTCACGCGGCGTGCTTTGGCGGCGGTGGTCGATCTGACCGTGCTGGCCGTGCTCTTCGTGCTTGCATGGATCGTACTTAGTCCGACCGATGCGCAAATCGCGAAGGCCCTTGCCGTGGATCCTTCGCGCGCTGGCGCGAAAACACTCGCTTTCCGCTTCATTGGCGGTTTGTTCGCTGACCCGATGAGTGCGCTCTTGCTCGCGCTCGGTATTGGCGCGGTGCTCTTCGCGGTGATCCCGATGGCTTCCAAAGGACGCACGATCGGGAAGACGCTGGTGGGAATTCGTATCGTGAAAGCTGATGGGGACGATGCTCCCGCTTGGGGCTACTGGGTGCGCTACCTTGCTTCAGCGTTCTTCCTGCTGATTCCTGTTGCTTTGGTACTCCTTGCCCCCGAAGAGATCGAAGGCGTGAGCAACAATACGCTCTTCCAGATCGTTGGCCTAGTCGTGGTGGTATGGGCGCTCACCATCGTTGCACGCGTGATCGGGTCGTTCAGTGGATACCCATATGTGTCCTTGAGCGAGGTTGTTTCGGGAACGCGCCTTGCGCCTGTGAAGCTGCAGGGAGCAGAGAGCGGAGACCAGAAAAGCGTTGGCCAGAACGCGAGCAGGCGAACAGATCGAGGCAGCGGCGCATCCGCTGCATCCCAAGACGAACAACTGAAGGATTGGCAGGATGGCCAAGCAGGAAACCTCGAGGACGAAGACCCGTTGGCTGAGCGCGTGCGCCAAGCGCGCGAGGCTTATGCGCAAGCGGGCATCTCAAGTTATGCCGCGGAAGCCGAAACGCGTGCGATCGACCCGCGCCAAGCTGCTCCTGGCATGCGCAGCACAACGGCACGACCAGCGCAGGCGAACCAAGCTTCCGACCAGGCGATCTCCGACAAGCAAGCAGCTCTCGACAGCCTGCTGAGCGTGAACTACGACGAGCAACACCCTGTTGTGGGAGCTTCAGCGAACAATGCTCCTACCCGAGCTATACCGCAGAATCTTGGAACTCAGCCGTCTGGCGCGCCAGGCAATCTGCCCCAATCAAGCCCCACCCAACGCATCACTGACCCGAGCGTTCAACGAAGGATCCGCCGCGATTCTCGCCCCGATGCCGGCGGAACCCAGGTATTCAAAAAGCGCTAATACACTGTTCATTGTTCGCTCGATTTGAGCTGATGCTTTCGCCTTATAACCCCTCTTACCTAATTACCTTTGCAAAGGTAGAATGCAAGTTAAGAATTGCATAGCTGTTTACACACTGCGTGAACAAGGGGGAATCATGTCAGTTAAAGTGCCTTTGTCGGTTGGCGATAAGCAAACGTTCACCAAGACTATCGCCGAGTCGGATGTCTATCAATTTGCTGGGATCACGGGCGATTTCAGCCCATTTCACGTGAACGAAGAATACATGAAGGGCACGCAATATGGCACGCGCATCGCTCATGGTGTGCTGACCTTTGCCCTTTCAAGCACTGCGTCGACGCTCATCCATCAGCCTTATGACGATGAATGCCCCGTTGCTTCTTATGGCTATGACCACGTGCGCTTTACGGGTCCTGTCTATTTTGGCGACACGATCACCTGCAATTACGAGGTCATCTCAGTGGACGAAGAAACCGGCAAAACCGCCGCAAAAGTCGAGATCGTAAACCAGAACGGCGACACCGTCTGCGTCGCCGAACACATCCTTAAATTCTTGGAGTTTGCGAAGTAAGCATTGAAGCCATGCACTCTACGCCCCCTCTGCAGAGAGTGATGTAATGTGCATGGGGAATCATTCATACGAGAAGCAACTACACATCCGACGCAACAATGTGCGCAAGAGATGATTGCCAAACCGGCTAGTGAGCTCAATCCATGACTAATCGCGCTGCCGCACTAGAGTATTTCGTTTTTGATGCGATTTCTAGTGCGGCAATCCCAATAAAAGAGTATGCCAACTTTTACAACCTAGAGTGTCCTAAGAATAGTACTGGCGCAATCTCTCATATCACGCAGCATCTCCAAGACCATGACACCGTAACCGCCCAAACTTGCAATCGAGTCGCAGTTTGTATATGCCATGCTTGAGTTACTTCGTACTGCACAAAGCAGCATGATCGAGCGACTGCAAAGCAACGTTGAACATTTTGAAACTGTCCAACAAAACTGTAGAAAGTATTTTGAGCAAAACAATTTATTCAAGAAAAAGCGGGAGATTGTTTTCGTTTTAGCTCAGTACGATCTCTTCGGCATGGTCTCATCTCCTACGTGGAATTTGATCGCAAAGATCATCGAACTTGGTAAGCAAACAACAAGAAACCATCTGAAGAGGCTCAAAAATAAAGGTATCGTACAGATCGTTTCAAAGAAGCCTTTGGAATTCAAGCTCATCCCGGAAACTGAAGAGGCACTCGAGATTTGAAATTTCTTGTGAAAAAGCGCTAAGGACGCACGCTCCGTCTGGGATTCTTAGATTTCCAGACTGAGTTAAAGATGATTGCGACTTTTTAGCATGTACGCCATGCCTTATAAAGCAACTTTTTTAAATGCGAAAAAGCACTGCGGTTTCTGATACGGCCTTTTTCGCTTTATATTCTCCTTAGGTTCTTGGGTAAACGTACAAGAACATTCCATCTGCTTTTTCTCTATACTTTCCACAAAATCCTCTATTCTTAAGCGCTTCAATGAGTTGTTGATTTTGAGGCGTAAATCTTATGCTCATATGCTTTCCGTTGAGAAGCATGCAGAAGTCATCCATCTCTGCTATATCAAATAGCTCAGACACATCTGAACGTTTATATACTGATGAATTCAGACCTGTCAACTGAGACTCGACAATACATGCAAGTTGGTCTTTAGTCCAAGAATAGGCTTTGATTAAATCATCCAAACATGGTCTATTTAAAGACAAGTTGCGTAATGTGTCGTTTACAACGTAGTCACACAACAGTCCAAGTATAGCTTTTTTAGATTTCTCGCCCAACAAATCATATATATTCGTCAACTCTTGAATTTCATTGGGGTCACAATAAAATCTGATTATTTTTTCATTAACACTATCCCTATATTGAGTATTTGCAGCTATATAACCAGTAAATCCTTTTAGAAGTTTAATCTGATTGTTGAAATTAATGCTCTTATTCTTAAGTAATTCCAATGCTTCATCTTCGCTAAACAGGGCATTATCTTTACCATCAACCACAATTCTTAAATATCCTTTCGGATATTTCAAAGCAAAAGCCACGACAACATCAAGATTACCTTCAGGACAATAATTCTCGCGCAATTTAACGAGATTTTTTTGCGTAGGGGTAATAACGCCACTGTTAATCAGACACTTAACACGGTTAATGGGTATTCCGACAAATGAAAAATCATTATAAATTCTTCCCATGCCAGATATGATTTTACAGACTTTTCCATTATCCAATGTTAGACATCTAACAACTGCAGAAATAAACGGCTTGTCTCCAACAATTTGTCTCATTTTTTTATAACCGAAATCTGCTGGAATATCGTGCTCGTTAATATAATTGGCAAGCACATCATCAATCTCATCATTGTCATTAAGATTGAAATATCTAAAAATATTTTCAGCAGCGTTTTCTATCAAATCTTCGTCAAAAAGCATGGTTATGATGTTAGGGTTGTCGAGGCTGCTAATTCTATTTACCGCCGGCCCCGAAAGATGCATAATTATTTTTCTTGCAATTTCTGGTGATAATCCAGGAAGATTAAGCATCCACACAACTGGCTTATCTTCTTGAAAAGTTAAAGTTTTTTCTTCTGCCATGCTTTCAGCCAAAGATCCTATAAAAATATCTGAATTTGACTCAATGCGTTTCACGACGGGCGATTCTAGGCTAAGCGCAAGATACGCTATTAATTCTTGCATAGATACATCCTCAGAGATATCCCCACAAAAAACAAGCAACTTCTTGACTAGACACAAATTAGGAATATATAAATTCTCTTCATAAACCTTTTTAACTAAATCTGGATCACTGGCGGCAATATTAATATCAGAAAACTGATAGGGAATACGGCAGAACATAGATTTCTCATAAGCTTTTAACGACGAATCTAAGCAAAGAAAATCTGGATCTCCAGAAGCAAAATGGAGCACTGCATTGTATATTCGGTTTGAAAAAATGAATGAGTCAGGAGCTGTGAATACTATTTTTTGACAAACTAATCTAAGTTTTGTCACTCCAAAGCTCTTGTTGCTGATAACGTCGGCGAAAGAATAATGCAAAAAGTCATCAATATATAAAAATATGTCACTATTAAAAGTCTTAGAGCATATATATTCAACCAAGAAAGAGTGGTCTTCTTCTGAATTAATTCCTTGGAATACGCATTCTATTTCTCTAGTTCTCTTTTCTGCTATAAGATATGAAAGAAGTGAAAAGTTTCTTGAACCGCGCTTTGCAAGGTCAACATGAGTTATTCTTGCTAAAAACAGTTTTGGATTGACTATTTCTTGAGCTGGGTCGCATTCTCTGTTTTGTATAAGAGCTGCAAGATATTCACGATCTTCGAACGACATTCCGCCTTTGCGATATTTACTAATATATCGATAGCGAGAATTGTCTATATATCCCCCCGTAATTAAAAACCGGATTAAGTCAAAATTCGGTGATTTGTATGCCTCGCTATAACTTTCAACCCAGTCTTCTCCAATCTTAGCCGCTTTAAAACCAGACTCAAAAGGAAGCTGATAAAACTTCTCAACATTATTTGAAGTCTGCAATAGGGCTGATAGTTCCTGTATTTGCGCTTGAGCAACTTTGTCCTCTAAATTACTTTTCTGGTTTTCTAGATTTTCAATCTTGGCTACTATCTTTGCCTTCGAAAGCTCCTTGTCTTTTTTATAATTTGGATCCTCGATATTTTCCAAATGCTCCCCAAGAATACTTGCAAGGGCCTCATTGCTTTTAAATTGATCCTTGAATGCTTCCAGTGTGTCAGTACTTTCTATAGCTACACCTTCTTGCGAAAATCTATCCTGAAGCTCGTTATAGCTTGGCAGCATATAGAGCAAATCGATATTCTCATCAGATGCTTGCATGAGATTATTAAGCGTTTCTATTTCTGCATTGATTCTTTCTAATTTGGCATTTAAATCTTGATTCAAAAAACTTGCATACTCATCACGCATATCAAGCAGTATGTCGATAATACTGTTTCTTGAATACATCTTTTCAAAATCTTGTGGAAAAGCAACCTTATAAGCTGCTAACGAGACAATTTTTACATCATCTAAACGTGTCACTTCGCCTTTATAGCCAAGCATGCACCTCTTTAGCTGATTTGCTTCGTTAGCTATTTCAAACAACGCTCTCGGATCATAAATAAACAATGAAAGCTGATAAAGAAAGGTTTCGTCGGGGAAAATACCAAAGCCTTCCAATGCTTTGCTCAACTCACTAAAGGAACTTTCCGTATCTACAAACGGAATAACAGGAATTATCAGATCAAAGAATTTCGTACGCTCGGAAGCATCATTAAACAAACTATCCCGTATAAGATAGAAAAACTTTACCGGCTTATCCCTTCCCTCTTTAGAGCTGTTTACTAGTGTGTTTATGGCTCTCAGATGCTCAAAGATGCCTATTGAATCAAAACGGTCAAGATCCTCAAACACAACAACATCGATATTGGAATTTAAAAGCACATAGACAACATCATCCGCATACTCCTCTAGCGGAGAACTACGAGACTCTTCAAAAAGCTCAATTTCAGTATTAAACACCTTAAGTTTATGTAATACTCGACTAAAAGATTTTGTTTTCAATTGATTTGAGACAAAAAAATAAAGACCAGTTATAACAACAATAAAAGCAATCGTTGCTAATCCCCAAGCTAAAAAATCTGAAGTTAAGAAACTTGCAATAGAATCAACCTGTGCTGCTCCAGCATTTTGCAAATCCAGGCGCAAAAACATAAAGTACACCAAAAACAGAAAAGACAATATGAAGGCTACTGTAAAAACAGCCTTGGTATGCACCTGACGTTTGTCTTCTGGGACTGTTCTTTTAAATCTAGACTGCGGTATGTCTTTTGAATTCACTTGAAAAATCAACTGATTCAACAGCGCTGCTTCAGCATTAAAAATGATATCTTCTTCTGTTGGTGAGAATGTTAGATTTGTTTTATTTACGCTTGCCGTATTCGCGACACCTGAGTTCTCTATATTTGATTCATTATTGCTATACGATTTATTGTTTATCGACTCAGTATTATTCGTTGCAAAACCCTTATTTGCCCTTTTTGATTCTGACTGAAAATGAGCTAAGGAAATATCAACCCACTTCAAATCTTTGTTCTCTTTTTTTGCGGTCTCTATAACGCTACTTTTACCAGCGCCGTATCCACCAGTTATTGCAATATTCCGAACATCGTTGTTATTAAGCGCTTGAGTGATAGCAGGCTCATAAAGCGCATATTCTTCTGGGTTTAGTATTGTTGGTGTAAGAATGTAGAAATCTGCATTTTGTTCTACCTCTTCAGCGGTCTCTTCTTGATGTTCTACTTGATCGATAGCATAGTCTGCCTGATCAGCAGAACATTCCTTTTTGCCGCTATTCGCTGCTTTTTCGTTTTCAGACATGCTAGCTCCAATTACACATTTAATTCTTTTTCTATTAACCACATTCACTCAACACTTTATATTTCGTTTTTAGTGACTTTAAAGACCAATTGTTATAACCAACGTAGCCATCACTTTCCAAACGCCCCAAAATAATTCCCGGATCTCTATTTATTTGCTTCGCAAATTTTCTTATTGCTCTTTCGCTGAAATCACTCCATTTAACAAAAATCTCATACATATCTGGATCAATCAGTTTATCCTGCGCATATCGATCAGCCAAATCTTCACATTTCCCTTTTTGCCCTTCGACCGAGATACCATAATCGCCGTTCATAATGTGACCAATTTCATGCATTAAAGTAAACCAAAAAGTATCAGCATATCTGCGTCTATCGTTGACCATTAACAAAATTCTAGATCCGATCTTTTTGGTAGCGCCATTGATTTTAGAACCCTTTAGATTAGGCAAGATTTGAAGAATCACCCCTGCGTTTTTGAACGATTCTGTAACTATTGGCAAAAAAATTTCATGTTCTTGAGTAAGGTTAAGAGCTTTTTCCACCGCATCTTCAAACTTTACTTTATTGAACTTTGGAGCCTTTGTTTGGAGCGCCATATTGGTTGCAATTTGAACCATTGCATTCGCTTTGATAATATTTGCTCGATCCATGCTGGTTGTGTTGCCTCTAAAATTGACAGCAAAATCTCTCCCTTGAAGAACTTGGAGATTTGCAACTCCCAAAAACTTTCTGAGCTCTTTTACTTGCAATTCAAGCTGTCGAGGCAAATGGGGTAAATTGAAATGCTGTTCAAAATAATCGTAGCCTAACAATCTGAGGATTGTTTTGTCTTTCTCAAGCTCCTCAACTGCTTCGATTTCAGCTAGTGCTGCATCATACGCATTTTGCAAATTTAGCCAGTAATTTACGCTGGTTCCCAGCATATTAGAGAGCTTCATTGCCATGTCTGTTGAAAGTCGTTGTTCTCCTCTAATAATTAGGCTTATGTTTTTTGGAGTAGTATCGAGTCTTTTTGCAAAATCCTCTTGCGTTATCCCTAAATTTTCAACAATTTCCTTTATATAGTAACCAGGGTGAAAGGCAATTTTGTCGTTGTACTCTACGTAATTAGTCATAGTGCTTGCTCACCTTTACTATTTTTACGATTTTTACTTTTCTCGATATTTTATCTATGTCACATGGGTCAAAAGGTTTTTCGAATTCATCTAATGGTTGCAAGATAACTCTCCATGCATCTGCGCGAGTTTTTACATCTATAGCGAAATACCCATCTAAGTTTTTGTGTTTTCCTTTATTCTTGAGCTTGTGAAAGCGAAATGTCCTCATAGCAATTATGTCGTGAATTGTTTCAGACTGCTCAATCGCATTAATTCTTGATAAAAGACTAGTCGCTAAATCTTTATTACCTCCAAAGACCTTGACAGCGCTTTTCGTGCTTCTACATTGATTCTCAAGACTTACCGAGGAAAACACTAGTTTCAAAATTGTTCACCCCCCCCTCCTTTTTTAAACGTATATTAAATTACCTAATAGGTAATTTAATATACCACTATTTTGAATTAAATAAATGTAGTAATAGGTAATTTTTATAACAGTTCCTGCAGAATAGCTATAAGGATATAACTAGTTATAAATCTAACCAGCAAGCTTATTGTTTAGATTTTGCACATTTAAATAAGATTTTTAGTAGTAAGCGAATTCATGACGTATGTTAGAGAGGTTGCGACGGTAAGACGTACTAACGATAAAAGCGGTTACCAAACCGTCCGATGAATCAATGAATTGAATAAAGAAAAGGTTCTCCCGTTCTTTGCTTGGGCTAGATCGAAGGGAACAGAAGATCCCTCCTTGACAGATGGCGCCAACCCCCGCACCTATGCGATAACCGCCTTAGTAGAACCATTTCTAAAATCAAATCTCCGGAATGCTTGGGTGCAGCTTATCCTTCTCGCTCAAGATGACCTTGTTGGGGTTGAACTCAGCGTCGCCTTCGAGCGCTGGCCACTCGATCCCGATGGCGGGGTCGTTCCACATGAGGTCGCCTTCATCGTTGGGATGGTAGACATCATCGCATTTGTAGCAAAACTCGGCAGTATCGGATAAAACAAGGAAGCCGTGCGTGAACCCACGAGGAATGAAGAACTGGCGCTTGTTCTCAGCAGAAAGCACCACTCCCTCCCACTTGCCATACGTCGGGCTACCTTTGCGCAGATCAACCGCAACATCGAAGACCTTGCCTGAAACAACACGCACGAGCTTCGCCTGCGGGTGCTCGATCTGATAATACAACCCGCGCAGCACGCCGCGCGTCGAAGACGATTGATTGTCTTGTACGAACTCACAGTCAATCCCACCGGCAATAAAATCAGGGCGCTTATACGTCTCCATGAAGTAGCCGCGATCGTCCGCTATAGGCTTTTACGTCGACGATCTTCACGCCTTCGATAGAAGTCTCCGTGAACGTAAAATTCCCAGAAATAGCCTAATCAGACATGCTCGTTCCTTTCAATGCGCCCAGTCAAACAAAAAATCTAATACCTACCACTAGCTGCCAATGAATTCGCCATAAGGAAAATTGACCATAATCGCCAAAACCGAAGCGCCTGATCGCCTAGTAGTTAGCTATTGACCGAGCTTGGCATACTTTTCTTCGGTGGCACTCTTCGTGCCTTCCCACCAATCTCGATTCTGGTCGTACCAAGCGATAGTCTCGCGCAAGCCAGACTCGAAATCGGTACGTTCGGGCTGCCAACCAAGTTCACGCTTGAGTTTAGTGGCATCGATCGCGTATCTGCGATCGTGCCCGGGTCGATCCCCCACCCATTCGAAATCGTTAACATCGCGCCCCATCGCAACAAGAATCATGCGCAACACATCGATGTTGCTCCGCTCGCAATCAGCCCCGATCAGATAGGTCTCACCCAGCCGCCCACGCGTAAGAATCTCCCAAACTGCACGCGAATGATCATCGACATGAATCCAATCGCGCACATTGAGCCCGTCTCCATAGAGCTGAGGGCGCTTGCCTGAAAGAATTCTCGTGATTTGGCGCGGGATGAACTTCTCAACATGTTGGCGCGGTCCATAATTGTTCGAACAATTTGAGATGGTGACTGGCAACCCATATGTTCGACACCATGCTCGCACGAGCAGATCAGATGCTGCTTTCGTCGCTGAATAAGGACTGCTCGGTCGATACGGGCTCCCTTCAGTGAATCTATCTGGATACAGTTGGCCGCTTATCACACAACCTTCCAAGCTGCCGGACAGAACACCAGTACTATTGTCATCAGATATTTGAGAGGCTTTCTCCAAATGCATTGCTTGCTGTGCCATATGGTTGAAAAAGGGCAAATCCCCGTATACCTCATCAGTTGAAACGTGATGAAAGCGCACGCCATGCTTGCGCACTGCTTCCAAAAGCATGAAGGTGCCCTCTATGTTGGAACGAAGAAAAGGAAGTGGGTCGACTATCGAATTATCGTTGTGAGACTCTGCTGCAAAATGAACGATCGCGTCGACTTCGCCAACTAGTCTATCAACAAGCTGCGCATCGCAAATATCGCCCTGAACGAATGTCAAACGTTCCTCGAGAAGTCCCGCTAGGTTCGCACGATTTCCCGCATAAGTGAGCTTATCAAATACGATCACCCGAACATCAGGCTGATTCGCCATCACCCAACGGACAAAATTCGACCCCATGAAACCAGCACCACCTGTAACGAGAAGACGCTGAAAATACTGCTTTTGTTCGATGCTCTTGATCAACCTGCCCCTATGTCCATCGCGATCGAGCCTTTTACCACTCAGCATACCCGAAGAGACGTGCTCAAAGAAACGCGTGTTACAACAATAGCATTCGCTGGTTTAGGTTAATCTAAAAAAGACCTGTTGCTCTCGTCTATTTCTTTTGCTCCTTTTCGCTTTTGATAAGCCAAGAGCACTGTAAGCGCAATGATCGCAAGCCAAGGAAATAGAGCGCCTATCTGGTCACGATAGGTCATAAGCCCAGCATGCATGATCGAATGATCCGAAAGAACGGCATACCAGAGATAAGGGACGAAGCTAATCACGAGCAATGCGACAGAAACCAGCAAAAGAGTTTTAAGCTTATCGTCTTTAGTGCGAAAATAGCGTATTACCGAACTCAAGATACATACAAGAGCACCTATAAGAGAAGCAAACAAAACTGCTCGCATAAAACCAAGCGGTCTTAAATTCGCGGCTATCGCTTGCAAAGGACCTCTTTCGATGCCTTCTCGCTCAATGCCGCCTGTTAGAATAAATGCTTGATTAAAGGCCTGACCAAAGACATCTTCCCCTGTCACAAGTGCTGTTGCAGCCCATTTAAAAACCCAAAGAGCGGCATACCCAAAGCACCACCCAAGCCCTATAGCAGCAAACAGGCCGATAACGCGACGAAGCGTCAGCCTCTCTCTAATACAGCAAAAATATATACAAGCCGGGATACAAAAAGACAGAATTGGATTATCGAGAAAATCGAAGAAAACCGTGAGCCCCCTGTTGCTCCGAAAGTCAAGAACAAAACGAAAGACTCTGACCAAACACCTGAAGATACACGATTGAACGATCTTTGAGAAAGAAAAATAGCTACTAAAGAGGCGACGAGAGAGATTGCAAATGACGAAAAGAAGGGAAGCGTTTCTGCAGCTTGAGCCGCTCCTAAAATACAAAGACTGCCCGTAAGAATAAGGCTGAGAATACCCCCCCCCATGCGCATTCGCATCGTCAGGCGAGCAACAACTGCCACGAGCAGCACGAAAAACGTGGTCTGACATATCAGTCTGATCTGCTTGATGTCAAAAAAGACAAGCAACGGTCGCAGAAAGGTCACATATCCATGCCAATAGCGCTGATAAGCTGCGTTGCTTTCTCCCGCTATGGCATGCATGAGGCCATCATCGGGGTCTGACCCTTGATAAAGCCTAGAAGATACCGCATCAAGAAAAGGATTGTCTACAGATTGCACTGCGATGTTGAGCATGTGATAGGTGGTGTAATTGTCATAATGAGCACCACTAGTAAGCGCTGCATTCTGCATCCATACAACACCTTCTTGCTTGAGTATAGCGCGAGATTGATTTGCTTTCGTAGTCAGCTGAGTTGACGGAATGGCATAGGCTGCAGCCATAAGCAGCCAGAATAAAATACCAACCATGATCGTCGACAGCGCAACAATCAATACGCGTTTCCCTACAACGCATTTATTGGTTAGCATGATGTTCTCTTTATCTCTCGGACCCAAGTCTGATACTCAATTAGTCGTCATACTCGAAAAAATACAGCCGACTTTTCATCTCTTCATAAGAACGCTGCTTAATGACAAGATTAGGACTCTTGCCAAACACCAAACAATTATCAGGAATAACTTCGTCGCGAATAAAAGCCTGCGCAGATACTTCGATGTTATTACCCAGATGGGAATCTCCAACAACCATACATCCTGCATGCAAGCAGACGTTTTCACCAATGGTTGGGTAACAGCCTTTATTCCCTCCGACCGTTACGTTTTGCCCTAAGAACAATCGATCGGAGTATTTTGCTCTTCCCAAAACGGTTCCTACAGAATGCTCCATGAAGAAGACATTTGGAAGCTCGACCTCATAGAAGATGTCGAATCCATGCAGGGCTTTGTTGAGGGCATACACACGATCAGCCGTTTCTCGGTCTCCCGCCTCAAAAGCTACCCGCGCCAGATAGCAAAGCAAGATCGCATACTGACCCGTATGATGTACATCAATCGTACCTTTTTTGAAATACTTATTGGTATTCCTGCTAAAACAATATAGCGCTCGCTTGTAAGCTGCCTCCAGATAATCAGATATGTCTGCACCACCAAAAAAGGCAAGTTGGTTCGTAAGATAATCTTCAATCTGATTCTTTTTGGGCAGGCTCTTGCTTTGTACTTCATTTTTCTGGGTTAACTCTTCAGCGCGCACTCTTACCGCATGCATGCCTTGATCGTTATCGAACAAATAAGCAGCTATGACCTCCATCAGCTTAAGGTCGTCAGGGCGGTCAAGATCCAATACTCCCGTATCGGTCATGATCACGTATTCGCAACCTTCGATCGATAGAGGCGTATCACTTTGCATGAATTCACGCGAATAAGCATAGATCGACGCATTCATGTCAAAAACCTCAGGTGCTTGCTGCCGTGCGATGAAGTCTGACTCAAGCACTTTCTTGCAAACTCCGTCTTGCTCAATGACCATATTGAACCAAGGATTTCTCCTAGCTGGCACCACCGTGAAGATGACGGGGACCATAGATGAACATCTTTTCTCAATCACGCGTTCCAGATCATCCAATGTTCTCAGTGGAGAAGTATTATCGAGATCGATCACCGCATCATAGTGCTTTCCTGTTCGAAATTCCGCCTCTTGAAAGGCATAACGAATCGCATCGATCTTCGCGACCTTATCTCCTGCAAGTTCCTCAGGACGCCCGACGTTCAGGTGGTCAATCCCTGATGCCTCGACGAGCTCCATAAGCTCGTCGCTATCGGTGCTCAACACCACATCTATATCATCATCAGGATGCGCCTCTTTATACAGATCAATCACCGCAAGCGTATAATACGCAAGAGGCAGACCTGCAAGATCGCCAGCATTCTTTCCCTTTATCCCTTTTGATCCAGCGCGGGCACAAAGCGTAAACAGCAGGTTCATCTATTCGTATCCTTTCGCGAGAATAAGCGTATTGAGCGCGTGCTCGATGTCGTTCGTGTTCTCTCTCTTTCCTTGAATCATGTCAAGAAAAGCTTCGAGTTCTCGAGCCTGCGTGTCATCGCGCTCTTCAGTAAGAATGATTTGCTCGCCTGACTTCAAAAACGATATTGTGTCGGTGAGCAAGTCGCATTCGACTGTATCTTCTTTAGTGAATATCTCAATCTTTCGTATAGGAACTCTACCGAAATAGTCCAAGTGAATCTCTGCCGTCTTGTCCCCATAGTCTGCAATATATAACGCAACATCATCAGAATCGATCTCAAGGCCCGATCGTTTCTCAATGATCGAATATGCTCGCTCAGGGAAGCCGATCAGATATTGGAGATAATCCCATTCATGAATCAGATCTATCGAAACACCCCCGCCCATATCTTTATGTGCACTATAGGTCTTTCGATAGTCAACCCCTGGTCTCCAGTCAGGCAAATAACTTGAACTGATCGAACGCAAAGAAAACGCCTCTGAAAAATCAAAATGTTCTTTCAACCATGATATGGTCGGCTTGTAATGCATGGGTGCAGCAACATAGAACACCTTTTTTTCTCGATCAAGAAAACCGAGCTCATAATCAGTTCTATCAAACACTGGCTTCTCGATAAAGAATGCATCTGAAAGGTCGATCAGATCGACCAGCGTCTCATAATGCGCTGCTGTAGGATTAGTAATAAAGACAGCATCATACGCTCCAGGAAATTGATCCTTGCTGGTGTAAACCCCACGAATCCCCTCAGGAACATCGGCAGAACAAGTCCTCAACAGGTCGATTGAACAGCTTAACCCACGCTTTACACAGATCTTGCGCAGGTTTCGCGCATGACGTTGTCCCATGGATCCATATCCAACAATCAGGAACTCCAAGGCTATGCCCCAATCTCAGATACGATATCGAGAATCTTTTTATCCTGTTCAAACGAGTAGCGCGCTTGCTTTCCTTCATTAATCACAGCAAAGAATTCCTCTATCTCATTCGCATAAGCGTCCTCGACAACAAACGCAGCATAATCTGACAGCTGCTCTGCCGAACTACTTCCATACAAGTCAATCGGCATCAGCTCTTTTTTGTCTAGATCGAAGCTCATGAAACCAGTTGGACTACCATCCCAAACAATATGACCGCCTTCTCCAAAGCATTCAAAATTGCGGACAGCTTTCCTGCTCACCACATCAACTGTTAGCGTTCCCGTGATTCCGCTTTCATGCTCGAGCAAAATCGAAAAAGTGTCGTCATAATCGATGTCGAGCATACTTGAACGATGATGCAGTGAACGTTGAGAAACGATCTTACCAAAAGCGGCGACAAGCCACGGAAGCTCTACTGCAAGTATCTCTCTACAAGCATTTGTCTCTGGATGAGCCAGAAACATGTCTCTATAGTCTTCCCATGGATGCCAATCTGGTAAGTACTGTCCAATGTGATAGCAATAAGCACCTATCTCATGTCTGCTTGCCGCCTCTCTGATGTAGGCGGCTTCTGGACGGTACATTCCTGTCGAAGATAAGAAAAGAACCTTCTCTTGTTGCTCCGCGAGCTCAATATTCTCTTCATAGAGTGTATCAACAAGATTGATCTCGGAAAACACATGGAGCGCGTTCTTTAAACAAGTATTGATTATCTTCCCATGAGAGGCAGGTCCTGTGCAGACAAAAACAGCATCAATGTCTTGAGATGCCAGTAAACCCTCCATATCATCCGAAGTAAAAATGCTATATTCTTGCGCAGCTTGGCTTCGCTTCTTTTCATCAAGATCGATACCAACTATATCTTCTGAAGAAACATCGAAACGGCTCTTCAGCAGTCGTATCCTTCGTTGCCCCATCGATCCAAGTCCGACAACTGCTATCCTCATCTTATTCTCCATTAGGTTGCCTTCGCCTTGCGATCGAGCGATTAAAATACCCGCATATCATCATCACGGTCTTTGATCTTCTTTGCGGGAACACCGGCCATGACCACATTCTCTGGAACATCATTCAGAACGATTCCACCCATACCAATGACTGAATAGTTTCCAATCTTGATGCCCTGCTTGGTCGCGCAATGCAACCCAAGAAATACTTCGTCACCAAAAATGTTGTCCCCACCGATGTTTGAAGTCGCCCCCACATGGCAATAATTGCCAATCGTGCTGCCATGTCCAACAGCTGCATAATCACCAACCATGACACCATCACCAACAACTGATAGAGGTTCGACAAGAGCACCATCGAGCGCAACAAACCCTTCTCCGAGCGTTGCGCTTTGCGAAACGCGAGCGGTTGGCGCAATGACCTTACCAAACCCATATCCCGCTGCACGTATCTCCTCAAATCGAAGCTTTCTATCACGCGGTTCACCGAGAGCAATGACAAACTCAACCTGATCAGGAGAAAAAAGCTCTTTCACGGTGCCAAAATGCAGGTTTCGAGCACCATAGATCTCTTCATCTTCTGGCTTCCAATTATCAACAAAGAAGATCTCGTCCCAGAGATGCTCCTCTTCATTTTGCCATTGGGCTATTTCGATGATCTGGATCCCTGTACCTCCGGCACCCCATATAGCCAATTTCTTCATATATGATCCTCTCTTTTGGCTTAATCAAATGAAATATCATAGAATTTCTTCTGGAGCTTTATCGGCCGAGATAACGCGCTTGAGATGGCTGCGACAGTTTTCTTCGCCGCTCCTGCGCCTCCGAAGGGATTATCCATATCCTTGATGGTTTGACGGAATTCATCTGAGCATGCGTGCATGAGCGCGTCGTGAATATCGCTCTCACGAGCAGCGCAGTCAATCACGTTCGCTCCTCGAATTCTTCCTTGTTGCCTGATGCCAATGTTTACGGTAGGGACTTTGAAGAGCACTGTTTCAGTTATGCCGCTCGAAGAGTTCCCGACCACCGCATCAGCATAGGCCAATGCAGACAAGTACCTTTTTGATCCAAGCGAGTCAAAAAGAAAGAAATTGTTATGCTTAGCGGCATATTGCTCAAGAACCTCATTGATTCCTCGTCCGCCCGCATCTGCATTTGCTTTTGTCGCAATGAACGTGAGATTCGAAAACTTTTCAAGTGCCGCCAAAAGCTCATTAATATCTTCTTGAACCTCACCGTCTGCAAGCGTGACTGGATGATAGGTCATTACTGCATAATGGTCAGGAACATCAATTTCTAAACTCGCAAAAAGTTCTTTTTTTGAAAGAATATCCCGAACATCTTTATTATCAGCGCTCGCATTACCGATCGTGAACACTCTTGATGGATCCTCTCCCAATTGGATGACCCGTTTTCTATAAGGTTCGGTCGCAGTGAAATGAAGATAGCTCATTTTGGTTATGCAGTGACGTATCGCCTCATCTATAGCGCCTTCGGTTGTCTCTCCCCCATAAAGGTGAAAGATCGGGATGCGCTCATTAAAAGCTGCGCATGCGATTGCAAGCATCTCATAGCGATCCCCTAAAACAAGAAGACCATCTGGCCTTCGATTCGCAAAGTAATCAGCAAAACCCGAAATCGCAAGCGCCATGGTTTTAGAAACGCCACAAGCATTATCTGAATCCACCAAAATGGGAATCTGATAGTCAATGGCAAATCCGTCTTCTTCTATCTCTTGATAGGTTTCACCATAAGCCTGGGAAAGATGAGCACCTGTTGCGATGATCCTAACCTCAAACCCGTTGTCACGCAATTCTTGAATGAATGGACGCAGATTTCCATATTCTGCTCGTGTTGCCGTTGGCACTGCTATGATGCTCATAAAATGATCATCTCATCTTGCTCGAAATCTTTGATTGCACGCGTACCTAAGACCTCGTGCCATCGCATCGCAGAGATACCTGTACCTGGTCGTTTCACCGTGATGTTGTCTTCTGAGAATAGATCGCCTGCTTTGATGTCTCGCTTTGCCACTATGCTTTTTCTTGCGATCGCTCTATTCTTTTGCTCTGCGTCTCCAGGTGTCTTTTCTGCGCAACCAAGAGCTCTTTCAATATTGCGAATCTTTTCAACCATAAGGGCAAACTCATCGGGTTCAAGACTTGCCTTATGATCAGGACCATCCATTGTTTTGTCCAAAGTTAGATGCTTCTCAATCACTCGCGCACCCATTGCTACTGCGGCAACAGGAACTTCGATTCCTTCAGTATGATCAGAATAGCCAAAAGATAGACCAAAATGCTCACCCATTGCAGGCATCGCTCGGAGATTGATCTGATCTTTTGGTGCAGGATACTCTGTGGTGCAATGCAGGATAGTGATCTCACCACAGCCATTCTCTCTCAAAACCGCAATCGCATCCTCAACCTCTTCGAGCGTGCACATGCCTGTTGAGAGAATAACAGGAAGATGAGAGAATCCGATTATCTCCAAAAGCGGCCGATTCGTTATTTCCCCTGATGCAACCTTGCAAAACCTAAGGTCGAGGTTTTGCAGAGAAAAATATGCCGCATCTTTATCGAAAAAGGTCGTAGCGAATTCAATCCCCACTTCGTCGCAGTAATCTTTGATGTCTATGTAAGCAGCAAAAGGGAGCTCAAGCTGCTCTATCATCGCCAGCTGCTGATCAGAGCCCGTACTGTCTTTTTGATAATCAGCAGTATTGGCATATTTGGTGATCGAAGCTGAAGCATTTCCTGTTTGAAATTTCACTACATCAGCACCTGCAGCTTTTGCGGCATCAACCAAGCGCATAGCAAGGTCGAGATCTCCGTTGTGATTAATTCCCGCTTCTGCAATTATCTTCACGCTGTCGTCATTTCGGTTGATATCGCTCGTTTCCATGAAACGTTACTCCTCGTTAAGAACCATCGACATTCGTTCTAATTCATCAGGCTGACCCATATCAAGCCATGATCCTTCACTCACTGGAAACACACCAACTTTCATTCCTGCCTTTTGAGCGCGCAGGGCAACATCAGGAAACCCGATTACTTCATTTTCCCCAATAAGAGACAGGACACTCGGTTCCACCAGATAGCAGCCTGTGTTCACCAGCGAAGAGATAGTTGGCTTTTCAGTCATCTTCTTTATTTCGCCACCTTCAGCGATTTCAATAGTTCCATATGGAATGGTGTAATGCTTCAAAGAACACACAATTGTTATGGCGTTCCCTGTTTTCTTGTGCTCTTCATAGATGCTCTGCAGGTCTGCATCTACTAGCACATCACAATTCGTAAAGAAGAAGGTGTCGTCGATCTGGCCTTCAACAAGCTTCAATCCTCCTCCTGTACCGAGGAATTCCTCTTCTTCAATATATGAAACCTCATAATCGCGCTCAAGATCATCAAAGTACGCTTTGACCATTCCTTTTTTATAATTCAAAATCAAGAAGAAGTCTTGGCATCCGCCATCGTTGAAGCGGTCAATGATATGCTCTGCGATAGGTTTTTCATTGACGGGCACAAGAGGCTTAGGCAGAACTGCAGTGATGGGCATAAGCCGCGACCCAATCCCTCCCGCCATCATAACAACTGGCAACGGCTTTTCTAACGCACGGCGTTTCCTTCGAGTAGTCTCTTCTCGAACCACTAAACCAACTGGCCTTTGCTCGCTATCGACCACAGGAAGTGCTGTTAGTGAATACGTGTCAAAAAGCTGTTTTGCTTTTGTTTCATCGCCCTGCTTCACCATCAAAGGATCATAATTAGCAGCATCCTTGACAAAACCTTTCGAGGTGCCATGGGACAAAATATATCGGCGAACATCGCCGTCGGCCAAAGCCGCAACAAGCTTACCTACATCATCTACTACAAATACGCAGCGTTTTCCTGTTTCATCAATACGCTTGAGCGCATCAGCAATGGTGTCGTTCTCTCCAACCAAATATTCACTGATCATAATTTGCCCGAGTTCCATTAAGCGATCGCCTCTTCGATGGCCGCAACTACTCGATCAATGTCTTCCTTTTCCAAGTTGGTACTGCAAGGAAGGTTTACCACTTTAGAACGATATTTGGGTGCTTCTGTTATTTGATACGTTATCGCGCCTTCATAGGGTGCCTGTTCATGAATGAGTCCCCAAATCGGACGTGTCTGAATATCCTGAGCCTGCAGAAAAGAAATAAGCGCATCACGATCGATAGCAGGATCTTCGCATAACAAAGAATAGAACCACTTGTTCGAATTCACTCCTTCTCTAAATCCGAGAAGGGAAACACCCTCGATGCTCTCAAGAAGATGCTTATAGTGCTCATAGTTCTCATTTTTGGTCTCAATAAACTTATTGAGCTGCTCCATCTGAGCAAGACCCAAAGCTGCTTGAAGATTCGTAAGACGATAATTGTATCCAACTTCGTCATGCTCGTAGTAAAGCGGATCGCTTTTCGCTTGGGTCGTAAGATGCTTAGCATGCGTAAGACATTCATCAGACCGCGAAACGATCATGCCCCCACCACCCGTAGTGATAATCTTGTTTCCGTTAAATGAATAGATTCCGACATCACCGATCGTGCCCGCATAAGAGCCTGCGAATGGACCTTCTTCGTAATAGGTACCGAGCGCCTCAGTAGCATCCTCGATAAGCATTAGATTGAACTCGTGAGCAGTCTCCATGAGTTCGCCCATATCAGCCATATTTCCGAACACATGGACCACAACAAGAGCGCTCACCCGCCTATTCGAAGCCTTATGAAAAAGCACTCCATTTCGCATCTCGCATTCATGAGCGCAAAATGCCCTTACTTTGCTCGGATCGATACAAAGGCTGTCATCACAATCCATGAAGACAGGATCGGCATTAAGATATTTCACTGGATTGACTGCTGCAATAAAGGTAAGAGTGGGCACGATTACGAGATCGTCTGGTTTTACCCCAGCCAAAATGAGCGCGGTATGAATCCCTGCAGTTCCTGACTGACACGCAACCGCTCCCCGAGCGCCAACATAATCTGCAATTGAAGCCTCAAAATCAGAGACATAACTGCCCGCAGTAGACACCCACTCACTTCTTACCGCTTCGGTCACGTATTCGAGCTCTTTTCCCTTAAGGTTAGGAACAGATAAAGGAATGAAGCCTTCACTCATGGAGCAACTCCTGATCTCTCTTTGGCTCAGAGGCCCTTCATCGAAATACCGCTGAGCAACCCGAGCCGTTTCATTCACGCAAAAGAAGGATCAAACGAAGTTGTCCGATCTCTTGAAACGCAAATGCAAAAATCTGCACCTTAGATATTATAGATGTCTACCTTGTATTTCTCTAAATTATCCCTGAAGAAGTCGATAGTTTGCGCAAGTCCTTCTTCGAAGGTAAAACGAGGCTCCCAATCCGTAAGCATCTTGATCTTCTCGTTGCTACCAAGAAGCCTATTTACCTCGCTTTTTTCAGGACGAAGTCGTTCTTCATCACACACTATCTTCGCCTGAGGATTGATCTGCCTGATCAGCTCTTCAGCGAGTTCGCCAATGGATATCTCATTTTGCGTGGCGATATTGATCTCTTCACCCACAGTCTTATCCGATCGATAGATCTCTATGAAACCTTGAGCGGTGTCTTTGACGAAGTTAAAATCTCGCGTGGGTGTTAGGGAGCCGAGTCTAATCTCCTCTTTGCCTGCAAGAAGTTGCGTAATGATAGTGGGAATCACTGCACGAGCTGACTGACGGGGCCCATAGGTATTAAAAGGACGCACGATAGCCACAGGTAAACCAAATGAACGGTAAAAGGACTCTGCGAGCCTATCCGCTCCGATCTTGGTTGCCGAATAAGGTGACTGCCCCTGATAAGGATGGCTTTCGTCAATCGGTACATATTGAGCAGTCCCATAAACTTCAGATGTTGAAGTGATCAGAACTTTATCAAGGTCGAGTTGCTTTGCGGCCTGAAGAACGTTTAGCGTGCCTTTGATGTTCGTATCTACATATGCATCAGGAGAATGATAGCTAAAGGGAATAGCAATTAGGGCAGCCAGATGAAAAACAGCATCCGTTCCTTTCATTGCCTCACGAACACCATTAGGATCTCGAACATCTCCTGTAAACACTTCAACGTTTTCCATAATGTCTTGAGGAAGAGTATCGAGCCAGCCCCAAGTATTGAATGAGTTATAAAGCGAGAAAGCCTTCACGTCAAAGCCTTGTTTTACCAGTTCTTCGGTTAGGTGGCTGCCAATAAAACCGTCTGCTCCTGTTACAAGAATCTTCTCTGCCACGCTTCCTCCTTAATTCCAGTGAGCATGCTAGTCTTTCGATCATATTCACCTATTGTACGGATACAAACCAAACCGACATTCAGTCTAGGCATTATTTTCGATGAAAAAGACCTTGCATGATATGAATAATATCCGATAATGCACCGATCTTTAATATTTTAGAGATCGCAACATAAGCAATGGCGAATAAAACAACCTGTAAAACAAGCTCCAAACCATATGAAAACGAGAGCAAACCTACTGGATAGGCAACAAGAGCCGAAACCCCCGCCGTTAAGAAGGTAGGCAAGGTAAGCCGAAGTTGCTCGAGTATCCCAACGCCGATCTTGCGCTTTGCGGGCTTCGCATCTATACAGATGATAGAGAATACCGTATAAGCTCCGTTGACAAATGCGATCACGTATATGTCATGAAAAGTTAGCGCAACTGCAGCGAGCAGAATCACTCCGATGCTGAGTTTTATGATATGTAGTTTCATATAGAGGCCAGAATCTCCTAGTGCCATATATGCACGAAGATTCACCAATTGAAGCATGAGCACACAATAGGATACGCATGTTACTTGAAAGACCGGAACACATGATATCCATTTATCTGTGAGCAAAATGACGATCAAAGGCTCCGCAATAACAGCAAGCAAAAAACAAAGGGGGGCGATGATATACGTACCGCTTTGCAACGCTCTGATGATGGCATTTTGAAAAGCGGCCCTATCTTCTTTCAGTCTCGCCAAAGCCGGGAAGAGCACATTTGCTACCGCATTGGTTATAGCACCTATAGCAGCAATCGGCCATTTTCGGCCTTGACTGTACAGACCAAGATCTCCCGATGTGCATGTTTTGCCAATGATCAATTCGGAAACACTGTTATACGCTGTTGCCAAAACCCCCGTCATACACATCTTCCATCCATAGGAAAACAGGCTCTTCGCCTTATGTATCGAAAACGTAAATGATATCTTCAGAGGGGTCAGGATCGCCATTACCAAGCACGCTATAGCACTCTGAACGATCGTCTGGGCAATCAGAGCCCAGATTCCTGCTCCACTATACGCCATGACTATTCCTACGATGCCCGATGCTATTAGGGCAAAAAGATTCATCAAAAAAAGGGACCTGAAGTTCATCGTCTTTTGCAAATACGAGCGCTGAATGGAGTTGAACGCATTAAAAAAAATGCAGAGCGATAGCACACGTATATAAAGATCTAGGTCGACCATGCCATAAAAAAGAGCTATAGGACCTGACAGGAAATAAACAAGGAGATACAGCAACGCGGCAAACCCTAGACTGAGCCATACTGCAGTAGAAAAAGCTTGTTCATCAGCATCGTTGTCTTGAATCAATGCGCTTCCCAGGCCGCTTTGTGCCAGGACATTCAAGATATTCACTACCACCAAGATAATCGCAAGAACGCCAAATATTTCGGGCGCGAGCAATCGTGCAAGAACAATCTGCACGACAAACTGAATGATGATAACGCTCGCTTGCTCAAGAAACGACCAGAGAAAGGATTTGGAAACTTGATTCTGCTCCATTGTTATAACTACTTGTCACTCTCGGTGGCTAAACTAACTCTATCCACTTTTGTTTGTTTCTTGTCCTGCTGCTTAGTTAACGCATCATTGATCTCAAGACAGTAATAGCCCATTACATACATCGAGAGCCAAAGAAGCTCGTTGCATCCCCTCATCAGTTCGAGAAGAAGAATGCAAAAAATAGCGATGGATATAATTTTTGCAACGGGCGTGTTCCTTGCTTGATAAAGCTTCTTCGCCGCCGCCAATACTAAGCCAAGGAAAAAGAGAAAGTGGACCAAGCCACCCAAGTACCAAATTCCCAAAATTTCATTATGGGCACCACTTCCATGCCCCAGCTTCGCCATCAAAACACTGCTCGACTCTATGCCATTCCCGAACAGAAAAGACGATTGTATCCACGATAGCGCACTCGTCCATATTCCACTACGACCCGAGAATGTTGCATCCTTGCCGAATACGTCTTCAAGCAAGAAGGTTCTCAAACCAAAAGGGTCTACGTATCCACACACTACCACGATAAGCGAGATGAGGAGGATCGCGTACAGTATCAAATACCCTCTAATGGTAAAAAATCTATTATTCTCTTTTCTTCCCTGAACAGCCATATAAACGCCAAGAACGATCAAGACGACCATTGATGTGCCTGCTTTTACAAGAATCGTCGAAATAAGACAGATCAAATAGAGCAATACGACTGAAAACGATATTTGCTTTCCCGTCCTTCTCACACACCAAAGCATAGAGAGCATCACGGCATAGATGTAGAACTCTGCATGTCTATTGTCATAACCGAATACCCAATTCCTGTACGAGCTCTCGAAATTCGTCGCTCCAAAATGATACATCCCTGTTGGATAAACGATAATTGCAACAAAATTTGCCAATGTGAGGACCCAGAGCGCCTTGTTCAGCGCAGAAATCCAAAGAGGATCACCCTTTCTTATGAACAAATAAATGAGCCAACAATAGGCTGTCGCATAAGCGGCAGGGACGTAATATGAAAAAACCGCTTGTGCATCGAAACCATCAGTGATCGAAAAAGGAAGCACGCAAAACTGAAATAGTAGAATCCAGCCAAATGGCGCAGGAACACGTTGCCGCGTCAACACCACATAAACCATCGACAAGAACGCACCGAGAGTAACTACAACAATAATGAAGTCGTTATAAGAAGCCCCGTCTTCGATCGCTTGAACAAAATAGGGAATACGAAAGAATGGGATAAGACCAACGACCAGGAGTATTCCTGCGAACACGCGATACAGGTCAACATTTGAAATCTTGCTGGTCATATCTTAAGGCTCGATATCCTTTTATTCGTTTTTGACTGAAGCAATTTGAGACGAAACAGCCCCGATCGCAGCATCCGTGTCGATCCGATCGAACACCTCAAGATCACCGCCACGGGTCGCATTGATGATCTGCACCCCTTGTTTTTCCGCGGCTTGCCTTGCTACGTAGTATGAATAAGTCGTTGAATCGGCATAGTTCCATCCTGCACCTAAAGGAGCCGCAATGCCTTTCGCATAAGATCGCTCTTGTCCGCTATCTTGATGCAACTTCCCTTTTTCATCGACGTGTCCTGCGTATCGATGATCGACGCCGATCAAATAGATCGTCTTGAATCCCATATATACCGCAAGCTGCAAGCTGTAATACGTAACGGTGTACGAAAGCGCGAGATGATGCGATGCATCCAGACTGAAATCATTGTTCTTGAGACTCCCCTTCTTGAGAGTAAAAGGGCCCTGGACATTAAAGCAATGAGCATTCGAGGGCAGCTCGACTATCTTGGCTCCTTTGTCTCCAACAAAATACGCATCGATGCCTTCATATTGAATGAGCTCATTAAAATATGTTGGGAAAAACCCAATGTCAGCATTCACATAATAGGTTGGTCGAAAAGAAGTCTGATCGAATAGTTTATACAAAAGATTGCTCGCAAAGGTCGGGCACCCCTGCAATCGCTCTAAGTCTTCAATAGTCAAACTTGGTCCGTTCCCAATAACAAAACAAGCTTCACCTAGGTGTTTGTTCTTGAACTGCCTGATGTCTTGCGCGTATTCCGATCTTCTATAGCGAAGGTTGTTCATCTTATCCAAGATCTTCTTTGGGCAATATGATAATGACCTAACGACCACCGAACGCTTTAGCACATCTTTCAATTCGCTGCTCTTCATTTGCTTGACTAATTCCTTTATCTATTCGGTTTCGCAGACTTCTTATCGAGACTCATACAGCAACATAGCTTAGGCTAGTTCTCGAAAAATGCTTTCAAATGTTTCACTAAGAGGTATTTCTGGAATGAATCCCAGCTTATCAGCTATCTTGCTTCCATCGCAACAAATATAAGGGGTATCACTTGGTCGCAAAAGCCCTGGATCGACCTCTACGGTTATCTCTTGTGAGCTTAATGAAACGATCATCTCAAGAAGCTCCCGTAAAGAAAGCGCTTTTCCTGAACCGATATTGAATACCTCGCCATAGTGATTGCTCTCAACGAGCATCCGATAAGCCCGAACGACATCTCGCACATCACTGAAGTCCCTTGAAACATTCAGATTTCCAACCTTGAGTACGCCAGGGCTCCCTGATCTCTCGATCTCAGCAACTTGACTGATCCAATTTGGGAGGACGAAGTTCGTGGTCTGACCTACGCCTGTATGGTTAAACGATCGCGTTTGATATATTTTAAGCCCATATCGTGATCCATAAAGATCAGCAAGACTCTCTTGAGCGATTTTCGATATACCATAAGGGCTAGTCGCATCAACAGGATCACTTTCTTTAAGTGGGCGATCAAGAGGAGCATATTCTTCGCTCGAGCCCACAAGCAGAACCTTAGGTGGCATTGCCTGCTTCCTAGCAGCTTCTAAAACGTTCACTGCTCCGCCAACATTCACATCGAATGTTGCTTTAGGCTGTTTCCATGACAATCCGACCGAACTGATCGCCGCAAGGTCAATGATGATATCTGGATCAACCTGTATACAAGTTCTTAGTACCTCTTGTTCGTCTGTGATATCGGCTGCATAATACGCTTCGATGGCTTCAACGCTGCAATCTTTCTGCAGGTCTGAGCCAAATACAAGGTAGCCGTTGTTTGCAAACTCTCGCGCAAGGTAGCCTCCCACGAAGCCTGCCGCCCCAAATATCAAGACTTTTTGTTGGCGTTCTGTCATGAGTTGAACTTTGCTTCTCGTTTTGCTTGCTCAAGGTCATGCTCGACCATGATGCGACACAATTCTTCACATGTTGTTTTTTGCGGATCCCATCCTAAAACAGTCTTCGCTTTCGTAGGATCCCCCCATAGATCAACCACATCGGTTGGGCGATAAAAAGCTGGATTGACACACACGAGCATTTTCCCTGTTGCTCTGTCATATCCCTTTTCGTCAACACCTTCGCCTTCCCAATCGAGTTCGATCCCAACGTGCGCAAAGGACCATTCGACAAATTCTCGAACTGAGTGTTGCACTCCCGTAGCGATAACGAAGTCATCAGGAACGTCGTGTTGCAATATCATCCACATACATTCGACATAGTCTTTCGCATAACCCCAGTCTCTTAAAGAGTCAAGATTACCGAGTTCCAAGTGGTCTTGGAGGCCAAGCGAAATACGAGCGGCCGCCTTGGTAATCTTGCGTGTAACGAAATTCTCTCCACGACGCTCCGATTCATGGTTAAACAAAATGCCGTTGCACGCGAACATGCCATATGCATCCCTATATTCTTTGACCATCCAGAAGCCGTACTGTTTAGCTACCGCATAAGGACTGAAAGGATGAAAAGGCGTATCCTCATTCTGCGGCACTTCTTCGACCTTGCCATAGAGCTCAGAAGTCGAAGCTTGATATATTTTGCAGGTCTTATCAAGGCCGAGCATATGAACCGCCTCAAGTATGCGCAAAACACCTAGCGCATCAACATCGCCCGTGTATTCCGCCGCATCGAAGCTTACGCCTACATGAGACTGCGCTGCTAGATTGTATATCTCATCGGGCTGTACGGACGAAACGACCCGAACGATCGAAGTCGAATCGGATAGGTCCCCGTCATGCAAAGTTATGAGGTCGTCTGCAAGAAGATGGTCGATGCGTTCTGTACCATGCACACTCGAACGCCTGACCAGCCCATGCACCTCATATCCTTTATCAAGCAAAAACTCGGCAAGATAACTTCCATCTTGACCTGTGATCCCAGTAATCAATGCTCGTTTAATCATAATCCCTCTCACTAATCTTCTGGCCTTGACCGCATTCGATCAGTTTATCTTTAAGGAAGTTCGTGAAGTTGCCTTTGAATATCTCATCGGAGAAATTGAGGCTATAGTCATGGATTTGTTGACGAGAATACGCCACACCATTTCGCTCGAACTCTTCAATACAATGAACAAGCCCGCTTACCGTCTGATCATGAAAATAAAGTCCCGTTTTGCCATCCTGCACGGTCTCAAGAGCGCCTCCTTTACCGAAAGCCAACACTGGCACACCAGCCGACATAGCTTCAACGGGCGTTATACCATAATCCTCGATACCTGGGAACAAAAAAGCTTTCGCTCTAGAATAGTAGCGCTCCATCTCTTCGTCGCTCACACGTCCGAGAAACTCTACCGTGTCTCCAGCAAGTTTCTTGAGCCTCTCCTCTTCTTCTCCGCCCGAACCGATAACAACAAGTTTTTTCTTAAGCTGGTTACATGCCTCGATAGCAAGGTCAACCCGCTTATATCTAACGAAGCGAGCAACCACAAGATAATAATCGTCGGGCATCTCAGTGATTGGATATTCATTGATTCGAGTACCTGGATAGATCGTGGTGAAATCTCTTCGATAGTACTTTTTTATTCGACTACCAACGAAATTTGAATCTGCAGCAAAATGATCGACTCTTTGGGCGGCTTGAAAATCCCAGAGACGCACTTTATGGATCATCCTTTTCATGAAGAAACGCTTGATCGCGTTTGTGTTCTCAAGGTAATCGTAGTACAAATCCCAAACGTAACGCGTTGGCGAAAATGAATAGCAAACATGCAATGCATCTGGCCTGGTAATAACTCCTTTGCAACAAGATGCACAACAGCTGATCACGAGGTCATATTCGGTCAGATCGAGTGCCTCCCATGCTTTTGGCATAAATGAAAGAAGAAGCTTGTGATGGCTCTTCGCACCTGGCCATTTTTGGATATAAGTAGTTCGGATATCGCACTCTTTGCACCATTCAGGAGCTTTATCCTGATCGTAAACTAAAGTGTATATAGGAGCATCAGGAAAAAGCGTGTGAATATCATAGAGTACTCGCTCTCCTCCTCCACGCCCTACAAGCCAGTCGTGTACAAGCGCAACTTTTAGATCTTTGAAAGTAGTTGGCATCGGTCTCTATTTCCAGTAATTTCCAAATCGTTCTATGTCTTCTTCGACGAGAACGTCACCCAACTGAACCTCTATAACATGAAGCTCCGTGAAAGCTCGAGCAGAATGAAGTTGTTCTGCCTGAATATTAACCACTCTGCCTGGAGTGAGAGGTTGCACGTCACCATTAAGTACGATCTCTCCTTCGCCAGATACTACGGTCCAAACCTCTGCGCGCCTAAAATGACGTTGGTAGGTCAACTGTTTCCCTGGTTGTATGACAAGTTCTTTTGTCATGGCTTTTTGGTTATCTTTATAAACACCAGAATCGATAACTCGATATTCGCCCCACCGTCTCTTTTCATACATGGGGCGTGTATATGCAGCTTGCTCTACCAACGGCTTAAGCTTCGCCGAATGCTCTTTCGAAGAAACCAGGATACCATCAGGTGTAGCTACCACAACTGCGTTTGAGACCCCAGATACAACTAAAGGGATATTTGTTTCGTTAATCGCATGAAGGTTTTCACAAGTGTCCGCATCAAAAACGATACGTCCTGAATAGGCTTCTGCCATCTCTTCAGAAAGAGTATTCCAAGTACCTAGATCCTTCCATTCTCCCTGACATGGAACGACTGCGATCGAATCGGCCTTTTCGACCACCTCATAGTCAAAAGAAACCTTTGGAAATTCACTATAATTCTCGATAATCTCTTCTAGATCTTTCGAGCTTGTATAACGACGTAGAATATCAAGGCCATAGCCAAGCTTGAATCCGAAAATGCCCCCATTCCAAAGGGCTCCCTTTTCAATAAGCGATTGAGCTTTTGCCTCTGAAGGTTTTTCAGCAAAACATGACACCTCGTAGATGTCTCCCACTGTGTCAACAGGCACGATGTAGCCGTACTTTTCAGAAGGATATGTGGGTTCGATTCCTAAGAGGACAAGACCGTCTGGCCTTTCATCAACTGCTTCAGCGAGCCTTGCAAGACTTTTGTAATAGCCATCATCTGCATAAGTATCTATGGGAAGAACAATGACCGAATCGTTTGGGTCTGCTCCAAGGTCAAAAGCGAGCTTTGCACATGAAAGCATAATAGCGGGAGCCGTATCTCTTCGCTCGGGTTCAACCACTAAATCATAATCGCCTTCTATTTGGCTTTCGATAGAGTAAACTTGACTATTTCCTGTAGCAACAAGAAGGTTTGCCTCTGGTAAAGCTTCTTTTATCTTCCTGAAGGTGCGTTGCACCATCGACTCAGGAATGTTGCTTGAGTTTCGTAATACCTTCAGAAACTGCTTTGATCTGCTTTCGTTGGAAAGCGGCCACAAACGAGAGCCCGAACCGCCAGACAATAGTATTATGTGTGTTTGAGAACCTATGATTGCTTTCCTATTTTGATAATGCCATCAAGCTGAGACAAAGCTCCCATCCAGCGTGTCTTCAGATTCTCTCGCAATGCGCAAGAAAACCAAACCCTATGATAACTAATTTCCTAAATAGTGGCTACTTTCAACAGCCTAAAGGACCCTTAGTGGTCCTACTTGATCAATGCTTTGACTGAGCTGAAATATGACGATTGGGCTATTGCCCCGTTCCTGAAAGCATCGCACGAAAAGTTCCCTTGAAAACACGCCAATCAGTCTTAAACGATGCGGTCTCGATGTACTCAAGCTCTATTGCTTGACGCTCCCCTGATTCAAAAGTTGAGTTATTTCGCGAAGTAGACTGCCAAAGACCTGTTATTCCCCCCGGAATGGAAAGGAGCTCTGCTTGCTGCTCTGGCGTATACCAACGCATTTCCTCATATGAAATGGGACGAGGGCCGATAACAGACATCTCACCCGCAAGCACATTAAGGACATTAGCAAATTCATCAATCGATGTTTTCCGAATAAACCTTCCAATAGGTACCACACGCGAATCGTTTTCAACTTTTCGTTCTTTTCTCCACTGAACGAGCTGATCGTCATCAAAATACTTTTCAACATTATCGGAGTCGCCAACCATAGAACGCAGTTTAAAGATCCTCATCGGACGACCATACTTACCAACGCGCTTTTGAATATAAATCGGCGATGCTTTGGTCTGAATTGCAATAACCACCAATAAAAGAAGGGTCAAGGGCAAAAGGAGAATACAAACTGCAATGACGAAAACACTGAACACGATGTCGAAAAGACGCTTAACGAAGCGATATCCGAGCGACCGCTTATCAAGAGAACGAGAGTAGGTCTCGAACTCCTTCGTCCCCAGGCGCAAAACTACCGCCTGCTCTTGATCGCCTCCAGCAGTTATCATCGCGATGTTTTCCACCTAAAACAAGCTCTTTTCAGGATAGCGAGAAGTAAGGAATACAACGCCACCAAGCTTAATCTTCGCAAAACGAAACTCTTCAACAATAGCTGCGAGCGCTTTACGTGAATCGCGCCATTCAGTTGCACAAAGAATAGTTATGTCGGCCTCTTTCGCAATATAAACCGCACCCACCCCTTCGCTAAGTGGCGCACATTCGATGATCGTAACAATACCTGGCAAGCTAACATGATTAAAACCTTCGGCGTGAGCATTCCCCTGCACTCGACTTACCGAAACTTTAGAGTGCTCCAGTGCGCTTGTCAGTTCTGCACACGTGAGCGTACTTCCTGTAAGACCTACTGGCACCACTGCAATGGTAGATGGCGGCTCATCGCATATAAATCGGATATTTGCGAGCAAACGCTCTCCACGATCACGATTCGGAATCGTGCCTATCACAGGAAGATCTGCCGCTGCTTCAATATCACTTTTTGACTTGATGGGGGTCTTCAGTATATCGATCAATACAATGAGACAAATCGCGACAAAAAGGCCCGCAAATAAAGCCATTAATGTCGTTCTCCATATACTTGGTGAGGCGTTATCTGCGCTTATCGCTTCGTTAGTGCTGATTGAAGCCTGTACATTTGCCTCTCTACAATCCTCTGCTGCAGCAAGGACTGTTGCATTCGCCGCAGCAATACATCCTCCATAGTCGCTTCCTTCAGCCTTGATCGTAATCGTTCTGTAAGCCGTATCGGTAGTTGACGAAACCTCTATGCCGTTTTTAGAAAAGGTCGATGCTTCGTTTTGGGCATAACCACCTGCTAAAGCTATGTCTCCATTCGTCAAAAGTGTCGCTTTAGCAATATAGGTTGGTGGAATTGCTGCAACGACAGCTGTAGCAACAAATGCACAAACAACAGGCACTATAATAACCATTTTTATGTAATGACGAATAAGCTTGAAAAAATCAGAGAGTGTCATGCTGTTTCCCTATCATACTGCACGCATCTTCTGGCCTCTAAATCACGCTGAAATAAGATGTTTTCCTCATTCGTCATTTTTACAATGCCTACCTCATTAAAACATGCATCATTCTGAGCCAGAAACGATAGCAGACCACAACAAATATATAGTAGCAGGTAATGCTTTTCAACAAAACGAGCTTAACTGATGTCGAGATAAACGGACATATTGTCAGGGTTGATAATTAGCAAGCTGCTTGCTTTTCCCCAAAAGAACGGCGACCCGAAGGTCGCCGTTTGAGGTTTGAGGTTTGCTCAAATCAACAAAGCATTTGTCGCAAGGCCAATCGTGAAGTTTGTCTTACAAACGATCGCCATCACTATGTTGCGCAAGCCACAAGGCTTCTTTCGCTTGGTTAAATGGTCATGAAGCCAAGGAATTGGGCGAGGAACGAGATGAACACGATCGCGATCAGGATGGGCGTGATGCACTTGATTAGACGGCACTAATTTGTTGGTAGATTCTCATAGCGGTCTTTCTGCTGAACTTCGAAGCATCTCCTTTCAGAAATGCGTAAAAATTCCCCTTATTGACATCTACGAGCTTGCAAGCATGAGCGCGACTCATGCTTTTTTCCTTCAGGAGCTTATCCAGAGCTTTTGATATATTTGCGAGTACTATACGGTCGGCTGCAAGCTGATTATTCTCATTTTCCCACGCGGTTAAAGGACGTCTAAAGCGATTTCTTTCCTCTAGAGTTAAAAGATACTCCTCAAGGGACATCTCGCTCTTTTTCCAATTCTCAAGAAACTTCGAATAAACTGAGAAAACTGAACTACCTTGTGCTTGTTTTAGCAAGTAGGCTTCTCGCCCACTGCAAACCGCCAACAAAAGAAGTGGTTCATAAGCTCTTGGAAACTCTGAATCGGCCAGGTTGAAAAGCTGCTTTAAACTTGTGGTATTTGAGGAGGTGAGTTCCTTGCAATACTTTGTAAGAAAACCTTGAAACGATGTGCTCATTTTCTCCACCCCTCTTCGTATTCCTTGTAGTTAAAGCGCAAATTGCGCAACTCTCGATCGTTTTCAGGAACAGTACTTCGACTAGCTGCAGCTTCGTCTGGCGAATAGACTAGGTGTTCAAGTAACGACCAATTGAGTTTGTTGAGGAACTCTGAAGCCGTTAGATCGCTTTTATCGGGCTGCTCCCAGCGATAAAGCTTCATTACTGCAAGATCCTCTATAGAAGGCACATAGATATCGATCACATATGTCTCAATCTCGATCTTTACGAGACGATCTTCAAAGTTGTATGGCAAACATTGCGCATAAGCAGAGCAATAACTATTGAAGTCTCGATCCTCCGAAATAAATCGCTTGATAACCTGCTCTGCCTCAAGAACGTCAACATCCTTGGTGACGCCCTTTTGTGAAAGCTCGCACAGCAATAGCGCACTCGCGCCGATGATAACCATTTTTGCACGAACGCCTTGCTCAACTGTTCCAGAGAAAAAAGCGTTCTCGTCTATTCGCCGTATTTTATCTAAGAGTTCCGCCCTATCCATATCCACTCCTAGAAATATTAGTTAGTATTATTTATTTTCAATAATACTTTTTTAAGAATAAAAAAGTCAATATATATTTCCGGTTCTTACAGCCCTCTAGTCAATAACGAATACGACAACTCGAAATTAGGCATCAGAAAAACTCCCGAATCGCAAATGCATTTATATGCAGAGCGACCAGAGTGTTACTCCCCTGGTCGCTCCCTTTTGCGCTATATGCAGGTTGGCTAGATGGTCATGAAGCCGAGGAATTGAGCGAGGAACGAGATGAACACGATCGCGATCAGGATGGGCGCGATGTACTTGATCATGATGCGCCACGCTGCACGCCAACGGAACTTCGATGAGGCCATGATCTCTTCCTCGATGATCTTCGGCTTGATGCACCAACCAACGAAGATACAGGTCAGGAATGCCACGATCGGCATCATGATGGTGTTCGAAACGAAGTCGAAGAAATCGAGCAGCGAAGTGCCTGCACCCAGCGGTTCGATGAATGAAAGACCGTTATAACCCAGATTCACGAACACTGCCGCAACGCCGATGATCACGAACGTGATCACGGTTGCCTTCTTGCGCGAACATTTCGCACCATCATGCATGATCGAAACGCAGGTCTCCATGAGCGAGATCGCCGAAGTGAGCGCTGCGAAGATAACGAGCAGGAAGAACAACACGCCGATAACGGGTGCGAAATCGCCAAACGATGCGAACATCTGCGGCAACACGATGAACATGAGACCCGGGCCGGAATTTTCGGTAACCGCCTCAGGCGAGCCCAGCGCAACGAACGCCGCCGGCACGATCATGAGACCCGCCAGGAACGAAACACCAATATCGAAGCCCGCAACACGGATCGCGCTCGAAGTGAGCGAATCGCGCTGCTTCATGTAGGAACCATAGGTGACCATGATGCCCATCGCGATGGACAGCGAGAAGAACATCTGCCCCAGTGCCGCAACCACAAGCTCTATCGAGAACGCAGAGAAATCAGGCACCAGATAATAAGCAGCGCCATCAAGCGCACCTGGCTGGCAGAGCGTATAGACGACCAGGATGACGGTCATGATGATAAGTGCCGGCATCATGATCAGGTTAGCCTTCTCGATGCCGCCCTTGATGCCACGCGATACAACGAAGAATACGATAGCCATGAAGATGAAGAGCCAGATATACGACTCAAAACTGCTGGTGATGAAGCTAGAGAAGTACGTACCGCCATCACCGATCATGGTTGCGGGATCGAAGAAATAAGCGCCGACGTACTTCGCCACCCAGCCACCGATCACGCAATAGTACGGCGTGATGATGAACGGAACGAGCGAAGCCAGGATGCCAATGAAGGCATACTTCTTGCCGAACAGCTTGAACGCACCGATGGTGGACTGGCGGGTCTTACGACCGAGCGCGATCTCGACAAGCAGAAGCGACAGGCCAAAGGTGAACACGAGCACCAAGTAGGTGAGCAAGAACATACCGCCACCATACTTCGCCGCCAGATACGGGAAGCGCCACAGATTACCCAAGCCGACCGCAGAAGCAGCTGCAGCCAAGATGAATGCCCATTTGCTTGACCAGGTGTCACGAGCAGCATGTGCAAGTTGAGCCATAAGTCCCCCATTCAGGTTTCAGTTCGTTCGCTCGCTGATCCAGTGCGATTCGCACCAGATCGGTTCGCGTCATTGCAAGATTCGTTGCTTTATATTGCTACGAAGAATAGCAAAAGACTCACAAAATCTGCACAGAAATGGGGTGTAGGGCGTATGGGGGTATAAGAGCGGTTTGCGGAACGCTGCCGGAGTCTTTAACGCAGATTACGTGCGCGGCGACGAGCACGCGCGGCAGCCGATGAAAGCACTGTTGCTGGCAGCGGTTCCGTTCCCTGTTCCTGGGAAGGCTCTGAAGCAGCTTTCGTTGAGGCCGCATGTCGAGGGGCATGTGCGCCTGCGTATACCTGCGAAAAATCGAAAGGAGCACGTTGGGCAGATTGTGGTTCGTTCGACGCAACGAACGACGAACCCTGAGCAGATTCAGATGCTGCAGGCGATGATGAGTGAAGCAGTTCTGAAGTTGGCTGCGCTTTCACCTCGGGAACTGTGATCGTCTTGCGCTCTATTATGGGAGGACCCTCAACAGCAGGAGCGGCACCTGAGGCAACATGAGCATCAGCATCAAGGACATCTGTCAAAACAGAGCCGTTCGTTGAAGATGATGCTGCTGAATTCGCTGGAGCAACCGTTGAATCAAAAAGTGCCGCCTGCGTTTCTTCTTCGATGAGTGCAGCAACGAAGGGGATTTCACCCGTTGTGGATTCATCAAGATGCGGACCACGAGGGATCACGATCTCGCGGTCTTGCTCTTTTTCCTGGCGCCATCGTGCCCAGCGCGCAGCAGGTGATGATTCCGCTGCATTAGTACGCTTCTTGGCTTTCTTCGAAGACTTCTTGTCCTTCTCCATGCTAGCCTTAGGAGCTTCTTCGACTGCCTTAGGAGCAGGCTCTTCGGATGTTAGCACCGACGGAATATCTTCGATCGCATCGGAAAGATGCTGATCAGAAGCAAGTTCACCGCGCAGCCCACTTGGGCGTGGATCGTAGTAGAAGTGCTGCTCGTCGTAGGTCACGTGCCAGAGCACGAGCCCTTCAGCGGGCGCATTCTGTCCTGCTGCCTGTCGGTTGCGCGCTGCGAGCACCTCGCCCACCCAATCGGGCGTGCGTTTCCCACGACCAACCAACACAAGCGTGCCCACCATCGTGCGCACCATAGAATGCAAAAAAGCGTTGCCGATGACTGTGATAACGATGAAATTCGAATTCCAGATCTGCTCTTGCTTGAACGAGATATCGGCAACATAGCGATGCGTCGGCTTATCCTTCGCCGAAACTGCCATGCAGAAACTCTTGAAATCATGCTCGCCCAGCAGATGCGTAGAAGCCTGCTTCATCGCCTCGACATCGAGCGGCTTGCCCAGATGCCAGCAGAACTTCTCCATGAGCAAAGGCGCGGCCACATCGGTACAGATGTAGTAGCGGTATTCGCGCATAACGGCCGAAAACCGTGCCGAAAAATCCTCCGGCATAGGGCGCACTGAGCGAAACGAGATCTCCTCATGCGTAAGCGCGTTGAGCGATTTCAGGAGCGAATCAGGTTTGCGACGAAACCATTCATCAGGAAGCAGATCGAAGCTGATCACCTGGCAAAGCGCATGCACGCCAGCATCGGTTCTGCCAGCGCACGTAGTATCGATGCGCCGACGAAACAGCAGCTCAAGGGCATCTTCGATATTCCCCTGAACCGTAAGCTGCCCATTCTGCCGCGCGAAGCCAGAAAAAGGCTCTCCGTTGTATGAAAACCACGCTGCGATCCTCATGAACGCCGTCCCGTTCTGTGGTTGTACCCGCCTGCCATGCTGCGCCTCTACGATGCTTTCCAAATCTCGCGCCCGAACAGATCGTGCAAGTCTGCCTTGAGCATATGATCGCGCGCATTGATGGTGAGCGGCAACTCTGCACGCATGCGGCTGCCGTCAGTCTGAGCCACAAAGAGCACGATCGGATCGTTGCCCGGGTGGGTCTTCAAGATATCGAGCAGGCGCGAAGAAGAAAGCGCATTCAGCTCGTTGGATAGCACCTGCAGCTCCATGCACACCGGCTTCACGTTCTGCTGCTCTTCGGTAAGTTCGAGCTTTTCGATCTCGTAGCCGATAAGCTGGTTCGCGCGATCGCTCACCTCGAACTTGCCGCGCACGGTTACCACCGCATCTTCCTCGAGTACATCAGAGACCTTCTCGTAGTCGAAGCAAATGCACTCGATGCTGCCCGCTAGATCCTCCAGATTGAAGGTGGCCATGAGGGTATTACGTTTCGTGCGCTTCACGTTCACGTCGGACACCATGCCAGCACATTTGATGTTCTTGATGCTGGTATCACGTTCGTTCAGTTCCGTCATCGTGTATTTATTTGTGCGCGAAAGATAGTTCTCATACGGGCTTAACGGATGATCGGAAACATACATCTTCAGGATCTCTTTTTCGAAGGTGAGCTTCGTACGTTTATCCCATTCCACCCCATCGGGCTCGGGGATATCCTCGACGAAGCCCGCATCCGGGTCGTCTGCGAACATGTCGAACATGCTCACCTGACCAGCGGATTTGTCCTTTTGACGCTTGGCTGCATCATCGAGCAGCGATGTTTCATCCACGAAATACATAAGCTGCTTACGCGTGTAGCCGGTCGAATCGAACGCACCGGATTTGATGAGTGCTTCAAGCGTCTTGCGGTTATAGCATGAAGAATCCACGCGGTTCACGAAATCGTGAAGCGAAGTGAACGGACCGTTAGCCTCGCGTTCCTCGATGATGGCCTGCACCACCTTCTCACCCACGCCACGCACGCCAGCAAGACCGAAGCGAATGCCGCCATCAACCGGGGTGAATTCCAAGCTCGAAGAGTTGATATCGGGCGGAAGCACGGGGGTGCCGTTGTGGTTCGCGCTGGCAATGTAGCGAATGAGCTTGTCGTTGCTGCCCATGTAGCTGGTGAGCACCGCTGCCATGAACTCGTTCGGGTAGTGCGCCTTCAGGTAAGCCGTGCGCATGACCAAGATGGCGTATGCCGCAGAATGCGACTTGTTGAACGCGTATTTCGCGAACTTCTCGGCATCTTGCCAGATCTGCTGGGCAACTTCGAGAGAATAGCCGTTCTCGACCGCACCTGAATCCCAGTCAGCCTGAAGGCCGCGCATCACGTCGATCTTCTTCTTACCCATCGCCTTACGCAGCTTGTCGGATTTGCCTGCCGAAAAACCACTCATGACCATGGAGATCTGCATGATCTGCTCCTGGTAGACCATGGTGCCATGGGTCTCTTCCAAGATGCCGCGCAAACGGTCGTCGTAATAGTGAACCGCTTCGGGGTTCTTCGCCGCCTTGATGTAGTCTTCGACCATGCCTGACTCGAGCGGACCGGGGCGGTTGAGCGCGATAGATGCGACAACATCCGAGAATTGCTTCGGAGGAAGGCGCTTGAACAGACTTACATAGAGCGCGCCTTCCACCTGGAAAAGGCCATCCATGTTGCCCGATTGCATGAGCTCGAAGGCTTTTTCATCGTCGGTAGGGATCTCTTCAGGAACGATCTTCGTGCCGTAGCGCTCTTCGATGTTGCGACAAGCGATCGAAAGCACGTCGAGCGTACGAAGACCGAGGAAGTCCATCTTGAGAAGACCCAGGTCGGGTGTGTAGTGGCCGTCGTATTGGGTGATGATGCCGCCGCCCTTGGTGTCGCGTTTCATGGGCACGTGATCGGCCATGGGGTCGCGACAGATGATGGTCGCGCAGGCATGCACGCCTTCGCCACGCACGTGGCCTTCGATGGATTTCGCCGCATCGATCACCGCATGCACATCGGGCTCGTCTTCGTAGGCCTTGGCTAGATCGGGATTGGTTTCGAGCGCTTGGTCGATCGTGATGCCAAGCTCGTTACCGATCATCTTACAGATGCGGTCGCCGACGCTGTAAGGATAGTCGAGCACGCGCGCGGCATCGCGCACGGCATTCTTCGCCTGAAGCGTGCCGAAGGTGATCACCTGCGAAACGTGGTCTTCGCCATACACATCTTTGATGTGGTTGATAACCTCTTCACGTCTGCCCTGCTCGAAGTCGACGTCGATATCGGGCATCTCCACACGTTCAGGAGAGAGGAAGCGTTCGAACATGAGGCCGTTAGGCAGCGGATCGAGGTCGGTGATGCCCATGGCGTATGCCACGATCGCACCTGCCGCCGAGCCACGGCCCGGGCCAACGCCGATGCCCTGGCTACGCGCCCATTCGATATATTCCTGCACGATCAGGAAGTACGCGGGGAAGCCCTGATCGATGATGACCTGCATCTCGTAATCGGCCTGCTTCTGCACGTGCTCGGGAACAGGATCGCCGTAGCGCTTGAACAGGCCTTCCTGCACGCGCTTGCGGAACCATGATTCCTCGGTCTCCCCTTCGGGCAGTGGGAACTTCGGCAAAATGGGGTCGCGCTCGAGTTCGACGTTGCACTTTTCAGCAACTTCGATGGTGTTGTCACAAGCTTCGGGGAAATCTTTCAGCGCCGCGCGCATTTCCTCTTCGGTCTTCATGTAGAACTGATCGTTGGGGAACTTGAAGCGCTTTTCCTGATTGATGGTCTGGTTGGTGCCGATGCACAGCATTACGTCCTGCGCCTGCGCATCCTCTTGAACGAGATAATGGAAGTCGTTCGTTGCGATGGTCTTAAGCCCCAAGTGGTTCGCAATTTCCGTAAGCTGTTGGTTGAGCTCGCGTTGCGTCTTGCCCGCATCGGAAGTGATGCCCTGGTCCTGCAGTTCGATGTAGAAATCGCCTGGCTCATAGAGCGCGGAGAGCTTCTTCGCCCACTCGATGGCCTCGTCGATCTTGCCCGCATCCACACAGCGCGGGATAATGCCCGCAATACAGGCGCTCGTAGCGATAACACCTTCGGAGTACTTCTCGAGCATCTCGAAGGTCGTGCGCGGGCGATAGTAGAAATTGTCCACATGCGATTCGCTCACGAGCTTCACAATGTTGTGATAGCCCGTGTTGTTCTTCGCGAGCAGGATCATATGATGGAGCTTCTGCTTGCCTTCCTTCTTTAAGGAAGAATCCGTGGTGAAATAGATCTCGCAGCCGAAAATGGGTTTTACCCACGTGCCCGTTTCTGCCTTTACCTTGTCGCATGCGTCCGCCAACTCCGGTACACCCGACATAACACCATGGTCCGTAATAGCCACCGCCGGCATACCCAGGTCAGCCGCACGCTTCACCATGTCATAGACCTTGGTGGCACCATCGAGCAGCGAGTATTCCGTATGGTTATGAAGGTGGACAAAAGCCATGAGCAACATCCTTCTATCGTGTGCGCGGAAGCTGGTTTTTCACCACAAGATCGCGCGGAGAGCAATACAGAAATCGAGGCGTTCAAGGACTTTCATTGTGCCATCTTCAGCCGCGACTTGCTAGGGCAAAATGGGCGGTTTCGCATCGAAATCACGAACGGTTCGGGTTTAAAGGTGGAAGGAAAGCGTTTTAGAATCTCCATAACCCCAGTTCGGCTGTATACAAGATGTTGTGTTTTCCCAGGTTACAAATTGGATTTCGCCACAAAATATTGGTTTTTTTGGTTTACACCAAATTGCGCATGGAGTAGCATGAGAGAGGTAAGGTAATTGATACTAACTTAGTAACAATTACAGGAGCACCAGCAGTACCGAATAAGGTTATGAATAACGGAGGGGGTATTATGACCACGCTTGAAGCACCTGCATTCGCAGCACAAAACACAACACGGGATGCTAAAGCAAATCAAAGCCACGGAGCCGCAGAAGAAACACAGAAGCACTCGCACCAGCCTGCCGCTTCATCCGAACATAAGCATCTGCAAAATGTTTCGGTTTCTATCTCTTATTCTTCGCCTGACGACTTCCGCGTCACTAACGAAGAGATCGAACAGTACATCGCTCGAGGTCGCGAACTTGAGCCGAGCAAGGATCTTGCCTGGATCGATCTTGCCGTTGAAGCGGAAGATGTCGCAATTCACTATGGGTACCATGCTCAGCCGTTCGAGCGCATCCGCCGCATCACCGGCTACCTGGTTGGCACCCTCGATCGTTTCAACGACGCGAAGCGCGCCGAAGAGCACGATCGTGTGAAGCACGACATCCCGTGCACCTGTCGCTAAATAACGCTGCCTTGCCTAAAGAAAAGCCGCTCGCCTCATGTTGGGTGAGCGGCTTTTTGTTTCTCTGGCTTGTGGGTGTGTGTTAGGGGGGCGTGTTAGGGGTCGGGTAATTTGACACATCTAAGATGTGTCAAATTACCCGACCCCTAACACTTATGGCTTACCTCTAAGCCTTTACGATACGAGCGCCTTGCGGCGTGTCTTCGATGCGGAAACCGAGCTCGGCGAGTCCGTCACGGATCGCATCGGCAACCGCATAGTTCTTGTTGGCGCGCGCGTTAGCACGGGCATCGAGCAACGCTGCCATCGCTGCTTTCACCGTTGCAGGATCTGCCCCATCGCCTGGCGCGAAGCCGGCGAATTCCATCGCGAGCACCATTACCTCAGCGGCGCTCTCCTCATCATCGAGCACCGTTGCGCCCACTTCGGCTGCATTGTTCATCTCGATCGAGATGCCGAGAACATCCATGAGCTCGACCACTGCCTGTGCAGCCTTCTCGAACGTCTGAACATCCGCTTCTGTTACAGGAGCGCTTTGCTGGACATTATTCAAGAGCGTGTTCGCGTCGCTCACGAAGCTGAAGATGGCACCGAGCGCAGCAGCAGTGTTGAAATCGTCGTCCATCGCTTCAGTGAACGAATCTTTCATGTCCGCAATGAGCGTTGCAATCGCGATCGAAGTTGCAAGCGAGCCCGCATGGGCATCAGAGGCATCGGGCGTATGGCCGCCTCCTGCCTTCGCCTGCGACTGCTGTGCTGAGCGCGCGAGCCAAAGCGCATTCGTGACGAAATTCTCCAAACGCTCGAGCGCCGCCGCGGATTCTTGCAGGCGCGCATCCGAGAAGTCGAGCGGGCTGCGGTAGTGCGTCTGCAGCATGAGCATGCGGAGCACTGCCGGATCGGTGGTCTCTAAGATATCGCGCAGCAGCAAGAAGTTGCCGAGTGATTTGCTCATCTTCTCGGAATTGATCTGGAGCATGCCTCCATGCATCCAGTAGTTCGCGAACGTGGTATCGAAGGCCGCTTCAGACTGCGCACGCTCGTTCTCATGGTGCGGGAAGCACAGATCCGCGCCGCCGCCATGGATATCGAAAGGCAGATGGAGATACTTCTCGGACATGGCCGAGCATTCGATATGCCAACCGGGACGGCCTTCTCCCCACGGAGAAGTCCAGCTCGGCTCGCCTGGCTTTGCCGTCTTCCAGAGTGCGAAATCGAGCGGATCGCGTTTGCGGTCTTCCAGACCCTGGCCATCGGCGCGCAGTTCACGGTGGCCCGATTCCATCTCGTCCACATTGCGGTTCGATAGTTCTCCATACGCTGAATAGGAACGCACGGCGAAGTACACATCGCCATCAACCTCATACGCATGGCCTTTGTCGATCAGGCACTGCACGAGCTTGATCATCGTATCGATCTCTTCAGTGGCCTTCGGGCGAATATCAGGGTCTTGCACGCCGGCTGCATGCATATCGGCGATGAAGGCATCAGTGTATTCTTCAGCGACCTCGGCAGCCGTTCGGCCTTCCTCGAGCGCTTTGTTGATGATCTTGTCGTCCACATCAGTCACGTTCTGCACGAAGGTAACTTCGAACCCGCGCCATGTGAGATAGCGGCGAATCGTGTCGAACGAGATGAACGTGCGCGCATTGCCGATATGGATGTAGTTATATACGGTCGGGCCGCACACATACATGCCCACTTTGCCCTCGTTCACGGGAACGAACTCACGCTTGGTGCGCGTTTTGGTGTCGTAGATCTTGATCATGGTGTTCCTATCTTGATGGTATCGGTGGTACTGGTCGTGATGATCGGCTTCAACGGGGCTCATCGTTCCCTTCAGCGATGAGAATGACATGAAGCGCTACTGGTCGTGATCGATCTGATCGGCTTCTTGCTGTGCCGCACGCTCCGCCTGCTTGTCGAGCGCTTGCTGTTTCACCGCGAAGGCTTCGAGCTCATCGACGCGCTTATAGAGATTGCGGATCGCGCGTTCCACAGGATCAGGCAGATCTTCGAGACGTTCGCCCTGACAATCCCCGTTATTGAGGAAATAATCCTTGTGATCAGCGCGAATGGGAGGCAGCGCTCCTTCTCGCTGGGCATCAGGTGAGCTCACGCTTGACTTTTCAGCAGGTGAAGATGGGATCTTCGCCGCCGCTGCTTTCTGCAGGTCGACTTCCTTGTCCTTCGCCGCGCTCTTTGATGTTGAAACGCCATCACGCACGACGATATGCCCCGGCACGCCAACCACGGTGCAATTCGGCGGCACGTCTTTCACCACTACCGAGCCACCGCCGATCTTCGAGTTATCGCCGATGGTGATCGAGCCGAGCACCGCAGCGCCCACGCCCACCATCACGTTGTTGCCAAGGGTCGGGTGGCGCTTGCCAGTTTCCTTGCCAGTGCCGCCCAGCGTGACATTCTGGTAGAGCACGCAATCATCGCCGATGATAGTGGTCTCACCGATGATCACGCCCATCGCATGGTCGATGAAGAAACGGCGGCCGATCTGTGCGCCCGGGTGAATCTCAACACCCGTCCAAAAACGTGCGCACTGCGAAAGATAGCGCGCCAGTCCGCGCAAGCCCTTCTTCCAGAGCCAGTGATTGATCACGTGCGCCCAGCGTGCTTGAAGGCCGGGATAGGTGAGCCATATGAGGAACTTCGAAGGCGCCGCTGGGTCGGTTGCCTGAACGGTGCGAATGTCTTCTGCCATTGTTGAGAATATATTCATGGGATTCAATCCTTCTTGTCTTGCGAAATAGTACCATGTTTAGCTTGCATGGTGCGGGTGATGTTAAGAGCATTACTCGTAAGCGAGATGGGCAGGTTGTGTAGGACGAGCCGACATCGAGCCAAAGCGCTCCGAGAAATCCACTTTTGCGATCATTGTCTTTGCAAAAGTTAGTTCGAGGGCGCGACGCTATGAGGCGAGCCTGCACAATGTGCCCGTCTCGCTTCATAGCAGCCCTAACAACATCGACAGACAAGAGCGACGGCCTCAGCCGAGATGCCTTCTTCGCGGCCTTCGAAGCCGAGACGTTCGGTGGTGGTGGCTTTTACGCCGATATTATCCGTTGCGATGCCACACGCGCGCGCAATGTTCTCGCGCATCGCCTCGCGATACGGAGAAAGCTTCGGTGCTTGCGCAGCGATGACGCAATCGATATCAAGGATCTCGAAGCCTTCTTCACGGAGCAAATTCGCAGCTGCCTCGAGCAACTTGAGCGAATCGGCATCTTTATAGGCTGGATCGGTGTCGGGGAAATGCTTGCCGATATCCCCCAGGCGCGCAGCACCCAAAAGAGCATCGGCTATTGCATGGAGCAGCACATCGGCATCTGAGTGACCATCAAGGCCTTGGTGATGCGGAATATCCACTCCACCCAAAATAAGCTTGCGGTTGGGGGCAAAGGCGTGAACATCCATGCCGAGCCCTACGCGCAGCTTGCGCAGCACAGCCATCTCGGGGCTGGAGTTGGGAATGTTCACCGTGTCGGGAGTCTCCATATTCATCAGCGACACCTACTCGACACCTTCGCGTAGCGCCTGGCGCACCGCCGCTGAAATGATGAGATAGTCTTCGGGCACCGTGAGCTTGATGTTGTCGCGCTTGCCTTCGACCACCATCACGCGACCGCCCAAACGTTCGATGAGCGATGAATCATCCGTGCCCACGAAGCCATCGGAAAGCGCCGCCGCGTGCGCACGACGATAGATACCGGCACGGAAGATCTGCGGAGTTTGCGCATTCCAGAACACCGAACGATCGGGCGTTCCTTGGATGATGCCGTTCTCGACGATCTTGAGCGTGTCGATGGAAGGATGGCCGACCACTGCGCCATCACAATCGATATTGCCTTTGAGCACGCTGATCGTATGGTCGACCAATTCGCGCGAAATGAGTGGGCGCGCACCGTCGTGCAGCATGACGTACTCGAATTCATCTGGCACGAGCTCTAAACCAGCAAACGCCGACTCCTGGCGCGTAGCGCCTGCAGGGGCCATGACGATAGGGGTAGCGAACGGAAAGGGATCGATCGCCTTCAAGAGGTATTCGCTCGTGCGCTCTTCGGGGCAAACGACCACGATAAGCCCCACATCGCCCACACTGTCGAACACTTCTGCTGAGCGCGTGAGAATAGGCTTGCCTGCGATCTCAACGAGCTGCTTGCCGCCTTCGTGACCGAATCGCTCGCCGCTACCGCCCGCCAGAATGATGACCGCGGTCTGCGCGCCTTCATTCACCTTGCCCTGCAACTGCATCTGCTCGCGCAAGGAGCCAAAGGTGTCATCGTCGCGCATCTTGCTCAAGATACCGTTGAGAGCCGAAGGGGCGAAGATGGGATCGATCGTTTGCTCTGGCATAGAGAACCTCTTATCAAGAAAGCTGCCTTATGCAGCAATAATTCAACAAAATTGATTTTACTGCATAAATGCTCTTCATTGAAGCAAACGAATGATCCCATAGGGAAAAGAAAGAGGCTTGCCCGCAAGGACAAGCCTCTTGTCAGCGTTCTTGAACGACTGGATTAGTCGGCGGCGGAATCTCCTGACGAGCCTCCGCGACCTGAGCCGCTGTAAGTGAGCCCTGCGCGCCCAAGATCATAGTTGCTCAAGATGAGCTCCGCTTCTTGCGCGATGGTATCACGCTTACGCGGTGCCGGGATCGAACCCGTACCCTGGTTGAACACGAGCTTCTCGTCCTCCACATCAACATCGATGACCGAGCCACTCGTCCATTTACCTTCCAGGATCTGCTCGGAGATCGGGTCCTCAAGCAGGCGCTGGATCGCGCGACGCAATGGACGGGCACCAAAGGAAAGGTCGGTCCCTTCCTTAGCGATCAAACGATTCGCAGCATCGGACATATTGATGGTCATGTTCTGCTCGATCAGACGATCGCGAAGATCGGCCACCATGAGGTTCACGATCTCGACGATCTCGTCTTCCGTGAGCGACTTGAACACGATGATCTCATCGATACGGTTCAAGAACTCAGGACGGAACAAGCGCTTGACCTCGCTCATGACGCGAGTCTTGATCTCATCATCGTTGAGACCGGTTGCTCCGCTGGAAGAGAATCCGAGCGGTGCCGTGGTGGTGATCTCACGCGCGCCCACATTCGAGGTCATGATGATGACCGTGTTGCGGAAGTCGACCATGCGTCCTTGCGCATCAGTCAAGCGACCTTCCTCTAAGATCTGGAGCAAGATGTTGAAGACATCGGGGTGCGCTTTCTCGATCTCGTCGAAGAGCACGACCGAATAGGGGCGCTGACGCACCGCGGTGGTAAGCTGGCCACCCTCGTCGTAACCCACGTATCCCGGAGGCGAGCCGATCAGGCGCGACACCGTGTGCTTCTCCATGTATTCCGACATGTCGAAGGAAATGAGTGCATCCTGCGAATTGAACAAGAACTCTGCAAGCGTTTTCGAGAGCTCGGTCTTGCCCACACCTGAAGGGCCAAGGAAAATGAACGAGCCTGCCGGGCGCTTCGGATCCTTGAGCCCGGAACGGCTGCGACGAATAGCCTTCGAAAGCGCCGTTACTGCCTCTTCCTGGCCAATCACGCGCTCATGCAGCACGGATTCCATACGCAGAAGTTTTTCGGTCTCAGCTTCGGTGAGATTGGAGACGGGCACGCCGGTGGTCATCGAAACCACATCAGCGATATCTTCCACACCGATCTCGTTGACGATCTTCTCCGTCTTGTCTTCCCACTCTACCTGAGCCTTCTTGCGCTCTTCGCGCACCTTCGCCTCGCGGTCGCGCACTTCGGCGGCACGCTCGAAATCCTGATCGGCGATAGCGGCATCTTTTTCCGCACGCAACGCACGAAGCTTGTCGTCCAACTCCTGGATCTCATCGGGCAGCACCATATTGCGAATGCGCATGCGTGCACCCGCTTCGTCGATCACGTCGATGGCCTTATCGGGCAAGAAGCGATCTTGGATATAGCGATCGGAAAGCGACACTGCCGCCTGAAGCGCTTCATCAGAGAAGTGCACATGATGATGCTCTTCATACTTATCGCGCAAGCCTTCCATGATACGAACGGCCTGTTCTTCATTAGGCTCTTTGACAACGAGCGTTTGGAACCTGCGCTCGAGCGCTGAATCCTTTTCCAGATGCTTGCGGTATTCATCGAGCGTGGTAGCGCCGATGATCTGGATCTCGCCGCGCGACAGAGGCGGCTTCAGGATAGCAGCCGCATCCATCGAGCCTTCGGCCGCACCCGCACCGATAATGGTGTGGAGCTCGTCGATGAACAGGATGATATCGTCTGGCTGTTCGACTTCCTTGATGCACTTCTTCAAGCGCTCCTCGAATTCGCCGCGATACTTCGAACCAGCAACGAGCGCCGAAACATCCAGCGTGACCAAACGCCTATTGCGCAAGATATCGGGCACCTGATCAGCTACGATGAGCTGCGCAAGCCCTTCGACCACCGCCGTTTTGCCCACACCCGGCTCACCCAAGAGCAGCGGGTTGTTCTTCTGGCGACGGCACAGGATCTGCATCATGCGCTCGATCTCGCCCGCACGCCCGATAACCGGGTCGAGCTTCCCATCGGCCGCCTTCTTCGTAAGGTCCACGCTGAATTCCTTCAGCACGCTATCCGAAGAGGATGCCTGCGGATCGAACTGCTGGCCGGCGAAGACCGAAGACTGCCCCACCAGATCGTTGAGCGCCGCACGCAGGTCATCTCCTGAAACGCCCATGCGCTCGAGCACCTCTATTGCGGTGCCTTCGTTTTCGCGGATGATACCGAGCAGAAGATGCTCAGTGGAAATATAGCTTTGCCCCATCTGCATGGCCTCACGCAGAGAATTCTCCAACACCCGCTTAACGCGTGGCGTGAAGCTCAAATGCCCGGACACATCGGTGGATTCATCGATCGTAACGATACGACGGATGGCCGCCACCGTGGCCTCGTAATGCACCCCCAGGCGCTCCAGGGCCTGAGCTGCCAGACCATCTTCTTCCTTGAGTAAAGCCAAGAGCACGTGCTCAGTGCCAACGTAGGGCTGATGAAGCCCGCGAGCTTCCTCCTGCGCCAAAACCAGCACTTTGCGCGCCTTGTCAGTGAACTTGTCGAACGACATTTACGCGCCACCTCCTTTTGTTACTTGGCTTCGTCGCGCATATGGGGGAACAGTAATACATCGCGGATCGTTGCTGAATTCGTAAGAAGCATGGTAAGGCGATCTATTCCAATGCCCACACCGCCAGCGGGAGGCATTCCGTATTCCAAAGCGCGCACGTAGTCATCGTCGAATCCCATTGCCTCATCGTCGCCCATGTCCTTAGCAGCAAGCTGCGCTCGGAATCGCTCCGCTTGATCAACGGGATCATTTAGTTCATTAAAAGCATTAGCATATTCATGGCCGGAAATAAACAGTTCGAAGCGGTCAGCTACTTCATCTTCACCAATTTTCCTTTTTGCGAGCGGCGAAACCTCGATCGGATGGTCGGTGACGAAGATAGGCTGAATGAGCGTCTCTTCGACGCATTCCTCGAAGAGCTCGGCGATGATCTTGCCCGTGCCCCACCCTTCTTCGACGTGAACGCCGTGCTTGTCTGCCACCGTGGCAGCTTCTTCACGTGTCATGGCAAAGCTAATGTTCTCGCCCGTGACCTCATTCACGAGCTCGACCATGCTCGCACGTCTCCATTCGCCACCGAGATGAATGGTCGTGCCCTGATATTCCACATCGAGCGTGCCGCAAGCCGCCATAGCTGCTGCTTGCACGAAGCCTTGTGTGAGCTCCATCATGCCCTCAAGATCGGAGAAGGCCTGATAGGCTTCCATCGTGGTGAACTCGGGGTTGTGATACGGGTCCATGCCTTCGTTGCGGAACTGGCGGCCGATCTCGAAGACCTTCTCGAAGCCGCCTACGAGCAAGCGCTTCAGAGGAAGCTCGGTTGCGATGCGCAGGAAGTAATCGCGATCGAGCGCGTTGAAATGCGTGGTGAAGGGCTTCGCGTTAGCGCCGCCCATGATCGAATGCAGGAAGGGCGTTTCGACCTCGTAGAAGCCCTGTTCTTCCATGTAATGGCGGATGGCCGAGATGATCTTCGAGCGCTTCACGAAGGTCTCGTGCACCTCGGGGTTCACGATAAGATCGACATAACGCTGGCGATAGCGCAGCTCCTTGTCGGCTAAGCCGTGGAACTTCTCCGGCAAGGGGCGCAGCGATTTCGAGAGCAGCTCGTAGGAATCGACCGCCACGGAAAGCTGGCCGCGGCGCGTGCGCATCATAAGGCCGGACACGCCGATCCAATCGCCCACATCCAGATCCTTCATGGCCGCAAATACTTCTTCGCCCAACGCGTTGATGCGACAGAACAACTGGATCGAGCCAGTCGAATCGCGCAGCTCCATGAAGATGATCTTACCCTGGTCGCGCTTGGCCATCACGCGACCAGCCACCTCTACACGGTCTTCAGTGTTCTCGCCATCTTCAAGATCAGCATATTTCTCATCAAGATCGATGATGTGATGTGAATAGGCAAACGCATGACCGTAGGGGTTTTCACCCGCCGCAATGAGCGCCTCGCGCTTGGCGTGGCGCACCAGGATCGGATCGTCTTCGGGTGTTTCAGGTGTTGCGTTTTGAGTGGTGTTCTCGCTCATCGATTGCCTTTCATTTTCTAGGAAAAACGCTGGTACAAAGGGTACCAGCGTCTCGATTACAGCTGTTTCTTATGGTAGTTGAAGCTCACCTGACGCGCAGCAGGTATGCACGCTTACTGCTCGATCTTCAAGACCTTGATATGGATATCACGACCGGTAGGGCCTTGCAGGTCGATCTCGTCGCCCTTCTTGGTACCGAGGAGCGCTGCACCAACGGGAGACTCGTTGGAGATCTTGCCAGCAGTAGAATCGCTCTCTGCCGCGCCAACGATGGTGAAGACACGCTCGTTGCCGCCCATGTCGACCGTGACCTTGCTGCCGATGTGCACCTTGGAAGATTTGGTAGGAGCATCGACCACGGTAGCTTCGCCCAAGATGCGGGTGATCTCAGCGATACGGCCTTCCATCATGGCCTGCTCGTTCTTGGCGTCATCATATTCGGAGTTTTCCGAGATGTCGCCGAATTCGCGGGCTACACGGATGCGCTCACCGATCTCGGCGCGCTTTTCAGTCTCGAGGTAATGCAGCTCTTCTTCGAGCTTTGCTTTGCCTTCTTGGGTTAAGATGTAGTCCTTTTCCATGGAACTCCCCTTGTATTCGTTCGTTCGGTCGTTTCATGCGAGCTTCGCGCCCGCGCAGAAGAAACGCGCTTGATCTGGCGCGTTTCTCGTAAGTGTTTATTCAGCCTTGTCCTTTTCCGGTTCGGTCTCTTCGAAAACAGCGTCGGAAGTGGTAGTGTTCTGTTCGGCTTCTGCTTCGGCTGCAGCAACATCGGCCTTCTTCTGACCCGGCTCAGGCTTGTCTACTACTTCTAGCTCTTCAGGCTCTTTGCCTTCAGCCTGCTTGGCAGCCTCTTCGGCTTCTTTCTTCTTCTTGCCGCCGCCGAGGCCTTCGCGCAAGTTCTTGACCGTCTTACCGATAGCGGTTCCGAGCTTGGGAAGATTCTTGGGGCCGAAGATGATAAGGATGACCACCAAGATGATGATAATCTCGACGATGCCGAAAGGTCCGATCTTCATGTTGTATGCACCTCCGCAGGGATTGCACGTACGTTGAGCGCGACACAGGGTGAAGCGCGGTTTATTCAGTATGAACCAAGGTATGAACTACCCTAGTGATACGCGCAGAAATTGTACCAAAAAACACATGCAGCGCTCGTACAATCCCTTTAAGCGGTTCATGTTAGGTGGGGGTGGAGTGCAGCCTGCACCTGCTTCGCGCATGTCATCCCTCATAAATAAAACGAGAGAGCAATTCGCTCTCTCGTTTGAATTTCTGGTCGGGAGTCAGAAGTTCGCAAGAGTAAAGGCACGCTTCGCTTTCCAGCCTTGACTCTTGCGGTTAATGCGCTGCATAGCGCATTAATGAACCCCACGGTTCAAATCCTTGCAGGCATAGCCTGCACCAGCTGCGCTGGTGGTCATCCCTCATAAATAAAACGAACCCCGTAGGGCTCGTTTGAATTTCTGGTCGGGATGACAGGATTTGAACCTGCGACTTCTTCGTCCCGAACGAAGCGCGCTACCAAACTGCGCCACATCCCGACATATGATGTGCCGTAAACGGCGTTGCCTATGGTATCACAGCCTGGTAGTGCACGGCAATAAAGCAAATCGCTCACGTACAAAGAATCCATCTGAGTGAAACTGCCGCACCGCCAGTCACAAAAAGAAACAGCCCTTGCGGACTGTTTCTCGATTTGCTTCGTATTTTAGTACAGCAACTTAATAGCGGACATACCACATGCCTTTATGAACGCCACTGACCTTAACCACGTCGCCCGTTTGCGGAGCGTGAATCATCTGGCCGCCACCAATGTAAATACCAGTATGATGGTCGTTGATGCAGATATCGCCTGGCTGTGGATTGCTCACGCGCGTCCACCCTTGGATAGTGCCCGTGGTGCACCAGTGGTTACCCATTTTGCCCGTAAGGCAGTAACCCACCAGGCCAGAGCAGTCAAAGCTATTCGGACCAGCTGCTCCCCACTTATATGGCTTACCCAATTGAGCATATGCACGATCAACAACAACGTTGCCCGTTATCGTTTGAGGCTTTGAGCTGTTTCCAGAATTGCCATTATGAGAGCCGCCGCCATTGTTGTTAGCAATAGCTTCCTGAGCCGCTGCCGCGTTAGCAGCACTGCGCGCTTCTTCTTCCTGGCGCATGAGCTCTTGAACTTCAGCATTCAGATTATCGTAGGTTTCCTGCATCTGTGCAGTGGTAGCTTCGGCTTCATCTTTAATAGCCTTGGCTTCGCTCGCCTTCTGCGCAGCTACCTGCTCTTGCTGTTCATATTCAACCTTAGCAGCTTCTACCTTTTCGCGTGACTCCTTGGTCTTAGCAACAAGCTCGGCATCATTTTCGTTCATGGTGTTAAGCATGTTCCAGTTCGTGGCGAACTCTTCGAAGGTGGAAGCGCCCAAGATAACATCGAGGAAGGTATTGCCACCGGTACGATACATGCTGCGCGCACGCGTTCCCAGCTCTTCCTGATAGCCCTTGATCTTCTCAGTTTCCTCTTGGATCTGAGCTTCGGCTTCTTGAACCTTTGCTTCAGCAGCACTGCGCTCTTCTTCCGCTTCGTAATAGTTGTTCGAAGCGGCATCGAGCGTTGCCTGCATATCATTGAGTTTGTCGAGCGCTGCTTGTGCCTCAGCCTGTTTAGAAGAAGAGGAAGGCACTGCGGATGCAAGTGAAACGGGCAAAGTGAGCCCCACGGTCAGAACGACCGCCATAAATGCAATGAGCAGCGTACGCTTCGGTGCTACATTTGTATGCTTCATACTGTTTGAAAACCTCCCAATAGTGGCATAGGGTTCGTGTCTCAGCGTAAGCTGTAGTTGATACTAACAGAAAACAGCACATTTATACAGAGCTTCAGACCTTTAAGCCCTGATAAACTGCCCTTCACACGCTTTACCATGCACAAGTGGAGCCGCTAAATCCCATGCTCAACGCCCTATTGCGCGCATATATACGCAATTGTGAAGAATGTGCGCTTTCTCTATGTAGAAGAGCAATACGCGCAACAAAAGCGATCGCATCTTGCGAGAAATGACGCCGCTCCAAATCGCCCGATACCAACAAGCGTGATCCTTCAGCTTACTCATGCCTCACGCATCTTTGCGAGACGAAACTGCCTGCCTGTCCTCATCCGTTGGCACTGCCCTATGGGGAGACACGGTGCGCACAGAAGCTTTTTGCCCGCTTTCGCCCGCCGAAGCTTCCCCGTGCTTATCATGCTTACGGCGTTTCACCTCATGGGCGGCATGGGCCTGCAGGTTCGCGTTATCAAGGATGGGCTCTTCATAGGTGACACCTTTGCGCATTGCGATATTCGCCTGGAAGAGCAGGAAGAGAAACCCGATAATACCCGCAAGAAGCGAAGCAGACAGGATCGCAACCTTCGCCACCAGGATCTGCCCTGGATCGGCATACGCGAGGTTCGCCACGAAGATGGCCATAGTGAAACCGACACCACCGAGCAGCGCCGCGCCGAAGATGTGCGCCCAGTTCACGTTATTAGGAAGCGAAGAGATCTTGAGCTTCACGATGAGGAAGCTGAAGAGGAAGATGCCGATGGGCTTGCCCAAGAGTAGGCCAGCAAAAACGCCTAAGAACACGGGGTCGGCCACGATGGCACCGAAGCTCGTTCCGCCCAGTGCTACATCAGCATTCGTCAGAGCGAACAGCGGCAAGATCGCGAAATAGACCCAAGGGTAGAGCATGCGTTCCAAGCGCGTTGCAGGTGGCACCACTTCTTTCGCCACGCGCGCAAGATGCGAAACCTCTTTCAGGTAGTCGGACTGGCCGAGCACGGGAGCATCGGGTTGGAAGTTCGCGCGTATCTCTTTGAGCTGCTTGTTCGACCAGCGCCCGAACGAGAGCAGGTCAACGCGCGAGCCCGAGGGGATCGTGAAGGCGAGCAGCACGCCGGCGATGGTAGCATGCACGCCCGACATGAACACGCAATACCAAAGCACCACGCCCAACAGAACATAGGGCCAGAGCGAATAGAAGTGCAAGCGATTGAGCGCAGTGAGTGCGCCCAGCACCACGAGCGCAGCCAAAAGCCACAGCACCGAAGGAGCATGTCCGTAGAAGACCGCGATGACCACGATCGCGATGATGTCATCGGCTACCGCAAGCGTGGAGAGGAACACGCGCACGCCCGCCGGTACGCGCGACCCGAGCAGCGCTAAGATGCCGAGCGCGAACGCGATATCAGTCGCTGTCGGGACACCCCAACCACCCAACGTTTCAGGGCTTCCCTGGTTGAATGCCACATAGAAGATGATCGGCACCGCAACGCCACCGATGGCAGCTCCCACCGGCAGGATAGCCTGGCGAATGTTCGTGAGTTCGCCGACGGTCATCTCGTATTTGATCTCGAGGCCCACCAGCAAGAAGAACAAGCACATGAAGATGTCGTTGATGATGTGCGCAAGCGACATCGAAGTGTTCGCACTGCCGAACCCTAGCGTTATCTCGGTATGCCAAAATTCCAAGAAGGAGCCATACGCAGGCGAATTCGCCACAATGAGAGAGAAAATGGCACCGAGCAGCATAAAACCAGCCGCTTTGGTTGTGGAGTGCGTGAATTCAAGCAACTTCAAATAACGACGATGATGCCCGGAAACTTCCGAGATGAATGGGGTCTTATTTCCTTGGGAGTTCTCCACGGCACACGCAGCTCCCGCGGTATGTGCGCCTTCTTCGCCAGCTGGCGATGCATCGGCGTTTTCCCGAACAGAGGCACCGGTTTGCTGCTTCTCTGCCGCATCTGAGTTCTGTGCTGAAGCTTTATCGGTTGCCATCTTGTCCTTCTTTCATTTACCGTGCACACAATTGTAAACCACCTAACAACCTGTCAACTTTTCGGTTGGGTTTCAATAATCGTTTACACAAGCCTTAAAAGATGCGTTAGACTAGCTAGTTGTAAAAGTGCATTTGAACGTGCGCTCTTTAGTAACGAAGGGAAAATGACTATGGATATCACCGTCACCGGTCGTCGCATGAACGTCTCCGACGCTCTGCGCGATTATGCGGAAGAAAAGATCGGCAATTCGATGAAAGCGATGGATATCGCACCGCTTTCCGCAGAAGTCGTTCTGCAAGTTGAAAAGAACCCCGCGAACCCCACCCCGTGCACCTGCGAAGTTACCATGCACGCTAAGGGTCACATCATTCGCGTCGAAGAGAACGAAGAGAGCCTTTTCGCTGCCATCGACGTTGCAGCTGCTAAAGTGCTTCGCCAGCTGCGCAAATACAAGACGCGCGTGCTCAACAAGCGCCTGAACGCCGAACCGGTCAACAAGCAGGCGACCGATGTCGACTATGATGCGCTCATGCAGGAGCTTTCTGGTGAGGACGAAGAGATCGTACGCGTGAAGGAGCTGGAGCTCCTGCCGCTCACGGAAGAAGAAGCGCTCATCGAGATCGATCTTCTGGGCCACGACTTCTTCGCCTATATCGATCGCGACACCAGCGCAGTACACATTCTCTATCGTCGTTCGAATGGCGGCTACGGCCTGCTCAAGCACCAGGCATAAGCGCTCGCGAACATACCTTACTTAGAATCAAAACGACCCGGATCACCCGGGTCGTTTTCTATTTCCTCTCTGTGGCTGGCAAAGTGGGAATGTTAGTCGGTCACAGCGTCGGATTCGTAGCGGGAGAGGAAGGCCTTGGTGCGGTTGTGCTGCGGGTGATTGATCACTTGATCAGGCGTGCCCTCTTCGACGATCACGCCCTTGTCCATGAAGATGATCTTGTCGGACACATCGCGCGCGAATGCCATCTCGTGCGTCACTATCACCATGGTCATATGCTCTTCGGCAAGCGCTCGGATGACCTTCAACACCTCTTGCGTGAGCTCGGGGTCGAGCGCAGAAGTGGGCTCGTCGAAGAAGAGGATATCAGGTTGAAGGCAAAGGGCGCGTGCGATAGCCACGCGCTGCTGCTGGCCGCCAGAAAGCTCGCACGGATACGCATCCTCACGGCCTTCAAGACCCATCTGCTTCAAAAGCGCACGGGCAAGCTTTTCAGTCTCCGCCTTATCTTTCCCCTCGACGATAACGGGCGCTTCCATCACATTGCGCAGCACCGAATAGTGCGGGAAGAGATTGAAATTCTGGAACACGAGACCGAAGCGTTTGCGTGCTTCCTTGGCAACGTCCTTGCCACTATAGACCGTTTTGCCAGATGCGTTGTTTTCCGCAACCGTTAGATCACCATAGCGCAGCGCGCCCGACTCGAACGTCTCGAGTAAGGTGCAACAACGCAGAAGCGTAGACTTTCCTGAACCAGAAGGCCCGATGATCGAGACCACTTCACCAGGGTGCACCTCAAAAGAAATATCCTTGAGCACCATCGCATCGCCGAAGCTCTTCTCGAGGCTCTCAACGGAAAGCACCGCTTTTTCCTGCTCGTTCGCCGGTTCCGTTGTCTGCAGGGTTGCTTGATTCGTGTCAGTCATACCATGTCCCCTTTTCGCTTAATCGTGATAGTAGGCCAGGCGCTTTTCGATGCGCGAGATGGCGAACTCGACCACGAAGGTGAACACCCAATAGAACAGTGCCGCTACCACGAAAGCCGTGAGCGTGCCTTGCGCTGAAACGATGGCACGCGCCGTAGTGAACATCTCCGCTACACCAATCGTGAATGCCAGCGACGTATCTTTGACGAGCACGATCACCTCATTGCCGAGCGCCGGCACGATACGTTTGAAAACCTGCGGGAAGATAATGCGCAAGAACGTTTGCGCCTTGCTGTAACCCAAGATCTCGGCAGCTTCATACTGGCCACGCGGAATGGACTGGATGCCACTGCGGTAGATCTCGGCGAAATAAGCCGAATAGTTCATGATGAAAGCGACCGCGCAAGCACCGAACTTCCAATCCATCGAAAGCTGCACGCCGAAGATGTAATACGGTGCAAAGAAGATGAACATGAGTTGCAGCATGAGCGGCGTACCGCGCATGATCGAGATGTAGAGACGGAACAGATACGAGATCGGGCGAAAACGACTCATGCGCCCCAGCGCCACGAGCACGCCAAGCGGAAGTGCGCCGATCAGCGTAACGAAGAAGAGCTGCAACGTAACGAGGAAGCCCTCGCCCAGCATTCCAAGCATTGTGGTGAATTCCATATGCGAACCTTATCGAAAACGGACCGTTAAAACAAAGAGCAAAGAGAAAAGCCCTGGAACTTCGATGGTCTCGCTACGAGGAGCATCGGGGCATCCAGGGCTTTACATTCAGCGTGCCGCCACTAGGGGCGCAAGATTATTTGAGCACCCACTTGTCGATGGAGATCTCTTCAGGATAGTGAGAGACGATCTCTTCAACCGTGCCATCGTTGTAGAGCTCGATGAGCGCGGACTGGATCTTCTCGATCAGTTCAGTGTTGCCTTTCTTTGCACCAACGCCATAGTTCTCAGAAGAAACCACTTCGTCGAGGATGACGTAGCCATCTTTACCAGCGATGAGAGACTGCGCGGTAGGATAGTCGATCGCAACAGCATCGCATGCGCCGCTTTCGAGCTGCATGAGCGCGGTCTGATATTCAGGAGCAGTTTCAAGCTTACCGAGCGTAGAACCGATGGTGTCGTAGTAATCGCCACCTTCAGCGAGGTTGTCGTAAGCAGGTGAGTTGACCTGTGCAACTACGGTCTTGCCTGCAAGATCGGAAAGACCCTTGATATCGGAACCTTCACGAACAAGGATGACCTGGTCGTTCAGGTAGTACGGATCGGTGAATTCGTAGGTGTCTTCACGACCTTCGATGGTGAAGCCATTCCAGATAACGTCGATCGTGCCAGAATCGATCTGAGCATCCTTGGTATCCCAATCGATAGGGCTCAGTTCGATCTCCCAGCCATTCTTCTCAGCAACTGCTTTGGCGAGTTCGATGTCGAAGCCAGTATATTCGCCGTTGTCGTCCTTATAGCCGAAGGGCTTGAAGGTCTCGTCGAAGCCGACCACGAACTTGCCGTCTTCACCCAAATACTCCGGAGCGTCGCTCGAAGACTTCGCGTTAGACGAACAACCCGTCATAAGACCAGCCGACAGGCAGATCGCAAACACTGCTGCGAAAAAACACAGTAATAGCTTTTTCATGTTTACCGCTTTGCTCATATTTACCTCTTTGCTATAGATTTTCTACACTTATATCTGAAGGGTCGCACGATGCGCCCATCAGATATGCCACTTTAGCACTATGGAGCGTTAAAGCATGACTACTATAGCACGGAACACCGCGCGGGAAACGAGAATTCGACTGGCCTGCCCAGCTGATGCGGCGGCGGTTTGTGCTATCTATGCTCCCTATGTGCGCGATACCGCAACCACCTTCGATCTCGAACCGCCCACCGTCGAGGAAATGGAACAGAAGATCACCACCATCTTGGAAGAGCGCCCGTTCTTGGTGGCAGAGATCGAACGCACTGATGCCAACACTGCGTCCACTACTTCTCGAGTTGAGACCTGTGATGACGAAACCTTCGCGGTTATCGGCTATTCCTACGCTTCGGCATTCAGGCCGCGCAAAGCCTACCTTCATTCGATCGAGACTTCGGTCTATCTTGCGCCCGAAGCGAAAGGCCACGGTCTGGGAACCAGGCTATACGGCGCACTTGAAGAAATCCTGCGCCTTCAAAATGTATACAACGCGAACGCTTGCGTCACCTATACCGAACCTGCCGACGAAACGTGCCCTTCCACGAGCCGCATCTTCCACGAACGAAGAGGCTACGTTCAGTGTGCGCACATCCCGAACTGCGGGCACAAGTTCGGTCGTTGGTACGACATTCTCTGGCTGCAAAAGCAGCTCATCCCGCTTTCACAAGAACCTGAAGGGTTCGTTCCCCTACCACAGGTGGACAAAGCTGCGATCGCAGCAATTCTTGAGAAGGCATGATCTTCCTGTTGCGCAGGCGTTGCGGGTGCGAGTTGTTGCGTGCGTTCGCCCTTAGCTAGCGCACGCGCACGAGCGCTATAACGAACAGCGCAAGCGCAAACACGCCCGAGAGACCGAGCGCCAGCTGGAATCCGAACAGAAGCGAGCCAAATGCCTGAGCGCCCAACGTGATCGAAAACACCATGAGCGCCGTTCCCATCGAAGCGATCGCTTGACGTATCGCCGTGGAAAATGATGATGCGTCGGTCATCCTGTTGGGGGCAAGCTCTTCCATGCTCCATGAAGTAAGGGGGCTCACCAGGCCTGATACGCCACACGCGCGGATTCCCTGCAGCAGCAAGATGAGCCAAAACGGCGTCGAAGCGTCCATGAACGCCATCGCCACCGAACCAAATGCAAGACAAGCTCCAAAGAACACGATGACCGGGCGCGCATGAAAGCGATCGGTAAGATAGCCAGCAAGCGGATTGATGAAGAGCGCGGCGATGGTGCCCGGCAGCAGCACCAATCCTGCTTCAAGCGCCGTTCCGCCCCATATGTTCTCGATGAACAACGGCACGATGAGCGTGATGCCCATGAAGCTCGCATAGAGGAAGTTCGATGCCCAAAATCCCACTACGAACTGCTTCGACGTGAATATATCCATGTTGATGAGCGGATCGTCGATGCGCTTTTGTCGCCTGATGAAGGCAACGAGCGCAATAACGCCAATAAGGATCGGCACCCAGATCGATAGCAGTGCTGCACCTGCATCTGAAGCGTTCGAAAAGCCGAGCAGCAAGAAGCCGAATCCAAGTGCTGAAAGAATGACTGAAACCACATCGAGTGAAGCTGTGCGCTTGATGCGCGGTGATCGCACGATGAAGACGCATGCGCAGATAATGAGCACGATCATGCAGATGGCAAGGATAACGAACAAGCTGCGCCAGCCTGAAGCTGTGACGAGGTAGCCGCCTATGGTCGGACCAATGTTTGGCGCGAAGCCCATGGCGATGCCGGCAACACCCATGACCGTTGCGCGCTTGTTCGGCGGAAATGAGGTCATGATGATACTCATCATCATCGGCATGAGAATGCCCGCAGAAACCGCCTGAAGAGCGCGCCCTACCAGCAGCAAGACAAACGACGGCGCGAACACATCAACGATGCAGCCGAAGGCAAAAAGGCAAAGAGAGAAGATGGTGAGCCTTTTGAGCGCGAAGCGCCGCATGAGATAGGTGACCACGGGAACCGTAATGCCGATCACGAGCATGTAGAGCGTGGTGACCCACTGACCGAGTGCCATGTCGACCTTGAAATCTGCCGCGATGCCGCCGAACATCGCGTTCATCGCAGTTTGGGAAAGGTTACCCAGAGCCGAACCCAAGATGATGATAACGACTGGAATGACAACCTGAGCACTCACGTGCTCTCTTGGTGCCTTGGTAGGTGTGTCGGTCATCATATCTCCCTATGCTCATTTCTTTCCCTTTATCTTAGCGCATTGAAAACATGCCTGTTCAATAGGGTATTGAGCAGGCTCAACGGCCTTGGCACCCTCAAGAAGATGCAACTATTATTCCTGTTCAATGGGCTTTTTGTAGAGAAAGCTACGGAATCATTACAAAATTCCGCTTATTGCTTTCAAACCGTTACAAAACCTTACACTGGACACTCCTGATCATCCTAGGAACGTCTTGAAATGAGTGTGTCTTGCGTGCAGAAGCGCATCGCTTTCGACAGACGCTCCTACCAATGAAAGCTGCATCCATGCTCTATCGTGAACGCATGAGCCAAGCGAACAAAGAAGCGAAGGTCACGCTTGTCGGCGTTGCTATCGTGATCGTATGCTGGCTTCTCTTCGGCTTCGGCTTATACGGCGTCGATATCGAGATATTCTCCACGCCATTGTGGATCGTGATGGGCTGCTTAGGCACCTGGATCGTAGCGATGATCGTAAGCGTCATCCTGGCAACGAAGGTCATCGAAGACTGCCCGCTCGACGAAGACGACTTTGGTAGAAAATACCAGATCAGCGATGAAACCCCTGTGCAGGTTACCCCTATGACGATCGATCAGGATCTTATCAAGACCATCGAGAAGACCTCGGTCACCCCACGAAAACCCATCAGCAATACCCCACATCGCTCGGACGAGCGCCGCAACGAAAAAGAGGCGCGATGACCTCGTTAACGCTGATCCCTCTTCTTGTCTTCCTTTTCGTTTGCCTTATCGTTGCCTTCCTTATTAGGAAACACACGCCGGAAGAAAACTTCGAACGAGAATACTTCGTGGCCGGTCGTAGACTCGGTCCGATCGTGCTCGTCATGACCACGATCGCCACGTTCGGCTCCATCACTACCTTCGTAGGTATGCCTGGTCAAGCTTGGGAATACGGCTTTGGATGGGTCTATTTGGCGGGGGCGCAAGTCGTTTCTCTTATCTTGCTCTTCGGCGTGGTGGGCAAGAAGCTCGCACTCATCGCACGCCGCATCCATGCTGTCTCTATTATCGACATCATCAATGCGCGTTTTCGCTCGAACATTCTTACACTCATCCTTTCCTGTTCGCTTGTAGTCTTCTTCACTGCACTTATCGTTGCGCAGCTCGTCGGAGCCGCAAAGATATTCGTAGCAGTAACGGACTATGAATACAGCGTTGGTCTCATCCTTATCACCGCAACCACTGCCATCTATACCGTCATCGGAGGTTTTCGTGGTGTAGCGATCGCCGATACCATCTGCAGCATCGTCATGATCGTAAGTGCCTTGTTCCTGGGGTTCGGCATCATGAATGCTGGCGGCGGATATGAGAACATCATGCAAACCATCGCCGTGCAAAAGCCCGAGATGTTCGATATCTTTGCGGGCGGGCAAATGCCTATTGGCCTCTTCGTTACGCAATGGCTCATCTTGGGACTACTTGTATTCACGATGCCCCAGGTAGCAGTTCGTTGTTTAAGCTACAAAAACACAAAAAGCCTTCGTCATGCGCTCTGGATCGGCACCCTCATCGTTGGGCTTTTGCTGGTGGGACTCACTGCGCTTGGCGCGCTTTCATATGGTGTTTTCCCTGATCTGTTAAACGAACATGGCGGTACCATCGATGACGTGATTCCGCTCATGCTCGCCCAAGCATTCCCCTCCTGGGCGGTGGATATCATCATCCTCGGTCCTATTGCTGCCGCGATCTCGACCGTTTCCACCCTCCTGATCAGCTCTTCGGTCAATATTATCCAGGGCATCTACGCTAATTCTGCGCTTCGCCAGCGCAAAGCCCCCGAGCACGATCGCGTCCGTTTCGTTTCGCAGGCATCTTCGATCCTGCTCTCGGTCGTTGCGCTCATCGTTGCTCTCACGCCGCCCGACCTCATCTGGCGCATGAGCATGTACGTGTTCGGCGGCATCGAGGTAGCCAGCTGCTGGATCTTGGTGCTGGGATTGTTCTGGCATCGTGCGAATAAAGTTGGGGCTGTTGCTGGTCTCGCGTCAGGTCTTGCCACCTATTTTCTTCTCGGCATCTTCGAGGTGAACATCTTCAGCGAATTCGATGCTGTTATCTTCGCGCTCATCGTTTCGCTCGTGTTCATGGTTGCTGGCTCGCTCTTCTTCTATGTGAAACGTGATGCCCGCATGCTCGAAGTGTTCTTCCCTGAACGCACGCCCTCAACTACGGCAGCTGTCTACGAGTTCAAAAGCGATGCACCTTCTTCAGGCAGACCTCTCACGAACGAACGCGTAGGTTCCTCTTCTTCGAAGCGAGTCAAGTGATGAAGCGCACTCCTTCTACAAGATTCACGGTATTGAGCTGGGTATTCGTTGCGGCAGTTGCGGTTCTCATCTTTTGCATGAGCGCCAAAACAGGCGATGCACTCGATCATGATTCTGGCATCATCAGCTTCCTGCTCGAAACCCTTCGCTCAGCGGCGAATGCGCTCTTTGGCCATCCGGTCGATGTGTCGCCCGTGGGGCATTTCGCCGAGTTCTTTCTGTTGGGACTCGCGCTCATGAACGCCCTGCGCCTGCACTTTGCCCTGCCAAAGGCATGCATGCTCTCCACGATCATCGCAAGCCTCTACGGAGCGAGCGATGAATTCCATCAGATCTTCGTCCCTGCTCGCACGTGCGATCCCGCCGATTGGCTCGTGGACACCATCTCTGCACTGCTCGGCGCATTGCTCTTTTGGGCGATCTTCACAATATGGCAAAAGCACCGTGATTCGCAGACCAACCACTCCGCGCATTCCCTATAATGAAACAAGGCGAACACATTCGCCGCATTCATGTGCTTATTCGTTTGAGGAGTTATCATGGCTTACCACTGCATCATCGTTCCCTTCGATGGATCCGATCACGCCCAAAGCGCGCTCAACGCGGCATGCGGGATTGCCAAAGGCCACGACACGCAGGTGCATGTAGTGAACGTGGTGCCCATCAACATCTTCCCTGAAGTTGCCGCTTCCGATCCAGCGGCGGTCGTGAGCCCTTCCTACGTAACGCAGAAGACCTATTCGGAACTTTTCGACGACACGCTCCTTGAGATCCATGCCGAAATGGTGAACACCATCGGCGATGCGCTTTCTGAACTCGATCCCAGCCAAGTTACCTACGAAGTGATCGCGCATCCTTCTGCGGTCGATGGCATCATCGACTATGCTTCCGATCATAGCTGCGATCTTATCGTGATGGGGAGGCGCGGCCTTGGGGCGATTCGCGGTCTGCTCGGCAGCGTGAGCTATGGCGTGATTCGCGCTACCACTACCCCGGTCCTTACTGTGAAATAAATAATGTTTAGCGGTTCGCCTTCAGGCGGGCGAAGAGATTGGTCGAATGCTGCTTCACGAAGGAGATGAAGCGGCTTTCCCACAGGGTAAGCGTTGCATTCTGCGCTCGATACGGCACGTAAAGCACCTTCATCATGAAGCTTCCCGGCACCGCTTTCGCAAGCGCATCCTTCGCTTGTGGGGTCGAGATCATGCGGGCTATCTCGGCACGCTTCTCGCGCGCAGTGAGCGTGCAATTCTTGTTGGTGATGTTCTCCACGCAGCCCACTAAGCGCTCGGCATAGCGACGCGCAAGAAACTCCTGAATAGCAGGGGCATCGATGCCCCATGCCGCGTAGAGCTCCTGTAGCCAACGATGCTCTTCTTCGCGCTTCTCGTACATATCAGCACGGTAGCGCGTGTTCTCGCTTTCGGCGCGCGCACGCAGAAAATGGTAGAAGTGCCCGTCTAGAGTACCTACTCGTTCGATGTCGCGCACCACATCGAGATTGAACGGGAGATCGTCCCAGAACGTTTCAGGGAAACGAATGTTCTTCTCGTTCAAGTAACTACGGCGGTAGAGCTTGTTCCAAGGTGCATAGAGCAATTGCGCATCGAAGAGTTCATGAGCGTGCTCTCGGAATTCCTCTTGCGAGGTAAAGATACGATCAGGAGCATTGCGCACTTCACGGTAGAACTTCTCGGCGCTGTAATAGGTGTCGATGAAGAACCCGGTCACCAGCAGGTCGAGCTCGTTTTCATGCGCAACTGCATGCATGCGCGCGAGCATGTCCGGTTCACACCAGTCATCGCCATCCATGAAGTAGAGGAATTCTCCGCGCGCCACTTCGATGGCGGTATTGCGCGCTGCAGCAGCGCCGGCGTTGTTCTGATGGATGACCCGAATGCGGCTATCCAATAAGGCCAGCTTATCGGCAAGTTCGGCTGAGCCATCGGTGCTACCGTCGTCCACCAACAGGATCTCAAAGTCGGAAAAGGTTTGAGCGGTAAGCGAGTCAACCGCACGTGGCAACCACGCAACAACGTTGTATACAGGGATGATGATGCTAATAGCAACCTGTTCGCCAGGCAGAGCGCCTTGAGCTTCAGGAGAAAGATTCTGTTCGTGTGCTGTATTCATAAACTCCCCGCGCGCCCATATGCTGTTGTTCACACCTGTTTTCAGCACGGAGTCCGCGAAGATTCATTATAGCAGGATGGCTTATCTGTCGAAGATTTATAATAGTTGGTTGCGGATCGTGTCTTTTTTAAGCGCTGAATTCGCGCCCTCGACTATCGATACGCGAACAAGGAGCGTTTCTCCAACTTGAATTGGATAGAATGCATCATTCTTTTTGCGGTTGCGCTCGGCGTTACCATTGCGCTCACGCCTCTTGCGCGTCGTTTGGCTATTGCGCTCGATGCGATCGACTATCCTAGCGCGCGCCGTGTGAACATGCAGCCTATTCCCCGTATGGGTGGTGTTGCCATCTTCGGCGGCATGGTTGCTGCTCTCGCGCTCGCGCTCGTAGGTGCGCACTTCTGGGATTGGACCACACCTCTGCAAGGAGGGCTCGGCAATAAGGTCAACTGGATCGGCGTTGCGGTTGGCATCCTCATCATGTTTGGCGTGGGTATCGTCGATGATATTTACAATCTGAAACCGAAGGCCAAGTTGCTCGGTCAGATCGTTGCTGCTTGCGTCGTGGCCTTTTCAGGATTGCTCTTCTCGAGCATTCACAATTTCATCAGCGACGGCTACTTTGAGTTTGGGTGGCTATCGTATCCCCTTACCGTCTTCTATCTGGTTGCCTTCGCGAACATCATCAACCTCATCGATGGTCTTGATGGACTTGCAGCGGGCATTACCGCCATCACGGCAGCCACTATCGGCATTCTGGCGGTGCTCACTTGGCGCCCTGGCGCTGCACTGGCAAGCTTCGTGATCGTGGGTGCGTGCATTGGCTTCTTGAAGTCGAACATCCACCCAGCGAGTATCTTCATGGGGGATTCTGGCGCGCTGCTCTTGGGCTTCGCACTCGGCATCGTCTCTCTTATGGCAGTTGCTCGTTCAGCGTTCTTCGTTTCCCTGTTGGTGCCCATCATCGCAGCTGGTGTGCCTATTTTGGACACAGCCATCGCCATCATTCGTCGCAAACGCGCGCATCAACCGATCGACTCGGCTGATCGCGGGCACATTCACCATCGTCTCCTGCAGGCGGGTTACTCGCAGAAGGCAACCGTCTACATCATGTGGGGCTGGACCGCTCTGCTTTCGGCGGGCGCGATCGTGGTGAGCGCTATCGACGGGCCCCCGCGCTATGTCGTCTTCGTTATCTTGGCTGTTGTTACTGGCTTCATCGTATTCAAGCTCAAGCTTCTTCAGCCGGTGCTGCTGCATCATTACAATCCGCGTTCAAAAACATGCAGGGGTACTACCGCGGATCAAGATTCATCCGAACGCTCGGCGGCTCACACGAACGCGCGCAACGATCTTGCTGACGGTCGCAACGGCGCTACACATGATAGTGGAGCACGTCGTGGAGGCGCAGATCACCCGCACCAATCAGGCCACGCGCGGCGCAGCACGAACCAACAGGTGCACAAGCGCTAGCAAAGTAGAGTCTGCCCATGGCTAAGAAGAACGAAAAGAAAACGAATGCGATGCGCGAGCTCGATCGGATCGGTGCCGCATACGATACGCATATCTGGGATTGCGCTGAAGCGATGAACGGTGTTGAAGTTGCTGATCATCTGGGTCTTGAAGTTGCTCGCGTGTTCAAGACGCTCGTTACTGTGGGAAAATCAGGCACCCATTATGTCTTCATGGTACCGGTTGCTGAAGAGCTCGATTTGAAGAAGGCTGCTGCTTGTGTTGGCGAGAAGTCGGTTCACATGATCCCCTCGAAGGAGCTTCTTCCCCTTACTGGCTACATCCACGGTGGGTGCAGCCCCTTGGGGATGAAGAAGCTGTTCACGACCACGATCGATCAGTCGGCGCGAGAGCACGAGCGCATCGTCTTCTCGGGAGGGCGGCTCGGTTGTCAGATCGACACGAGCGTGGATGCGCTCGCAGAAGCGATCCCGCTGAACTTCGCCGATATCGCTACCTAAGGTCTATGCCGAGTTCGTCTTTGACCAGGTCGAATGCAGCGTCGATGGCCTTGTCCATGTCGTAGTACTTGTAGCCACCTAAGCGACCCGCGAACACCACGTTGCCTTCGCTCTCGGCAAGTTCGCGATACTGCTCGTAGAGCGCGGTGTTGCGCTCGTCGTTGATGGGATAGTAGGGCTCATCGCCCGGCTCCCAGGTGGCGGGATATTCGCGTGTGATGATGGAGGTTGGCTGATCGCCAAATTCGAAATGCTTGTGCTCGATGATGCGCGTGAAGGGAATCTCGCGTTCGGTATAGTTCACCACCGCATTGCCCTGCCAGTTCGCGGAATCGACCGATTCAGTCTCGAAACGCAGCGAGCGATACTCAAGATTGCCCAGCTTGTAATCGAAATATTCATCGATCGGGCCGCAGTAGATGATGCGATCGGCAATGCCAGGATGCTCTTCGATGAACGTGCGGAATTCTGTGTTCAGCAGAATCTCCGTATCGCCGAACATCTTCTCGACCATAGCCGTGTAGCCGCCCATGGGAATGCCCTGGAAGCGGTCGTTGAAATAATTGTTGTCGTAAGTGAAACGCACTGGCAGGCGCGTGATGATCGATGCGGGTAGGTCCTTGCAATCACGACCCCACTGCTTTTCGGTATAGCCCTTCACAAGCTTCTCGAAGATATCGCGGCCGACGAGCGAGAGCGCTTGTTCTTCGAGGTTCTGCGGATCGGTGATCCCTTCAGCGGCCTTCTGCTGCTCGATCTTCTCGCGCGCTTCATCGGGCGTACGAATGCCCCACATCTTCGAGAAGGTGTTCATGTTGAAGGGCATGTTGTAGAGTTCGTCCTTGTAGACGGCGACCGGCGAATTGATGTAGTTGTTGAACTCGGTGAATTGATTCACGTATTCCCACACTGGCTTGAGCGACGTGTGGAAGATGTGCGCGCCATATTTATGCACGTTGATGCCATCGATCTCTTCGGTGTAGATATTGCCGCCGATATGATCGCGGCGATCGATGACCAAGCAGGTCTTTCCGGCAGCTTTCGCCTCATGCGCGAACACGGCACTCGTGAGGCCAGCCCCCACGATAAGATAATCGTAGTGGGAAAGCGATGGTTGCAAAACTACCGTCATAGGAGAATCCTCTCTTCACGTTCGTGCGCTGGAGGCTTCCTTCTGCCTGCCTTCGTTTACGCGCTTTCCCTATCATAATCGAAAGCGTTTCATACACGCTGAGCGAAGTGGTTCAAGGGCGCTTTATGCTCGTGCGGAGCATCCGATAAACAGCGCGTTACACCTAGGCGACAAAATAGCCACCTGGCGCTTCTACCGCCACCGCGCGCTACCATGATGAGACGAACGAATATGCTACGAATAAACAAGGAGGAACTATGGCGATCGAAGAACCCGATATGAACGCTTGGCTTGCGCAGGCCAAAGAAAGCGAACAGGCACCTAATATTGGGATGTTCTTGATTCACAACGGCATCGTGCGCGCCACCCCACGTCATGCTGTTCGCGCAGAAGCTGCGCGTCCTGCCGAGGCACCTGAGCGCGATGCGCGCGTGGTCGCCGTGGACTTTTCCTATGACAAAGCAGGGCTTGAAGCGGCGCTCAAAGAAGCACTTAGTTGGGAAGGCGTATATTACGTGCAAGCGTGGCTCAACGAAGGACGCGTTGAAGTGGGTGAATCGCTCATGTACGTACTGATTGGAGCTGATATTCGTCCGCATGCTATCTCTGCGCTCGAGAAGCTCGTCGGACACATCAAGTCGCAGCTGGTGGAGGAACGTGAACTCTACGCTTAGCGCGCAGCGATGCAGACAGGCGCGGGACATGCAACCGTGTGCAGGGGAAGTTGCGCTACAATTAGCCGTTAGCTACGCTAACCACTTCTACAGAAAAGAACGCGCATGAGAAACACTCGCCTCGATAACTGCATCGCCTTCATCGGGCGCAAGAACTCTGGTAAGACCACGCTCGTTGAAGCACTTATTTCGGAGCTTACTGCGCGCGGCATTTCCGTGTCCTCGATCAAACATCATAGCCATGATGATTTCGAGATCGATATCCCTGGCAAGGATTCTTATCGCCATCATGCAGCAGGTGCCGTTGCTACCGCTATCAGTAGCGCGAAACGCTTTGCGGTCGTAGAAGATCTTATACCATCCGATTCTGAGTCCGAAAAAGACCTGACCAACATCGAAGCTCTACTTCGCACGCCTACGCAAAAAACGACGGATGCCTATGAGCAATGCGTGCGTGCGATCGGAATGCTACCTGCGTCGAATCTAGTCGTGATCGAAGGGTTCAAACGCTCAGGACTGCCCGCTGTAGAACTTCTCCGCTCTGACAATCCTCGCGATGTTGAGGCGGCTCCCGCACTTATTGCGCGTATCAACGAATACATCTTAAACGGCAAAACAACAAATGATGCTGAAGGCGCACTTCCCGCTGCAGTAGTAACCGATATGGCTGAAGTAGCAGCTGGAGCGCTTACTGCAAATTTGCCTGTGTTCAATTTCTACGATATCTCACAGATATCCACCTGGCTTATCGATACCTATGCGAAGCCGCTCTATTCTGTGGTCATTCAGAGCGGCGGCGAGTCAAGACGCATGCGCCAATCGAAGGCGCTTGTGCCCTTCCACGGCAGACCGCTCATCGAGCACATGATCGGTAGACTTGCACCTTTAGCGAGTGAACTGATCGTAACCACTAACGAACCCGAAGAACTCACTTATCTACAGGTGCGTTACCCAGGACTACGACTTGTTCCTGACAAATACGACAAACGTGGAGCGCTACCCGGATTCATCACTGCTCTTGAGGCAGCCAGCAATCCGCTCGTTGCTGTGATTGCTTGTGATCTGGTAAATGTCTCGGTGGACCTGATCGAATATGAGGCAGAGTTGCTCGAGCAGTCGCAGCGCGCTGATCTTTTCATGCCCTTCGATGCCGTAGTGCCCATGAGCCCCCGAGGAATCGAGCCGTTCTGCGCAGTCTATGAGCGCGAACGTTGTCTTGAGGCCGCCCAAGCTTGTTGGGATCGAAAGAAAGTACGCATGAGAAATATGATCGATACGCTGAATGTTCGCTTCATCGACGCAGAAAACGAACCTCTCTGCTACGCAAACTGTTTCCTTAATGTGAACACGCCTGAAGATCTTGCCCGCGCTGAAGGTCAAACCGCTTAAGCTGCGCGCAGGAACCCTATTCCAACGCGATACCCACATCCCGCAAAAAGAAAAGCCGGCGAGGCAACCTCGTCGGCTTTTTGCACTCAGAGCACGTAGGGGCGCAAACGGTATGTGGCCTTCTTAGCGATAGAAGCGCGGATAGGCCACCTCGAGTTCGCGCTCTTCTTGCAAGCCTTCAAGGCTTTTGCGGGTAAGGTTTGCGAGTCCTTCGTAGAAGGGCTGTTCAGCAGCCTCTTCGAGCTGCTCAAGAAAATGAGAGGACCAGGTCAAGAGATGGTCGCACAAGAATTCGTCCACGAGTTCAGGGCGCTCTTCAGCGAGCCAGGCAAGCAACACGAGCATCGTGCCGATATGATCCTCTGGCTCATCGCTCTCGCCTTTTTCGATCGCGATGCCATTTCTTCGCATCCAGTCGCGCAGCTGCATGGTGGAAACACCGAACACGACCATATCCTTGTCGGTGTAGACCGAACCCCAGGGCGGTGCCGGCTTCGCCAGCGGACCCACGAACAAACGACGGTATTCCCACACGAGAGCATCGCTCTTCGTGCCTTCCGCAAGGCCTTCATGCATGAGCGCAAGCGCGCGTTCGGCATCTTCGGCGGAAACGAAGGGCCAATCCTTCGCAGCTGCTTCAACATCGAGCGATGCAAGCGCTTCAAGACCGGTCGCAACAACCTGCGCGTCATGTTCGGGATCATGCAGAAAAAGCGGGCCCAAGGTCGACCCCACGAACACGATCTCCGCCCGCGATTTATCGTCAAGTTTATCCATCATGCCTCCTGGCTTCATCAAACGCAGCATACGCTGACCGTCCCTATTGTGCCCGATACAAAGAAAGGGCTCAACCGCATGCGGCCAAGCCCTTTTTCCTTGAGTGAGGTTCCCTACAATCCTACGCCGATCTGCAAGGCGTAGAAGCACATGCGTGCGAGGAAGATCGCAACCGCGACCAAAACGACACCGACGATCACGAAGACCGTGAGCGGTGAGATCTTGATAGCGGCGAAACCGATGCCGTAGCCGATGACCGTAAGGATGATGAAGAGCACGAATGCCCAGATCATACTACCGGCGAGTTCACCAACAGGAAGCACCAGGTTGGATGCGGTCGAACCGATGATCCACAGCGCGATCACGCTTACCAAGCTCAGCACTGCACCCACCGTGAAGATAGCGAAGTGGATCGAACCTGCTTTGCCCTTCACAGACGCATCACCTGCGCCTGCCAGCGTGGTGATGAGCAAACCGAGCAACGTGCCGCCGAAGAACGTGAAGCCGATGATCGAAAGCGGCGTCCAGAAATTATTCCACGTAGGAATGGTGGGGATCGCATACGCAAGCCCGATGAAGAGCGCGGCGATAAGGCCAAGGATGCCTGCCACTAGCGCAAAGCCCTTGCGGGCGCTGTTGTTCTTCAAGCCGCCAGCAAGTGCGACGATCCAGTACACTGCCGCCACGATCATGAAGATACCAAATGCGGTGATCTCGTTAGCAAGTGGCGTTGAGCCGACCGTGTTCGCGATATTGAGCGCATGCCCCGGGTTCGCCAAATGGAAGAACGATGCGATAAGGCCCACCAATGCCACCAAGAGCGGAATGATGGTCAAACGATCGATCTTCTTGAGCTGGTCTTTCGAAAAATCTGCGAAGCAGAACGAAAGCGCGAGCATGAAGAACGCACCCGCACCGAGAGGCGCTAGCGTTGTGAAAAAAGTGAGTGGGAATTCATGTACTGCGAGTTCCATGCTTACTGCACCTCCTTAGGATTAGCAACATGCGCCTTCGATGCCGCAGGATCGAGCGCTGCTGGCGAAGGCTTTATCGTGATGTTGGGGTGCGTGTAAGACGCCGAAGGCATCGGATGGATCTCTGCCGTGTCGCCATACTTCTTGCGTAGCTCGTCGATCGGACCAAAGTCGAGCGCACGCAACGGACACGACATGACGCATATCGGCTGCAAACCTTGATTGAGGCGCTCTTCACACCCATTGCATTTGACCGAGTAGCCAAGCTCGCGACTGACCTTAGGCGCGTTGTAAGGGCATGCCATGACGCAATAGCCGCAGCCAACGCACTTGGTCTCATCTACGAGCACCAAGCCACGCTTGCCTTCCTTGTGCATTGCCGTGGTGGGGCAAACGCTCACGCAGGCGGGATCATCGCAATGATTACACGCCATGGAAAGGTGATAGAACAAGCAATCGGTGGTGTAGATATCGTCTGCTTGCTTTTCCCAGGTGCCGCCTTCAAGGTCGTACACCTTGCGGTAGGCAACATCGAGCGCGCTGTCTTTGTAGTCTTTACAGGCCATCACGCACGTTTTACATCCCGTGCAACGGGAGTTGTCATAATAAAAACCATACTGAACCATGATGCACCTCCCTAAGCCTTAGTAACTTCAGCGATGATGGAATTGGAAGGGCCATTGCCATGAGCCAAGGGTGAAGGCACATAGGTGGTAAGCGTATTGATGCAGCCACCCTTGTCGAGCTTGTTGCCCTTCATGTCGGCATCGTGCCAGAAGCCCTGTGGCATAGCAACGACGCTCGGCACGATACGGCTCGTGACGTGCGCTTCGATCTCAACTTCACCTGCCGGGCTCTTCACGCGCACCTTGTCGCCGTCGTGAATGCCACGCGGATCGGCATCGAGTGGATTGATCCACAGGCGATGGCGATTGTAGTCCTTGAGCACTTCGAGCGAACCGAACGAAGAGTGGGTACGCGCCTTGTCGTGCCAACCCGACATGTAGAGCGGGTATTCGTCGGTAACGGCACCATAACCTTCCACGCCCGGATCGAAGATCGGAATAGGCGAGATCACCTGACCTTCCGTAAGGCGGCCTTCCAACTCGCGATCCTCTGCGATCTTAGCGAGCGCTTCGGAGTAGATTTCGATCTTGCCCGAAGGCGTGTTCCAGGGATGACCCACGGGGTCCTTGACGTTCTCTTCGAAGGCGATAGCGGTAGGAAGCTTACGCTTGTAAACACCCTGCTCAAGGATGCCTTCCCAGCTGGGAAGCTCGGGGTCTGCCGCAGCGCCTGCCTTGTAGAGCTCTTCGATCCATTCGTCCTGGGTCTTACCGAGCGTGAACTTATCACGCACGCCGAGCTTTTCAGCGATGTCGGCATGAACGTCGTAGATCGGACGGCACTCGAACGGCGGCTCCTGCGCCGGACCACCCACGGTAACACCCCAGTAGTACTCGGAGTAGCCGTTGGTGGACATGTTGAGCTGCTCGGCGCGCATGGCGTCGGGAAGCAAGATGTCGCAGTATTTCGCGGAGTCAGTCATGAACGTATCGCAACCCACGATGAACTCGCACTTGCTCTCATCGGAGAGCACCTCGTAGACCTTGTTGATGTCACCATGCTGGTTAGAAATGCAGTTGCCCGCATAGTTCCAGAGCATCTTGATGCCATTCTTCGGCTTCTCGATCTTGGCCGCAGCTGCCGCCATTTCGGGATTCTGCGCGCCCATGAACAGTGCGATCTCATCAGTTGCATCGAGTTCCTTCTGGAAGTCTTTGCCCTCGTCGATGCACTTGAGCCACGAATAGCAGCTGATCTTGGCGTTCACCATGTTCATCGGAGCGCCATTCGGGTCTTCGTCTGATGCGGGCAAGCTGCCAACCGGAGCTCCCGGAGGTTCTGCTTCGCGCATGCCAGAGTTCGTGCCCGGCTTGCCAAGGTTGCCTGTGAGCAGGGCGAGCATGCAGACTGCACGCGTTGCCGATTCGCCGTTGGAGTGGCGCTGAAGGCCCCAACCCTGAACCACGAAGACCGCTTTTGCGTCGTGGATCTTGGCAGCTAGTTCGCGAATCTTCTCCGCGGGAACGAGCGTGATCTCTGCAGCCCATTCAGGGGTCTTCTCGACCTTGTCATAACCGAGGCCCATGATGTAGTCGTGATAGGACTTGTTCTGGCCCTTCGCAGAAGCCGGCATCGTCTCTTCGTCGTAGCCTACGCAATACTTGTGCAGGAAGTCGAGGTCAACCCAATCGTTCGTGATAAGTTCGTGCGCGATACCCGCAACGAGCGCCGCGTCGGTGCCCGTACGGATCGGCAGCCATTCAGATGGATAGCCCGCCGCAGTTTCGTTCAGACGATAATCGATGTGGATGATCTCGGGTCCTGCTTCACGCACCGTGTTGTAGTCCCAGACCACATTCGCGCCGCCCATGCGGTTGTCGGCGGGGGAATTGCCGAACATCAAGACCAGGTCGGCGTTTTGTGCCTGATCGACCGATGAAGCAGAGATGTTCTCATAAGGTGATACCCCGACGCCATACATGAACGGCATCACATATTGGTGCATGCCCGTTGAATAGTCGCCATACATGGGCAAGTAGCCGCCTACGCAGTTGAGCAAACGCTCGACCGAACGCCCGGTTGCTGAATACATGCCCGTTGCGTAGTTCACATAGATGGAATCGTTTCCGTAGGTGTCGATGGTGTAGCGAATCTTGTCGGCAATGGTCTTGATCGCTTCGTCCCAGCTGATGCGCTCGAACTTTCCTTCACCGCGAGCGCCTACGCGCTTCATCGGATACTGGAGGCGATCCGGATTGTTCACCCACTGACGCATAACGCGACCGCGCAAGCAGGCGCGCGCTTGGAAATCATCGTTTCCGATATCGTCGGTGGTCATGTATTGGATCTTGCCGTCTTTGGTATGCCAGTGGAAAATGCAGCGTCCACCGCAGTTGACGTTACATTGGCTCCAAACGAGCTTTTCCGGCGTGTCGGCATGCGCAGGTTCAACGTTACTGAATACAGCTTGTGATGCCGCCATGGTTCCGCCTGCTGCAGCTAATGCGCCCAAAGCTCCGGTGGCCTTCACGAACGTACGACGTGAAACGGCCGGAAGCATATCAGACATAGCTCTCCCCTTTCTTCCCTTGTTGCGAGCAGAACGCCCTTCCCCAAAGGCATACCGCTCAACCCTTCTCTTCTGAAGCGTTAACCACAGCTGTGAGCACGCATGATGCCTCGCATTTGTGGTTACGCTCCACCCTCTCATGCATAGAAAGGGACATCTTTAATTCTAGTGTTGTTCCTCGATAAACTTCCGCATACGCAGTAACCATTTACCCACAGAAACGCCATTCATTATTCTATTTTGAGAATAAAATGCTTTACTTCGCTGAAGTGGGGCATTACGTGCGTTTGTTTTACAATAACGAGCATCATGTCGCATGCCTTTGCCTGGCATGCTGCAAAAGCGAAGCCTGGACGATCTGGAAGTGAACATGCCCTCTCTCCTCGATGCCGCAGAAGCGTTTTCCAAGCTAGGAAAGAAGTCTGTCGAAATCGACCAGGCGGCCTGCGTGCGCGTGCGTCATCGTCACGCGAGCTGCATGGCGTGCTTTCAGGTTTGCGCGCACGAAGCGATCGCGCGCGACGATGATGGGTTGCTTGTCATCGACAATCACCTCTGCACGGGCTGCGGCGCCTGTGCAAGCGTTTGCCCAACGAGTGCACTGCAGCTTGTCGAAGATGTTCCCGAGCTTGTTCAGGCTGCGATCGAGAGTGTTGCCGAACAGGCGGACGCCCTGCAAGATGATACGGACCCGAGCAGCGCAGGCGGCCTTCACGCCGAGAGACCCTGCGACGCGCTCACGATAAGCTGCGAATATCTGCGCAACCAAGAGGCTGCACGCAGCACCGAACCAGCAGACAGAGCGGAAGCAGGCGACGCGCTTGTTGTTCCCTGCCTTGCCGCGCTTGATGAATCCACTATCATCGCCACCTCCTGCGCGGGCGTTGAGCTTCGCTATCGCAGTGCCGATTGCGCCATCTGCCCGAATGCGCAGGGCAGTCTTATCGCGGAAGTGAGCGAACAGGCCGAGCATTTGCTCGCAGCGCTCGTAGATGCTTCACCGTACGGGCTTTCGCTCCCTGGCAACGCGCGTGCGATCGCCCCCCAATGGACGATCGTCGAGGCAGAGAGCGAAGAAGCGTCTCGCGCCAACACCTCTCCCGAACTGTCGCGACGCGGCATGTTCGATCACTTCGTTCACCGCACGACCGATTCGATCGCCGAAGCTGCGGTAGGAACATTCTACGTAGGTGCAGAAACACAGCGCGAAAAGCCCGCGCTCGCACAGAGTCTGCTCGCCCGCAAGGGCTTGATGAAGCGCGTTGAACCTGTGCGCAATGAGCGTATTCTGAACGAACTCTATCGTATCGACCCTGCTTGGGCAGAAGCCACGTTGAACGCGGAAGATGATATCCATCTTCCAACTCGCCTTTTTGGGAGCGTGCGCGTTTCTGAAACCACTTGTGATCTTTGTGGCATCTGCATGACCTTCTGCCCCACGGGAGCGTTACGTGGTGTGGCAAACGAGCCAGTGAATTCATTCGTGGCACTTACGCGCAACACAGAAATTCATGGGCAACTGGACTTTCGCGCAAACGATTGCATGGCTTGCCAACTTTGTACCGACATCTGCCCGCATGATGCGCTTGAGCTCCAGCGCGGGATCCGAGAGTGCGACCTCTTCGCGCTCGAGCCACGCACTCTCATCAAAAGATGACAAACTACTCAGTCGTTCGTCACCTGAGCAATTCGTCTAGCAGGCTGGCAGCTTGTTCGTCGAGTTGCTTTTGCAGTTCTTCGTAGATGGCGATCAAGCGGCGTGCTTCAGGCGTGAGCTCGGAACCCTTGTTTCCTTTGCGCCTCAACAGCTGGATGCCGAACGATTCTTCGGCATGCTTCAAAATGCTCCATGCCTTGGAGTACGCCATCCCCATCTCTGCTGCCGCCTTGTTGAGCGACCCCGTTTCATCTACGAGCTTGCACAGGCTCACGATACCTTTCCCCAGCGCCGGAGTGTGTTCTTCGGTGTTCTTGGCTTTGATGATGAGTTTGACCTCGACTTCGAAATCGCGGGGATCCATGCGTGCTCCAATCTGGTTGTAACCATATTGTAAAACGAAGAGAGCTCTCTTCGCGCCAAGTTGATCTATTATTCTTATTCGAGAATATATTCTCAATCGAGAATAATTAAAATCGGGAAGCACCGGGAAGGATGAAGATGGAACAGACCAAACCACACGCGAAGAAAGCGCTCGCGTTCCTTGCGATCATCGTGAGCCTCTTGGCTGCTTGCCTGCTTGCAGGCTGCAGCAGCTCGAACTCGCAAGAAAAGGTCGAGCTCGAGATCTATGCAGCGAATTCGCTCACCGACGCGATGAACGAAGCGCAGGAAGCCTACACCAAAGAGAATCCGAACGTAACCTTCAAAGATTCGCAGTATGAAGCATCCGGCACGCTCGTGCAGAAGATCGAGGCAGGTGGCGCACCTGACATCTTTATCTCAGCGAACAAGAAGAACATGGATAAAGTGGTCGAAGACGGCAAGATCGGCGAAGATAAACCCTTCGATCTCTTCGCGAACGACCTCATTATCGTGACCGCTGAAGACTCCGACATCGATGAGCTCGATCTGGCGCAGGCCTGCGATGGCAGCTACACCATTTCCGTAGGCGATAAGAACGTTCCTGCAGGCACCTATGCCAAGCAGGCGCTCTACACCGTTGGTTGCTACACTAACGAAAGCGGCACCGATGGCGAGATCACCGGCCCGATCAAGAGAAAGGTCACCGAAGCCGATAAGGTCGGTTCGGTCTGCTCGTATGCTCAGTCTGGTGAAGTCGATCTGGGCTTCGTCTACAGTTCCGATGTTATGCGCTACGGTGGCGTGAAGACCGTTTGCACCCTGCCAGCTGATACCCATCAGCCCATCGTCTACCCTGCTGCCGTGCTGAAGGATTCAGCGCACGCTGAGGCTGCAGCTGCGTTCCTCACCTGGTGCCAGGAAAGCCCTGAGGCTCAGAAGATCTGGCAAAAATGGGGATTTGAACTCGCTTGATCATGAATTCTGTCGGCAAACAGAACACCTTTTGGCTCGCGCTCATCTTGGGTACGAGCCTTCTTTTCGGCGCGTTCTCGCTATGCGGGAGCATGCCTACGTTTGCCTATGGTGCACCTGCTGAATCGGCTCAAACAGGCGGTTCGGCACAGGCGCAAGATGCCAATGCGAGCACGGCTTTCCAGGATGTTGAAGTATCTTCTGAAGGAAGTTCAGCGCGCACTTCCGACGTCGATTTCGCACTCTCGGATTTCTCCCGTGTCGAGAAAGGCTCGAACCGCCCGATCGAAGGCACGTACCAGGGCTATTGCTACTTGATGGACGCGCCTGCCGATTCTCTTTGCTTGGTTGACTTGTCGGGTGTGGTGGTGGTCTACGTTCCTGAGGCGCTCGCAAAACAGAACGGGCTCGACCTTGCAAACGAACAGACCCAGGCCAGCCTCAAGCTCCTATTCAGTGCGCTCGATTCCTATGATGCCCAAGGTAATTCCGTTGTGAAGAACGATGCGGAATGGCTGTTCACGAGCAAGCAGGCCTTCACCACGCACGGCCTTACGATCGGCTTTTCCCAGGAATATAAACCAGGCTATTTCTACACCTCCGTCCAAACCGACACGGGCGCAGATGTGATGGGTGAAGAAAGCCCCCTTGCTACCGATGCGAACCTGCGCCTCGCGCATGTCGATTACGCCAACCTACAGGCGAGCGATGCGGTGGCCATCGCGGCGGCTCCTTCGGCCTTCGAACAACTTGGCAGCTTCTTCCAGACCCTCGACTGGTCGCCCCTTCTGGTCACGCTCAAGACCACGGGCACCGCTATCATCTTCATCTTCATCTTGGGGTTGCTCGCTGCTTGGTGGACGCTGCGCTTGAAGCCGCGCACCCAAAGCATCATGGACGCGATCTTCACGATCCCGATGGTGCTACCACCCACGGTCTGTGGCTTCCTGTTGCTCATGTTCTTGGGACGCAACACCCCCGTTGGCGCATGGTTCGACCAGATCGGGTTCCCGCTCGTCTTCAGCTGGCAGGCGACCGTTATCGCAGCGGTGGTCGTGGCCTTCCCGCTCATGTATCGCTCGGCACGCGGCGCCTTCGAGTCGATCGATGCCGATATGCTCGATGCTGCCCGCACGCTCGGCTGGAGCGAAGGACGCATCTTCTTCCGACTCATGCTGCCGCTTGCCTGGTCTTCCGTGGCTGCCGGCACCATGCTCGCCTTCGCACGCGCGCTCGGTGAGTTCGGCGCAACGCTCTTTCTGGCGGGCAACTATGCAGGTATCACGCGCACCATCCCCATCGCCATCTACTTCGAATGGATGGGTGGCAATATCGAGGCGGCGTTCTTCTGGACGATCGTGGTGATCATCATCTCCTTCGCGGTGATCTTCGCGATCAACCTCTGGAGCAAGCGCACGACGAAGTATCGTCGTAAGGAGGTGGAACTGTGAGTCTGGTGGTCGACATCGAGAAGCACTACGGCACCTTCGATCTGGAAGTTGCCTTTGAAGCGGCGCACGAAACGCTCGGCTTCTTGGGCGCCTCTGGGTGTGGCAAGTCGCTCACACTGCGCTGCATCGCCGGTGTTGAAACGCCTGATGCAGGTAAGATCGTCGTGAATGGCAAGACGTATTTCGACAAGGCTCCTGGCAAGAAGGCATCCGTGAATCTTTCTGCGCAGGAACGCAAGAGCGCGCTGCTGTTCCAGAATTACCAGCTCTTCCCGAACCTTACCGTGAAGGCGAATATCGCAGCGGGCATTCCGCGCGAGGTGCTCAAGCGAAACGGTGATGCGCTCATCGAGCGTCAACTCACGCGCTTCGGGCTTCGCGGGCTGGAGAAGCGCTACCCCCTGCAGCTTTCCGGTGGTCAGCAGCAACGCGTGGCGCTCGCGCGCATGCTCGCCGCCCAGCCCGCGATCCTCATGCTCGACGAACCGTTCTCTGCTCTCGATGCGCACTTGAAGAGCGAGCTTGAACAGAGCTTGCTCGATCTGTTCGCCACCTATGAAGGAACCATCCTCTATGTTTCGCACGATATCGATGAGGCGTTCCGTTTCTGCGATCGCATTGCGGTGGTGAGCGATGGCACGATCGATGAGATAGCGCCCAAGGATGAGCTCGTGCACGAACCGCGAAGCTTGGCAGCGATCCGGCTTTCGGGTTGCAAGAACACCACCCCGGCACGCTATGTGAGCGATCATCGCGTATACCTACCTGAATGGGGCGTGGAGATGGAAACGAAGCGCGTGGTCCCTCATGACGTAGCCTGGCTTGGCGTGCGCGCCTACCACATCAAGCAGGCGCGTGAAGGTGCCGCGGCATCGAACGCGCAGCCCAATGTGTTCAGGATGCGCTGCGACCGTGTGAGCGATTCGCGTTTCGAGCGTGCCGTCATGGCTGCGTTCGTCGACGAGAAGGGAACTCAGCTTCCCACGGCTCTTCACCTGCAGAGCACGCAGGATAGCAAAGTGCGCACCCCAGCACCGCCAGAAAATACCGAGCAAGCATTCCTCAAAAGTCATGTACGATGGAATATCGACAAGCACATTACCGCCGATAACGCTCTGCCTGAGAGAGGAGACTGCGTGTTTCTCACCTTCCCTCCTGAAGCGCTCTATGTGGTGACCCATTAGTCACCTTGCGCAAAGGGAAGCCGAAACACCCTGCTAGTCCTATGAAAGATCGCTTTGGACGCAACATAGATTACCTGCGCATCTCGCTCACCGACCGGTGTAATTTGCGCTGCGTATACTGCATGCCCGAAGCAGGCGTTGAAACCCGCGAACATGATGAGATCCTCTCCTTCGAAGAGATCGTGCGTGTGGTGGAAGTGGCTGCACGTTGCGGCATCAAGCACTTGCGCTTCACGGGCGGCGAGCCGCTCGTGCGTAAAGGAGCGCAGGACCTGATCGGCGCTTGCAAGAATGTCCAGGGCATCGAAGATGTGGCGATCACCACCAATGGTGTTCTCCTGCCACGCTTCGCAAGCGAGTTGAAGGCAGCAGGGCTTTCTCGCGTGAACATCTCGCTCGATTCGCTCAACCCCACCACTTATCGCACGCTCACCCGCTGTGGAAACTTGGACGATGCACTTGCGGGCATCCATGCGGCACTCGATGCTGGCTTCGATCCGGTGAAGATCAATACCGTGGTCATCCGCAGCATGAACCAAGATCTGGCTGCGTTCGCGCGCCTCACGAAAGAGCTCCCGCTCCATGTGCGCTTCATCGAATACATGCCGCTTGGTTCGACCTGTTCTTCCGAGGTTGCTCACTGGGATGAGAGCGAGGTCATTCCCTTGCCCGAGCTGATCGAGGCGCTCACTACAAGCTGCATTGAGGCTGGTCTGGGTGCTCCCTATCCGCTCGACAATGCAGACCAGCGCGCACTTGCGCCCGCTGGCTGGGGGCCTGCGCGTTACTGGAAGCTTCCCGACTCAAGCGGAACGATCGGGTTCATCACTTCGGTGTCCGACCATTTTTGTGCTTCTTGCAATCGCTTGCGCCTTACCGCAGATGGGAAACTGCGCCTGTGCCTTTTTTCCGATGAAGAGCTCGATGTAAGGGCGGCGCTTCGCGAAGGCACCATAGAAGATGTTGAAGCGTTGTTCTGGCAAGCCATGAAGCAAAAGCCCGAAAGCCACGCTGCGCGAACCGGCACCGTACGCGAAATGGTCCAAGTGGGTGGCTAAGCGCTAGAATAGACGCGAACGATACGAACGCACGTCGAAGAGGAACCGATGGCAGACGAATTGAAGCTGAATCACTTAACTGAACAGGGCAATGCCCACATGGTCGATGTGTCCGAAAAAGCCGAGACCAAACGCATTGCCATTGCTGAGGGCTTCATCACCATGCAGGCTGGAACGCTCGCCACCGTGCTTTCTCACCGCGCGAAAAAAGGCGACGTTATCGCGACTGCGCGCATCGCTGGCATCATGGCAGCGAAGAAGACGAGCGAGCTCATCCCGCTCTGCCATCCGGTCATGCTCACTAATGTTACTATCGATCTGCTTCCCATCTGGGGAGATGATGCACCCGCGACCGAAAAGCAGGCGAGCCACGCAAGCGGACCGCACCCTTGCGGCATCCATGTGGTAGCGCAGGCTTCGCTGGTAGGAAAGACTGGCGTTGAGATGGAAGCGCTCACGGCCGCTTCGGTTGCCTGCCTTACCATCTATGACATGTGCAAGGCGATCGATCGCGGCATGGAGATCGGCGAAGTGCGCCTCGTGCACAAAGAAGGCGGCAAGAGCGGTGTTTGGCACCGCTCGTAGCGGTGGGTCCTTCCGCTCTTAAGAATAAGACCTCTGAAACGAATTCACTTCTTGATAAAAGATTCCATCTTATTGATAGCTTTTAAACTATTTGCTGAATTTCTCAATGAATTGTGAAGCTGGAAGAACGAAGGAATACATCTGATAAGCGCTATAGATCGGTTGCTTCAATAAAAACTGAATACCCGCCGGGCGCTCTTTATACTCATTCTTATCAGGCTAGCTCTCCAAGAAAAGATTCAAGGTGCTTGAACAAGTCATGATTCAAAGAATAGTGCATCCATCGACCGTCTTTTCTTGATTTGACCAAACCGCAACTACTCAGAAGCTTCATGTGATGAGACAATGTTGGCTGCGCTATGTTAAGAGTGTCGAGCAAGTTACAAGCGCATATCTCTTCTTGCTTAGCAATGAGCATAACGATGCGCAATCGATTTTCATCTCCAAGAATCTTGAATACCTGCGCGGCATCCTTTGAAGTCATTGCTAAACCTCTATCCTCACATAGTTCGATATTTCTCTATATTCTCTTACGAATGATGCTCGGTCAAGAAACTTACTTACTCTGTAGTGCAACAAAGCAGCTTTTCGACCTCATCAACTTTGAGCACCTTTCCCTGCGAGACGATTTTCCCGTTCACGAGAAGCGCAGGCGTGGACATGACTCCTGCCTCAGCTATCGCGGCTGGGTCTGTGACGTATTCGACGCCCACCGAACCGTCTGCCTTCGAAGCAGCAGCCTGGGCGTTCTCGTGGAGCTGGTGGCAGCGCTTGCATCCCGGGCCCAGCACCGTGAGCGTGATAGATTCCGCCCCAGGCGCATCGCAGGCGTCCCCGCAGTCGCACGGCGCAGCGATATCGCCCTCGGGCAGCTCCACGATCTCCATCTCGCAGCAGCAGCTCTCCTTCTTTTCTTCCTTGCCGAATATCTTTCCGAAAAGTCCCATTTCTATATCCTTTCTCTTAAGGGTCTCCTGTCTTTGTTTTGCCCGCATGACATCACGGCATAATGAGCGTGAATGCGAAGCCGGTGCCTATGGCAACGAGCAGGATGCACAGTACGAACGTCACCACCATCGGCTTCTTGAATATACTGTTCAGAAGCGAGACCTCGGGGATGGAGCACCCGGCACCGCCCAGTATGAGCGCGATGACGATGCCCGAGGACACGCCCTTCTCCATGAGGATGCCCGCGATCGGGATCATCGTCTCCACACGGATGTACATGGGTATGCCGATCACTGCGGCGAGCGGGATGGCCCAGAGGTTGTCCGCGCCCGCGAATCCCTCAAGAAGCTCGGTCGGCACGAACCCGTAGATGAACGCCCCGATGCCTGCGCCGAGGAGCAGCCAGCCGAAGACACCCTTGAACAGCCCAACGGCATCCGTAAGGGCGTACTTGCAGGCCTGCGCTTGCTTCTGCCAGAACGTTCCCTTCAAGTTCTCCCATGTTGCCTCGTCGCCCCCGCAGCATCCACCCTTAACGGCAACGTTCTTGATGTAGCGCGAGAACCCGATCGCGTCGAGCACGAGCCCCGCGCATACCGCGAACGCGAAGGTAATGACGGCGTAGACCGCCGTTGGCACGGGACCGAAGAACACGAGCAGGAGCGCGATTATCGCGGGGTTAAGTATCGGGGAGGTCATCAGGAACGAGATAGCTCCTGAGAAGGGCGCGCCGCTCTTGAAGAGGCCCACCAAGACGGGGATGGTGGAGCACGAGCAGAACGGCGTTACCGCGCCGAGCGCAGCGCCCAGAATCGCGTTGGTCACCTTGTGTGGACGCGAAAGTATGCGCTTGATGCGGTCCTTGGACACCCACACTTGCAGCAGGGCTACGAAGAAGCTTATGGCGACGAAGAGCAGGAACAGCTCTCCAAACAGGTAGACGAACGTGCCTAGGACGTTAAGCAGGTTCTCCACGGTGAATAAGCTATCGAACATTTCCATCTCCTTGGAGGCCATCGGGGCTGACAGGAAGGAGCTTGGAGCTCGAACATCCGCCGACCGAGACCTCGCGAATCAATTTGTCAGTTACCGTTTGCGAGGCTGGCAGGCTCACACCGACCTGCACCTGTACCTCCTCTTACATCTGCACATGGCAGTCTCCTTCACGCGAACAGGGGCTGTAGCCAGTTGAACACATAGCCGCTTATGATCATTCCGACGAGACAAAGACCAATGAATGTAGCAAGCAACTTCGGCTTGACCACGCGTGAAAGCATGGTGAGCGATGGAATCGACAGTACGGTAACGCTCATCATAAAAGCGAGTATGGTGCCAAGGCCGACACCCTTCTCAAACAACGCTTCTGCAATAGGAATGGTCCCAAAGATATCAGCATAGATCGGTGCGCCAACGAGCGTGGCAAGCACGACTGCAAACGGGTTGCCATCACCAAGAATTGCCTCGATGATTTCTTGCGGAATCCAATTGTGAATAAGCGCGCCTATCGATACGCCAATAAGAATGAACGGAAACACTTTGCGGAAAGTCTCACCAGTTTGCCCAAGAGCATAGGATATACGTTGCTTTTTCTTCAGGCTTTGCACCTGTGCAGCATCAAGTGGTTCACCCCGCACAAAGTCAGCGACCTGATCCGACATCTTCAATTTCTGAATGATCGAACCTCCCACAACCGCAATGATAAGACCAACGATCGTATAGATAAAAGCAACGTGCGGTCCAAAGATACTCATGATGAGAACGATTGAGGCAATGTCTACCATGGGAGAGGATATGAGAAAAGAAAAAGTAACGCCAAGGGGCAAACCCGCACGCGTAAAAGCAATGAACAACGGAATGGACGAACAGGCGCAGAAGGGCGTTACCGTTCCGAGCAGCGCCCCCACCACGTTGCCACTAAAACCTTTGAAACGCCCAAGAATGCGCTTGCTTCGTTCGGGTGGAAAGTAGCTCTGAATATAGCTGATGATGAAAATCATCACACAAAGCAATATAACGATTTTTATGGTGTCATAGATAAAAAAATGAAGGGTTCCACCCCATCGAGACGAAGCATCCAGACCAAGCGCATCGATGAATATCGCAATCAGATCCGAGAGCCACTGCATCTTAAGAAGTTGATCCATTAAGAACGATCCAACAGCGTCCATATTTCCCCTATATATTTATAATCATCAATATAACGTATTTTAATAATATTGATAGATTTATATATGTCAATATATTAGGAACGACACAGCACTTCGGTTTGGCTGAAGAGCTTTTATTCGGTGTTAGTGGCCTTGCCCATCCATCATCGCAAGCGCGTGCTCGAGCACCTCGTTCACGGCCTCCCAGTTCTCGCGCACTGCTTTTTCACTTCCCGGGAAGTTGATCACGAGCGTCTTGCCACGCTGCATGCACACCGCACGTGAGAGCATCGCGCGGTTAGTGAACTTCATGCTATAAGCGCGCATGCCTTCGGCGATGCCGGGAACCGGACGGTCGCACACATCTTCGGTGGCCTCTGGTGTTACGTCGCGCGGAGAAAGCCCCGTGCCGCCACACGTGATGACGACATCAGCTTCGAAACGACCGCACGCTGTCACGATCGCTTGCGCAATGAGCGAGCGTTCATCGGTCGTTACGACATGCGAAACGCACGTCCATCCTTTTTCGGCGATAAGCTCTTCGAGCACGTTGCCCGCCGTATCGGTCTCAAGCGTACGCGTATCTGAACAAGTGATTATTGCGAACTTCATGAGATAACGCTCCCTTCCTCAACGTCGAGCAAGATGCACTCGACTTGCGCACCCGCTGCAACACGCTTACCCTCTGGCACCCCTGCTGGCAGCACCGCCAGGCAATTTCCTCGTTGAAGCGTGCCGAATAGGCCTGAATTCTGGTTCTTAGCAGGCACGACTACGAGCTTGCCTTCTTCATCATGCGTAAGCGTAGCGCGCAAGAGCAGCACACGCCCATCCTTCTTCTTGCGATCCTTCGCGAGCGTTGCCTTCACACGTGGGCGCTCGAAAGTGGTGAAGCCCTGCATCTTGCGCAGCGCTGGACGAATGAACATCTCGAAGCCGCAGTAAGCTGCTGCTGGATTGCCCGAAAGACCGAAGACCGGAACGCCCTCCACGAAGCCGAAGGCCTGAGCTTTGCCAGGGCGCATGTTCACAAGCGTCATCTCAAGCGCACCCATCTGCTCGATCACGTCTTTGATGAAGTCGTAATCACCATTCGATGCACCGCCCGAGGTAACCACGAAATCATGATTCATGAGCGCGGTTTCCACAGCATCGCGGATCGCGATGAAGTCGTCTTTGACGATCGGGAAAATAGTAGGGATACCGCCAGCTTCTTTCGCACAAGCAGCCAGCGCATAGGCATTGCCGTCGCGAATCTGCCCAGGACCAGGCACGACCGTAGGCTCGACCAGTTCACTGCCGATCGAGATGATGGCCACCTTGGGGCGACGATAGACCGGAACCTCCATGATGCCGCAGCTCGCGATGAAACCGACCCCTGCCGCACGAATCACTTCGCCTGCATGGATCGCCACTTCGCCACGCGCGATCTCTTCGCCTGCTTCACGGACGTTGCTGCGCAGCGCCGTAGGTTCCGTGAACGCAACGCAAGATCCCGCACGGCCATCGCCTCCTTCGTAATCGACCAGCTCGTATTTGACGACCGAATCGGCGCAAGCGGGCACGGGAGCGCCCGTCATGATACGCACGCATTCATCATGTGCCAGATCGCCTTCATAGGTGGAACCAGCGGGGATCTCCGCAACGACCTTCAGCTTCACAGGAGCATCTACTGTTGCGCCTTCGATCTGTGCTGCTTTGAGCGCGAAGCCATCCATGGCTGCATGGGCGAACGGCGTGATATCGATATCGCTGGTGAGGTCTTCGGCAGCCACGCGCCCTACCGCATCAACAAGACTCACCTGCTCAACTTCAAGCGGATGGATGTTCTTGAGGACGATCTCGCGTCCTTCTTCGATGCTCACCATCTCTAGATCTTTCATCATTTCCCCTTCTTGATGTTCCCTATGATTCCTTATGATTCCCTTTAGACCAGGTGCTCTACAGATCGTGTTGCGCCTTCAAGTACGTGCGCATCGAATAGAGCGTTATGTCGCTGCGATTCACCACGCCCACGATCTTGCCTTTGTCGAGCACGGGCACCTTCTTCAAATGATTATCGCCGAGCACGCGGCAAACTTCGGGAAGCGTAGCAGAAAGGTTGATTCCCACCACGCCTTTCGTTGCCACGTCCATCACGTTCATGCGCATGAGCGCGGCAAGCTTCTCGTCGAAGGTGTCGTTGTCGTTCGAGGCCTGCATGATCATGACGATCGGATCGGTGTAGAGATGGCTGCGCTTGGAAAGGAAGCGCATGATGTCGCCATCGGAAACGAACCCGACCGCGCGTCCTTCGCTATCCACGACTGGCGCCGCGCTGATCTTGCGTTCGACGAGCACACGCATTACATCGAGCACCGAAGAGCTTTCGGGCACCATGAACACATCGGTCTTCATAATCGATGCGAGCACGCTCTGCTTCTCCTGCTTATCCAGGTCGACCTTCGTTTCCGCATCGCCGTTCTTCACGAAGATGAGCACAAGGATGAATCCGATAGCGCAGAGCACCGCAGAAACCCCGAATGCGGCATCCACGCCGTGCACGCCGGCAAGCGTCGTGGATTCGGTTGCCATGAGCGAGACCGACACCATCGCGAACACCGAGGTGAGGATAGCGGTTCCCAGCGAGCCCGCGATCTGGCGGAAGGTGTTGTTCACCGAGGTACCATGGTTGATCAGGTCGTTAGGCAGCGCGTTCATCGCCCAGGTGGTGATGGTCATGTTGATGAGCGCCATGCCAAAAAGGCGGATAGCCATGACAACCGCCACGTAGACAAGGCTCACTTCAGGCCCTAGGAAGGCGAGCATGACCGTGCCGATCGTGAGCATGAGCGTGCCCGTAACAGCGAGCACACGCGGTCCGTGGCGGTCGAACCAGCGTCCTGCGATCGGGCCCATGATGCCCATGATGAGCGCACCGGGCAAGAGTACGAGACCGGATTCGGTGGCAGAATAGCCAAGCAGTGATTGCAAATAGATGGGCAGCAAGATACCCACGGAAAGGAGCGCCGCCTGCACGACCATGCCGATGATCGTGCCCATCAAGAAGATCTTGTTGGCAAGCACCCGCACGCGCAACATGGGGTGTTCCATCGAAAGCTGACGGCGGAAGAACAGCACGATCACCACGAGGCCGACAATGAGCGAGACGGAGAATTCGATGCCGAAACCGCCATTGCCGATGATGGAGAAGCTATAGAGCAGCGAGCCGAAGCCGAGCGTGGAGAGCACCACCGAAGGAACATCGAGCCTGGCATGCGCATGCTTTGCGGGGACGCGATCCATGGTGAAGGGTGTAACGAGCGCTACGATCGCCGCAAAGGCAGTTACCACATAGAACATGATGTGCCAATCGGCAGCATCGATGACCACACCAGCAGCCGTGGGGCCAATAGCCGGGCCGAAGGCCATCACGATGCCGAAGAGCCCCATCGCGAAGCCACGGCGCTCGATCGGGAACGTGAGCATGAGCACGCTCATGACCATGGGCATGAGAACACCCGCGCCCACTGCCTGAACGATACGACCAGAGAGCAATACCGGGAAATTCGGCCCCCAAGCAGCGAGAAACGAGCCGATCGCGAAGATCGACATCGAGAACAGGAAGAGATTGCGGATAGGAAAGCGATCGATCAGAAACGCGGTCACGGGAACCATGATGGCGTTCACGAGCGTGAAGCCGGTGGTGAGCCACTGACCTGTGGCGGCATTGATGCTCATGTCGACCATGATGGAAGGCAGCGCTGGCGCTACCACTGTTTGGTTGAGCACTGTCACGAACGTGCCCACTAAAAGCAGCACGATCATGACCGTCTGTCTGTGCGTTAATCCCAGGCGGTTGACCTTCGTTGTGGTCGTATTCGCCATGAGGGGTTACTCCGTTGGTTCTTCTTCGGAATCTAGTTTGAATTCAACACCGATCTTATCGATGCGCAGCGCATCCATTGCCTTAGCCGTGAAGGTGATCGTACGTTTATCGTGATGGATCTCGATCGAATCGCCTTCAGCGGGGATCTTGTCGATCAAGTCGAGCATGAGCCCTCCAACGGTCTCATAGTCGTAGATAGGCACTGGCTCGAAGCCGAGGAATTCCACGAACTGGTCGACCGGGAGCGAGCCATCGACCAGATAGCTGTTCTCGCCCACCTTCAGGATCTCGTCCTGATCGTCGTGAAGGTATTCGTCTTCAACGCTTCCGATGATCTGACCGATCACGTCGCTCATCGTAACGATACCCGACGTGCCGCCATGTTCATCGACCACTACAGCGATCTTGGTGTGCTTGTCCTGCATCATCTGCATGAGCTTGTCGAGCGCCAGGCTTTCAGGAACCGGATTGATGTCGCGAATGACCAGGTCGTCTTTAGTCGAATCAGGCGGCAAGCGATACGCATCCTTAATGTGTATGAAGCCGATGATGTTATCGGTGTTGTCCTTATGGACCGGATAACGCGTGAATTTATTCGCGCCCATGATCTCGAGGATCTCTTCTAGATCATCGTCGATGTCGATCGCGATCATGTCGGTGCGCGGGGTCATGATGGCTTTTGCGTCCTTATCATCAAGATCGAAGACATTATCGAGGATCTCGAACTGATCGGTAGCAAGCTCGCCGCTCTCTGCACTTTCTTCGAGCAGGATCTTGATCTCTTCTTCGGTATACGCCTGATGTTCGCTTGCAGTATCGTGACCGGTCAAGCGCATGATGCCATTAGTGGTGGAGTTGAAGAGCCACATGATGGGGTACGTGATGCGATAGAACCAGTAGAGCGGCGTGGCCGAGAAGAGCGCATAGCGTTCGGTGTTCAAGATGGCCATGGATTTCGGCACCAGTTCGCCAAGGATAACGTGCAGCGCTGTGATGATGATGAAGCCGATAGCAACCGCGATCGCGGAAACCGCTGCATCGGGCAACCCCAGCGCAGCAAGCGGCTCGTGGATCACGCTTGAAACAGCAGGTTCGCCCAACCAGCCGATTGCCAGCGAAGCGAGCGTGATGCCCAGCTGACAGGCAGAAAGATAGGCATTTACATTTTCGGAAATCTCTTTTGCTCGTTTCGCACCGCGTGCGCCTTCTTCAAGGAGAATATCGATCTGCGATTTCCTGACGCGCACGAGCGAAAATTCAGCAACAACGAAGAACGCATTCATCAGTAAGAAGAATGCGACTAAAAGTATACTGACAACAAACACCATTGAGGCTTACTACTCCTTAATAGGCTCTCTCTATGATTTTCCCTTAATCGTCTGTGCTGTTTTGCTTAACCATTGAATATACATCAAAACGTAACTAATGATCGGGAAGCATGCACCTCTTGTCTGTTTATTTTAGAGCTTCAATCTTTTCATTTCTCCGTTTTGTCTTGGTATTAGTAAAATCTACGATATGTCGACATTTTTTGAAAAGCTGGTGGCTGCTGTGCGCTTCCTCGGCCATTATCTTTGGATCGCCCTGAAAGCTCTTGGGCGATTCTTACTTTGGCTTGGTGCCCTGCTCGTGCGCTCTTTGAGCAACCTGATCACCTGGATTCGCCTGAACCTGCCACCACGCGTGCAGTTCATCTTGTTAGCAGTAGTGGTTGCGATCTTGATCGTGTTAGTTGCGCTCGTCTTCACCGGGCATGCTTGCACGTTCGCACCCGATTCCGAAGAGCCTGCAGAAGAGCAGCCGCCCGAGATCACTTACACGCCTGATGAGACCGACTATAGGCACATCGCGATCCAACCCGATACCATTACCTCGTTTTCACTCGTCGAAAGCGGCAATCAGATGTATGCCAGCCTTTCGGAAGATGAGAATCGCTCCATCACTGAAGACCTTTCATGGCTCGAAGCCGATAACGAAGACGTGGGCTTTTTGATCATGAATCTGAACACGGGTAGCGGGTTCTGCTACAACATCGACACGCGCATCTATGGGGCAAGCACCTATAAAGCACCCATAAGCGCGTTCCTCTGCGAAGAATATATCGACGGCGGAACGCTTAATAAATCTGCTGTGAGTAACCGTATCGAAGACGCGATCGTATGGTCAGACAATAATTCCTATCGTTCGCTCAAGCACAGCTACGACGGCTCGGACCACAACAATTGGCTTTCAGAGATGGGGATCGACCCCGCTAACTACATGGCCACCTTCCCCTCCTATTCCGTTCGCGATTCCGCAACGCTCTGGACGCACATCTGGGATTACCTAAACTCGGGCAGCGACACCGCCACCTGGCTTAAAGGGCTGTTCGAACGCACCGAAACCTCCTTCTTGCGCAACGGCGCCGTTGAAGCCGGGATGGATAACGCAACCGTATATAACAAAGCAGGCTGGTGCGTTTCAGAAAGTGGCAGAGAAGATGCTGTTAACGATGCAGGCATCGTAGTTGATGGCGATAACACTTATCTGGTGGTTGCTTTCACGAGCAGACCCGATTCCCCTACTGCTGAAGCGAATCTCTCGGCTTTGTTCGCTTCGCTTTTGAAGGCACGCCACTCTCTCGATGCTTCGAGCGCCACCTGGGATAATGTCGAGGTGGTCGAAGCGCCTGCTGAGGGCGAAGGCGATACTGGCGTCGAGTTGGCAGTAGATTCTCCAGATGAAGGATCGACCACAGCGGTTGTGAAATCTGGCGCTTCTCAGGGAGATTCGACGATCGTTTACGCATCGGATACGCTGCTCATCGCGAAAGCCCCTCGTCAACATGCCATTGCGGAGTGGCGCTGATGACCGCGACTGAAGCACCAGCCAAGACGAACGCGATCGCTGAAGCGCCCGAAAAGCCGCAAACCTTCACGTCAAAATTGCTGATGCTCACCTGGGTTTTTGCTGCAATGTCCTTGCTTGGGCTTGCGGGCGAGACCCTACAGCACTATATCGCCTTCAACGGCGATGTCGAAAGCCGTGCAGGGCTTTTGTGGGGGCCGTTCTCCCCCATCTACGGAACAGGGGCGTTCCTTCTTACCGTCTTCGCGCTCAGGCTCGATGGCGCCAAGTTCCACTCGAACTTCAGCATCTTCTGCATTGCTGCTGTGGTGGGTGGCGCAGTGGAGTATTTGGCGAGTTGGGCAATGGAGGAGTTTTGGGGCATCGTTGCCTGGAGCTACCTTGAAGCGCCTGGTAACTTCAACGGCCGCACCGACATCTTCCACATGGTCATTTGGGGAATACTCGGGCTTGTGTGGGTGCGCCTAGGCTACCCCTTCGTTAAGAAGATCTTCGCAAAGGTGAATACGGAGGGTCTTGCCTATCGTATCGTGACTTGGACACTCTTCGCGTTCCTCATGGTCGATATCGTTATGACCGTGGCTGTGATGCTGCGTGCCGATGCGCGCTGCCACGGCGTGGAGGCCACCACCCCCATCGAAACTGCCTTCGATACCTATTATCCTAACGAAGTGCTGCAAGCGCGCTTCGAGAACATGGGTGGCATCGGCCGCCCTGATTAAGGTAACAAACAGCCGGTCGTTCGTCACCTTTTAAGCTTTAGCGCCGTATTGGGCGTAATAGGAATCGATGGCTGCTTTGAGCGCATCATCGATGATGATCTTGCCCTGCACTTCTTTGTTGTACAGGCACTCGGTCACCTCTTCCATGGTTACGATGGCAGCCGTGGGAAACCCGTAGCGCTCCGAAACCTCATCGAGCGCACATTTCTTGCCTTCTTTGCCTACTTCCTGACGGTTGAGCGAGACCATAAGGCCCACCACTTCCACATCGGCCTGCGCCTTGATGATAGGATAGGTCTCTTCGATCGATTTGCCCGAAGTGGTCACATCCTCCACCATGAGCACACGATCGCCATCATGCAGGTCGCTGCCGAGCAAGATGCCCGTGTCGCCATGGTCCTTCACCTCTTTGCGATTGGAGCAGTAACGCACCTCTTTGCCATACAGCTCGTTCAGCGCCATAGCGGTGACCACCGAAAGCGGGATGCCCTTGTACGCCGGCCCGAACACCACATCGAAATCGAGTCCGAAATTCTGTTCGATAGCTTGTGCGTAGTAGATACCCAAACGGTGCAACTGATCGCCTGTAACGTAGGCGCCCGCATTCATGAAGAAGGGAGATTGCCTTCCGCTCTTCAGCGTGAATTCGCCGAACTTGAGCACATCGCTCTCGACCATGAACTCAATGAACTCTTCTTTGTAGGCTTCCATCAAAGCTCCCTCCGCATGCTTCTTCGTTGGTTGAATCGATGTTTCCATCTTACCAGCATCTTCTGAGGAATCTTCGGTCACCTTGAGATCAGCCGGGATGAGCTTCCAAACGATAAGCGCCGTAACAAAGATGATGATGCCACCGACAAGACAGGTCAGCACCTGCTTGTGTTAGGGGTCGTGTAATTTGACACCTTTTTCAAGGTGTCAAATTACACGACCCCTAACACAACACGAAACGCCCTGCCTCTTAGCGGGTGCGCAGGGGTTTCTTGCCCCAGTAGAGCCAGAAGAAGCGGTTCTTGATAGGAGCGGTATTACCCACCTTCTCGAGTGTGGCCAGCGCAACATTGCGCGCCGAATCGGGCTTGCGCAGCTCTGCCCCGCCTTCTATCATGCGACCGAGCATCGCAGGGTCTTTCTGGATTTCGCGCAACTTCTCCAACAATTCGGGCGAGGTAAGCACTTGATAAGCCGCTCCCGCACGGGTGACGGTAGTGGTGTTCGCGTCTTCCTGACCGAACGAACGCCCAACGATGATGAGTGGCAAGCGCGAGCAAAGGCATTCGGTAACCGCCAAGCCGCCCGATTTAGCAATAGCCAAGTCGGCTGCATTCATCAGTTCGGCGATCTTCTCAACGTAGTTATAGACAGAAACATTCGGGACGCCGCAATCAGTACAGTGTTTGCGCACCTGATCAGCATATTCTTCGTCACTTCCGGTCAGGAAAACGAAATGCATATCATCGAACGCGGCAAGGTCTTCGATGATCTCATCCATGAGCTCACGAAAGAGCACATAGGGCTGGCGCAAACGAGCACCCGCGATAACGAGCACGATCTTCTTATCCACGGGTAGCCCATATTTTTCAAGGACAGCAGTGCGATCGTACTCCTGATTGAAGCTCGGCTTAACGGGAATGCCCGTGACTTTGATGTCCTCTGGCTTCACCTTGCGCGGATAGAGCTCTTCTTTCATGAGTTCATCAGCAACGCAGAACAGGTCGCTGAAGCGATGCGGCCACAACCCCTCCACGCCATAGTCGGTCGGCACGCAAACCACCGGGAAGTCGAGCTTGGTGATCATGCGAGCAGCCACTGCCGCATTCGCCGCAACGATGTGCGTGGTCACAATAGCGATCGGTTTGCGCTTCGCCACATAGCGGGTAAAGGCGGAATACATGAAATAGGACCAGATGCTACCGCCACCCCACAGAAGGCGTCCGGTCAGAACGTAATGCCAAGTTATGTCGTAGATATAGCGCGTCGGACCCGTGAAGAGCGTGGTCGTTTTCTCGCCATCGAACTTCATATACCCGAAGTCGAGGATGTCGAGCAGTTCGATATCGGCATTTTCAGGAACGAGCGGATGATTGCCACGTAAGTGCGCAAACGCTTCGGCAGTAGAAGCTGCGGCGCTACGATGCCCTGAACCAACCGAAGAATAGAGCGCAATAACGAGCGGACGATCCGATTCTTCGTTGGCGGTAGTGCTCACCGGAAAAAGATCGGAAGCGCCGATCATACCTGTTTCAGGCAAGGACTCTTCAGAGCTGTCTTGCTCCGTAAGTTCTGGCATGATCATGGCACCTCCTCTCTTCAGCGTGCAAGATCGATTCAATACTATAGGTCATATCTATACTAGTGAATAATCTCGCAGAATCTCGATAATAAAAGCGGAGGTCGACCACAAGCCGGTATTACGCAAGCTGCGGCTTCTTCGCATCGTCCTTTTCGGCCATCGCTTTGATGGTGACGATATTGGCCATGGTACCGCGAATGACATCCGCGCGAGAAAGCGAACCGACCAGCTCACCCTCCTCGACTACCGGCACTTTCTTGATGCGCTTTTCGGAGAGCAGACGACAGGCATCTTCAAGCGAGGAATCGCTCTTCACCGCGATCACGTTCTTGGTGGCGATCTGCATGACATTCATGTCGATGAGCTTGCTGATGCGCTGCGGGAACGTTTGCGGATCGGGAACCTGATAGAGCATGTAGGTCGAGTCGAGGATGCCATCGTTGCGACCGATGTATTTCATAATGTCACCATCGGAGATGAACCCGACCACCATCTTGTTATGATCCACAATCGGAACGCCGCTCGCTTTGTTGTCAACCATGATCTGAGCAACCTCGCGAATGGAGGCAGTGTTCGTAACAAAGTACGGCTCTGGGTTCATCGCGCGAGAGACCGGGATCTCATCGGTATTATCGCTCGGGCTGAACTGCTGCATGGACATAGGTGCAATGTGCGTATCGCGCTTGCGCTTGTCGCGCACGAAGAACATGACGACAATAAACGCGATAGCTGCCAGAACAGCCGTTGCCACGAACGCCAGATGATCGCCCTCGTAAAGCTGCATGGTGGGATCAGCATTCGGTGCGATGGTCGAACCGAGCGCCGAGATGGACACGATGAGCGCCGTCATGAACGCAGCCGAGACCTGGTTCAGGGTGTTCGTTACTGCGTTGGCATGCTGGATGACGCTGTTGTCGAGCGAATTGATGCCCCATGTGTTCATCGGCGTGGTGAGGAACTGGATGCCCAGCGCAACCACTGTGTAGATGGCACAGATGACCAGCAGATCGGTGTTCATATCGAAGAGCAGGAAGCCGAGCGTACCCACGAAGAAGATGGTAACGCCTGGCACCACGCACTTGCGCACACCCCAACGGTCGAACAGGCGGCCTGCGAAATAGCCGACGAAGGCGCCGATCAGCGCACCGGGCAGAAGCGTGAGGCCTGTCTCGAGCGCCGAGAAGCCGCGCAGGGTCTGCAGATAGAGCGGCAGGATGGTGCCGAGGCCGATCAACACACCAAAGTTGATGATGGCAACGATGATAGCGATGCGGTAATTGCGCGTCTTCAAGACCGTTACCTTGAGCAGGGGATTCTCAAGCTTAAGCTGTCTGCGCACGAAGATGGCAATGACCACCAGGCCAACCACGATGAAGCCTGCAGTCATGGCGGGATTCGTAGTAGAAGAGAAGGTGGAGAGCCCGTAGAGCAGGCACACCAAACCGACCGTTGAGAGCAGGACCGACAGCTTGTCGAAAGACGTGCGCTCGAAATCGCCATAGTTCTCGAGGAATTTCACCGCTGAAAGAACCAAGAGAACACCTACCACCGTGATGACCACGAAGAGCATCCTCCAGCCGATGCTGTCCACGAGCACGCCAGAGAGCGTCGGGCCGACTGCCGGCGCGAAACCGATCACGAGCGAGACCAAGCCCATCGCGCTTCCGCGCTTCTCGCGCGGGAAGATGAGCAGAAGCACCGTGAAGATCATGGGCATGAAGACACCCGCCGCGATAGCCTGGCACACGCGGCCGAGCAGCAGGAAGATGAACCCGGGTGAAAATGCGCAGAGCAAACTGCCAGCCGTGAAGATGATCAGACCCGTGATGAAGAGCTGACGCGTACTAAAGCGACCGATCAGAAACGCCGAGAGCGGAATGACCACTGCTTCAACGAGCGAGTAAATGGACATGACCCACTGTACGGTTGGCGCATCGATAGAAAGATCGCGCATGATAGAAGCAAGCGCTGGCGAGAGCAGCGTTTGATTGAGCACGACCACGAAGGTACCGATGAGCAAGACGGCTACTGTTGAAATCTGCTTGCGTGTAAGACCCATACAGACAGATCCTTTCCAAAAAAAGATGCGTACGATGCTTGAGCGAGCGAGGAGCTTTTCGTCTCCTGGCTCCGAATTTCATCCGTGAAAAAAGGACGGTCAATTCCGTCCTTTCCAAACTGCAGCGTTATTCGCTACAAAAAGAATGTTGAATAAACAACAATTCTTTACCTTATTACTCTTGAGAAAAAAGAGAAGCGCCGCTCTTTCAAACGGCGCAACTTCTCCATATTTATCGTTCAAATGCGGCGGTCAGCGGTCGCTTCCCGTAAGATGACGAACGACCGGGTAGTTTGTCACCTTATCGCTGCTCGATGGGGACGTAATCCTGTTCTTTGACCGCAGTCTTGTATGCTGGGCGAATGATGCGCTTGCCGGTGAGGATCTCTTCCATGCGATGCGCAGCCCAACCCGCCATGCGCGAGCAAGCGAAGAGCGGCGTGATGAGATCGGCCGGAATGCCCATCATGGAATATACGAAGCCCGAATACATGTCCACGTTCGCGCACATGTCCTTGTTCGTGCCCTTTTCCTGCAAGATGACCTCAGGTGCCAGACGCTCGATCGACTTCAGCAGATTGAGCTCAGGCTCATATTCGGTACCTTCGGCAAGGCGCGTCGCGAAATCCTTGCAAATGATGGCACGCGGGTCGGAAAGCGTATAGACCGCGTGGCCCATGCCATAGATAAGACCCGTCTTGTCGTACGCTTCCTTGTTCACGATCTTCGCGATATAGGCAGCGACTTCATCGTCGTCTTCCCAGTTCTTAACGTTCTCTTTGATCTCTGCTTGCATACCGAGCACTTGATGGTTCGCACCACCGTGCTTCGAGCCTTTGAGCGATCCGACCGCGCCAGCGTAAGCCGAATACGGATCGGTATCGGCAGAAGAGAGCACACGACAGGTGAACGTGGAGTTATTGCCGCCGCCATGCTCTGCGTGCAAGCACATCATGATGTCAAGCATGCGCGCCTCTTCGGGCGTGAACGCGCGATCAGGGCGCAGCATGGAAAGGATGGTCTCCGAAGAGCTCTGACCTGGAACGAAACGATGCATGATCATCGAATCGCCGTGGAAATACGCCTGCTTCGCATGGTAGGAGAGCACCATGATGCGCTGCAGACGAGAGATGAGCGAAATAGCTGTTTTGATCTCATGCTCGATGGAACGATCTTCGGCGTTGGGGTCGTCTGCATAGAGCGAGATGATCGAACGCGACAGCATGATCATCAAGTCCGCTGCAGGATGGCGCATGATACGTGCGGCCGTGAAGCCATCGGGCAGTTCGCGCTCTGCATCGATAGCAGCCACGAACTGGTCGAGTTCGTCTTGCGTAGGAAGTTTGCCGAGCATGAGCAGGTACGCGACCTCTTCAAAACCATAGCGCTTGCTGGGTGAAGTATCGCTGAGCAGATCGTAGATATCGTAGCCGCGGAACGTGAGCTTGCCTTCGACGGGAACCTTGTCGCCTTCGTTCATCATGTAGCCATGAACGTTCGAGATGTTCGTAATGCCCGCGATCACGCCCGAACCGTCGTTGTTGCGCAAGCCGCGTTTGACAGGATACATGTCATAGAGGGCCGGATCGACGGAATTAACCGTTACAATATCATCATAGAGAGCACTGCTTTTGTCTTCGCTCATACACGCTTCCTTTCAACCGTAAAGTTGTATTGTAGCGCGAAAAGCGAATCTTCTGTACATAGAACGCAATCTAACCAGACGACAGGGATGGCTCATGTCTGAAGCGAACATACCCCAAGAACCTTCAGCGGCGCAGAACGCCGAAGATCGCACCGCGCATCCTGCAGCAAGCACAGGTGCGAGCACGCCTGCGAACAACGCAAGCACCCCCGTGCCTACAGTTGCACCAACGGGCCCGAAATGCGACGCAGCCCCTGGTAGCTGGCGCCCCGCGTGGGCAGACCCGAACGCCAAGACCAATCCGCGTCCACAAACGCTCGGACAATATCTCACGAACGCTTGGCATCATCTTGGCACGGTGTCGCGGCACAAATGGCTCGTTTTCGGGGCCTGCGCACGCTGCGGCATTCCTTGGCAGGGGCTCGTACATGACCTATCGAAATTCTCGCCCGATGAATTCTTGGTAGGCATCAACTACTATCAGGGCAACCGCTCTCCCAATGCTGCCGAACGCCACGATAAAGGTTTTTCGCGCGGATGGATTCACCACAAAGGGCGCAACAAGCATCACTACGAATACTGGCTCGACGTGATCGAAGGCGGAGATGGCACGCTGTATGGCTGCCCCATCCCCACGCGCTATATGGTCGAGATGCTCTGCGATCGCATCGCTGCTTCGAAGGTGTACGAGAAAGAACACTACACCGATGCTTCACCGCTCGAATACTACAAGCGCGAGCTTTCCTCGGGCAACATCGAGATCCATCCCGATTCGGCCGCATTCTTGCTCGTCTTGCTCGAGCACCTTGCCGAACATGGCGAGGCTGAAACGCTGCACTACATTCGTAAGAACATCATCGAGCCGCGCTTCTTGTATGCGCCCGGCGTGACCTTCGACTAGCAGATCGGAATCACCAATATGGAAGGGTTCGTTTTACTCGACACAGGTGCGTGGTCGCTCGTTCCGCCGCTTCTCGCACTCGCGCTTGCACTCATTACGAAAGAAGTCTATTCTTCGCTCCTTATCGGCATCGTTTCTGGGCTGCTCATCTACCAATTCAGTTTGGCTGGTGTAGGTCTTGAACAAACGATCGACGGGCTGTGCCTGCTGCCGAACATCTTCATCGAGCAGATCTCGGCAAATGCTGGTCTTATCTTGTTCTTGGCGCTCTTAGGCGCGCTCACGATGCTCATCACGAAGGCGGGCGGATCGATCGCATATGCGAAGTGGGCCGTGAAGCGCATCAAGAATCCGCGCGTTGCCTCTATTGCCACCGCGCTTCTGGGTGTGATCATCTTCGTGGACGACTACTTCAACTGCCTAACGGTAGGTAGCGTGATGCGCCCCGTGACCGATCGCTTCAAGATCTGCCGCGAGAAGCTGGCATGGATCATCGATTCGACCGCGGCCCCCATCTGCATCATCGTGCCGGTTTCGTCGTGGGCCGTAGCGGTTGGCGGCTATTTGGGTGAAGATGGCTTCAACACCTTCGTAGCCTCGATCCCCTACAACTTCTACGCGCTACTCACTATCGTGTTCGTGTTCGCTATGTGCGCTTGCGGGCGCGATTTCGGTCCGATGAAGCGCGCACAACAAGCCTTCGAGACGCGCTTCAAGCAGCCGCGCAAAGGCATCAAGCATGCCGCCGAAGAATCGCTCGCGCCCAGTTCGAGCGCAGTGCGCGAAGACATCGATGAGACGCTCGAAGACAACGTACGCCTACAGGATATGGCGGGTGAAGCGCTGGATGCCTACGACCAGCTCCACATCGCGCGTAACGGACGCGTCTACGACCTGATCGTGCCGATCCTTGTGCTCATCATCTTCTCGATCCTGGGCATGATGTATGCAGGCGGTTTTTTCCAGGGCATCGATTTTGCAACCGCCATGGGTGAAAACCCCATCATGGGTCTGTGCATCGGTTCGGTGGTTGCGCTAGTGGTTGCAGCGCTGCTCTATCTGCCGCGCAAGCTGCTGAACCTTTCGAGCTTCATCACCGGCGCATCGGAAGGCGTTCGCTCGATGGTCGAAGCCATCATGATCTTGGTGCTTGCCTGGTCATTAGGGGGTTGCTGCCGCTATATGCTCGGCACCGGTACCTTCATCGCTGGCTTGCTCGATTCCGCTGGTTTCGCGCTGCAGTTCCTCCCTGTAGTGATCTTCATCGCTTCAGCATTCATCGGGTTCGCCATGGGTACTTCTTGGGGAACGATCGCGCTTGTGATCCCGATCGTGATCGGCGTGTTCACACCCGAAAGCCCGCTTTACCTGCTCACGATCGGCGCAACGCTTGCCGGCGCGGTCTATGGCGATCATATCTCGCCCATTTCGGACACGACGATCCTCTCGTCTGCCGGCGCAAGCTGTAATCATTTGGCGCACGTTACCACGCAGCTGCCTTACGCGAGCTTGGTGGCAGGCATTTGCTTGGTTGGATATCTTGTTGCAGGGTTGAACCTCTCACCTTGGCCTTCGCTGGTTGGCGGATTAGCTCTCATCCTCCTGTTCATAGGAGGTTTGGTCGTGAAGAACAGACCGAGCGAATAAGGCTGGGTGCTCTTTTTGACGAAGGAAAACTCTTTTGCGACGCGTGGCTCGATCGACGGATAGCTAGATGCCTAGACGTTACTTAGACACCTAGCTGCATGCTCTCGCTCAAATACTTCGCTGGTGATGCTTCCTTGCGACGATCTGCACCCCAGAAGCAACACGACAAGAAGCCTGGTCCCACATGACAGCCGATAGTAGGTCCGCACGATGATTCCAAGAAGAACGCTGGCGTCTCTGAATGCTTGTTGATAGCCTTTTCGAGCTTCTCAACATCTTCGTAGCAATCGGCGTTACCGATAGAGCACACTGCCACCTGAGGATCATGCAGGGAAAGATAGTTTTCGGCCATGCGGCGGATGCCCTTCTTGCGACCATGCGCAATGCCATTCAGCTCAAGCTTGCCATCGAGAGAGACCGTGAGCATCGGCTTGATGTCGAGCTTCGTTCCCACCACAGCAACGCCTGAGGGAATGCGGCCTCCTCGCGCGAGCGCTTTCAGATCGTCCACCATGAAATGAATATGCATATAGTTATGAGCTTCGGTTGCCCACGCTATCATCTGCTCGAGCGGCATTCCCTTTTCGCGCTGGCGAACTGCCTCCCACACGAGCATGTTGAGCGGCGTGGCAGGAAGCTTCGTGTCGACGATATGCACCGCAACGTTCTCCGCACCGTATTCGTCCTTCAAACGATCGAGCGCCATGCAAGCACCTTCGTAGCAGCCCGAAATACCTGAATCGAAGGCAAGATAGACTGCTGGAATGCCCGACTCGATGGCTTCGCGAAACGCGCTCTCGAACTCATGCTGGGAAGGCTGGCTCGTTTGCGGAGCTGCGCCGTTGCGCATCGCCTCATAGAATTCGTGAGCGGTACGCGAGACGAACAGGTCGTCGACCCCGCATAAGCCTTCGTCTCCGTTGCCTTCGGTATAGGTGAAATGGAGGACTTTGAGCTGGTTCGCTTTGGCAAAATCGGCCGTGATCTCGCACGGAGAATCAACGATGATGTTGTAGCTGTACTGCATGAGGCCTCCCTGGGTTCAATACCAGGCAAAATATTATCATGGGATAGGTTGCGCAGCAGAAATTTGTTATGCGCGATGAACTCTTGCCATCTGGATGCTCTGCCTTTTGCAATCCCCGCACGCACCCATGCAGACTATCCGAGAGCAGCATCTTTTCTCTGGTGCTCTCGAAAGAACTTAAACATGCGCATCGATCAAACCAAGAAAGAGCTGGTAGAGCGTGTTGTCTTCATCGAGCTCAGGATGAAACGTTATGCCGATCTGGTTGCCAAAGCGCACCGCTACCGGCGCTTCATCCACACTCACCAAGGTCTCCACCCCTTCGCCAGTTGCCACGATCTGGGGTGCACGAATGAACGTGAGCGGGATGTTGGGCGCCTCATCTTCGCCTTCCTTGTTAGAACGAAGCGCTGCTTCTGCATGGAAGCTTGCCAGCTGCCGGCCATAGGCGTTGCGTCTCACCTGGACGGGCAGCGTTCCGATCGCGCCCGAGGCCCAACCCGCGCGTTCAAAGGGAGCGCGAGAATCACTCCTGCCATTGGCATGCTCAACCTCGCGTGCAAGGAGCATCAGGCCCGCGCACGTAGCGAGCACCGGCGTACCCGTTTCGATCATACGCTTGATCGGGCCTGCCATAGCGAACTCTTCGAGCAGCGCCGCTTGCACCGTTGATTCGCCGCCAGGCAGCACGATCGCATCGAGCGCGGTATCAAGATCGGCTGCACAACGAAGCTCGATGGTCTCGCAGCCGAGTGCACGCAACCTGGCGGCATGTTCGGCGAAATCACCCTGAACGGCAAGCACACCTATCCTCGCATTCTGCCGCGGGACGCCCTTTGGTCCTGCACTCATTTGCCGCGCTCTTCCATGATGAGGGCGATCTCGTCTTCGTTCACACCCACCATCGCTTCGCCAAGATCCTCAGAAAGCGCGGCGATGAGCTCTGCGTCTTCGTAATTCGCAACGCTGCGTACGATAGCTGCTGCACGCTTCGCAGGGTTACCCGACTTGAAGATACCCGAACCAACGAACACGCCTTCAGCGCCCAGCTGCATCATCAGCGATGCGTCAGCTGGCGTTGCGATGCCCCCCGCTGCGAAGTTGACCACGGGCAGGCGACCAGTGTCGTGCACCTGGCGCAGCAAGCCCAGGGGAACCTCAAGCTGTTTCGCCGCTTCGAACAGTTCGTCGCCTCGCATCGCGGCAACACGACGGATCTCCGCGTTCATCTTGCGCATGTGGCGCACCGCCTGGACCACATCGCCCGTGCCGGGTTCGCCCTTCGTGCGAATCATTGCGGCACCTTCGGCAATGCGACGAAGCGCCTCTCCCAGATCGCGTGCGCCGCATACGAAGGGAGCGCTGAACTGCGTTTTATCGATATGATAGGTATCATCTGCTGGCGAGAGCACTTCTGATTCGTCGATGTAGTCGATGTCGATCGCTTGGAGGATCTGCGCTTCCGCGAAATGTCCGATGCGGCATTTCGCCATGACCGGAATGCTCACCGCTTCCTGGATACCCTTGATCATCTTCGGATCGCTCATGCGCGAAACGCCACCGGCAAGTCTGATATCGGCTGGGATGCGCTCGAGCGCCATAACTGCGCAAGCGCCCGCTTCTTCAGCGATCCGTGCCTGCTCTGGTGTCGTGACGTCCATGATCACGCCACCTTTCAGCATCTGCGCAAGCTGCTTATTCAACTTGGCACGTTCCTGCGTGCTCTCGCAAGAGCAGGTGCCGTCCTTTTGATCAACGCTCATGGCCGAACTCCTTTTCTTCTCTTCATAGCTTCTTTAAGCTGTGAGGTGTCTTCGTTGTCTCTGCCATGGTAAAGTGATGATGGTCATATCGAAATGACCAAAATCGATGTTTTTATTAAGACCAGTTTCTTTGAGAATGCCTGTGAGCAAAAGAGAATGAGCACGCTATGTTGACGTACGAACTTGATGCGAAGAATTCCCGTAGTCTCTACGAACAGCTCTACCAGGCGATTCGCTCAGATATCGAACTGGCCCGTCTTGATGCGGGCAGCAAGCTCCCTTCAAAGCGAACGCTTGCCCAGCACCTCGGAATCAGCGTCATCACGGTCGAAAGCGCTTACCGTCAACTTGCTGCCGAGGGCTATATTGAAGCGAAAGAGCGCCGCGGGTATTTCGTGAACGAGCTTCCTTCTGTTCAAGCGCACGACATGAGCGCAGGTAGCGAACAAATCGAGCATCAGCTGAATGCCGAAGCGGCCGCCAGGCAGATCGATCCGGTCCGATTGAGCGTTTCTTCCGTTCCTTCGATCCAAGCAACACCTTTGCTCGCTGATTTTTCAGGAAACGACCGATCAGGCAATCAATTTCCTTTTCATATTTGGGCAAAAACGGTCAGACGCACGCTCAGCGAGGCTTCGAAAGGTCTGCTTCTTCGAACTGCGCACGACAACCGTGGGTCAGAAGAATTGCGCGCTGCGATCGCTCAGCATTTGGCTCACTTTCGCGGGTTGGAGGCTTCGCCCGAGCAGATCGTCATCGGAGCTGGGGCGCAGGACCTTTACGGGGTGTTAGTGCAACTTCTTGGACGTGAGCGTACCTTTGCAGTAGAGAACCCTGGCTACCCTGCATTGCGCACACATTACGAACTGAGCGGTGCGCACGTTGTTGGCATCCCTGTCGATGAAAGCGGGCTTGATGTTGCGACGCTTAGAGCAAGTAAGGCGAGCATTGCCCATTGTTCTCCTGCTCATCAATTTCCCACCGGGAGCGTGATGAGTGCGGTAAGGCGTCATGAATTGCTCGATTGGGCTCGCGAAGCAAGCAAGCAAGACACTTTTCGCAACGCAGAAAGGCCAGATGTTAAAGACCGCCCTTTGAAGCGCTATATCATCGAAGATGATTACGATAGCGAATTTCGCATGCGTGGACGACCGATCCCTCCGCTCTTCATGCAGGACACTCAGGGATCGGTGATCTACATGAACACTTTCACCCGCAGCTTGGGGAGTGTATTTCGCATTGCGTATATGGTGTTGCCGCCACAGCTGCTCTCTGTTTTCAACGAACGCTTTATGGCACGTGCTTGCATGGTCGGTGCGCTCGAACAGCTTGAGCTCGCGCGCTTCATCACTTCTGGCGACTACGAGCGTCATGTGAACCGCCAACGGACTGCGTATCGACGGCTACAAGACTCCTTGGTCGCAAAGATCATGGCAAGCGAAGCAGGAAACTACGTGCGTTTCAAAGGGGTCGGCAGTGGATTACATTTCTTGATGGAAGTCGATCTGCCCGCAGGGGCTTGCTCGGCAACACCGTTTGAGAACGCCAGCCTTGAACGAGGCATCAAGTTGATAAAACTTGACGAATATTGCTTTTCTCCAATAGTAGAAGAGCGTCTTTGTCCGCATCTCTCTTTTACTACGCATAGCCAAGAGAACTCATTACTGCAACCAACCTATGTGATGAATGTTTCTGGTCTTGATGCTGAACATGCTAATGAAATCGCAACTGCCCTGATTGATGCGATCTGCTTTTGTTGTGATATAAGTTCGGGTAGTAAGCATCACTAAGGACAGCGCGCACAGAGCACATTTCTATGCTCTATTGTTATTCTCTGTCGTATTGTTTTTCGCTCTTAGCTGGCTCTGATACCCCTCTTTAGTAGGTTCATTGCCATTCGCACCTAGAACGAGCTGATACTTAAAAAAGAAAAACCCCGCATGAGCAGGGTTTTACAAATTCAAAAATGGTGCGCCCTGAGGGATTCGAACCCCCGACGTACTGATTCGTAGTCAGTCCCTCTATCCAGCTGAGGTAAGGGCGCATATCGTTGCAAGCAGTAAGCTTTGCAGCATTGGTTATTTTCTCAATAGAGCAACGCAGTGTCAACCACCAAAAACGGGAGAGGCAAAAACTTCTGTTTAGAGTGCTGCCCTTGCCGCTAGCTTTCAACAAGCTTTTAGGTTTAATGCGCAGCGACCTATTCAGCTGCCTTTGCCTTATCCCAAAGCGCTTGCATCTTCTCCATGGGAAGCTCTTCGAGCTGGACACCTTCATCGAACGCTTCATCTTCCATGGCTTCCCAGCGATTGCGAAACTTCGTGCATGTTGCCCGCAAAGCGCCTTCGGCATCGATACCCATCTTGCGCGCCACATTCACGAGCGAGAAGAGCACGTCTCCCATTTCAAGTTCGGCCTCATGAAACTCAGGCGTGTTCTTGAGCATCTTGCCGTTCTCCGACTTTGGCGCGCGTGCATAGGCTTCTTGCAACTCACGTGCTTCCTCGTGGACCTTTTCCCACACGTGCGCCACCGAATCCCACTCAAAACCAGCAGCAACTGCCTTGCGTGAGATCTTCTGTGCTTGCATGAGCGCAGGAAATGAAACTGGCACGCTCGCAAGGATGCTTTCAGGCTTTTGCCTCTCCGTCTCACCCGATGTAGCGGCATCCTGCGCAGCCTGCGCGCGTTCGGAGAGCTTGATCTTATCCCAGATATCGAGCACGCTATTCGCATCGCCCGCCTGCGCTTCGCCGAACACATGCGGATGACGACGGATGATCTTCGCGTTGACCGCACGGCACACATCATCGATAGTAAACTCGCCCCCGTCGGCTGCGATCTGACTTTGCAAGACTACCTGCAACAACACATCGCCCAGCTCTTCGCAGAGGTGCTCGGTATCGTTCGCTTCGATCGTATCGACCGCTTCATAGGCTTCTTCGAGCATATTCGAAGCGATGGAGGCATGCGTTTGCTCGCGATCCCACGGGCATCCATCTGGGCGACGCAATGCTGCGATCGTGTCGACGAATTCACCGAACGATCGCGCAGCTTCGGGGGCATGCGAGATGCCCATTTCATTAGGGTTGAGTTCAGACGTAGCCATGGCTTTCTTGCACACTACTTCTGTTGCGTGTCGGAATCGGCATCCGCAGAGGAAGCTTGGGCTTGAACGTTATCGGAAGCTGCCGCACTCCCTGCTTCATCCTGAGTCTCTTGCGCTTCGGGCAAGCGATCTTCTTCGGTTACCTCGTCCTCATCTTCGTACTCTTCATCCTCATCGTCTTCTTCAGGATCGCGGAAGTCGGCGGGGATGAAGGCTTTGTATTCTTCGGGAATCTCTTTCGCAGGCTCAGGCTTTTCCATTTCATGAACTTTTTCGCTGTTGAGCTTCAACAGTTCAACGATCGCCGCCACCTCTTCAGCACTCAGGCATGGCTCGCCCTGCCATTTTTCGATGAAGGGGATGACCTCGGGGACCAAGCCAACGAAGCATTCGTCGCTTGGGTTCTTGAGCTTGATCTCAGCAACCGTAGGGAACGCGACCATGGGATAGCACTTAAGGCCCGGCTTATCACCGATGAGCTCCTTGATGCAGTGGAGATGAACCTTCGACTGATAGAGCGGGCTCGTGAATGGCTTGCCCTTGATGCCAGGTGCGAACGTCCAGCGGCTGCCTTCCTCATCAGCGTTGATATAGACATAGAGCTCGCGATACTCGAGCGCGAAGATTCCCTGGGGAGAAACGATGACGTAGTCGATGCGCGAACGACCCAACTTCGTGAGAATATAGAGATCCTTCAGGACCACGTAGCCCTCCGGCAGCTTGCTGTTCAGGTCAGCAGCAAGTTCAACGCCCTCACGCTCGGCTGTCTTCATGCGATTGCGCTTCTTTCTCACATCGAAGAACAGCGTACCTGCGAGTACGACGAGAACAGCGATAAAGAGAACATTGACGATGACCTCTTGCATGGTTCCTCCTACGAAGTTCTACCAGCCACATGGCGACCAGCACGTTGAATACCTAGAATGACTTAGATCTTGTACATGAACTGGAAGAGATCTTCACGCTGTATGATGATCTGAACGCCCAGTTCTTCAGCGAGACCATCGAGCGCGGTCTGCACAGCATTGAAATCGGCCACAGCCGGATCGAGCGTGACGAGCATGGTCATCGAGAAGATCTCGTCGAGAATCGTCTGGCTGATATCGTCGATATTCGCACCTTTTTCAGCGAGCACCCTCGAAACGCCCGCTACGATACCAGAGCGGTCCTTACCCAAAACAGAGACTACACAGCGCATTGCGCATCCTTTCGATCAAGACGGGCGACCTTTGTGCTGCCGTCTTTTGTGTTAACGCTATAGTAGCGCATGAACACGCCTCCACGTGCATGCGTCTTCTTATTCGCAGAAGTTACGCACCCCTACTCGCCCATGAGCGCAAGCGCATCGGCACGCGCCGTTGCATCCTGCTCGAAGAGCCCGCGCACCGCACGCGTGACCGTTTTCGAACCTGGCTTCTTCACGCCACGCATGTTCATGCACATATGCTCGGCCTTGATGACGACCACGACTCCTTGCGGCGCGAGTTCGCGCATGAGCGTATCAGCGATCTGCGAGGTAAGGCGCTCCTGCACCTGAGGACGGCGCGCGAAGACCTCCACCAAGCGCGCAAGCTTGGAAAGCCCGCAGATGCGACCATCGGCGGCAGGGATGTAGGCGATGTTCGCCGTGCCGTAGAACGGTGCTAGATGATGTTCGCACATGGAAAAGAACGGAATATCGCGCAACAGGATAAGCTCCTGAGAGTGCTCATCGAAGGTGGTCTCGAAATGAACCGCAGGGTCTTCCTCAAGTCCTGCGAAACACTCCGCATACATGCGCGCTACCCTCTCGGGGGTTTTCTGCAAGCCTTCGCGCTGCGGGTCTTCGCCAATACCCTCAAGGATGAGTTTGACGCCTTCTTCGATCTTGTCCATGTCCATTGCCATTATGTGATTCCTCTTATCCTCATGCCGACAACGCGTTTCGTTGCCTGCCTTTTCGTATTCCTATATGCCATTCGAACAACGACGCTCGGCTTTACTCTTATGCTTTGCGCCGCTCTATCATGCGTGAAACCCCTTGCTTCTCCCAGCCTTCGGTGTCCAACTCAAGCGAGATCGGACAATGATCGCTTCCCATGATCTCGGGCCAAATGCATGACATGACCACGCGCTGCTCGAGCGCCTGGCTCACCAGAAAGTAATCGATGCGCCACCCTGCATTGTTGGCACGTGCATTGAAACGATAGCTCCACCAGGTATAGGCCCCTTCGGTGGTAGGGTGCAAACTGCGGAAGGTGTCGACAAAGCCTGCTTCCAAAAGCGCCGTGAATTTCGCGCGCTCTTCGTCCGAAAAGCCAGGGTTGCCCACATTGGTGCGCGGATTCTTCAGATCGATCGGCTCATGAGCCACGTTGAAATCGCCGCACATCACCACTGGTTTCGCATTGCCCTTCGAGCCATCCGGCAGGATACCCTGCTCAAGACCTTGGCATACCTCGCGAAAGACATCGTCCCAGTGCATGCGATGATCGATACGCGCTAGTTCGTTTTGAGAGTTCGGGGTATAGACATTCACGAACCACAGGTGCTCGAATTCGCAGATGACCACGCGGCCTTCCGTATCGAGCTCGGGCACGCCTACCTCATGAATGACCTGGAGAGGAACTTCTTTAGAAAAGACCGCCGTGCCTGAATAGCCTTTGCGTTCGGCATAGCTCCAGGACTGCGTATATCCTGGCAGGTCAAGATCGATCTGCCCTTCCTGCAGCTTGGTCTCCTGGAGCGCAAACACATCGGCGTTCAGCTCGTCGAACACCGCAGGAAAGCCTTTTTTCATGACGGCCCGCAGGCCGTTCACATTCCATGAAACGAATCGCATAAGTTAGATTAACGCTTTCGAGCAGCTTTTTTAGCAGCTTTCGCTTCCTCTTTCGCGATCGCTTCCTTCTTCGCTTGCTTGCGTGCGGCCGTTGCTTCTTTCGAGCGGTCGCCCTTGATGCTGCCACCGCGTGCGGCCTTACGCAGCGGACGGATCTTGATCGCATCGATCGCAACGGCGGCGATCAGGAAGGCATAACCCAAACCGAAGAAAATGAGGGAGAGGTCCCCGTTGTCGATGAAGTACTCAGGCAACATGACCGGCGGAATGAGTGAGCAGATACCGCAGATGATGACGATCCACCAGAGCATGCGCCATCTCTTGTATTCGCTCGTACCAGGATTGAGGTACTTCGCACGGGCAGCTTTCTTGGTCTCCTCTGAAAGGCCTTCCATGGATTCCATGGCCTCGGACCCTTCCATGTCGTTGAGGGTCCACTTGCCACCCTTCTTCTTGGGTTGCTCGGTTGCCTCAGCGGCTTGCGCACTGGATTTGCTCGACTTCTTCTCTGGCTCTTGCTTGCCCTTGAAGCGATCGAAGAAACTCTTCTTCGGCTTTGCGTTCGGGTCGGCGATATAGACCGAAGATGCGGCTTTTGTTGCTGGTTTGGCGGAAGCGGCTGACTTGCGCGTTTTGCCGCCTTCGCGCTGTTGGTAGCGGTCGTTCAGAGGATTGCGCTGTGACATGGAAAGATGTTCTCCTTTTGGTGTTGCTCGATCGGATGAGCGATCGGGTTCCTGATGGGAATGGGCGCCTGGTTCGGCGGCAAATGATAGGTTACTGGGCTACGAAGGTCTTTCCCGTGATCTTCTCGTAAGCCTGAATGTACTTTTCGCTGGTGGCCTTGATCACATCTTCGGGCAGATGCGGCGGTTCGCCACTGCGGTCCCAGTTGGCATTGAGCCAATTGCGCACGAACTGCTTGTCGAAGCTCGGCTGCTCGGTGCCCTCGATGTAGGTATCGACCGCCCAGAAACGCGACGAATCAGGCGTGAGCACTTCGTCGCCCAAGATGATCGTGCCATCCACCTTGCCGAATTCGAGTTTCGTATCGGCGATGATGATGCCGCGCTCGCGTGCATGCTCGGCAGCACGGTCGTAGATTGCAAGCGTGAGATCCTTGATAGCGTTGGCGTCTTCAAGACCGATGAGCTCAGCCGTCTTGTCGAAGCTGATGTTCTCGTCGTGATCGCCGATCTCTGCTTTCGTAGAAGGCGTGAAGATGGGCTCAGGCAAGCGCGAAGAATTCACGAGCCCTGCAGGAAGCTCGATGCCGCAAACTGCACCTGTCTTCTCGTAGTCCTTCAGACCTGAACCGGTGAGATACCCACGCACGATGCACTCGACCGGGAACATCTCAGCCTTGCGTACGAGCATGAAACGGCCTGCCAGATAATCGGCATAGGGCTTGAACTTTTCGGGCAGGTCGGCCACATCTGCCGAGATGAGATGGTTTTCCACCACATCGGCAAGCAGCTCGAACCAGAAGCAGGAAAGCTGCGTGAGCACCTGACCTTTATAGGGGATATCGTCTTTGAGGATATAGTCGAATGCAGAAATGCGATCGGTCGCAACGAGCAGGAGTTTGTCGCCCAGATCGTAGAGATCGCGCACTTTACCCTGAGCATCGGGCTTAATATCGATTCCTTGCATGTCGATCCTTTCTGAGTGCCGCACCAAGAAGAACCTGTACGGCAAAACGCAATTTTCAGTAAGTCTCTATTATGGAACATTTCGCCCGCCTTCGGGAGTACAGGTACGATTTTCCGCATTTTTGTAGAGGGTTTTTTCGCGAATGCCACACAAGGCCTGACCGTGCGCCATGCCGCCTGCGCTTTTAGCTTGGCTAATTTCCGAGGCGCTTGGATTTGCCTTTGCGCATCTGCATGGTGCGATTATAGAGCGGAATATAGATAGTGAAACGTGCACCTTCGTTGGGCTTACCTTCTGCGCGCACCCATCCGCCATGGCGATCGGCAATCTCTTTTACGACTGAAAGGCCGATGCCCAAGCCTCCCGATTCCCGCGTACGACCTGCATCAGCACGCCAGAAACGTGAGAAGACGTTCTTCGCCTCTTCGTCGGTGAAGCCGATACCGGTATCTTGCACGACGATCGTGCCCATGAGTTCGCCCTGCGTGACTGACACGCGAATCGAGCCCCCTTCAGGGGTATAACGTACAGCATTCGAAATAAGATTCGCCGTGGCTTGGCGCAACATATCAGCATTACCATAAACATATACATATGGATCGTGATGATACGTAAATTCGAGACCAGATTCTTCAACATAAGTCTGGTGGGTTGCAACCACTGTGTCGACCATCTCGACCAGATCGACCTTTGAGAATTCAACCGGATTTGCACGGTTCTCCAAACGCGAGAGCTTCAGAAGCGCGTCGACCAAACGGCTCAAGCGCCTCACTTCGGAATTGAGCGTCTCAAGACGCTCTTCATCAGCAACGAATACACCGTCGATCATAGCTTCAACCGTGGATTGGATAGCCATGAGCGGTGTGCGAAGTTCATGCGCGACATCAGTGACCAGACGACGCTCCATGTCGCGGTTCGCCTCAACCGAATCGGCCATCTGATCGAAGGTCTTGCCCAAACGTGCAATTTCATCATCGCCCACCATGTGTGTGCGTGCTGAATAGTTGCCTTCCTTAAGAGCGCGTGCTGCATTCGTGATGGAATTGATCGGACGCGAAAGCAAGCGTGCCAGAATGAATCCAGCAAGAATAGCCACTAATACCGAGAAAAGCGAAGCAAAGATCATCGCCTGATAGGATTTGTTGCGGAAATCTTGATCGGCTTGCGTGAGAAGTGTTTGGGAACCAAACACTCGCACGAACACCGTACCTACTTGTTCGCCGTCGACTACGATCGGTGCAGAAGCAGTATTACGCTCGTTTTCAGGTAGCGAAGGGCTAATGAAATTAGCATGCGCACCACTGTTGTACACCACCGACCCATCGGCGGAAACGATTTGAATACTGACCGTATCGTAGAGTGCAGCAGCAGAATTAGCTGCGGCGAGTGCGCCACTATACCAGTCATTAGGTGTGGTTTCAAAGCTTTGGGCGATCGACCCTGCCACCGATTCGGCCAGGTTCTCCATATTTTCGCGTGTATAGCTTTGGAAATATTGTTCCCATACGAACGAGAGCATGCCTACCGCAACGAGTGCAGTCATAAGGGCAATGGCTGCGAACGAAAGCGTAATGCGCGCCGTAAAGGAAACGCCCTTCTTCTGCTTTGTCTCGCCGGATTCGTCGTATTCGACGTTCTCTTCGACCATGGTGCTCTACGTTACCCATTGCGCCAAATGCGCAGTGGTTTATTGGTTCGCTTTCGTGGGATCTTCGAAACGATAACCCACACCATGAACCGTATGCAGCCACTTGGGGTTACGCGGATTGTCGCCAATCTTAGCACGCAAGTTCTTCACATGAGAATCGATGGTGCGCTCGTATCCTTCGAAGTCGTAGCCGAGCACCTTTTCCACAAGCTCCATACGCGAATAGACGCGTCCTGGATAACGGCAAAGCGTGGTGAGCAACTTGAATTCGCTCGCTGTGAGATCGATGACCTCATCGTTCACCAAAATCTTATGACCAGAGATATCGATCGTAAGTTCACCGAACTCAAGCACTTCACGCTGCGGCTCAGCCTCAGAATGCACGCGGCGCAAGAGTGCGCGCACGCGCGCAACAAGCTCACGCGGACTGAAGGGCTTTACCAGATAGTCATCGGCACCAAGTTCGAGACCGATGATGCGATCCTCCACTTCACCTTTTGCCGTGAGCATGATGATGGGCGTATCGGAATTATCGCGAATAACGCGGCAAACGCGCTCGCCCGGAACGCGCGGAAGCATGAGGTCTAAGATGACCAGATCGAAATGGTGACGCGAGAATTCTTCAAGTGCCTCTTGGCCATCAGCCACAGCGACCACCTGATAGTTCTCACGCTGAAGATAAGCCGCGACCGCATCACGGATGGCCTTTTCATCTTCGACGAGAAGAATGCGACGTGTATCGTTGCTCATATTGTGCTCCTTATCTGAAGGAAACGCTCAAAAACCCGCAACGCAAAGAGAATAAGCGCTGCGTGTGCGTTACTCTGTATTTGGGTTTATTGTAGCAATTAGCATCTTCTCTCGATGTATTGACACTCAAATGTCACAATAGCCCTGCGTCTTTTCCTGTTTAGCTTGTTGAGCGAACAGGGGCGCATTGACACAAATCCAGGTATGAAAGAGCGCATCGTGCCGCAAAAACGCAGCAACAAAACTCCTACCACCAAAGCGCGCCCCACCAAGCGAAATGGTCGGGCGGCAAAAAGCGCTCATGCGCCAGGAAGCACCTCTTCTTTCACCCGTGTGCGTCCCACTACGCGCAAGAAAGGGGCGTTTTCTCGTCCAGCACAGGCACGCGGCAGCGCACATGCAACCCCTGAAGGGCGTTTCTCTCCCGAGGTGCTGCTCACTCGCCGTAACCTGCTCATCGGAGCCGGAGTTATTGGCGGCATTGCAGCAGTGGGAGGAATCAGCAGTGCAGCTTCGAGCGCCTTCTCAACCAATACGTCGGTCGAGAGCCTTTCGGTCCCTCAAGATGCCGTTACCGAGTTGGCTGATTTCTCCGAAGTGCCCTATGACGACTACTGGAGGCTTTCGGCATCCCAGAACCTGCCTTTCGGCAGTCTTGTTTGGGCAGACAATAACACCGTCGCAGCCTGCTTGTGCCCGACCGAAAGCTCACATCCACTCAACACCATCCGTCTCTACTATTTTGGATCGGCAAGCCTAGCAGAGATCATGAAGAAACCGCAGGGCTTCGACGAGGGATTCGATATCTACGATGTGCGTTGCAGTACCGAAGGGCTCATATGGACCGAGTGCAACATCTTCGAGAACACCTGGCGCATTTACACCGCGCAGCTCGAAAACGCTACGCTCTCGAATATCCTGCTCGTCGATGAGGGTGATGCCAATTGGGTCACCCCTTCCATCGCTGCATGCGACAATTCTGCATTTTGGCAGGTCATACCCGATCCTAATGGCGAATTTGCCAAGGAAAAAGCTGAATTGCGCGCACTCCATTTCGGACAGAGCAACTATGAGACCGTGCTCGAATCGCTTCATGCCTTCGGTTGCAGGATCGTGAGCGTGCCCGAAGGGGTGGTATGTGCTCCGCGCATGAATACCTCGACTCTTTACTACCAACTCACGAAAGTGAACGCGTCCGATTTCTCTGTGGCGGATGAGTTGGTCCTGCCCCAGCGCATGACCCCATGCAATCTGGGATATGGCAAGAGCGGCTTCGCGTTCGCACTCGATAACATTTACAACTATGGCGATGGTATCTCGAACTTGGGCACCTACACGCCTATGGCACCCGTCACGCCTTACCACTATAGCGATTTGCCGTGGTTCCGCTTCGGTCGCACGCCCTCTGCCACGCCTGCTTGGAACGGGGATTGGTTTGTGGTGAAGTCGGCGCGTGCAATCTGTGGTGCCCATTTCGCCAGCCGGACATTCTTCATGATCGACATCCCCAACAACACCGACACCTATGGGGAATACCTTGTTTCAGCAGGTACGTGCAAAACGATCGTGGGGCTCAGCCAGATCACCACAACCGTTGAAGGAGAGCACGATCACGCACTCATGCGCATCTTTACGCCTAAGGCGAAAGAACCCGGCGATGCCTTCAGCGCCTAAGCGCAACAAGACCCTGGCAAACTACTCGTATATAGCGCAGCACATACGTGCCAATAAGCATTCTCTTGCATATCGAACGCAGCGCAGACGAGAGGGGTGCTCAAAAACGCCCCGTTTATTATTCAAAAGATGCGCTAAGATATCGTAGTTTTAAGCCGTGAAAAGCTAGCGGTGATCTCTGGAGCTTGGTGCGCCATAAAGAAGGGTACTTTTCAAAACCCTCTGTGTTGCAAAAATCAATTCAATAAAACCGTCACAGGAGTGAGCGCATGAAAAGAGCTGGCATTTGCCCGCTCTTTGAACAGCGAAACGGGGCGTTTTGGAAAGTGCCCTTTTATGGTGCACCAAGCGCCTAGAACGTCAGCTCTTCGAGGCGTTCGAAGACGATATCTTTGCGCGTCAAGAAATCCCATGGATCGAAGATCTCGTCGAGCACCTCTTTGGAGAGATGCGCATCGGGATCAGCCTCAAGACGCTCACGGTAACTAGGCCCATCAACGGCATTCTGAATGTCTTCCCAAACTTTCATGGCATTACGCTGCACGATCACATAAGCGTCCTCGCGCGAAATACCCGTATCCACGAGGGCGAGCAGCACCTTCGACGAGAAGATAAGACCCTTCGTGCGCCAAAGGTTGTGCTCCATCTTCGCAGGATAGGTTTGCAATCCATCGAGCATCCATTGCATCTTGGAGAACATATAGTCGAGTGCAATAAAGCTGTCTGCCAGTGCGACGCGCTCCGCACCCGAATGTGAGATGTCACGTTCATACCAAAGCGCCACATCGTCATAGGCAACTTGAGCGTTCGCCTTCACCACACGCGCCAATCCGCAAACGCGCTCGGCAGTGATAGGGTTGCGCTTGTGCGGCATGGCCGAAGAGCCTTTCTGGCCCTTCGTGAAAGGCTCTTCTGCTTCGATCACGTCAGACTGCTGAAGCAGGCGAACCTGCATCGCGATCGATTCGAGCGTAGAAGCGGTAACCGCGAGCGCCGACATAACCTGAGCGTGACGATCGCGCGCGAGCACCTGCGTTGAAAGCGGGTCAGGCGTGAGGCCGAGCTTTTCGCAGACGTACTCCTCAACATAGGGGTCGATGCTCGAATAGGTACCTACCGCACCTGAAATAGCGCCCGTAGCTGCCACTTCGCGAGCCTGCTCCATGCGCACAAGCGCGCGCTTGAGCGCCCAGGCCCAGCTGCCAAACTTCATGCCAAACGTCATCGGCTCAGCGTGGATACCGTGCGTACGACCAACGCAGAGCGTGTTCTGGAATTCGAAAGCGCGGCGCTTGCACGTTTCGCCGAGCTGTTTGATGTCTTCGATGATGATGTCGCATGCCTGCGTGATCTGATACGACAAGGCGGTATCACCCAGATCGGAAGAGGTCATACCGTAGTGCACCCAGCGCGAAGGCGGTTCTTGCCCTTCGGGAACATCGGCATCGATGTATTCAGCCATGCAGGTGGTGAAAGCGATCACATCGTGATTGGTGACCTTCTCGATCTCGTCGATGCGCTCGACCGTGAAATCGGCATGATCGCGAATCCACAGTGCTTCTTCTTTGGTGATGCCGGATTTTCCCAGCTCAGCCTGCGCTTCGCACGCAAGCACCTCGATCTCTTTCCAAATGGCGAACTTGTTTTCAAGCTCCCAGATCTTTCCCATGTCGGGGCGGGTGTAACGACCAATCATCGGATGTCCTTTCGTGCGCACTGTCGCGAGCGAGCAGCTTTGACGGATAGGGTTAATTCTACCTGATGCCTATAGTTAGAGCGACCGAATAACCCGGCGCGCTTCATCGAGCAGGTCGGTATCGGCTGCAACGATCACTTGATCGCCAGGATAGATGCGCGTTGAGGGACGTACGACCTGAATATCATCGTTGTGAGAAGTGGCTACTAAACGGATGCCATCTTGGAAGTCGAGATCGAAGGCCGCCACGCCCTCCTCGTTATCATGGTTGCGCATGGTGGGCACTTTGATCTCGATAAGCCCCACCTGATCGTTCGTGAGCGTGAACGCAACCGACATCGATCCGAGAGCAGCTTCTTCTTGAATCATGCGTGCGATAAGCGCTGTGGATGAAATGCTCTCGATACCCAGACGGCGGAAGATGCGCAGGTTCTTGGGATCGTTCACGCGCGCAAGTGCACGTGAGATGCCGAACACACGATTGGCAATCTCGCAAGAAGCCAGGTTGTCTTCGTCGTGACCAGTGGTAGCAACGAAGATGTCGGCATGAGGAACGCCCGCATCCTCTTGGCGTGCAACCTCACACCCATCGCCTTGAATAACGAGCACGGGACCTTCGAGCGTTTCGGAAAGGTGCGTGGCAACTTGAGGGTCGCCCTCGATGAGCGCAACCTGATCGCCTTCAGCGAGCAACGTGCGCGCAAGGTATTCACCAACCATTCCTCCACCAACGATCACGCAATACATTGAAGGCTCCTAGTTCTGCATATACTTCGCTATTTCAGGGATCATGCCATGACGCAGCGCAACGAGCACGGTATCTCCATGGTAGAGAACGCTGCTTGGCGTGGGGATCGAACTGATCTCTCCATCAGCGCGCTCAAAGGCGCAGACGCGTATCTTATGACGCGATTCAAGATCGCTTACCTTGATATAGTCGGAGCGCGTTTGAGAGAGATCGAGCGCAAACTGCACGACCTCGCAATCGCCCAGCGTGGTGATATGATCGCCCAATCCCGAAGAGATCTTCGAGAATATCTCTTCGGCAACGAGCGCTGTTCCACAGACGTAGTCTATACCGAGTTGCAAATAGGCACGTTCGTGACCCGTATTGTAAAGGCGTGCGACCGCATGCGGCACATCGTAGAGGCGACGAGCGATTTCGACCACCATCAAGTTCACGTTGTCGCTTTGAGTGACCGCGGCAAGAAAATCACACTCATCGATGCCTGCTTTCATGAGCACGTCTTCGTCGTAGCCGACACCAGCGAACGTAGCGCCATTGAAATCGCGCCCGAGCGAAGCAAAGGCGCGCGGATCGCGGTCAATCACACAAACATTATTCTCATAATTGGAAAGCATGAGGGCAAGACGAGAACCCACACGACCACAACCTACCACGATGATGTTGCTCATGGCCTGTTGGCTCCTTTCCTGCACGATTTATTCAGTATCAGAATCATACAACATCCGCTGCACCGTGCTTCAACAAAAAAGCGCCCGAGGTGGACGCTTGTGATAATTTCGCTTGGGACACGATCGTGTACCCGATCAGTAAGACCCTACACGATCGAAATACTGCACGCTCCTTAGAGGAAGCGGTAGTGGATCGAGCGTGTTCCCCAGTCGCTCGGTGAATCTGCGCCGAGCGCATGATAAACGCCAGGAGCTAAGTCGAGGCAACGACCGTACTTGCCAAATCCGCCCGTATCGGTAACCGTTGCGATGACGACTTTGTCTTGATAGCAGATCTCGACCACGCGACCGAGCAGGTAAGACTGGCTGGCTGGCACAGCGACCGTAACACTACCTTCATCGAGCGGACGACCAGAAGCCGTGGTGGAAACGCCGAACTTGCCTGCACCGTTATCGTTCGTAGAAACGTTATAAGCCGAAGCAATACCGCTTGACCAGGTACCATCGGAGAAGTCGGGCGTGATCCGCGGGGCGGTGGGCAAGGGGTTGAGGGTACAAACTGCATTTCCCTTTTCCACTGCCTGCGGATTCGCATAGTCAACAGCGACTGCTGCTATGACCGGATCGGGGTCTTTCACCGTGATGGAGCGCTGAGCGCCATCGGACGGATCAAGAGCTTCACTCACGGCGTTATCTTGGTTCTCGTTATTCGAGGAAACACCTAGTCGCGTTTGCGAATCGATAGCAGTGGCGTTTGATGATTGGGATGCACCAATTCCAATAGTCGAGGAATCAACTTCGCCATAGCCTTGCGCCTGCGTTGCTGCAAAGAAAGAAATAATGCCGGCAACTGCGAGCATTATCAAACCGAAGAGCACGAACCGAGAAAGGAAATTCCCGCTTCTTCTATGTACTTTGGCTGCTGCCAAAAAGCCTCCAATAAACACAACAAGTCCTGAGCCTGCACGTGCGAACACGAGCAAGAAACCTGTTTACGATATGCAGTTGATTAGGATTGGAGCGCGATTACTGCATGTAATGCTTAAGAGCGTGAAACGATTATAGCGTGAGTCGAGAGTGAGAACAAATCGGGAATAGAGGTGAACGGTAGTTCCTATAGGACTTATCCAAAAGCGTTCTTCAGAGCTTATCACAGTAAGCCCAGCGCAATAAACGATTTGAAATTCTCGAACGTGACATAGGAAGGCAGCGTCAAAACATCGAACTCATAGAAAGTAATGATACTTGCCACTAAGATAAGCAAAATTACTCCAACATAACAAGTCGTGTTCTCGAATATGATGGCGGCGGACAATAGCGCTAGCGCAGCAACCCATACAAAGAAGGTGGGTGCCTGAACGAAAAAATTCCGGAAATCGTACAGTCCTACGGTGAACGGCAGCGCTACGCAGCAAGCCTCACAGAAAAGCAAGAATATGCAGATACGTATAGGAATCGTACGACGAGCGCTCGGAGACACCAGGAAGAACACGCCTGCTGGGATGAAATAAAGCGGAAGAAAGCTCACGAACGATCTACCCTCTTCTGCAAGCGTTGCCATCACGATCACAACCGTCGTGATGAGAAACGCAAGACCAAAGAATACCAAGGGAAGGCGGTATGAAGGAGTGCTTGGCTCTTCGCTATGCAAGACAGCAGGCGTAGGTGCCTTCTGCTCATACACCCTTACCTCTGATTTGCCCGACAGCACATGATCCTTGCTTAAGTTCACCACTCTGCGGTAGCGCTCCGATTGGACACGGCTCGGTTCGAGATCGATGAACGATCCACTTGAAGGCTTAATGGGCAAGATGGCAAAGAGCACCAAATAGAGAACGATCGCAAGACCGAACGTCACGAAGCACAATGCAATGGCCGTTACCCGCACAAGAAGCGTATCGATGCTCGCGCTTTCTGCGATTCCGGCGCATACTCCTCCGATCACCGCATTTTGCGGATCGCGGTACCAATTCTTTATCGAGCGTTCCTTTGACAACGGCAGATCAGCGCCTTATGAGCGAATCGTGCGCGGTGAAGCCTATAGCAAGTTCTCCGTAGTTCATGCGCACTTCCTTAGGCAAGCACGAACAAGTAGATCGAAAAGAACTGGAAGATAGAGCCAGCGAGCACCCACAGGTGAAAGACCGAGTGCATGTACTTCTTCTTTTTCGTGCAGGTATAGAACACGGCACCGATCGTGTAGCAGATACCGCCCACCACGAGCAGCCAGAATCCAATGGGGTCGAGCAGCGTCCAGAGCGCCGGGATGCACACAACCACTGCCCATCCTTGCATGAGATAGAGCAGGGCCGAGATCCAGCGCGGACGATTCACCCAGAACGCTTCGGCAACGATACCGGCAAGCGCAACGACCCATACGAAGATGCAGAGCGGGATGCCATTATTATTGATGAGCGTGACCAAGCAATACGGTGCATAACAGCCAGCTATATATAAGTAGATGCCGCAATGGTCGAGCACTTTGAACACTCGCTTGGCAGCCGGCACTGCGATCGCATGATAGAGCGTAGACATGAGATATTCGACTACCATCGTGATCGAATAGATGAGCGCCGCCGCGAGCAACAATCCCCCACCATGAGTAACCGCCTGCACCACGCACAGCGGAATAGCTGCGATGGCAAGCAAGACTCCTACCCCATGCGTGACCGCATTGAAGATCTCTTCACCTAGGGTGTAGTCTTTCTGAGGCTTGGTCTTCATCGATGGTGCGATAGCGCTTGACATTGCTGCTCCTTCTAGGATCTAGCATCTTAGTTGAATAGGCTTTGAGCACGTAGGTGCCGAGCCGCCCTTCCAACTGCAGGCTCATTTTACTATTCTACTGCATCGAGGATACAGAAGATTCGGTAGCTGTCTGCGTTTTGTTGCCGCCAGGATGGCACCAGGAGAACCAGGCAGATGCATCATCTTGTTCGGCATCAATGAGTTTGAGCGTGGAGGCACCCACGCCTGCCGCAGTGAAAGCGATGATGGTTGTGAGTTGCTTGTTGCGCTGAAGCGGATTCGTTTGCAAAGAAGCCATCTGCACCTTCGTACGCGGCGTGATGGTGCGGTTGGTGCTGATGCCGCTGTTCTCGATCGTCACATAGGTGCTGTCGTAACCAAAGCCCGAGCCTTTATGCCAAAGGATCGCGCCCACGATATCCACGATGAAGATCAGAAGCGCCACGCCATAGAGCACGCGCGCGAAGACATCGGCCATGGTGTAGAAGATGAGATAATCGCTGAGCTCTGAATACGACAGGAGATCGAAGTTCAGAGGTAGCGCCAGTAGGAACATGGTGATGAAGGTGAAGACGGCCAGCCAGAAGCCTCCGCCCTGCAGGATAGCGCGGCGCGTGATGGCGCGACGGCGCGCACGCGCAGGAAGCTTCTTGTCTGGTGCGGGCAGATCTTGCCACTCCGGCAAAAGCCCTGCAAGGATCTCGTCGACCTTATCGAGCTTGACGAACGGATGGATAACCAGACGCGCCTGGCTCTTCGTAGACGACTCCGAAGAGTCTTGGGCAGCACTTGCAACACGCGCGAGCGAAAGCGTGCAGGATTTGAGTAAACGCTGAAAGAATGATTGGCTGACCTCGACCGATTGAATGCGATCGATATCGATGCCATTGAAGTTGTGGTTGATGATGCCATATTCGGTCTCGATGCGTGCGCCGCGCCTGCGAGCACGGAATCCGCCATAAGAAAGGCAAGCTCCACCCACGGTGATGAGCCAGACCACGAGCATGATGGCAATGAAGGAACCCACGATGCTCACGATAACGCCGACCATCCATGAGGTTGGGATGAGGTCGATCAAACCCGTGACCGTGCTGATCATTTCGTCTTCAGAGGTGTGGAACATATAGCCGATGCCCGACAGGGCAGAACTCAGTGTGGCGAATATTGAGAGGAAGACCACGACTACCGAAGTCTTGCCGGTCATGCCGGTAAGCACCAGTTGCTTATTGGAAAGCCCATATTCATAGGTGGTGGTACCCGTGTCGATAGCATCGCCTCCGAACACCCCGCGAAAATCGTTCACCAGATGAGCAGGTGTGTCGAGCGCATTGTATTCATCCGCACCTGGAATGGTTGGTGCAATCGCTGGTGCAGGAATAGTGGTGGCTGGCGCGCCTGTGGGAGCAGGGAGCGTTGTGGTTGTAGCGCTCTGCGAAGCGCCCGCGCCGAGCGTTTCAGCTGCGTATTCAGTAGTCATGCCCGCAGGAATCTCGACGCCAGCAGCTTTCATCTGCGCAAACTGCTTGCGCGCGAAGAGTTCCTTGCGCAACGCTTCAGCTGCCGACTTCTCAATATAAGGAAGCGTGATCGCAGTGTTCGATGCTCCACCTGCTGTTTCGATGCTCACGGTGCAAACTCCCGCAATGCGCTGGAACAGCGTTGCTTTCTGATTGATCGATTGGATGCGCTGATAGGGAACGTGAGCGCGTTTCTTCGAGATGATGTCCGAATAGAAGCTGAATTCTTCGTTGGAATACTCGTACCAGATGTAGTTGTAGCTGATGAATCGCACCAGCATCGCGATGCCGGTGGCCACAAGAACGATAGCGATCAATGCTAGCAATACGATAAGGATGGAACCACCCGTTGTATAGATGTCGATCAATTCGAAGAGTGCATCGCCTGCTGAGGCAATAGCCACCACGAACACAAAGGGTACGATGCGCAGAGCACCGAGCCAAACGTAGCTGTGATTGAGCTTATGCTTCACTGGTGCTGCAGCAGACGCGGGCGCAGATGCGGGCTTGGGAGCAGGCATGGCCACCGGCGCGCCCGTAGGTGCGGGCGGCTTGGGTGTTTCGTTCGATGGAGGAGTATTGGGAGATTCCACGCGCTACACATCCTCTTTGGCAAGGCGAGCGAATTCGGCAGCTTGATCGCGCAGCGTTTCAGCCTCAGCAGCGGGAAGCCCGGGGATCTCCATCGATCCAGCTGCGGTCGAGATCGTGACCGACGCAAGCCCCATCATGCGCAGAAGCGGACCTTGGCGCGTGTCGGTGTTCTGCACGCGAATGAACGGCACTACGGTGTGCTTGCGCACGATGATGCCACGCATGATATCGAGGAATTCCTTCGAAAGGGCATAGCTCCAGCGAATGTAGCGCAGCGGCGTGATGACCACCCAAAACAGGATGAGCAAAGCAACGAAGCAGATGAACGATATGAGACAATACGGACCCGCCCACCAAGACGTGCTCTCATCGACAAGAAGTGCGATCCCACCAACTGCGAAAACACACAAGAAAATGAGCGTGAGAGCGATCGTGTCGCTTACGCGCCATACATTCTTGATGCGCGGGTCGAGCTTTTGCTTTTGGGTTTCTTCCATGAATGTCTCCGTTTGCCTTCGCGTGCGATTTGCTCTTCCGATTATAACGGCAGGGATGGCCTGCACCAGGAAAGTGTAAGCATCTTTTAAGAAGCACTGGGGCGAAAGCACAAGCGTTCAAGAATACTGGCTTGGTTCGGAGCAGCGGGGTAGCGAAAAGATGAAGCGATTGCAGGCGATTCGAACAGGTGCGCGCTGCGCAACTGCCCTTCAAGAAGCTGCTCTTAATAGTAACGATAATAGGCAGCGCACGAGCCTTCCGAAGAGACCATGCACGGACCGACCGGATTCTCTGGCGTGCAGACTTTGCGGAAGAGCGGGCATTCGTCTGGCGCCATGATGCCACGAAGCACATCTCCACAGCGGCAGCCCTTTGGATTCTGCGTGGGCTCCACTTCGGGATGGAAGCGTTTGACCGCATCGAAGTCTTCGAACTCTTCGCGGATCGCATAGCCTGAACCAGGGATCACGCCCAGCCCGCGCCAGGTAGCATCGACCGTGTCGAACACTTCGTCGATCGCAGCGAGCGCGACCGGGTTGCCTTCACGCATGACTCCGCGTGAATACGCGATCTCGATTTCGGCGCGCCCTTCGTGAAGCTGGCGCATGATCATGGCGATACCTTGCAGCACATCAACGGGCTCGAAACCGGTGATCACGCCAGGGATGCCATATTTTTCTGCGAGGAATTCATAGGGCTTCGTGCCGATGATCGTGGAAACATGACCGGGCAGGATGAGCGCATCGATCTTCAGTTCCGGATCGGAAACGATCACTTCAAGAGCATTGGGCATATTCTTGTGCGCGACGAACACTGAGAAGTTCTTCAGGCCGAGCGCTTGGGCGCGCTTGATAGCCATAGCAACAAGGGGTGTGGTGGTCTCGAAGCCAACGCCTACGAACACGATCTCTTTATCGGGGTGCTCTTGAGCAAGCTTGAGCGCATCGAGCGGCGAATAGACGATGTTGATCGAGCGACCTTCGGCCTGTTCCTTGAGGAGGCTTGAGGTAGAACCCGGAACGCGCGTCATATCGCCGAACGTGGCGATCATCACGTTCGGGATGCGCGCGAGCGCGATAACGGTATCGATGTCTTCGTTGGAGGTTACGCAAACCGGGCACCCTGGACCGGAAACGAGCTTCGTGTCGTTCGGCATCAGATCGCGCAGGCCATTGCGCGCGATGGCAACCGTATGCGTTCCACATACTTCCATGAGCGTTGCCTGTTCAGGCGCCCATGAATCGATCGAGTGGATGAGCCCTTTGGCAAGCGCGGGATCTTTGAAGACAGAGAGGTCCATGAACTAGACCCCTTCAAGATCGGCGAGTTCGGGGAAGCTCTTCACCAGATCGAGCGTTTCTTGGGCGAACTGTTCATCGACCACTTCGATGGCGAAACCCGCGTGCACGAGCACATAGCTGCCTACTTCCGCTTGGGGCGTGAGGTCGAGGGAAATCTCGCGCGTTACGCCGAGGATATCGACCGTGGCAAGATTGCCTTCATCGATCTCTTTGACTTGGGCTGGAATCGCTAAACACATGATTACTGACCTCCCTCATTTGAGTGCAATCCTATCACAGCCTGGCCGTAGGAGACCGAAGCATCGTTAGGCGGCAGCTCGCGATTGAGGGCGATGGTGAAACCTGCAGCCTGCAGGTCTGAAAGGGCACGTTCGGTCAGGTAGCGGTTCATGAAAACTCCACCCGAAAGCGTGACGATATTGATGTCGTAGAGCGCGCGCACGGTCTCTGCTGCCGTGAGGATGGCACGCACCACCGCTTCGTGGAAGCGGCGCGCGATGAGAGCCTTATCGACTCCTGCCTGCAGATCATCGAGCAGTGCTTCGAACACAGGGGCAGGATCGAGCAGCAACACGGACGTGTCTTGCGCGGTGCTCTGCTCGGTGGCAGTGTTCTTTATGAGGCCGAACTGGTAACGCTCAACCGCATCAAGCTCGGCCGTTGGATCCGCCGCTTCCTGCGCAAGCGATGAGGTCGTTTTCTCAGCTTCAGCAAGGAGCGTTTTCAGTTCAGCGGCTGCGTCTGTGCCGAAACCCTTCGTGATCTCGGCCTCGAGCAGGATCGCACCTTCGCCTTCGTAGCGCGGCTCGTTGCAGATACCCAAAAGCGCTGAAGCTGCATCGAAGAGGCGTCCCATCGAAGAGGTGAAGGGGGTGTTGATGCCACCCTCGATCATCTTGGTCATGAGCTCGGTCTCTTGTTCCTGATCGGCGAAAAAAGCCTGCGCGAAGGGGTGCTCAAGCAGATCGAACGCCCATAACACGCCATAGGCACAGCGATCGGTGTGATGGATCGCCTGCGTACCACCCGGCAACGGGAAGTACGCAACGTTGATGAAGCGCTCGAACGTGGTGAGATTCGAGAGCAGCACTTCGCCGCCCCAGATCGCGCCATCAACACCGTAGCCCGTGCCGTCGAACGCGATACCGCAGACCGGACCTTCGAGCTCGTTCTCCGCCATGGCCGCAACCACATGTGCATGATGATGTTGCACCTCGCAAAGCGGGAGATCGCGTTCGCTTGCTTGCGCGCGTGCCCATTTGCTGAGCACGTATTCAGGATGCAGATCGCACGCAAGCTTGGTGGGCTTCAAGTGGAAGAGCTTCTCGTAGAGATCTTTCGTTTCGAGCCAGTTGTCGAACGAGACAACATGCTCCATATCGCCCAGATGTTGCGAAACGAATGCTTCTTCGCCGCGCGTGATCGTGAAAGTGTTCTTGAGTTCGGAACCAACTGCCAGCAGCTCAGGAGATTCTTCGCCGAACTCGTGCACTTGAGCAGGCAGCTTGATCGGCGCCGGCGCAAGACCACGGGCGCGGCGAATAACCTGGACCACCGGGTCCACCCCAGCCGGCTCGAGCACGCGCACCACTGAATCATCGAAGCGCTCGATGATGGCGCGATTGTTCACCAAGAAGGCGTCCGCAATGCCCGCAAGCTGCTCGAATGCTTCGTGTTCCTCGATCACAATCGGGTCGTCGTGCACGTTGCCCGAGGTCATAACGAGCAGCCCATCGAAAGCGCGTGCGATCAGATGCTGCAGCGGCGTTGCGGGCAGCATGATGCCAAGCTCGGGCAGGTCGCCCGCAAGATCAAGCGGTAACTCAACATCGCTGCGTTTGCGCAACAACACGATCGGGCGTGCGCTCGATTCAAGCTGTGTCTCTTCCGCTTTGCTGATGAGCGCATAGGCGCGCGCTTGTTCGGTCGAGTGCGCCATGACCGCAAATGCCTTGCCATAGCGGTGCTTTCGTTCGCGCAGAGCCGCCAGCGCTTCAGCGTTCAGCGCATCGCATACCAGATGGTAACCACCCAGTCCTTTAACGGCCACGATCTTGCCTGCTTTGAGCAGCTTCACGCAGTCATCAACGAATTCATCGGAATCTTCTGAGGTAAACGCCCAATCCAGGCTATCGATCGAAAGCTGTTGGACCTCATTGGGAAGCATGCCTTCCACATCGATCCAGCCCAAACGTGGCCCGCAATTGAAACAAGCGTTGGGTTGCGCATGGAAGCGGCGATCCATCGGATCGTCGTATTCTGTTTGGCAAGGTTCGTCCATAGTGAACTCTTTCATAGAAGTATGTTCGCGGTCGTAGGGCAGCTCATCGATGATGGTGAAACGTGGACCACAATTCGTGCAGTTGATGAAGGGATAGTGATAACGGCGATTCTCAGGGTCAAAGAGTTCGGCCACGCAAGCATCGCAGGTGGCAAGATCGGGCGAAACGAGTGTGGTCTCATTCGCTTCGGCATCATCCGAAAAGCGGATCTCGAATTCGTCGAAACCTTCGACGGGCGCTTCGTTGAGCTCAAGCTCTTTCACATTGGCCGCTTCGGGCGCTTCCTGCACGAGCGCGATCGCAAAGCAATCGAGGTCGTTCTGCGTGCCTTCGACGTGGATCGTTACCCCATCGAGCGCATTCAACACCCAACCTGTCAGGTGAAACTTCTGTGCGCATCTGAAGACAAAGGGCCGAAAACCGACCCCTTGAACTACTCCTTTGACCGTAATATCGAGCGCTTCGCGCGCTTCGCTCTCTGCCATGCTCACTACTCCGTAACGCGTGCGACCACGTTGCGCAGCACCTTCGAAAGGAGGCGCAGCGTAACGGATGAATTGTCGGGAAGATGGATGTAGACACACCGCCTACCACGGGATGAAAGGATGGAAAAATCACCCATAGCCTGCGCTTTTTCGAGCTCGCCAAGGCTTTGGGCTTTCGCGTTCTCCACTTCGATATCGCGCGGTTCGTCCGCCGAAAGCACGAGGAACACCCCGTTGTTGCGACCACCTTTGTGCAGCTGGCCCGTGGAGTGCAGGTAGCGTGGTCCGATCTCCAAGCAAGACGGGATGCGGCAGCGCTCCGCGATGCTGTGACGAATCTCTTCGAGTGCTTCGCGACGGCCTTCGCCCGTGAAGGGCAAGAAGGCGTTCAGCGAGAAGTAATCGCCCGGCTCGATACTGCGACAAAGCGCGGTGATCGCGCCCGAAACCGTCTCATCGACGAGCGAGTCTTCCAACGCCTCGGAAACGTGCACTTCGATCTCGCCAACTGGCACGCCCGCTAGACCGTTCTGAGTGAAATGAGGCGCTTCGCCCCCTTCTTCTAAGATGCGCAGCACTTCAGTCTTTGCCGCCTGTACGTCGGGCTGATCGAACGGGCAGATCTCCATGAGATAGCCCACCATGGCAATGGCGTATTCCCACATAACGAAGTGCCCGGCAAGATCGATCACGTTCTCGACCTTGAAGGTGATGCGCGGGATATCGGGGTTCAAGAATTCGAGCGACTGATAGTAATTCAGACGTTCGTCGAACAGGTCGGTCTTGGTCTCATAGATGATCGCCGTACGGTCCTTCGTGTCTTCGGAGAGCGTGAGCGAATCGGTTTCGATGTTGGGGAGGATGCCTTCGCCCTCTTTGCCCAAGCTTTCTGCCACCAACTGCTCGATCCAAAGGCCCAGAACACGACCGCGCTTCGGCGAGAGGAACGCGAACTTGTTGCGTCCTTGCACATAGTTTTCGTAAAGGAAGGATGCCAGCACGAGTGCGGGGTTGTCCACGCTGTCGCTACTGCACAGCATCTCGGCACGTGCTGCGCTACGCATGAGCGCATTGAGGTTGATGCCTGCAAGCGCAGCCGGCAAGAGACCGAACACGGAAAGCGCCGAATAGCGCCCGCCTACGCTGGGCTCGCCCGTGAACACCCGCAGCCAACCTTCTTCTTTCGCGCGCTTTTCCAAGTCGGAACCAGGGTCGGTGATAGCGACCAGATGGTTGTAGAGCTCTTCTTGCGAGAGCTTCTCGCGCATGATCGCCATGACCGCTTGCATGATGGTGTGCGGCTCGATCGTGCTGCCCGATTTCGAAGAGTGGATGACGAGCGTGGTCTTCGGATCGCATTCCGACATGATGGCACGCACACGCACCGGCGAAACCGAGTCGATGGTCTTGAACGAAATGAGCGAAGAATCCGCTTTGTTGTACTTCGTGAGCGTCATGGGCGCTTGCGTAGATCCGCCCTGCCCCACGAGCACGACCGTCTTCAAACCGCGCGCGATCAAGGAATCGGCGAAGTTCTGAATCTCGGAAAGCGCCAGGGGCGGCTCGCTTGCCAGCGTGGTCCAGCCCATGAAATCACGGGCGAAAAGCTGGGCATTTTCGGAGAAGTTGAAAAGGTTGCTGTCCTTGGCGTGAATACGACTCGCAACCTGGTCATCGATGAGCGTTTGCGCCGGAGCACCGGGCGTAGCTGCTTCAAAATTAATCATAGGTTCCTACCCGAACTATCGATGGATCAACCGTTTCGGTTGGTTTGCCTCATTTTACCGAAGTAGCAGCACAGGCGCTACACAATGGCGGCCACGATATCGTCAAGCCACGAAGAATCCACCTGATCGACCTTGCCCGCATCGCACAGCGCGGCAATGGTAGGATTCGTGGGAATCTGAGCGGTCGCGCCGATCTCATATTCTTGCGCGAGCACATCCACCTGGCTTTCGCCGAAGAGATAGTGTTTCTCGTTGCAGTTCGGGCATACGAAATAGGCCATGTTCTCGACCAGGCCGAGCACAGGAACCTTCATCGCCTCTGCCATATTCACCGCTTTTGCCACGATCATGCCCACCAGCTCCTGCGGCGAAGTGACCACGATGATGCCATCGACCGGCAGCGATTGAAAGACCGTGAGCGGAACATCGCCCGTTCCTGGAGGCATGTCAACGAGCAGGTAATCGATATCGCCCCACACCACATCGCTCCAAAATTGCTTGACCACCCCAGCGATCATAGGACCACGCCAAATGACCGGATCGGTATCGTTTTCAAGCAACAGATTGGTCGACATGACCTTCGTGCCATCGGCTGCCACCGCAGGAAGTAAGCCATCGGGAGATCCCATCGCCTTGCCTTCGATACCGAACATACGAGGAATGGAAGGGCCTGTGATGTCGGCATCAAGGATGCCCACGTTCTTTCCCTGCTTCGCAAGCGCCGATGCGATCAGCGAAGTAACGAGCGATTTACCAACACCGCCCTTGCCACTCACCACGCCGATCACGTTCTTGATGTTCGATCTAGGATTCGGCGCGGCTTGCATGCTCTGTGGCTCGCGACGCTCAGCACACGTCTTTCCGCAGGTCTGACAGTTATCGCTGCATGATTCGCTCATTATTAGACTCCTTATTTTTCTTGCGCTCTCTACAGAAGCACATAGAAAGTTATTCTCGAATTTGAATGCCGGATCAAAACTGACACAGTTCGAATAGCATTTCAGCTGATGCTACAACTTTACCACTACCCCTTCAAGGCTAGTTTGAGAGCGATTTCGAAGATCGACTCTGCCTTCAAATACGAGCAGAACCCCCCCCCATAAAAGAAATCCCGCCGACCATTGCTGGCTGGCGGGATCCCTCAGGAGGCTTACCCTTCTTCACTTGAAAATCCCAAAGAACATGAAAAAAGCCTCCAAGCGTGGAGGCTTTAAGATTCATGGTGGTCGGAGGGGGATTCGAACCCTCGACACACGGATTTTCAGTCCGTTGCTCTACCAACTGAGCTATCCGACCAGTATGTGCCGTCGAATGTTTACGACGCGAGTTGTTATTGTACTACAGACATTTTTTCGGTCAAGCAATACACAGGACTTATACGGTGAACGCAATGAAGCGCAACTATTTCTTAGAGAGCTCTTCTATCAAAGCGGGCACTACTTCGAACACGTCGCCCACGATGCAGTAATCGGCCACGTCGAAAATGGGCGCATGAGGGTCCTGGTTGATCGCAACGATCGCATCGGAATGGTCCATTCCTGCCACATGCTGTACCGCACCTGATATTCCACAGGCAAAGTAGATCCGTGGTGAAACCGATGAGCCCGTCTGACCAACCTGTTTGCTCGCAGGAAGCCATCCCTCTTCAACAACTGAGCGCGAACAACCCACGGTTCCGCCGAGCAACGCCGCCAACTCTTCGAGCATCGCGAAGTTCTCAGGGCCTTTCATGCCGCGTCCACCCGAAACGATAACTTCTGCATCTTGCAAGGATATGCCGTTATCGGTCGCGTCCTTGATGAAGTCCTTCACTTGAACACGCACCTGTTGAGGGATAAAGTCTTCCCTGACCACTTTCATATTCTGATGGGGAGTTGGCTCGGGCAGCGGCATTGCCCCTGGGCGTACCGTTCCCATTTGTGGATGCGTATTCGCACTGATACGCGCATAGAGATTACCGCCGAATGCGGGACGCTCCCATTGCATGACGGCTGTTTCAGGATCGATGTAGAGAGCTGTGCAATCTGCGGTCAATCCCGCCTCGAGCTTCACCGCCACATGCGATGCGAGCTCGCGTCCGTTCGCTGTTGCGCCTACGAGGATGATCTCGGGCTGGTACTTCTCGCACAGATAAGAGAATACTTCGGCATACGGGTCCGCGGTGAAATGACGGTAGCATTCCCCTTCGATCACGTATGCCCTATCGGCACCATACCTACGTGCCATCTCGAGCGCTTCGTCTGCATCGTGTGCGATGATGACCGCCGCCACTTCCTGACCGATCTCATCCGCGAGTCGGCGTGCCTGCCCCAAAAGCTCTGCACCTACTTGCTTCGGTTTCCCTTCGAACTCTTCCAGGAAGACCCAAATGTCGCGATGATCGTTCTTTTCCATCTCTGATTCCTTTTGCATCTTGAATGTTTCCACGAATCGTTATACGAGCAGCTTCGCTTCGATAAGCTCTTCGATCAGCTCATGCGCCTTTTCCTGCGCGTTGCCCTCCAAGAAGACACCTTCCGAACAGCGCTCAGGAACGAAAGACTTCTGCACACGTGTAGGCGAACCTTTGAGACCGATCTTCAACTCATCCAGACGCCCTTTAAGATCTTCGAAATTGATCTCTTTCGTTTCGAGTGCAAGTGCATCGAGCGTACTTTGGATGCTGGCATAGCGCGGTTTGTTGCTCTCTTTCATAACGGTGCACACTAGTGGCAAAGTCGCTTCGAGCACCTCGATGCCTTCATCGGTCTGACGCTTGATGGTTGCGCGCCAACGTTCATTCGGCGTGTGTGCGGACCTATGCTCGCTTTCGTTCGCTTGCGCGGTCTCAAGATGCAGATCGAGTACTTGGTTGATGCAGGCACAGTTGAGGTGCTGGGCGAGCGATGAGATTGTTTGTCCCGTATCACCATCGATTGCCTGCTTGCCACCCAATACCAGGTCAAAGGGGCCAAGATGACTGATAGCAGCACAGAGAATATAGCTCGTAGCGAAGGTGTCCGAACCGCCGAACTTCCTATCAGTGATCAGATATCCTTTGTCAGCACCCATCGCATGCGCTTCTTCAAGGATCGCGCTCGCCTGGCTGGGACCCATCGTAAGCACAACCACTTCTGCGCCGATCTCGTCTTTAAGCTGAAGCGCCATCTCGAGCGCGTGGCGATCGTAAGGGTTCATGATGCTCGGTACGCCTTTGCGGATGAGCGTGTTCTTCACTGGATCGATCTTGATCTCCGTCGTATCGGGCACCTGTTTCAAACAAACTGCGATTCTCATGGTTCCTTCTTTGTTCGGTGATTTGTACGACTATGACGACACAAGTTGTTTTGCGATGGTGATGCGCTGGATCTGATTCGCGCCTTCGAATATCTGGAATACTTTCGCATCGCGCATGAGCTTTTCGACCGGATACTCTCGGCTATACCCATAGCCACCCAGAATCTGGATAGCGTTCGAAACGACCTCCTGCATGAAATCTGAAACGAACGTCTTACAGATCGCGCCTTCTGTTTGCACTAAGCTTCCTGCATCCATCAGGCGCATCGTGTTGTTCACGAGACAGCGCGATGCTTCGGTCTTTATGGCCATATCGGCCAACAGCCCCTGCACCAATTGGAAGCTGGCCAGCGGTTTGTCGAACTGCTTTCGTTCTTTAGCGTAGGCGAGCGCCTCATCGAGTGCGCGCTGCATAATGCCCACACCCATGGTGCAAACGAACGCACGCGATAGATTGAGAGCATTGAGCGCAAGCTTCATGCCTTCGCCCACTTTACCCAGCACGCGGTTTTTGGGAACGATAACGTTGTCCAGGATCAATTCAGTGGTGTTTGAAAGACGCAAGCCCATCTTGTCCTCTTCAGCACCAACCTTCACCCCAGGCATGTTGCGATCAACGATGAATGCAGTGATGCCATGGGCGCCTGCTTCGGGGTTGGTCTTGCAAAAGACGATATAGATCTGCGCAAGGCCACCATTGGTGATGAAGGTTTTTGAAGCGTTGAGCAGATACCCTTCTTCGGTTTCGACCGCTGTTGAACGCAAGCTTGCAACATCTGAACCAGCATTAGGCTCAGTGAGCGCAAAGGCAGCGAACTGGCGCTGTTTGACCACATCAGCGAAGTATTGAGCCTGCTCAGGCGTGCCAGCTAGAATAACATTGCGCAATGCAACGAACGTGGTAACGAACGTGATCGCATAACCGGCATCCACTTTTGCTAGTTCCTCGAAGATCATCGCCGTCGTTTCGTAGTCAAGCCCTGTGCCGCCGTATTCTTTGGGCACCTCTACCAGATGAAGGCCGAGATCGAACCCAAATTCATATAATTCAGCAGGGCATTCTCCTGCTCGATCAGCTTCGGCCACATAAGGCTTCAGCTCTTGCTCGGCGACATCGTGAACGAGCTTGATGAGTGCTTTTTGTTCCTTGGTATAGAGCAGCGTCATCGTAGGTTCTCCTCTATGTTCGGCCATGCTTGAGGAAGGTGTGTGATCCTGTGAGCAAGCTTTCCTTCGATATATAGGTTATACCATATTGATTTTTGTTTTTTTATATTGTTTTTCCTATATATTAGGAATTGCTCGTTCTTCTTTTATGAAACTAAAAATGCAATCAGCCTGATGAAACGCATTTGAAGGTCAAACCTCCACTGATGCCCTTCGTGGTTTTCTCTTCGGTGAATCAGGTGCGGTAGAATAGGCAAGGATATGAGCTGTTTTCCAGCGATCAAGACGCGGAAATAAAACGCGCCACAGAACCCTTCTTATAGAAAGCTTTACTATGAACGCTGCTTCCCCTATCCTTTTCGACCTTGACGGTACGCTGCTCGATACTCACGATATGATCCTAGAATCGATGCAATATACCATCAACGAGGTTGACGGACAGAACCAAAACGACGAAAAGCTCATGGCTGGTGTTGGTACGCCGCTGCTCGATCAAATGCTCCATTTCACAGCAGGCAATAAGACCCGTGCCGAAGAGCTCGTGAATATCTATCGCGCTTACAACGACGCGATTCATGATGAGAACATCCACGCCTTCCCTGGCACGAAAGAAGCGCTTGGAATGCTCGCCCAGGCTGGCTGTCGCATGGGCGTGGTCACCTCGAAGCGCCACTGGCTCGCTCAGCGTGGTCTTGAAATCTGTGGACTTGATTCCTTCTTCGAATTTCTGGTTGGCTCAGATGATTGGCCCGAGCATAAACCTGCCCCTGGCCCGATCCTTCACGGGTGTGAACTGCTCGGCATCGCGCCTGTTCAATGCATCTATATCGGCGATAGTCCGTTCGATATCCAGGCAGCGAACGCAGCAGGATGCCAGAGTGTTGCCGCTTTGTGGGGTATGTTCACCGAAGAAGAACTTGTAGCTTGCAAGCCTGATCTGAGCGTACATTCACTCCAAGAGTTCGTGAAGGATCACTACCTCAAAGCATAATGAAAAGCGGCTGATCCATTGGATACAGCCGCAAGCCTAACCTCTATCGTTGCTACCAGCTAAAGCAGCAGGCAAAACCGCTCTTCAAAGATGAAAGGCAGCGTGACTTCTTCCTGCCGAAACGGAAATCTTAATCCCAAGCGCTGCGGCCTTCGAGAGCTTTCTTACCAATATCGCTCCTGAACTGCATGCCTTCGAAGTTGATGCGCTTGATCGCTTCATAGGCGCGATGGCGCGCCGATTCGAACGAAGAGCCCAGACCGACCACGTTCAGCACGCGGCCACCTGAAGTGATGAGCTCGCCATCAACGTTCAGCGCCGTGCCCGCGTGGAAAACGAGCACCTTGTTCAAGTCCTCAGCATCTTCAACGCCAAGGATGACCTTGCCCTTCTCATACGAACCGGGGTAGCCCTCAGAAGCCAACACCACGCTCAGCGCCCAATTATCATCCCATTCCAAGTCGATATCGCCATCGCGACCTTCAGCCACCGCCATCATGATGTCCACCAGATCGCTCTTGAGGCGCGGCAGAACAACCTGCGTTTCCGGATCGCCGAAGCGCGCGTTGAACTCGAGCACCTTCGGGCCTTCGGGCGTAAGCATGAAGCCACCATAGAGCACGCCACGATAGTCATGCTCAAAGGGCTCTTTCGCCGTTGCTGCAGCAGCCACTTCCATGATGCGCACCATCTCGGCCATCTCTTCATCGGTGACGATAGGCACCGGAGAATACACGCCCATGCCGCCCGTGTTGGGTCCCAGATCGCCGTCGTAGGCGCGTTTATGATCTTGTGCTGGTGCCATACAAAATGCCTTGCCATTCGTAACGAAAGCGAGCAGCGAACATTCCGGACCGGTGAGCATCTCTTCGACCACTACGGTGTTGCCCGCGGAGCCGAATTCCCCCGAGAAACACGCCTCAACGCCCGCACGTGCCGCGTCAAGTGTTTCTGCGACGATAACACCCTTGCCCGCTGCAAGGCCATCGGCCTTCACCACGAGCGGCGCACCTAGTTCATCGCAATAGGCCAGTGCTTCCTCTTTATTGGTGAAACTCTTGTAGCGTGCAGTCGGGATACCGTTCGCTTCCATGAATTCTTTGCTGTAGGTCTTCGAACCTTCGAGCTGCGCGCCTTGCGCATCGGGGCCGAATACCGCAATGCCTGCTTCACGCAGAACATCGGCAACGCCTTTTACGAGCGGCGCTTCAGGGCCGATGACCACCAGTTCAACATCGTTTTGACGCACGAAATCGAGCACCGCGTTACCGTCTTCGATGTTGAGCGATTTGATATTGGTGCCCAGTTCAGCGGTGCCGCCATTGCCTGGCGCGATATAGATCTCGCTGCAACGAGGGCTTTTCGCCAGCGCCCAGGTGATCGCATGCTCTCTGCCGCCACTGCCTAAAACTAGAATATTCATGAGATACCTTTCACGCGCTGGATGGTCGCGGTTGGCTACTTTGTGCAATAACTAGCGGGCTTCCCAGCCGTTGAAGATCGTCTGATCACGATCGGGGCCGACCGCGATGATCGAAGCGGGAACACCGGTGATGTCTTCGAGATACTGAACATAGACCTGCGCATTCTGTGGCAAGTCTTCGAAGCGTTTGCAATCGGAGATATCGATGCCCTCCCAACCAGGAAGCTCTTCGTAGATAGGCTTCAAGCTGGGGGAACAGATGAGTTCTTGGTCCATGGGGAAGTAATCGTAGCGCTTGCCCTCGATCTCGTAGGCAACGCACACTTTGATGCGCGGCACGCAGGAAAGCACGTCGAGCTTGGTGAGCGCAACATCCGTGAGCGAATTGACCTGCGCAGCATAACGACCAACAACCGCATCGTACCAACCACAACGGCGCTTACGACCCGTGGTAACGCCATATTCTCCGCCTACTTCGCAGAGGCGCTCTCCCACTTCATCGGTCAGCTCGGTCGGGAATGGGCCGGATCCAACACGCGTGATGTAGGCCTTCGCGATGCCGAGCACGCGGTCGATCGCCTTCGGGCCAACGCCCGTGCCGATCGGTGCACCGCCTGCACAGCAGGAAGACGAGGTGACAAAGGGATAGGTGCCATGGTCGATGTCGAGCATGGTGCCCTGCGCACCTTCGAAGAGAACCGACTTGCCATCGGCAAGCGCAGTGTTGAGCAAGTGCGTAGTTTCTGCCATGTGCGGGCGAATACGCTCTGCCAGAGGCAGGTAAGCTTCGCAGATCTGGTCGACCGTGTAGGTAGGAAGATCATAGATCTTCGAGAGGATCTGATTCTTCAGCTCGAGCACGGAGGCAACCTTCTCGCGGAAGACCGCTTCATCCATCATGTCCTGGATGCGGATGCCGCGGCGGGCGACTTTGTCTTCATAAGCAGGACCGATGCCGCGCTTCGTCGTGCCAATGAGTTTGGTGCCGCGCTTCGCTTCACTCGCGCCATCCAGATCGATGTGATAGGGCATGATAACGTGAGCATCGCACGAAACGAGCATGCGATCGGTCGGAAAGCCTGCTTCGTTGATGGTGCTCATCTCTTCAATGAGCACGTTGGGGTCGATCACGCAGCCATTGCCGATGACCGGCGTAACGTTATCGTACATAACTCCAGAAGGGATGAGGTGAAGGGCAAGCTTCGTATCGCCCGTGATAACCGTATGCCCTGCGTTGTTCCCTCCTTGATAGCGCACAACGTAGTCGTAGTCCTTTGCGATCAAGTCGGTGATCTTGCCTTTGCCTTCATCGCCCCACTGGGCGCCTAGAAGAACAGTGCTCGGCATAGGTATTCCTTTCGACAGTTCAATCTACCTGAAAAATATATCACAGTTCGAAGAAATTACAGGAGCAATCGCACTCGCGCACCAGGGCAGCGACACTCGGGTGACAGGTGAAAAGAATAACCTGGCGATAGCGCGAAAGCTCGACGATCACCTTAATGGCTTCACGGCGGCGTTCGTCGTCGAAATTCACGAGAATGTCATCGCAGAGGATAGGCAGCGAACGGCCCACGTTTTCGGCCGTGATGAGAAGGGCAACGCGCAACGCGAGATAGAGCTGCTGACGCGTGCCGAGCGAAAGCAACTGAGGCGGACAAGCGGTCTTCACGCTGTCGAGCGCTTCGATCTCTCCTTCGGCATTCATGCGCACTTTCTGCCACGCGCCCTTCGTCATCTGCGCGAAGAGGCGCGAAGCCTGCTTGTAGACTTCAGGTTGGCTTTTGCGTTCCCATTCAGCGATCGAGATTTCCAGGCTGCGCTGCGCGAGCAACAGCACGGCAAGTTCGTGATAGCGCTCCTTCAAGCGTGCATCCACGATCGCCTTGCGCTGCTTCGCCTCATCGAAAGTGGTGGCATGGCGCGCGTGCGAAAGCTCGCTCGAGATCTGACCGAACTGGAGATTCGTCTCTTGGATGAGTTCGCTCGTTTTGGCACGTTCAGTATTCTTGCGCTCGATGATCGCTTCGAGATCCGCCAGTTGTGCCTCGGGATCGAGCCCCATTGAAAGGCAGAGTTCGCGACGCTGTTCTGCGAGCGTGCCAAGGAGCGATTCGAGCGACGCGCGCTGCAAGGAGAGCGCCTGGAGGTTCTGCTTCGTCGTCTCTTCGTTCGTGCGCATATCGTGGGCAAGATCGAGCAAGTGGCGCGCCTGGCGTATCGAACCTTCGGCGGCGCTGAATCCACGCTGATCAAGGAACCATTTTGCGCGATTCTTATGGTCGGCCAGATCGCGCTCGCAAAGCTCAAGGTGCTGTTCGTCTTGATACTTGACCCATTCGTAATCGCGTCTTCGCTCTTCAAACGCCTCTTCCGTTTTTGAAGGATGCATGTTGGCAACGATGCCTCCTGCTGCAACAAGAAGCCCGCAAAGGCACGTGATCACGCCGAACGCTGAATACGTGAGCGAACCCACCGCACGCCCCTGTCGGAAAAGCCAAATGCCCACGATGCCCATGCATACGAGGATAACGAACGCGATGATCAAGCGAATACGTCGTTGTTTCTTTGCGCGATCTTGCTCGGTCTGGAAATCGTGGTCGTTGATGAGTGTCTCAAACGCTGTTGTTGACTTCGCAACTTCACGTTTCGCGCTATCGAGCGCATGCTCGTACTTGAGGCGCTCTTCGTCGAGATCGTCGAGAAGGGTTTTGACCTCATATTCTTCGGCAGATGATAGCTTGCTGAGCGCACGCACATTCTCATCAACTTCGACCGAATCGGGAAGACGCATCTGCTGCTCCGAAGCACGGGTCTCTTCGAGCAACGCAGTGTTCTGCTCGATCGATGCATCGATCCCTTCAAGGCGTGCGTAGTTGCTCTTGAGCTCTTCGATCTCGGTATTGAGGCCAGCTTGCGCTTCGGTGAGCGCTTCTTTGCGTGCGAGCAACGATTCGAGGCGGTGCTCTTCTTCATAGAAGCTGTCGGTTTCGTTGAGCAGCTCCTGAACGAGCGTCTTCTCGCGTTCCTGTTCTTCACGCAAAAGTGCGATCGAGTCTGGAGTTTGCGCGGAGCGCGACATGAGCGCTCGTATCTTCTCCTGGATCTTAGCAAGCACGATGGCAGGGGATGATGCCGTACCAGAGCCAGCCGTGAGCAAGCGCGCGGTAACCTCGTTATGACGATCGAGCTTGAGCAGCTCATCGCTATTGAGCGCGAACATGGTCTCGTACGTTTCTTTGTCGATGTCATCGAGCACATGGAGTCGATCGACCACGCCTTCGCTGTTCTTCGTACGCTTGATCTCTTCAACATCGCCCGTGCGGTCGTCTTTGAAGAACAAGCTGCCGATGCGCTCTGAATTCTCTGGCTTGTAACTGTTCGAACCACGGCGCGAAGCACGCCAGCCGAACATGACATTCTTGATAAGTTCACTGATGGTGGTCTTGCCCGCTTCGTTCGCGCCATACACCACATTGAGGCCAGGCTTGAACGGACCGACGATCATGTTGGCGAACTTGCCGAAATTCGTCAGCTTCACGTATTCGAGATAGATGCTCGACAGATACGTTGGCGCAAGAGGCTGGTTCTTCTCGCCCTTCTTCTTGTTCTGTGCATCGCTCTTAGTCATTATTGTTCTCGCTCAACAGATCGAACACGAGCGATTCCGCTTCCTTGCAAGCTTCATCGAAGCGCCGCTGAAGCTTGGGAACAGGCAGGTCAAGCGCTGAGAATTGCTGCTCAAGATAGGACAGACCGTCGACTTTGTCTTTCTTCTGCGCGCGCATGGTCGAAAGATAGACCGCCGGGAACAGCCCCTCTTTCTCGATCGCGTCCTTGTCGATCTTCGTGCGCGTTTCGTTCACGACATCATCGATGAAGAAGAACGGATAACGATCGTTGATGACCGAGCGGAGGTCGGCGAGCACATGCGGAGTGAGCGCACTATGAAGCGGCGTTGCACCCGTGAGCGTGATGCGACAGAGCATGTTCTGACATTGTGAACGCGCGTTGCGCTCGAACTGCTGTGTGGTGATCGCTTCTTGAATATCAGCGATCGTCGCGCAGGCAGAAACGTCCACTTCGATGCGTTCCCACACAATCTGCGCCGTGGGAAGGAACGCAACTTCGGTGGGAAGATTCTCTCGCAGCGTCACCTTGAGCACGCCATGCGGGCCAGTTTCGTGAATGTCGCGCCCTTGGATGCAGCCCGAAAAGGCAATGGCTGGATCATCCTCGGGGATAAGCCGCGGATGATGAATATGCCCGAGCGCCCAGTAATCCATTTTGCGCGCGAGCAGGTCTTTTGGCTTCACCGGACTGCGTGTCGGATCGATGTCGAGACCAGAATGAATCACGCCCACCTGGAATGTTGCATCGGCAGCGATTTCTTTCGCCTTTGCGTGCGAGATGCCTTCCGCGATGTTCTCGTCTTGCGGCCATGCCTGCGTGTAGTAGCTTCGCCCACCTAACACAGCGAGCGGTTCGCCCTCTTTTTCGTAGACAAAGTAGTTCGCCTCATGAGGATCGAAGAGATGAACGTTTTCGGGAAGATCACCATACTCGCCCGCCCAGCGCGCATAAGGATCGTGATTACCTGTGCAGAAATAGACCGGAATGTTAGCATCGTGAAGGCGTTCGAGTCCGTCACGGAAGAGGCAGAAATCGGCATAGGAGGGGTGCGAAGCATCGAACGCATCGCCTGCAATGATCAAGAAATCAACCTGCTCACGGATCGTTTCATCGATGAGCTTACGATACGCATCGGGAATGGATTTGACCAAACGATCAGCCCACACCGGCGAGACTGCACGCAACCCCCTGAACGGGGCTCCGAGATGAAGGTCTGCTGCGTGTATGAAGGTTACTGATCGCGCCATGGTTCGAGTGTAGCGGATAGTGATGCGTTTGTGCGCAAGCGTTAGTAACTTGAATCGTCGAAGTAGTCGGTGAACTTAGTGCGCTCGGCAAGCCAAGTGAGCTTTAAGTCACGCGTAGGACCACTGCGATGCTTTGCGACGATCAATTCTGCCACACCCCAATCAGGACGCTTGTCAGACTCTGCCTCAGCTTCGCTGGTAGATCGATCGATAAACATGACGATGTCGGCATCCTGTTCGATCGAACCTGATTCGCGCAGGTCAGAAAGCATGGGGCGCTTGTCAGTACGAGATTCGACCGCGCGCGAAAGCTGTGCGAGCGCCATGATGGGCACATCAAGTTCTTTAGCGAGCATCTTAAGGCCACGCGATATCTCAGCAACTTCCATGGTGCGGTTGTTCGGATGAGGGATGACGGGTGTCATGAGCTGCAAGTAGTCAACCACGATGAGACCCTTCTCAACGTTTCGCATCATGCGGCGTGCCTTTGTGCGCAGCTCGACCAGCGAAAGCCCTGGCGAATCATCCACATAGAGGTCGATGTTGCTCAAGCGTTCAGACGCATCGAAGAGCGGCGCCCATGCATTGTTGTCGATCCGTCCACTGTTCAAAACTGACAGGTTAATACCTGATTCAGCCGAAAGAAGGCGCTTCGTGATCTCGACCGACGACATCTCTAAGCTGAAGAACGCAACGGTCGACTTCTGTTTTGCAGCGTTGACCGCAAGATTCATCGCAAACGACGATTTGCCCACGCCAGGACGCGCAGCCAAAATGATCAACTGCCCACCACGAAGCCCGTTGAACAGCTGATCGACATCCTTGAAACCGGTGGGCACCCCTTGCAAGACCTCGCCACGATTTGCCATCTCAGCGATCTGATCGTTCGCCTCGATAATGAGCGTCTTGATGTCTTTGAACGAAGAGTTGACTGCTTTTTCGGTCACTCCAAAAAGAGTGGCTTCAGCCTGCGAGATGAGTTCTTTAGGATCAGCAGGAGAATCATAAGCAAGCGAAGAGATGTTGGCAGATGCCAAGAGCAACTGACGACGCATCGCGTCTCGGCTCACGATATCGGCATGATGCTGCCAACTGGTGAGCGCAAACGTGTTGTTTGAAAGGTCGAGCAGATACGGCTGCCCGCCCACCGCTTCGAGCTGAGAGGCTGCCTTGAGGCTGTCCGCCACGGAAATGACATCGATCGGGATCGAGCGTGCATTCATGTCGCGCATCGTCTCGAAGATGATGCGATGAGCAGGACGATAGAAATCTTCGGGACGCAATTTAAGAGAAACTTCTTCGAATACTCCCGTAGAAAGCAAACACGCAGATAGAACGGTCTTTTCTGCCTCAATGTTCTGCGGCAGTGCTTTACCCTTCGAACCTGAAGCCTGAAGTGTGACCTGCTCGTTTGTCGTAGGTGCTGGCATTCGCTCCCTTATCCTGTTCTTAAAGCATCGCGCCTAAAAAGAGGTACTAACAACAAAAACTTCCCGACACCGTAGATGCGGTATCGGGAAGTCTAATTTATCACACCTACCGACTAATAGCTAAGCGGCGTGAAAAACAGCATTATTCTGCTTCAACCTCAGCCACTACAACAGCGTCTGCGGTGGGCTCTTCAGCAACTGCGTCTGAAGTGGAGAAATCCTCTTCAGCAGTTTCCTGTGCTTCAGCAGCGCTTTCGGATGCCGTGAAGGTCTCTTCGTTACCGACCACAACCGTGAGGTTCGACTTGATGTCGCGATAGATCGAAACAACAACCTCATGCTTACCAGCGGTCTTGATCGGGTTCTTGAGGTCGATACGCTTACGATCGATCTCGATGTCCTCTGCTTCTTTGAGCGCATCAGCGATCATAGCTGCAGTGATAGAACCGAAGAGCACGCCTTCTTCGCCTAGGCGTGCCTCAACCTTAACGGAGAGATCGTCGAGAGCGGCTTTGAGTGCTTGGGCTTCTTCGATACGCGCTGCTTCACGCGTAGCAATGTTGTGCTTGCGCTGCTCGAGCTGCTTGAGGTTACCCTTCGTAGCAGCAACAGCAATCTTCTGCGGGAACAGGTAGTTATTGGCATACCCGTCGGCAACTTCGACGATATCGCCTTCGCCGCCCTTGCCCTTGAGTTCAGATAAAAGGATGACTTTCATGAAAACCTCCTCTTATCGATCGCGACGATTGTTGCGGCCGCTGATCGCAGGCACGGCGTATGGCATGAGAGCCATCTCACGGGCGCGCTTAACAGCGTTCGCGATATCGCGCTGATGCTGGGTGCAAGCACCGGTCACACGGCGGGGCTTGATCTTCCCACGGTCGGTTACATATTTGCGCAGCATCTGAGTGTCTTTGTAGTCGATGTATTCTGCCTTATCCTTGCAGAACTGGCAGAACTTACGACGAGGCTGCTTATTGTATTCAGGCATTCTTAACCTCTTTCGTTCGTGATTAGAACGGGATATCTTCATCGTAGACAGAAGCGTCCACCACCGGCGTTGCTACCGGAGCAGGTGCCTGCTGCACGGACACAGCCTGTGGTTGAGGCGCACTCTGTTGCATCGGTGCGCCACCACGTGAGCCATCGTTGCGCGAAAGGAATTCGATCTCATCGACGATGACCTCGATCTTCGAGCGCTTCTGGCCATCACGCTCCCACTGGCTCCAGCGAAGTTTGCCTTCGATGGCAACCTTGCTTCCCTTAGAAAGGAAGCGGGAAACGCTTTCTGCGCGGGCTCCGAACATGGTGCAATCAATAAAGTTGGGATAGTCTTCCCATTCACCTGTTTGCTGATTGCGACGGCGGTCGTTGACTGCAACGCCAAAACCGAGGACCGGCATGCCGCTTGCGGTTGAGCGCAATTCTGGATCGCGCGTAAGATTACCGGTGATGATCACTCTATTGATGCTCATGTGATACCTCTTTCTACGGGCAAATATCCCATTTGCCTCTGATTTCCTTCTCGTGAAGGGCTAGGTTCGATCCGCCCTTCTGTTCTTCAGTTGGTTTTGGCGTACAACCAAAACCACCTATGCCGCTCGCATTAATCGCGATCGGTACGCTTAACGATCATGAAGCGTTCGACAGCGTCGGTAATGCGCAAAACGCGATCCAACTCTGCGATGCTTTCAGGATTTGCGTGGAAATCGATGAGGGTGTAATCACCGTCGGTCAAGCCGTTTACCTCGTAAGCGAGTTTACGCTTACCCCAGTTGTCGACGTTGTCGACCGTACCGTTATCTGCAGTAATAGCAGTATCGATACGCTTCATAACAGCTAAACGGGTTTCTTCGTCGATTGACGGAGCTACAAAAAACAACAATTCATAAGCCTTCATATGGTCACCTCCTCTGGACTTACGGTTTCGGGTCATGAAGGCAAGCCCGAAACAGGATTAGCTGAACAATCGTAGCAAATAGCGTTTCCACTCGCAAACAGACCGTCCGCTTACCCTCCGATTCCGCACAAACTAACAACCATTGCCTGTCGTTTTGAGCAAGTTTTCGGTACCTGTCCATCTTACTCAGCAAAGCTCACGTTTTTCTGAAACTTTTTTGAACTCCGAACTCACATTTTTCTGATGCTTTTTACGCTTGCACCGATTCATTACCCGTTGCTTTTTGCAGCGAAGCGCACATCAGAGATGCCTATCTTCCGCGCTCCTGTCCTCACAGCAGAATTTCCGCTGCAATGCCCCTAGTTTTCGCGTGGGAATGCACATATGGGCTTTATAATGAAACAATATTTACATTAGGAACTTCTTCGAGATGGTTAAGGGAGATCATGGCAACCAACACTACAAGCTCTGCCAAAACTCATGTTTCACTCAGGCTTCCCACCTCCATTCTGGAAAGCATTGATGCTCACGCCGAAAAGGAACACATTTCACGTACTGAGGCTTTCGTCTACTATCTGCAGACTGGTCTCGAAATTTCCGATGCTCAGGCGAACGAGCCAAGCAAAGACGAAGTGCTGCTCCAGAGCATCCAGGATGATCTCACGGTCATCAAAGCGCTCCTGCAAACTCAGCCTGGTGCTGCGACTGCCCCTCATCCCTACACCGTTCCTGCAGTAGAGATTCCTGAAGAACCTGCTCAAGAAGAAGCTGTCGCGAGCGAATTCACCACTTCCGACGAAGTTGAAGAGCCGGAAGAGACCCAAGAAGTCGAAGAAGATGAAGATGAAGGGGTTACTGTTTCTCTCAAGAGCGAACCTGAGCCCGATTTCGCGGAGGAAGCCGAAGCGCTTGCTGAAGAGGATTATTCCACCTCCGATGCCACCTCGAGCGAAGAATCTTCTACGGCTGCCTATTCGCTGTATGCGATCGGCGAAGAGGAAAGTTTCACTGAGATCAAACCTGTTGATGAGCTCGATGAAGCAAGTGAGTTCACTACCTCTGATGCAGTTTCCGAAGAAGACCCCGCCGAAGAGGTCGATACGGTTGATCCTTCCGAAGATGAAAGCGATTTCACCACGTCTGACGCGACCGAAGGTGGCGAAGTTCTTTCTCTTAAGAAGCTTGAAAAAGCTGTTTCCAAGGCTGCAAAAGATATCGCATCGATCGAAAAGGTTTGGCTCTACGGTTCTGCTGCTGATGCAAAAGAGATCGAAGGCTCTTCTATCGATCTGTGCGTGAAGACCGAAGACGACGACAAGCTCAAGTCGAAGCATCTCGATGCCTTCGTTGCCATTATCGAAGAAAAAACTGGCAAGCAAGTCAATGTGGTGCTCAAGCACGAAGCAGGCAAAGACCTCAAGCAGGATATGAAGAACAAAGTCGATCTTTACAAGAAGTAAGATACGTCCTCATAAATCAAAAAAGCCGCTCGTTGAAGCGGCTTTTTTTATGCACGGAACTCTTTTTGTGCTTATTGTTCAGCGGTTGCGTCTGAAGTGGTGAAGTCTTCTTCAGCAAGCTCGGCTGCTTTAGAGTCTTCTTCATCCCACGCATCTTTGAGAGCATCGCGCGGATCGAGCGTACCTTCCATATCGAGCTCGAGCTTCAAGCCTTCCATGAAGTTGGGTGCGGGACCGATGTAGACGATGTCCTTCTTGATGCCGTCTTCATCATAGAGATAACCGAATGCGTATGCCTCCGGAGCACCCGGCAAACCACCCTCAGCGATAATGCAATCTTTCATACCATCATCGGTGTCGAGATATCCGTCGTAGCAAAATGCATACGCCGTGGCGCCGCGTGCGCCTTCTACCTCACGACGCGCAAGCGTGAAACAGGTTTCCGCGTCGTCGCCCGGATGCGTTTCGATGAACAGATTTTCTTTGACTGCCAAACCCGTGAAGGGGATGATCTCTTCGCCCGCTTCCATCTTGGAAACAGCCTCGTTCAAAACAGCTTGCACGACCGCTTTCAGCTCATCGGTGATTTCGCCCTGCGGATCATTGTTGGTAGGATCGATCATTCTATCAGCCATGATGAAAACCTTTCTTTTCGCTTCACTATGAGTGTAGCGCTTCCACGCTTTTGCTATCAGCAAAGTCTGCCCTCTGCTCGACCAACGGAAAGGGCATGTGACTTTTAGCGGAGGACGACGCTGGGGAAGCGACGGGGTGCTGTGCGATAGTAGCGTTTTTGCTGGTAACCAAGAAGCATACAAACGTTCAGACCGCGTTCGTCACTCATATCGAAATAAGCGCGGGCGGCAGGACACGAATCCACTACGCGGCGCAAATACCCATTATAGAGCACGCCGATACCGAGCGTATGCGCCACCATTTCGATCGCTCCTGCTGCGAGCCCCGCATCAAGCGGGTCGGGCGATTCGATGAAGAGAACCGCGGAAGCATCACGGAACAGATAGTCGTTCTTTGGATCGGTACGCCTGTTCTCGATGAAACGACCCAGCGTTTCAGCAGGAATGGGCATGATGCGATCGGTCTCATATACCTCTGAGAGATACGACCAGATAAGCTCCTTGAATTCAGGCAAGCTGTCCTGAAGAAAGTCAAAGCGGCACATCTGTGTATTCTTCGCTGTAGGCGTATGCCCACCAGCTTCCATGAGCAGATGCAGATGCTCCATCGAGATCGGTTCGTCTTTGAACGCACGGATGCTGCGACGGAATTTGATGCTGTTCAAAAGGTTTTCCGTAGGAAGGTCGAAGGTGGCAGGATCGAAATCGATCGGTGAATCTGCATAGCACGGTAAACTCGGTGCTCCTTCAGGGCAAATAGCCACGCAGTGGCCACACTTCATACATTCCCTAAGCGGGTGCGCCTTACCATTTTCGAGAACGATATTATGCTGGATGCAATCATGCATGCAGGCCCCGCATCCTGTACAAAGAGCTTCGTCGATATGAACATCTGTTTCCCCCATGATGATCCGCCTTCTTTAATCTCCGAAGGCCATCTCGATGATGAACAGAAGTTCAAGAACGCTCTTGAAGGTAGCTTGTTTCTGACCTGCGTCCCATTTGATGCGGCCTTGCCAAGTGTGGTGCTGGCGGAAGAGAACCTCAAGTTCAAAAGAAGGCTCAAAAGCAGGATCTATGGGAGAAAGGATCGACTGCAACGGTTCAGTTTGTTGGTCGAGGATGTTGTCTATGAGCATGATGAGGCTTGGCAAGCTTGAAAATCTTACCGGGGCTGACATGATAACGCTATCGAGGGTGCCCGTCATCTTCCCATCCTCGTACGAATCGATGGAAATAAGGAAGGTATCGGCCCCTGGTGGTGCAATATGTGGCTGTCGCATTATGCTTCCCTTTCCGCGTATGCATAATGATACCGCATAAAGCTATGAGTTCGCTATGGTTTATCACCAAATAAAAAGACCAGGCTGTCATATATAACAACCTGGTCTTCATCGATTAAGATCGATCGGTCCGAAGCGGCAAGACTATTCTTCGCCTTCAACTTCGTTCAAGAACGAATTCGCTTCTTCGAGAAGCTCGGCTGCCCCATCGGGAAGATCAACGTCCTTGCCGTGGTTGTCCACCTGAGCATCGTAGTTTCCTTCGGCATCGATATCGATCGTAACGGTCGAGCCATCGTAGATCCTGCCTTCGATGATGCCCGTTGCAACACGGTCGACCACCTGACGCTGGATGAGGCGCTTCAACGGACGTGCACCATAGACTGGATCGTAGCCATCGATAGCCAAACGTTCCTTCGCTGCCGGCGTGATCTCGAGCTCGATCTTGCGATCCTTCAAGCGTGCCGACACTTCTGCGAGCTGAAGCTCAACGATCGGCTCGATGCTCGCGATGTTCAGCTCGTTGAACGTGATGATGTCGTCGATACGGTTCAAGAACTCGGGACGGAAGGTATTGCGCAATGCATCTTGCATGCGATTGGCGAATTCCGCCATACGCTTGGCTGCAGCTTCCGGTGTCATCTTCTGCATATCCTCGACCATGTCTCCCATGGTCTCTTCCTTATCGCGCTCACGAATGAGCTGGCTGCCGATATTGGAGGTCATGATGATGATCGCATTCTTGAAGCTGACCACACGGCCCTGGCCATCGGTCAAGCGGCCATCGTCGAGCACCTGCAAGAGCACGTTGAACACATCGGGGTGAGCCTTCTCGACCTCGTCGAGCAGAATGACGCTGTAAGGCTTGCGACGCACGGCCTCGGTAAGCTGACCGCCTTCGTCATAACCCACATACCCCGGAGGTGCGCCGATCAAGCGCTGCACGGAGAATTTCTCCATGTACTCCGACATATCGATGCGGATCATGGCCTTCTCATCATCGAACAGGCATTCTGCCAGCGCTTTTGCAAGTTCAGTCTTACCAACGCCGGTCGGTCCGAGGAACAAGAAGCTGCCGATAGGTTGCTCGGGATCCGCGAGCCCTGCACGGCTGCGGCGGATCGCACCCGCTACCGCCGAAACGGCCTCGTCCTGTCCAACCACTCGCTCATGCAAACGATCCTCAAGATCGATGAGCTTTTCCATTTCGCCTTGCATCATCTTCGTGATAGGGATGCCCGTCCACGAAGAAACCACCTCGGCGATCTCGTCTTCAGTGACTTCCTCTTTCAGGATGGTGCCATCTGCCTGGCGTGCCTCGAGCGCTGCGGTCGCTGCTTTCAGCTGCTCCTGCAGTTCAGGAATGCGTCCGAAACGAAGCTCGGAAGCTCGTGCCAGATCGCCTTCACGCGTTGCGCGCTCTTCTTCGAGCTGCGCCGCTTCGATATCGGCCTTCAAGTTCTGGACCGAAACGATGGAGTCCTTCTCGTTCTTCCATTCAGCCTTGCGTTTGTCGAGCGATTCCTGAGCTGCTGCGATGTCCTTACGCAGCTGTTCGAGACGCTCCTTGCTCGGCTCGTCCGATTCTTTCATGAGCGCTTGCTCTTCGATCTGCATCTGCGTGAGCTTGCGCTCGGCAAGATCGACCTCTTCAGGCATCGAATCGATCTCGATGCGCAGACGTGATGCCGCTTCGTCCATAAGGTCGATCGCTTTATCGGGAAGGAAGCGATCGGAAATGTAGCGGTTCGAAAGCTCTGCTGCCGCCACGATAGCCGAGTCGGTCACGCGCACGCCATGATGGATCTCATACTTCTCCTTCAGGCCACGCAAGATAGCAATGGTATCTTCGACAGAAGGCTCGCCCACCATGACTGGCTGGAACCTGCGCTCAAGTGCCGCATCTTTCTCGATGTATTTGCGGTACTCGTCGAGCGTGGTCGCACCGATGGCATGCAGCTCACCACGTGCGAGCGCCGGCTTGAGCATATTGCCCGCATCCATCGATGAATCACCCGATGAACCAGCACCCACGATGGTGTGGAGCTCGTCGATGAACAGAATGATCTGCCCGTCCGATTCCTTCACTTCACGCAGCACTGCCTTCAGGCGGTCTTCGAATTCACCGCGATACTTCGCGCCTGCCAGCATGGAAGGCAGGTCGAGTGCGATGAGCTCGCGATCCTGCAACGAAGAAGGAACATCACCCGCAACGATGCGTTGGGCCAGTCCTTCGACGATAGCTGTTTTACCGGTGCCCGGCTCACCAATGAGCACAGGGTTGTTCTTCGTACGACGCGACAACACCTGGATGGTTCGACGAATCTCTTCGTTACGACCGATCACGGGATCCAGTTTGCCTTCGCGCGCCGCTTTGGTGAGGTTGTTGCCATATTGGTCCAACACCTCGAATTCTGTTTTTGATTGTTGATCAGTCACGCGCGTATCACCTCGCAATTCCTCATACGCTTGTTGAATATCGTTCTTATTGATTCCTGCATTGTTCAAGATCTTGCCTGCTGCGTCGTTCTCTTCTGAGAGCGCAATGAACAGGTGTTCACTTGTGGCGTACGAATCGCCCAATTTCTCTGCGATCTTCACCGCCTTGTCGAGCAGGGAGACGAGCGCCATAGAAGGCGCGGTCATGCCCATGATGCCGCCACCTTCCACCTTTGGCATACGATCGATCTCTGCTTGGACTTCATCGCGCAGAAGCTTCGGATCGGCACCAAGGCGCTTGACTATGGCATCGATATTATGCTCGCCAGATGAGAGCAGCGCGGCAAGCATGTGAATGGGTTCGACCATTCCTGCTTTTGCTTCGCCAGCAATGCTCATGGCAGATTGCAGAGCTTCTTGGGCAGAAAGCGCCAGTTTTTCTAACATCTTCTGTAAATCCATGAAGCTTTTCCTTTCGTTTGTTTTTGTTTTAGGGTGATGAACGCCCTAACGAATACGACGCAACTCGAGCGACGTTGATTGTGCTACGAGACTGCTCACGTGCTCGAATGTTTCCAGCTCGTGCACACGATCGGCAAGACGCCGAACGCGCTTGTGCAGATCGTCGATTTCGTCGTCGCGCTCATTCAGGCGCCCCTGCAGGTCGAGAATGCGAATGACCCCTGCTAAGTTGATCCCCTCGCTCGTGAGTTCGTTGATCAGCTGCAGGCGCTCGATGTCGGCCTGAGAATACATACGCGTATTGCCGCGCGTACGTTGGGGATTCACCAAACCTTTTTGCTCGTAGATGCGCAAGGTTTGCGGATGAACACCCGCTAGTTCAGCAGCGACGCCGATCATGTAGAGGGGGCGATTGCGATCGTTCATCGGCTACCCCCTTACACTTTCAGGTGTTGCTGCCTTGAATGCCTCGAGTGCAGCTTTCTGTTCATCGTTAAGGGTGGTGGGAATCTTGACCTCGATCTCAACTTTCAAGTCTCCTGTTCCCGAAGCGTTCTTGCCGAGACGTGGTGCACCTTGACCTTTCAGCGTGAGCACTGCGCCGTCCTGCGTTCCTGCCGGAACGCGCACGCGCGCCTTCTTGCCTGAAGGTGTGGGCACTACGATCTGCGCACCCAGTGCGGCTTCGTCGATACTCACCGGCAGTTTGGTGATGACGTCTGCCCCTTTGCGGCTGAAGTTCGCATCGGGCGCGATCTTGATCGTAACGAGCAGATCGCCCGCTGCGCCACCGTTCGCCCCTGGATGGCCCTTGCCCTTCATGCGCACACGGCCACCTTCCATAGCACCCGCAGGCACCTTGATGGTAAGGGTCTCCTTTTCCTGTGTTTCGGGGTTCACCACGCGTACTTTCTTTTCAGCACCTTTGAAGGCCTCATCGAAAGAAACCGTGAGCGTGACCTTCTTGTCCGCTCCCTTTTCAGGCTGCGCTTGACGAGCGCCACCCCCGAAATCCCAATTCGTTCCGAAGGCTCCTTCACCGTTACGCAGGCTTTCCAAGATGTCGGCCCAGTCGATGCCACCACCGCCACCGCCGCCGAAGGGATTGCCTCCGCCGCTGGTGGTGTAGGTGTAGGTGCCGCCACCGAAGGGATTTCCTCCCCCAAAAGGATTGCCCCCTTGGAAGGGAATCTGGTTCTCGTTCGCGGTGCCGTACTGGTCGTACATCTCGCGTTTTTTATCATCCGAAAGCACCTCGTAGGCTTCGTTGATCTCCTTGAACTTCGCCTCGTCGCCGCCGGCATCGGGGTGATGTTCACGAGCAAGCTTACGAAATGCTTTTTTGATCTCACTAGCAGTTGCGCTTCGTGGAACGCCTAGCGTCTTATAGTAATCAGGTGTGGATGCCATTCGTTCCACCTCTCTTTCTTCTTTGATACAAAACAGGCGGACCGTTTGTGACCCGCCTGCTTAACTCCGATTACTCGTTGTCTTCTTCTTCGTCGGTTTCACGTTTCGGTCCACCAACCGCTACCGTTACCATGGCCGGCCTGATGACCTTGTTACCCATGCGATAGCCCTTCTGGTAAACCTGTTCCACAGTTTCATCGGGAACATTGGGGTTATCGACCGTTGCCACTGCTTGCGCTTCGAGTGCTTCGTAGGGTTGCCCCACTGGATCGATGACTTCGACCCCTTCTTTAACGAGCACTTCATTGAGCTTGGCATACACTGCCGTTACCCCTCCGAGCAGCCCTTCTTCGCCGTTTTCGTTGGCGTAGTCGATGCTTCGCTCGAAATCGTCGAGCACCGGGATGATGTCTTCGACGAGTTTTTCCGTTGCGCGCCTGGATTCTTCCTCGCGCTGTTCTTTCATGCGACGGCGGTAGGCGTCCCATTCCGCATGAAGTCTGAGGTATTTGCCCTGCCATTCAGCTGCTTCTTCTTTTGCTTTCGCAACAGCAGCTTCGGCAGATGCTTCTTCGGAAGCTTCATCCCCCGAAGTTTCGGGGGAATCAGCCTCTTCGACGATTTCAGCGTCGACAACTTCAGCTTCCGGCTCGGCATCAGTGGCAGCGGTATCTTTTACCTCTTCCTCTGAATTTCCGTTCACCATGATTAGTTGTCCTTATTCTCTTCGTCGTCGACTACCTCGAAGTCAGCTTCGATCGTATCGTCTGCTGGAGTGCTCTCTGCCGTTTCAGCAGCTGCACCCGCCTGTGCACCTTCGGTGCTGTAGACGACTTCCGCCAACTTATAGCCAACCTGCTGGAGGTTTTCGGTTTCCTTCTTGATGGCCTCGAGATCGGTGCCTTCGAGCGCGCTGCGAGCTGCCGCGATCGCATCTTCAGCCTGCTTCTTCATGTCGTCGCCGACCTTGTCGGAGATTTCAGCAAGCGTGGTCTCGGTCGCATTGATGAGCGAATCGCAGTTGTTGCGGATCTCGACTTCCTGCTTACGCGCAGCGTCTTCCTCTGCATGGATCTCTGCATCCTTCACCATACGATCGACTTCGTCATCGGTAAGTGCGGTAGATCCCGAAATGGTGATCTGCTGCTGCTTGCCCGTGCCCAGGTCCTTAGCGGAAACGTTCACGATGCCGTTCGCATCAATATCGAACGTAACCTCGATCTGCGGCATACCACGACGTGCGGCCGGGATACCAGTGAGCTGGAACTTGCCTAGTGTCTTGTTGCCAGCTGCCATTTCGCGCTCGCCCTGCAGGACATGGATCTCAACGCTGGTCTGGTTATCAGCCGCCGTCGAATAGATCTCGGTCTTGCGGGTTGGGATGGTGGTGTTGCGCTCGATCATCTTGGTCATGACACCACCCATGGTCTCAACACCGAGTGAAAGCGGAGTAACGTCGAGCAGCAGGATGCCTTCGACATCGCCTGCCAGAACGCCGCCCTGAACAGCTGCACCCATTGCAACTACTTCATCGGGGTTTACCGACATGTTCGGCTTCTTGCCCGTGATCTTCTCGACCAGTTCCTGCACTGCAGGCATACGGGTCGAACCACCAACAAGGATGACCTCGTCCACGTCGCCCGTCTTCAGGTCAGCATCTTTGAGCGCCTGCTCTACGGGCAACTTGCAGCGATCGAGTAGGTCTTTGGTGATGCGCTCGAACTCTGCACGGGTAAGCGTGTAATCCAAGTGGAGCGGACCAGCTTCGCCTGCGGAGATAAAGGGCAGGTTGATGGTGGTTTGCGTGGTGGAAGAAAGCTCCATCTTCGCTTTTTCAGCAGCTTCCTTCAGACGCTGCATAGCCATCTTGTCCTTGCGCAGATCGATGCCATTGTCTGCCTGGAACTTGTCGGCGAGCCAATCGATGATGCGCTGATCCCAGTCGTCGCCACCAAGGTGGTTGTCGCCTGCGGTCGAGCAAACTTCGAATACGCCATCGCCCAGCTCGAGCACCGACACGTCGAACGTACCGCCGCCGAGGTCGAACACGAGAACCTTTTCGTCTTTGTTGGTCTTATCGAGACCATACGCAAGTGCTGCTGCCGTGGGCTCGTTGATGATGCGAAGCACCTCGAGACCAGCGATCTTGCCTGCGTCCTTCGTTGCCTGACGCTGTGCGTCGTTGAAGTAGGCAGGAACGGTGATGACCGCCTGCGTAATGGGTTCGCCCACACGCTTTTCAGCATCGGACTTGATCTTCTGGAGCACCATAGCCGAGATCTCTTCCGGCATGTAATCGCGTTCGTCGATCGCAACGACAGCACGACCGCCGTTACCGTTCTTCACGTTATAGGCGACGGTCTTCTGCTCCTCGCCCGTTTCGCCATAGGAACGGCCGATGAAGCGCTTCACGGAAGCAACAGTGTTCTCGGGGTTGGTGACTGCTTTGTTCTTTGCAGCTTTGCCGACCGTACGTTCACCGTCTTTGCCAAAACCTACTACCGAAGGGGTAGTGCGATCGCCTTCAGCGTTAACCAAAATTTCTGGCTCTGATCCTTCCATGACCGCCATAGCGGAGTTGGTCGTACCCAAGTCGATTCCAATAATCTTTGGCATGTTCTTATCCTTTCAATAGAGACTCGTAAAACGAACCTTGTATTACCTCATAGTTAAACGGAGCCTTGTTAAGAAAGCTCCAACGCTTGACATAATATAATCTAAGTGCCCTATTGTAAAGTTTTATGCATTGCAAACTTTGATATTTCTGTCTGCTTTACATCACCGCAGGTCAAGGCAGTTCTGGGAATAAAAAATGGAGACAAACCAGCGTTCGTCTCCATAATTCATACACAAGCGACCTCTAAATCACTTGAAATCTTGGCTTCCCACGATCTTGGCTCGATCTTCGGCGTGCACGTTGCTTTATGCTTCGCTCACCCGATCTCTTATGTCAAACGAACTGCTTGACATACTAGAACCGAATCGTTTCGCCTGCGCATTTTGTTGCGCGCTTGAAAGGTTGCGTACCAAAAGGTTACTTTAGTCTTCAACAACCTCAGGGATAGCGCCCATCGGGCAGCTTTCAACACAGTCGCCACAAGCGATGCAGGACTCTTCGTTAACAACGGTAACAACACCATCGACAACTTCAAGTACTTCTTGGGGGCAATCGTCAACACAAATGCCGCAGCCAATACATTCTTCTTCTAGAATAACTGGATGTGCCATTTCGTCCTCTTTCCTCAGTCTCAGCTACTAAGCTTGTACGGGCTTGAAAAACCCTCTGTAGGAAAATACCACGTATAGGCACATATTCAAACTGCTTAGCTATTTCTTCTGTAAACGGTTGATGAAGCCCTAAGATACCGCATCTTCAGGAACAGAAGACTCGTTTGAATGGGGCAGCGTGACTTGATCCGCGCCACCGATCTCCAAGCGCACTTCCCAACCTTTATCGTTCTCGACCACGTTGATATCGATCGAGCTATCTGACTTGTTCGAATACGCTACGAGGTCTTCAAGGGTGTCCTTGCTGTCGGTAGTGACTACGATCTCTCTATTTCCAACGCCCGCTTCAGCTTCGATTCGTGCGATGAGCTCTTCGCTGGGCATACCAAATGCATCAATGCGTACCATGGTTCATCCTTTCTTGTTCGTGTCTCTTACTATTATATCTTTCACGCGCGACTTGGAGGCATCGTCCAAGATGGTAAACGAGTTGTTACATGGCCTAACAGATGCGCGGAAGCTGCTCGCCCACGAGCATATCCATGATGCGCAACGAACCGAATCCCGTTCGCAAAGAAACGCGCGAGTCGCGCCCTTCCGGCTTTTCAACTACCTCGCCGATGATCGCAGCATCAACTCCATACTTGTTCGCCTTCATGGCCTCAAGTGCCGCTTCAGCTTCATCGGCAGCCACTACGCACACCATCTTACCTTCGTTGGCAACCTGGAAGATGTCGTAGCCGAGCATCTCGCATGCTCCACGTACAGCATCTTTCACGGGGATCGCATCTTCTTCGATCACGAAATCAACCTGCGACTGTTCAGCAAGTTCGTTCAAGGTAGAAGCCAGACCGCCGCGCGTAGGATCACGGAAGCAACGCGTGTTCGGCGCAGCTGCGATCACCTCTTGAATGAGGTGATTGAGCGGAGCCGCATCCGTTTGCAGGTCAGCGGAGAAGCCAAGCTCTTCGCGGCAGCTCATGATCGTGATGCCGTGGTCGCCCAGCGTGCCAGTTACCAGGATCTTGTCGCCCGGTTTGCAGTACGCACCAGAAAGATCGACGCCCTTAGGAATGAAACCGATTCCTGAAGTGTTGATGAACACGCCATCGCCATGCCCACGGTTGACCACCTTCGTGTCGCCCGTCACGATGCGCACGCCTGCTTCTTTGGCCATCTTGGCCATGCTCGCGCAAATGCGTTTGAGCTTATCCATCGGATAGCCCTCTTCAAGGATGAACCCGCAGCTCAAGAACTGCGGAACGGCACCGCTGGTTGCAACATCGTTCACCGTACCGCACACGGCCAAGCGCCCAATATCGCCGCCCGGAAAGAACTGCGGGGTGACCACGAAGCTGTCGGTCGAAAACGCGACGCGCTCGCCTTCAGGCGCTTCAAGACGCGCGGCATCATCGCCAGCACGAAGCTCTTCACCGGCATACGCCTCGAAGAACACCTCGTCGATGATGCGCTTCATCATCGAACCGCCGCTTCCGTGCCCTAACAGTACTGTTTCGTCCATATTCAGTTCCTTAGATTTAGATGAATTCGCCGGTGGTGGTCATAACCAACCGTCCGGTCTTAACTCCCTTGGTGCCCAGGATAAGGTTCGCCACATCCTGAACCTCGCCGGTTTCCCCTTTAAGGATAATCACTTCAAGGCAGTTGTCTTCGTCGATGTGCACATGGACCGACGTGATGATGCGATCGAGATAACGATGCTGAATAAAGTGCAGCTTTTCCTGCAGATCGCTCGCATGGTGGCTGTAGACGAGGGTGAGCGTGCCCATGACGATACGTCCAGGCGTTGCGCACTCCCCTTCCACCAGCGCATCGCGCACGAGATCGCGAATGACTTCGCTGCGGTTCTTCGCAAGACCGCGACGCGCAACAAGATGGTCGAAGTTGATAAGAAGGTCTTCCGGCATTGCTACCGAGAAGCGCACAAGATCACTGCTCATACCGATCGCCTTTGCTTTGAACTAAACGAGATTGACGGTAACGCCTGGTGCAGAGCTGGCATCTTTATCGAGAGCATCCTGCGCATCGGTAAGGAGTGCGCGAGCTTCGTCCATGAGCCCCTGGATCTCCTTGAGCACCGCAGCGGTGTTCTCATAGCCGTTGTCATCTGCTTTATGGAACAGCTTGTGCGTCCAGCGACGGTTCAGCGCAACTTGGTCGTCCATCTGCTCGAGCATCATCTTGAATTGATCGACATTCACACCATTGGTACACATGGCACTTTCCTATCTCTTAAACGATCTTTGCCTTTTGCGAAGACCGAACAGTGCGTTTTCGTGCAGGCAGCGCGAACTCTCGTCGAGGGCTCCCGCACCGAAACGCGGTGCTCCATAAACACGTTTCCTGTCTGTATTATCGGGCTGCAAATGAGAGAAGAGAAGTCTCATTTTTACTAGCGGTGTGAATTATTCCGTAATTTGTGTTATTCAACACAAGAACTCCCCTTTTGGGGGAGCTCTTGACAGTTCATAAAGGCTTCGTCATCACGGAAGCCGCACATGAATGATGATTCGGATGGAGGTTTATGCGTTATAGCCATTTGGATTCTGGCTCTGCCAATTCCAGGCATCAGCGCACATGCGCGCAAGGTCGTATTCTGCAACCCAACCCAGTTCGGTCGCTGCTTTATCGCATGCTGCATAGTTCTCCGCGATATCACCCGGCCTGCGTTCGACGATCCGATACGGCAGCTCCTTGCCACACGCCTGCTCGAAGGACTTGATAACCTCAAGCACGCTCGAGCCCGTGCCCGTTCCCAGGTTGAAGATCGCAACGCCGCTGCGCGTGCCGTCTTTGGCCACGGGACCTTCGATGCTACCCAGCCCGATCGCTTTACCGGTGCCGACTTTGCCACCCATGAAATCGAGCGCTTTCACGTGCCCGCGCGCAAGATCGACCACATGAATGTAGTCGCGCACGCCCGTGCCGTCGGGAGTAGGATAGTCGTCGCCGAAGACCTGGATGCATTCGAGCTTGCCCGTGGCAACTTGCGCCACATAAGGAAGCAGGTTGTTCGGGATGCCCTTCGGGTCTTCGCCGATCCTGCCGCTTTCATGCGCACCGATCGGGTTGAAGTAACGCAGCAACACCACATTCCACTCAGGATCCGCACGGTGCAGATCGGTAAGAATGCGCTCGAGCATGGATTTGGTCTCACCATAAGGATTGGTGGCCTCATGTTTGGGACAATCTTCGGTGATAGGGATCATCTCGGGGTCGCCATAGACGGTCGCGCTGCTCGAGAAGATGATGTTCTTCACATCATGGTTGCGCGCTACATCGAACAATACGAGCGAACCGGTAACGTTGTTCCAGTAGTATTCGAGCGGCTTCTGGGTAGATTCGCCCACCGCTTTAAAGCCCGCGAAGTGAATGATCGCATCGATGTCGTGCGCAGCGAATACCTTGTCGAGCGCTTCGCGATCAAGGATATCCACCTGATAGAACGTGAGCTTTTCAGGCTTACCCGTGATCTCGCCAATGCGACGGATAGCCTCTTCGCTCGAGTTGGAAAGATCGTCAACCACGACCACGTTATAGCCCTGCTCGAGCAATTCAACACAGGTATGACTTCCGATGAAACCCGCGCCACCGGTTACGAGGATCGTCTGATCTGCGGGCGCGGTTGCTAAGCTTTTGTTCGCCATGAGATACCTTTCGTTCTTCTCTTTATTATAGATGCTTGCGGTGGTGAGGTAATCTGGCGTGCAGGTTTTACCATCTAATGTGCATTTATCCGTGTGAGCATTTCTTTAAGGAGCGCCCAGGCGCGTTGCTTGCGTTCGTCGGTCTGGAGCATGCGTTCAAAATCGACGAATGCGCAGCAGGGCCTTCCGAGAACACCATCGCAGCAGTCCAGTTTGATCGGCTGATTATAGGCAAGCGAAAGAATGCGCGCAGAGGCTTGTTCGGTTACCACGAGGCACAGCGGGTCGATCGCTTCGATCAAGCGAAGGAGCGAAGGCGCGGCAAGTTCTTCTGCAGGTTGCGAAACGCCGCCAAGCGCGATCCAAAAGATGTCGGAAGCAGCGATTCCAGCACGTACAGCTGTTGCTTCGATCGCTTTGCGGGCTTGTTCAGAAGGAGTTTCTTGCGAGATGACGCAAAAGAGCGCATTCACGTTCCCTTGGAAATAAGGCGCAAAAGCGGAGCATTCTGCCTCGCGCTGACGTTCGTACACCGACTGATTATCGGGCCGTACTGGCATGCGGTTGTCCGGAGAAGGCGAGGTCATGCGAGCGACCTTACTGCTCGATGAAGTGCGGCATATCTACGGGCTTCTCGATCACGTGATCAGGTGCGGCGGCCATCAAACGTTCTTGTGGCTGATATCCCCAGGTCACCGCAACTGCTTCCATGCCTGCGTTATGGGCTGCTTGCATGTCGCTTGCTGAATCTCCGAAGAAGAGGCATTCTTCGGGAGCAACACCGAGCTCACTGGCACAAAGCAACAGCCCTGTAGGGTCGGGCTTGCGCGGAACCGCGTCTGATTCGCCATGGGCGACTTCGATCAAGTCGGGAAAGAAGCGATCGCGCACATCGAGCACACCCTGTTCGAACTTGTTCGACAGGATCGCTAGACCCACGCCAGCCTCTTTCGCCTGTTCAAGCACCGCAGTGATCCCTTCGAATTCGGTGGTGTAGATGATGCCGAAATCGTGATAGAAATTCTTGAAGTTCTGGAAAACGCGCTCTGCTTGTTCGGGGGTTGCATCCGCTGGTACCGCTTGTGCGATGAGACGCGCAGCTCCATCACCCACATACGTGAGGATCTCTTCAGGGGTATGAGGCGGAAAACCCTGGTCGGCAAGGGCTTTGTTCGTCACGTTCACCAGATCGGGAAGCGTATGGAGCAACGTGCCGTCGAGGTCGAAGATGAACGCTTTGTATGTTCGTTGTTCACTCATAGCTGCCCTTAATCATTCGGAAGAATCTCTTTCTGCGATTATGCCACAGAACCAAGAAGGAGCACCTGCTGGGTAACAGAGAGCATAGTTACCCCGCAAACGCTCCATGATCGCTTTGCTGTTATCGCGCTTCCGCGGACTTACACGAATTCAGCAGGCTTCTTATCTTTCGAGAAGATGGTCTTGATGCCCTTTACCGCCAAAATGACAGCGAACACGATCAGCAGCGCCGCGATCGCGAACTGCAACACGTTGGCCAGCGTGAACGCCCCTGCTGCGATAGCGGAAACCTTGCCCCACAACGTCATGACCAACGAGGTGAGCGTGACGATGAGCATGAACACCATGGGGATGTAGAACATCTTGTTGTTCTTGCCGGCATTGCCCAGCCATGCGCACACCGCGAGCAAACCGAGCGCTGCGAGTAGCTGGTTCGCCGCGCCGAAGAGCGGCCACACGAGCTGGTAACCAGTAAGACCAAGACCAACACCGAGCACCACCGTGATGATCGTTGCGACCCAAGAGTTCGTGATGGATTTGCGCCAACCCGTAAGCTCAGAGATGTCTTTGCCATGCGGGGTAAAAAGCTCCTGGAACATATAGCGTCCGAGGCGGGTTGCCGTGTCGAGCGAGGTCAAGCAGAACACCGAAACCGCCAGAACGAGCAGCGCATAAGCAATGTCGGTTGCACCTTCAAGACCAGGGATCACTCCGAGCATCTGCGAAAGACCTGCCGCAAAGACCTGCGTGGGAGAAGCATAGGTGCCATCCATATAGCCGGTGAACACGAACGCAACCGCGCAGAGCGAAATGATCGCAACAAGGCTTTCCAGCAGCATACCGCCATAAGCGATCGGCAGCGCTTGCCCTTCCTTGTCGAGCTGCTTTGAGGTAGTGCCTGAAGCAACTAGGCTATGGAAGCCCGAGATTGCACCGCAGGCAATGGTGATGAACAGCGCCGGGAAGAGGAAGCCGCTTGCCGCAACCTTGGAATCGCCTGCTGCAGCGAACGCACCCGTGAACGCCGGAATCTGAAGATCGTTCGAAGCGCCCATGATGCCTGAGCCGATGATGCCAACGACCGCCAGGGCGATCATGCCATAGAGCAGGTAACTTGAAAGATAATCGCGTGGCTGAAGCAGCACCCACACCGGCGCGATCGAAGCCGCGAAGATATAGACACCCACGATCATCATCCAAGAGAAGTTGTCGAGCTGGATGACCGGGAAATTGTAACCGATGGCAACTACTGCAATGATGATCGCGATCGCAGAGATGATGTTCGCTGCAGCCGGAATCTTACGACCGCGCGTAACGATGCCGTAGATGATCGCAACCACCACGAACAAGATCGAGATCATAGCCGTGCGCGAATTCGCAACGTTCGTACCTGCTACCACCGCTGCACGCGTTGGATCACCAACAGGAACAGGAGTAATAGCAAAGGTGCTTGCCACGATCGAAGCGAATGCCGCGACCACGAGCAACAGCGTAAGATAGGCAAACACGCAGAAGAGCTTCTTCGCGGTGTCGTCGATATTGCGCTGAATGACCATCGCGAGCGTGCGGCCCTTATGGCGGATCGAAGCGAAGAGTGCGCCGAAATCGTGAACTGCGCCGAAGAAGATGCCGCCGATGAGCACCCAGAGCATGACTGGCACCCAGCCGAAGATCGCCGCCTGGATAGGACCGTTGATGGGGCCTGCACCTGCGATCGACGAGAAGTGATGGCCGAGCACTACATACGGAGCTGCAGGAACGTAGTCCTTGCCGTCCTGCAATTCATGGGCCGGTGTCTCTCGCTTCGGGTCAACGCCCCACTGCTTTGCAAGCCACCTTCCATAGAACAGATAACCGCACAGCAATGCTGCAATCGCAATTAAGAGGATAACTACCGCACTCATGTCTTTTTCTTCTCCTTGTGATCAAGTCTTTGGTTCGATCGTTCTTCAAAAGCAGAAATCGACATGCGTGGAACGACAAGCCCTTTTGACCCGTCGGCCCATACAGATCGATTTTTAGCACACTGATTTTAGAACAAATTTGCTTCAAGCGTGTTAATTAATTCTTTGCCTTGAGGATTGGTGGTAATAGAGGAATCTGAAAGGTCGATAAGAGCCAATCGAAGGTCGGTCCATCCCTTCAAACCAAAGCTGAAGTTCTTGCGGTACTTCGTTTTTCTTACCAGCTCTTTCGCGTTCGTGTCAGCACTTTCAGCAACGATGACCAAGGAAAGGAACGTGGTCATGTGCTCACTGTTGAGCTCCACGAGTGAAAGAGCCTCGGTCTTCATGAAAGCGATCAGCTCTTCGAGCGTTGTCATATCAAGATGCTCAAGTGAGCGGAACAAGACATGCTCATGGATGTTCGCGCCCCAGATCTTCGCCTTTTTCGAGAGCACATACTGCATGCTCTCTGAATGGAATTGGGCACGCCCCTGAAACGTTTGGCCAGCAAGCTCAAAGGTGTCTTCCACGTCGAAGTAGCCTTCATGAGCAGCGAGCAATCGTTCTAGCAGCTCTTGCCGTTGTACCATTTCGCATCATCACCTTGCGGTCGTTGCTGAGTCCTTGCTTACCTTAATCCTAACAATCACTGTATGTTCGGTGAATATCTGGCTTTGAGACAAATCGGGGGAAGATTCTCTTAAAATTGTATAGTGAAAGATATAAGAGGTCATAATGAAGAACGCTCAAGAACACAACGAATACACTGAAAAAGAAAATGATCAGCTGCGCACCGACGCACTGATGATGATCAATGCATTGCGCGCACAACACGGGGATGCTGTTACGCGCGTGATTCCCCACTTAGCTGCGTCCGATCAATTCTCTGCATTGGTGGGCGATAACATCGCGCCTTATCGTAGGCTCATGACCTACTACGAATGCGCGATGATGGAAGTTGAAACGAAATTCCGCGTGCTCGATGCCGAATATGGCCTGCAGCACGATCGCAACCCCATCGAGTCGATCAAAACGCGTCTTAAGAGCACTGACAGCCTCTCGAAGAAGCTTGCGCGTAAAGGGCTGCCGATCAGCGTCGATTCGATCGAAGAGAACATCAAGGATGTGGCGGGTGTTCGCGTGGTGTGCACCTTCCTTAAGGACCTCTACACCTTGGCAGACGCGATCCTTGCACAAGATGATGTAACGCTCATCGAACGGCGCGACTATGTGAAGAATCCGAAAACGAGCGGATATCGCAGTCTTCATCTCATCATCGAGATCCCCATTTTCCTTGAATCGGAAAAGCGCCTGATGAAAGTTGAGATCCAGCTGCGTACCATATCGATGAACTTCTGGGCATCGCTCGAGCATCAACTGCGTTATAAGAAGAACTTGAGCGAAGAAGATATAACTGCCATGAATACGGAACTGATCGAGCTCGCCGAGAACGCTGCCACGCTCGATGCGCGCATGCAAGCGTTACGCAATTTCCTCGATCAAGCAGAATACATGAACTAAACGTTATGCGTCGTAGTCCATCTTCTTCTCGAAGTAGCGACTGATGAACATGATGGGAAGCGTGAGGCAAAGATAGAGCGCCCCAAGCAGCAAGAAGCAACCGAAGAAATTGTAGTTCGTGGCGCTGATCTCGCGCATGGTCTGAGTAAGCTCGATAACTGCGATCACCGAAAGCAGCGATGAATCTTTTATGATGCTCGCAAATTGCCCGGTAAGTGCCGGAAGAATGCGCGAGACCATCTGGGGCAATTCGACCGAGATTGCGCATTGTACGCGCGAAAGCCCTAATGCTCGAGCGGCCTCGATCGGACCACGCGGTAGCGATTCGTATCCACCGCGGATGATCTCTGCAATATAGGCGCCAGCGAACACGGAAAGAATGAGAATACCTGCAACTACGCGGTTCTCGACACCCCATGCTGTGCCGATGATGTAGTAGAACAGATAGATCTGCGCAATGAGCGGCGTGCCGCGAATGATCTTCACGTAGAAATCGCAGAGATAGCGCACTGGTAAGAAGCGCGCGTTCTGCCCCAAAGCTACCGGAATCCCGATGATCAAACTCCCAACAAGACTGAATAGCGAGATGAACACCGTAAGACAAAAACCATCCCAGATACGCGTGCGGTATTGCACTACGAAATCGAAGTTGAGTGCGATGCCTGCCATGGAAAGTGAAACGCCCACCACCGCAACAACAGCAACAACTACCACGAAGTAATTTAGAGCGCGCTTCCATGGAGCGACAGGGCTGTCCTTCGCTGCCATGAAAATATTGCTTTTAGGATAGATGGTGCTCATTTGCGCAAGCCTTCGGGTCGGAATGGTCATGCAGCTCCTAGAGGCGTAGGAGCTGCATCAAGTTACTTAAAAGTGTAGCGGTTCGTCACGGTTTTACGTGCACAGCGTAGAACACGGTTTTCAATGTTGCCGCATATGGCAGTTTCTCGCACGCCTCGCTACTGTACGCGCTACCGAACAAACCGTAATCTTGCAGTGTCTATATTGCCCTTGCTCGGAATTGTTCGGATTACTCGAAATCGAAGAACCATTTGAAGTCATATTCGTCGAAAGCCTTCTTCTCTTCGGCAAGATACTTCTCGGTCAAGCGATCGAATTCACCATCTTCTTTCGACTGAGCAATGAATTCGTTCAACTGATCGAGCAGTTCAGTGTCGCCCTTCTTCACTGCGATTCCCCATGCCTCAGGATCCTGGAAAGGAATGAAGACCGCTTTGGTGGTATCGGGGTTCGCAAGGTTATTGCGATAGATCGTGAGCTGGTCGTAAAGGAAGCCATCGGCTTTGCCCTGAACCACTTCGGTTACACACGCGCTCTCATCTGCCAAGCGAACGATATCAGCATTGGGCAGATTCTTCGTTGCCCACACATCGCCCGTTGAGCCTGTCTTCACCGCAACCTTCTTGCCCGCCTGGTTCAGGTCGCTTGCTTCTTCAATGCCAGAATTCGCATTTGCCAAGATGGCAAGCTGGGCCATTGCATAGGGATCAGAGAAATCGACTGCTTCTTTGCGTTCATCGGTGATGGTCATGGAGCTGATAACGCAGTCTGCCTTATCGGTCTGCAACGAAGGAATCAGGCCATCCCATGCGGTATTCTCGATCTTGAGATCATAGCCATATTTATCAGCGAAGTCTTGCATGAAATCGACCGAGAGGCCCTCGGCTTCGCCCGCTTCATCCTTCGTTTCGAAAGGCGGGTAAGCAAGCTCCATTGCCACGGTCAGAATTGGTTTGCCGTTTTCGCCCACGGCATCGTCTGTTTTATCGCTAGCCTTTTCGGAGGAGCAACCCGAAAGCATACAAAGTGTAAGCGCGAAGGTGGCTACTGCTGCAAGCAATGCAAGCCAGATTTTTCTTGTCTTTGCGGTTGAAGTGTTCATGGGATTCCTTTCGCTTGGTTGGTTTGTGTCGTTGTTTTTCTGAATCGAACCTGAATTGATCTCTTGAGCAAAAGCTACTGTGAGCTTGTTTCTTCTTTTTGATTTGCTGCGATGAAATTAGCTCTGATCTGGTTGAGCGTGGCGCACGTTATCGCAAAGGCATCTGCATCGATCCCTTCCATCTGAGTGTTTACCAAAGTGGTTGAGATCGTTTCGAACGTTGAACGAAGACTCTTCCCTTTGGGTGTAAGACTCACCTCCGTACGACGTTTATCGGTAACGCTCTTTTGGGTTTGCACGTATCCGCCCAGCACGAGTTTTTTCACGAGCGCGGTTATCGTTGAAGGGTCTCGGTGGATCTTTTCAGAGAGCTCTTGCATCGTGATTGTCTCTTGTGCGAAGAGCGCCACCAAGATGTCACCATGCGATGGGACCAGATCCTTAAGTCCCGCTTGAGAAAGAAGTGAGACGAGGTAGGCATTCGCCGCTGTAAGCGTTTGAGAAAGCATGTTCACGAATGAGCCCTCTGCGGTATTCGTTGTCGAGCTTGCTTCTGGTGCCTTTTGTTCGGTAGATCTCTTGATCGTTGTTGAGTTCACCATGAAACCTCTTCCTACTTCTCCACGATCGCATCGAATTTGCATACGTGATGGCAATTGCCGCACTCATCACAGCGTTCGCCCAGAATGCGATACGGGCTTCCTGGTACGATGGCTTTATGCGTGCACGCTTCTTCGCATAGGCCGCATTCCGTGCAATCATCGGTGATGCGAAAACCCGGCGCAATGAATGTGGCGCCGCCCCAGCAAAAGCGTTCACGAAGTATCTTGTGGTCGCGATTCACCATGTTGAAGTCATAGTCGTAAAGTTCACCCCATGCGCGATGCAAAACCAGCACCACGGTTTCGGGATACTTCTTGATGTCGTAGTCTGCAACGGCAAATTGCGGATTCGTTTTAATGAGCCGATCCGTTTCTTCGGCTGAAAGTTCGCGCACATCGCCACTCACGCGCACCATATATCCTGGTTGAAAGTGAGGCATGTTGTCCTCATCCCATTCGCAAGGCGCAGCGGTAACTTCACCACACACGGAAAGCTTACCGCCCTCTATCATCTGGCGATAGAAAGGCTTGCCTGTCATGGTGCGCAGATAGAGTCCGTTTTCGTCATGCGCGAAGAAGTGAGCGATGCGTGAATCTACCCCGCCTTTTCCATCGAGCGTAGCAAAGCTGCAGCACCCTACTTTGTCGAACAATTCATATACTTCTGCGATCGAAAGCATCTTGGCTCCTTTCTGAAAGACTGCTCTTTTTCGGTGTCTGACCTCCTGTCCGCCTACGGCTGGTCAGGAAGAATTCAACGGGTTTGGTGGGGTCTTCTTTGGAAGGCACTACCCTGTTGGCAACGATACGAGCGATCTCTTCTGCGTGTTCGCGCATAAGGTCGCGTCCGAACATTTCCGTGTTGTCTTCAGACACGTTTGAGACACTGTTAGCATCGATGAAGAAATTGCCTGCTTCGGACTCGATCACGTCAAAGCTGCCGAACGTGAAACCGAGCGCTGCAGCAGCCGTTTCGCAATCCTGCACGATTTCTGGTGAGACATCAGGGTAGAGCTGATAGGTTGAGCCAAATCGGTAGGCTGAGAGACCGTTATCGGCTACCCCACGCTTCACCACCAGGGCGACCTTGCCTCCGATGATCTCAACACGCGTGATAAACCCACGTTCAGGCGCGATATAGTGCTGAACGATGAATTCGCGCTCAGGCGCTTGAGAGAGGAAATTACGCGCTTCTTGCTCGTTTTGCACGATCGCGGTATCGACCGTGCGGCCACTGCAAACGGGCTTGATCACGCAAGGATAAGAGAACGTGGTTTCGTCTTCGGCAGCGAGTTCTTGCGGTGTTCCTTTAGCATAGATGCGCGGTGTCGAAATGCCTGCTTCGTGAAGCGCGGCAGTAGAAGCGAACTTGTCGATCTCATAGGCGTGGGCGCGAGGTTCGTTGATGAGCAAGATCGAAGTGCCCTCGATAGCTTGAATGAGTGCATCCATGTTGCGTAGTGCCTGTTCGTGTCCACGATTGAGCGCGCTCGCGAATACGCGGCTTACCAACACATCGCATTCAAGCGCTGCATCGACGCTGTTTGCTTGTTGCATGTTGATCAGTCGAACGTCATGCGTGATGTTAGGCAGCGTTGTTTTTAGCGCACTGGAGATTTCAGCGCCAAGTTTATGATCAGACCATTCATCAGATTCGAACAAGACACCGACCACGAGTGGACGATTCATCATGTTGCCATGTTCGCGCAGTTGAACAGTGTCCTCTTGCTGCGTCTCTTCTTCAGATGCCATGAAGTTCCTTCCGATAAAATACTTTGACATCAAATTAAATTTTCTCGATATTACTTTGATATCCAACTATTGTCAAATATAGATTTCTCTTTCTCGCGGTAACAAGACACTTACGTAAGGCTTTCAGCTCTGTGCTTCTGCTTGATTGCTTGTTTTGAGGAGACTAGGGTGAAAGTGTTCTTACAAAGGAAAAGATGACGAACGACCGAGTAGTTTGCCATCTGGGAAAAGGAGATTGTCATGGCAGAAACAGTTGCCGTTATGCTTGGAGACGGCTTTGAGCCGGTAGAAGTGGTTGCCCCTGTTGACGTTCTGCGCCGTGGTGGCGTAGAAGTTACTTTGGTTTCAGTAATGGGGCGCAAAGAAGTAACGAGCGCACAAGATATCAAGATGGTAGCCGATGTGCTTGTTGAGGATGTCGATCTTGATCTGTTCACGATGGTTGTTGTGCCTGGTGGTTCGGTTGGTGTTGAGAACCTCGGCAAATGCGACAAGCTTGCAGAGAGCTTGCGCGACCGCATGAAAGCGAACAAACTTGTCAGTTCTATCTGCGCTGGTCCGACCATTCTTGCAAACCTCGATCTGCTACAAGGCCATAAAGCTGTTTGCTACCCAGGGTGCGAAACTAATTTCCCTGCTGGGGTCTATCAGCCAAACGTTGATGTATGCATCGACAAGAACCTTATCACTGCAACGGGTCCTGCCACCGCACTGCCGTTTGGGTGTGCACTGCTCGAAGCGCTCAAGAGCGAAAAGGACGCCAGCGAAGTTGCCTCTGGCATGTTGTTCTAAGGCTCTATAGTCCCTTCTGATTCCTAAGCGAACAGAGAAGATCGAACGATGCGCAGAGGCTTCTTGCGGTTGCCGTTTAAGGCACGACTCAGAGGAATCCTCTGAAACCCTTCGAGAAAGGGTAGCGAAGCAGTATAATTGATGCAAATGCGGGCGTCGTATAATGGCTATTATGCGGGCTTCCCAAGCTGTTGACAGGGTAGCGCCCCACGAAACACGCGAAATGCGTGGTCGAGAAATCCCCAGTTCAGAATGGTGTTTTGCGAAACAGGGGAAACGCTTCCAATTTCTTTGATTCTCCTGAAACCCCGAGTTTTCCAGTGCGCTTCCAGTATTTTCGCGAAACGCACGCCTTTCGCACATCGTGCGGGAGCCGTCTGGCCTCCCGATGCGGGCAACCGCAGAAGGAGGTGCATGGGACATGCCATGCAGAACGATCGCCGTCGCCAACCAGAAGGGCGGAACCGGCAAGACGGCCACGACATTGAGCCTGGGAGTGGCGCTCGCGCGCCTCGGGAAGCGCGTGCTTCTCGTGGACGCCGACCCGCAGGGCGACCTCACCAAGTCGCTCGGGTGGGGCGACCCCGATGCCCTAGAGGTCACGCTCGCGAATCATCTGAGCGCCGTGATCGAGGGCGAAGGGATTGAGTCTCGCGAGGGGATCCTCTCCCACAAGGAGGGCATCGACCTCATGCCCGCCAACATCGAGCTCGCCGGGATGGAGACGCCCATCCTCATGGCGATGTCGCGCGAGCAGCTGATGAACGTGTGGCTCGCGCCCCTCAAGGCCGACTACGACTTCATCCTCATCGACTGCGCGCCGACGCTCGGGATAATCCCCGTGAACGCCTTCGTGGCGGCGGACGGCGTTCTCGTGCCGGTGTCGGCCGAGTATCTTCCTGCATCCGCCATGACGGCGCTCTTGAAGACCGTCGGGCGCGTGAGGCGCCAGATCAACCCCTCGCTTTCCGTAGAGGGCATCCTCATCACTCTTTCCGACAGCCGCAACAACCTGGCGCGCGAAGTCGAGCAGACCATCCGTGAGCAATACGGAGCGTCCTACCGGGTGTTCGATACGGTCATCCCGCGCGCGGTGTCGGCGGCCGAGGCTCCCGCCGTGGGAGCGAGCATCTTCTCCTACGACGGGCGCGGCAAGGCGGCGCGCGCCTTCGAGCGCCTTGCGGAGGAGGTGGTCGGCCGTGGTTAGGAAGAAGGTTCCCATAACGTTGCCCGGCGTGGACGAGCTGTTCACGTCCCAGGAGGAGCGCGACGGCTCGGCGCTCGCGGGCGTGGCCGACATACCGCTTTCGCTCATCGACCCGTTCCCGGGCCATCCCTTCCAGGTGCGCGACGACGAGGAGATGGAGCGCCTTGCGGAGAGCATCGTCGAGAACGGCGTGCTGGTTCCGCTCACGGTACGCGCATCAGGACCCGAGCGATACGAGCTGGTGAGCGGACATAGACGCAAGCGAGCTGCGGAGCTTGCGGGCTTGGAGAGCGTGCCATGCATCGTTCGCAGCCTCACCGACGACGAGGCGACCATAGCGATGGTGGACTCGAACCTGCAAAGGGAGACCATCCTGCCGAGCGAGCGGGCGTTCGCGTACTCGATGCGGCTTGAGGCGATGAAGCGCCAGGGGCAGCGCACCGACTTAACTTGTGCGCAAGTTGCGCACAAGTTAGACGGCAGGAGGTCACGTGACATTCTGGCCGAAGAGCTCGGCGTCAGTAAGGACAAGGTTCAGCGCTTTATACGCTTGACCTACCTCATTCCCGGGCTACTCGCGCTTGTGGACGAGGGACGCATGAAGATGTTGCCCGCCGTCGAGGTCAGCTACCTCTCGCAAGGCGAGCAGGAGCACCTGCTCGATGCCATCGGGGCGCAGGCGGCAACGCCGTCGCATGCCCAGGCGATCAAGATGAAACGATACTCGAAGGAGGGCTCGCTCACGCCCGTGCTCATCCGCTCAATCATGGAGGAGGAGAAGCCCAACCAGATCGAGCAGTTCAAGATACCGCGCAGGTCCATCGAGCGGTTCTTCCGCCCCAACGCCACAAAGGACGAGATCGAGGGGCGCATCGTGCGGGCGCTGGAGCTGCTTGAGCAGGCCGAGGCTCGCCGGAGCAGACAGGGCGGTGCGTGATGGGAAACGTGTTTCATCGGGGCAAGGGCTCCTTCACCCATGTCGAGAACACCATCTTCTTCGACCACGGCCTCTCGGCGAAGGCCAAGGGCATCTACTGCCAGATTCGCTCCCTTGAGGGCAACCCCGAGTGGGTGTTCACCATCAAGGGGTTCGCCTCGCTCGTGCGCGACGGCGCGGACGCGGTGACCGCCGGCATCAAGGAGCTGGAGTCTGCAGGCTACATCATCCGCGCTCGCAAGCGCAGCGAGAACGGCCGCTTCCTGAAGGCCGAGGAGGCCACCTGGATCACTCTCGACGACCCAGCGATGCGCGATGACGTGTGCGCGGAGCTCAAGGCCGACGGATTCGCCATCCTGTCGGAGTTCGATCGCACGCAGACGCCATCAAATGGCTCTTGTGACGATAGCCAAACGGATGCGAAAGCGGGCGAGCGCGCAACCTCCGAAACGCGCGAAACAGGCACGTCTTCCCAGTTCGGAGCCAGAACGGGAAAATCCGTATCTGGAAAAGCCACATCTGGGAAATCAGCACCTATAAATTATTCATCCGATAAACCCCTTGATGTTGATAAACAACCCATCTCTTGCGATCCGAAACCAGCTGACGGGTTAGAGGAGAAGGGCAAGGGTGGATTCGAAGAGTTCCGCAAAGGCGAGTTCCCGGAAGCCTTCGAACGGCTGTGCGCCATATCGCTCAAGCCGCTCACGTCGCTCAAGTTCAAGCGGGACTGCCTGAAGGCCTGGAAGGCAAAGGTGGCCTCGGGCTTCGAGCCGGAGCAGATCATCGACGCCTACGCCGCCTACGCCAAGGACTACTGGATCAGGAACGGCGACGACAACCGCCTCGCGAAGAACCTGCCTCGCTGGCTGGAAGGCGAGAGCGGCCTTGCCGCCTGGGCGGACGAGCCCATAGCGCCCGACATCCTGGAAGCCGACGGCGAGCCGCTGGAAATGGAAGAGCTGGCAAAAGCGGATCCAGGCTTCGCGAGGCTCTGGCGCAAGGTGCAGACGCGCCGCGACGTTATACGCTCGCTGCTCTACAGCTACGGCGAGCGTCCTCCCGAGTCCGAGGTGCTCGCGAGGTGCGAGGAGGACGACCACTATCGACGCTACTTTGCGGCATGCGAGGAGCGCTACGGGCGCTACGTCAAGACGCTAGAGGCCTTCACTGCCAACGCGGATGAGCTCTCGCAGATTCGCGAGGAGTCGCTCCGCCCCGCGTTCATGCAGGTCGAGAGGGGGTGCGGGCGATGAGGGCGATATGGCGCTTTTTGAAGTGGCTCTTCCGGTCGGCGTTCCGGTTCATGTGAGGTTTCCCTCCTTCTGCGGCGAAGTCCTCTGCGGAAGGCGTGCAGAAGTATATGGCCCTTGTATGCGGAGGTTATAATGGACGGGTCACGCTAACTGAATACGAACACCAAATACCGGACAGAGGGGCATCTGCCGTTTTGGGTATTTGGTGTTCAATTTCCCAACAGCGTGACAACTGAGGTGGATGCCTCTCATCTTACCGACAAGGGGCTTACCATCATCCTTTGCAAACATCTTGCCTGAAAGGATGTTCCCAATGGCAGCGAACGCAGATTACGCCCCAACCAAGGAGATGGTCAACGCTGTGGTCCAGTCGGCCGAGAGGCTGGAGGGCGCGGCGAGGCTCATACAGATGCTGGAAGACAAGGCCGACATCGAGCGAATCACACCTGGCGAGCTAGCCGCCGTGCGCACCGTCGTTGAGACCTGCGCAGCCGATCTCGACGACGCTTGGAAAGAGGTTTAAGCACGCCGGTTTCTTTATTTGATTCAAGGTTTGGGTTGTCGTTCCCAAAGTGGTAGACCGGTTTTCTCTGAGAAACTTCTGGTTCCCACAAATCCAACACTATACTTGGCCCGAGTTATGGCTACGTATAGTTTGGCGCGCGTTTGGGTAGATAGCTCTGTCTCCTTATCCTGGAGCCATTTTCTGATTCCTTCGGTTGGGAAGATTAGCACCCTGTCGTATGTCCGACCTTTAGAGGCGCCAAAATTTTGAATGACAAAAGAACCACTCACTTTAGTTCTGACATCATACCTAAGAGCAACGGGATTCCAGTTTTTTGCATAGAATTCCACATCATCTTTTGCCACAATATGAACAGGCGGAAGCGCCCTATCTTCTTCTCTGTCTTTCCTAATGCAGTTAGCCGCACCCATAGCTGGGTATAAGCTGTTGGCAACATCCAAAATGCTCTGGTTGCATCGATGGCATCCAGATAACGTACGATCGTCAACCGGACAAAGGTCTAAAAGTTTCCTGTCTTCGAGAAAACGGCGTAAGCCTAGTTCGCGATACTTTCCATTTTTAGAAGAGCTATTTGTGTGGTACGTAGCTTGACGCTGATCAGTTGCCAATACCAGATTCATGCCGGATCGCAGAAACTCTTCTAGCAGCTCTAAATCATAGCCGCTGAGATCTTGCGCCTCATCGATGAAGACGAAATCATAGATGCGCTTCAACCGATCGATCACCGCGCCCTGCATTTGTTCATCGATGTATAGGGCCAATTCAGCCAACTTGTCTGTATATACTTTTCTATCGGCCGTCAGGTAATGCTCCACACTACCTAGTCGCGTACGGGGAGCTGACGGTTGACTCACAAGTAGCACGCCAGATACTTCGTCAACCCCAAATCCTGCATGCCATAGAAATGGCTTCACGCAATGTTTGAGAAGAAAGGTAAACCAGGGCATTAAATCGATATTTGAAGGAGGCATCCTCGCCGCCCTGAGAAAAGAAGATCGAATCTCCTCGGTATTTTCATCAGTATATGTTGTGAACAGCACCCTGTCGCTGCGGTATTTAAGAGCAAGGTTCGTAAGTAGCGTAGTTTTACCTGATCCGGCAGCCGCCTCAAAAAGCACGCTACCTTTATTCCACGGCACAACAGGCCTCCTCAATGAATTGCAGCGCAGAGATAATGTATGGAGGCACGACAAACAAACCCTCGTATTCGAAGAAGCGCATGGCCGTCTCGACCTTATTGTTCTTCATATAGCGAAGCGCTTTATCGCGACTTTCAAATTCCTTATCCAGGATTTCATTGATGCAAGTAAGCCCATTTTCTTCGAATAACTCCGGCTCTAAGGTGTTGTAGCTGTAGTTTTCGATCTCTCCTTTCAAGAGCAATCGCTGAGGAAAGCTCACAGCAATATGGGGAACGGCATCCACGCCCGTCACGCTGCTGGCATCCTCAGATTTCAGAATCTGGTAGTCCTTGTATTTCTTCTGAACAGCCTCCAAGTCTCCATCGTTATCGGTAATGGCGACAACGCATTTACCCATTGCTTGCGCTAGCTCAAGAAAACGAAGAAAGGAAGTGCCTACGGAAATGACTTCGATCCCATCTTGAATTGGAAGCCTGCCACTGTGGCTATCCATGTATGCTTTTTGAACGACCAACTCATCTGAATCCCCCTCAACGAGGACTGCCCCACGACAAAAGAGAAGCCTGAGCGTATCGTATCCTGCGATCTTGTTGAAAAACCTTGCCGTTGAGCTATCCAGGCCATTCAGCCCGTTCGTTGTAGAACCCTCGATCCAAACTAATCGATTCAACATGAGCTTGTTGGCAACATAACTGCTATGAGTGCTCACCACAATTTGATTGCCCTCTGTTTTGTCCACTATGTCTTTGAGCAACATACTAAGCCTGGCATGCGAGAGATGCCCCTCAGGCTCTTCGAGGAGAATAATATTTTGCCGATCGTTATCGGCTTTTCGCAGCGCTAACTCAATGGCAATAATGCTTTGGGATCCAGCGCCTGCGTTGCAAAGTGGAACACCGTCTAAATGCGTATCGATGGCCCCTTCCCAGGCATCTTTCGTCCCCTTGGCTGCCGCAAACGAGACCTTCTTTTTCGTGAGGCTTTTGACTTTTTCGCCCATCACACGATTTGCTTCGATAACATTTGCATCCATATTGAACGCTCGACGAGCTTTTCTATGCGATTGAGCGATAGACAGCAGGTTCTCGCTAGGCAGTACGTCACGTGCTGATTTCGATATGTACGACCTTGAGCCCAATCTCAATTGATACCCTGACGAGTCTATGAAGGACGATCGGATGGGAATTTTTCTTTGCAACACAGTGCTTCTATCAAATCGGTACCTTGTGGCTTTGTAGTACTCAACAGGAAGCTCGTCTATCTCGCTAGCGAAAATGTAGTTCCAAAAATCAGATTCGTACTCCTCCGAATTTAGTTCAACAGCGATTCCGATTCCGCTTTCTTTATCGTGCTGGCTATTGAAGTCGCCTTCATACTCTGCAACTACGCCTCCCTCTCCCCTAAAGACAGCTTCGATTACTATTCTCGGCGGATTTAAGCGTTGTCCAGCGCGGACGCTGGCGAAGAATTCTTGAACGCATTCCCTGTTGAATAAATCTTCGCTGATTGACGCAGTGACCGATCGAGCCCGATACGACCCCGTAAGGACAAGATGGATTGCCTCAAGAAGCGTGCTCTTTCCTACATCGTTATCACCTGCAATAACATTAAGCCCCTCTTGCAGCGGCAGACAAAAATCCCTGAACACCTTGAAGCCATTAATTCTTACCATTGACACATGCATGCAGCTAACCTCTCAGAGCATTGGTACCATTTATCTCGACTTCAAGCTCGCTTATCGCTTCCATCATCCTGTCAAAATCAGGCGCGTCGCCGAAAATCATGTTCCGCATGGCAGCATAATCCTGCTCGATGAGGCTCATGGCTTCCTCGGGAGGCATCAATCGCAACGTTCCAGGTTTGCATAGATCGTATCTCGCCGCATTCGAGCGCCAAAACGTCATCTTAAAGTCCACAACGCTTTTGAGCAGGTCAAGGTTGCTCAGAGCGCGTTGCTTCACATCCGATTGCGCCAGCTTGTACAGGTCGTAGTAGTGGCGCGAGTACCTTGCGGGGAATCTGCCGTTGGTTCGGAACGCCTCCTTGTGCAGGATGGTCGCCTTCTCCCAGAACGTTCGCTCTGGCGACACCGTGCGAACCAGCGTCTCCTTCACGGCGAACGCATCCGCAAATTCCTCGACGATGTAAGGCCTGATCGGTGCTGTCGTGGTGGGCGTCCATGCGGCAAGGGCACCTGTCTCCAACCTTATCTCCTGCAGGATCGAGTCGTCGGAGAACGATTGAGGGTAGAAGAAGCGCAACGTCTGCGGATCATCGGCGTCGATGGCAAGCAGGCCTCCAACGATCTGCTGCGAATCAAGATACTGCTGCATCTCGGGCACCAGCTCGCCTTCAAGGAAACGCGCCGCGTCCTCATTGATTCTCCCCACGAACGCATCCTGCTTAGTGTTGCTCCGTTTCTCCCAGGGTTCGCCTGCTTCGTAGCCGAGAAGCCTCCAGTCGAAGATAAGGTCTATGTCCTCGGAGAAGCGCTCTATGAGGTCGAATCCCTTGGAGAGGCTCGTACCGCCCTTGAAGGCGAATGAATCTTTGAACCTCGATTCGCCGAACAAGTAGTCGAGCGTCCAGCAAACCCAGAAATCCTTCTCGATGATTGCCGGCGGCATACCTTTCTCCCTGGCTGCGATCACAAAAGCATCAGCGCGTTCCTCTTGGGCGAGTCTTGCGAACTCACGCATGCTGCAACCTCCTCTGGCTCATCGTTTTCACGGCCTTTCGTACCCATGCCGTGGCGCTCTTGGTCTGCGATTCGAGGTCTTCCAGCTGCGACTCGCTCAATCGAGAGGCAATGGCATCCAGCTTTTCTTGCGTTGCCCCGTCCCTGCCAAGGGCTTTCAGCGCCTGGACAACAGTGGCGGTTACGGTGCTTAGCCTCGACACATCACGATTGGCGGTATGGCGGAACTCGATGGTATAGGGCCCGTACTCATACGTCCGGTATGGGCCGTCGCTCACATAGCGAATCACGGAGGGAACTTGGGTGTCTATGCCGAGTTGGTTCAGGGCAGTATCGCCATATGGCGCAATCCGCCACTCGAACTTACGCGCAAGCGCCGCCGCAATTTCATCCGGGCTTGCCGGCACTTCCTTGTTCAAGAACGTACTATGTCGGGGCTTGCGGTAGAGGCCACGGACAGGGCGCTCAAGCTCGCCCGATTCAGCGAGTCGGGAAAGAGTCTTTCGCACTGATTCATCCGAGCCCATGTCGACAAAATCTGTCGGTATGAATAGCGTTCCCGGTTGCGCGTCGCGCACCGCCTCGGCCACCGTTTTGCAACTCGACATCGATTCCTCCTTTGTGTCACAAAAAGTATATCATTTTTGTGACATACATGCTAGCGAACTACACGTCCTTATCAAATTGCGCCTTGGACTCTTCGTGATACTCGCTTAAAGTCGGATGTCTGGATTAGCCAGACGCGTCTGGCATTTTCAGAGTTGCGCCTCAAGCCATCATGATGGTCGATTTGCTGCAAACAGTACAGCGGCACATGACCGCATCGCCCTGATACCATGCGTTCCCGTTTGCATGACATCGACGCACCGAGCGGTCTGGGGCACCGTCGTTTCCAACACCTCCTTGGACGCGCCGCCCCTGGCGGCCTTGAGGCTCCGCATGCTCGGGCGGGAACCGCACGCGGCGCAAGGGCCGCGAAAACTTTTCGGGCGGTGCTGCGCCCATCCACGACTCTCGAAAACTCAAGCCCTTGCGGGTTTCGCATTTCCCCCTTGCGCCCCACGCGAACCCCGCCCGAAGCACGGGCCGCAAGGCCCGCCCAATAGGGGGCGGCCAGAAAACCCAAGGAGGTCGTGAAAATGGAAACGACGAAGATCCCGCTCGCATCGTGCGTCGAGAGCAGCTACCAGAACCGCAAGGAGCTGGGCGACGTCACGGGGCTGGCACGCAGCATCGAGGTGAACGGGCAGATCACCCCGCTCATCGTGGTGGCGGACGGCGAGGCCTACCAGCTGGTCGCCGGGCACAGACGCACGGCGGCCATGAAGTCGCTCGGGCTTGAGGAGGCCGACGCCTACGTGATGGACGGCTGGGACGACGCGCGCATCGCGCAGGTCCTCAACGCCGAGAACAACCACCGCAGGGAGCTCACCGAGGCCGAGCGCGGGCGCGGCATCCAGACGATGCTCTCGCTGGGAGTCCCCGTCGCGGACGCGGCGGTATCCGCCGACATCCCCGAGGAGCGCGCAGAGTCCTACGTGCGGGGCACGAAGGTCGTGCCGGTGGATGCGGTGAACCTGGACTTCGACGCGGTGGCGCTCATGGGCGACTACGACGACGTGCTCACCGAGGACGACGTGGTGGCCGTGCTCTCGAAGAAGAGCCACTGGGACCGCCAGGCGGTCTGCCGCAAGGCGCGTGCCCGCAAAGCGGCCGAGGACGAGGCGGCGCGCCTGGAATCCCTCGGCGTCAAGGTGGTCGAGCGCAAATCGCTCAGCGACGGCTACCATGCCTGCGAAGGAGGCTGCGGCCATGACGGGCTCGTGGCGGTCGTGAAGCCCAACGAGTGGGGCGAGAGCGCGGACGTCACCTTCTACTGCGACGACGAGTCGCACGACTACCAGCCCACCCCCGAGGAGATCGAGGCGACCGAGGCGTTCCTCAAGCGCCGCGAGGACGCCGACGCGATGCGCGACCACATCACCGAGTTCGCCAAGGCCTCCTTCCCGAAGTTCCCCGCCAAGGGGCAGTCGAAGCTGCGCCAGTGGGCCTACGAGGCCTTCGAGGCGGCCTACGAATGCGAGCCGGACGACGCCTGGGAGGGCTTCAAGCAGCCGAGGGGCAAGGCGCTCGACCAGTTCATCCTGATGCGCGCCGTCCCCGCGTGCGTCCCGGAGGTTCCCGAGCGCTCCCTCAAGTCGGGCTACGAGCCCTGGCCCTACGACCTGGACGACCTCCTCGGGTTCATCTCCTTCGTTGACGACGTTCTCGTGCCTGCAGGCTACGAGCTCTCCGAAGGGGAGCGTGACCTGATGGACCACCTTCACGGCATCTTCGCCGCAGACGACGAGGACGAGATCTTCGGCGAGAGCGACACGGCCGACGAAGCCGCCGACATCGCCGACCCTGATGACGATGCCGCGCCCGGCGAGCCCGATAGCGACGAGCCGCCCTTCGAGGCCGATGCCGTCTACGAGGCCGAAGGCGACGTGGCGCTCGCCGCCTAGCGCAATCCCGCCCGGCCCCATCTGCGGGTCGGGCGGCCTCTTCTCTTCCATACCCCAACCCTTCCAAGGAGGTCCCGTCATGAAGGAAACGCTCGAAGTCATGGTTGTCCCCACGGGCGGCATGCCATACAGAAAGACGCTCGAAGCCGACGAGGACGGCAGCTTCCTCCCCGCGCTGCAGGATTGCGTGGGCGGGCGCATCGAGCCCATGGACTACGTGTTCGGGGACGAGCCTGCTGTCTACTGCAACGAGGAGGGCCTGCTGCCCGGAAGCGGGTGCTCCCCGAACCGCGCGATCTACGCCGACGCGGCCATGGCCGAGGCGGGATACGCCAGCCCGGACGAGCCGGGGCGCGCCGTGCGCGAAGGCGAGCTCTTCCATATCGCGTTCGGCGACCTGGTATGCGTCGGTTTCGATGCCGAGACCGGCGAGGACCGCGACATCGCCGACGCTGAATGCGCCCGCGTCATGGAGCGGTTCGGCGCCTTCGGGTCCATCGCGTCGGGTCCGCTCGAGACGTGCGCTGTCCTCACGAGGAAGGGCAAGCCCTCGCGCCCGTGATACCCGCAGATTCCCACATGAGGGCGCCTCTTGCAGGCGCCCTCTCCGCTCGCATCTCCTAAGGGGCAACGCTGCCCGGGCGTCGCGCGGGGCGGCAAGGGCCGCGAAAAACCTTCCGCTGGAAAACCAAGAAAGCGACCGGAAGCTCAGGCCTGCGGTTTTCGCATTCCCCCCTTGCCTTCCCGCACGTCGCCCGTGCGACCCCTGCCCCAAGGAGGCGCGCCCGGAAGGAGGGCGCGCCGCAACCGACAGGAGGTCATATCATGGGAAACAGAGCGGTCATCACGACCAAGGAGCGCGAGCTCGCGCTCTACCTGCACTGGAACGGCGGACGCGACACGGTGGAGCCGCTACTCAGGTACTGCGAGTTTCAGGGCTACCGGCCGCCAAGCGCGGATATCTACGGCTGGGCTCGCATGGCGCAGGTGATGGGCAACTTCTTCGGCGGTGCGCTCTCGGTCGGCATCGACCTGTTCAAGCACCTGCGCGACCAGGGCGACAACGGCGTCTACGTCATCGATGGCTGGAAGGTCGTCGAGCACATCGGCTTCGACTACGACTCGGACTACAACGTGGTCGGGTGGCGCGAGATAGGCCCTGCGGGCGAGCTTCCGGAATCGCTGGTGAAGGATATGCTCCGCAGCTTCGACGCGGCCATGCCCGAGGAGCTGCGCCTGGGCGACTTTCTCGACGCGGTGGAGGTGCCCGTGTCGGAGGTTGAGCTGGGCGACGAGGTGTGGATGCGCTCGTGCGGCGAGAGGTGGGAGGCGCATCTCGTGGTAGGGTTCGGGCAGCCCGCGCACAACCGCATCGCCGTCTACATCGACCGTCCCGACGGCAGGCGCGACATCGCGTACCCCGACCTGCCCTACGTGGCGAACTACGACCATGACGGGGACTTCTCGTGGAACCCCAACAACTACGTCCACGGCGACATTGCCCGCATAAGGCCGCGAGCCTGAGAGTCGCATCCCCGAGCGAAGCCCGTCGGTCGCGAGGCCGGCGGGCTTTTTCATGTCCGCGCGTCAGTCCCTCACGACCTCCTGTCCCGTGCCAGCCCCTGCCGCCTCGAACCCCGAAGGCTCGCCGAGAGCCGCGCGCCGCCGCAAGGGCCGCGAAAACTTTTCGGAGAGGGAGCGGCACCATCCACGACCTTCCGAAAACTCTAGCCCTCCGGGTTTCGCTTCCTCCCTTGCGCCGCGCCCGAACCCCGGCGGCATCCGGGTTACGAGGCGGGCCATAGGGGCCGGCCGAAAGACATAGGAGGTCAGACATGTTGGACTTGAAGACGCGCGGGACGATGGCAGCCAGCCGATTCCTCGCAAGCCGAGGCTATGATGTGCTGGAGGAGAATTGGAAGGGCTGCTCGGGCGGCTGCGAGGTCATTGCCCTGGACGGAGACGTGCTCGTGTTCGCGAAGGTGAAGACGCGCTCCGACGCCGCGAAGGGATTCCCGACGGAGCGCAGCGGGGCAGCCGAGCGCGCGAGGCGCGAGACGGTCGCCATCGAGTACCTGACGGAACATCCCGAGCACGTGGACATGGGCGTGCGCTTCGACACAGTGTCCCTGCTCGTCACGAACAGCAATCAGGCGCTCATCCGCCATCACATCAACTGCATGGGTAGCGCACTTATGCAGCCCGACATCACCCTCCCGGAGGCCGCCTAAGACCTCCCGGCCCTCCATCGAGGGGTAAGCCCTCCGACCTTCGGGTCGGAGGGCTTTTTGCTGACCTGTGGTATCCTTTTTCCGAAGGTAAAAACACGACCCCGTCGGGTAGTCGGGGTGCGGCACATCGTATTGCCATGCCGTCAGTAACCTGCCTCCTTGGTTGTCCCTCCTTCATGTTCGCCAAGTACATAAAGGAGGAATCGCGATGAGTCTGTGCAAGCTCACCGTCTGCTTCGAGGAGCCGTTCTGGATCGGCCTCATCGAGAAGGAAGACGACGGTGCCTACAGTGTGGCTAAGCATGTCTTCGGAGCCGAGCCCACCACGCCCGAGGTATTCAGCTTCGTATGCGACCACTGGAATGACCTGCGCTTTACCCATGACGTGCAGGTCGAGGTCAGGCAATCGAAGCGCATCAATCCCAAACGGCTCCAGAGGATGATAGAGAAAGAGATGAAAGCGAACGCTCGTCCCGGCACGAAGGCGCAGCAGACGCTTGCAGAGCAGCGCGAGATGGCTATAGAGGCAAGCAAGGCACTCTCCCGCGAGCGCAGGGACGAGCTTAAGCGTGAGCAGTTCGCCAAAAGAACCGAAAAGCGCAAGCAAAAGCATCGCGGCCACTGATCGACATCCCGCAAGCCGTGCGATCATACAGAGGGTGCGTCAAATCGCTCTGTCTTTATGCATTCGTATTTGCGAAACCGTCATGGGTTTGTCGACTGGCATACATATCGACGAAGGGTCAATCGTCGAGCGAATAGAAAATGCGAGGTGTATGCGCGGTATAACTGTGGCCGAACTTGCGCGCCGCATCGGCGTGGGCAGGAAGCGCCTCTGGTACGTTCTCAACGGGCAGCGGGAGATGCGAGTAGACGAGTTCCTGAAACTCTGCGTCTTCTTCAACATGGGACTTGGGAGCTTCATTAATTGGGAGCAGGTTGAAAATATCCGGAACAGCCTCCACAACAAGAAGTAGCCTCCGTTTCAAGGCGATCATCTTGAAGCAAAGCAAGAGGCCTATTCCGTGTACACAGTCCACGGAATAGCTCTTGGCCGCCATGTGCCAGCGCGCCGGGACGCGCGGGTGCGCATTCCTGGCGCGTCATCGCATCGGGAACGGATGTCCCCGATGCGGTACGGCGGTCCCTCACCTCGGCGATACCTCGGCTACGCTTTCTGCGGGGGAATCCCCGCGCCCCTAGAGCGACGGCACGAGCCTCCTTTGAAAACTCGGAAGGAGGCCGCGCCGGCTCGATGGAACGATATCCCAAGCAAATCCACGTGCGCATGTCCGAGGGCGAGATCGCCCACGCGAAGGCCCTCGCCTCGAAGCTGGACATGACGCTCTCAGACCTCATCCGCTGCCTTTTGCAGATGCCCGCCGGGGCCATCAACGACGGCACGGCGCTCGTCGTCATCGACCGCGCAACAGCCGCGAAGTTCTCCCGCGAGATGCGGCGATGGGGCCACCACTACAACCAGGCCGTCCACGCGCTCAACGCGATCGCCTACTACCTCCGGGCGAACGACATGGATGCTGATGAGGTGATAGAGGAGCTGGACCGAACGTCCTCGAAGCTCGCGGCCATGCAGCCGGGCATCGCCGCGCTGCGCGAGGAGGCCGAGGCCATCGCATCCCGCGCCATAGCCGGCATCGGTCGGTGACGCGCCGTGCCGATGCTCAAGTCCATAGCCGGGCACACCTCGGCGCGCGGCATCCGCCGCTATCTCACCAAGAAGAACCGGGCGCTCGCGGCCGACTACCTCAACATCGACGCGCCTGCGGAAGACCCTTCATTCGACTGGGCGGCCGTCATGGACGCGACACGGCGCGCCTTCGGCAACGACCTTCCCTGGCGCGGCAAGCGCGTGCGCACCTACAAGCACTACATCGTCTCGCCCGACCCCAAGGACCGCGCATCGCTCGAGGCGCTGCGAAAGCTGGCGCGCGCCTGGGCGCAGGAGCACTTCGCCGACTACGAGGTCGCCATCGTCTACCACGACGACAACGAGGGCGGCATTCCCCACGCCCACATCGTTGTGAGCAACACCAACCTGGAGACGGGCAGGAGGCTTCAGGACCCCGACCCCAAAGCGCTGGCGTCGTCCCTTCAGAAGCTGGCCGAGGCGCAGGGGCTGACCCCGCTTAACCCTTCCTCCGCCCAAGGAGTCGCGGCGCGCGCGGAGAGACGCACCGGCCGTCCCCGTCCCAAGACCTACCGAAGCGAGTACGTGCGACGCGCAGAGAAGGAGCTGCAGGACAGGGGCGAGTACTCCTGGACAGCCGACATCCGTTGCCGCGTCCGCATAGCACGCTCCGTAGCCCGAAGCGTCGGCGAGTTCCGAAGCCTTCTTGGTGCCATGGGAGTGACGATGTCCGACAACTCGTCGCGCGCCCAGAGAAGCGACTGGATATACGCGCTGGAAGACCATCCATCGCGACGCATCGGCGGCGAGCGGCTGGGGCTGTCCTACAGCCGTGAGAGACTTGAGCCGCTGCTGCGCTCGGGCGGCATGCGACGCCTCTCCGATGCAAGCGAGCGCACTGTCGCCGAGATCGCCAGGCGCGCCGTGGAGATCGGCGGTCTGGAAGAGCTCTCCCTTCTCTCCCGGGCCGTCGCGCTCATCGAGTCGTCGCGGGCGGCGTGCACCGCAGACTTGGAGGCGATGGCCGAAGGTGGCGGGGAGAACGCAACGGTTGCAGCATACGCCCGCGCTGCTCACATCCTCCCAGAAGAGAGACCGGTTGCGCCTTCGAGGCATCCAATAAGCCGCTCCGCATCAGACAACCAACGGCAAGAGATTCGCTCTCAAGAATCCAGGCGGACGGGGGAAGAAAGGCGAAGAGAAGGGTTGGAGAGATGATAATCAAGGCGTACTACGCCGGTGGACGCATAGACGTGTTCGACACGGACCGCATGACCGACTGCGTACCCCAGCCGAACAACCTGCTCACCAACTACACGCTCGAACTGGCGGACGTGAACGGCGAGAGCCTGTGGCTGTGCTCGTACTACTACGAGGCTGCCCAGGCTTACAAGGACGAGGCGGGACCGAAGGGGCTGCCCGTCGCGCGGCGCCGCGACGGATGGAGCTTCCTCATAGCCGATGCCGACGACATGCGAAGACTCAACCGCGTCACGTTAGACGGAGAGACCGTGCTCATCCAAGTCGAGGGCGAGCTCGTAGACGCCGCTTCGCTCTCGTGGGCATACGACATAGTTGAGGAATATACACCCAAGATCGAAATAGTTTATAGGCACCAAAGCGTAATGAATGCCGCATTCATTGACGATCTTATTGGCGTTCCCGAGCGTGTAGTTCAGCGCTGCGTCGCAATCAAGCCTGGCGAGGATGACCGCTCAACGCGGTTCTAGTCATCGCCAACTGCATTGCCGGCAACAGACAGCACAAACTCTGCCATGGTCGTGGATGCGTTTACAGCGAGAAGGGCATGGTAGTCCGATATCGCGATCCTTCGCTGCCCGACGCCATGCGAGTCGCTGCACACATTACGCATTTCGGCGATTGCCGATACGATTTTCTCTAGTCCTGACAGAAGGGTATTGACTCTTTTGTCCATTCCCGAATCGCCGTGCATGTTATACAGCCCTTTTACTTGTTTGTACAGTCCTCCGATGTCGCCTTTGCTTGAAGAGTTTCGCCTTTCAGCTCGATTACATGACAAAAGACTTCCTCCAGGAGGGTGCGTGCCTTGGTTATCGCGCTGTCGTAATTACCGGAAAGCACTTCTTCTCGGGCTCTTTCGGACATTCTGCGAACATAGCCCCTATCAACTGCCTCAATGGCCGGAGCACTCACTACGAAATCCGTTCCAGCATCGACCATTAAGAAACTGTCTCCCGTGCGGATAAGCTCTTTTCCGCTAAAGTACAGGATTCCATTGATACGCTCGATGGCTTTAGCAACAACTAGTTGGTAAGACGCCTCAATCTCGTCCCTTCCTTTTCCTGACAGCATCTCAGAAAACTGAGGCTTGGAAAACAGGAATGCGAGCAGAGATCCAATGGTGTTTTGCGCGATGCAATGAGCCATAAGGTCGTCAAGATAGACCCATCGGCTCAACGACCCATATGTGGTTGGCAAGCCGAATCGGTTGCATATCCCAACCAAGTCCGGGCCGCTCAGATAGGGCATGGATATCTCGGTGTCGCCTTCGGTGCCAAGGACCGTATCACCATCCAGAATTTGGAGGATTTCCTTTTGCTTCAATAGACCAAAGACTGAATCGGGTTTACTCATATAGTGCTCCTTAAATCTTGCATAAGTATATGACTCGAAAGCACTTTGTCTTACTGCGCACAAAAAGAGCAGCGCCCTTCACCGGACGCTGCTCTGGAGGTCGCTCTGAGCAGGCCTCGACTCCTTAATTCGGTTCAAGCTGATGCGTCAAACCTCGGATTGCCCGCCCGGCGAATCTTCGTCATCGCTCTCTTCCCGATTCTTCTCCGGCTCTCCTTCACCATCTCCATCCCCTCTCTTTCGGTGTGCGAGGGCGAGCGCTGCCATGAGGGCAGCCAAGGCCGCCAGGCAGACGAGCGGAACGATGTTGTTTGTATCGCCGGTCTGCGCGAGCTTCGCTTTGAGGGTGTCGGGCGTGGGAGGGGCTGTGAGGTCAACACTCTGGCCCTCGTCGTCGATATCCTCGTGCGCGGCCACCACTTCGCCGTCCAGCGCCAGGCTCTCGAAAGCCACCGTCCGGTGTCCTGAAAGCCCGCTGCCGTCGAAGCGGAACTCCACCTCGACAGAGCCGTTGGGCTCTGCAGGCGTGAAGGCCACCACCGAGATAAGCGGCAAGCCGTCCCTCTCGACAGGCTCGGCGGTCGTCTTGTCGATGAGGGTGCCGGTGAGCACGTACTCGCGCCCGGGCTGAAGGTTCTCGTAGCGCACCTCGTCGATGATGGTCACATCGGAATCCGCCACGGCCTCATGGTCGCCGTCGTCGGCGTCGGTCGCGGTAGTGCCGATCTCGGGAGCGGGCTTCGTCATGCGCACCGTTTGGTTCGCGTTCTCGATGTCCGCATGCTCGCAGGCAAGCGCATCGCCACGGTACAGGTACTCGAAGATGACGATCTCCTTATCCTCAAGCCCGGTGCCGTCGAACTCGAAGGGAACCGTTTCCGCCCCATTGGAAGTATCGGGCGTGAATTGCACCTCGCCTTCGACGGGCGCGTCTCCGACGAGCAGCTTCTCGCCCGTCGCCTTGTCCATGAGGATGCCCTTGACCGTGTAGCTCTCGCCCGGAACGAGGCCGGAGTAGAACACCTGGTCGTCGATTCGCGTGCTCGCGTCGGCCGACACGTCATGGTCGCCGTCGGAGGCGTCAGCTGCCACGGTGCCGATCTCAGGCTCGGGCTCAACTGTTATGGTCTGACCCTCGTCGTAGATGTCGGCATGCGCCGCTATCTCGTGCCCCTCGTGCTCAAGGCTCTCGAAGGCGACAATCTCCTTGCCAGCGAGCGCCGATGCGCAGAAGGCAAACTCCACCTTCACGGTACCGAAGGGTGCTATGGGCGTGAAGGTCGTCTCGGATACGATTTCCGCGCCGTCAACCAGGAGTGCCTGCCCTGTGGCCTTGTCCATGAGCGTGCCCTTGACCGTGTAGGCCTTGCCGGGAACGAGGTTGGCGTAGGTCACCTCGTCCACAACCGTGACTGCTTCATCGGGCTCGACCATATGGTCGCCGTCAGTCTTGTCGGTCGCCTCGGTGGCGAGCTTCGGGATGGGCTCGTCGTCCACGGTTCCCAGGTCGATGTCGAAGGGTGTGGCGGTCGTGTCGCGGCTCACGTTGAAGGTGTCGGACCAGAGGGCGTAGCCCTCGTTTGCCTCGCAGCGCAGCTCCTCGATGCGGTACTCCCCATAGGGAAGCGCACCGAGCGCGTCATCGGGCTCTGCTATCGTACCGTCCTCTCCCAGCCCGAACCAGATGCCGGAGTCCTCTACTACGTCGGCGGTGTGGATGTAATCCTCTTGGAGAAGGCGGTCGTTGGCGTTCGCAGCCTGCTCGCGACTGCGCCACTCGGAGGATGTGGAGAGCATCCCGTTGCGGTCGGTGATGGCGACATGGGCCTCCCCGGTCGTGACGTTGGTGATGAGGAAGGGCACGTGCGCGAGCTTGCCGCCCAGGATGCTTCCCTTCTTCTGCAGGTGCATGTCATGGCGCACCACCTGGTCTCGCCAGAGCAGCGCCTCCCCCTCGCGGTCGGCCGTCACGACCTTGCCGTCCTCGCGCACCTCGAAGGTGCGCGGAGCGCCGTCGGTGAGCAGGTAGCTCTCGTTGGTTGCCGTCTCGGCTATGCGGTAGGTGCCGTAGGGAAGCGTGTCGGATGCGGTCTGCGCGGTGTAGGCGCCCTTGTCGGGGTTCCAAGCCGTCTCGATGACGGCGACGACACTTCCGCGAGGGAAGTACGTGCCGCCCACCATGACGCCGTGCTCGGATACGTTCTCGATGGTGAACTCGATGCCGGCAAGCGAGCTGCCGAGATAGCCGTCTGCATCGAGCGCGGAGTGGCCGGCACCTCCCAGCGCCTCGCTCACCTCCAGCTCGAGGTCGTCCTTCTGCACCTGCACGCCGCCGCGCACGACCTCGTTGAGCATGCCGTCGGCCTCCACCAGCTGGTCGAACTGGCCGTCCTCGCGGATCTTCGCCACATGGCTCACGATGCCGTCGCCCGTATATCCTTCGGGAACCTTCGTCTCCACGACCTCGTAGGTGCCGTAGGGCAGCGCGCGCACGCCCGTGGTGGCCGTCCAGGCGTCGAGAGATGCGTTGTACTCCGTGGCGATGATCATGACGGCATCGCCGGGCGCGAACTCCTCGGATGCCTGGTACTTGCCGTCTCCGTTCGCATCGTACCAGACGGGGTTCTCGGAGCGGTTGTACACGGTGAACTCGGCGTCCTCGAAACTGGCGTCGCCCTGCGCGTAGTTCCAGAACGTGCCGTTCTCGTGGTCGTAGCGCTCCATATCGCCCTTGCCGACGATGAACCCGCCGCGCTGGGGATCCTCGCCGAACTCATCTCCGGGCGCAATCTCGATGACTGAGGCGGTGCCATCTGCCATGTTGGCCGTCGCGCGCAGGCGGTGCGCCTCGCGGTCGAGCAGGTAGCCGCCGGAGGGGTCGAGCTCCCGCACCTCGATGTCGCCGAGCGGGATACCCTCGAACACCACCGTCGCCCCCACGGTCTCGCCCTTGACCCTCTCGGTCCTGCCGCCTCGGTCGTAGCTCGCCTCGTAGAGCGCCCCGTCGAGCGTGGCGTCGCCCTGGGGCAAGCCCTTGCCGGTCTCCTCGTCGAACTTCTTCAACACGAGGCGCACCGTGACGGGCGGCTCTTTCGATGAGAACGTGTAGTCGTTGCCGGGCCCGACCTTGTACACGCTTTCATCAAGCGCGTATCCCGGGGAGGGCTTCACCTCCTTGGCGTAGAAGGTTTCGCGGGTGGCGCCGAGACTCCCGGACTCGCCGGTGCCGCTCGCGTCCGTCGTGATGGTGGTCAGGCGGCTGCGGTCGGCATCGGCGTCGGCGCGGGTGCGGTAGATGCCGTAGACCGCTCCCGCGAGCGTGTAGTCGGGATCGTTTTGCGCCCACGACTCGGATGCCGACTTCGCCACCTTCACCGTCGTGTGGTAGGCGAACGAGAGGATCACCTGCGTTCCGGAACCCGTGTAGAGCATGAAGGGCTCGAAAGTCGAGGGAACCTCGCTTGCTCGGCGCAGTATCTTCCTGCCCGTGGCGTCGTCGTTGATGAGCTCGCCGTCGCTGCCGAAGCCGATGACGTTTTTGCGAACCCACTCACGGAAACCCTCCGTGCATCCGAACAGCGCGTAGTTGCCGTCGGAGGCGTAGGTGTCGGCCATGAGGATGTGCGCGAGCGCCATGTAGCGGGCCGCCGTCATAGTCCCGCCCCCGTACCACGTGTTGGGCCAGAGGGACGCGTCGAAGCCGGGCGAGCCGTAGGAGAACCAGATGTCGGCCGCCAGCTCGTCCGTGCGCCCGCTTATGGCCGACAGGGGGGACTTGGCGTAGGTGCCCGCCTCGGGCGTGTTCTTCGAGGGGTTCCCGCACCATGCGGGCTGTCCATCCACCTCGAACCAGGTGGTGTTGTAGGCGTCGTACTCAATCTTCGAGCCCACCGTGAGGGTCGCTCCCTCCGACGCGTGCGCCTTCCCCGGGAGGAGCGCCATCGAGGGGAGCAGTGCGCCTAAGGCGAGCACCGCCGCCAGCAGGACGCGCACAGTCTTCGACGCTCCGTTCCTGATGGATTCCATCACATCGCCCCCTTAGCGGCTCTCACGGTCCAAAGGGCGCTCGGCGTCCCCCTTGTCGAGGGAGTCCGACGCCTCCTTGGCCGCATCGGCGCGCTCCGAGAGGCCGCGGTCGTCTTTCGCGTGCTCCTCGGCGTAGCGCTTGCGCGCCTCGGAGAGGGCGGTCTTGATCTGCTCGGGCCTGACCTTCACGACCTCCTTCTCGCGCTTGCCGTCGTCGCCCACGATGGGGTTGCCCTCGATGTCGCGCACGTCGCGGCGCAGCTGCACCTCGCGGTCGGCGAGCAGCGGGATGTCGCGCCAGTTCTCGCCCCGGAACTTCGAGGGGTTGACGTAGAGGGGGCTGAACTCGAAGCCGCCCATGTCTTTGCCGTCGATCACGGTGTCCTTGGGCAGGCGCACCACGTTGAAGGTCTTCTCCTCGCCGGTCTTCCTGTCGGTGTACTTGATGTTCTCGTGGATGAAGGACTTGTGCAGTGAGATGTAGACGTTCTTCTTGGTAGGGGTGGCATTGTCTTCTGCCATTTCTTGTCTCCTTTGCATGGTTTTCAGGGCATGCCCGGGTTCGGGAAGGCGGGCATCGCCCCTGGGTTTCGGGTGGTCGTTCTTCGTGGGGCACCGGCTAGGGCCCTCGCGCAGCGGAGTCCACGGGCCTCAGCCTCCCATGACGTCGCGTGCCCACGAACCGCTCTTCACGAGGGACAGGATCAGCAGCACGCACATCGCCAGGTATTGGAGCGCATACGAGAGCCCTCCCACGATGGAGTCCACCACGGGCACGCCGGCACTTGCGGCGTTGAGGCCGCCGAGGACTATCGGGAAGGACACGAGGAGCACCAGGATGATGACGCCCGCCAGGCACACGGCCACGAAGTTCTTGAGGTATCCCACTCCCATCTGGCGCGTCTCGTCGAGCGAGGCGAGCGCGAGCGGTATGGGGCTGAAGGCGGCCATGACGTAGATCTGTATGGCGCGCGCCCAGCTGACCACGAGCGCCACCACGTAGGCGATGATGACCACGAGCCATGACACGAGCGCCACCACGAGCATCGCGATGAGCGCCGCCACGTCGTCGTCGGTCGTGGTAATGGAGACGGCCGAGAGGTCGAGCGGCATGCCGGAGCCGAACAGCGCCGTCACGCGGTCTATGGCGAGCTTCACCACCTCGTAGATCGCCGCCATGAGGTCGAAGCTGTTCTGGATGAGGAAGAGGAACACCGCGAAGAACACGAGCATGAAGACGACCTCCTTCACGCCCGGCATGCTCGCGTTGCCGTCCATCCTCTGCGACACCTTGATGAGCTGCACGGTGAAGACGAACGAGAGCATCCCGCAGCCGATGGGCAGTATCGCGTGCTCCCACACGCCGCGCACGAGGTCGTACATGGTCACGGTGCCCGCGCTCCCGAGCATCTGCTCGAACCCGGAGGAGAGGACGCCCTCGGCCCCTATGGACTTGAGCATGTCCGCCTGGCTGTTGAAGATCCAGTTGCACGTGTCGCGCAGGATGCCGCAGAGCCACGCGTTGATGTCGCCCGCGATGTCGGCGAACGCGGGCGCCGGGAATGCGAGCACGAGCGCGCAGAGGAGCATCGTGGCCGCGAAGGCGGCTGCGAAGCCCCTGGATCCGAGGAGGAGCCTTATCTGCATGGTCATAGCCTGCCGCCTAGCCGAGCACGTCGAACGCGCCGCCCTCGTAGACCGCCGTCACGATGGTAGATGCGGAATCGTCCAGGTGGAACGTGGCGCTCACGCGTCCGCCGCGCACATCCAGATAAACCTCGCCGTCGAAGGATGCGCACGCCGCCGAGGGCGCATGAGCCTTGCACCACGCACCGATGGCGGAGGCGAGCTCGCCTGACTTCCCCTCGATGAGGGAGGCGTAGGGCTCTGCCAGTCCCGTCACGGAGACGGCTCCGCTGCCCGCGCTTCCCTGTACGTAGCGCTTCTCGATCGCGAAGCCGTCGCATGCGACGGAGAGCGCGCCCTCGCGCTCTTCCACGATGACGGTGGTGGGTGTGGCGTAGGGGTCGCCCTCGCGCATGATGTCGATGTCCATATGCGCCTGGCCGCTTCCGCTCTCGGCCGCCTTCACATCGAACGCGGCGAGCTTGACCGAGCTGCCATCCGACTCGACGAACGAGCCGTCTCGGAACGCGACCGTCTTCGCGGGATCCCCCTCTCCCTGCCATACGGTGCCTTGCAGCAGCGCCATGATCTCCGTTGCGGCATCGTCTTCCCCAGGGTTCCCGGATGCGCCGCCTTGTGCGGCCTCCCCAGGCCGCCCGGGCGCGCTTTCTGTCGCAACATGCTCGGATGCGGCCCCCTCCGGGCTCTCCTGATCTTGAGCCGTCTGCGCCACGGAACAGCGAACCGCCGTCGAAGCGATCACGATGGCGACCATGCCGATGGCGGCGGCCAGCATCACCTTGTTCTTCTTCTGCATGTCGTATCTCCTTTTCTATCGGTATCGGATGGCGCACGTGAAGTAGGCGATTCCGCTGGCCCGCCTGCACACGTCGCCGGTATGGGGCTCATGTATGTAGCCGTCGCCGCCCGTGTATATGGCGACGTGCCCCGGCCTCCAGAGGATGTCCCCCGGCGTTGCTTCGGAGAGCGGCACGCGCCTGCCCGAGGCCGCTTGGTCCTCGGAGTTGCGGGGGATGGATATGCCGGCTTTCGCGTAGCAGTACTGCGTGAGCCCCGAGCAGTCGAGAGCGACGCCGGGCGTCGTGCCGCCCCACATGTAGGGGACGCCGAGCTGGCTCTCGGCGGCGGCGATGATGGCGTCGCCGTTTGCCGCCCCCGAGAGGAAGTCCTCCAGGCTCATCCCGTCGAAGCGGCGCAGCCCGTAGGCGTCCATCGCCGACTTGAGCGAAGCCACGTAGTCCGACGAAGTGGCGTATCCCGCGTCCTTCAGCCCCTCGGCCATCTTGTCGGAGTCCTTCTCGGCGATGGCCTGGCGTATGAGTGGGTTGTCCGAGTACCTCGCGTTGGCGAGCAGCACGCGGCTTCGGAACACGATGCACTCGCGATGGCCCTTGAACACGGTGAAATCGGCCATGATGCCGACCACCTGACCTCCGTACTCCTCGTTTGTCGCCCACGAGCTCTTCCCTGCGACCTCCGGGCAGCCGAGAAAGGACGATGCCCACTTGATGCCGAACAGGTTCCTATCCCGCTCGGCGAGCAGGGACAGGTGGTCGCCGACCCCGCTCTCGCAGACGATCTGCGCCAGCGTGCAGCCTGCGGGGTGCCCGTACCTCTCCTGGCATTCCAGCGCCGCCTCCACCATCTCGACGGTGATGTAGGGCGGCAGGCCGTCGAGCGACGCCCTCTCCGCCTCGCTCTTCCAGAAGCCGAAGATGGCGCTTGCGAGCTGAGACACGACGAGCACGGCCAGCACGAAGCAGAGGACGCCCGCGAGCACGCCCGCGGCGGGCGCTGCCGCAGATGCCGCTGCGCCGGCAATGGCCTTGGCGGATCCTTTCCTCGCAGTCTCGCCCGCAGCCTTGGCGGCATTGGCGGCCTCGGACGCGTTGGTTGCCCGCGCGCGCATCCATGTGCGGCGCGATTGGGAGCGCCTGAGCTCGGCATCGGCCCTCCTCTTGCCTGCTCGAGCCCTTCGTCTATCCGCTCTGCCCGCGGGCGCTTCGGGCCGGGCGTCTTTGGCGACGCTATCGGCAGGGGCGCGATCAACGGAAGGGCTCCTGCGGCCGAGCGCCTGCGCGCCTCTTCTGGACACATGGGCCATGTCTTCCGAAGTGTCCGAATCGTCGGAGCCGTCGGAGCCGTCCGCCATGGCGCCTGCCGCCGCTGCGGCAAGGTGCATGCGCGCCTGAAACGCGGACTTCGCCTCGGAAGACATGGATTCTTCTGCACCATCGGCCTGCCGGCGGCCCTTCCTCGGCTTGACCCTCCCGAGATCTTTGCTGGCCGTCTTCATGCCGTCCCTTCCCTCGGCCTTGCGGTCGCCCGACTTGCGGAGGAGGCCCGAGGTGACCGCATCGGTCCTCTCGGCGCGCGCCACATCGGATGCGTCGGGCGCGCCCTCCCTGGCGGGGAGCACCGGCTCCGTGCTCGCGGCCAGGGAGCCCCGCTCTTTCGCCATCCCGTTCACGTTTAGCCTCTGCGACCCTTGGCGCGCCTAGCGAAGTCGCTTTCGCGCTTCCTGGCCGCGATCTCCTCGGGCTTGGTGTTGAACAGGTCGTACAGCTTGCCCTTCGGGAAGTCATCCTTCAGGGGCACGCGCGCGCCTCCGGCGATGAGCAGGCCCTCGCCCGCCCGCACCGACTCGTCGATGTAGGAGGCCTCCTGCGCGCTCATGTCGAGCAGGTCCGCCCAGGCGCGGCGGTCGAGCGGGGACTGCTTGTGCAGCAGCACGAAGTCGGAGTTGAGCACCATGTTGCGCGCCTCCTCGTGCTCCAGCATGTAGACGCTGTTCTGGGTTATGCCGGTGGCGATGAGGTTGAACTTGCGTCCCTCTGCCCAGTACTTGGAGAAGTAGCTGATGATGGCGGGGTGCCCGAAGAGCGATTGCACCTCGTCTATGTAGAGCCAGGTGGTGACGCCCCTCTCGTAGTTGTAGTACATGCGGTTGCGAACGCACTCCAGTACCGCGATGATGCCGAAGGACCTCATGTTCTCGGAGAGGTCCTTGAAGTCGATGTTGGTGATGCGCCGCTCGAACCCGACGTTGGAGGGGTGGTTGAAGAACGAGAGCGCCCCTTCCACGTAGCGCTCGTAGCGCAGCGCGATGTCGCGCGCCTCGGGCTCGGGCTGCGAGAGCAGGATCCGGTGGAAGTCGCCGAGCAGCGGCGCCCCTCCCGTCTCGGCGGCCTCGCGGTAGGCCGCCTCCACGCAGCGGCTTATGATGGACTTGTCCGCCTCGGGAAGGCCCTCGGCCCCTTCGGCCATGGTGGCCGACGAGAGCGCCAGGAACGCGTCGATCTTGAACGCCATCTGCGCCGAGGGGGGCTGGTGCGCCACGTCGGCGAGGTCGAAGGGGTTCAGGTGCGTGTCCGAGTCGGGCGCGAAGCGGATGGACTCCCCGCCGTTGGCGACCACTACCGGCGAGTACTCGCCCGCAGGGTCGAGGATGATGATCTCGTCTTCGGGGTAGGCAAGTATTGTGTTCTCGATCTCGCGCTTGACGCTGAAGGACTTGCCGCTCCCGGGCTTGCCCGCGACAAAGCCCATGGGGCTCGCCAGCTTCTTGCGGTTGCAGAGCACGAGGTTCGAGGACTGCTTGTTCTGTCCGTAGTAGCCCCCGCCGTCCTGGGCGAGCTCCTGGGTCGCGAAGGGCATCTGGATGGCGACCTGGGCGGTCGTCATCATGCGGGAGACCTCCACATGGTTGTGCCCGAGGGGCAGCACCGAGTTCAGGCCCTCGCGCTGGCGGTAGTCGAGCGCATCGGCCTCGATGGAGTTGCGCCGGGCCGTGGAGACGATCTGCATCATCTGGTCGTTAAGCTCCTCGCGCGTGGGCGCGTAGGTGTAGACGAGGCCCGTGTAGACGTAGAGCCGCTGGTTCCTGTTCTGAAGGTGGTCGAGCAGGTCCTCGGCCTCCTCCTTGGAGTACTTCAGCTCCGAGGGCAGTATCTGGAAGTCGTAGCCCTTCTTCACCGCGCTCATCTGCTCGTCGATGATCTCCTTGTCCATCCAGGCGATGCGCTTCTTCACGAAGGCGACGGCCTTGGACTTGTCGAGCGCCTGCACGTGGATGGATATGGAGAGCGGGATGGGCAGGTCGATGATGTCCGCGAGGCACCGGTCCGACAGCTCGCTTCCGAACCGGTTGATCGAGAGCACCTGGCACCACGCGTCCTCGCTCTTGAAACAGGAGCCCGACCCCTCGGGCTTGAAGTCGAGGGTGGCGGGGCAGACGAGGTCCTTGCTCGTGAGGCCGCTTCTGGCGCCCACCGCGTCCCAGGAGAACATGAAGGGCTTGCCCGGGCGCAGGAGGCCGTGGATGGCCTCGAGGCGCTCCTCGCCGTTAAGCGGGCGGCTCGCGCTGCGCATCTTCGCGAGCGTCTGCTCGGCGTCGGTCCTCATGCGGGCGAGCTTGGGCATGGCCTCCTCGATGCTGGCCGCGCCCACGGAGAACGTGAGGTAGCGCTCGCGCACGAGGTTGGAGACGCCCTCGCGCATCTTGTCGTTGAGGATGCGGTTGTACTCCTCGGCGTACGCCGCCGTGGCGGGATCGGCCGTCTCGAAGAACCGCTTTCGCCCGATGATCTCTGCGGGGATGGGGCGGTTCGCGACGGTGAGCTGCACGCAGCTCTCGGCTCCGAAGTAGTCGAACAGCTGGCACCAGCCGCTGAAGATGGCCTGCTGGCTCTCATCGCGGGCCGACTGGTAGCTGATGTCGTCGAAGGCGAGCGTCTGGCTGAACAGCCCCTCCTCGACCTGCGCTATCCCGTTCTCGTACATGAGGTCGTAGCCGATGGCCCCGTAGACGTCCCGCGCCGCGCGGCGCCGCTTGCGCCTCTCCGCCATGCGGTCGGTGAGCTGGCGCTCGTGCTCGGCCATGCGCCTGCCAAGCGATTTCGCTCGCTTGGGTTCGGCGGAGGGCTTCGCGAGATGCTTGCGATCCCGTTTGTCGCTAGAGTTCCTTGACACTGCGCTCCGCCCCCTTCCGCGTTGCTGTGCGCCGTGCGCGCCTGTCGGTCTTCTCGCATTTGATGCCGCCCGCAATGGATGAGGGGCGGCAGCCCGTGGCGTAGAGGAGCCTTCTGTTTCCGAATGTGTGCTCGACGAAGAGAGGCGCGAACTTCTCGGCGGGAAGCCCCTTGGGGCGCCAGAAGCCCAGGAGCCAGAACGGCATCGAGGCCGTCATGACGGGGAGCGTCGCCGTATCCACGGGGACCCCGAGGGCGAGGTTCGCCACAGCTGCGACGGCGACCGCCGAGGCGATCCCTCCCGCCGTGCAGGCGAGCGTGCGGGCGGAGAGCTTGCCCACCACCTTCTCGGTGTACTCGCCGATGTCCTTGTGTACTGATACGCTCAGCATCTCCGCCCCCTTACGCCGGGAGCCAGCTGGTGTCCAGCATGCCGAAGTAGACGGCGGCGGCGATGATGATCCCTCCGCCCGCGATGGTGGATATGGCGCTCGCGATCTGCGCGCCGCCCTGCTGCTCGCGGATTGCGAGTCCGAGCGACACGGCACCCCAGACGACCAAGAAGCCGCCCAGGAACGTCACGCACCCCGAGACGAGGCTGATGATGTTGGCTAGCATGGGGTTTCTCCTTTGCATCTTGTCGCGCAGCCAGAACGTGCTCCGGGAAGGGCTGCGCTGTCGTTTAGAATCTTGTCCGGGGACGGGTGGCACCCCGTCTCCTTTGCATCGCGGCGGCCGCCGCTCCCGGGTCGGGAAGCCCGAGGGCGGCCAAGCGCCTCCGGCGCGGCCGCCGCATCGCTAATCGGCTCGGCCCCCCTTTCTCCCCGCGTACTCGGCGAAATCGAACGGCTCCTCGTAGAGCGCCCCCGGATGGCCCGGGTACACCGAGTCCCACCTCGGGTGCGCCGTTATGTCGAACTTCCTGTCCCTCAGGGGGTTCGCCCCCGCTATGAGCACGACCGCCTCGTCGCGGGGGAGCTTCGCCACCTCGGCCGGCTGCATGAGGTCGCGCTCGATGGTGTTCCAGTTGCGGGTGGACGATGCCGAGGCGCCCCGGCTCTCGTTCCAGGTGACGGTGGCGACAGTTTCTTTACCGATGGACTCGGCTATCTCCTTCACGGTGTCGGTGGACTTACCCCCGAGGAACAGCGTGGTGTCGCAGCAGTCGATGATCGTGGCGGCGTCGTCCTTGTAGGCGCTCTTGAGCTGCGAGAGCGATTGCAGCCCGAAGGCCATCGAGATGTTGCGGCTGCGGACCACCGCGACCATCTTCTCGATGTCGGGAAGCCGCCCGATGTTGGCGAACTCGTCTATCATGAGCATCACGGGCGTGGGCAGCGCCCCTTCGTATAGCATGAGCGCGCGTTTGCAGAGGATGTTGGTGGCCTGCCACATCATGATTGCGAAGAGGAACGAGTAAAGAGAGGATGTGTCGGACATGATCGCGAACACGGCGCGCCTCTCGCCGGCGTCGCCAAGGCGGTCCAGCTCCATCTCGTCGCGGCTCACGAGCTCGCGGACCTGGGGGATGGCGAAGGGCTCCATGCGCGTGTTGCACGACACGAGGATGGACTTGAGCGTCTTTCCCGCCGCGTCCTTGAACATCTTGTAGTGGAGCAGGCAGAAGTCGGCATCCACCGGGGTGGGGTCGTACACGCGCACCCAGCGGTGCGTGCCGCCGGGCCTGAAGGATTCGCGCCGCATGGGGTCGAACTCGGCCGCGCCGCCGGGGCGGCGCACATACCGCATCCCCGTCTCCACTTCCTCGAAGAGAAGGTCGAGGGGGCTCCGGTAGCCCTCGTCGGACTCCTTCGCCTTGGCGAGCGACAGCAGCGTCACGAGGCCCGAGAGCGAGCGGTCCGCAGGCGGGCAGTGGTAGACGAGATATCCGATGAGCGCGACGTAGAGGAGCCGCTCGGCGTTCTCCCAGAAGGGGTCGCCTGCATGCTCCTTGTCGCCTGTGGTGTTGTCGATGAGGCAGGTGACGAACTCCAGGATGTCGGCCTCGTCCCGGATGTACGCGATGGGGTTGTAGTGGAGGGACTTCGAGAAGTCCACGGTATTGAAGGAGAGCACCTTGTAGCCGCCCTCGTCGAGCATGCGACCGAGGCGCGGTAGGGACTCGCCCTTGGGGTCGGTAACGAGGTAGTTGGCGTTCATCTGCATGACGTTGGGCTCGAAGAACCCGCGGGTCTTGCCCGACCCCGAACCGCCCACGACGAGCACGTTACGGTTCCGCTCGTAGCGCCGGTCGTGGTCGGGACGGCTCATCGCCATGCCGAAACGCTCGGTGAGGATGATGTTCTGGTCGGCGTCCTTCAGGTTCATGAAGCGCCGGCCCTCGCGCACGGTGCCCCAGCGGGCGCTTCCGTGCTCCTCGCCCTGGCGCTGGGCGCACCCGTGGGTGAGCGACCACGCCCACGCGTACCAGACGGCGCAGGCGGCCACGAGCCCCGTCGCGAGCGCGGCAGCCTCGAGCGAGAGGGGGCCGTGGCCTGAAAGGTAGGAGGGAAGTTCGTAGAGTGCAGCGACCAGATTGGTGATGGAGTCTCCCGGGAGCGACAGCAGGCACGCGGTGTATGTGTTCGCAGCAAGAAAGGAGAGCAGCGAGAGGACCGCCGCAAGGAGAATGCCCGCCGCCGTCACTTCGACCGCACTTCCTGGAAGCGCGGCTCCCGGGACATTCCCTTCGTGGTGGACCTCTCGACTTCGAGCGCCTTGGATGCCTCGCGTGCGTCGGCGGCGCGCTCGTCGAGCGTCCTGTCATCCTTGCCAGGCTGCCGACGCTCCTTGATCTTCTCTGCGGCCTTGGCGCAGGCGCCGTCGGTCTCGCGAGCCAGCTCTTCGAAGGACTGCCAGACTTCCTGAGCGTCGGCGATGCGGAAAAGCAGGTATTCCTTGCCAGTCTCGGGGTCGGAAAACCATGTGCCCTCGACGCCGTGCGCCTTGAGCCTGTCCTCGATGATCCCCTTGATGGCCTCATAGTCCTCGATTCGCTGGAACTCCTGCATGTCGAGCTTTGCCCACTCAGCGAACTCCTCGGAAGGAGTGGTCTCGCCGGCGGCCTCACGGGTAGATCGCGTCGCGTTCTGGAACGCGCGCTGCATCTGACCCGCCCGGGCGTACATCGCCCGCTCGCCCATGCGTTCCCCGAAACGCATGAAGTCGTCTATCATCTTGCTTCCGGCCTCGTCGCCGTAATCGCTCGCCATGCGCGTTCCTCCTCAAGTGCGGGAGAAAATGCGCCTCCCGTGTCTACTCCAGCTGGTTTCCTTCAGATGGGAATGGGCATGGGAATGGCTCGTGATGTGAGGGAAGGGCGCATGCGCAGCAAGGCGAGGTCGGCCATGCAGACCGCACCTCGCCTTTGTCTCCGATGTATGTGAGCATCAGATGCTGCAGCGCGCATCTCCCTTCTTCCGAAGCGTCGGCAGGCCGCACAGACCCGTGCCGTAGTCCTCGATCGTCTTCTGCCGTCGCCAGGCGAGCTCCTCGCGGAGCTCGGGCGTGAGGAAGAACTTCATGTCCAGCCCCATCACCGCGCACAGCCTCACGAACTCGTCGGCGCGCATCTGGCGCTGGCCGTCCAGGATGTACCACAGCCTCTTGCGGTCGATGGAGGCGCGGCGCGCGAGCTCCGCGACGCTTATGCCGCGCGCGTCACGCGCCTCCTCCATCCTCACCGCTATGAGCTTTCCGTGGTCCATCCCTTTACATCGCCTGCTTGCATTGGTCGATCGTTGTTGCTTGCATTTCTGTCTGGCAGCTTAGATGCAGCGGGGGCGAAATGGCATATTGCGCCCCGAAACCGAGACGGATGACCCTAAAATGGGAACAACAGCATCAATCGGCTATCTTCCAACCCTCTGACTTCTCGCGAATCTCAACGAAATGACGGTAGGTGCCATCTTGCTTCATAAGCTCATCGTGGGTACCGCACTGCTCTATCCCTCCGTTGTTGACCACAAGAATCTGGTCGGCATTGCGAATAGTTGCGAGCCTATGCGCTATGGCGATTACCGTCTTGTCTTCGGTAAGCTCTGCTATGGCCTGTTGGATAAGCGCCTCGTTTTCGGGGTCTACGCTTGCCGTGGCCTCGTCCAAGATGACGATGGGTGCATCTTTCAAAAGGGCACGTGCGATGGAGATACGCTGTTTCTGTCCACCCGATAAGGCCGCCCCGCCTTCGCCGACACGCGTGTCAAAACCTTGGGGGAGTTCCATGATGAAGTCGTAGCAGCATGCGCGTTTTGCTGCTTCTTCGATCTCCTCCCGCGTGGCGCCCGCTCGCCCGAATCCGATGTTCGCTGCCACTGTATCGTCGAAGAGATAGACGTTCTGAAACACCATGGCGAAGTTCTCGAGCAGGCTGTCGCAGGTAAGCTCGCGCACGTCGCGCCCTCCCACGCGGATGCATCCGCCATCGACATCGTAGAAGCGCGCCATCAGATTGGCGATGGTCGTCTTCCCGGCACCGCTCGGCCCCACGAGAGCACATGTGGAGCCTTCTGGGATAAAGAGGCTGACGTCGCTCAGTATCTGCTTGCCATCCTGCTCGTAGGAGAAGTCCACATGGTCGAACTCTATGTCTGTGCTCGCAAGCTTGATATCTTGACCGCTCTCGTCAATGCGTGGCGCGCATTTCAGCTGCTCCAACCTGCTTAGTATGTCGTTCAAATCGCCAAGCATGTGTGCCGAGTCGTTCACATTCTCGACACCTGCAAATATGGTGAAGGAGAAGAGAGCTAGCGAGATGAAGACCCACAGCTCCATCTGCCCCGCAAAGGTCGCGAAGGCAGCGACCGCCACCACCCCCACGCTCGCTACCTTGATGGCGCAAAGGTGAGCGACATTAAGTGGCGTGAATCCGAATTCGATATCGATGCGCTTTTGCGACAAGTCGTCTATGGCTTCATTCATTGGCTTCATGGCCGTGTTTTCCCGCCCATAGCTTTTTGCCGTAGCTAGACCGCGCACATATTCGACTATTGTGCCGGCAAGATGCTCGGTGGCAACGTGTGCAACAGGAGTGAGTCGTGCGCTCTTGCGATTTATGCCCCGAAGGGCAAGAGCGGAAAGAGCCACGCCCGCAAGGGCGATCGCTGCAGCCAGTGGACTCATGACAGCTAGAAAGCTTATTATGGCGAACACGGCAATGTAGCCATTGATGACGGCATCGACCATCTTCATGCCCTGAAGCTCCAGTGTTCCCAACTCTGTTGTAGCGGTAGCCAGGATGTCTCCCGTCTTAACCTTGGAGAAATAGCCGAGCGGAACAGTTTTTAGCTGCTCTCCAATCTCGATTCGATCTTTTGCCGCAATCTCGTATCCGATGGATTCCTGAAGCCTGTTTTTTCCGTATGAGAATACGAAGCGCAAAAGAATCGCCACGGCAATTCCTCCGAGCGCGATCCATGGCAGAGAGGGATTCAAAGCCACGCCGCCCTTCGCAGAATCCACGATGATGCTCAGCATCCAAGCCGCGATGAACACAGGCAGCGCACCTGCCCATGTCATGAAAAACGAGCAGACGCATCCCAAAAAGAGCTGCTTTTTCATAGGACCCGTCCAGGCGATAATCCTCTTGAGAGCCTTAAGCATGGCAACCCTCCTTCTCTTCCGTGACACCTTCTGTATCGCGCCTTTTCTGAGACCATTCAAAAGCACCGGTATGTGCTGCCCGCATTGAGCGATAGAGAGGACTGTCGGAAAGAAGCTCCTCGTGAGATCCTTGCGATTGGACTTGTCCGTCTTGAAGTACGACGATGTTGTCGGCACCCGAAACGGTGGAGAGTCGGTGCGCGATCACGAGTAATGTCTTTCCTCGCGCCAGTTCGTTTATGGATTGCTGGATCTTGTCTTCGTTGTCTGGGTCGGTAAATGCAGTTGCTTCGTCCAGCACGATGACGGGCGCACCTTTGAGCATTGCGCGTGCAATTGAGATGCGCTGCTTCTCTCCTCCGGAAAGCGCGCGACCGGCTGCTCCTGCTGGCGTGTCTAGTCCGAGCGTTAGACGCGCTATGAATTCATCGCAGCTTGCGGCTGCAGCGGCAGCTTCCACTTCTTCATCAGTTGCGTCGGGTTTGCCCATACGGATGTTCTCTCGAAGGGTGCAGTCGAAAAGGTAGTTGTCTTGCGCGACATAACTCACGAGTGACGAGAGTTGTTCGAGCGGCATGTCTTTTACGCTCACACCTCCGATTCGGATATCGCCCGAATCGGTATCCCAGTGCCTTGCGAGCAAACGAGCCAATGTGGACTTGCCCGAACCTGAAGGCCCCACCAGGGCGCAGAACGAACCTTGCGGCACATCGAAGGAGATCCCGTGAATTACCTCATCATCGCCGTAGCCAAAACGCACATCACAGAAAGCGATCCCCGTCGATGAAATGCTCGCGTCTTCGCAAACCTCGGGAAGTTCGGGTAGCGACAGGAACTCCTCCGCGTCAGTTACAGCGAACTCCATGGATTTTGCTTCGTTGAGAAACGCCGAGAGTTTCATCAAGGGGGCAACGATGGCGAGCGCGAGTATTATGGCCAGCGCGAGCGTCGCAGGTGCTATTTCTCCCGCCATGAAGAGCCATAGTCCGCACGGCAGCACGCCCAGAAGCGTGGTTGGCAGTATCGCGAACGTAAGATTCATAGTCACCCAAGTTGATTTGAACCACCCGAGTGTGAACTCCTTGAAGTCACGAACGGCATCGGCATACTTGGCGTAGGAGCCAGATGTCTGATTGAACGCCTTTACCACCTCGATGCCTTCGATATACTCCACGATTACGCTGTTCACGTAGTTCGACTGCTCCATGTAGGCGGCGTACATCTTGTTGTAAGTCGCAAGTCCGGATGCGAAGACCAGAAGGCCGACGGGCACTGTGACCAGACAGCTGAGCGCGATTCTCCAATCTATGACAAAGAGCCATACAGCTATTCCCGCCGCCAGCAAAACCGATCCCGAGAGCTCAGGGATCATATGAGCAAGTGGAACCTCCACTCCTTCGATGCGGTCGATGAAGACATTCTTCACCGAGCCGACACTCTTCGCTGACGAAGTGCCGAGCGACGCTCTCATAAGTTTGTCGATAAAGTCGTGGCGCAGGCTCGCCAGTATCGAATAGGCGGATATGTGCGAGAGGATAGTGGAAACTCCGAAGAGAACCTTGCTACCCATATAAGCAAGAGCGGCTATGGCAAGCCAAAATGTTATAGCCTCTGCCGTGGGGACGAAACCCGCATCCATGAAAAGCTGTAGCACTTTGTACACGCACCAAAATGGCACGAACCCGCAGGCAACACTCGCGACCGAAAACAGAAACGAGGCAGCCATCTTTCCTCGGCAACGGCTAGCGTATCCGAAGAGCACGGAAAGCCAGTTCCTTGGTTTTGCCTTTCCGCGTCTTTCGACCATGTGGACTCCGGACGAATCCTTCGATTCGCCCATATGGGCATCTTCAGACATTTGCAATCTCCTTGAATGAAAAGACTGTTTGCGGGTTCAAACGATAGGGAAGAATTGGCCCCGAATCAGCTCCATGCGGTTGCATCTAGCCCATTTGGACATATAAGTTAGAAGATGTTAACAATGGGGGGATGCTGGGCATCTCCGATGTGTGGCGTCAGCCACCTTGCCTGAATCGCGAGGGCGTAGTACCGGACCACTTGCCGAAGGCGGCGGTGAACTTGCTCGGACTCTCATAGCCCACGGTGAGCGCAATATCAGAAATGGTCTTGTCCGTCGTAGTGAGGAGCTTGGCCGCATGCTCCATGCGCAGGCTCTTGACGTAGCGGTGCGGAGACTCCCCGTAGATGCCCTTGAAGCAGGCTTTGAAAGCAGTTGGAGCGATATCGAAGCGTTCGGCGATCTCTTCTATGGTATAGGCATGGGAGAGGTCGTCGGTCATCATCCTGTGTGCCGCTTTGACCTTTTGTACTAATCTGCGATTGTAGTATGGGCGTGCAAGGTCCGCCTCTTTCGGGTCTATCATTTCCAGAAATAACAGAAGTTCCATTACCTTTAGCTTGAAGTACGCGTCTCTCATATGCTCGGGTACAGAATAGAGCTCGGAGAAGATATGATTCACGCTGGCTACCCCATGGATTATGAACGGACGTCCCTCTCCGCAAAATCGCCCACGCAGCTGCATCAAGTCCACGGGAAAACCGCCCAGCTCTCCCTTGAGGAAGCGCTGCGCTTCGCTCACGTCGAGCGATACCGTGATGCCCTGATACTGGGACACCGGCATGACGAACCTCCCAGTGTGATTGCGGCGATCGTCGATCTTCAAGTCGCCCGCTCCAATGTAGGCGAACGCGCCTCCGCCAATCTCCTGCTCCATCCTTCCGCTTTTACAGTAGTCTATGCAGAGAACGTCGGCGTCCGACACGGCGAGGGCGGAAACACATGATTCCATCGCGAAGTTGCAATAGGCAAGGTCTACTCCGGGCATAACGCGATAGAACAGCATCGACCCCTCGCCCGAGTCATTCTTCATCGTCACTGAATAGCGGCCGTCGCCCTGGTGCAGCTCGATGTCTCCATCGAAGGCTCTGTGGATTTCGTTTGCTACAAGCTCGTTGAAGCTCAACCTCATCCTCCGTCAATCTCTACCACGCAGTCGCAGGCACGCTCCATGAACTCTCCGTCATGGGTGGCAACGCATACGATAAGACCATCTTTCGCCAATGTGCGCAGAAGTAACGTGACCTCCATCATATGCGAAAAGTCCAAGCCGCTCGTTGGTTCGTCCATCAGAAGCACGCTGCGATGCGCCAGAAGGCAACTGGCGATAGCGAGCCTCTGCTTCTGGCCTCCAGACAACGCCATGGGATGCACGTCCTCTTTCCCGCAAAGGTCAAGGCGCGCAAGAACTTCCCGAATCTGCTTCGCACTCTCTTCTTCGCTAGTTTCCAACGGTACAGACAACTCGCATTCTGCGTAAACGCTGTCTGAAAAGAGCTGATGGTTCACGTCCTGCATCACGTATGCGAAACGGCGCCTGCGGTCTTTTCTCTTGAGGGTCTTACAATCTAACGTTACGGTACCTCTCACATGGCGTTCCAGCCCCGCCAGCGCTCGCAGCATCGTGGTCTTTCCCGCGCCGTTTGCCCCAACGATGCCGAGCACCGTGCCGGGGGGCACATTGAACGATGCCGGTTTGAACACGTCCTTCCCCTTGCGCTCCACCGTAAGACCCTGCACAACTAGGCCGCGTCCACCGCCTTCTTCACCCTCATCCGCCTTACATTTAGCGGATATGGACTCGATGCGCTTGTGGTTAGGATTGCGAAGCCCCAGCTCCTCAAGTTCCACAGAATCGAGCTCAAGCAACTCCTTGGAAGTCATAGAGCGTGCTATTCGCCCATTATCTATGAGCAGAGCCCGCGTTACCAAGTCGGAAATGAAGTCGAGCCTATGCTCTGCCACGATGACAGTCTTACCCTCATTGAGCGCAGCCTCTATTTGCTCCCGCATCTTGAGCGTTGCGGCATGATCGAGATTTGCCGTAGGCTCATCTAGGATATAGAGTTGAGGTCCGGCGACCTCGGTTGATGCAAAGACCAGACTCTGCTTCTCTCCGCCACTCATGTGGTTTACGTTGCGATTTGTAAGGCTCTCGATGGAAAGTGCGGAAACGACCTGGGCGACTCTCTTCTCAATGACATCAGGGGATGCGCCCGCGACCTCAAGGCCGAACGCCAGCTCATCATCAGATGTGAGATTGAAAAATTGAGACTTGGGATTCTGGAACACGTTTCCCACGTCCAGCGCGAGCTCATAGGCCTCGCATGTTGCGGGATCCTTACCGCATACCTCCACCTCGCCCATCCGAGTGACAGATGGCTCGAAGTGGGGGATGAGTCCGTTGAGACACTTCGTAAGCGTTGTCTTCCCCGCTCCTGATCTCCCACATAATAGTACACACTCCCCGGGTTCCACAGTAAGGCTAATATCGTCGAGGAGCAACGTGCTGTCGGGCAGCGCGCAACTCAGGTTTTCCACTTTCACAACAGGACTCATCAGTAGCTACCTCCTGCAACGAAAACGGCTGCGACCACCGCTGCCGAAAGTGCGATAAGAGCCCAATCGAGAGGGGTCATATGCAGCCGCTCCGTGTCGGAGGGGGTGGTCGGGTTCTCTATGCCGCGCAGAGCCGATGCCCGCGACAGTTCGTCAGCGGTGTTTGTAGCCGCAACGATCACGGGCACCATGACCGCCTCCATACGTGCAGCAAGGGGCATCTGCCTCATGCTCATGGCATCTTTGATATGGGAGATGTCGTCTTTGAGGGCTGGGAAATAGCGCATGGTCACCGTAAAGGGAATGAGTACCTGACGCGGCATGCGGAGTTTAGCGAGTGCTGCCGACATGCGATGGACCGAGCATTCCGCGACGAGAAGCGCTGCTGCCATTGCGCAGAAGAATATCTTGCGAGCCAGGGTGAGGCTGAGGGTGAGTGCTCCGAGGGGAGTTACCGCCATATAGGGCATCGCGTAGTTCAGCAGAAGCCACAACACCGCAAAACCCGCAACGAAGCCAAGGGCCATCTTCAAATGCCCCGAGGCACTTTGCAAGAGTGCGAGCGCAACAAGCAGCGCTATCTCGCACGGCAGCCCCTTTTCCATGAAGGCAACGCATGAGGCAGCTATGAGCACCGCAATAAGAGAGCGCGGGTCGAAATGAACGTACCTGCGGCTCATTAGACAAGACCGGCTTTCACGAAATGCTTGCGGAAAAGGGCTCGTGCAATAAGTGCTCCGACGATCCCGCAGGCAAACGTGGCGACGAACATCACAGGAAGCATGAAGTCGCCCGTTATCGAAGCTAAAGTAACCACATATTCCGCAGACATGCCTTGCGATTGGATTTGTTCGAAAAAGGCATCACGCATGGTCCAAATAGGAAGCGGACTTCCGCACATTCCCAGACCAAACACAGCGAATGAGAACGTATCGCCCCAGAAGCTCTTATACTTGGTAGCGGCGCGTATCGCCTCTGCGATCACGCAGCATACGAGCATAAGAGCAATAATGAATGGCGTGAACATCCCGGTCACGAAATAGATGAGCGCCGTAATGACTCCCATGATGAGAACCGCGCCCACTTTGGGTACCTTCGCGCACATGAGCATGTAGGGAGTTCCGGAGACCAATGCTATGAGCGCTGGCATGAAAACCCAAAGTGCAGGATGGAAGCCCCCGAGCACCATGCATATGAAGTTAAGGACGAAGTAGATTGCGGTGAAGATGCCGATGTTTATGAGATCGCGTCCGCGAAGCCCTTTTCCACCCTGCTTCGCTTTTGATTGAACCGAGTTCGTAGGTTGAGTGTTGATGTTTTGTGCCATATAGACTCCTAACTTTTAACCTAGGCTAACTTTTTGCAATTAACCACAGCTGGCGTGAAATCGCCTATTCCATTCAGTCAGGTTTAGTCCAAACAGTCAGAAAACTATCCAAAAGGACATTCAGTCTTGCGAACGGTTCTAAGGCCGATATCATTTGATTTGAAGCCATTTATTCCCAACAGACTACGGTCAACAATGTCAGCTACATTTGTCTCTGGGAAAATGACGAGATGAGCGAACGCGTTCGGGTTTCTGGCTCACATCTCCCTTCTCCCGAAGCGTAGGCAGGCCGCACAGGCCCGTGCCGTAGTCCTCGATCGTCTTCTGGCGCCTCCAGGCAAGCTCCTCGCGGAGCTCCGGCGTGAGGAAGAACTTCATGTCCAGCCCCATCACCGCGCACAGCCTCACGAACTCGTCGGCGCGCATCTGGCGCTGGCCGTCCAGGATGTACCACAGCCTCTTGCGGTCGATGGAGGCGCGGCGCGCGAGCTCCGCGACGCTTATGCCGCGCGCGTCACGCGCCTCCTCCATCCTCACCGCTATGAGCTTTCCGTGGTCCATCCCTTTACATCGCCTGCTTGCATTGGTCGATCGCTCATCGCAGTTGGTTCGTATATCGAAACAGACTCGAAACTCTACAAAGCCGGTACGACTCACTCTTTGATAGCGATTCCAAGATAAAAGCGCACCCAGAGGAGAGGGCGGCAGGATGCGCATCTGCCGCCCTCTCCTTGATGATTTGCGCGTCGCTAAAGGGACCAGCTTGACGATTGGCTTTGTAGAGAGACCATGCGTGAGAACAGGCCGTTATCGTCCAGTAATTCGGAAGGCGAGCCTTCTTCCACGATGCGCCCCTCGTCGAGAACGACGATCTTGTCGGCGTTCATGACCGTGCGCATGCGGTGCGCGATGACGATGACCGTCTTTCCAGCAAGCAGGTTCGAGAGCGCCTGCTGCACCTGCGATTCGTTTTCCACGTCAAGGGATGCCGTCGCCTCGTCGAGCAACACGATGGGGGCGTCCTTCAGCAATGCGCGTGCGATGGAGATGCGCTGGCGCTCGCCCCCGGAGAGCTTGCTGCCGTTCTCGCCGATCATCGTGTCGTAGCCGCACGGAAGCTTCGCCACGAACTCGTCGCAGTTTGCCGCCCTCGCCGCAGCGAGCACTTCGGCGTCCGTCGCGTCACGCCTGCCGAGGCGTATGTTGCCCATCACGGTGTCATCGAACAGAAGGACGTCCTGAAACACCACGGAGTAGTCCTTGAGCAGCGTCTCGGGGTCGATCGTGGAGGCATCCACGCCGCCGACAAGCACGCAGCCGGAATCGGCGTCCCAGAAGCGCGCGGCGAGCTTCGTAAGCGTGGACTTGCCGGAGCCCGAAGGCCCTACGAGTGCCGTCACCTCGCCTTCCTTCGCGGTGAAGGACACGCCCGCGATGACGGGCTTCCCGTCATCGTTGTACGAGAACGTCACGTCCTCGAAGGTCACATCATGCCCGTGAGGCGAGAACTCGGAGCTTCCCGTGGCGGCAGGCTCGTCGTAGAACGCGCGCATGCGGGGAGCCGCGACCTCTAATCCCATGAACAGCTCTGCGAGCATGAGGCACGACTGGTCGAAGGGAGCGTAGATGCGCGACACCACGAGGAGGAACCCGAACATGACCATGAAGCCGATGGAGCCGTCGGCGAGCATGAGGGAGCCGGCGAGGATGGTGGTGGCGATGCCGAAGCGCATGATCGCCTGCGTGAGCTGCACGGGTATGCCAGCGCCTATCTCCGATTTGAGCATCGTTCTCTCGTGGTCATCAATGAACTTATTGGCCTGGGAGAGGTATGCAACTTCTCGATTCGTTGCCCGTATCTCGCGGACGCATTCGAGTATCTCCTGGGTGTTCTCCGTCATGGCAAGCGCCTTGTCACGCGTCCTGCGCTGAAGCGGCGAAGAGAATCGGCGTGACCAGAACAGCACGGCGAACGCCACGGGCACAGACCAGAGCGCCGCGCACGCGAGCTGCCAGTTGAAGGCGAGCAGGCATACGGCGACGATGCCTGTTGAGATGTAGGTGCCGTACAGGTACGGCAGAACATGCGAGTAGATGTGCTCCATCGTGGTGGCGTCGGTCATGATCGTCTCGGTCAGGTCCGACAGGTCACGCCTCCCGAAGAACGAGAGGGGCAGCACGCGCAGGCGCTCCGCAAGGGCGATACGCTGCTTCCCGCTCTCCCGGTAGGTCTTCCCGTAGGTGTAGTCGTACTGGAACCAGTGCGCCACCCACAGCGCAACCGCGAAGACCGCAAGACCGATGATGTACGGGGCAGGGTCGGGCAGCGGCGCGCCGTCTGCCAGCGATGAGATAAGCTGGTCCATCAACAGGAAGAAGAACCCGATGCCGAACATGGCGACGACGTTCACGACGACCGTCCAGAAAACGCCCAGGCGTATGTTCCTCGCGCCCTCGTCGGTGAGCGCGTATTTCTCCTTCATGCTCATCGCAGAGCACCCCCTTCCTTCGCCAGCGCTTCGCCATCGACTGCCACCACTTCGTTCGCGGCCTCCGAGGTGATGCGCCAGAGGGCGGCTTTCTGATATTCGCCCCACATGCGTGCGTAGAGGCCCCCTGCGGCGATCAGCTCGTCGTGGGAGCCCTGCTCGGCCACGCGCCCCTCGTCCATCACGACGATCTTGTCCGCGCCCACGACGGTCGAGAGCCTATGCGCGATCATGAGCACGGTGCGGCCTTTCGCCAGCTCGGCGAACGCCTTCTGGATAAGGGTTTCGTTCTCGGGGTCGGCGAACGCCGTCGCCTCGTCGAGCACCACGATGGGGGCGTGCTTGCAGATGGCGCGTGCGAGCGCGATGCGCTGCTTCTCACCCCCGGACAGGTGGATGCCCTCCGATCCCACCACGGTATCCACGCCGTGCGGCAACTTGGCCAGGATGTCGTCGCATTGCGCTGCCGCGAGCGCGTCCATCACGTCCTCGCGGGTGGCATCCGTGCGAGCCGCAGCGACGTTCTCGTAGACGGATTCCTTGAAAAGCCTGTTGTCCTGGAACACGAAGGCGACGTCCTCCATCAGCCGGTGCGCGTCCATGTCGCGCACGTCGACGCCGCCAATTCTGACCGCGCCCGAGCCGACGTCCCAGAACCGGGGCACGAGGCTCGCCGCCGTGGTCTTGCCGCCTCCGCTCGGCCCCACGAGCGCGACCGTCGCGCCCTGGGGAACCGTGAAGCTCACGCCGCTCAAGGCGTCGCGGTCGGCGCCATCGTATCGGAATCTGACGTCATCGAACGCGATGTCGTAGCCCGAGGGGGATTCGGGGTGCGCCGGCGAGCTCAGAACGGGCGAACTCAGTATCCCATGCGTCCTCTTCGCGGCGTCCGCCGATATCTCCATCTCCTCCGCCACGAACATGAGGCGCGTGCATGCGGTGGCGATGACAGCCGAGAATATGGCGTAGAACGCGAAGTTCGCAAGGAACGAGGCGAACGCAGGCGCGCCCTCTGCGTATGCGCCTGGCGCCAGGAACAAGACGACGGGGACGAGCAGGATGCACACGCCGTTGATGATGGTGAGCGAGGTCACCTGGGGCTTCGCGCATGCCTTCACGGCGTAGTCCTCGGCCATCTGCGAGTACTCGGCTATGGCGTCGTGGAACGCCTTGAACGAGTAGACCGTCTGCTGGAACACCTTCACCACGGGGATCCCCCGCACGTACTCGGTACCGGTCTTGGACATGTCGACGAGCGCCTGCATGTAGCGCTTCATGAAGTGCGCGTTCTTCCCTCCCATCATTGAGAACATGCAGGCGATGGACAGCACCGCAGCGAGCAGGCATGCGAGGCCCATGCGCCAGTCGAAGACGAAGAGGCACGCCACAAGCCCGAGCACCATGGCGATTGACCCCACGGTGTCGGGCGTCTTGTGGGCGATCAGGCCCTCCGTCGACCCCGCGCAGCCGTCGATGACACGCCGAAGCTCGCCCGACGCGTGCGCGTCGAAGTACCCCAGCTGCACCTTCATGAGGTGAGACAGGCACGCTTTTCGCAGGTTCGACGCGGTGCGGAACGCGCACGCGTGCGTGCAGAGCAGCGCGAAGAAGTAAAGCACGATATTCGCGAGCGCGAGCCAAAACGCAAGCCACCCATAGAGCGCGAGGTTCTCGGCGGCGGCCCAGTCGGGAGCGACGGCGATGAGGTCGCGCGCCACGAGCCAGATGCAGATATAGGGACCGAACGTGAGTAGCATGGCTACCGCAGAAAGGGCGCAGCCGAGGTAGAGGAGCCACCTGCGCTTTCCGGCAAAGCCGAGCAGATACCCAAGCCCGAGCTTTTTGTTCGCCCCATTGATTGCACTATTCAATATGTCCTCCTTCTCTAGCAAGAGACAGTTCAATCCAATTTTCTCGTTCGGTTTCGGATCGTTCCTCTATTGAGTACGCCAACCGAAATGACGCGAACGAAAACGCAACCGGCGTGGACGGAGCAGGTCGATTTGCGGAGTGCCGAGAGATTTGCCGGCGATGCTCCGATGCGTCTTCATTTCCGATACAAGCCGTTTGCCAAATCAAGTTAACCACTGTTAACAAATACGGGTTATTATTGCGGAAAACCAGTCCGGCAGCAGTCGGATTCTCGAATAGCGAACTCGGCGGTAAGCAAAGCGGACGAAATCCTAAGATTCAATTGCGAGATGGCGGAAAGCGATGCTTACGCAGATCGGGTCTTAGGAGGTTTCATGGTCAACGACGTTTCAACCGAGCTGCACACGTTCTTCGTCCCCCAAATGAAGCAGCTAGGGCTGGTCGAGCAGCAGTGCCGGCACGGCTCGCTCAGCGTGCTCGATTCCGAACTGGGCACGGGCACTCTGTGGGCCCACAGTATCGGGGACAACTGCCTGTTCACTTTTCACGACCTACGGCTCAACGAGCCAGTTCAGCTCATTGAATTTCCCGAGGAGTACGTCTGCATAACATCCATGACCGAGAGCTCTGCCAAGCTCTGCCCCATCGAGTCGCGGTACCTGAAAGAAAGAAACACCATATCGTTTCATCAAGGGAGCGGTTCCGCGAAGTTCGTTCTTGGGTCCGAGGAGCGCCACTGCTCCTACACCTTCTGCATGCGGCCCGATTTCTTCGAAACTCTTGGAGGACTCACGGATTCTGAACGGGAGCTGCTGGTCGACCATCTGGAAAGCTGCGATACGAACTCCCACTCTCGCGACATCGGACGGGCGCTCGAAAGTCTGGACTCGACTTGGGCGATGAAGCCAGGCGGCAACCTATTTTGCGAGGCGAAGCTTAGGGAGGTGCTTGCCTGTGCATTGGACGACGCGATGCGGTGCACAGAAGACAACGAGGAGCACATCTCCGAAGACAGGAGGATTGCCCATGAGGCTCAGGCGATGATCGACGCCCGCTTTGCGGAGAACCTGACTCTCAATTCGATCGCCTCGGAGCTGTATGTGGGCAGGACGAGGCTCTGCGCAGTGTTCCGAAAAGAGATCGGCTCATGCGTTGCCGAGTACCTTAGATCGCGGCGCTTGACGGAAGCCAAGGCACTTCTGGAGACGACCGACATGAAGGCTGCCGAAGTGGGACGCGCAGTAGGTTATGCGCACGCGAGCAGTTTCACGGATGCGTTCAAGCGCGAGTTCGGCGCTGCCCCCTCGCAATGGCGAGACGAGGTGAGATTCCAATGAACAAGCTTGACAGGGGTACTGTGCAGCACACGCTCTGCATTCCGCTTGCCGGCCGCATGATTGCGGCACAAAAGTATCCTGAGCTTTTCCCTGACAAGGACGCAGAGCGCATCGTGAGAGAACTGGGAATCGATCTCTCCGGAAACGCTCTCTATAGGCTTCAGTACATGTGGATGAATTGCCTCATCCGCCAGTACGATCTTGCAAGCGAGGTCGAGGGGTACTTGGCAGGGCATCCTAGCGCCACTGTAGTTGAGATGGGTGCGGGACTGAGCTGTCTTCGTCGGCAGATGGGAAACGAGACGAATCCGTGGTACTGCCTCGATATGGAGAACGTCATTGAGCTTCGGGAAAAGCATGTGCCGAAAGGCATCCGCGAGCACAACGTCGTATGCGACCTGAACGATTTCTCATGGTTCGACGAAATCGACTTCAATCCTGCTCGCGGCATCGTGTTTGTGGCAGGTGGCCTCTTCTACTATTTCGAGAAAGCGCGGGTGCAGCATCTTATCACGGCCATGGCAAGCCGTTTCCCGGGAGGGCTTATCGTCTTCGATGCCGTAAGCCCGCTCGGCCTTAAGGGGATCAAGGCTGAGGTCAAAATGGGCGGCAACGACTCTCCCTCATACTTTTGCCTGGATAATCCTGTGAAGGAACTTGAAAGCTGGAGCCCCAATATCTGCAATGTGCGCGAAGAGAACTTCCACGAAGGCTACCTCAAAACCGGTTATGAGAAGACGCTCGTGACAAAGGCTCTTTTCAGCGTGACGAGAAAGTTGCACATGCGCTTTCTCGTATGCGCAGAGTTTACTTCCGACGACCCGATCAAACCGTCAGAAGCATCTCACGGTAAGGTACGGCTTTGAAAGGCAATCGTTCGCAAGGGCACCTTCCTCTTATAGGGGTTGGGCCTCTCATAGTGGTTCCTCAAATCCTTGCCACTGCTCTGGGGATTGCAGTGTCCCAGAGTGGAGCCGTGGATATCGCCCGTACTCCCTTATTGCAAATACCATTCTGCATAGCCGGTTTCCTGCTGATCGCATTTGCTGTCTACCTGTGGGTAAGGGCCAATTTCGGTTCGAGAATCGACGACAGAATCAGGCATAACGAGCTTGTCACCGATGGGGTCTACGGCATCGTGCGCAATCCCATCTACAGCGCCTTCTTCCTTGCTTGCACAGGTGCAATCCTCTTTGCCGATAACCTATTACTCCTCGTCCTCCCCGCTCTCTTTTGGGCTTACATGACGCTTGCGCTAAGGACGACGGAGGAGAAGTGGCTCTCTAATCTGTACGGAGAGGAGTACAGAGAGTATTGCCGACACGTGAACCGGTGCATTCCCTCACTTTGCCATTGTTGCAGGTCATGAGAGGAGAACTGCCCCTTGCGGACAGCCCTCTTAAGCCATGGAGTATAGATTTAGCGTTAGGCCACTCTTCCCATTTTCCGAAGCGATGAGAGCACCAGCGCCAATCCCACCGCCAGTACCAGCACATCGGTTACGACGCACGCAAGCCAGACACCATGAATGCCAAGCCCCGTCACGATGGGCACGAGCAACACCATGGGAACGAAGAGCACCAATGGCCTTGCCATGGTAAGGATGGCCGCCTTTCCTCCCTCCCCAACAGATTGCAGGTAGGTAATAGCCATGATCATGAGCCCGTAAAGGATGAACGGCGCGAAGAACATGCGAAAGTCGCCGATTCCAAGCGTAACAATGCCGGGGTCAGTAATGAAGAGCGACAGCAGCGCATCGGGAACAACCATCGCAGGAACCCAAAACAGGAGGCAAAGCGTCGTGGCCCCGAGACAGAACGTGCCCATGACCTTCTTCACGCGCTGGAACCGCCTTGCGCCGAAGTTCGTGCCAACGGCCGGTTGCAGCCCGTTGCTCATTCCCCAAAGAGGGATGAAAGCGAAGGCCTGGATGCGCAATGCTGCGCCGAAGAGAACCTGCCATTCAGGACCTCCCCATGTAGCCGCCGCACGGTAGAGGACCGCCTGCTGGACGAGTGTGAGCACCTGCATGAGCATGGCCGATGCTCCCACCTTCGCTACTTCGGCCATAACTTCTCCCGAGAATGCCACGCGGTGGATAAGCGCTACTTTCTCGAACTTGAGGAACCAGACGAGCATGGCGATAGCCTGAATGAACTGGGAGAGCACCGTAGCTGTGGCCGCCCCCTGAAGACCAAGGCCCATATCACGCACAGCGAGGATGAACAGCGGCGAAAGAACCATGTTGAGAATGGCTCCTCCGCCCATGATAATCATGGCCTTCACCATTATGCCCTCGCCGCGCATGATCATATTGGAGCTTTGCGCAAAATTGACGAATAGGCTGCCTATGAAGATGATTTGCATGTAGCTGACGGCGCTATCGAGCATGGCGCCCTCAGCTCCCGTGAGGGAAAGCAGCGGCCGCGCAAAAGCTATGCCGATTATGGTGGTAGCAATGGATGCCAAGATCACTGCCGCCACGAGATTACCCATAATCCTGTCGACTTTTTTCTGATTGCCGGCGCCGATCGCACGCGACAGCACAGACGCAGACCCCATACCAATGCCAGAGGCCACGCCCGTGTTGATGAAGGTGAAAGGGTAGGCGATGGAGACCGCGCCCATAGCGTCGGTGCTTATAAGCTGACCAGCATAGATTGCGTCGACGAAAGTATAGAGGCCTATGACCACCATGCCGATTATGGCGGGCAGGCTCAGGGAAACCATGAGCCTTGCCGGATTCGCTTCTAAAAGGAATCTCTTACGGTCGTTCTCTTTCAATTTCACTCCTCCCGGTTGTCTGAAGTTAGAGCATCTACCCGAATTTGAAGTTTCTTATTGGAGACGAATTCTATAGACAGGATTTCGAACCTCCTTGAAGAAGGAACGGTCGCCTAACCTCAGCGAACTGATTCCTAAGAAAGGTTTCCGGTTGCACCTTGTTTTGGAGGTGCGCCCCAATCACTGGAGACGCTAAGCGACCAAGCCTAGCGATTTCCTGTACTGCTTTGGGCTCTTCCAGCCCAAGGATTCTTTGATCCTTTGGTCTCTATAGTATCTCATGTAATCGTCCAGTAACGATATGAACTCATCGAGCGTTATCCCGCTCCAGTCCCGATAATAGAAGAATTCATTCTTCAATCGGCCGAAGAAGCCCTCCATCGCCGAGTTATCCGGGGAGCAGCCCTTCTTCGACATGGATCGGACAAGCCCCCTTTCCTTGCATATCTCAATCCATTCAGGCCAGCGGTAGTGGCATCCGCGGTCGGTGTGGATCACCGGTGCCTCGTCTGCACTGAGTGTGTCACAGGCATCTTTAAGCATTGTGTTCGCCATCTCAGCATTGGGGCTTTTTCGTATGGTCCACGAGATAGGCATCCCGTCGAAGCAGTCAATGATGGGGCTTAGGTAGACCTTACCGGCCGGAAGGGCGAACTGCGTCACATCGGTGAGCCAAAGCTCATTGGGAAGGTCTGCGTGGAAGTCACGATTGACGATGTTTTTCGGGGCGGTCGTGATCTCGCCATCATAGGAGCTGTAACCTCTACGCTTTCTGGCGTAGGCGACAACGCATCCTTCTTCAGCCATGAGGCTCCTCACCTTCTTCCCGGAGATGCAGATGGGCTCTTCGCGTTCCCGCAGGCGCTGACGCAGATAGCGGTACCCGCGACTTCTTCCGACAAGCTCGAACTCCTCTCTGATCGCACACCTCGCATCAGCGTAGTCATCTGAGCGATCGGGTTTGGATCTGCAGTAGTAATAGCTGCTTGATGAGAAGTGCAGCGCTTCCAGCATCTCGGTTGCCGTGATTCCTTTGGGCCGGGCATCGATGAGCTGGGCGTTCTCGTCATTGCTCAGTCCCTCGATGCCCTCGGCTTTTAAAATCCTCACCGTGCCTTCCAGAGCATAGGCTTTGACCTCAAGCTTATGGATATAGGATTTGAGTTCTTCCTCGCTCATGTCCTCGATATCCTTTGTCCTCATCTGCTCGATCTCTTCCGGATCGATCTCAGGGATCTCCATATTGCCGCCTTCCAGATACCTCTTCTTCCAGGCAGAGATCGTGGAGGCGGCCACACCGAGTGTGCAGGCGACCTGATCGAGTTTGAACCCATGGTTGCCATAGGCCATGCCCAATGCCATTCTCACGATTCCAGGGAGACATTCTACCGGCTGAGGAGAGCCTGTGCGACAGAGTGCATCGCGCTCGCGCCTCCATCTTGCTGCAGTTGTGAAGTGGACGTCGAAGCGGCGCTGCGCCTCACGGGTGGAGTGCCCTGCATCAAGGAAATCAAGCACATCTTGAACGAGACCTTTTGAATACACCATCTGATCCCCCTTCGGGTTTTCTCCAGGATCAGGGGCGCACCCCCTTTCCCAAAATGAGGCCGTATCGTCTCGATTCAATACCTTTGCCATCCTCTGCATACACGTGCGAACTAGTCTCATCTCAATGCCACATGCGCTCTTTGCGAAACACGTATATGGCTGCACGTCGCAGAAATCGCATCGAGTTATCAATCTGCGAGCGGCTGTGAATGCGCAGAAAGAACCAGCGCGCAACGATGCGATTCGACAATTCGCATCGTTGAGGCAATAGCAGGAAGGACACATCATGGGCGGCAGCCAGCCGCCTTGCACTTAGGAAGGGGCTGACATGGAATATGAAAGTGGCGAACTTGAGATAGACGAGGCACGGCTCGCTGCCGCTGATCCGGACGGGCTCTACCTGTTCATGCTGAGGGACTACCCCTACATGATGACGCCCGACAACGTGGCGGCGTTCACCGGGACCACGGGCCAGGAGATACGCAAGCTGCTCAACCGGGGCGAGATGCAGGGGTGTCGCATAGGCGTCCGATGGCTCGTCCCGAAGCTGGGGCTTCTGAACTACCTCTACAAGGATCGCCCAGAAGAGGAAGGCGAGGCCCATGAAGAAGCTGCGATGCGACAAGCCCTATGACATCGACGAGGCGCGCAGGCAGAAGGGACTGTCGAGACGCCGGCGCAAAGACTCGCGAACGACGGCCTACGAGCTGACAATCCGCGTACCCGAGGAGTACCGAACCTATTTCGAGGGCAAGAAAAAACTCACGCGCACGGTGTTCGCCCTCAACAAGAAGGACGACCTGAAAGACCAGATCAACGCTTTCGAAGACGAGAAGAATGCAGAGCTTGAGCGCAGGCTCGAAGAGCGCGGCTGGGTTCGTCGGGGCGACGAGAAGAAGGAACCCGGGCGCTGCATGACGCCCATCGGAAGCTACATCGAGCGCTATATCGAGATCCGCAGCAACGGTGCCGTTGGCAAGAACACCGTCAAGAACGAGACGCGCTATCTGCAGTATGTGGATGCCGTCATCGGCAGCATCCCCATCTGCAAGGTGACTGCGGAAGACATCGAGGGGTGCCTCCTAAAAATCCCCGAGCTGTCGGAGAAGTGGGCGCTTGAGCGTCAGGCCGCATGGGAGGAGAACCGCAAGACCGCTCGCTGGGTGAGGAAGCACGGCACGCTCGCCAAGCCCTTCAAGCCCATCAAGGTGGCCGGCTCCGACATGCAGGCGAAGATACTCAAGTTCCTGCGCGAGGTGATGAACTACGCGCTTGAGAAGGAAGATATCACTAAGAACACGGCGAAGGCGAAGTTCCTCACGCGGGTCTTCAAGAAGAGCAAGCCGCTCATCGACCCTTTGATGGCAGACGACGCCTCCCGATTCCTGCAAGAAGTGGAGAAGCTGGCCCTCGGGTATTTCAAGGTGTCTTTGTTGCTCCTGCTGAACACGGGCATGAGACCGGAGGAGATGCTGGCGATACGCGTTGGCAACATCATCTTCGGGGAAGAGGAAACGCTCATCAAGATCACGAGTGCGATCGACCACGACGGCAAGGAGATACGGGAGTATCCCAAATCCGATGCGTCGAGGCGAAGCGTTCCTGTCGACGAATACACAGCAGAGGTTTTGAAGCAGTGGATAGACCTCAAGTCGAGCCTGATGAGGGAGCTCGGATTCAAGCCGTCCATGAGCATGCTGGTGTGCGGGCCGGAGATGGCTCCCAGAACCTACCAGTCATGGCACAGGGACTGGCTGAAGTTCGCGGCCGATGCCAGCTTCAAGGGGGTGCGGCCCTATGCCCTTCGGCACACCTTCGCCACCTTGAACCTCGCCAATGGCGAGAACATCAAGACGGTGTCCGTTCTCATGGGGCATGCAAGCTCGGCCTACACGCTCGATCTCTATGCGGGCTACGTGCCGAACACCGGAATAGGCATCGGGGTGCGCTATATGAATTTCCTGCGCGCGGCCGCTTAGGGCATGTTGCATGGTGATTTGCTGAAATGACGAAGGAAATGAAGGAGGTACGGTTATAATGTTTTCCTACTGCGGGCGTGGTTCAATGGTAGAACTCGAGCTTCCCAAGCTCGCTACGCGGGTTCGATTCCCGTCGCCCGCTCCATAGGTTTTCAGTCAAAAGTCGCCCTTGATGGCGGCTTTTGTGCGTCTTGGAGGGTGAACCGGGCGCTTTGAAAATCTCCGCGTTTTTCCAGTATTTCGTCCAGTACGTTTGGTAGAATTAGGGACAGTAATTTGTAAGGAGCGAGGTCAGACGGCATATTCGGGTTCCAAGAGGCAGTGAAGTGAAACAGCTTCCCAAGCCTAAGACGCGGGTTCGATTCCCGTCGCCCGCTCCAAGAATCTCACGCCTGCCTTTACCGGCAGGCGTTTCGCTTTAACGCTGCAAAGAAAACGGTCATTTTATCTAGGTTCTCATTTCCTTCAATCACGTACCGAAGTACGCTCCTTCGGAATTTAAACCTATCTAAGGCACCCGTTTTCTTTTCGCTCCTTTACCGAACATGCGTGGTCAATGTTATTGAACTAGCCGAGTTGTTTTATTTCAAGCTCCTTTGAGGGAATCGAACCGATAAGGTGGATTTCCGTATTATTACCATTCGGGTTGGCGAGTAAGTCAGCGAACAGTTTTCAGGTGCTTCATATTTGCCTGAAAGGTGCATGGTGCTGACCTTTTGGTCGCATCATGCGTTTTGAAGGCAAAGATGGAGTACATGAAAACTGCGCAGCGTCGAGGAAGTAATTTGTTGGTAAACAAATTACTTCTCACTAGAACACGATTCCAAGCGCGTTCACGATCAAACCCCACACTACGCCAATTGCATACAGCACGGCAATGATAGCAAGATTTTGTTTCCAGTGACGATTCGCACGCACTAACACGAGCAAGCCGACACCAGCACTTACGAGCAATCCAGAGAGCATCGCTCCAGCACCGAGCATTCCTTCAACATAGAGCTGAGCGATGATCACACTCGGAGCGCAATTTGGAATAAGACCAACGAGAGCAGAGGCAAAAACAGAGAAATTAGGATTGGCCTCGACAAATGAAGCTAGCGCGTCTTCTCCTACTCCTTCGATGACCGCATTAAGAACAAGGACGATCAAGAAGATGAAGACCATCACCTGTAACGTGTGCTTGGTGGCGCTCTTCAGGATCCCTTTCCAGCCGGATCCGTGCACGTGCGTATGTTCTACATCGTCGTGATGCTCATAAGCGCGCTCGGGAGCCTGCTCGCAAGTAGCGCAATCATCGTTACAGCCACAGTTGTCCTGTTCGCACAGTTCATGGATTCGTAAACCTTGCTTGTCGCGACGAGCTAGTCGCAGGACCAGATCGACGATGAAGCCCATGATCATGCCGATGATCAGCTTCGTTCCCATGATAGAAAGGATGGTTTCCGCAGGAACTGCTTCGGCAAGAAAGATCGGAAGCATTTCATCAGAAGTTGAAAGAAAAACCGCGAAGAGCGTACCTAGCGTGATAACGCGTCCCGCATAAAGCGTTGCTGCCACCGCAGAAAACCCACACTGAGGAACAACGCCAAGCACTGAGCCAACAACAGGCCCTGCTGCTCCTGCACGCGCAATCGCTTTCTGTGTTCTTTCTCCCGTTTTGTGTTCGAGCCATTCCATCGCTAAATAAGCAAGGAAAAGAAATGGAACAAGATAGATCGTTTCAACAAAAGAATGCTCGAGCACGTGAAGCGCATTATGTACAAGGATCTCCATAGATTAGAAGTGTAGCACTTCTCCCTGTTCAGCCCTTCTCGTCCCCTGCAAGCGCGCTGCTTTCTGCTGCAAAGCCATACCCAAAAGAAAACCGACAACAAAAAAGGCGACCGAAGCCGCCTTTAAAGAAGATATGGAAATGCGTTCTCGTTATTTCTTGAGACCGCCGATGAGAGACATCTTGGTGCCGCAGTCGGGGCAAGTACCCTTGGTAATGATGCGGTTATTCTTGGTAACGCCTTCCTGAGGGTTAACCATTTCCTTCTTAGCTTTGCACTTAACGCAATATCCAACTACTGCCATTAGAACCTCTTTCCGTTCCTATGTTGCCCCCGGAACGAAGGCAGCACAATCACTTATTTGCTTTAACCATTGTAGCGTGATGACCAGGTATTACAAGCACTATTTCGACATTTGTTACATGCTTTTGAGAAGTTCCAATACAAATTTTGAATTTTCTTCGAGCACGCTTGGTTTGATGTTTTCGAGCACATCATCAATGCTGCCGTAAAACGCTGTCTGATTGCCGGACATCCCTGCAAGCGTTACCGCCTGCAAGCCATGCTGAGCAGCAACATGAGCAGACGTATTGCGGCTGGGCAGTTTGTTCGTAGCGAACGAAACTCCGCTCTTCTCGCTTGCTTGACGCAGAACTCGCTTGATGCGCGATGAAACCTTATTGGGACGATACTGGCCTTCTTCTTCAATAAAGGAGAATTGACCAGCACCAACACCCTCAAGATTCACGATAATGGCACCCTTGAGCTCTTCTTGATATTCTTCAAGAAATGCCGTCATGCCCGAATTGAGCGCCTCTTCGGCGCCAAGCGCAACGAACCACACTTCCGTGTCGATATCAGGATGACGGAAATCGCGCAGCAGACGCATTTCATTATTGATCTCTTCAGTGATCTTCACATCTTTAGGTACTGAACGTTTCAAGGGCCGCTGATTTCCTGCACTTGCTTCCTCGTCCACAAAATCGCCGTCGGCTTCCACATCCTGACCTTGAGCAGTACCAGAAACATGATTGCGCAAGCTCTGCAACGAGAACGCACCGCCGTTCCAACCTCGATCATTGGGATTTGGTTCGCCATAATCGACATCGATGAATTCAGCATCGAGATCATCATCGGAACGGAAGCTTTCCCAGCTACCGCGCTCCCTACCTACGCTCTGGGCTTCATACGATGCATCAACATTTACCCATTCACGCACAGACTGCTCGTCTTGTGATTTCTTCTTCTTGCCAAAACGACCAAAAATGCGACCAACGCGCGACTTGGGCATTTCAACATAATCGGGACCAGCAAATGCTCCTGTTTGCGTATAGCCTTCTTCATAGACAGAATCATCAGCATCTTCGATGTAGTCGTCCTCAGCAATATACTCTTCACTGAGTTCAGTGCTGACATCGGCAAAGGTGCCCGTATTTCCTGCAGAACCCGAAGAAGGAGCGAATGATTCCTCATCAACGTATAGATCGGTAAGCGTCGTACCAAGCGTTTCGTTCGAAGAGTTGGTGGCTGCATTGCTCCCTATCGCGTCGATCGGTGGCACCGTAATGCGCTCGAAATCGCTCGTGTTGAAATCAGGCAATTCCAGACCAGGGGTTTTGAAGAGCGTACGTTGTTTGCTCGCTTGCGCCTCTGCCTGGCGCTGAGGTTGATCTGCGCCGATGCGCGGTAACATGTTAGAAAGCAACGCAGGCTGCGGCATAGTCTTTTCGTCATCGACTGCCATGGGTGCACGTTGCTTGGCACTTTCTATTGAACCGCCCACTGGGGCAACCACATCAGGCAGCACGATCACATGACGATCAGACTGCGAAGCATCATTGCTCTCCTGAGCAACTGACGTGCTTGCTGTACCCATACCTTCCATGCCCATGATCGGAGAAACAGGTGCTGTTTCGTAATCGATCTCGGCTTCGGTGGTATCGACATTCTCTTCTGCATAGACCGCATCTTCATCGAAGAGTGCCGGTGAAACCGTAGTTTCTTGCAGTGATACTTGGCTTGAAATGCCCTCTTCAGATGCAGAGAACGTCTCTTCTTCGTTGAATTGCTCAACGTCGATGGGCGACATTGCGATCGTATGACCCTCAGCTTCTACCTCATCATAATATTCGTCATCGAACTGATCGATCTCCGCTTCGTCTTCATGACGATGCGTAACCTTCGACGCAGCAGAGCTAACCATATCTGAGGCACGATTCAGAAAACCGCCAATGCCATTCCTTTTCGTATGAGCACGATGGGATGCTGTCTTGCGCTTCACCGAACTCTTGCGCGATGAAGCAGAGGAAGCTTCCTCCTCCATGACGGGAATGATGACCGGCTCTTCAGTAACGAATGTTTCGTCGATTTCTTCGAAGTTGCCTTCTGGCACTTCACCCTCGGTTGCACGTGAAGCAACAGATACGACCGGTGCGGGTTCTTCTGCAACAACTTCTCGCTCACGAACGATCGTTTTCTCTACAGGAGCTGCGCCTTCCGCGTCTTCGTGCTGGGACTTCTTCAAGAGAGGAGCTGCCGCTCCATCGATCTCCTGGCGTAAAGCAGCCACGCGTTTTGCCAGCTCAGACTCAGGCTCTTGATAGGCAGGGGCTTCTTGTGCAGCTCCAGCTTGTGCAGCTCCAGCTTGTGCAGCTCCAGCTTCTGCAGCAGTAGCAGTAGCGGCATTCTGCTCTGCCAAACGCTCGGCTATCGTGGGAGCAGCGTTGCGCTGACGTGCAGCATCTGCCATGTGCGCTGCAGGCGCGTCGGCAAAACGAGAACGCGAGACATTTGCCTCGCGCGCCAGATCGGGTTTGTTCGCATGTGCCTTTTCTTGAGCAGCGCGAGCCCATGAAGGAACCTGCTTCTGATAGGAGCTGCCCATGCCAGTGGCCCCTGGTTGCAGCGCTTCAACAGATTCGCGCACAAAGGATTCCTGCATTTCAGCGGGTTGTTCAGTATTTTGTTCAGCAGCTGTTTGAGAAGGCGTAGCTGCGGTCTTTTCCGAGGATTCTGAAGTTGAACCAGGTGTTGCTGCTTTCGCGTTGCCTGGCGTATAACGAAGCGAATCCTCTTCTTCCGCCGTAAAATGTACAGCTGCAGCTGCAGCTTCTTCTGCGGTATCTTCCAGGCCACCATGCTGAACGAGCTTGGATGAGATATCGGATAGAGGAACCTTGTCTGCAACAGGCTTGCCTGTAAGCGCTGCAATGGCTGCTTTTGCAGCAGCGAGCGACTCTTCAGGGGTCATGCGGTTTTCGCGCGCCTGGTAGGTAACCTCAACACCATCGGGAACAACGCCAGCTTCGTATGCTGCATCTTCTCCGTGGATCTCTACCCCTGCTTCACGGGCATGCTGCTCCATTTCCTCATTGCTCACCAGGCCGTTTCCAACCGTACGCGCAACATCGAGGAGTACGGCTACTCCAGCAGCATCGTTGTTCGCTGCGTCGTTATAGGCAGAAAAGCGCGTTTTGATGATGCTCGCGAGTGGGAGCGCCAAGAGAACAACGCAGATAATCTGCAAGACCAAGAGCACGATAGCAAAGCCGCCCGCTTCACTGGCAAAGAACACGGTCTTGATAAGAAGTACGAGGGGCGCAACTGCCAACGTAATAGCACACACATTGTGAATAATCGGCAGATAACGGCCGATGATACCTTGGTATTCTGTTGCGACGCGCGCACTGTCGTAGTGCGTAACGAGAATGATCTTGCGACGCTTGTTGGTGTTCGTGATAGAAAGCGGATTGTATTTTGCAACAACATTTTGGCTCACGCCGCTACGCAGAAAACGCGAAAGGACGGGCTTGCCGAACACTTCACAAGCAAAAAGAGCAGCGGCAAGAAGCCCGATGATGAAACAAGGGATCGAAAGAACAGGAAAGATGATGGGCAAGAGCGCACAGACAAACGCGAGCCCAAAACAGATCGCCCGAACCGTGTTCCCATTCGATGCACAAGAAACATCTTCAACGATGGTCGAAAACCCTGCACTCTTCTGTAGCTCATCGGCGATATATAACGCAGCCTGTTGTTCCTCTTCGGTTCCCGCAGGACGCGGCCCTATTTCCTGTGAAAGATGCGCGATATCGTCCATCATGTTCGTCATGAAATGCCCTCTCGTTTTCAAGGCGATGTCTGTGTTATGTGTCTTCTTCTCTACCTTGAAAAAGGTATTCAGATATTTGGTTTTAGTATACGCCATTTGGCTATATAACCGACCATCGAACTTGAATCTGTTTAATTTGTAATCTGGGCGGTTTTTGTACTTGCTACGTACGGCGGCTTGAACTGGCATAACCTTTCAAGAAGGTCGTTTCTTTTCCCCTTTTTGTGCGCGATTGCGCTTCAGAACAGGGTGCGCAAACGACTGGGGCGTTTCTTTTGTGCTACGACTCTTGCGTCTCATTACCTAGATATTCGCGCAGGAAAGAGTCGTATCTTCCAACATCATTACGAAGCTGCGTTAATTGATTATCGAGATCCGCGCTTGCCTGAGCATAGGCATCAACGAGAGGCTGAGCGAACGTTTCGGGGAACTTTTGCGCCAGCTCGACCGAAGCACTATCGGCTTTATTGTAAAGATCATTGTTCTTTTCAGCTGTTTTGCGATCTTGGATCAGAATTGCTTCGTTCGAAAGGAGCCCGAAGTTGATCTCTTCGAGACGCTTCGCTAAGTAATCGCCGTAGAGAGAGAAATCTCCCTGAGGGAAGAGCTCTGCAGCCTCATTCAGCGCTGTCTGGGCATTTTGAAGCGTCGTCTGTGCTTCAGTAAGCCATTCGGTTGACTGCGCAACTGTCTCAGGGGATGTTTGTTGAACAGTAGTAGCAGCCTGAGCCAAGAGATACTGAGCATCGTCGATGCTCTTTTCAACAAGAGCAAGATCGTCCATGGCTTTTTTGGCATCAATATCCACTGCAAGCTTCTTGCTCGCAACATCAAGCATTGTTTCACGTGAAACAATCGTGTTGTAGGCACTTTGCGCCGCTTCCTTGTCGGTTGTAGAACCCTCTATGGCCTCATCTGCGCGAACGGCATATTTTTTTGCATTTTCAAGTAACTCGAGCGCATGAGGGATCTGGCTTTGCAGCTGTTCTGCACGAGAGATCGTGTCGTCCGCAAATGGCTGCGCGAAGAATTCGTCGATAGCAACGAGCGTTTGATCACTTTCTTCGATGTAGTCGCATGCCTGCTCGATAAGTTCTCGATTCGTGCGATTCTTTTCGTATTCCTGGTAGAGCCACATCCCAGCGAACGTCGCAAGCACCGCAATAACTAAAACCACCAGCAGTATGCTGATGAGGCGGCTGCGCGAACGTTGTTTTTGACGACGACTAATCTCCGCATAGGCTTCTGCACTAAACCCTGAAGCATTAGGAAGGAAGGGTGCCTCTTCGGTTTGCCTGCCAAAGCGCTTTTGTGCAGGTTGCGCATGTTTCCCTCGGGCTTTTCCTGATGGAGCATTTGTTGTTGTCTCACGTGAAACGCCTGATTCAGACGAAGTGTCGCGAGAAAGCGCATCTTTGAGCGCAGGGTTTTCTCCACTCCCAAGCGCCATAGAAGCACCAAAGCCCTCGTAGCTTCCTTTGTTCTTACGACGAAGACGTGCCCAGAAGCCCTTCTTTTCGGGGCCAGCAGAAGCAGAAGACTTCTTACCGAGCACATTGAATGAGATCTCGTTAGGCTTACCTTGCGAGAACTCGACAACATGAAGGTAGTCTTGATCGGTATTCTTATGCTTCGATTTCTTCAATGATCTCGTCCATCGTGAGCGAAACAATGTTTTTCGTTGGAAGCGAATTGAGGAATTTCTTCCCATAATGCTTTGTGACCAGGCGTTTGTCGGCTAGCACCACGATTCCTTTATCGTTTGAAGTGCGAATGAGACGCCCTACCGCCTGCTTGATCGCGATCACCGCCTGTGGCAAAGAGAAATGCGCCCAAGCACGAGAATCATGGAGTCCGCGCTCACAAGAGAGCGGGTCCGTAGGAAGCCCAAAGGGAAGCTTCGGTATCACCACCCCTTTAAGAGTGGCGCCAGGAGCATCAAAGCCTTCCCAAAAACTCTTCAAGGCAAAGAGACTTAGATGCTCGTCTTTCAGGAAATCATCGCGCAAGCCTTTGACGGATACTCCCCATTTCTGACACACCAAGCGCAATCCTGCGGCTTTGATCTGCGGATTCGCCAAGTCAAAGCATTCTTCCATCTCTTTTCGATTTGTGAAGAGCGTGAGCATCGAGCCTCCCTGAGCAAGATGCAAGCGCGTAAGGAACTCGGAAAGCGTAGAAAGATACGCGGGGTCTTGGGGCTCTGGCATGTCTGAGGGTAAATAGACACGCATATTGGTATCGAAATCATAGGTCGATTCGATCTGAAGCGTCTCAGCCCGAGAAGCCTCGCCCTCGTTCAAGCCCATAGCCTGAACGAACGACTCGAATGAATTGTCCACCGAAAGCGTGGCAGACGCATAGACGACCGTATCGGTTTCAGAGTAAAACGCTTCGTTGAGATTTTGCCCTACGTTGAGAGGCTGGGCCATAAAGGCATCTTTCATCTGGTCTTTTGCACGATTCAAGCGAATCGAATACACCTGGTTCTCTTTATTGGTGAAAAAGATGACATCAAGCGACTCATACAGTTCACGCAGCTCAAGTGCAAGAAGCGCGATCTCACGCTGAGCACTCGAAGAATGATCGAGCTCTTCGAAATATGCCACCACATCACGGATCGCAGCAATGAGCTTCTCAAGTGTATTCTGCATAGCTTGCGCACATGATCGTACGCCCTGAAACACCGAGCTTTGGCGGATCTCTTCGTTGAGCCACAGATCGAGGTATTCATAGCGCTGGCGTTTGTTCGCCGTGTCGAAATACAGCAGATCCTTCACGCTCAAACAGTATTCTTCAGCAGCGATAGCAAATGCCACACCCGCATTGCGCGTCTTGGAGAGCATGGTTGAAAGGAGCGTCTTCGCTTCTTCGATCACCTGTTCCCGTTCCGCACGAATGAGCGGATTATAACGAGAAGAATCCGAGGTCAGCGTACGGATCAAGCGCTTTACCGTCTCGGACGAAAGGCTTGTCGAAAATGCGCGGCGTGCCTCATCTTCGGCATTGTGAGCCTCATCCACGACCCAATAGCGGATCGGCGGGAGCAGGCCATGCTCGAAACGTGCGTCCCAAAACAGAAGGCTATGATTCGTTACCACGATATCGCAATGCTCTGCGCGGGCACGAGCTCCGTGAACAAAGCACGATTTCCCGAAGAAGGGGCATTTCCTGCGCAAACACTCCGTACTGGTAGAAGTGATGCGATAGCGCGGCAAGGCTTTGAAATTGAGCTTGAGACCGTCGACATCGTCATAATCAGTCTGTTCAATGAAGGAAAGGAGCGTTGCAAGTGCTGGTGCTTGGTCGACCATTTGGTTGTTCACCAGGTATTGCTGTGGCCCTTGAGCATCGATGCGCTCGATCTTGCGCAAACAGGGGTAATGCGTGAATCCTTTGAGCGACGCGTACGATATGCCAAGTGCCTGTTGCAACAAGGGCAGCTCTTTGTTCACCAGCTGATCGAGCAGGGTGTTCGTTTTCGTCGCAACGCCCGTGGGCACGTTGTTCGCTTTAGCAAGCAGGGCGAGCGGCAAAAGATATGCCATGGATTTCCCTACTCCAGTGCCTGCTTCGATCACGGCATTCTCTCCCTTGCGGAGAGCCTGCTGGATAGAGAGCGCCATGAGTTTCTGCGGCTCGCGTGGTTCATAGTCTTCATACAGCTTGCCAATGATACCGTCTGGGTCGAACGCTTGCGCGATCTCCTTGTCTGGAACAAGAACGAAAGGTCGAGGTTCTTCTTCATTCTCTGAAGGATGCGGCGTGTTAAGTTTCGCAGCATCTCCCTGATGACCAGGCGTTTCGTTGTTGCTACGTTGTTGTTCATTGGAAATGTTTCCCGTGAAACATTCTGCTTGTTGCGCGTTTTGCGCTGAAGCGATCCCCGCTGCAAAGACCGGCGCTTCTGCACGATCGAGCTCAGCTTCTTGATCAGCGCGAAGCTCTGCCGCACCGAACAGATCGGCTTGTACCTCTGCAACCTGAGCCTTGCGCGACTTGAAGAGCGAATACGGTGCTGCCTCTGAGCTGGCAAGTTCCTTGAACACATACACCGAGTTCCAACGTTCCACATCAGCCATATCTGCAATGTGCGCTACAAGCGGCGCCGGCATATTCGCAACCGCCGCAAGCAAGACGCGATAGACCAAGCATGTTGCCGCAACATCGTCATCGGCACGATGGGTGGAGTCTGCACCACCGAAAGCACGCACGAGGTCGAGCAAGCGATGAGAATTGAGGCGTGGTAATGCGATGCGCGCAAGATCGAGTGAGTCGATCCAGATGTTGTTCTTCAGCGTGGCCCCTGCTGCCCGTTTCGTAACGAATGTGCGGTCGAATCCAACGTTGTGCGCAACAACGAGCGAGTCCCCCACGAAATCGACAAGCCCAGCGAGTGCGGTGTCTGGATCGGGCGCATCGGCAACATCCTCTTCATGAATATTCGTGAGATGTGCCACTTCATCAGGTATTTCTTTACCTGGATTTACGAAGGTGACGTACCATTCGACGATCTCTCCATTGCACATGCGGGCAGCCGCGATCTGGATGAGCTCGTCATGGTTGAAGGAAAAGCCCGTGGTTTCCGTATCGAGTACTACTACATCTGCATCGAGCGCGCCGAAGGTATGCGTCTGGGCATATTCTTTCAGATGCGCATAACGCTCACGGATGCGTGCAGGAGTGTTTTCGAGAATATATGTTTTAAGCGATGACTCTGCAGTCTCATTTTGTTTTTCCATAGCGCTAAGACTATCATTTAACCAACGAATACGCGCTCACTATCAGACGACTCCTAGGAGAAAACATGTCAGATACCGGATACTATGGAAGCTATGCCGACTTCACATGCCCTGATCGTAAGGCTGCGCCTGCATTTATGAACTCCGATAACATCGTAGGCGATCCGTTTACCATCGAAATGGACTACAGCGGCAATAAGCGCCAAGCGTGGATCGTGAATCCTTTTGGCTTTCGCATGGGTGTTTTGAACGAGAAGACGGCAAAGCAGGTCGACCTTTGCAACGCAAAAGGCTGGAAAACGGTCGCGCTCCTTGCTTGTGTTGCCTTCAAGGAAGAACCCAAACCTGGTGAATATTGGGGCCAGGTAGCCATCATCTCCTATGATCCTGTGCATGAAGATGCGTTCTCTACCTATGTGAAAACTATAGGCAACGAACTAGGAAAAGGCATTCGTCCTGCGCTTGACCTGGGGAATAGCGGCATCTCACGCGTGCTCGAAAGCAAGGGTGCTTGGGTACCTACCGGGCGCGTCCCGCTCCCTAAGCTGAAAAAAGGTTCAGCCTTCATCAAGACCGAGCGTACCACCACCGATAAGCTGGTGAATCAGGCAAGGAAGACCCGCGTGGGGTGCACGATCATAAGCTGGGCGATCGTGATCATCTTCGTGGTAGCTGTGATCTTCGCGATGAAATCTTGCGGCATGTTCTAGCGCGCGTACGTGATCGCGTCTTCGATGAGCGCGATGCACAGCTGAGTGAAATCCATGCCGGCAACACGCGCCGCATCAGGCAAAAGCGAAGTTGGCGTCATGCCAGGGATCGTATTGGTCTCAAGTGCGTAGAAATTGCCTTCGCTATCGAGCAGCAGGTCAGTACGTGAAACTCCGCTACATTCCAGGCCTTTATGTGCGAGAAGAGCGATGTTCTGAGCTTTCTTGGTAAGTTCTTCGCTCAATGGAGCCGGACAGATGTGCTTCGAGCCGCCTTCGGCGTACTTTGACTCGAAATCGTAGAATTCATTGATCGGGATGATCTGAATGACGGGAAGAACCTGTGGGTCCTCTGTTCCGAGCACGCCAACCGTGTATTCATCTCCTTGGATCATCGTTTCGACCAGCGCCTGGTCATCGATCTCAAAGACGTTCTTAAGAGCCGATTCGATCTCTTCACGACCATTGCAGAGGTATACACCAAGCGCACTCCCTTCGGTTGCCGCTTTGATAACGCAAGAGCTGCCGAACTCTCGCTCGATGTCTTCTGCCGTCATCTGGTCGGGAAAATGGAGCAGAACCGCTCGAGGGGTAGGCACTCCTACCTGCTCATAGATGATCTTCGTTTTGGGCTTATCGATCGCAGTTGCGCTCGACCAAACACCAGGACCCGTGTAGGGGATACCAAGAATCTCGAGCATCCCTTGGATCGTACCGTCTTCACCAAGTTTTCCATGAAGTGCCAAAAATGCCACGTCGAAGTCCTCTGAAACAAGCGTGACCAGGTCTTCTTTCTTTGCAGGATCGATCTGCGTGACCGAGAACCCTGCATCTGAGAGCGCATCATAGACGGCGCTACCAGAAACCAGCGAGATTTCACGTTCGCCGCTCTTACCTCCAGAAATAAGCGCTACTGAAGTTTCCTGGGGAATTATCGTGGTATTCATGGAACCTGCTTTCGCTTAGGTAGGATGCCCCCTCATGAGGCTTGTTGTGAGTATAACAAACCTCACGTTCCCTACTGTCGAGGCGGTATAATTGCCTTACCGAGGGAAGCAAATCCCACAAAACTACGTGCATCACCTGAACAAGGAGCAGCATGTCTACCCCTATCAAAACGCTCTCGTTCGACCAGATCTACAACCTCTGCAACAAACTTGGCCAGCCACGTTACCGCGCTGACCAGCTCATTTCCTGGCTGTTCGTCAAACAAGCAAACAACTATGATGAGATGTCGAACTTGCCAAAAGCCTTTCGAGCAACGCTTGCTGAAGACTATCCTCTCGTGCCTGCTCGCCTGATCGATCGCCAGGTTTCTTCAGATGGCACGCGAAAGTACTGCTTTGAACTGGCTGACGGAGCTCGCGTAGAAGCTGTTGGTATCCCTTCGATGCAAACCAATGCTTCAGGAGAACCCAGATCGCTTACTGTTTGCTTCTCAACGCAAGCAGGCTGTTCTATGCAGTGTCTGTTCTGCGCTACCGGTAGCGAAGGGTTCACGCGGAACCTCTCATCAGGGGAAATGATCGATCAAGTAGCCTTCATCCAAGAAGATTTCGGCTTGCGTGTTTCCCATGTGGTGTCCATGGGACAAGGCGAACCCTTCCTGAATTACGATGCTACCCTTCAGGCGCTCGACTTTCTGAACAGCAAGAAAGGATTTAGCATTGGGGCGCGTCATATAACGATCTCAACTTGTGGCGTTATATCGGGGATCGAGCAATTGGGAAACGATCCTCACCAATATACTCTCGCCGTTTCGCTTCATTCTGCTGAACAAGTCGTACGCGATATGCTCATGCCGCGTTGCAGTGCACAGCCCCTTCCTGAGCTTAAAACTGCGCTCTGCGCGTATCAAGCAGCCTCCGGACGTCGCGTGAGCCTGGAATATCTCATGATCGATGGGGTGAACGACACGGAAACTGCGCTTGAAGCGCTCATTGCCTTCACCCGTGATCTTATGTGTCATGTGAACTTGATCCCGCTCAACGCGGTCGATCATTCACGTCTTAAGCCAAGCGCCCAAAACGTGATCGAACACTGGCAGAAGACCCTTTCATCCGCAGGAATAGAGACAACGGTGCGTAATTCACGGGGAGGCGACATCGATGGAGCATGTGGGCAGCTCAAGAACAAGCTTGCGCGATCTAATTAGGTCTGAGAAAAGGTTTTGGAACAGAAAAGGGAGGTAAGACCTCCCTTTTTCGTTTATCTGTGTTTCGCGATGCTTAATTCTTGTGTTCGCTGAGCACGGCAACGACGCGCTGTAGCTCGTCTTCGTCCTTGAATTGAATCTCTATCTTGTTCTTTCCCTGAACAGTTTTGACACGAACAGGAAGTTCCAGGATCTTCGACATGCTTCGCGCAGCTTTCTTGAAGCTCTGTGGAGTAGGAACGCGTGAAGAAGGAGTGCTTGCCGCTTTTTCGCGACCAGCGAGCAAACGAGCGATCGCTTCGGTCTCACGAACGCTCAGCTTCTCTTCCATGAGCTTGTTCGTGAGTGACTTCTTACCCTCGAGCGTAGGCACTGAAAGGATAGCGCGTGCGTGTCCTGCGGTGATCTTCTCTTCGAAGAGAAGCTGCTGAGCCTCCTCAGGAAGGTCGAGAAGGCGCAAGGCGTTGGCGATGGTCGATCGGCCCTTAGAAACAGTCTGAGCCACCTCAGACTGGGTCATACCTTTGCGCTCCATAAGACGTTTGTAGCCATACGCTTCTTCGATAGGATTCAAATCGGAGCGCTGGATGTTCTCAACGAGCGCAGCCTCGAATGCTTCCGTGTCATCAGCGAGCCAGAAGCGAACGGGGATCGTTTCCATACCAAGACTCCGGCATGCTTGCCAGCGACGCTCGCCCGCGATGATCTCATAACCATCGCCTGTCTTGCGAACAAGAATGGGCTGGAGCAAACCATGGCGCTTGATCGAGTTTGCAAGCTCTTCGATCTCTTCTGGTTTGAAATTCGTACGCGGCTGGTTGGGATTGGGATGAACTTGCGCGAGCAAGACCTCGCCCACCATGCCTTTTTCATCGTTTTTCACAGATTTCGCGGCAGGAGCCACAGGAGCCGATTTAAGCGGATTGTTCGCTTTAGACGAACTTGCACCCGTCTTCGGTAAGCTTTGAGCCTTAGACGGGCTCTCTGAAGGCTGATTTTTATCACCCTTCGGGCGAGCAGCAACAGGAGTTGCACGCTTGGAAGATGGGGCTTTTTTCACAGCAGAAGAATTTGCCACAGGACGAGCTGCACGCTCAACGACCTTAGCATGCTCGATCGCGTCTTCAGAGATATAGATATCTGCGGATGGTTTTGTTGCAGTCTCTTCAGTTTGCATTTCTGGAGCAGACGGCTCTGTTACTGATGGAGTTACTTCCTTTTCAGTAGAAACAGCTTGCTTCGCTACCTTTTGCTTAGATTCTTCAGCTTCTGTGGATCTATTCTCGTTCGAAGCATAAGATGATGCGTCATTGAAAAGTGCACCAAGACCTTTTCCTAAACCACTTTTCTGTTTAGCCACGTTGTATCACCTCTTGGGCAAGTTCGTTATAAGCTTCAGTGCCCTTGTTCTCAGGAGCATATTCGATAATGGGCTGACCATAACTAGGAGCCTCTGAAAGTTTGACCGTGCGTGGGATGAGCGTTTTGAAAACGGTATCACCGAAGAAGGAGCGCACTTCATCCACAACCTGTTTAGAAAGATTCGTGCGCGAATCATACATCGTAAGAACGATGCCATAGATATCCAAGCTTGGATTAAGAACACTTTTGACACGTTTCATCGAATCAAGAAGTTTTGTCACACCTTCAAGTGCGTAGAATTCACACTGAATGGGAATAAGAAGTTTGTCGGCTGCGACTAAAGCATTGATCGTGAGTAAGCCAAGCGAAGGTGGGCAGTCAATAAGGATATAGTCATAACGACCGCGCAAACTACCAAGAGCGTTCTTGAGACGATTCTCGCGCGCCATTTCGTTAACCAATTCAACTTCAGCTCCAGCAAGGCTGATCGTTGAAGGAAGGACATCTACTCCTTTACCCACGTTTGCAAGGATGACGTCCTCAACGGGTGTTTCACCAAGAAGCACATTATAAACGCACTGACCGATATCGCGTTTATCGATACCATAGCCACTTGTCGCATTTCCCTGAGGATCAAGATCAACGAGCAATACTTCCTTGCCTGCAGCGCCAAGCGCAGCAGCGAGGTTCACCGCAGTCGTAGACTTACCTACGCCACCTTTTTGATTGATGATAGCCAGGATCTTCGTTTGTCCGATAATATGCGAAACTGGACCTTTTTCCCTGAACGGTACATATGAAGGACCTTCATCGAACTCTTCGTCGATCTCTTCGACTGCAACACTGCCTTGGCCTGCTGGCATAGCTGGCTCTTCATACGGCGAAGTTGAAACAGCTACATCACGCTCAATAACTTGAGCAGTTTCGTTGATCTCTTCGAAGTTTTGGTAGCCAGGATCGGCTGGTTGAGATGCTTTCGGTTCGTAAGGCGAAGTCGGTGCTGGTTTTGTATTGCGTTTAAGACTGTCAAGTAATCCCACGAACACTCCTTTCATGAAATATCACTGAGATTATACCGATAAACTGTTTCACGTGAAACAGCATATCGAGGAAATGTTGCGTGGTTATGCCTTATAGGGCCTTTTTTGTGCCATGCCTGGACGACGCGGTAATGAGACCATAGGTTCTCCAACCTTTTCATACACTAAAATAGTGCGATTCGTTCCATTATCTGAAAGCTGTGTCGTCCGCATCGAAACAAGTTTCATGCCCAGCTTCTCTTCAAGCCCGGCTGCTTGTTCTAATTCTTCAGCTTCAACAGCCGCTTTATAACAGATAAGTTGCCCGCCTAAAGAAAGCAGCGGAACTGCAAGTTCAAGCAAAGAAGGAAGAGAAGAGAGTGCGCAGGCAGTAATAACTGCAAATGATTCAGGCATTTCAAGAGCAAGCTCTTCTGAACGTCCGGTATAGGTTGAAACTTGACCTTCCAGACCTAACTCTTCGATCATGCGATCAAGAGCAGTGGTCTTCTTCGTAACTGAATCAACCAGCATGATCGGTCGTCCTGATACGATTGCTAGAGGGATTCCAGGAAAGCCTCCTCCTGAACCAAGATCGGCAGCGCGGCCTGAAGGAGCGTCTTCGAACTCTTGCAGCCCTACCAAAGAGTCTTCAATGTGGAGTAACTGTCCTTGCTGCCAGTCAACAATACGGGTAAGGTTCGAGCGCTCATTCTCTTTTAAAACAAGCTCTAAATGAAGATCGAGCAACTTCCGCTGCTCGATCTGAAGTTCGGGTTGATGACCCATGATATTCCTTACTGTTTCACGTGAAACACTAAACAGGGGTAACAACTACGCGGCGCCCGTGATCTTCGCCTTCTGAGTGCGTCTCAACCTCAGGGTTATCACGCAACGTGATATGGATGATACGACGCTCATACGGTGTCATGGGGCGAAGTACAATCTTCTTATCCTGAGAAACAGCGCGACGGGCAGTATTCTCTGCGATAGATTCAAGTTTTTGACGCTGGCGAGCCTTATACCCCTCAACATCGATCACGACAGGATAACGGAATCCTATCTTACGTGAAGTGATAACAGAAATGAGGAATTGCAGTGAATCGAGCGTGCGACCATGACGGCCAATGAGCACCGCAAGATCATCACCAGTGATATCAAGGATCAGCTCGCCCTCATCACCTTCATATTCATCGATCGTAACCTGACCGACGTTAAAGTACTTCAAGATGTCTTTGAGAGCGGCAATGGCGGTGTCAGCAACAAGATCAAGTTCTTCATCGGTAAGAACTTGCTTAGGAGCGTCTTCATCCTCCATCTGATCGATAGTCTGTTCTTCTGCTTGTTCAGCAAGAGCTTGCTCATCCTGCTCGAGTGATTGAAGCTCTTCACCTTCTAGAATTTCGTCAGTCATGATTCTCCTTAATATTCAAATCTCCCAAGATGGGAGGAGCCTATAAAAGAAACATGGACGATAGTTTCCTAACGTCCATGTTCAATCAGTTATTTTGCTTTTTTAGTCGGACGAGGTTTCTTAGCCTTACGCGTAACATCCACCTTAACTGGCTTGACCTCGGCTTCAAGCGCCTCACGCTCTCGATCCTTGCGGCGAAGAATACTGAGCGTGATCTGCTGCTGCGCGACCGCAAAAACTGAAGAAGTAGCCCAGAATAACAACACGCCTGCAGGAGAGCCCCAACCGATCCAGAGCATCATGAGCGTCATGATGACCATCATGAAGATCTGCTGATTCTTCTGCGGGTTATTCGTTCCTTTTTGCTGAAGCAAAGTAGGAAGGAAGGTCGCACCTGCAAAGACAATAAGCAAGATTCCATAAGGAATGAACGGACCAACACCAACCGACCATGCGTTTGCTGGTGAAGCAACGAGGTTTGGCAGGATGTTGTAGAACGTATACTCAGAACCACCAGTACGCGTGTTCATATCGTACAGTACTTGGAACAACGCGATAAAGATCGGCATCTGTAGGATCATCGGCAAACAGCCAGCAAGCGGATTAAAGCCTGATTCAGCATAAAGTTTCTGCATTTCCGCAGATTGACGCTGCTTATCATCAGCGTACTTTGTCTGAATCTCCTGCATAAGCGGGCTGAATTTCTGCATTTGGAACGTTGATTTGATCTGTTTCTGCATAAGCGGGAACAAGATCAAGCGGAAGATAAGAGTAACGATAACGATGGCAAGACCCCAGTCATGCACAAAGTTATAGAAGAACTCAATACATATGAATATTGCGTCCTTAAACGCGTCCCACATTATGTGTGTCCTCTCAGTTTCTATCTCCCAGTTTCAGTGAGAAAGTTTCGGGCACCGGATCGTATCCGTAATCGCCGCCTGGGTGACATCTTACTATTCTTCTTATGCTGAGATAAGAACCTTTTATAAAACCAAAGCGTTTGAGTGCAGTAATACTATATTCCGAGCAGGTTGGTACAAAGCGACATGACGGAGGTAGTATCGGTGAAAGGGCTAGACGATAGAACTTCACGCAAAGTACTGCAATGGTACAAGGAATCGACTTAAGAATTGTCCACAACTTCCGCATCGCACCCTACCTCGTAAGAACAAGCCTTTTCGATCAAGCCTCTTGTTCGTTTCTTTGAGCCTCTTCTTTACGGAGTGATCTCATGATCTTCATGCCTTCGTTTTGCAACTTCTGGTAGGGAAGCTGTAAGATCCTACGTTTTGCAAGAAAGACGATATCTAAACCTGAGATCGATCCGCCGAAATCAGCACAGAGTGCCCTCATCCGCCGTTTTGCGGCATTACGCCAAACTGCATTACCGTTCTTTTTCCCCGCTATAAAAGCAACACGACCAGAAGGGCCGTGTTGAGCATCAAGCACGATCAGCGTCATACCTGAGGTGTTATAGCGCTTTCCGTGCGTAAAGATAGAGGAAATTTCAGTAGAGGATTTTATCGTATTACGCACAAGTTCGGTAAAAGCCGCTGGTTAGACACACAGACGCTTACGACCCTTAGCGCGACGAGCGGAAAGAACCGCACGACCGCCTTTGGTAGACATACGAGCACGGAAACCATGCGTTTTTGCACGCTTGTGTTTATTGGGTTGATAGGTACGCTTCATTACCTGTCCTTTCAGATTACGTGTAGCCTAAAAATTGTAGAAATACTTAATCTGAAAGTCAATCTATAACCTCTATGAACGGCTGATAACATCATACTCAGCGGTTTCGATGATATGCCCCTTCATCGCCCAATGAAGTTGATTATAGAAATACCCCTCAGCAAGATCGAGATGGTTATCAAGCGCATAAACACGCAAGGTATAGGTATGATCAGCATCGGGTGGACGTGGACCAATATACGCTTGCGCAACCGTAAGATCGTTATCTATCTCTTCCATATTACTAAAACAGCTGTTGAAACCTTGTCTCCATTCAGGCTGAGGATTCTGGCTCGCATCTTCTGGGATGACTCCGATGTTCGGATCTATCTCACACATGAGCCAATGGATCCATGTGAACCCGCAAACAGGAGTTGAATCGTAGTCGATGAATGTAAGCGCGAGCGTTTGAGTCCCCTCAGGCACCTCTTCGATCGTAATAGGGAATGAACAGACCGCATGATCGTACTTACGATCAGCAGCTGGAGCGTATTTTCCATACTTATCAGGAAGAAAACCATTTTCTGTTGGAAGAGATATCTTCATATCGATCACCTTATCCCGTCGAAGGTCATACCTATGCCGTAACATATGAGACCATCATAAAGGAAGCAAAAAAGAAAGTTTTCAACAATACCATTTTGTATAAATGTTGATAATGTTGAAAAGTATTTGTTTGATATATAAATCAATGTTAATTTCTTCTCTTGTTTCATTTTGTCAAGCACTTTTCACCGAAATTTTGAGAAAACTTTTACAAGAATCTTTTGAGATGAGTTTCAATAATAGGCTTTTGAACTGGTATTTTGTATAAATCACAACAATCGACAAAGAGCAAGGAAAAACTTTTTAATCAGTGATCTTCACCATCTGATCTACTGCTTTTCCACGCTCTATCTTTGCTTTTATTTCTCATGAAACATCACTGGAGAGCCAGAGTTTTCCATATTGTCTATCAAAATCTCTTCCTCCTATCATTATGTTTCAATTCGTTTTTCATGTTTTTACACATTTTCTTAATAAATTGTTGAAAAAGCTGAAAATACAAGATGAAAAGGTAGTGAAAATCAGCAATAGAATGAAAACTAACTTGAATCTTATCGATATTTACCTAAAGTGCCCTATATATTCCCTAAAACACGTATTATTATGTGAAAACTCGTGAAAATTTTGGAAAGGCTCAAGGAGCAGCCATTACCATGGATGAATCTCAAGATAGACCCATCAGTACGAACGGAGGGATCGACCCTTATGGTCTGTTCGACAGGTCAACATCTTCAGTAGCTCCAGAACGTGCTGCAGTTCCTCAGTCTGATCCATCCAACTTCAATTATGACTATATCGACACGATCGCCTGCGTGGCTATCTATGACAAACTCACGAGCACGCCTCAGATCATTCAGATCCCAGGTGGCCCAACACATCAATTCATTGAGAATATAGCTTCAACTACCTATAGAGAAGCACAGCAACGAGGCGGCATGATCCCTTATACGGTCATTCGTGAAGTTACAGAAAACTTCATCCATGCTAATTTCAGTGAACCGGTCGTTTCAGTTTTCGATAAGGGCAACACCATCCGCTTTGCTGATCAAGGTCCAGGAATCCAAGATAAAGACCGTGCTCAAGAACCAGGATTCACTTCGGCAAGCGAACCGATGAAGAAGTATATTCGTGGTGTTGGATCTGGGCTTCCGTTAGTGAAAGAAGTGCTGAGCTTTTCTCATGGCACTATAAAGATCGAAGATAACATCGGGCAAGGCTCTGTGGTAACCATCTCTCTTTTGCGCGATCTGGATAATTCAAAACAGCCCCAAACAACCGAACTTCCTTCATTGACCGACAATGATAAAAAGGTATTACTTGCCCTTATGCCGCATAATCAACTTGGCGTTACCGATATCCACAATGAAACAGGTATGCCGAATGCAAGCATTCATGCATCCTTCAAAAAGCTTGAAGGAGCAGGCATTTTAGAAAAAATCGGCAAAAAAAGACAGCTTACGAACGAGGGAAGGCAAATCACGCTTTCGCTCTAAATTCCGATCTTCTCTTACTTTTCCACAATTACTTGCTAAGATAAAACCCCATCTTAGACATGTGGAAAAGAAAGGAAGGACATGGATATCCAAGAAGTTTGGGATATGCTCATCTCAACTATCAAGAGCTATCCAGGTGTTAATCCTTCTCAGCTCGACGCTTTTTTCTCTCGTATTCAAATCCAGGCAGTTAGTCCTGGTTTTATCATGCTCACTTCATGCACGGCATTCGTGAAAGAATGGGTAGAACGACACTATATGAAAGATATCCAGCGTGCGCTCGAAGATATCTATCATGTTGAATTCTTCGTTCAGATCGAGGTTGATACCACTGCTGAAGAAGCAGAAGGAGTAGGTGCGAACAACACACAACAAACGACGAATCCTTCTCCCCAACAGCAGGTATCGAACGAGCCATCTCTGTCAGGAGTAAGTTCACAGCCAAGCACTCAAACCTTACCTTCGCATCAGCCGAGCGCTCCAGCCACTACGATTGAGAGCTCCTCTTCGCTGAATTCTTCGGTTTCGATTGACAATGCTTCACCATCGATAGATACTCCTTCGTCATCAGTTCCTCAGATACTTCCTGTTTCACCTGATCAAACGAACGCGAATCAACGATCATCCTCAAGCGATCCATCAACTCGATTATTGACGTTCGATTCGTTCGTTATCGGAGATTCGAATCGCCTTGCTTATGCAATGGCAACTGAAGTTGCTGAACGACCGGGAACATCGAACCTCAATCCATTGTTCATCTATGGACGAAGTGGGGTGGGTAAGACTCACCTGATGTGCGCGATCAAGAATTACATTGATGAGCAATATCCTAATTTGAACGTACTCTATATCGACTCGAACGAATTAGCTGAACGTTATACCGAAGCTGCACGTGAGAAATCTGTCGACAAGTCTTCTTTCAAGAACTTTGACAATTTCCTCAAAAACGCTGATGTCTTGCTTGTCGATGATATCCAAAACCTCCAAAGCTCTCCTGGTACGCTCGGAATCTTATTCCGTATCTTCAATGCGAACATCAACCAGGGAAAGCAATTCGTATTCAGCGCAGATCGTGCACCGAAGAATATCGACTTAGATGAGCGCTACACTTCTCGTTTCAATTCAGGTGCAACGATCGATATCCAACCGGCCGATCATGAAACGAAACGCGGGATCATCAAGAACTTCGTTCAGCAATATCAACAGGACGAAGACTTCAATTTCGAACTTTCTGACGAGATCTTGGATTACGTGGTTGAACATTCCGGTACGAATATTCGCGAACTGAAGAGCGCTATTACAAACGTGATGTATGCCGTAAAGATGAAAGGTGAGAACAGCGTTACCACGCAAGATGTGAAGGATATGCTGGCTAATCATTTCATCAATGAGACGGGTACGCGCTTCACGATAGAAACGATCCAAGCTGCTGTCGAAGACTTCTATAAGGTTTCACATGCTGATCTCGTAAGTAAGAGTCGAAGCCGATCGATCGCGCATCCGCGTCACGTTGCTGTCTATCTTGCTCGCGAGCTCGTGAATACTACCTATAAGGATATTGGTAAAGCGTTCAACCGCGATCATTCTACCATCATGCATTCATTCGATCTTATTGAAAAAGGCCTGAACGAAGACAGGAATCTACGTGAAGAGATCGAAGCGATCCGAGGAATGTTGCGCTCAAAAGAATACTAAGTGAACTTTCGCGACAGCGTTATCAGATCGTCCTTGTTAGAGTTAGTCGAGATACCACTCACAGCACTATTTCTTCATATTTAGAAAAGTTTTTTAGTGCATAAGCGGTTGAAACGGTATGTCAAAACATGTCCGAAACTAGGAGGAAGATAAGGATAAGTTTTTCGACTGTTTTTCCTTGTGGAAAACGAAAGCTTTTCTTAACAAGATATTCCTCCCCTCTTTTTCACGCTTCACCAGCAGAAAGCTTCGTTATGCACATTTCAACCATACCTATTACTATTACTACTTAGATTTATTTATAAAAAAGAATTAAATAGGAGAAGGCTTTTTCGTGGCTTAATTTTCGTTCGTGCGGAATGGAGAGAGCAAGCTATAATCAAGTCGTTCTCAGTTACCGATCTTGAATGATCGATGGTAGCTCCTTGAACAGAAATCGTTATCAAGCGATGTTTGCCTGCCAGATTGTCTTCGATATTTGGTGAAACATCGCCAACCAGATAAGAATGTGAGTTCACTCTATGAAGGTAAGCGTCAATCAATCTGAATTATCTCGTGCTCTTGCTACTGTGGTCAAAGGATCTTCGAGCCGTTCAACGCTATCGATTCTTTCAGGGATCTTGATCCAAGCACGTGATGGTGAGATCGTTCTCCAAACAACCGATCTTAAGCTTTCGATTCGAATCATTTTGCCAGCATTGGTAGAGGAAGCTGGCGATACGGTCGTTCCTGCAAAGCTGTTCAGCGATATTGTGAAAAACCTTCCCGATATGGCAGTGAGTATTTCGACCAATGATCAAACAGCAACGATCTTCTGTAATAACACCACGTATTCTCTCAAGACATTGAATCCTCTTGATTTTCCTCTGTTTCCTGAGGTTGAAGCAGAGCAGGAGATTTCCTTTCCCTTTGATACCTTTGCTTCAATGGTGAAGAGCACAGCAAAGACGGTTTCGCGCGATGAGAGTCATCCTGTTCTTACGGGTGTCCTTATCACTCAAGCAGGGAACACGCTCAAGATGGTCGCTACCGATTCCTACCGTCTTGCAGTAGCTGAGGTTGAGCTCGATTCTGTACCTCCTCGTGAATTCGAGGCGGTAGTGGCAGGCACGTTCTTGCAGGATATCATCGCTTTGCCCTCGAGTTCGGATCCGGTGACCCTTGCCTTCAATGACAACCAAATTGTCGTTACCTATCACAATGCAACCTTCATCAATCGCCGTATCGAAGGGCTATTCCCGAACTACAAGCAGCTTCTTTCAACGGATTTCACGACGAAGATCAAGCTTTCTCGTACTGAACTTATGGATGCAATTCGCCGTGTTTCTCTGTTGAGCAACAAAGTTTCCCCTGTTCAAATATCGGTCGATGCTGAAGCAGGGGTGATCACGCTCATCTCAACTTCCCAAGATGTGGGAAATGCACAAGAATCGCTTGTCTGTGATGTCGAAGGTGCGTCGATCGATATTGCCTTCAATTATTCGTTCATGCTCGATGGACTCTCTTCTATCAAGACCGATGAGATATCTTTCAATCTGTTAGGCGAGATGAAACCCGGTATTATCGAAGCGCTCGGAGAAGAGCAGTTCCTGTATCTCATCATGCCTGTACGCTTTTAAGACGTTTTACCTACGGTAGTTCACTCACTAAGAGTATGAACAGGTAATATTCCGTTCATGGGATTGAAGATTCAACAGATTCATTATCGTAATTTTCGTAATTACGATAATTACGAGCTTACTGATATCGGCGATGTTACGGTATTTGTTGGACCGAATGCGATCGGGAAGACGAATCTGGTCGAAGGAATTCAGCTCATAACTGCTTTCAATTCGTTTCGTAGCTCTAAAACAGAGCATCTCGTTCGCTTCGGAGAAGATTCTTCCTTTATTAGAGCAGTGCTCAGCGATGGGGTGCGTAAGCTTGATATCGATTTCACCATTCATGAAGGAAAACGCTCGTTCTCGTTGAACGGAAAACGAAAGCAAATCAAAAATTTGCGCGGTATCCTTCCTTCAGTAGTCTTTTCTCCGGATGATCTGAATTTCATCAAAGGATCTCAAAGCATCAAGCGCGCTGAGATCGATAACCTTGGTTCCCAACTCTCAGCAAACTATAGCAATGTGCGTCACGATTACGAGCGTATCCTTAAGCAGAAGAATCGGTATCTCAAGGAAGATACAACGCACACGTTCCTCGAGAGTGTTAATGAAGTGCTCACTACGATCGGTTCTCAGTTCTATGTATTGCGCACTCGGCTTGTTCAAGAGCTCATTCCTTACATCAAGACCTACTATGCGGAACTTTGCGTTGGCAAAGAAGAGGTTTCGATCGCGTATATTCCTTCATGGTTGAAATATGAGGACCCCTCACTTCAAGAACTCTTGGATTCTCAGTTTTCTCGTGATGAAGTGAAAGAGCAGCTTGATACCGTGATCGAACGAGAGTTCTCTCGCGAACATCAACGAAGGCTTTCTTTATTCGGCCCTCATGCAGACCAGATCGTATTTCTTATCAATGGCAAAGATGCAAGCCATTTTGCGAGCCAAGGCCAGCAACGATCGCTCGTTTTGAGTTATAAGATGGCAGAAGTCGCACTTTTGCGCGATCGTTTGAATCAGACCCCGGTGCTCTTGCTCGATGATGTGATGTCAGAGCTTGATGAACAGCGCCGTACTCAATTGATCAAGGTGATATCCCAGGATATTCAAACCTTCATCACCTCAACGAATCTTTCCTATTTCGATGATGAATTTCTCTCAAATGCTGAGATCATCGAGCTAACTCAAGAAGGGGAGAGGTGATATGAAAAGACCGCAGACTCACGTTTCGAATTATATGACCACCTTCTTCAACCAACTTCCTGATGAACAAAAGAAGCGCGCGCTCATCGATCGCAAGATCAAGCAAGTGCATGCTCAGTTTGCGGCTTGTGTTGATGAGTTCATTCTCGAACACATCAATTCGGTCTATATGACCAAAGAAGAGATCCCTGATTCTGGGGATGTTTCTCGTGAAACACATCAGATACTTACTGTCTACGTTGATAATTCCTTGGTAGCAGCAGAACTCAACGCGCAGCGGGAATTGATTATTCTTAAGTATCGCGAGCAATTCGACGTGAAGGTTGATAGATTCGATATTAAAATATCGCGCGGTGCCTATCGGGAGAATTATCCTTTCAAAAAGCTGCAAAATCAAAAAAATTTACCCACCTCTCATAAGCTGACTGCAGAAGAAGAACGAGAGATAGAGACGTGTGTTTCTGGTATCGAAGATAAAGATATTCGCGAATCGTTTCGGCGTGTTCTAAAAGCGACTAAAGAACACCCCTTTAAAAATTAAGTATTTTCTCAAAAATATCGATATACCCGCTCATACGCGCTTACAACCTCTTGTGGATATATCATAAGTAGAGGTACATAAACCACCATATTTTGTGGTAGAATGAGCTGCTGTTCATAGGAGCGTTCTGTGCGCTTCTTCGTACCAATAAAACGCTGTTTAAAAAGGAGCAAGATTGGCTACAAAAGATTCTCACTATGATGGTTCCGACATTCAAATCCTTGAAGGACTTGAGGCGGTTCGTAAACGCCCTGGTATGTATATCGGTTCAACGGGCCCTCGTGGTCTTCATCATCTTGTGTATGAAGTTGTCGATAATGCGGTCGACGAAGCACTCGCTGGTTATTGTACCGATATCGTGGTGACCATACATGAAGATAATTCGATCACTGTTGATGACAATGGTCGCGGTATCCCTGTTGATAAGCATCCAAAAGAGAAAATTCCAACAGTTGAGGTTGTTCTTACGATCTTGCATGCTGGTGGTAAATTCGGTGGTGAAGGATATAAGGTTTCCGGCGGCCTTCACGGCGTGGGCGTTTCAGTAGTGAATGCTCTTTCAACTAAGGTCGTTGTGCAAGTTCGTCGTGATGGTACGGAATATGAGATCTCGTTCGATCACGGCAAAACGAAAGAGAAACTTCACAAGATCGGTTCAGCGAAACATACTGGAACTACGGTCACGTTCTGTCCTGATCCCGAGATCTTCCAAGAGACTACGGTCTACGATTACAACACGTTAGCAGCGCGTTTCCGTGAGATGTCTTTCTTAAACAAGGGCCTTAAGATTACGCTCATCGATGAACGTACCTTGAATGAAGATGGTAAGCCCACTAAAGAAGTGTTCCAGGCGCTCGGCGGTTTGCAGGATTTTGTTAAATATATCAATACCGGTAAAGAAACGCTGAACAAGCCCATTTATTTTGAAGTGGAAAACGCTGATGGTATGGTCGAGATCGCTATGCAGTGGACCACCTCCTATTCAACGAATTCAGTGCTTTCTTTCGCGAACAACATTCATACGATCGATGGTGGCACGCATCTTGATGGTTTCAAGCAGGGTGTGACCCGTACGATCAATGATTACGCCCGCAATAAAGGCATCCTGAAGGATAAGGACGCAAACCTTTCTGGCGACGACACGCGCGAAGGTCTTGCCGCGGTCATCTCAGTGAAATTGCGCGACCCGCAGTTTGAAGGTCAGACGAAGGGCAAGCTTGGTAATACCGAGATTCGCGGTCTTGTTCAAGGTGCGGTTACGCAGGGACTTTCTGAGTATCTTGAAGAGAATCCTGCTCCAGCGAAACGCATTATCAATAAGGCATCTCAAGCATTCAAAGCTCGTGAAGCTGCACGAAAAGCACGTGAGATGACTCGCCGCAAAGGTGTACTCGATTCTTTCTCGCTTCCGGGCAAGCTCGCAGACTGCTCTTCGAAGAGTCCAGCGGATTCTGAGATCTTCATCGTCGAGGGCGATTCTGCAGGTGGTTCCGCGAAGATGGCGCGCGACCGAAAGTACCAGGCTATCATGCCTTTGCGCGGCAAGATCTTGAATGTCGAGCGCGCTGGTCTTAATCGTAGCCTCTCTTCAGATACGATCTCTTCGCTCATCACTGCGATCGGAACGAATATCGGCGCAGATTTCAATGCGGATAATGCACGTTATCATCGCATCATCATCATGACCGATGCTGACGTTGACGGCGCTCATATTCGTTGTTTGCTGCTCACGTTCTTCTATCGTTATATGCCTGAGCTCATTCAGCGTGGATACATCTATATCGCGCAGCCGCCGCTGTATGGTCTTAAGAAAAAAGGCGGTAAGAAGCTCGAATATATCTTCAATGACGATGCCCTTACGAAGCGTCTTGAAGAGATCCCTGAGAAGGATCGCGATAGCATTTCGCTTCAACGCTATAAAGGTCTGGGCGAGATGGATCCTGAACAATTATGGGAAACCACCATGGAACCGAAATCTCGCACCCTTCTGCAAGTGAGCATCGAGGATGCTGCTGAAGCAGAGCGTGTGGTGAGCGAATTGATGGGCGATCAGGTTGAACCGCGTAAGGAATTCATCCAGAAACATGCGCACGATGTTCGCTTCCTCGACTTCTAAGAGCACATCTATTCACGAGATTCCATCCGTTTTATTCATTTGGTAAAGAATGCCCTGGTTAAGGAGCTTTTGTGGCTGATAACAACGAAACAGAGGTCGAAGAGACCCAATCAAATATCCTTTCCGCTGAACTGAGCAAGGAGATGCGCACGTCGTTCCTTGAGTACTCGATGAGCGTTATCGTTTCTCGTGCACTGCCTGATGTGCGCGATGGCTTGAAGCCTGTTCATCGTCGTATCCTCTACGCGATGAATGAAAGCGGCATCACGCCGCGCCGTCCGCATGCTAAGTCAGCACGTACCGTTGGTGACGTAATCGGTAAGTATCATCCGCATGGCGATACTGCAGTTTACGACACGATGGTCCGCTTGGCTCAGTGGTTCTCGATGCGCGTTCCCCTGGTCGATGGCCATGGAAACTTCGGCTCGATCGACGGCGATTCGGCTGCTGCTATGCGTTATACCGAAGCCCGCCTCGATAAACCAGCGATGGAACTGCTGCGCGACCTTGATAAAGAGACGGTTGATTTTCAGCCGAACTACGATGATTCGCTTGAAGAGCCTGTTGTTTTGCCGGCACGCTTCCCGAACCTGCTGGTCAATGGGTCTTCTGGTATCGCCGTTGGTATGGCGACGAACATCCCGCCGCATAACTTAGGCGAGACCATCGACGCTACTTGCATGATGCTCGACAATCCTGATGTGACCACCGAAGAGCTCATGACCGTACTTCCCGGACCGGATTTCCCAACGGGCGCGATCATCATGGGCCGAGAAGGTATCAAGGAAGCTTATGAAACAGGTCGTGGAAGCCTTACGATTCGTTCGAAATGCCGCATCGAAGAGGGGAAGAACGGCAAGAGCTCGATCGTGATCTCCGAGATTCCCTACCAGGTGAACCGTACGAACTTGCTCAAGAAGATCGCCGATCTGGTGCGCGACAAGAAACTGCCAGAGGTTTCGGCTGTTCACGATGCTGCTGACCGTAGTGGTATCGATATCATCATCGACCTCAAACAAAATGCGATTCCGCAGGTCGTACTAAATAAACTCTACAAGCATACGCAGCTGCAGGTTGGCTTTGGTTGTAACATGCTCGCCTTGGTGAATGGCGTTCCTCGCACGCTTTCTTTGAAGGAAATGCTGCATTATTACATTCTTCATCAGGAAGAAGTTATCGAGCGTCGTACGCGTTACGATCTGGCGAAGGCCGAGGCGCGCGCCCATATCTTAGAAGGTTTCGTCATCGCGCTTGACGATATCGATAAGGTGATCAACATCATCCGCTCTTCTGAAACTGATGTTGAGGCTAAAGAGCGCTTGATGGAAGCATTCAAGCTTTCAGAAAAACAAAGCGAAGCGATCCTTGAGATGCGTCTACGCCGTTTGACCGGACTCGAGCGTGAGAAGATCGAGAACGAGCTTGCTGAGTTGCGCGAATCGATCGCCTATTACAAGCAGCTTTTGAATGATACGAACATGGTCCATGGAGTCATCAAAGACGAATTGCTCGAGATCAAGAGCCGCTATTCCACCCCGCGCAAGACGAAAATCACGGGCGCGGTGAAAGAGCTCGACGTTGAAGACCTCATTGCCGAAGAAGAAGTTGCGGTTACCGTTACGAAGGCAGGCTATATCAAGCGCTTGCCCGTATCCACCTATCGCCAGCAAAAACGTGGCGGCAAAGGCATGCAGGGCGTGAACCTGAAAGAAAGCGACTTCGTTGAGCATCTCTTCATCGCCTCAACGCACGACTACATCCTGTTCTTCTCGAACAAGGGCAAGGTCTACCGCCTGAAAGTGTACGAGATTCCCGAGGCTTCACGTCATGCCCGCGGTAATGCGATCGTGAATCTTTTGCCGTTCGAAAAGGATGAAAAGGTTTCAGCAGTCATCGCTACGAAGGATTTCCCTGAAGACGAATATCTCATGTTCGCAACCGCCGGCGGCATGGTGAAGAAGACTGCCATGAAGCTTTACGATCGTACCCGTCGTGATGGCTTGATCGCTATCAGTTTGAAAGATGGCGATGAGCTCATTTCCGTCCAGCGCGTTGCTACCGGCGAAAAGGTCATGATGGTCTCATCTGCTGGCAAGGCGATCCAATGGGATGAAGAAGAAGTACGCGCGATGGGTCGCGATACGCAAGGTGTGCGTGGCATGAATGTTCAGGCTGATGCCAAAGTGTTGGGTATGGAGATCGTTCGCCCCGGTTCTGAACTGTTCGTGATCACCGAGCGTGGGTATGGAAAGCGAACCTCGGTCGAGGATTATCCCATTCATCATCGTGGCGGCCAGGGTGTGTTCACCATTACGATGACCGCAAAGAAAGGCCTGCTCGCAGCCATGAAGATCGTCGAAGAGAACGACGAGCTCATGATCATCACCGAGGAAGGCGTTGTGGTCCGTACGCCAGTCGAGGGTGTTTCGCAGCTTGGGCGTTCTACCCAAGGTGTTCATATCATGAACGTTGCCGACAAAGACAAGGTAACAGCGGTGGCGGTTACCGAAGGTACTTCATCGAAGAAATCGAGCAAGAAAGAGGTTTCAGAGAACCAGACTTCGTTGCTCGATGATTAACGACTTTTGCAGAGAAGCATAACAAGTGCTTCTTCGAAAATTCGCCGATCGCCTTGGTGCTGAAGGTTATGGAGCGCCAAGGCGATTGTGTCTTTTGCGCTACGACAAAATCACAGAGATGTGTCTTTTTAAGGTTCGCGCCCCCTCATGAGGAAAAAACACCTAAGGTGAAGGTAGACCAATAAGCACACGGGAATAAGAAGCACCTCATGATTCGTTGCTATATACAGACGCTCATCATCTCGCAGGCCGTTTCGCCTTCGGTGCTTGTGCTGCGCCCGTATAGCGATGAGCCTGTTCAAGATACGTGTCGTGTGCTTCCCATCTGGATCGGGCTTACCGAAGCAACGCAGATGGGGCTCGCCATCGAGAACATTCGTCTTCCGCGTCCTGTTACTCATGATGTATTTCTCGATGCGCTCACGAACCTGAATACCTACGTTGATCATGTGCTCATAGCGGGTGTGAAGAACGAAACGTTCTTCGTGCGGCTCTATTTGCGCCACCATGGAGACCTGATCGACCTTGACGCGCGTCCAAGTGATGCGATCAATCTTGCAGTCCGTCAAAATGCGCCGATCTATATCGAAGAGGATGTGCTCGAAAAGGAATCGTACCCGTTCATCATCAAGAAAAACCATATTTTGAACGAGAATGATATCGAGCAGTTCCATACCTTTATCAAGACGATCGAGCCCGAAGACTTTGAAGAAGAGAAGGAATAAACTCCGCTCGCGTGTAAAATCTTCCATTTTTGAAAATAACTTGAAAAAAAGTGAGGGGTTTTATATATTAAATAGGCGCGATTTTCGGGCCCATAGCTCAGTTGGTTAGAGCGCACGCCTGATAAGCGTGAGGTCAGCAGTTCAAATCTGCTTGGGCCCACCATTTTTTTGTGGATAAACACTCCACCGTGAGCCGAGTTAGCCGGTGGAGTGTTTATTATAAAAGTTCGAGGATCCAATAGATCCATCGCGTATGCAACGGAAGTTGCTATTTTTTTGGGGCATTAGCTCAGCTGGGAGAGCGCGGGCTTTGCAAGCCTGAGGTCAGGGGTTCGATCCCCCTATGCTCCACCATCATGAATACGACCATCCATTTGGGTGGTCGTTTTTTATTGGGCAACTTACACGGATCGAACCCCGTGAGGGCGCAACAGTCCAGTGGACTGTTGTGTAAGGAGGGCAAAGCCCGACGTAGGGAAGCCCGCTACGTAGAAAGTGCGACCGAAAATGTTCAATACTTTCTTGCTTCACTAAAACAAGAGCGGGTACGTTTCGCACCCGCTCTTTCGTTTTGTGTCTATGTTCAGTGGTTACAAGATCTAGTGATTGCTGAACGTATAGTTTTCTGGGTGAGCTTTCACATCTTCGCGCAGTTTCGGATTCATCTTGCGCGTTCCGCGGTACGCATCTTGCGTTTCTGTTGCCACCACTTGGTTGCGATTTTCCATCTTGATCTGCGTATCGAAGCTATTGCCATCAACAGAGGACTGCATCGATTCTTTGGTCAAACGCAAGCCGAACGGAGAGGTGTTCTTCACCATCATCTCCGCAAGCTCCAGTGCTGTGTCGAGCACATCTTCATCGGCGACCAGGCGATTTGCGAAGCCCCAGTCGTAGAGCTCTTCAGCACCGATGCGCCGCGCCGTCATGAGTACTTCATTCGCGCGGGCAAACCCAATGATCTTCGGCAGATAGAACGATCCCGACATATCGGTTCCGGTAAGGCCGATATTCAAGTATCCTGCCTGCATCTTGAAGGATTGACCTAAAACGCGCAGGTCGCAAGCACAAGATATGGAAAGGCCGCCACCAACCGCGTGACCTTTCAACGCTCCGATGATCGGTTGCGGACATGCACGCATGTTCACCACCTGGTCAGAGCAGATCGTTTGCATGATGAAGAAATCGCGTTGAGTGCGTCCCATTTCCTCAGGTGGATCGAGTGCGAGATCGTTCAAGTTGAAGCCTGCACAGAACGACGAGCCTTCGCCGGTCAGCACAATCACACGACAATCGGGATCCATGCGTACTTTAATAAGGAAGTCATTGAATTCCGCCATTTGCTGGTAGGACATCGCATTCAAGTTGCCTGCATCGTTGAATGCGCAAATATAGATAGGACCCTTCTGTGTGATGACGATCTTTTCGTAATCGTCATACGTGAAATCGGCCATATGGTATTGATCTTGGTATACCGTCATGATTCCCCCTTCTCATGAAAACATTACAGGAAAAAGCATAGCGTAAAATTCGCCGAATAATTTCTTGAGCGAACCTTTCACAGCCCAAATCTTTCCTTCATTCATACGTAAATGAGCACGGTACTATTATTGAAAGGCTTGTGCAGGAAGCTGAATCGCGCATGAAGGTTTGCTCTAGGTAAGCCCGCGTTGTGCGTTCAGTCTGACACCAAACACCATCGTTCACACGATCAAGACAAGAGAAGGCTACCTATAACTATGAGACAGGAAAACATCCGTAACGTTGCGATCATTGCTCATGTCGACCACGGCAAGACCACGCTCGTCGACCGCTTGCTCTACACTGCAGGCGTCTTTCGTGAAAACCAGGACGTCCAAGAGCGCGTGCTCGACTCGAACGACCAAGAGCGCGAACGGGGCATCACCATCTTGTCCAAGAATATCTCGATCTCCTATAAAGATGTGAAGATCAACGTCATCGACACGCCGGGTCACGCCGATTTCGGCGGCGAAGTTGAGCGCGTGCTCAATATGGCTGATGGCGCACTTCTGATCGTGGATGCCTTCGAAGGTCCTATGCCCCAAACACGGTTTGTTCTGCGTCATGCACTTGAGCTGGGTTTGCGCATCGTGCTTGTTATCAACAAGATCGACCGCCCCGGTTCGCGCCCCGAAGAAGTGGTCGACGAGGTGTTCGACCTCATGGTTGAGCTCGAGGCAAGCGATGAGCAGCTCGATTTCCCGATCATCTATGCTTCAGCAGTGAATGGCTATGCGCGTTATGAGCCGAATGACGATAACGACAACATGATCCCGTTGCTCGATACCATCTTGAAGGAAGTTCCCGCACCCGACTGCGATCCAGAAGGTCCTGTTGCGCTGCAGCTTTGCACGATCGACCATTCAAGCTTCGTTGGTCGTATCGGAGTGGGGCGCTTGTTCTCGGGCACGATGTCGAAAAACGAGCAGGTGCTCGTGATCAAGAATGATGGGACTCGATACAACACCATCATCAAGCAGGTATTCACCTTTGATGCCCTTGGTAAAAAAGAAGAGCAACAGGTTTCTGCTGGCGACATCATCGCAGTGGTTGGCGTGGAAGATGCCGACATCGGCGATATGGTCACCAGCCGTGAAAACCCGATCGAGCTCGACCCGATCGAAGTGGAAGAGCCTACGATGGCGGTCGTGTTTGAGGCCTCGACTTCTCCGCTTGTTGGCCGCGAGGGTGAGATCGTGGGCGCGCGTCAGCTGAAGGAGCGTTTGTTCAAAGAGGCGGAGAGCAACATCTCTATGCGTATCCGTGAAACCGAGGATAAATCTGGTGTAGAAGTAGCTGGTCGTGGGCTTTTGCATCTGTCCGTCCTGATGGAAACGATGCGTCGTGAAGGATTTGAATTCCAGGTTGGACGCCCGCGCGTGATCATCAAGAAGGACGACCAAGGCAATCTGCTCGAGCCCATCGAGGAAGCGACAGTCGATGTTCCAAGCGAATATGCGGGTAAGTGCATCGAGGTGTTCGGTACAGCAGGCGGCGAAATGACCGATATGTTCCAGCGCGGCGACCAGACGCATCTTGTGTTCAAGATACCCAGTCGTGGAACGATGGGTCTGCGCACGCGCTTGCTCAATGTTTCCCGTGGTGAAGCAACGATGTTCCATCACTTCAGCGAGTATGGTGCATATCGCGGTGAATTTGGCGGCCGCAAGAATGGTTCGATGATCGCGATGGCAACGGAAAAGTCGGTAGCCTATGCGCTCGATACACTCCAGCAGCGTGGCAGCCTATTCGTTGGCCCTGGTGAGGAATGCTATGAGGGTATGATCGTCGGCGAGTCTGCCAAAGAGGGCGACATGGTCGTGAATGTTGCAAAAGCTAAACAGCTGGGCAATCAACGTTCTTCGGGTGCTGATAAGGCGATCCAGCTTACCCCTCCGATCGAATTCACGCTCGAAGAAGCGCTTGAGTACATTGAAGATGACGAATTAGTTGAGATCACTCCTCAAAATATTCGCCTGCGCAAAAGAACGCTGTCTTCGGTGCAACGTAAGAAGGAGCAAAAGAATAAGTAAATTGGCATCTTTCCAGGTGTCGATATATGAAGAGCATATGAAAACAGTGCTCTTAAAATGGAGCATTTGTGCAGACAAACGCAAGAAAGTCGAGATGTGCAACAATCGTTTTGCGCACTCGCGCAGTGTATTTTACTGTGCATAACCATATATAAAGTAAAGGAACGCTATGACGCTCAAAGCAACGTTTTTAAAGGTTTCAGCTTTTATTCTTGCCGTCATCTGTTGTTTGGTGCTTGCCGGCTGTAATTCGAAATACGGTTTTACTGGCGGAACGGCTGCAACAGTTAACGGAACACCTATCGAAGAAGATACCGTTACTAAATATATTGAAGACTTCCGCACGAGCTCGAACCTTACTGAAGAAGAAGCTTGGGCTAACTGGCTTAAAGAAAGTTCACAAGATCCTGCGTCGGTACGTAGCCAGGTAGTCGATTATTATGTGCAGCAGGAGCTTATTCGTCAGGCTGCTGATGAGAACGAAGTAGTGATCGAACAATCGCAGATCGATGAACAAGTCGATGCGATGAAGAAAAATTACAGTAACGATAAAGCTTGGCAAGATGCACTTGCTCAGTCTGGTGTCACGGAAGATCAATACCGTGATTCAATCAAAATCGGTCTTACCTCTCGGGCTCTTCAAGATAAGGTGATTACAGAAGTAGACACGAGCGACGATGCGGGATTACTTGAATTCATGAACCAATATAAAGACATGATCAATGGTTCAAAGCGTTCTTCTCACATCCTGTTTGCTGCGGACGATGCTGCAAAGGCTGAAGAAGTGGTTGGCATGCTCACCTCTGGCCAGATCGATTTTGCAACAGCGGCTCAGCAATACTCAACCGATACGGGTTCTGCTCGTAATGGCGGTGATGTAGGCTGGAATACGATCAACAATTATGTTGATGCCTACAATCAGGCTCTTGATAGTATAGAAGAGGGTCAAATCACCCTTACTGCAAGCGATTACGGTATTCATGTTATCCTCTGCACCGATGTTCTCAACATTGAAGGTAATCCGACTTCTCTTTCTGCCTATCCTTCAGAGATCGTTGACTACATGCGTAAAATTTACGGATCACAAAAGAAAGCCGAAGATTTCCAAGAGTGGCTTAATCACTACAAGGAAGAATCTGAGGTTGTTGTTAATGAAATGCCCGCCAATGTTCCCTATAACGTCGATCTGAGTAAATATGAAGGCGACAATTCTGACGAAAATTCAGATGGTAGCAACTCCGAAGGCGATTCGGGCGATAATAATCCTGGCAACCAGGAGGGTTCTGATAAGCCCGGTGAAGAAGGCTCTAACCTGAGCGCCATCGAAGGCGGAAACAAGAGCGAGTAATCAAAGTCGATCGATACCGACTAAAGCTACAGTAAGAGCGGAGGCATGGTCTCCGCTCTTTTGTTTTGGCAAAGTAGGCTTATCATGGAGAGCGATTGTGAAGAACAGGAGGTATGCAAGCATGACAGACGTGAAGAACGAAGCGCCACTCATTCAACTCACTGATGCGATCGTACGTCGGGACGGAAAGAATATCTTAGAGGTCGACTCCTTTGTATTGCACTCTGGTGAGAACATCGCCTTGCTCGGTCCTAATGGCGCGGGAAAATCTACGTTCATTCGCCTTATCACGCGCGAAGATTTTCCGCTCTATCGCGACAACCCTCCCGTGCTCTTCCGCGGGAATGACCGCACCACTCTTCAAGAAACGAAGAAAGTGCTCGGTGTTGTTTCCTCGACGATGCAGGATCAGATCACGGTTCATCTTCCTGCGAAGGACATCGTTGCTGGCGGTCTTTTCGGCACGCTCGGTGTTCCTCAGATGTATCGCGTGACTCCTGAATCGCAACAACGGGTGATGGAGATATTGGAAATGCTTGGCGTGGCAGATCTTGCCGAGCGTGATATCAAGACGCTTTCGACCGGCCAGGCACGCCGCATCCTTTTGGCTCGCGCACTCATCCATGATCCGGAAGTTCTTGTTTTTGATGAGCCGACGACTGGTCTTGATCCAGAAGGCATGTACTATGTAAGAAAGTCGATGCGCGATTTGGTTGAGCGAGGAAAGTCGATCATCTTAGTGACGCATTATCCCGAGGACATCATCCCCGAAATCGAGCGCGTTGTCATGATCAAAGAAGGTAAGCTCTTCGATGATGGCAAAAAGGAAGAGCTTCTTACGAGTGCGCGTATGTCGGAGTTGTTCAATGTGCCTTTGCGGATTATTGAGCAAGATGGCTATTTTTCCCTTGTGAGTGAATATTAAACTGGTATATAATCTATCATCGCACGTGCAAAACTTGTTTTACACGGAGAAGCTGGAGAGATGTCCGAGTCTGGCTTAAGGAGCACGATTGGAAATCGTGTATACGCCAAAAGCGTATCTGGGGTTCGAATCCCCATCTCTCCGCCAGTGAATCCCACGCCTTCTGGCGTGTTGCTAAGACACGGTAGCTCGAGTGGGTTAGTCCAAATCGAGCACCGAAGTCTTTACCAGAAGCGCTCGCGAGAGCGTTTTCTTTTGACAAACTCCGCGACGCATTTAGTTGTGAGAAGCGGAACTTGGAAGGGTGGCAGAGCGGCTGAATGCGGCGGTCTCGAAAACCGTTTTGCCTCTAATCGAGGTAACGAGGGTTCAAATCCCTCCCCTTCCGCCAGTTGATGCAGGCTCCCTTCGGGGAGCCTTTTTGATTCTTGGGGGCATGGTTTTCTGCAACCATGAATCGATGTTCTTCAGCGGCGAATCGACGCTCGAACGCTTCTCCTGAGAGGCGGCTCTTCTTTCTCAGGGAGTACGTTCTGTAGCTCAGTTCACGTCTTGGCGTTCGGGTTAACGGGCATTCGAGCATCTCTTATTGTCGGTTTACTCGCTTGTGTCCCGTTCTGGATGTGGCTGTTATAGACACCAGAGAACCACGCTCTTCTTCGTTTTGTGAACGTATCGAAGAGGTTGTTGCGTAGCTCGCGTAACCTGCGTTGAAGCTTTCGCAGCGGTTATCTTGTGCGAACCAAAGGCTTACAGAAGTAGGAAGCGCCAAAAGGGTAGAGAGTGCCTTTGTTCTGGAAACTATGCCCTTAAACAGGCAGAACACACTTGTAGCACAGCGTGTTCACCGATGAAAACTCATGTGTGATCGTGTGAAACCAAAGCAGTGAACCATGAGAAAGAGAACACAATAAGAACCTGTAGAGAGAAAAGGATAGAATAGGTCATGTGGTACGGAAAAGCTCTAAATCAAAGCATACGTATACAGACAGCACACGGTAAGAATGTGAACACAAGACAGTATTTCAAGGACAAAAGCTAACGCGGAGCTCTCTTGAGCAAAGGATCATCATCCTGCAAGAGTTCCGCTCCTTCTCTTGCAAATCACTCTGTTAATAACTTCGGGAAAAGGAGCTAGCACCAAAATCAGAGGTTGCTATCAAAGCACTTCACTTTCGGAATAGGATGCTAGCTATCATGATCTTTCGTTGTTGAAACTCTCGGAGACAATTCGATCGCCTTGAAAAGCAGTGACGAAGATTTGATGCTGCGTACTCACTTTTTGCAAGGTCATACAACGGGCAAATCTGCGTGGAACAGATTTAAGGGGAGAACCATTGACGCGGGGACAGTGATCGAATGTGGATCGTTCTTGTCCCTGCGCTGTTGCACGACGATCGCGCACTTTTGAAATATCGGCTTTCAAGAACTGTGTCACGCATTTCGTTTCGAAAATCCTGTGAGACAAGACCTCGAGCGAACCGAGCGCCATTCAACAACTAAGAACGCTCCAAAAGAGCGAAGGACCGATCAACAACAGAAGGCGTTCCCGAGAAAGACGGCGAAGTATTTTGGAGTTTCAAAAACAAAGTGATCGAAACGAGCAAGGGTGCTCTTCTGAAAGTATTAAAATGATGGGCACCTGATACCTATGCTGTAAGAGAGACACGATGGCTGCACATCCGAAAAAACGAAAGACCAATGATGTGCTTTGCATCAAAATGTTCGGCTCGTTCTCGATCTCACAAATTCCGGCGAAGGCGATGCGCGATATAACGACAGCATCAGGCAATGCGTCCACCGCCGAAATCGCTCTTGCTCGCATCGACACGTTCACTTCGGTCGAATCAGTGGCAGAGATCACCGCGAGTCTTTCGGGGCGCGCCCATCGCCTTTGGCTTCTGGTGGCTTACCTTATCGTCAATCGTGATCATGGTGTTTCACCGCAAGAACTCATCGACCTTCTCTGGCCAGAAGTCACGAGCAACAATCCCGCATCCACTCTGCAGAACAATGTTTCACGTGCACGCGCGCTCTTCAGCGAAGCCAATTTCGATGACGCGCGCGATCTGATCAAGCATACCGACGGCCTTTATTATTGGGCTCCCGAACGTTCGACTCTTCTCGATACAGAGATCTTCGAGGCCAATGTGCGTCGCATCGGAGACTTTCTTTCTGCTGAAGATACTGAAGGAATCGATCTCGCTCTTGAAACTTGTAAGCTTTACACGGGCGATTTTCTAGACGATGCCACCGATATTACTTGGTGCGCGAATCTAGCAATTTATTATCGCACGCTCTATAAACGTTTATGTAAGACAACCATCGTTGCCCTTATAGGAGCGGGACGATTAAAAGAAGCACAGGCTCTTTGCCTTCAGGTTTGTGCATTCGATCCTGCCGCAGAAGAATTTAGCTTATTGCTCATGCAAGCTTATCTTGCCGATGCCAACCCGACCGCTGCGCTCGAGCAATATCAAACGATCGCCAACTATCTTTCCCAAACCTACGATATTCAGCCAAGCGCTGAACTTGAGACTCAGCGAGAGATCGCCCTTCAAGAACTCTATGGGCAAAGCATGGACGAACAAGGTATCCGCACCTTCCTTTTTGAGAGCAACGATGATGAAGGTGCATTCGCGTGTAGCAACGCTGTTTTTCGCGAGATCGCTCTTTTACGGCTGCGTGAGATGGAGCGCAGTGGAGAAGACTCGCACATCATCGCGATCTCGTTCAGCAATCCTTCGACCAAAACAGCACGCCGCGTCATCAACGCCAAACGGGTCGCGCAAGTGCTTTCCGCGACGCTTCGCGCGAGCGATCCGTTTACCAAAGTGGGATCGAATCAGTTCTTGGTGTTGTTGCCCGGGGCGAGCGCCGAAAACGCACGCATGGTTTATGAACGCATCGTTGCCCATTTTAAGGACAACTTTCCTCGAGCAGAACTTGCGTTCCGTTTCTCTATGATGAGCCTCGCTGCCCTTCGATAAGCTCCCGTGTGCACGTGCGAACATCGTAGCGGCGCAAAGCAGTAAATGTACTAGAATGAACGCATGAGAAAACAGGTCAATCTAAAAGAACACCTCGAAGAACAGATTTGCAGCATCGGTGCTGTTGTTGCAAGTGTTGTCGGGTTCATCGTTGTTCTGTATCTCATCACCATTATCGTGCGCGCGTTTTCGTCGGTGCTGGCTTAAGGGCGGACGCCAAGATGTGGACCCGATTTACCTTCGAAGACATTCGCATCATCGCTCATTATCTGGGGACGCTCACCTCGCTGTTCACAGTTGCCTTGCTCATTCCGCTCATCACCGCATTGGTGTTTCAGGAGTGGGAACCGGCAACCCGTTATTTCCTTGCCGCGGGCATCTCTCTTACCATCGGTTCGTTGCTGCGTATGGCCAAGGTCGATCCTGGCCGTCTTACCCGCCAACAAGCGATGGCGCTGACCGGCTTCGCATGGATGTTCCTCGCGTTCATCGCGTCGGTTCCGTTGGCGATGTCGGGCCACTTCGCGAGCTATCTCGATGCGCTCTTCGATAGCGTTTCTGGTCTCACTACCACAGGTGCCGCACTGATCATGGATCTTGAGCACCTTTCCTACGCAGATAACATGTGGCGTTTTATCATGCACTTCCTCGGTGGTATGGGTCTTATCGTTATCGCGCTTTCGCTCGGCCTTCTTTCTTCATCAACGTCGGGGTTGTATTCTTCGGAAGGTCGCAGCGAGCATGTGGTCCCCAATGTCATCACCACCACGCGCCTGATCAGTAAGATCTCGCTGGCGGTGATCGGTATAGCAACGGTCTTGCTCATGCTGTTCTGCTTCGTTGCAGGTATGGAACCGGTGCGTGCATTCTTCCATGGACTATGGATCTCCATCTCAGGCTTCATGACCGCAGGCTTCACGCCCACCAGCCAGTCCATCATGTATTACCATTCCTATTTCCTTGAGATCGCCTGTATGCTCTTGATGCTGCTCGGCATGATCAATTTCGGGTTGTTCGTTGCGGTGCTTCGTGGGAAGACTGATCTCTTCTTCAAGGATTTCGAGATTCGAACTGGATTCTTCTGGCTCGTGTTCATGTGCATCATCTTCATCGCGACCCTCTCCACTACGCCGCTCTTTTCCGATCTGCTTACGATGATTCGCCGCGGTGTATTCATGCTCATCTCTGCTTCAAGTACGACAGGCTTCTCGGTCGTGACGACCAACCAGGTTCTGACCGTATTCTCCTCGGGTGCGATCCTGATCCTGGCGATCCTTATGGCGGTTGGCGGTTCGAGCGGAAGCACTGCTGGTGGTATGAAGCTCTCACGCATCGGTCTTACGGTGAAGTCGATCGTCTCTTCGATCAAGGAAGCCACTTCGCCGGATTCCGCCCGCGTGTCAGTGGTCTATCACCACATTGGCAAGCAGGTGCTCAATAATGAGATCGCGCGAGCGGCCATGACGGTATCAACGCTTTTCGTGGTCACCTATGTTGTGGGCGCGCTCGTCGGTATCGCGCATGGCTACGACGCGACCGCATCGATCGCGGAAAGCGTGGCAATGGCTTCCAATGGTGGCTTGTCGTTCGGCATCACCACGCAGGGCATGCCGAAAACGCTCGAACTCATCTATATCCTTGAGATGTGGGCAGGTCGTCTTGAATTCATCACGCTCATTGCGCTCGTCGTCAAGATCGTTGCTTCGCTCTTACCCGTTCGTAAACCAAAACGAGATCGATAGGTGAAGCACGTGATACGGCGCAACACACAGAACGAAAAGAGAGCGAAGACCCTGTGCACTTCGGCGAAGGAGCGTGCTGTTGCACGCTGTGGGCAACAAGGATCTGCCCAGGTCTTTGGCGTGAAGCAACCTATTCTTTTGTTGGCAGCACTTGCGTGTTGTTTGGTGCTCTTGTTCGCAGTCGCTTTTCCGGCGTGGGCTGACGAAGAGGAATCTGCCACACAATCGGTCGACACGAACGGCAACATCGTCAACGTTAACCAAATGCCTGACAGTTCGTTTCTTTACAACACCGATATCGCCGATCTTGCTGGCGCCGAGTCTTTTCATGACACCCAAACCGTGCAAGTGACGGGTGAAGTGGTGGGCGACCATATCAACGACGAGCTCGATTCCAACCTCTGTTGGATCACGCTGCAGAGCACGAAAGCCGATGATTATTCGCTCGTCTCGGTCCTCATGACCAACGAGCAAGCAAAGCTCATCGAGAATTACGGCAACTACAACACAGACGGCACGATCCTTCAAGTACGCGGCACCTTCTACTTGAGCTGTTCCGAACACCAGGGTCTTTCTGACATCCACGCAAAAGAAGTGACCGTGGTCAAGCAAGGATCGCCGCGCAAGCATCCAGTCAATGATGCGGTGCTTTGGACTTCCTGTTTGGCGGTCGGCCTTGGCGTGCTGAGCTTGTTCACCTACTCTTTCTTGCGCGAACGGAGAAAATAACCGGCATGCAACCAAACGGACGTGATAGGTACGAGGGGGCCGTGATCAAGCTCGATCGCGGCTATCCGCTCGTCTCGCTTTCCGATGGGCGAACGATCCGCTGCGAGCACGCTACCAGCTTGGTGAAGCGCAAGACCGATCGCGCCGTGATCGGGGATCGTGTGGAAGTCCATCTTCCCGCAGGGCACGAAAAGGGAATCATCGAGGCGATCTATCCGCGTACGACGAAGTTCGTGCGTAAAGATCCGACCGAACGAGCGCTGCCGCAAACGCTCGCATCCAATTTCGATCTAGTGCTCATCGCGCAACCAGCCGAAGAGGTGAATTTCAAGCGACTTGAACGCGAATTGGTGTTAGCTCATGAAACGGGCGCGACGGTGGCTGTCGTGTTGACCAAGGCGGATCTGATTGGCGAAAGCGCCGAAGTTCACGAAACGATCGACAAGGTGCGAAGCCTCGTAGGGCATGATGCGGTGTTCGTGGTGAGCCAGGACGATCCTGCTTCTATCGAACAAGTGGGGAGCTTCATCGCAGAGGGCAACAAGACAGCGGTCTTGATCGGACGAAGCGGTGTTGGCAAATCGAGCTTGGTGAACTTGCTGGTGGGGCAAGACATTCAAGCCACCACGCCCGTGCGAGAATCGGATGGTAAGGGCAGACACACTACTGTTTCACGTGAAATCATCGCACTTCCCAAAGGGGGCTTCGTGGTCGACATGCCAGGGGTCCGTGGCTTAGGACTGTGGGATGCGGAAGCTGGCATAAAAGCAGCCTTCAGTGAGATAGAAGACCTCGCGCAGCAGTGCAGGTTCCGTGATTGTTCGCACACGAAAGAACAAGGATGCGCGGTGCGAGAGGCTGTTGAAGAAGGTGCGCTCTCGCAAATGCGCCTCGATTCCTATTTGCGCCTGAAACAGGAAAATGATGAAGTAGCCGCAAAACGCGTTGAAGCTGCACGCATCCGCGAACGACGTGGCCATCCGCGTCATCGCGGCGTGAAATGAACAACGCGTCGATCCATTTCGGGCGTCTTGCATACGTCTTGCGCGTAGGTGATTCGTACAGCAAATCGCTACATGCGCTACAATAGAGGCGCTACATTTGAAGGGGAGCTTCATGAACCCAGCGATCATCATCCCAACGTTTCATCAGGCTGCGGCCGATCGTGATAAATCTCTTGCCGAGAGCATTTACGATCATCCCACTCCGCTTGATGCGCCCGGCACGCTCGAGCGTTGCTTGGAATCGCTGCAGAAAGTACAGGGCCTCGGCCAGATCATCATCACTGTTTCGCATAACGAAGCAGTTGAGAAGGTAAAGGGAATCGTCGATCGCTCCCCCCAGATGCACACGCTCGTCATCAGCGAAAGTGAAGCTGCCATCGTTCAGCAACGTCTTGAACAGCTGGGCTTTGGTGACACTGCCGACAAGATCGGTGTTCACGGATATTCGGCAGTGCGCAACCTTGGGTTGGTCATTTCGAACATCCTCGGTTTCGATTCCGTTGTTTTCCTCGATGACGATGAAGTGGTGGAAGACCCCGAGTTCTTGATAAAAGCTATGTATGGTTTGGGGAAACTTACCCGTCGTGAGATCCCTATTCTCGCGAAGTCGGGCTACTACCTGAATGCTAAAGGCAGCTTCTTATCCATGAGCCAGAACAAGTGGTACAACCACTATTGGCAGCAGGGCTCAGCGTTCAATAACTGGATCACCAAAGCCATGTCGGGTCCGCGCCTTTCGCGGTCGAATCATGTGTGCGGTGGTTGCTTGTCCCTTCACAAACAAGCTTATATGCGCGTACCGTTCGATCCGTGGATCCCGCGCGGCGAAGATCTTGATTACCTCATCAACCTGCGCATGTATGGTTCAGATGTGTGGTTCGACAATCAGTGGTATCTGGTGCATCTTCCTCCGCAAGAACGACACGAAGGACACCGATTCCGTAAGGATATCTTCCGTTGGATCTACGAATACTACAAGATCGAATTCAGCCAGTCGCAGATCGACCTTTTGCAGATCAAGCCTTCGTCGCTCGAGCCCTATCCCGGCCCCTTCCTTGAACGTGGGCTGGAAAAGCGCATCAAGAGAACCGCGCTTCTGCGTTCTTTGGCGCGTCCCGACCGCGCGGCGTATCGCAAGGCGGCGCATGTTGCTACCAACGAAGCGATCGAATATGCCCAAAAGTACTGCGACCGCTATTTCGAGTTCCAACGCATCTGGATGCAGATCATGGCGCAAACCGAAAACGACAAAGTGCTTCAGCAGGCGCTTATCGAAGCGGCGCTCGTGCGTGAAGCTGGTGGCGAGATCGAAGTCTCGATCCCTAAGCCGAGCTTCGACGCGGGTAAAACAGGGGAGATCCACCTCAACCTTGCTGATGGTGAGTAGGCGCCCAGCGTGATAGAACAGTTTGCTTTTTCGATCGTAGCGGGGCTGATCGTAGGAATCTTCTCGGGCCTTTTAGGTATTGGCGGCGGCACGCTCATGATTCCGCTCTTCCGCTTGGGGTTCGGGCTTTCTGCCATCGTCTCTACCGCAACCTCGCTCTTCACGATCGTACCTACCTCTATTGCGGGTTGCATCACGCACCTTAAGAATAAGACGTGCATTGCGAAGATCGGCCTGATCGCTGGCGTTGCGGGTGCGTGCACTTCACCACTTGGTGTGCTGGCCGCGACGAATTCGCCCGATATCGCCATCATGGCTTGTGCCGCGATCATCATTGCGTATTCGGCTATCACGATGTTCCGCAAGGCGATCAAGATGCCCAAACGTACCGATTCGGATCTTTCGATGCGCGCGACGCTTCAGCGGTTTCGCATGGAGTTTGCCGACGAAGCAGAAGAAATGCCTGATGGTCGGCAAGATTCTGGTGAACGAACAGGGCAAGTTCAGGGTGCTCACGTAAGAGAAACCCAAGCCGCACCAGCAAGAACAACCGAGACGGCGATCGCCCATGAAGTTCAAAAGAGCGTGAATACTCTCGAAGCACCTATGACGACCAAGCGCCTCCTTACTGGTGCTGCGATCGGACTTGTTGCGGGATTCGCCTCGGGGTATGTGGGCGTGGGCGGCGGTTTCCTCATGGTTCCGCTCTTCATCTCGCTGCTCGGCATCACGATGAAGAAGGCTTCAGGCACCAGCTTGATCGCGGTGGTGATCCTTGCGATTCCTGGCGTTATCACGCAAACCCTGCACGGGAACGTCGATTTTGTTGCCGGTATTGCGATGGCGATCGGTTCGATCCCGGGCGCACTTATTGGAGCGTCGCTCATCCGTTATATTCCCGAGCGGAAAATGCGGTTTTTATTCGGGTTTTTCCTGCTGTTTGCCGCTATTATTCTAGTTATCAACGAACTGAACGTTTTCGGTGCATGAAGGTCGAACTATGAATTTCCCTCGTCATAATCTTTACGTGTTTCTCGAGATACTCGGTTTGTGCCTGGTGCTCATTTCTGGGTGCGTGCTTGGTTGGGCTATGTTCGGCGAAAAGAACTATGTGCTCATAGGAATCTCGGGACTGGTGTTCACCATCTTCTTGCTCATTACGCTTACGCTCATGCTCGACCCCGATAAGATCCGCGCGCGCCAGTCGCTATCGGTGCTCGGTCTTGCTTCCAACCTGCTCGAAGGAATGCAGGGGGGCTTCAATTCTACCAGTGCTCAACATGCTTGTGAGATATTGCATCGCTCCTCTTCAGCTTCGGCTGTGGCGATCACAGATACCGAGAATATTCTTGGTTATTGCGGGACGGGGGAAGATAGCTTGCCCCATGGAATCAGCCCGCTCCGCACGGAAGCAACCCGCGAATCGCTCAAAGACGGCAAAACGCGCGTGCTCAATTCGCCCGAAGAAGTAGGGCTTCCCACCAAAACGCGCGGCATCAAAGCGGCCATCATCGTGCCGCTGAAGATCGGCAAGAGCATCGTGGGCACGTTGAAGTTCTACTATCCATCGGCTTCGCGCATCACCGAAACGCAAGTTTCGATCGCTGAAGGCTTCGCGCAGCTCATCGCCACCCAGATCGCGGCGATGGAGCTTGAAGAGCAGAAGAAGCTTGCCACGAGCATGGAGCTCAAAGCGCTTCAAAGCCAGATCAATCCCCATTTCTTGTTCAACACCATCAACACCATGGCTTCGCTCACTCGCACGGATCCCGACAAGGCCCGCATCCTTCTGCGCGAGTTCGCGACCTTCTATCGCGGTGCGCTCGAAAATGCTTCCGATCTTATTCCGCTCGCGCGAGAAGTCGAGCAGACCGTGCGCTATCTTTCGCTGGAACAGGCGCGCTTCGGTGAAGACCGCTTGCGCGTGGATGTGGATATCAGCGACGAGGTCAAGGCACTCATGGTGCCAGCATTCATGATCCAGCCGTTGGTGGAGAACTCCATCAAGCATGCGTTCCCCGCTGAAGGCCAGCTGGTCATCTCGATCAGCGGCGAGATCCAAGCAGCAGATGTGTTCTTGTATGTTGCGGATAACGGACTTGGCATGACCGAAGAGGCACTCGAGAACATCATGGACCCCAGCTCTCAAACGGGGCTCGGCATCGCGGTGAAGAACGTGAACGACCGCATCCTGGGTTATTTTGGCGAAGAGTCCTTCATGAAGTACGCGAGCGAACTTGGCAAAGGCACACGCGTGACGTTGTACTTGAAGGGCTGTGCAGAAAATCAGCCTTCGTAAGGTCTTTTGGCACCTCTCGAATTCGTCGCATACTTCGCTGGTGAAGATGCTGCTCACTAGGGCTGTTCATACCATTGTTCCCTGGCAGAAGGGACAAATGTTTGTTTTGAATGGGCTTTGTTAATCAACGCTGCAGAATCATTCAGAATAGTCTATAATTGGTACGATTTTCTATAGGTTTTCAACAGAGGAGGTCGTGTTGCTAAAGGCGATTATTGTAGACGACGAAGCGCCAGCACGCTCCGAACTGCGTTTTCTTCTCGGAGAGCTCAATCAAGCTGAGGTTGTATCTGAAGCAGCAAGTGTCCGTGAGGCTATCGAGAAGCTCAAAGAATATCCGTGCGATGTTATGTTTCTCGACATCAACATGCCTGAAGCCACGGGTCTTCAATTGGCCGAAGCGCTCCAGCATCTGAAGTTCCCGCCCGCTGTCGTGTTCGTTACTGCCTACAGCGAGTTCGCACTTGATGCATTCAAGGTCAATGCTGTCGACTATCTGGTCAAGCCTGTCGAAACTGAGCGTTTGGCTCATGCGCTTGCCCGCGTGCGCGAACATGTGGTTCTGCATGCACGTGCTCAAAAAGCCGAACGTATTCCCGTCGAAAAGGGCGGCAAGAAGATCCTTATCAATATCGATCAGATCCGTTTTGTCATGGCGCGGGATGATTATGCCTATCTACAGACCGACACTGATCGTTACTTCTCAACGGTCAGCTTGGCGCAGCTCGAAAAAACGCTCGATGGCCATGGCTTCTTCCGCGTTCATCGCGGCTACCTCGTTAACCTTTCGCTCGTGAAAGAGGTCGAGCCGCAATCAGGCGGCACGCTGTTGCTCACGCTCGATGGTGTTGAAGAGAAGATCCCGGTTTCCCGCCGTCGTGTTTCTTCGCTCAAGAAAGCGCTCGGGTTGTAACGCAACCGAAAAGCTCATAGGTTTTAAGCTAGACACTAAACGCCCTCTTCTATAGAGGGCGTTTTGAGTTGGGCAAGACTTGCACAAAACCGCATCAGAAACCTTGTGCGCGCATTCATCAGGAGGCTTCATATGCAAGCTGCCCCTGTCGACTCAATGAAAGAACGCGCTTTTCTTACAGAGCCGTATCTCTTCTTTCATTCTTTCAGATTTTCAGAAGTGAACAGGTAAAATAGTATTCCATTGTTGGACTCGTGAGCCAGCATTCGAATTTGGGCACGTAGGGGCACTACGTGCTATTTTGCTGTTCGAAATGAGAGGGGCGAACATGGCAAAGAAGATCATTCTCGATTGCGACCCAGGTCACGATGATGCGGTCGCGATCCTTTTAGCTCTAGGAAATCCAGAGATCGAGATCGTGGGCATCACCACGGTCGGGGGGAATCAAAGCCTTGAGAAGGTCACCTATAATGCGCGTGCAATGCTCGAAGCAGCGCATGCTCATGATATTCCCATATACGCAGGATCCGATCGTCCGCTCGTGCGCGAACAGGAAGTGGCAGAATCGATCCATGGTGAAACAGGGTTGGATGGCGTCGAACTGCCCGTGCCTACTCGTCCGCTCGAAGACATGCATGCCGTGAATTTCATCGTGAAGACCATCATGGAGTCTGAACCAGGCACGATCACATTGGTCCCCACCGGGCCGCTGACTAACATCGCTCTGGCGTTGCGCATGGAGCCGCGCATTGCAGAACGGGTGAGCGAAGTGGTGCTGATGGGCGGCGGTTTCCATGAGGGGAATTGGAGCGCGGTGGCTGAATTCAACATCATCGTCGATCCCGAAGCAGCCCATATCGTGTTCAATGCCCCCTGGAAACTGACCATGGTCGGGCTCGATCTTACGCATCAGGCACTTTGCACGCCTGAAGTGCAGCGCCGCATCGAAGAGATTGGCACGCCACTTGCTGTCATCGTTAGCGGACTCATGGATTTCTTCCGCAAGACCTATCAGGACAATCAAGACTTCGTGGATCCGCCCGTGCATGATCCGTGCACCGTGGCGTATCTTATCGATCCTTCCGTGGTGCAAACCAGACGGTGCCCTCTTGACGTGGAACTTCACGGAGAACTTACGCTCGGTATGACCGTGGCAGACCTTCGTGGACCAGAACCTTCCGAAGAAGAGTGCCATACGCAAGTTGCGACAAAACTGGACTTCGATAAGTTCTGGAATTTGGTAATACAAGCAATCGAGAACATTGGATAAGAACATGACTGAAGCGAAAAAACCTCTCCTTGATGAAGGCGGCAAGTCAATTGTCGCGGTAATGGCAGCGTTGCTGGTGGCTATCTTCGCATTCCAGCTCAATGCTTCGATGCTCTCCCCGGCGCTCGTAGCCATGCAGAACGAACTTTCTACCACGGCGGTCGAGATCGGCAACACACAAACGGTGTTCTTTACAGCGGCAGCGCTCTTCTCGTTGTTCCTTCCGCGTCTTGCCGACTTGAAGGGGCGCCGTAAAGTGCTGTGCGGCATGCTCTTGGTCACGGGCATCGGATGCGTGATCAGTGCGCTCGCGCCGAACGTTGAAGTGCTCATGATCGGTCGTGTTCTGCAGGGTGTTGCTGGCCCGGTAGTGCCGTTGTGCCTGATCATGCTCCACCAGCGCGTAACCGAAGACGCACGCTATGCCCGCTTGATGGCTATCCTCACGTCAGTGAATGGTGGTATCGCGGGCGTCGATGCGATTCTAGGGGGCTGGCTTGCTGGCAACTTCGGCTTCCGTTCGGTGTTCGTAGTGATGGCAGCGGTTGCGGCTCTTGCGGTCGTTCTCGTGTTCGCGCTCACGCAGGAGAGCACCGCCGAAGAAACGCCCAAGATGGACTGGGCTGGCGTGGTCACGCTCGGCATCGCGTTCTTGGCGATCTATCTTGCGATCGATGAAGTTGGTGCTCTTGCGGCAGCGAACTGGGGATTGGTTGCCATCCTCGTTGTTATCGCGGTCGTGTTTTTCGTGATATTTTGGAACATCGAGTCGCGCAAGAAAGACCCGATGGTAACTACTCACTATCTCAAGCAGCGCAGGACCTGGGGTTTGTTGCTCACCACGCTCCTTACCATGACTGGCGTGTTCGCTATCATGAATGGCGTGGTGCCGGCGATCGCGCAAGACCCTGTTATGGGCGTTGACATGAAACCTGACATGGTCTCGTTCGCCACGCTCACGCCTTATGCGCTGCTCGGTCTGTGCTTTGGTCCTGTCGCTGGCGTACTCGCGAGCAAATTTGGATATCGCAGTGTGCTGCGTGCGGGTCTTATCGTGAGCATCGCTGGCGTGCTTTTCGGCATATTCCTTTCGAACAATGCGAGCATTCCTTCGCTCGTCATCATTTCGGTGGTCTTGGGTATCGCGTATGCTGGTACGGCGAACATCATGCTGAACGGATTGGGAATCGTGCTTTCTCCCGAGGATAATCCTGGTTATCTTCCAGGCATGAATGCCGGTGCTTTCAACTTGGGCGCTGGCCTTTCGTTCGCGGTTCTCTATGCGGTCATGGATGCTTTTGCGATGAACGGAGCACAGGTTGGCTATTCTGCAGCAATGATCGCGTCGGCCGTGTTGCTTGGCGCGGCATTGCTCGTTTCGCTCTTCATTCCGAAGCCTTCTGATGCCGACAACAGCTAGGTGGTGTGATTCCATGAGCAAGGTGATCGTATTCGGTAGCTTGAATATGGACCTTTCTATCGAAAGGGACCATATGCCTCAACTTGGCGAGACCATCATGGGGCGCCGTTTCATCATAAACCCCGGTGGAAAAGGGGCGAATCAAGCCGTTGCGGCTGCAAAACTGGGAGCGGACGTGGTGATGCTGGGCGCGGTGGGTCTCGATCCTTTCGGGGATCAGATGATCGCAACGCTCGTCGAGCAAGGAGTGCGCTGCGATTTGATCGAGCGCGTGGATGCTCACCCAACGGGCGTTGCCGTTATCACGCGTGTTTCGGGAGATAACTTCATCACCATCGACCCCGGTGCCAACCTGTCCGGCGATCTAACCTACGTTGAACAGGTGCTCAAGGAAGAAGCCCAGGCAGGCGATGTATTCCTGTGCCAGCTCGAATGCGATTTCGATACAACGATGGATGCTATTAAGTCTGCGCACGAATGCGGAATGTACACTGTCTTGAATCCTGCTCCTGCGCGCGCCTTGCCAGAATGGGTGTATGAGCATATCGATCTGGTGGTGGTCAACGAAAGTGAATGTGAGATCCTCACTGGCATCTATCCGGTCATGCACGACGATCTCGTGAACGCCATGGATATACTGTGCGCTCGCGGGGTAGGTGCAGTGGCTATCACGCTCGGCGCACGCGGTTCGATCGTGCGCGTTCGTGGCAAAGACTACGAAATGATCGCTCCATGTGTGAACGCGATCGATACTACGTGTGCAGGGGATACCTATATCGGTGCCCTTGTTGCGGGCTATTCGCGTGGTGCGTGTCTTGACGAAACGCTCGCCCTTGCCACAGAAGCTTCCGCGCTGGCAACCACGCGTATCGGTGCCCAACAATCAATTCCGCTTCTCGTTGAAGTGGATGCGTCAGAGGTCTAAGGCAAAAAAGCATAGCATCGGGTCAAGAACAGCTATTCATCCACTTCAGTTCTCCTAGAAACGGTCGAGATGGTTCGGCCGTTTCTTTTATATCGACCCATCCAGTGGGGAGTTTGTTGCGCCGCCGTGTACTTGGCTTATGTCCGCAGGCGAGAATGATAAACTTTAAAGATGTTTTGAATCGAGGATAGGATCGTTCTATGACCTGTAGTGCAACAAAACCTGTTATCGGTATCATCATGGGCTCCGAATCAGATATGCCCGTTATGGATGCCTGCATGAAACAGCTCGACGAATTTGGCGTGCCTTATGAGGTGAAGATCGCGAGCGCTCATCGTAAACCTGCCGAAGTGCATGAATGGGCCTCGACTGCTATCGATCGTGGCATTCGTGTGATCATCGCAGCTGCAGGTAAAGCAGCACATCTCGGTGGGGTCGTTGCTGCCTATACCCCTGCACCCGTTATCGCGGTTCCCATGAAGACGAGCGATCTAGGCGGCTTGGACTCGTTGCTCTCTATGGTGCAGATGCCAAGCGGTGTGCCTGTCGCGTGCGTGGCCATCAACGGCGCGAAGAATGCGGCTATTCTGGCTGTTCAGATGATGGGTACGGGCTGTGAAGGCGCGCGTCAGAAGATCATCGACCTCAAAGCAGAAATGGCAAACGCCTAACGCAAACTGTTAATGTGCTCAGCGTTCTTCCAGGCCATTACGTTCCTTTACCTAAATCAAGCGATAAGAAAACGAGGTAGTTGTGACCAAATCTTTTTTGATGGGTAATCAAGCATTTGCCCACGCTGCCCTTGAAGCTGGCGTGCGCGTATGCGCAGGGTACCCCGGTACGCCGTCATCCGAGGTTATTGAAACCGTCGCAAAGTTGCGCGATGCAGGATCGGCCCATGACGTGTATGTCGAGTGGTCTACCAACGAGAAAGCCGCCCTTGAAATGTTGGCGGGGGCTGCGCTGTGTGGAGCACGTACGCTCTTCACTGCCAAACAGGTTGGACTCAATGTGGCAAGCGACCCGCTCATGTCGCTCAACTATATTGGCGTTGAGGGTGGCACGGTGTTGCTCGTTGCCGACGACCCCGGCCCGATCTCTTCGCAAACCGAACAGGATACGCGTCGATTTGCCTCTTTTGCGAAGGTTCCCGTATTCGATCCAGCAACGCCCGAGCAAGGCTGTGCGATGATCGCAGCCGCGTACGATCTTTCTGAAAAATATCATACGCCGGTGATCTTCCGCCCTTCCACGCGCATCTGTCACGCATCAACTTTCGTGGAAGTAGCTGATGAGACCCATGCGCGCGAACCAGAAGGCTTCGAGAGCGATCCCAGCAAATGGGTCATCTTCCCTGGGCGTTCGTATTGCGGACACGGCGAGATCAACGAGCGTTTACCCAAGATCGCAGCAGATTTCAGTGCTTCTCCGTTCAATCCGTGGCGCGAAGTCGCCGGCACCGATGAAGGCGCGAAGATCGGCATCATCGCAGGTGGCGTATCGTATTCCTACGCCGAAGAAGCTCTTGCTCAGATCGAAGATGCGGTAGAAGCAACCGGTGCGCTTTCGCCAAGCTATCGTCTTATGCAGGTGGGCACTCCCTATCCCTTCCCCGAGGCGGCCGTGGCAAAATTCGCCGAAGACCTCGATCGCATCATCGTGTTCGAAGAGCTCGATCATGTGATCGAAGACGAACTGCTCAAACTCTGCGGCAAGCTGCATGCGGGATTCGAGGTACAGGGCAAGCTCACGGGTACCACTACCACGCGTGGCGAAAACACGGTCGATGCGATCCGTGCGCAGATCCAGGAATTCTTCGGTCTCGATCTTCCTGCTGCCGCTGAGCGCACGGTCGAATTCAGCGACCCGATACCCGACCGCCCCGCAGTCCTGTGTGCAGGATGCCCTCATCGCGGTGCGTTCTATGCCGTGAAGAAGGCGCTCGGTCGCAGGCGCGAAGCGGTGATGTGCGGTGATATCGGCTGCTACACGCTTGGCAATGCTGCGCCGCTCAATGCAGTCGATACCTGTCTCGACATGGGCGCGGGCATCACGATGGCGCAAGGCTTCAATGTGATCGAGCCTGATAAGAAAGCGATCGCGTTCGTGGGTGATTCCACGTTCTTCGCTTCTGGGATGACCGGCGTGGCCAATGCGGTTTACAACAAGCATGACATCACCATCGTAGTGCTCGATAACGCGACCACCGCGATGACCGGTTCGCAGCCTCATCCAGGCACGGGCGCAACGCTCATGGGCGGGTTCAGTGCGCCGATCTCGATCCAAGAAGTGCTCAGCGCACTTGGCGTGAAGAAGATCACGAAGGCCAATCCGCTGTTCGCCGATAAGGCTATAGAAGCAGCGCGCGAAGCGATCGACTACGATGGCCCTTCGGCGGTCATCTACGAATCGCCCTGCACGAAGCTCACCAAAGCGAAGCCCCCTGTTTACTTCATCGCGAACGCGTGCGCAGGTTGCCGCAAATGCGTCACCACCATCGGTTGTCCTGCGCTGGGGTGGAGCGAAGTTGGCCATTCGATCGTGATCAACCGTGCGATGTGCGTTGGGTGCGGTCTTTGCACGGACATTTGCGAATACGGGGCTATCACCTGCCCCACACGAAAACGAGTACGGCCTGCATTGCCGCCGCGCTCGCAGCGTTTGCATGCGGAAGACGGATCGCTCAGTCGATTCCCTACGCCACAAGAGTTGGCTGAGATCGAAGGAGGTAGCGATGATTAACGTTTCTATCGCCGGAATCGGTGGGCAGGGAAGCGTGCTCGCTGCACGCATCTTAGCGCAAGCTGCAGAAGCAAAAGGCTGGCAGGTACGCAGCGCGGAAACCATCGGTATGGCGCAGCGCGGCGGAGACGTTATGTCTCACGTGCGCATGGGAAATGCAGGTGAAGAGGTCTTTTCTCCTCTTCCTGCGAAAGGAACCGTGGATGTTCTGATCGCGCTCGAACCAGGCGAAGCTGCCCGCGCGCTTCCGTACCTTAAAGAGAACGGCCTGCTCGTGGTTGCTTCAACGGGTATCCCACCCGTGATGGCGAACTTCAAGCGACAGACCTACGATCCGCAGCATCTGATCGATGACATGCAGGCTGCAGGCGTGAAGATGGTCGTGGTCGATGATGCCGAGCTCGTGCATCGTTTAGGCGAACCGAAAGCGCTCAACGTGATGATGCTCGCCTATGCCATCATCGCGGTGAACAAGCGAGAAGACTGCGTAGATAATGCGCTGCGCGGTGCGATCACGCTCGAAGATATCGAAGCGGCCATTCCGCTGTGTGTGAAGCGCAAGCTCGTTTCCGTGAACGAAAAGGCGATCAAGGTAGTTCAGCAGGCTGCGCGAGTGTAGCTGGTTCGTAAGTTGTCCGTTCGTTTTGCGAGATGGCCCCGCTTTGCAATAGTTGCGAAACATAAGGACTCGAGCATAGGGCTACAATATAAAAACGCTACCTATATATAGCGCATCATGTGCGCCGATCAACATAAGAAGGGTTGAGGATGGAACTCAAAGAAGAGCAGTTTGCAGTCTTAAAAGAGCAATTCAAAACATTGAAGGATCGTTCGCCGTTTTACGCGAAGAAGTTCGAGGGCATCGATCTTAGCGATGTGCAAACTCAGGCCGATTTCGAAGCGCTGCCATTTTCGGAAAAGGCGGACCTGCGCGATGCGTATCCGCTGGGACTCGCCGCTGTTCCTGAGAGCGAGATCGTGCGCATCCATTCTTCGTCAGGTACAACAGGCACGCCAGTCATCATCCCTTACACCCAGCAAGACGTAATCGATTGGGCCATGCAATTCGCGCGTTGCTATGAGATGGCGGGCATCACGAAAGACGACCGCATCCAGATCACTCCTGGGTATGGACTGTGGACAGCGGGTATTGGTTTCCAGTTAGGCGCCGAGCGCCTTGGTGCGATGGCGGTTCCCATGGGGCCGGGCAATACCGATAAGCAGATCCGCTTCATGAAGGACATGCAATCGACCGTTCTTTGCGCGACCAGCTCTTATGCGCTTCTCTTGGCCGAAGAGATCGCCAAGCGTGGCGTGCGTGATGAGCTGAATCTTAAGCGCGCGGTCATCGGATCCGAGCGTTGGGGTCACAAGATGCGTCAGCGTATCGCTAATGAACTGGGCGTGAAGATCTATGACATCTACGGTCTTACGGAAGTATACGGTCCCGGCATTGGTGTTTCGTGCGATTATGAATGCGGCATGCATGTATGGGATGACTATTGCTACTTCGAGATCGTGGATCCCAAGACGGGCAAGGTGCTCCCTGATGGAGAGATCGGCGAGCTCGTTATCACCACGCTGCGCAAAGAAGGTGCTCCGCTCGTACGTTATCGTACGCACGATCTTTCGCGCATCATTCCTGGTGAGTGCGAATGTGGCTCTCCGTTCCCGCGCATCGATACGCTCATCGGGCGCACGGATGATATGGTGAAGGTGAAGGGCGTGAATATCTTCCCTGCCCAGATCGAAGAGATCATCAAGTTCACCGATGGTGCTTCTTCGGAATACCAGGTTATGATCGACCATCTTGAAGGCAAGGACATCATGACCGTGTTCTTCGAGACCGATGCAAGCGTTGAAGATCGTGAACAGATCGAGCGCAACATGGAGTCGATCTTCAAGGGCAAGTTGGGCATGACGCCGAATGCTAAGGCAGTGGCAATTGGCGAACTGCCTCGTTCCGAGAAGAAGACGCAGCGCATCTTCGATAATCGCTACTAATATATAAGGATATAAGGCGTTTCATTTGAGGACCGTTCGCTCGCGGGCGAGATGCATTCGATCTAGTGCCGCCTGCGCCGATTCGACCACTTTTTGGGGGCGGCATTCAACTTGCCGCCCTATAAGCGCTCTGTTGTGGTAAAGTGCTGCCATGGTTTTTTCAGGAATGCATACCCAAAGCGCGGCGATCCGTGCCCAGCACTGGGCACAGGGTTCGAACGATGTTTGCGCGATCATGTCGGAGCACTTGGCACAGTGTTCCGAAAGCGATCGTGCGGTCATGTCCGAGCATCTTGCTCAGGGTTCGACCTGCATTTTCTGCACCCCACCTCTCTACTTTCACTATAGATAAGCACACGGATCTCGATCCGGTGCTTTTTTTATGCGCTCGATCGGGTCGTCGTTGTTCGTCTTGGTGTACGAAGAGAGGAAACGCGCGGGTATACCGTCCTGAGAAAACTGACGTATTGGAAAACGAGTGAAAGAAGAGGAGCGCATGTTTCTCAAGATCTTGATCGTGGCGATCTTCGTTGCGGTCACTGTGGCAGTGGGCGTCTTCGCCCGCAAACATTCCAACAGTGTCGATGGCTTCGTGCTCGGCGGACGTAATGTTGGTCCGTGGCTCTCAGCCTTTGCTTTTGGCACGAGCTATTTTTCCGCTGTTGTGTTCATCGGCTATGCTGGTCAGTTCGGCTGGAAATACGGCATGTCGGTATTTTGGGTCGGTATCGGTAATGCGGTCATCGGTTCGCTTCTGGCGTGGTGGGTGCTCGGCCCGCGTACGCGCGAGATGACGCAACGGCTCAAGGCTACGACCATGCCGGAATTCTTCGGCAAACGCTATAACTCTCGAGCGTTGCGCATTGCCGCTGCCGCGATCATCTTCGTGTTCCTCATCCCGTATACGGCATCTGTCTACAACGGTCTTTCGCGTTTGTTCGGCATGGCTTTCGGGCTGCCGTATGAATGGTGCGTGATCGGCATGGCGGTGGTCACCTGTATCTATGTGGTGCTCGGTGGTTATGTGGCCTCGGTTTGGAACGACTTCATCCAGGGCACGATCATGCTCATCGGTATCATTGCCGTTATCTTCGCGGTGTTGAATGGCCAGGGCGGTATCGCAACGGCTATCGTAAATCTCTCGCAGATCCCGGCAGAGGGAAGCGCCATGGCAGGACCGTTCACTTCGATGTTCGGTCCCGATGCGCTCAACTTGCTTGGCGTTATCATTCTCACTTCGCTCGGCACGTGGGCACTCCCGCAGATGGTCCAGAAGTTCTACGCCATCAAGACCGGTCCGGCCATCAAGCAGGGCGCCATCATCTCGACGATCTTCGCGCTCGTGGTTGCGGGTGGCTCGTATTTCTTGGGTGGTTTCGGCCGCTTGTTCGGTGGCGATATCGCCTATGCTGCTAATGGCACGCCTATCTACGACTCGATCGTGCCGACCATGCTCGCCGGACTTCCCGACATTCTGCTTGGCATCGTGGTGGTGCTCGTGCTCTCCGCGTCCATGTCGACGCTTGCGGGTCTTGTGCTCACCTCTTCTTCAACGCTCACACTCGACTTGATCAAGGGCAACATCGTGAAGAAGATGAGCGAGAAGAAGCAAGTGCGTTACATGCGCTTCTTCATCGTGGTGTTCGTGGCTATCTCTGCTGGCATTGCGCTGGTACAGTACCATTCGACCATCGTGTTCATCGCTCAGTTGATGGGCTATTCGTGGGGCGCGCTTTCGGGTTCGTTCCTTGGTCCCTTTTTCTGGGGCTTGTTCTCCGGTCGCATCTCAAAGCCAGCAGTTTGGTGTAGCTTTGCGCTTGGTGTTGGCATGACCGTGACCAACATGATCTTCGGCTACATTGCATCGCCGATCAATTGCGGTGCGATCACGATGGTGCTCTCTCTTATCCTGGTGCCGATCGTGAGCTTCTTTACCAAGCCAGTACCGTTCGTGGTAAAGCCTCCTTCGACAGCAGGTGCTATCGACCGCGAATATGTCTATGGTCTTAAGGAACAGAAGATCATCGACGAACAGCAGAAGCTTCGTGCTGCGCGTGCGACAGAAAGTTCAGTTCAGGAAGAATAGGTTAAAACAACAACCGAAATGCGAAAAAAGCGCCTGGGAACTAGCCGGCGCTTTTTTGGTAGCTTTGCAGGTGAAGAAGTGTTTTTCTGTGTGCACGTTCGCGAGGCCATGGGGTTTTGCTAAGACGAGCATAGCTTCGAAGAGCGCAGCAAGATGTGTTCTGCCTTCGTGCGCGCAACACGGGTGCACACAGGACGCTGCGAGAAGCTAGCTTCACGGTGTTCGCGTGCAAGCGCGCAGGTTCCTGCTGCGTTTGGGCAACAGGGTTAGGCTTCTCGCGCACTCAAGCAAGATACGCACAAGCAATGCGATAGGCGGCTTGCGCGCAAAAGGCGCTAAAGAAGCTCGCGTTCTTCGGCGTTCGCCCACTCGTGATATTTACGCAGAAGCGCCATCGTGCGCGCGTTGGAAACAGCGGTCGAGAAGGGCATGAGGTCTTCAACGCTAAAAGAGACGTTCCCATTCGCATCTTTGGGAAGGTTCATCTGTTCGATCACGTTCGCGAAGATGCGTGCCATGTCCTGATCGGTCGTTCGGTCTACCAGCTGTGCGAAATCATCGAAGTCTTTCATAAGTATTCCTTATCTTACTTATTACCTACAAAGTGTGACACGCGATCATGCGCGATCGCGCGCAGGTTTATAATCAGTTTCATTCTAGCTCTCTCGCGTTTGGATCGAGCGCATGAAGCTGAAGTGTTGAACAACAGCCAAGCCTTTGAAAAGCGAAAGAGGAAAGTTCCGAATCGTATGGACGCATTTCTTACCGTAACCTTGATGACGTTGATCGCTGGCGTTGGTGGCACCGGTCTTGGTGGCATCCTCGGTGCGCTCGTTCGCACGGAATCCAATCGCATCGTCAGTCTGTTGTTGAGCGCAACGAGCGGTGTGATGATCTCGATCGTCTGTTTCGAGCTGATGGTCGAAAGCCTTGAAGCGGCTCAGTCAGTCTTTTCAGATGGGGCAGTCTTTGTCGTATGCATTGCGGTCCTTGTGGGCATGGCGGTGGTATTCCTCTTGAATTGGTTGATCGATAAACGCACTGAGGGCGAGGTGCCTCACACTGCGAGCAGCCTGCATCCAAAGACCCATGACAACATCGATGAACTGAGCCATATCGATCATTACAATCAGCACCTGAAAGAGCATGCGCCCAAACGCGAACTCTGGGTTGCTGGTGTGGTCATCGCATGCGCTATCGCGCTCCATAACATTCCCGAAGGCATGTCCATTGGAGCGAGTTATAACATCGATACCGAGGGTGGGGTGAGCATGGCGCTCATTCTTGCGGTGCTCATTGGACTTCATAACATTCCCGAAGGCATGGCTGTTTCTGTTCCCTTGGTCGCTGGAGGGATGAAGCGCATCAAAGCGGCATTGCTCACGGCAGCTTCCGGAGCGCCGGTTGTTTTGGGCGCTTGGCTGGGCTACTGGATCGGCGACATCGGTGCGATAGGTCTTGCGGCCTCGCTCGGTTTTGCTTCTGGCGCGATGCTCTATGTGGTCTTCGGAGAGATCATTCCTCAGGCTGTGTTGATGTATCGTTCGAAGGTGCCAGCATTCTTCGTTATCATCGGTATGCTCATTGGCATGATCATCATCTATGTCTAAAGAGAAGGTTTCACTCTTGCAAGATGGCGGGTTTTCGGCGCGTCGAATCAAGGGCATCTTACTGGTTTGCAAGGCGCGAAAGAGCTCGTTTTCATTGCCACTCCCTGAGGTAAACGGCTATTCAAGAAAAATTTTTTCAGTTTAAAATAGCCTAAAATTGGCCTGTCTTTTCTGTGTGGAAAACTCAAAAAACGTACTAAAATGTGGAAAACCCTTGCTAGCATGAACACGGTGAAGTTGCTATACACCCTTATCAAAAGGGCTTTTCAAGCACGTGCCACTATACGGGGAATACGCCATAACACGCCTGCAGAAAATGCTAGCAGTAAAGGCCGTAGCACAGCTTTTTTGCATTAATCTATGCTGAAATGCCCCTGATAAAATCGGCTACCCAAACGCTAACGAACACAAAATATTGTGGTTTTCTCCCATGCCAACTCCTAGATATACGCTACAATCGTGCTATAGAATTTGTAAGGTTCTACAGGGATGTATAGTTCATGAATTACATCCGCGAAGTCACTCTTAAGCGGTCGTGTTCTTTGTCCGCAAGGAAAATCACCAACATAACCGCGCAAGGAACCGTTAGGTGGGTTTGAGTTGAGCTCAAAAGTTAAGCAGGCGAACTTCCGTCTTCCGCTCGAATACATGGCTTTGATCGACGATTTCGCACGTCGCGAAGACATCACGAAAGCAACGGTCATCACCCGTGCGCTTGATTGTATGTAGGCTTCATACGACAGCGGGCATGGCGGAATGCCGGTCACGGGCGGCAGTAGTGCTGGCGGCGCTTCTGACGCCGAACTTGAAGACCTGCGCGCGAAACTTAAGAAAGCTGAAGAGCGTGCTACCGATGCGGAGCGTGCCCTCCAGTCCGCAGAAGATCGTTTGCGTGATGCTCAGCGTCAGCGCGACGAAGCGGAGAATCGCGCTCGCAATGCCCAGAGCGATCTTGCGACTGCTCAGGCTCAAAGCGCCCATGTTTCTTCCAATGATAGCCGTCGTACTGAAGCGGCCGAGGAAGAGGTCGAGCGTTTGCGTGCGCTCGTTGCCAAGCAGGCAGCCACGCTCGAGGAGAAGATCCGTGCGCTTGCAAGCAAAGAAGTGGGGTACGATGATCAGGCTCGTACCCTTGCCAACAAAGATGCAGAGATTTCATCACGCGATGCGATCATTGCCGATCGCGACAGACAGATTACTGACCTTCGCAGTCAACTAAGTGAAGCGCAAGCACGTGTTCAGTTGAGCAATGCGAACTCCATGTCGCTCTCTCCTGTTACTTTTGACGCCTCGACCTTCACGGAAGAATCCCCCGTTGGTGCTATTTCGATGCTCAATATGCTCAATGGTGTTATGGCTGCATTCAAGCAACAGGTTAAAGATGCTCGTATTTTGGGTGAGCAAGAAGGCCGCAAAGCTCAGCAACACGAATTCGAAGATGTTATCAACAAAGCGCGTAACGATGGTTATCGTGATGCGATGACGTACTTGGATGACCGCGCTACTACGGCGCGTGAATCTGGTGCGCGTGAAGAACGTGCGCGTATCGCGAACATGGGCTTCTTCGAGCGTCGTCGCTATCTCAACATCCACGTTGCCTAAATCGACCAAGCTTCGAAGCGGGAATGCCGGGCACGTTTGCTTAAGGGTTCGGCGCTGTATCTTTCTAAGAAGCCAAACGCACTATTTTGCTAATACCGTAACAGGAACGTCATGTTCCTCGGCAGGGATGAAAGCGACTTCCTGCTCGGAGAACGCAACGGCGATCTGGCGGCAGTCTTTGCCAAGCTGCGGCAGGTAGCGATCATAGTTCCCACCCCCGTATCCGAGTCTGTTGTGATGCGCATCGAACGCAACGAGGGGAATCACGATCATCGTCAGATCATTCGCTGAAACATAGGGAAAATCGCGCAATGCTTCATCATCGTGATGGTACTTGCGCAGGGGATGCGCGATGAAGGGAACCCCATCCTTCTCGTAAGCTTCAGGTGAGACCAGACGCATTTCCATGGTTTGTTGAGGAGCACCTTCAAGGCCCCACGCATCTTCTACGATGCAAGGAAAAGCAATTTGCGTCCCTTGCGCATAGGCAGCGCGAATGAATTGGTCGAGCTGCACCTCTTCTTCAAACGCTGCATAGACTGCGATCGTGCAGGCCGTTGGATCGATGCCGATCGTTGCGCAGGTGATCGCAAGAGAGGTCTCAAGCTCATCGCAAATGGCAGAACTCTTATGAAGGCGATATGGCTTCGGCAAGGCAGCGCGCTCGGCAAGCACCTGGCGCCGAATCTGCTCGCGACTCTCGGACGTTTCGCTATCGAGCGTTCTTTCGGACTCTTCTTCGATCGAAACAGTTGGTTCAGGCATTGCGTTCGCGTTCATGATCGCGGCTTTCTCGTTAGGCTACTGATCTTATTACTATAGTAAGGCTTTCGAGGCTTCCCAGAATATCTCGAAAGGTTTTTGCCCCAACAGAAACCTTCTCTGTTGCTCTGTGCACCTATTAGGCCAAGCCAAGAATCTGCAGGGCAAGGCAAACAATCGAGAGAATGCCCACGACCACGATCGTTGCGACAAGCAGCACGCGCGCGATCGGGCCGATGGTGTGTTCCTTCATCACATGCTTGTCGGTAGCGATGATGGCCATGAACACGAGTAGCACCGGCAGGATAACGCCGTTGACGAACTGCGCGGTCAGCATGATGCCCATCAGGTTAAGCCCTGGAACCAGGATGACCAACGCGGAACCCACGATCGTGAACGTGAAGATGCCTTTGAAGAGCGGCGCTTCCTTCCAGGTGAAGTTCACACCCGCTTCCCAGCCGAACGCTTCGCAGATGACGAACGAGGTGGTGAGGGGCAGCACACAGGCTGCGAGCAAACTTGCCGCAACGAGCCCGATGGCAAAGAGCGCTTCAGCATACGGGCCTGCAAAGGGGGCGAGCGCCATAGCGGCATCGGCGGCACTTTCGATCTCGATGCCTTGCGGGAAGAGCACTGCACCCGTGGTCACGATGATGAACCAGGCGATGATGCAGGCAACCACTGCGCCCGTGATCGCATCGATGCGCTGGAAGAAGAGATCCTTTACGGTCACGCCCTTCTCGACCACGTTGCTCTGTGCGAAGAACATCATCCAGGGAGCGATAGTGGTACCGACCATGGCAACCGTGAGCGAAAGGAATGAGAAATCGGAAGAAACTTCAGGAATGACCGTGTGCATGAGCGCAAGGTTCCAGTTCGGTTGCGCGATAATGGCTGCCACGATATAGGTAACGAAGACGAAGGAAAGCACCATGAAAACGCGCTGCACACGTTTGAAGCTGCCACCTACGATAAGCCCCCAAACAGCAGCTGCGGCGATGGGAACCGACACCCAGCGCGGTACGCCGAACATCTCCATACCAGAAGCGATGCCCGCGAATTCGGAGAACGTGGTCGCAACATTGCCGATGAGCAAGGCGAGCATGGCAAGCGAGGTAAGGCGAATGCCGAAGCGTTCGCGAATGAGCGCCGCAAAGCCCTTGCCTGTTACCGCACCCATGCGCGTGGCGGTCGTTTGCACGACAACCAGAAGCAGGCACATGATCGGAATGATCCACAGGGTGAGGAAGCCAAACTTCGCGCCCACCGTGGAGTAGGTTGAGATGCCACCCGCATCATTGCCTGCCATGGCCGTAACGATTCCTGGGCCCATGGCCATGAGCACGAGCAATAGCTTCGAAGGCTTGCGCACTTCAGTGATCTCTTTGGCAAGCCCTGCTTCAGCATGCTCCTTGATGGCGGGATTGGGCTGGATGTTCTGCTCTTCTGCCATAGCCAGCTCTTATCCTGCAGCTCCGCCGAAGAAATGCAAAATGATAACGGTATAGGGAACGAGGAAGATCAAGAAGCACAAGAGCGCGACCACCACGGCAACCCAGGTGCGCTTGTTCGTGGTCTCCTCTGCACTGTCCTCGATGACCTCCATTGCGTCGTCGACCGTGACGATGCCGAGCATGCGCCCGTTCTCATCGACCACCGGCATGGCGATCAGGTCGTATTTCGAGATGTCTGCCGCAACATCTTCTTCGGTCTCTTCGGGGAAGGCAGTGATCACGTCGTCGAACATGATGTCCTTGAGCTGCGTATTCTTGGTGGCGAGCACGAGCGTGCGGAGCGAAAGCACGCCGATGAGCTTGTCGTATTCGTTGAGCACGTAAACGTAACTGACCGTGGGGTGGTCTTCATCGAGTGCGCGCAGAGCTTCGATGGTTTGGTCGACGGTATCGTCGGCGCGCATCGCAACATACTGCGTGGTCATGAGGCCACCTGCGGTGTCTTCCTTATAACCAAGCAAGCGGCGAATGCCCGCAGCTTCTTCAACGCCCATCAAACGCAGCAAGGTTTCAGCTTTTTCGTAGGGAAGATCGCCCACGATGTCGGCTGCATCGTCGGGATCCATGTCTTCGAGCAGGCGAGAAGCGCGCTTTTCGTCCAGGTCATCGATGACATCTGCCTGGTATTCGTCTTCCATCTCCGAAATCGCATCGCCCGCACGCGCATCATCGAGGTGTTTGAACACGTTGGCACGCTGCTGAGGATCGAGCTGCTCGAGGATGTCGGCAACGTCGGCCGGATGAAGCTCATCAAGACGGGTATGGGAAACGGAAAGCTGTACGTCGGAGAGGTTGCGGTCGAGCAGGTCCATGTAGTTCCACGCGATGATCTTCTCATCGAGCGGCTTGCGAAAGATCTTGCTCAGCTTGAGCGCTACGCGTTCGACCCAGGGAGCCAGCCCGCGCAGAATGCCACGAATGCCCACTTCGGCACCGAGCAGGCGCAGTTGCGAACCAGAAGTGGAAAGCTTGAGGTCGTTTACACGCACGACCTTCATGCCTTGCGTGTCGACGATCTGGCGGTCGAGTAGATCGCGCGCGAGCAAGACTTCATCGGGCTGAAGGTAACTGAAGCGGATGCCGGTCTTATCGACTTTGAGCTCGATGCCTTCATCGGTGACGTCTTTGACATACTTGCGCCATGAGATCATGAAAGGCGTTTTGCCGGGACCCAAGAACGCAAGCGAGGTGATGCGCGGGAATACTTCGCCGGTTTGGATGGCAAGATCTGAAATGGAGCCGATCTTTTCGCCATTGGCGTCGATGACGGGCTCGCCAAGCATTTGTGACAAATAGAGCATAGATCTCCTTTGGGCGGTTTGATCGGCGCGGTTTCATACGAACTCTGCGCAGCGGTTTGCAGCAGAAGATCAAGGAAACGGCCGTGCTTCAGGTGCAAGCGCTTTTCGAGCCCGCAAAGAAGCAGCAAACCTCTTTTCATCGCAGTTGTCTTTAGCCACCGCGACGAAGGAGATCCTCGAAGGGAGGTTAAAGACTAATTACTGTGAGGTTTCGATTTTCGAACCTTCACGTAACGTCCTTTCCTTAGGTAATAGTTGGCGCGAAAATGCCTAAGCAGTTTTCGAGCTTTTTAATTTTACGCGAAACGTATCACACGGGGGAATAAAGTTTTTGAAAGGTTGATTACATCCTTAAAAGTGCCCCAAAAAAGTTCAATAAGCCAAAGGGGACGGCTCATTGAAAAGGAAGGGGTCTTCGTGAAGCCCGGTGGAACCCGGGCCACGAAGAATAATGGAACTCAAGGGTCACGAGCTCCGTGGAGAAGATGACCTGAAGGGGGGGGATGATCATCTTCCAAAGGAAAAAGGGTGGCTTGGAGGGGGGATTAGCCACAAGTGCATTATTAATCTTTCAATACCATATTGAAACCTTCACAAGGTGAACGGATTGTTTTGTAGGATGAACGTGTTTATCAGGGGTTATAGCGTAATCATTTGTGCTCTATCGCCGGGTGAACGGTAGGAAGCTGCACCCCGTATGCCCATGATAGAATAGGAAATGAACACGTTGGTATCACAAGCTGAGTGGTTAGCGAGTAGATCGTATAAGGCTAACCTCAGGCAAGAGAAACACAGCGTTGTACAACATAGCTGCAATGAACAAAGGGGCGTCGGTGGCAAAGCTTTATTCCTACACGGTTCCACTCAAGAACGATCTGCTCAATACGTATTGTGTGTTGCAAAAGGGCTTCACCGATCAATTCGTCTACTATCGTAAGGACAGGCCGCAGCGGTATCTAGGGCTTGGTCGTTGTATCGCGATCGCATCGCGCGAAGACCTCGATCATGTTCTGCAGGGTGAGGTTGCTCTGCCCACGGTCATGTTTTCGTTCAATCGCTTCGATGCGTCCAATCCCAAACCAGCCGATGAAATGATGCAGGCGTTTCCGCGTTTGCGTCTCATGATCCCTGAAGTGGTGCTGATCGAAAACGAACAGGGCTGCTTCTTGCAGGTGAACAGCCTTGGTCCTGTGTACAAGGGAAGGGTCGAGCGTTTTCTTCGCCATGCGAACGACGCGCTGATGCGCGAACGACGTTCGATTCGCTATTCGGTGGTACCCGATAGTTATGAGGCGTGGGAAGAAGAGATGCGATCCACGCTCTCTCTTATTAAGGCTGGGCGCGCGGCGAAGCTCGTGCCTTCGCGGCGCCAGGCGGTCGTGGCAACTGCTCCGTTCTCACCAAAGGATGTGCTGCTGAACCTCATCGATGGCAAGGCGCAGGGCACGGTGTTCCTGTATCGCTATGGTGATGTCTTCTTCTGCGGATGCACGCCGGAGTTGCTCGTGCGCAAGCAAGGTTGTCATGTTGAGAGCATGTGCCTTGCGGGTACGGCAGCAATTGGATCAACGCCTGAGGAGCGCGAACAGTTCGCAACGTTCCTTATGAATGATGAGAAGAATCGTCGTGAGCATGATTACGTAGTGCGCTTCATTCGCGAAGTGTTCGAACGCAATTGCTACGATGTCGATATTCCAGCCGAACCCACTATTCTGCCGCTCAAGCATGTCCAACATCTCTACACGCCTGCTCGTGCATGTGTAATGGAGGGCGTTTCGCTCTTCTCTCTTATGGAGCAGCTGCATCCCACACCAGCGCTCGCTGGCCAACCAGTGGGCGAAGCGCTCATGTCGCTTCGTGAGATCGAGAGTTACAACCGCGGCTTCTTCGGTGGTGCCATCGGCGTGATAGATGCTGAAGACAACGGCGAATTTTCTGTGGCTATCCGCTCGGGCGTGTTCGATGGTGAAGCTGGCTGGATCTATGCAGGTTGCGGCGTGGTCGAAGGAAGCGACCCGCGCGAGGAATTCAACGAGATCGATATGAAATTCGAAACGATCCTGAGCGCCTTTCAAGGGGAGTAATATGGCGAATGAGACGATGAACGGTTCTATGCAGGATAACGAAGCCTGCACGAGCGAACACCCAATGCCGAGCGCTACCGATCACTCCGTAGCGCTCGCTACCTATATAGGCGCGTTTTTCGATGAGCTTATCCGCGGCGGCGTGAGTGCCGTGGTCGTAAGTCCCGGTTCGCGTTCGACCCCGCTTTCCATGATGGCTTACGCTTCCGATCTGGATGTGTATGTGGACGTGGATGAACGCGGCGCTGCTTTTTTTGCGTTGGGTCTGGCGAAAGCGACAGGGCAAGCGGTGGCGGTGATCTGCACCTCGGGTACTGCGGTGGCCAACTATTACCCGGCAGTGCTCGAAGCAGAGTCTTCGCGCGTGCCGCTGCTCGTTCTTTCGGGCGATCGCCCCGCGCGTTTGCAGCAGCTTGGTGCTCCCCAAACGTGCGATCAGCTCAAGATCTTTGGCAATCATGTGCGTCAGTTCTGGAACATGCCTGAGCCGACAGGTGCGATCGAACAGGTGCGCTATGCGCGACAAGTAGCGCGTGAAGCATTGGTGGCGCTTGCTCCGCAAACGCTCGTAAGTGCGCCGGTGCATATCAACTTCCCGTTCGATGAGCCGCTCGTGCCTGCATACGATAGGGCAGGGGTATTCGAACTTGAGCGTGCTGCTTCGCATGGAGAGCTGCCGCTTTTGATCGAGCCTTCCTGCGCGCTCATGCCCGATCAAGTTGCGGAGCTCGAGCGTTTGCTCGAAGGAAAGCGGGCGATTGCGCTCTGTGGAGAAGGTACGCTCGGCGTGTTCGATGCGCGCGTCTCTGCAAGTTGGGATGCACGCGATGAATCTGCCCGTGCGCTTCTTTCGTGGGCGCGCCGTTTCGACATTCCGCTGTTAGCTGACCCACTTTCGCAGCTGCGCAACTATGCCGATGCGGCGATCATCGACAACTACGACAACATCTTCGGGCGTGAGACTTGCCCCGGGTTCGATGTGGTCGTTCGGTTCGGGCGCTATCCCGTTTCGAAGCGCATATTCAAGACGCTCGAGACGAAGCCCCATATTCAGATCGTGGTCGATCCGCTCGAAACACGCGATTTCGATGCTGCCACCACCACGTTCGTGAAATGCGATCCGCTTGCGTTCGTTGCGAGCTTTGGTGAGGCAAGCGAAATGAGCGAAAAATCTTCTACGCCCAATATCGATCGATGGGCCGAAGCGAATGAAGCCGAAGCCTCACTTATTACGAGTGTTGAAGACGCGAGCTTTGTCTATACCTGCACGCGTGAGGGGTGCTTCAACCAAGAGATCGCTCTTGAGGGTGCGTATGTTCAAGCGCTCATCGAGCACGCAGCTCCTCGATCGCTCATCTTCAGTGCCAATAGCATGGCCATTCGTGCGCTCGATACGTTTTACGTGAAACCTTCCACTCCGGCTGCGGGAGTTATTGAATTAGGGGCACCGCGCGCCCGCCGCGCCTGTGATGTAACGCTGCTCGCAAATCGTGGGCTCAACGGGATCGACGGCACGCTTTCCTCTGCGCTCGGTGCAGCGCAAGCGTATGACCAGACCTATTTTCTTACGGGAGATCTTACGCTGCTTCACGACCTCAACGCGTTTGCGCTTCAACACGAATTCGAATTGCGCGCAACGTCCGGCAAACCGATGCCTTCGATCATCGTGATCCTTTTCAATAATGGCGGCGGCGGCATCTTCGATATGCTTCCTCAAAAATCGAGCGATCCCTATTTCGAACGTTTGTTCTTAACGCCGCAATACGTCGATTTCGAAGCATGTGGAAAACTCTTCGGCGTGCTATACAAAAACGTATCTGGCCTCGATGATTTTCGTGCCACGCTTGATAGCTGGAGTGGGACAGGAGGGATACACCTGCTGGAGGTTGATTTCTCGCTCGAAGGTCTTGCTGGCCGATTCCGCCAGTTTCAGTGAGTGTACCACAAATTTGGCTTTGACCAGGCATTTTGCTAGCAGCAGTTTTCCACTGAACACAGGATGAGAAAGCAAAGAAGAGCGAACATGATACATGATGATGTTGAAAACCGTACGTTTGACATCGATGGGGTCGGACGGGTCCATGCATGTGGAAAACTAGGAAATCCGCTGGTCATCCTCTTGCATGGCTTCATGCAAACAGGTGCTTCTTGGGCGCAGATCGCGCCGCAATTGGAAGGGTATCATGTCCTAGCGCCTGATCTCTTAGGACATGGAAAAACTCCGTTTTCACCCGGTGATGAGCTATCGCTCGAGGCGTATGTCGAACAGGTGAATACGCTTGTTGCTTGGGCAAGAAAGAACGATCTAACAGGGAGAACACAGTCCGTTTCGCTCGTGGGCTATTCCTTGGGTGGGCGCATCGCGGCACTCTATGCCTCTCGCTATCCCGAGAATGTCTCTGCACTTATATTGGAATCAGCGGGATTAGGCCCCAAAAATGATGATGCGCGTACGGCGCGTGCAGAAAAAACGGAGCGCATGATCGCTGAACTTGATCGTTCGATCGCTCTTGACCCAACACACCCGCTGGCTGCTTTTCTCGATTACTGGGAAGCGCTGCCCCTTTTTGCCACGCAAGCCGAGCTTCCAGAGGCAACGCGTTCGCGCGTTCGTGAAGAGCGTGCGGCGAATGACCCGCTGGCTTTGCGTGCGAATTTGAGCGATGCGGGCCAGCACAAGATGGACGATCTTCGTCCCGCATTGGCACACCTCAATAAGCCTTTACTTTATATAGTGGGTGAGCGCGATGTGGCTTATACTGAGATTGCACGAGATTTGATGCGTACCTGGGCGGATGAACACAAGGATTCTCTGCTTTGCGGTACGGGATTTTTGCAGATAGAGGTGATGCGTGACGTAGGTCACAATACTCATCTCGAAGCGCCCGATCAATTTGCACAAGTCGTACGTGCGTTTTTGATGCGTACGGCATAGAGCGGAGCGTTCTCTGCTGCGCAATGGGTGGGCTTGTTGCAAAGTGCACGTACGCAACAAAAGACGAGCAACGCTGATACAGCGAAGAAGCGCGAAAGAAAAGGAGAAGCGTCCATGAGCGAATTTGCCTGGCAACGTGGCAAAGAATACAAAGAGATCATCTACGAAACGCTTGACGGGATCGCGAAGATCACGATCAACCGTCCCGAGCGTCGCAATGCGTTCACGCCACTGACCGCCGTTGAACTCTACGATGCTTTCACCGAAGCGCGCGACGATGCCGCGATCGGCGTGGTGTTGCTCACGGGTGCGAACCATGGTGGGCGCCACGAAGATGAAGCGTTCTGCTCGGGCGGCGATCAAAAGAAGCGCGGCACCGGCGGATACGTGGGCGAAGACAACATCCCGCGTTTGAATATCTTGGACGTTCAGCGTCTCATTCGTGTGATCCCGAAGCCGGTCATCGCGATGGTGAATGGTTACTCCATCGGTGGTGGCAACGTGCTCAACATGCTCTGCGACCTAACGATCGCAGCTGATACTGCGAAGTTCGGCCAGACCGGTCCACGTGTAGGCAGCTTCGATGCTGGATACGGTGCAGGCTATCTGGCTGCCATCGTCGGGCAGAAGAAAGCGCGCGAGATCTGGTATCTCTGCCGCCAATACACCGCGCAAGAAGCACTCGACATGGGGCTTGTGAACAAGGTCGTTCCCTTTGACGAGCTTGAAGCCGAATGTGTTTCTTGGGCGCGTGAGATCTTGAAGCATTCGCCCACGGCATTGCGCTTCATGAAAGCATCTTTCAATGCAGCAACAGATGGACTCGCGGGCATTCAGCAGCTTGGCGGTGATGCTACGCTTCTGTACTACACCACCGAAGAAGCGATGGAAGGTCGTGATGCATTCAAGGAGCATCGTGATCCCGATTTCGGACAATTCCCGAAATTCCCGTGATGCTCGGTAAAAGCGTTTGGTGTTGTTGCCAGTAGTTCAAGCAGTTCGTTAGCGAGCTTGCGAATGGATCTTGCGCTCACCACCGCGTTCGCCACCTTGAAGATAAACAAAAGAGACTTCACGATCGATAAAGGATAGAGCCATGATCATTAAGCTCGCACAACTTGCCCGAGAAAAAGGTTCGAAGGCGTTCTTCTACACGCAACTTGAATCGGGATCGGAAGTCTTTTCGTATCGCCAAACACACCTTGCCGCTGCGGCGCTTGCACAGGAGCTCGAGAAAAAAGGCCTTGGCAAGGGCGCGCGCTATATTGCATGCAACCTGTTCAACGGACCAGAATTCGTGTTCCTCTCCTTCGCTGTCGCGTATCTGGGGGCAACGCTTGCCGTGCTGAATCCGCGTTTATCTGATGAAGAGCGCTTGCTGCGTAAGGTCGAGCTCGAAAACGCGTCGAACCAGAACAACATCGCGATCCTTACCGAAGAGCACATCCAGCGCATGATCATCGATTCGCTCGGCATCGGCATCATGGAGCTTGCGCATGAGCCCAACGGCCAGATCCCGGTGAATCCGCGTACGATGGAGATCCTCTCCTATGCGGAGAAGAAAGAACGCGAATTCGATCCCGACCATATCGGACTCATCATGTTCACCTCGGGTTCTTCTGGTACTCCGAAGGCAACACAGCTTTCTTGGCGTTCGCTCCATGGTGCAGCGGTGGCGGCGACCAAGGCGCTCTGCAAACCAGGTAAAGGCATCTGGCAGCTCGTTTTGCCCATGTGCCATATCGGCGGGTTCGAGGTCATGGTGCGTTCGCTCGTGAACGAAAGCCCCTTCTTGCTTTATCTTCGTTACCAGCCATCGCGCCTGCTCAACGATGCCTTGAGTTTCAAGGTCACGCATATTTCCGTGGTCGACAAGATCTTGCAGGACTTGCTCGCCTACGACAACGACCGCATCATCGCGCAGTATAAATGCATCCTGCTGGGCGGTGCTGCGCTCAATAAGAAGACTATCAAGCAGGCGCTTCGCGCCCGAGCGAGCGTTTTCGCGAGCTACGGGATGACCGAGACATCCTCCATGATCGCTTGTGCGCCCATCACGCGTGGGTTCGATGGGGGCTTGCGCATGTTGCCAGGCTATCTTGTTCATATCGTTCAGCCCGACAAGCAAGGGGTCGGCCAACTTCAGGTGAAAGGCCCCGGGGTGTTCTCGGGTTATCTGAACGCCCGTGCTGCGATGAGCATGGATGGCTATTTCGTGACGGGCGATCGTGCTCGCATGGGGCGGGATGGCAAGCTCTATGTGTATGAGCGCGTGGAAGATCTCATCATTTCTGGTGGTGAGAACATCTATCCTGAAGAGATTCGCGAGGCGCTCTTGCGCATTCCCGGCGTGAAGGATGCCTATGTGTTCGGCACCGCAGATGAGCTGTGGGGCTATAGACCGGTGGCGTTCATCGAGGCCGATTATTCGCCTGAAGCCATTGCGAAAGATTATAAGGAGCTGGGTCTCGATCCCGAAGAGACGGGTATCCGACCTGCTTCTTGTCCGCAGGAATTCGCGCGCAATATTCACGAATACCTTGAGCCTCATATGTCGCATTTGCATCACCCGAAGCACATTCTCGTGCTCGAGCAGTTCCCGCAGACATCTGTGGGTAAGGTCGACCGCATCGCGCTCAAGCGTCTTTACGATAGGCGCATCGATATCAAGTCGGTCACGCTCTATCGCACGCGCCAGCCCTACAACACGCCTATCAAAACACCGAAGCGCGAGATCGATACCCGCGAGTCGTTCTTCGTCGAGCTTGAAGATTGGGCAGGGCGTACCGGCATCGGCGAGTGCGTTTCATTCACAACGAACTGGTATCTCCCCGAAACGCTCGGCGACGATTACGCGATCACCAAGGATGTTATTTCGAGCATCGTGATGAACGAACGTTATCTTCATCCGAGTGAAGTGAGCCGCTCGTTCGCCACCTTCCCAGCGCTTGCGAATTATCCGATGGCGAAGGCTGCGGTCGAATCGGCCGTGTGGGACCTGTACGGCAAAGTGGTCGGTGCGCCTTTGTGGGAGCTCATCGGTGGCGTGCGTGGCAAGCAGGTTCGTGGCGGAACCGTAATAGGCATCATGAGCACCGAGGACACGCTTGCCGAAGTTGATCGCGCAGTCGCCGCTGGATATGATCGCGTGAAGATCAAGATCACGCCAGATTCCTGTCTTGAGAAAGTGCGCGCGGTACGCGAGAAGCACCCCGACCTCATGATCTTCCTTGACGCGAATCAGTCGTTCACGGAAGAAACCATGGATATCCTCTATAAGCTCGATGCGCTCAATATCACGTGTCTTGAAGAGCCGCTCGATCCGAACTATACGCCCACTTCTGGCTCAAAAGACCTGCTTGAGAGACTTTCGCTCCTGCAGGAGTCGCTCAAGACCCCTATCTGTTTAGATGAATCGGTCGTTTCTGCGCGCGATATGCATCATGCGATGGAGATCGACAACTTGAGCGTGTATGCTATCAAGATCGCTAAGTTCGGCGGCATTCAGCCGGCACTCGATTTCTGCAATTGGGCAGTTGAGCATGGTAAGCAGATCTGGATGGCGGGAATGTTCGATACGGGCGTTTCAAAGCGCACGTATGCTGCGTTCGAGACGTTGCCCTACGTGAACTTGCCGGGCGACATCTCAGATGCGGGCCACTATTTCAAAGAGGATGTTGCGCTGCCGCCAGTTGCGCTCAAGAACGGAGTGCTTACGCTCAATGCACCAGGTCATGATGCGGGCATCGGCTGTGTGCTCGACAAGGAATATTTGAAGAAGATCACGATCGAAGAGATTCGTATCACTAAGTAGGTAGTTTTTAGTAGGTTTTCGCGGGAACCCCGCTGAAGGAAACATGAGCTGGCTAGATAAATCGAAAGGTATCTGGCCTGCATGATGAAGGAGAGATTTATGAGAAAGAGAATCGCAGCGCTTCTCGCAACCTTTGCGCTCGCTTTCTGTTTGCCGATCTGCACGCCAGCGGCGTTCGCGGCAAGTGCATTCGATCAAGGAGGATCGACCATGGCTGCTGCTGGGGTCGAGTCCGACATCACCTACAACGCGGGCAATCTGTTCGCCGTTATGCATCCTGTTTCGAATACCGATATCGAGAACGATCTGTATTGGGTAGGTCAAACCCTTGATGCGAGCAAGGTCAACGTAGGTACTTCGGGCCATGGCAGCATCCTTGCTGCTGGTCAGAGCATTACGCTGAAGAATGTGAAGGTGGCCGACAGCGTGCGCGCTGCCGCTCAGGATATCATGATCGATCATGCACAGATTTCGAACAATATCACGGTTGCTGCGCAGAACATTTCACTTGGTAATGACGTGAATGCAAATGGCGTCTATGCGTCTGCGCGAACCTTGTCTATTTCTGGTTCTTACCAGGGAGGATTGCTCGCAGGCGAGACGGTGAGCTTCGACGGTGCGGTTGAAGGGGATTTGAACATCCAGGCGCAACAGATCAACATCGGAAAGAATGCGCAGGTAAAGGGGCAGCTCATTCTTCCTGAAGGCGTAACGGTCAACATCGCAGATGGTGCGCAAGTTCCGAACGTCACCTATAGCGCTCCGATCGAGACCAGCCAGCCAACTTTCTTCGATAACGCGCTTTCGATCCTCTATGCCTGCATGGCTCATGTTGTGCTCGTGGGGTTGTTCTTCGTTATCATTCGCAAGCAACTCGTGAGCGCTTCGATCATGGCGCGCAAGCGTCTTGGCATGATGCTTTTGGCTGGTCTTGTGGTGTTCTTGGTGGCGCCGCTGGCATGCTTGCTGCTCATCTTCCCGCTCATCACCATTCCTGTGGTGGTGCTCATGGTGCTTGTGATGCTGATCATTGCGCTGTTCTCGATTCCTTTTGCAGGTTCGGCGCTTGGTATGATGCTGTTCAAGGACCGCATGAATCCGGTGCTTGCAGCTGTTATCGGTACGCTTATCTTGACGATCTGCGCGTACCTGCCGATCCTGTCCATCATTACCGTGATCTTCTGCATCGTATTCACCGCAGGCTATCTATGGATGAGCTATTGGGATATTCACAAGACGCGCAGGCAGGAGAGGATCGCGGCACAGCAGGCTGCGATGGCGGGTGCGGTTCCGCCGCCGCCCTTCAAGAATGCTTCATCAACAGAGGCTCCCGTTGATGTCCCTCCTGCACCAACTGGCAATCCGGTCTCGAATGTTCCTCCCGAGTCGTATGTTGCGCCGCCTGCTCCAGGTACTCCTGAAGGACCAGGGCCAGACGATCCTATTCAGCAGCAACCAGCAAATGGTGATCAAACGGCTGGCCCAGGTGATTCGCAAGACACCATGAAATAAAAGATGACAACTACTCGGTAATCTGCCATCTAACTAAAAACGCCATCTAACTGATGGCGTTTTTTGCACATGCGTGCCGCATGAACAACAGACGTTCAACAGTTCGTTCATGCAAAAGATGAGCACCTGCTGCGCTCCTATAATGGCAACGTGTTCACAAAGGGGGTTCATCATGTGTACGGGGATTCGTTTTACTGATAATGAAGGCAATATGTATGCTGGTCGTAATCTCGATTGGGAATGCGGTTATGGCGAAAAAGTAACCGTTACCCCGCGCGATTACGTGCGTCCGTATGCGTTCGAACAACACGCAACGGGGTTTGCGACCATTGGCACCTGCATCGTCGTTGAGGATATACCGCTGTATTTCGACTGCGGCAATGAAAAAGGGCTCTACATTGCTGGCTTGAATTTCCCTGGCTACGCTCAGTATGAGGCGATCGCCGTTGAAGGGAAGACGAATGTTGCAGCCTATGAATTTCCTCTCTGGGTTGCGAGCAACTTCACTTCCGTTGATGAGGTTGAGGCGGCGTTGGAGAACGTTGCCATCGTGGCTAAGCAGGTGAACGAGCAATATCCTGTGGCGCTGCTTCACTATATAATCTGTGATGCAAAGCGCTCGATCGTAGTCGAATATATGGCTGACGGCATGCATGTTCACCATAACGATGTTGATGTGCTCGCGAATCAGCCCACCTACGATTGGCATCATGAACACCTGCGCAGCTACTTGAACCTGAGTTCAGAATTTAAGCCCCAGGTGAAATGGGGGGATGTGGAGTTCGCTCCTTATGGGAGTGGCGAGAATCTGGTCGGCATGCCTGGGTCGAACTATTCGCCTGATCGCTTCGTGCGTGCTGCCTACTACAACACGCATTATCCAGCTCAGCAGGGTGAATCGGCCAACGTGACGCGCTTGTTCCGCACGCTCGGTTCGGTCGAGCAATTCCTTGGCGGAGGGCTGATGGAAGATGGGAAGTACGAGTACACCATCTATACGGGTGGCTTCTCTTCAGCGACCAACACGTATTACATGTCGCTCTACGAAGACCCCGCAATCAAGTCTTACCCTATGAGCGCTGTTGACCTCGACAGCTCCACCCTTCATACCTTCGCGTAATTGCAAAACCACCACACGCAAACAGCACTTGCAGGTGTCGAACGACCGGGTAGTTTGTCACCTTTACCAGGAGAGGAGTTCGTAGCCGTCTTCGGTGACGACGACCTGGATTTCCCACTGCGCAGAATCGCTTCCGTCTGCAGTACGCACGGTCCAGCCGTTGGGATCGCTCATGTCGATGGGCGATTCGCCGGCGTTTATCATCGGTTCGATCGTGAACATCATGCCTGGTGCGAGAACCACGCCCGTGCCCGCTTCCGAGACATGGCTGACAAACGGATCCTCGTGGAAGTCCCAGCCGATGCCGTGCCCGCCGAATTCGCGCACGACCGAAAAGCCGTTCGCTTCGGCATGTGCCTTCACGGCAGCGCCCACATCGCCCAAGCGACCCCATGGTTTCACCTGTTCAAGCCCCTTTAACATGGCTTCACGCGTCACTTCAACGAGGCGCTTGCGTTCTTCGGAAACCTCGCCGATGCAGAACATGCGTGAGGAATCGGAAAAGTAACCATCGACGATCGTGGAGCAATCCACATTCACGATGTCGCCTTCTTTGAGCACATCGTCTTCGGAGGGCATGCCGTGGCAAACAACCTCATTGATGGAGGTGCATACGCTAAACGGATAGCCTTCGAAATCAAGATCGGCGGGAATGCCTCCATGCGCTTCGGTGTATTCGTTCACCCAATCGTTGATCTGGGCAGTTGTCACGCCAGGACCGATGCGTTCTGCAACATAATCGAGCACGCCGATGTTCACTGCCGCACTCTTGCGCACCGCTTCGATATCCTCAGCATTCTTCAGCATGGCACGCGAAGGAACTTCAAGCCCTTCGTCGTAGAAGTGTTGGAGCTGGTTGTCGATCGAAAGGTGGCATTTCTTGTATTTCTTACCGCTGCCACACCAGCAGGGATCGTTGCGTTCAGGTTGGGGTTGACCGTCGTACATGAGTCCTCGATTGCGTTCGGGTATTTTGTACACCCATTCTAACAAAGTGCGCAAGTGAGATTAAGGAGAGGCCGCAACATGGAGTGAAGGCGTTGTTCGTGCTCGAATAAGCACCGCCGCGTTTGTCTGAGCCTAAAGGAAGAAAGGGTTTGGCTTATACGCAAGGGTGAACAAAGCTCTCACTATGCGTTGATAATTGAGCGAATACGTAACAGCTGCAATTCGTGTTTAGCAAGGGAAAAGACCAAGCTATGATTAAGAAGCGTCCAGTCTTGAGTTTTTCAAGGACGGGCAAAAAGAAGGCAAAACGACGGTTGGATTGGTAGCAAGCATGAACGCATCGAGCAAAGTCGCATCGAACGAGCCCATTTCATCTCAACAAGAGGGAGGCGCTGCGTTTCATGAGCCGCAAGCGATCGAGGTGCGCGGTGCGCGCGTGCACAATCTGAAGAACATCGATGTGGATGTTCCGCTGCATGAGCTGGTGGGTATTGCGGGCGTTTCGGGCTCGGGAAAGAGCTCGCTGGCGCTTGGGGTGCTCTATGCTGAAGGAAGCAGGCGGTATCTTGAGGCGCTTTCGACGTATACCCGCAGGCGCATCAGCCAAACTACGCGCGCACAAGTTGATGAGGTGCTCCATGTTCCAGCTGCTATTGCCTTGCGTCAGCGGCCAGGGGCGGGCGGCGTGCATTCGACCTTCGGAACGTCGACCGAATTGCTCAATTATCTGCGCTTATTGTTCTCTCGTCTCGGCAGTCATGAATGTCCTAATGGCCATCACGTGCCACCAAGCTTGAATGTTGCCGCTGAAAAGCCGCTCGAATGTCCGATCTGTCATGTGGGATTCTATGGGCCAAGCGCTGAAGATCTGGCGTTCAACAGCGCGGGCGCTTGCCCAACGTGTGGTGGAACGGGCGTGGTGCGTGAGGTGGATGAAAGCACCCTTATCGCAGACCCTGAACTTACGCTTGAAGAAGGGGCGGTTGCACCTTGGCGTCAGCTCATGTGGTCGCTCATGCCGCAGGTCGCGAAGGAAATGGGTGTGCGCATTGATGTTCCGTATTGCGAGCTGACTCCTAAGGAGCAGGATATCGTTCTGCATGGCCCGATGGAAAAGAAGCATATTCTCTATGTGCCGAAGAACAAGGACCATGCCACCGAGCTCGATTTCACGTATTACAGTGCGGTGAACACGGTGAAGAATGCGCTTTCTAAAGTGAAGGATGACAAAGGCCTTGCACGCGTTGCCAAGTTCTTGAAGCAAGAGACCTGCCCCGATTGCGGTGGCTCGCGTCTTTCGAAGCGTGCACGTTCTTCGCTGCTCGATGGGAAGAACCTGGCCGAAGCAACAGCGCTCACGCTTGATGAATTGAGCCGGTGGCTGCCTACGATCCCCGCAAGCTTGCCTGAAGATATGCAGCCTATGGCACGCGCGATCATTGCAGAGACACAAGAGCCGATCGAGTGTTTGCAGCAGCTGGGACTTGGGTATTTGAGCCTCGACCGTGCGAGCGCAACGCTTTCCAATGGAGAGCGTCAGCGCGTGGCCTTCGCTCGCGCGGTGCGAAGTCGTACGACCGGGGTGCTCTATGTGCTCGATGAGCCTTCGATCGGTCTCCATCCTTCCAATGTCGAAGGCTTGCTGGGTGTGATGGATGATCTGCTTGGCGATGGTAATTCGGTTGTTGTGATCGACCATGATGTGCGCGTGCTCGAGCAGGTGAACTGGATCATCGAGATAGGGCCGGGATCTGGCGCGCACGGTGGACGCGTGATCGCGCAGGGAACGGTAGATGAGGTAGAGAGAGATCCTGCTTCACGCATCGGGCCGTATCTTTCGGGCAAGCGCAAGGTGGATGTGCGCAGTCGCGTCGCGAAAGCTCACCTGTTCGACGAAGGAGCGATTCATCTCGAAACAGGCGCGATCCATACCGTGAAGCCGCTTTCGGTCGACTTTCCGATCGCGCGCCTTACGTCGATTACAGGCGTCTCGGGTTCGGGGAAGACGACGCTTGTTTTGGAAAGTTTGGTGCCGGCGCTTGTTGCCAGCTTCGCAGGAAAAGCGCTGCCCGCACACGTTCATCAGATCGACCCAGGAGATATCGAGCGTGTTCACCTGATCGATTCGACGCCGATCGGTGCCAACATTCGCTCGACGGTTGCAACCTATTCGGGGGTGCTCGATATCTTGCGCAAGTCTTTTGCTGCGTTGCCGGCAGCGAAGGAGCGCGGGCTTAAAGCGGGCGCTTTCTCCTACAACACCGGCAGCTTGCGGTGTCCGACCTGCGATGGAACGGGGCAGATATCGCTCGATGTGCAGTTCTTGCCCGATGTTGATATTCCTTGTCCCGATTGTGGCGGTTCGCGTTATGGCAAAGAGGCCTATCAGATTCGATTGCCCCTGCAGGTTTTGCTAGATGAGCAAGATGAGCCTGATGGGACAACCAAGCAGAACGAAGCAGACGAGTTGGCTGAATCTATCGATTCGCCCGAAACCGCGCATGATGATGAGCTTTCGCTCCCTGAAATCCTGGCGCTTACGGTCGATCAGCTTTTGGCGTTGAGCGGAAATCTGCCGAGCATGGCCGTGAAGTTACGCACGCTCTCCGAGCTTGGCTTGGGCTATCTTACTCTTGGGGAAGCAACGCCTGCTCTTTCAGGTGGTGAAGCGCAACGTCTTAAACTTGCAGGTGAGATGCACAAAAAGCAACAGGGGGCTCTATTCGTCTTCGACGAACCTACTATTGGTCTGCATCCGCACGATGTTGAGGTATTGCTGCGTGTATTACAGCGCTTGATCGATAAAGGAGCAACGGTGATCGTGATCGAGCACGATTTGGATATGATCGCGAACTCGGATTACGTGATCGACCTTGGTCCAGGCGGAGGCGAGGCTGGCGGCAAGGTGGTTGCCACGGGCACGCCAGAAGATATAGCGGCGAACCCTCAGAGCATCACCGGTAAGTACCTCCAATAAACAACTAAGCCAACCGAAATTCGATTGGCTTAGCAAGAATCAAGCAGTGGGATTTCGAAAAACTAGGCTTCCCATTTATGCTTATCGCTGCCAGCACGGTGGATGCCCTGTTCGTGCTCCTTTTCGATCTTCGCGGCAGCCTTGCCCCACGATTTGCCAGCCGTCCGTGCGCACGCTGCAACACCGCCGCCGAGGGCAACCAAGCCGATAACATTCGGGAGAACCATGAGCTGGTTGAACATATCGGCAAGTTCCCAGACCAGATCATTCGAGAGCAGTGAGCCCATGAAGATGAACACGAGTGCAATAACGGTGAACACCGGAACCGCCTTCTTGCCGAAAAGGTATTCGACGTTGATCTTCGCGAACAGGTTCCAGCTCAAGATCGTGGAGAACGCGAAGAAGAGCAAGCAGATAGCCACGAACACATTGCCGCCCACTTCGCCAAACATCGAACCGAACGCGAGCTGTGCCATGTTGGTCTTGTCGATGCCTTCATACGCGCCTTGCGCGAGTGCGCCATTGCCCGTGTAGAGCACGCTAATAACAACGAGCGCGGTAATGGTAACAACGATGAAGGTGTCAACGAAAACACCGATGAGTGCGACCGTGCCCTGTTCATGCGGGTTTTTCACATTCGCCTGTGCGTGAGCGTGCGGAGTAGAACCCATGCCAGCCTCATTGGAGAAGAGACCGCGCTTTGCACCTTGAGCGAGTGCTGCCAGGATACCGAAGGTCACGCCGCCGATCTCTGCCTGTGGATTGAACGCGCAAGAGAAGATGAGCGCGAACGCTTCGCCGGTTGCAGGAAGATTTGCGAGCAGTACGATAAGGCCACCGATCAGGTAGACGATCGCCATGATTGGAACGATCTTCTCCGTAACGACTGCCAAACGTCCAACGCCACCGATGAACACGTAAGCAGCGATCGCAACAACCGCGATGCCCCATACCCATGCGGGGATGCCGAAAGCAGTTTCGCAGGTCGAAGCGATGGAGTTTGACTGCACCATGCAGCCCATGAAGCCAAGTGCGAGGATGATCGCAACTGAGAAGAAGCCCGCGAGGAACTTACCGAACCCACCGCGGAATGCCGTTCTGATGTAGTAGACCGGACCGCCGTGAACGATGCCTTCGCTATCGACGATACGCGTCTTTTGTGCGAGCACCGCCTCGGCGTAGTTCGTAGCCATACCGAGGAATGCAATGAGCCACATCCAGAAGATCGCGCCAGGACCACCGATCAGGATCGCGCCGCACGCACCGACGATGTTGCCGGTGCCGACCTGCGCTGCAACAGCAGTGGTGAGCGCCTGGAAGGAGCTCATGCCGCTCTTTTCCTTTTTGCCGAAGAGCGAAAAGCCGCCAAAAACGCGCTTCCAGCCTTCTCCGAAGCAGCGAATCTGCACGAAGCGTGTGCGGATGGTGAAGTAGAGGCCTGCGCCGATGAGCAGGATGATCAGCACGTAATTCGAAAGGTACGAATTGATGGTAACGACGATGTTCAGCAAAGCTTCTTCCATGGGTGGATTCTCCTATGGCTTTGATATGGATGGTTCACGGCTTTTCGCAGAGAGCTGCGAACAGTGTGTGGCTGCTCGTTTAGAGCAACAGTCGTAATTCTAGTAAAACTCGAAGAAAAGCAAGAGAGGATTCGGGTGCTTTGTCTTAATAAAGTGCTCGGTGGTCGAACTTCACGTGAGCGAAGCAAGATCGAGATTCGACCGCGGGGGGATCGGGTAACCGTGAAAAGTAGATGAATCGGATGGATCGTCTAGTCAAATAGAATCCCGAGAAGCTTCGTCTGTTGGTTCCACCAGGGCGTTTTTCTACGATAGAAGAAGGAAAAACGACCAACAACGAAGAAGGGAATTCGCTATGACGGTAGAAACAGCACGACTATGCACCGAAGACCGGGACTATCGCCGCTACGGGATCGAGAAGGGCAACCCGCAGCCGTTCGAGGACGACATGCACACGCCAGGTGGCAAGGGAACCTTCGAATGGTGGTACACCGATGCGAATTTCGACGACGGCACCACCGTGGTGGCAATCTGGTTCACGAAGAACTACTTCGATGTGGCCGGCCCGGCTTGGCCGACGGTCGATCTCGAGATCACGCTCAAGGACGGCACGCGCATCAATCCGGTGGTCCACGGGCAGAAGGGCGTCCCGGTAAGGAAGTCAGGCGGTCCGTGCGACGTGCAGATCGAGAAATGCTACATCAAATACGATGAGGGGCGCTATGTGCTCCACTTCGATAACGGCGATTACGTCTACGACGCGGTTATGACGCCGACCACGCCCATGTGGCGCCCCGACACCGGCATCTGGAATTTCGGCGACCTCGAATACGGTTGGTTCGTCGCTGCTCCTACGGCAGATGTGGAGGCTACGCTCACCATGAAGGGCGTGACCAAGCGCCTGAAAGGTACTGGCTATCACGATCACAACTGGGGTTACACTGGCCTCGAGAACATGATGAACCACTGGTATTGGGGCCGCGCCAAGGTGGGCGACTACACGGTCATCGCGTGCGACATCATCGCCGAGAAGAAATACGGCAATAAGCGTCTGCCGGTGTTCATGATCGCTAAGGACGGCGAGATCTTGAACGACGATGCTTCGATCACGAAGGTCGAGCGCTCCGATACGCACATCAACGATTTCACCAAGAAGTTTATGGATGACACGCTCGTCTATTATCAGGACGTGAGCCCTGATGAAAAGTATGTGATCACCTTCGAACGCAAACGCGATATCATGCCGCGCAGCCTTCTTGAAGTCGTCTCGCCCGTGAAGCGATTCTTCGCGAAGCTGGTGGGCATGAACCCGACCTACATGCGCGTTATGGGCGACGTTACGGTGGATGTTGAGCGCAACGGCGAATTCGACCACGTAACCGAAGAAGGCCTCTGGGAGCAGTACTTCCTCGGCAGCAATAAGGAGGCGATCATTGAGGGCGTGTGTTATCCGGTGAGCGCCTAGCGATGTGGCGAAGCGGGCGCTCTCTTGCTCGGAACGAGTGCTCGCCCGAACACGGTGCTCGTCGCCACTCGTAGTGATTCCGGCTTCGGCCGATCTCGTTATTCCAATGTGGCCTGCAATGGTTCTTTCCTGAGGAAGTCCGGTGCGCATTGCCAGATCGCATCGAGAACGACCTCGAAGGACCATTGCAGATCGCAACGACACCATTGCAGGAAGACGTCGACGATTCCGCAGAGATAGACATCGATCTTGAGCTTGAGCAAGAGCTTTTCGTCGGGCGAAAGACTCGGGCTCAGGTGTTGCTCGTAGCTCGCTTGCTGAAGCCACTCGAGGATCGTGTCGCGGAAGTTGTTCTGGCCGGCATGATCGGGCAGCTGTCGGAAAAACCCCTTGTGATGCTGTGCGAACGCGAAGGCGTGACGGATATTCTCGACCGTGTTGATCGGCAAGCCGCTCTGCACGAGATGGCTGATCGGGATGTAGCTGACGAGATCGTTCATGTCGCGGAAGTTGTTGTAGAACGTCTGCCGGGCAGTATGGGTCTCTTTGATGAGCGCGGTAACGGTGATGCGGTTCAGCGGCTGGGTCTCGCAGAGACGCAGCAGCGTATCGCAATACAGCTTCTTCGTATCCGCCATGTTATTTGCGGTAGATGCCGGGGACGATTTTGAGTTGAGCTTGGTCGTGGAAGTAGTCCTTGATGCTTCCGAGCATGGGCATCGTCTGCTTCACCGAGATCGCACCTTCCGGGCAGCGAGACCGGCAATAGCCGCAACCGAGACACACCTCTTGGTTCACGACCATCTTCCCGTCGCTCTCGCGAAAATGAATGGCATCCTGAGGGCAATAGTCGATCTGGCATTTGCCGCAACCGACACAGCGATCGTGGTCGACCACCGCGGTCCAGCCGCTTGGCAGGAAGCCGCGCTTGATGTTGCGCGGGCCGTTCTTCGAGAGGTTCATGCCCACGCAGCAGCACGGACAGCAAAAACAGATCTCGAGGAACGAGTCCATTTGGTCATTGCGAAAACCCCAGATCAACTGTTCGACCTGCACCCAAAGCGACTGACAGGTGAGCCCGAGCGCCGCAGCGCGTTCCACGCGTTCGTACGCCTCTTCTTTCGTGAGCTCGACCGCCATGCCGTGATCGACCACTACGCGACCGCCGAGATCGAGGAAGAGGCAGGCGAGGTCGTGCGGATAGCTCTGGCAGTCGCTGCCAGCGCGGCAAAGACATTCTTTCATGCCGCCGATGAACTCCGCTTCATCGATCGCCTTCTTCACTAGATCGATCGGCAGCGTGACCGTTGCCATATCACGCTCGATGTCGTTCGAGATGGTCTCGTTCAGCTGGATGGTCTTGGTCGAAGTGGTGCCGTGATGGTGGCTACCGCACGAGCAACTTGCTTCCGTCGTTTCCTTCGCGCCTTCCACCTTCGTCGCGCTCTTTTCCGGTCGCGGGGCAAGCCGTTCGAGCTTGCAAGCGAATGCCCCCTTCGCTGCTTCGGGATTCTTGTGGACGACGTAGTTGTTATAACGAGCCGTTCCGGGGCGGTCTTCGTCGACATCGACGTTGAGGTTGAAGGCGAAGCCGGCGGAATAAGAATCCTCGGGCGGGTCGAACATCATCGCCTTGCGATAGAGCTTGTCGCCGATCGAACCGGGCTTTCCCAGGTGCTTCGACAGGTCGAGGATCTTCTTGAAGACCTTCAGCACTACCTTCCAATTCCATTGGCGTGCAGAGGTGTGCGTGACGATGAAGTTCTTGATCCCGAGGCCGTTGGGCTTGTTCTGGTAAAGCGGACGTGGGCTGGGACCGGCGCTCTTCCTGCTGAGCCGCTCCTCGTCAAGGAAGAGCACATTGCCCTGTTCGTCGATATTGGTGTAGAACGCGGGAAGCGCTCCGTCGGCCGGCTCTTCGCCGGTGTAGGTGAGCACGCGTTCGGTTTCTCTCTTCTCCATCAGAGCCTCCTTGAAACGTTTCGCATCTTCGTGCTAGGCAGCACGGTCCATCTGCGAGCTTTGGTATTCCAGAATCTTGTTGGCGCGACGCAGCTGCGCGTCTTTGCAGGCGAGCTTGCCCATCTTCGCTGCCATGCGGTGCATCATGAAGTTCGAGGGGACGCCCCACTGCAACGCAAGCCGTGCGATGGTCGCCTTCGAGGTGTTCTCGGGCCACCATGCTTGTAGGTAGCTCACGAAATGCGTGCCTTCACCGTTGTTGGTGGGCTGGAGGATGAAGTTCCAGGTCCACGCGAACCCTTTCATCCATTTCGGTCGCCAAGCAACCGCAAGATCCTGCGTCGGTTTGAAGCGCGTGTCGGAGTAGGTGAGGATGTATTCGTTGGGTTTCACGTCCACGACACCCGTGCCCATCCCGTTTTGATGATAGTACATCCAGTCGCCTGGCTTGACGCTCTGCCATTCAGGGCGAATCGTGTAATCGTTGCAGATATGGAAGCCAAAGAATCGCTCAAGATGCTGGAAGCTGTAGAATCCGGCCTTGGTCAGGTTCATCTGGGCGAGATACGGGTAGAAGTCTTCTGGCGCGCAATCGAAATCGAACGATTGACCTCCCGTGATGCGAATGTCTTCCGGGCTGAAGATGTCGTGGCCGGGCAGCGTTTCTTCGCAGGCTCGTATCTCTTCTTTCGGGCTGCTGTGCGCCATGCCGTAGCCGAGCAGCACCACGATGCCGACGAGCGCGATCGCGACGCAGCCGATAACGGTCGGAAGCCATCCGAACTGGACCCAGCAGAAGGCGATGATCGCAGCGACGAGGATCACGCAGAACCAAACTTGGGGCCACACGCGGGCGCGCTGGTTTTTGAGGTGCGCTTCGTCGAGCGGAGTGGCGGGGATATAGGGGTTGACTGTGCTCATGGGGTAGCTCCTTTCGATCGGAGGGTTCGCCTTCAGGTTCTTACGCGACGTTCAGGATGCGATTGGCGGCATAGATGCCTGAGATCGCAGCGGGTTCGACACCGAGACCGTTCACGTCCGATGCGATATAGCAGTTTTCGTCCCAATCCTGTTCGAGGACGCTCGTGCCGTACGTGAAGAGCGCCTCGTTCCAGATGCGGTAGTCGACGATCTCGTAGTCGCTGAAGTGTTCGCCGAGGTCGATCTCGTCTCGGCTGTAGATGTTGAAAAGGCCGTCGGGACGTTGCGCGATCGCGATCACGTCGAATTCGTCGCTGTAGTAGTGCGCCATCGCTTTGGCTGTTTCTTGGTTGGGTATGCCTTTTACCAGGTAGCTTACAAGTTTCGTAGGCTGGCGGATCTCCTTGATGCCCAGGAGCTTCTGCGTGGTCAGCCCGGTCGTTGCGATGACGAGATTCTTCGCGGTATAGGTCTTCCCTTCCTCGGTTCGAACCGTCCAGCCACCGTCTCCCTTTTCTGCAGTTCGCACCGAGGCGATCTCGACACGTCCGTCCAGGAAGTTCGTGAACTTCTCACGGTCGAGCGTGAAGTTGAAGAGCTTCACGACGATACCCTGGGTGACATTCAGGAAATCGAGCGCATTGAGTTCATTCACGCGCGATCCCGTGCAAGCGTAGGCGAATTTCGAGATGAAGTTGTCGGCTGCCTTCGCGATGCCCAGTTCATCGATGATCTCGCTCGCACGCATATGGTAGTAGCGGTCGATCTTCGGATGCTTCGCGAGCGCCTTCGCTGCTGGCATGGTCTCGCAATCCTTCTTATACGCGGCATATTCCGGGATGAAGTGTTTTTGCATGAACGATTTGAAGCGGAGCAGTTGCGGAACGCTCGCGATCATGGTCGGGCTCATGCCCTTGAAGGCTTTCGTGGGGGAGCTGTGCAGCATGAGCTTTCCCAGAGGCACCTCGAGCGGACCGTCTTCGTCGAGGATCTTGAAGGCGTTGTCGTAGTTCTCCATGCAAAACACCGCGCCGAAGTTGTTGTGTAGTTTCGGGTCGTAACAGACGCGCCCACCCAAGTCCTCGGTGATGAGCAATACGTCTCTGCCGTTTTCTTTCAACTTGCGTGCGCAGCTCATGCCTGCGATCCCGCCGCCTACTACGATCGTTTCTGCATCCATCGAAACCCTCCTCGCTTTCAGTCGCTGTTCGTGAACATGTTTTGAACGTGTTCAATAGTACGGCGTGCCAAGGGGCCAGTTGGACAATCAGGGAATGATCGTCTACTTGAGAAGCAGCGGCGATATTCGAACCAGCCCACCGCTCGCGTCGATGATGGTAGACTGAAGAGAACGAAAACGGCGGCGCAGGCGGAGGTGTCGGCCATCATGACATATGGCGACTTGAAGAAAAAGCTGTATTGTGATGCCTTCCTGCAACTTTGCGAGACAAGGGATCTGTCTTCCATCACGGTCACGAATGTGATCGAGGCTGCCGGAACAGCCCGTCAGACTTTTTACAACCATTTTTCGGACATCAACGAGTTGATCGGTTACATCCCGATCAACTTCCTTGAGACTTACGGACATCCGATCTATTTCGCTGAGACCGTCTATGAGGCGTACAATTATGCGCTCGAGCACAAAGGGTTCTTCTCGCAGCTGCCGCGCCATAGCGGACAGAATAACTTTCGCGATACATTCCTTCATCATATGAGAGAGTTCTTGAAGAGCGAGTTTCTCCGCAACGACCTCGATGAACAGGAGCAGATGTATCGCACGATCGCGATCGAGCAGACGATCATCGGTGTGACCGACACCTTCCTCGAATGGTGCCGTGGGCAGATGGAGTGGCCGGTCGATATGCTCGTAAGGGTTCAATACGATACAGTTCCTGCCTTCATGCAGGCACAGCAAAAATTGCCGCCGTGCCTTTGGCGCGCTCATCGAGATGTTTAAGAATCTGCGTTCTTGAAAACGCTGCGGTCGAGCGTTTTGGTGAGACTTGCGATGCACATGGTCACGACGGCATCGCCAGTAACGTTCATGGCCGTACGTCCCATGTCAAGAATGCGGTCGACACCCATGATCATCGCAACACCCTCCGCAGGTAACCCGATCGACTCGAACACCATAGCGAGCATGATCGTTCCTACGCCGGGGACGCCAGCGGTTCCGATCGACGCGGTGACCGCTGTGATGACCACGGTTACGAGCGCGGCGAGCGAAAGCTCGATCCCGAAGGCTTGCGCGATGAAGATGACCGCGACACCCTGCATGATAGCGGTGCCGTCCATGTTGATGGTCGCACCGAGCGGGATGGTGAACGAAGCGACCTTCTCATCGACGCCGCATTTGCGCTCGAGCGTTTCCAGGTTCAAAGGGATGGTCGCATTTGATGAACTGGTGGAAAAGGCGAAGAGCATGACGGGTAGGATCTTGCGCAGAAAACGCAGCGGGTTGAGTCGCGTGAATAGCACGAAAAGGATCAGATATACCACGAACAGTTGAAGGAAGAGCCCACCGTATACGGTGAGAATGAACTTCAGCATGGGCAGCATGCCATCGATGCCAAGGTTGGCGAATGTGCGGACGATCAGGCAGAAGATACCGACGGGGGCCACTTTCAGCACGAGGTTGATCATGGTCATCATGACAGTGTTGAACTGCGTGAAGAAGCGATTCACGGTCTCGACCTTCTTGCCGAGACGGCCGAGCACGAAACCGAGCACAAGTGCGAAGAAGATGATCTGGAGCATCGCGCCGCTATTCATGGCTGCGATGATGTTGGTGGGAATGATGTTCACGAGCGTGTCGGCCATGCTTACTTCGGCGCTCGCACTGGAGGTGTCCGCCATGATGACCACCGAGAGATCGAGACCCACACCCGGTTCGACCACTTCAGCAAGGCCGAGCGCGATCAGCACGGCGATAGCTGTGGTGAGCAGATACAGGGCGATCGTGCCCAAACCTACTTTGCCGAGCAGCTTCGGGTCGGACATAGCCGCAGCGCCGCACACGATCGAGCAGAACACGAGTGGGATGACGAGCATCTGCATCAGGCGGATGAACCATTGGCCGAGCACATAGAAGATGCCCTCGATCACGTAAAGGTCGAAGGGCGAGTCGATTGGAACGACGGCAGAAAAGACCAGGCCCACTACGATGCCGGCCACGAGCGATACAAGGATCCAGGTGGTGAGCGAAAGCTTCTTCTTCGATTCGTTAGCGGCCATGGAGCGGTCTTTCCTGTTCGCGGTCGGGATCCTCTGCGTTCCAGGATGTAGAGGATGCAGAGATCGGCGAGTTATCTGCTTTTCTAGTATAGAGCTTCATGCGCGTATCGGCATGAGGTGAAAACAAGCGTTCAACTTGCGAGCCATTAGCGAGCATGCGCTCGCTTCAGGTATGCTCCTCATGCATGTTCGACTTATGCGGATTGTCTCGCCGCGCCCTTGAAAACGACCGCCCAGCAGAGGAAAATGAGGACAGATGGATCGAGTCCATATGGGGGTGAGCGAACATGTTGAAGGTCAGATCGGAAAAACTCCTCATCATCGCAGCGGCGGTTTGGCTGCTCGCCGGTATCAACATTTTGCGTTTGGGCATCATCGCGATCTTGGACACCGAACTTGTCGCGGCGTTGCTCGCGATCGGCATCGTGGTCACCTTCCTGCTCTTTCATATGATGTTCGCGAAGCTCGTCGGCAAGCAATCGACCCGCATTCGAGACTACGGCAACGCACCTACCTGCGCGTTCGCTTTCTTCGATGTGAAGGGCTACATCATGATGGCTATCATGATGGGCGGCGGCATTGCGCTGCGCGAATTCGGGATCATTCCTGCATGGATCGTGGCGTTCATGTATACCGGCATTGGGTCGGCGTTGGCGCTTGCGGGCATTGGGTTCTTCATCCATTACCTCAAGCGGGGCAAGTCGCTCACGTGCCCTGTCACGAAGAAGACGCGCCTTGCTTAGCGCGGCTCGCGATCATTTTGAATCGCTTCCGCTGAACTTCAAAATTTCTACCAATTAAATAACGTAGTCGTTGCCAGCTAGGTCGGGCACTGCGAGATCAGCGATGTTGGTAGCATCAAGATACTGGTCCACCACGTTTTCGAGTCCCATCCAAAAACGAGCAGTGCGGCACATCGAAGCGCGTTCGCATGGCTCGCCCTCTGCGCTGCAGGGGGCGGAAGCAACCTCTCCCTCAACCGCGCGGATCACATCACCAGCAGTTATATCGCTTGCTGGTCGCGCGAGCTGATAGCCGCCGTTCTTTCCGCGCACGCTTGCCAGTATGCCTGCTACGACCAGGGGTTTGATGATGGCTTCAAGGTATTTATCAGATATGCCCTGGCGTTCTGCAACGGAACGGAGCGAAACGCGATCGACGCAAGAATTCTCTGCGATATCGACCACTGCGCGAAGCGCATAACGTCCTTTTGTTGAGACCAGCATAACGGATGCTCCTTATTCCTTCTAATTTACTAGGAATATTGTAATACAGTCTTGTAGGGAAGTTGTGGGCAGGTGCTTGACAGCGAACAACAGCGGGTTATAATCCTATTAACCTATAGAAATAATAGGAATTAGAGAGGATGCACCATGAAGGTTTATGAGTCAGTCGATCAGCTAGTTGGGCATACGCCCCTTTTGGAGCTCAAGCGCGTTGAGGAAGCACATGGGGTTTCAGCGCGAATCTTAGGAAAGCTCGAGTATTTCAATCCAGCGGGCTCGATCAAGGATCGTATTGCGAAAGCGATGATCGATGATGCTGAAGCGGCAGGCATCTTGAAGCCTGGAGCGACCATTATTGAGCCAACCTCGGGAAATACGGGAATCGGACTGGCTTCTATTGCGGCAGCTCGTGGTTACCAGCTCATTTTGACCATGCCGGAAACGATGAGCGTCGAGCGACGTAATCTCATCAAGGCATATGGGGCCAAGATCGTGTTGACCGATGGTGCGAAGGGCATGACTGGCGCTATCGAAAAAGCGAACGAACTTGCAGCCGAGATCGAAGGCAGCTTCATTCCCGGGCAGTTCATCAATCCCGCAAATCCGGCAATCCATAAGGCCACCACGGGTCCTGAGATCTGGCAGGATACAGATGGCACCGTGGACATCTTGGTTGCTGGTGTTGGTACGGGCGGTACGCTTATGGGCATTGGCCAGTATTTGAAGGAGCAGAACCCCGAGGTGAAGCTCGTTGCAGTTGAGCCTTCTGATTCGCCGGTTCTTTCTGAAGGACGTGCTGGTTCGCACAAGATCCAAGGCATTGGTGCGGGTTTCGTGCCTGAGGTGCTAGATACCACGCTCTACGACGAAGTGATCACGGTCGAAAGCGACGATGCGTTCGCGATCGGGCGCGAGATCGGGCGCGAAGAAGGCGTGTTGGTAGGAATCTCTTCGGGAGCCGCTGTATGGGCTGCCCTTGAACTGGCAAAACGTCCCGAGAATGAAGGCAAGACCATCGTGGCTATCCTGCCTGATACCGGTGAGCGCTATCTCTCAACACCGATGTTCGCAGATGAATAAACCTTGATACTCTGATTCCAAAACCTCATATAAGCATTCTGAAGCAAAGAAGAGCTGATCGGCCGCTCTTCTTTGCTTTGTTTTTGCATCCGTCCTTTTTATGTGCGAATTGAGCACAGGTGAAGTATCCGATATTCTTTTATAGAACGTAAGGAATGGAGAAGGAAATGGCATCATCAAAAGAGCGCGTTGCATACGTGATCGAGCAGCTGAACATTGCGACTGGTGGTAATGTTTCATCTCGCGCGATGATGGGGGAATATGTCGTCTATTATCGTGATAAAGTGATCGGAGGCATCTACGACGATCGCCTTTTGGTGAAGGTGACGGATTCTTCTCGCGCGTTGCTCGCGAATGCTTCTCTTGAGATTCCCTATGCGGGAGCGAAGGAGATGCTGAAGATCGAGAACGTTGAAGATGCTGCCGCGATCAAGGAATTGTTCGAAGCGATGTATCCTGAACTTCCTGCGCGCAAAACGAAGAAGAAACAAAGCTAAAACGCAGTATTAAAGGAACCACTATGAATGTCGTCGTCTATTGCGGATCGAATCCGGGAAACAATACGAACTATGCAAAAGCAGCCCTTGAACTGGGCGCTTGGATCGGAGATTCAGGCAATACGCTCGTGTATGGCGGAAGCTCCGTAGGCCTTATGGGGCTGATATCGCGCGTGGTGCTCGAGCATGGTGGCGAAGTGTATGGTGTTGAGCCACAGTTCTTCATCGACGCGGGCGTTGAACAACAGGATCTGACCGAGCTTTATGTGGTCGAGAACATGAGCGAACGCAAAGCGAAAATGATCGAACTCGGCGATGTTTTCGTGGCACTTCCGGGGGGCGTTGGCACGCTCGAAGAGATCTCGGAGATCATGTCACGCATTCGTTTGCATCTGACCCCTGGTCCTTGTTTCTGCCTTGATATCGATGGTTTCTATGAGCCGCTTCACCAGCTCATCGAGAACATGCATGAGCATGATTTCATTGAGCATTGGGATAAGGATGCGTTCCAATTCCCCAAAACCGTCGAAGAGCTGATCGAAGGACTTTCGAAGTGGCACCCTGATGGGGTGTTCGATGGACGCCCGATCGTGCCAGAAAAGCAAGAGCTCTTGATGTTCGGATAGCTTTTTAGGTGTGAACAGGGGACGGGGCAAGTATTCAATCTATTGCGTTTCAGATGTGGCTTGCGCCCATAGCGCGGATTGAAAACTTGCCCCGTCCCCTGTTCACGAAGGAGTGCCCGCATTTCGTTTTATGAGGGACGGAAGTTGCTTGACAACAATGCCTGCCAAAACGAGGAAAGCGCCGAAGAGCACGAGTGGAGAAGGCGCATCTCCCACGATAGCCCAGGCCGCGAAAATACCCACCGGCAGCTCGCTCGAGGCCATGATCGAAACCATGCCCGTGGTGAGCTTGGGGCTTGCGAAGTTGATGAGCGTAGTGGGAATGAGGATGCCAAGTATCGCAAAACCGATGGCGAACGGCCAAGTTATAGGATCGAAGAAGGCTTGCGTGTAAGCTGCCGGGCTTGCGATCGAAGTGAAGAGCAAGCCGCCAGCGGTTAGCATGGTCGTGCGCAGTACAATAGGCTGGCCTGTTCCCAAGGTTCCTGAATAGTAGAGGAAAAGCGCGTAGAAGAGCGCGGATCCAAGACCATAGGCAATGCCAAGGGGGTTGAGCGCTGCAACGCTTCCATCAAGCAAGCCAGTTGCGAAGAGCGTTCCAACGAGTGTGATAACAATGGCAATGATCGTCGAGGTTGCTGGGAGTTTTTTCTTATGAAGGCACTCGATCAACACGCTGATCCAAATGTACTGGAAGAGCAGCGTTAAGGCGGCAGAAGAGGGCAGGAGCGAAACTGCTGAATAGTAGCAAACGCTCGTACCGCCGGTGAAAACACCGAGCAGGGCGAGCTTGGCAAGGTTTTTAGGCGATGCCCATTTAATGCGTCGAATGAGCATGATAGCAAGGCACACTAAAAAGGCCACCAAATACTGCAAGGGCACGAACGTGTGAGGATAAATGCCGATCTCAGCTGCGCTCTTGATGGCTGGGACAATGAATCCGTAACAGGATCCCGCTATAAAAACGATAAGAGAATTGAACAGAACGCGATTCAAGACAATCCCTTTGAGCTAATCATTGTCAGTCGAGGTGCTTTTCGCTTCACGCGCTTCGTCGAGCAGTGCTTTCATGGTGGGGTTCTTGCGTGTGAGCTTCTTGACCGTAAGATCTTCGGCTTTGTCATTTGCCAGACGAAGTTGGTTTTCGCTGCCGATCAGGTTGTCCTTGATCTTCTGCAGGTGATCGATCGACTTATCGATCTCTTCTATGGCTTTTTGGAATTTCTGACTTGCAATGCGGTAGTTGCGCCCGAACTTGTCCTTGAAATCTGCCAGCTGATCTTCGAAATTCGTCACATCGATGTTCTGCTGACGAACGAGCGCAAGCTCTTTACGGTACTGCAGCGAAGAGAGCGCTGCGTTGCGCAGAAGCGTGATGATGGGAATGAAGAACTGCGGTCGGATCACATACATCTTCTCGAAGCGGTAAGACACATCAGTGATGCCGGCGTTGTAAAGCTCGTTTTCGGGCTCAAGCAGCGAAACGAGCACCGCATATTCGCAGTTCTTCTTCTTGCGATCGGCATCGAGCTTCTTGAAGTGCGATTCGTTGGTTTTGCGATTCACAGAATCGTCTGCCTCGTTCTTCATCTCGAACATGATGGAGATGATCTCGTTGCCCTCTTCATCGAAATCGCGGAAGACGAAATCGCCCTTGGTGCCTTCGATCACTTCGTTGTCCTTCTCGAAATAGGCATGTGGGAAGGCGGTGGGGCGCAGACGGTTGAACTCGATCTCGCAGTGTTGCTCGAGGCTCTCGCCGAGCATCTTCGTAGAGAGCTGCGCTTTCATGTCTTGAATGCGGAGGATCTCGCGTTCGCGATCGGCGATGAGCTCATCCTTAGCAGCGAGCTTTTCTGCCAGTGTTGCCTTATGCTCGGCTTCGATGCGTGCGAGTGCCTCTTGTTCGCGAACCACCTGGGCGCGCAGTTCATCACGCTCGCGTTCAACTGCGATGCGGGCATCCTTCAGGGTCGATTCTTGCTTCTGGAGCGCAAGTTGGGTTTCAGTCGAAGCCTGTTGACGCTGCGTTTCAAGCTGTTGCGCGAGCGAATCGCGCTCCTTTTCGACGGCGCGTAGCTTATCGCTTTCCGCGTTCAAAGCATCGGCAACGGCAAGCTTTCGGGCAGTATCAGCCTCGCTCGCCAGTGACTGAAGCTGCGCCTTCAGTGCTTCGAGCTGCTTTTCAAGCTCCGCCTTTTCGTTTTGAGCTGCAAGCTGAAGATCTTTGGCTTCGGCACGGAACTGCTCGGTCTGTGCGGCAAGCTGGCTATCGCGCTGCGCAATTTGCGCGCGCAGCTCCTCTTCAGCTTTCGCAACCGCAAGAGCCATATCCTGTTCGCGATTCTTTTCAGCAAGCGAGATGCGTTCGTTCAGCTCGCGCTGGAATTCATGGTCGCGTACCTGGTTCAATAGAGCAGCGTAGCCGCTTTCGTCAACAGTGAAGACTTGGCCACAATGAGGGCATTTGATCTCGTTCATTCAGTTCCTTTTCGTGTGACTATGCGCGCTGCGGCGCTTTTTGAGCTTTCTTGTGGGGCTTGAAGATCGAAAGAGCAAAGAGCGCGATCATGCCCGCCACGATCCCGCTCAAGCAGAGCGGATGGATGGGGACGAGTGCAGTTGAGACGACAAGCGCAATAGTGAGCACCCATTTTGCGGTGACCCAACCATGAGAGAAGAAACCCCATTTTGTGGCAAAGCCGTACAGAAGTCCGGTTGCCATGAGCGCAGGGATGCAGACCTTCACGACCTCTTGGACGAAGTTGATCGTTGCAAGACCGAAGACCGGATCGATCGTTTGCGTCCAGAGCATGATCGAGCATACGAACACGATGGTGAAGCCGCCAAGCCACAGGCTCGCGAACAACAGATGGACAAGGTCGAGGATGCGTTTAGGAGTCTTCTTCAACTTGGGCAAGGTTGGTGCATGCATGGCCAGCTCCTTAATTCCTGGTAAGCAAGAAGTGGATTATCGGGTGATTCATCAGCTGCTTTAGCGACTCGCGTAGACTTCGGACTGCCCGCGAAAACCATGATGAACGCTCTTTCGTTAGCATATCACGGCTGAGGAGGGAGCGGGTTCTCTGCAGGAAGTTTCTTTTGTTTACGATAGCCGTAGTGACCAGAGAGGCCGATCATAAAGCAAGCCGCTATTGCGCAGGCGAACATCTCAGCGACGGTTACGGAGAACCAGATGCCGTCGATGCCGAAGATGAGCGGCAGAATGATAACCGCTCCTGTTTCGAACACGAGTGTGCGCAAAAACGAGATGAGCGCCGAAACAAGCCCATTGTTGAGTGCGGTGAACAGGGACGATGCGTATATCGAAAAGCCCATGAACAAGAAGCAGAGCGCATATATCTTGTAAGCATGCACCGTGAGGTCGAGCAAAGAGGTGTCGTAGGCCACGAAGATCTTCGATATAGGCTCGGCGAATGCTTGTCCAGCGAGGAACATGAACAACGAGGCAATGGTGATGAGTCCTAAGCTCTTCATGAGCAGCGAGCGCATCTCTTTGTGATTCTTCGCACCGTATTGGAAGCTCATAAGGGGTGAAGCGCCTACCGAATATCCCATGAAGATAGCAGCAAAGATCATGGCGGTATACATGATCACGCCGTATGCCGCTACGCCATCTTCGCCAATGTAGTGCAAAAGCTGCCAATTATAGAGCATGGACACGAAGCTCATTGCGATATTGGTGACCATTTCAGACGAGCCATTCACGCATGCTTTGCCGATGACCTTTAGGCGTAGGTGAGGCTTCACGAAATAGAGATGACTCGCGCGTTTCTTCATGAAGTAGATAAGCGGAATGCCGCCGCCTAAGACTTCGCCGATGTTGGTGGCGATCGCAGCGCCGATGAGCCCCCATTGGAATACGCCCACGAAAAGAAAGTCCAGAACGATATTGGTAACGCCTGCGATAACGATGACATAGAATCCAAGTTTAGGTTGGCCTGCGGTTACGAAGAAGCTTTGGAAGGCGTATTGCAGCACGAAGAAGGGCAGGGAGAACATCATGAAGATACCGTAGAGGGTAGCTGCTTCAAGCATCGCCCCTTCTGCTCCGAGAAAGCCCGCCATGTCCTCCATGAAGAAGATGCCCATAATAGCGAGCGCCGTACCGATAACACCCGCAAAGATAACGAGCAGGGTGAAATAGCGGCGTGCGCGCGGATGGTCGCCCTCTCCGAGCGTTTTTGCAACGATCGCACTGCCACCAGTGCCGATCATCATGCCTACTGAGGCAAGAATCATGCAAAAGGGCAAGATAAAGTTCACGGCGGCGAATGCGGTTTTGCCTGCGAAGTTCGAGACAAAAATACCGTCTACGATGGTGTAGAGCGAGGTGAAGATCATCATGAAGATGGTAGGGAGCGTAAAGCGAATGAGCTTGCTCATGGACATATGTTGCGAAAGGTCGAAAGCCACAGGAGTCCTTTAAACCGGTTCAAGATCGTAGTTGCCTGCTTCTGAGAAAGCCAGCGAGCATCCGTCAAAGATACTACAGTCTAAGAACGGCCATCAAATTCATTACATTATCTGTACAAACTGCGAACTTCCTTCACAATAGAATTCTCATGTTTTTTCAAGAAAGAAGACCTTATGGAGACGAATAGCATCAACAGTTTTCTCGTTCTGATAACGGGCGACATCGATAACTTCATGTATACCTATATTCTTGTTGCGTTGCTCGTGTTCACTGGTATTTATTTCACGATTCGCACGAAAGGCGTGCAGTTTCGTTACATCAAAGATATGTTCACGCAGCTCTTCGAGAAGAAGGTCGATAAGAACGGAAAGGCGATCTCTTCGTTTCAGGCGATGATGGTCTCGACGGGGTCGCGTGTGGGCACCGGCAATATCGCTGGTATCGCAACGGCGCTTGCTATGGGTGGTCCGGGCGCGCTCTTCTGGATGTGGGTCATGGCGCTTATCGGTGGTGCATCGGCGTTCATCGAATCAACGCTCGCGCAGATCTTCAAGATTCGCGGCAAAGATGGGCAATTCCGTGGTGGACCTGCTTATTACATCCAACAAGGTTTGGGCAAACGTTGGATGGGCATCGTGTTCGCGGTCTCGCTCATTGCCTGTTATGTGGTGGGTTTCAATGAACTGCAAGCTTATAACGCTGCTTCTGGTCTGGAGTATTACATCCCTGATTATGCGACCAATGGTGCTGCGGTGGTCTTGGGGGTCGTGTTCACCATCGCTACTGCTGCTGTTATCTTTGGAGGCCAGAAGCGTATTTCGGTCATCAATTCGTGGGTCGTGCCTATCATGGCGCTTGCCTATATTGGCTTGGGCGTTTGGATCACGTTCTCGCATCTGAACTTGCTGCCGGCAGCTTTCGGAATGATGTTCGCTTCTGCGTTCGACTTTCAGGCGATATTCGGTGGGTTTGCAGGGTCTGCTTTGATGTTGGGTATCAAGCGTGGTCTGTTCTCCAATGAAGCTGGTATGGGCTCGGCACCGAATGCGGCAGCAACAGCATCGGTCTCGCATCCCGCGAAGCAAGGCCTGGTGCAGACGCTTTCGGTCTATATCGATACGCTCTTCATCTGCACGTGTTCGGCCATGATCGTGTTGGTGTTCATGGTCCAGGATCCCCAGACGGCAGCTGGGTTGAATGGCATGCCGCTCGTCCAGATGGCGGTCTATCACTTTGCGGGCGATGTAGGGATCGCCTTCATCACCGCGGCGGTGTTCCTGTTCGCTTACACCAGCTTGATCGGCAATTACTTTTATGCGGAGTCCAATTTGAAGTTCATCTTCGGCGATCGTAAGATGCTGCTCTTCTGGTTTAGGGTTGCGTGCTTGGCGATCATCTTCGCGGGCTGTTTGAGCAGCTTCGATCTGGCATGGAATGTGGCAGATATCTTGATGGGCATCATGTGCATCATCAACCTCATTGCGATTCTTGCGCTAGGGAAGTGGGCTCTCAAGTGCCTGGATGATTACACGCGACAAAGAAAGCAAGGGATCAACCCCGTGTTCAATGCGGCGTCGATCCCCGGTTTGCCTGCGTGTGAATGCTGGAACAATGCCTTCGATGCCCAGATCGAACGTGATCTTGAGCAGCGAGAAAAAGCCTTTGAGAAGGCTTGATGCCTGATCAGCTCAGGCGCTGGTTCAAAGTAGCAGCTGCAGCGGCTTTGTCGAAGTTGCCACCCGTGCGCTGCGTGACCGTGCCCATCACGCGCCCCATGTCCTTTTTGGTAGTTGCACCCGTTTCAGCGACCGCTTCGTCGATGAGCGCCATGAGCGCTTCGCCTTCAATTTGCTCCGGAAGATAACCTTCCAGAATGGCAACTTGCTCAGTGAGCGTATCGGTGCGCTCTTGGTTGTTGCCTGCCTTGATCGAGCCATCGAGCGTTTCCTTCGTTTGCTTGATAACGCGTTTGAGCATCGCATCCACATCGGCTTCCGTGATGTCGCGGCGTTCGTTCACTTCGATCGCCTTCAGTTCCGTGTGAACCTGACGCAAAATGTCGCGTCGATTATTGTCGTGCGCCTTCATGGCTGATTTGATCTCATCTTGCAAAGTCTGGTAGTCCATCGTGGTTCCTTTTGTTGGGTGGGTGAAATAAAAGCGACGCGCTCAAGGCGCGCCGCTTCATCTGATCTGTGCTGCGGACTCGCCGAAGCCCTCGACGAATCGTGGCAAATTTAGTCGACGCTCATAGTGAGGAGCAACAGTGCGTCGTGCTTTTTAGCATCGAGTGCGATTTCACGCGTGATTTCGGTGCCCTTGGGCAGCGCAAAGGTGTCATCGGCATTTGCGACATCGTCGTTCAGTGTCTTGCCAATGAGGAAGTCGACGAGTAAAGCATCCTCGTTAGAAAGGCCATCTGCGTTAGCGGCAGGTGCAGCAGGCTGTGCAGCCGGAGCAGGTTGGGTTGCTGGCGTGCTTGCCGGAGCAGCTGCAGGAGCATCGCTCGCGTTGTCTTCAGCCTGGCGCAGATCAGCAGCTGACTTGCTGCCGTCGTCGACGAATACGAAGTCGGGAGCGAAGAAGAGGAAAGCATCCGACTTGAATTCTGAGCCATTGTCGAGCGTGATGCTCTTGATGGCGCCGAAGACTGGATCGAAATCGAATGCAGTAACTGTGCCCAGAGTATTACCAGTGCGGGAGTAGACTTCTACGCCTACGAGCTTGTTAGCGTCGGAAACGAGCTCTTTGGAAGCCGGCGAATTCGCGTCGACAAAAGAGCCGTAGGACTGAACCGTAATGAACGTATCGCCCACTGCGATGGCATTTTCAAACGGCAGCGCAATCGCGTTGTTCGTTGAAGCATTCATGACGATGTAGTGGCTGACAGCTTGTGTGTCGTAATCTACACGAAGGCTGCTCATCTTGCCGAGGACTTGCGCTCGTCTAAGCCAACGATGCTGCGGGTAAGAATCGATTCATTGGTCTCCATGCTGACCCTTTCTGATTGACGTTTTAGATTTCAACGAAGCAGAGACTTCGTTTCGTGCTTTTCCAATAGACTCATTGTATCTGAAAGTGCTCGAGAAGTAAGAAAAACCCACACTTTAATTCACACATATGGAGGGTTTTGCGTTGAACGGAATGTTGCATGTTGATGCCGTGCTTGTGTGCTCGTTTTGCGCCCCTGCAGCCGCGGGTTTTGTGAGAAAGTGCGCATGGAAAGATCGGTGAGCAACTGGCGAGCTTTGCAGAAAACTCAAACGCTCATAGCGTGGAGCGATCCTATTTATTGGGGTTAACGCTACCTTCGGCAAGCGTGACTGTTGTATCTTTATCCACCGCATAGATATCACTTGAGAGCAGATCGCGCGAGGTACGCACGCCGTCTTTATAGTAGACGCGGAAGGACTCCGAAACATAATACTGCTGCTTGCCGCCATCCTTGGTAGTCTGTTCATAGCGATCGACCACGCGCGAAGTGGCATCGATTGTGATTCCGTCGTCACGAGGCTTGCCGAGCAAGTTCACGCTCACTGTCTGGCCAACTGCTTTTGCATAGATCGTGATAGGGAAGTCGGTGTTGTTCTTGATGCGCAAGTCACGGCTGCCATAAACGATCGTGGCATCCAGACCGATAGGGGCATAGTCGGAAGGCACTGAGTGCGGATGGCGCTCAACGATTTCGAGGTCGGCCTTTACCGCTGCGATATATGAGTGCAGTTGAGACCTGGCAGATGCCGCCTCCATCGCTTGAACCTAAGCCACTGCTGTAGAGAACCGGTGCTTCTTTATAGCCGCGTTCAGCCGTGGTGTCGCCGACCACTTCGTTGAATGAGAAGGTGGCACCAGGTTCGATCACGTAACCGTTGATAGCCTCAGCGGCTAGACGGAGGTTTTCGGCACGCTCGTCGTCATCGCTTTGGGAAATGGCTTCGTAGCTGCCAATAGTCTCTTGATAATATCCTGGTTCGACGATGGCGTTCTGCTCAGGGAGCTGGTCTTCGCTGGGCTGTGCTGAGGCAGTCCAATTCGTTCCGCCGAACGCGATGCAGCAGGCGATAAGAAGCGAGCAGCCCATAACAAGGATGGGAGTGCGCTGTAGATGGTTGTGTTTGTCGTTTGCTCTTCTTGAGCGCGCGGCAGACATTAGCTCATCCTTTCAACGGCATCAAGCTTAATACGCTCGAAGCGCGTGAGAACGCTCGATTGACGAAGCTTTGCAGCGATTTCTTTTGCCTTGGCAGCATCGCCCGCTTTTACGTAACAGGCAAGCTCTTCGAAGTGGCTGTTACGTGCTTCATTGGCGTTAGGTGCGAGAGCAGCAGCTTCCTCAAAAAGCATTGCCGCAATGGCGTAAGCGCCTTGATCGCGTAATGCGGTAGCGCGGGCACTGAACTCCGCGAAGTGATCGACCGGTGCTTTTTTAGCCGGTTTAGGCGCAGGCTTCGCTGCTGGTTTCGGTGTGGACTCAGGCGTTGGTGCTGGTGTTGCTGCTGGTGCACTTGAGGCCTTAGCGGGTGTAACTTCCTTGTTTGTGGGTGTTTTTTCTTTCGATGAGCTGACCGGTGCGCCAACATTCAGCTCGCGCTCCTTCTCGGCGTTCATAGTAGGGGTTGCTTGCGAAGCAAAAGGACGAACGAGCTCTTCGATCTTGGCAGCTTCTTCTTCCGCTGCGCGATCGACGAGGATTTCGATCTCGGCAGCTTCGCGCAGTTGGTCTTCGCTTGGAGAAGTGGTGGCAGGAGCAGCCTTAACAGGAGGTTCGGGCGTTTTCTTCGTTGCCTCTTCGATGGCGCTCTCGGCCACGTGTTCCTTGTTCGCAAAAGGCTTGCTTGCAGCTTCGTGAGAAGCGGGCTTGGCCGCTTGCTTTGTGGGCTTCGTGGGTTTGGCTTTTTGAGGCTCGGTAGATTTTGCGGGTTCAACAGGCTTCGTCGATGCAGGCGCAGCAACGGGCGCGGATTCCGTTGTTGATTTCTGCGTAGATGGAGCTTCGGCCTTTGAGGCAGGTTGCGTAGGCTTCGGCGCTTCTGCAGAAGGCTTCGCAGTTGCTTTTGGAGCTTCTGAGGTAGCTGGTTTAGTTGGCGCAGTAGCAACAGCAGCAGTAGCAGGCGCCTTTGCTTTAGTGGCAGGAGCAGAAGAAGTATCTGTTTTCGCTGCTGAAGTAGGAGTTGATGAAGCAGGCGCAGTCTGTTGAGAAGCGCTGGGGGCAGGAGTAGCAGCCTTGGACGGCGTTGTGGCACTTGATGCAGAAGCTGTTCCAGAGCTGACCGTGCTGGCAGCCTTTGCGCTTTCAACGGTGATGTCCTTCTTGGGAATCTCGAACGAACGCTTCGAAGGAACTTTAGCGCGTTCTTTGCCTCCGCTACGTAGAACCATCATATAAACGCAGATGGGAATGATGATACAAGCGACCGTAAAGAAGGGAACGATCCATTCAGCGGGGAAGAACGCAACGAAGATGAAGAACCAAAGAGCGAGAACAGCAAGGGTGCCAAAAGCAAAATAAACAGCACGACGCTGAGGGCCTGGGGTACTCAATCGCTTACCGGCGATGATACCAACGATTATGACCGCTACGATCAGTGCGACGCTGATCCACATGTTCTGCATGCTACCCTTTACTAGTGCTGTTCAAAATGACACGTGAAGCGCACCCATTTTCCTAACGCTACGTTGGTAAATGAGCCCATCTTTATATCTAAGAAAGTATAGCATCTTTCATATACTTTATTCAGGGGTTTTATCAGAAGGTTTGCAGGTGGTTTTGACTTCGATCTTCGTGTTGTACTTGAAGTACGGTTTAAGCTGATAATAGAAGCTGCTTTGATGCTAACAAAAAGACGAGAGCAGGCTCGATCATGGAACTGAAAAATGGTTACTCAATTGGTGAAGCTGCGAAAGCTTTGGATATACCTGCGTCAACTATCAGGTATTACGAGAAAAATGGGCTCTTGCCTCACATCGGACGAACTGAGGGCGGCATCCGCAGTTTCACGGATGCGGATTTGGATCTGTTGCGCTTGATCGGACATTTGAAGATGTCAGGCATGTCGCTGCAAGAGATCAGGGAATTCGTGCGCCTGAGCGAATTGGGCGATGAATCCATCGAGGACAGACGCGCATTGGTGCATGGACGTCGTGAGAAGATCCTTGAGCAGATCGAGGATCTAAACCGCACGCTCAGGTTTATCGAGTATAAATGTTGGTTCTACGATACAGCCTCTGCTGCGGGCACTTGTGAAGTTCCGCGCAAGATGCCCAAAGAGGAGATGCCTCCGGAGCTTCTCGCGACCTTAGAGGAATGTCAGATTCAAGGACACTGATGCTTTGCGTGCCGCTTCGTGTGACATATTCAGTGTTATTCAGATTCGCGCGGGGTTTCTTTGAACGAGTAAGCTGCTCATACGCAAGATGCTATCTCCAGCATTCCCTGTTCGGGTATATTGGAACGCGGTAATCGTTTGAATAGCAGGGAGTCTACATGGCTATCGATATCGACAACATTCCGCGCACGATCGACCTGGTGCGCGATGATTCCAATACATCAGTAATTCCTGATGGATACCCGGTGCTTAGCATCATCGATCAGACGCAGTTGCCCTATGCAGAAGCATATCTTCATCTGACCGATTGGCGCGAGGCGATCGAGGCGATCAAGCAGCTGAAGGTGCGTGGTGCGCCTGCGATCGGGATCGCGGGGGCGGCTTCGGTGGCGCTTGCTGCTGCGGAGTTCTGCGAGACCAACAAGGAGGCTTCGCTTGATGAGATGAACGAACCTGCCGACTATTTGGAGTTCATGCGACAATCTGCCGAACGTATCGCTCATGCGCGTCCTACTGCAGTGAACCTGATGCATATGGTGGATGCGGCAATGGAGATCGTTGAGGAAGAGGCTGTTTCAGGGTCTTCGCCTGTTGTGATCGCAGACAAGCTCTATGAATTCACCAAGCAGCTGATCGTTGAAGATGAAGACGCGAACAGGAAGATGGGAGAGTTTGGCGCCGCGCTGCTCGAGGAAAGATCGAGCGTGCTCACCCATTGCAATGCCGGTAGTTTGGCAACGGCGTTCTTCGGAACCGCGCTTGGCGTGATCTATGAGGCGGCATTGCAAAGCAAGATAGAGATGGTGTATGCCGACGAGACTCGTCCACTGCGTCAGGGTGCGCGCCTGACCGCGTTCGAACTTGCGAAAGCGCAGGTGCCCGTAACGCTGATCTGCGATGACATGGCTGCTACTACGATGGCGCAGGGGCGTGTTGATGCGGTGTTCGTAGGTGCCGACCGTATTGCAGCGAATGGAGACACGGCTAACAAGGTCGGCACGCTGGGAGTTGCGATCGCCGCCGCTCGGTATGGGATTCCGTTCTACGTGGTAGCGCCCACTTCAACGATCGATGTGAGTGCGCAACATGGCGAAGATATTCCCATCGAAGAGCGCGCTGCTTCAGAAGTGCTCGATCCGCCTATTCCAGGTGTGAAGGTTTACAATCCTGCGTTCGATGTAACGCCTGCGGATTTGATCACGGCTATCATTACTGAAGAAGGCGTGGTCGCGCCAGCGGACATCATCTCTGTTGTTATGTAGTGGGGAGTGTAGAAAAGCCGCGGCCTTATCAAAAAAGAGGGAAAGAAATCGGATGATTCTTTCCCTCTTGGTTTTCGAGCAGATGGTATGTTGCTCTGGCTTTAGACTTCGATCAATTCGTAATCGGCACTGCCATAGCCCAGGCGCACTGCATCATCGATGATCTTCTCGCCATGGCGTGAGGTGATGCGCTCGAGCAACGTGTCGCGGCCGGGGTCATCGGAATTGCGTACGGCATCGAGGCAGGCAGCATCGACAGCCACCGGATCGAGTGAAGCGAAGATGCCGATGTCCTTCATGCAGGGATCTTCTGCTACTGCGCAGCAGTCGCAATCGACCGAAAGGTTGCAAGCGATGTTCACGAACGCGATGTTACTGCCGAAGTGGTTGACCACGGTCTCGGCTGCTTCGGCCATCGCCTCGATGAAATCATCCTGTTCGGCGTGCTTATCCCAGAATTCGCCCTGGTTGAGGGTTGCACCACCAGAGTGGATGTTCACCTTACCCTGGTTAGAAGCACAACCGATCGAGAGCTGCTTGAGCGCACCGCCAAAGCCGCCCATCGGATGCCCTTTGAAGTGAGAGAGCACGAGCATCGAAGCGTAGTTCGCCAGGTGGCCACCCACACGGTTATCCTTCAGCACGCGGCCATTCTCGATCGGGAAGATGATGTCGGAGCTCGGGCCATCCGCATCCATGATGTCAACATCGAAATATTCGGTCCAGCCGTGTGCGGCCATGAGCTTCTCATGTTTTTCAGTGGTATCGCGCGCGCCATCGTAGGCGGTGTTGCACTCGACGACCGTGCCGTCCACTTCGTCGATCATAGGACGCATGAATTCAGGATGGAGGAAGTTCTGGTTGCCCTCTTCGCCGGAATGAACCTTGACCGCAACCTTGCCTGGCAGCTTCACGCCAAGATGTTCATAGAGCTTCACGACGTTTTCTGGGGTGATTTCTTTGGTGAAATATACTTTGGATTTGCTCATAGAGAACACTCCTTTCGCAGGTGTGAGCTTAGCTTATCATAGGCGACAAGGTGTTCACTAGAACGTAACCGTAATCACAAAACTGTAAAAAGAAACATCAGAAACGTATCTGGCTTTCGTAATAAGACCGTAAGGGAAGTTGGACAATCAGCTAAGATTGTCTAGGTAGTGTTACGCTCCCAAGAGGGTTTCCAACAACTGAAGCAGGAAGGCATCATGAAAGTTCAAGATCTTACTCTTACCGACGAATTGAGAGACATCGTTCAGATCGGCATCATCACCGACGATATCGAGCGCACCAAGAAAGGCATGCTCGAAGTGTTCGGTCTCGAGCCTGATGCAGGTGGTTATTCGGTGTACAAGAAGTCGGTTTATCGCGATGGCAAGGTCATCGATGCAGAGGTTGTCTCTGCGTTCTATAACTTCTTCAATATCCAGCTTGAGTTCTTGCAGCCGACGGGTGAGGACGACACGATCTGGAGTGATTATCTGAAGATGGGGCAAAACGGGTTGCACCATATCCGCTTCGACGTGACCGATAACGATGTGGTCACGAAGCTCATGGCGGAAAAGGGAATCGCTGTTTGGATGGAGGGTACCTCGCTCATCGATCCAACCGCGCGTTTCACTTACTATGATTCACTCGATAAGCTGGGCTTTATCGTTGAAGCAGTCACGCGTTCGAAGAATTAGGAGTTACTACGATGGCAAAATCATCTAAACAGGTTGTTCTGATCACGGGCGGCGCGATGGGCCAGGGGCGCACACATGCGGTTGCGTTCGCGAAGGCAGGGTTCGATGTAGTGCTCATCGATATGCTTGAACCAGAGAACGAGATCTTCAAAGAGACCATCGCGTTGGTTCGCGATGCGGGTGGCGAGGTGTTGGCGTTGCAGGCGAACATCTGCTCCACGCCTGAGGTCGAAGCAGCGTTCGCTCAGGCATGGGAAAAGTTTGGTCGCTTGGATGTGGTGGTGGCCAATGCGGGTATCATCAATTTTGGTTACACTTGGGAATTGAGCGATGAACAGGTCGAGCGTGCGCTCGCGGTGAATCTCGAGGGAACCTGGCGCACAGATAAATATGCTGCGATCTACATGCGCAAACAAGGTTACGGACGCATCATCAACATCTCTTCTGTGTCGGGTCTTAAGGGAACTGCGCAGTTGGCAACGTATTGCATGACCAAATTCGGCATCATCGGGCTTACCAAAACGCTTGCGCTCGAACTCCAAAGCGAAGGCCTGCCGATCTACTGTAACGTTGTATGCCCCACGAAGGTGCGTACGCCCATGTGCGAAACGGAGAGCTACGTTGACTTCGTGAACTCAACGATGGGCAAGAGCTTTACCAGCTGGCAGGAGATGTTCGAAGACGAGAAGAATCCCGGAGGACTGAAATTCCTCAATCCTGAAGACGTGACGGATATGGTGCTTTGGCTTGCAGAATCAGAAGCTGCCACGAAATTCAATGGTCGTGAGATCGTGGTCGATCGCGGAGCGATGTTGTAGGCTTTGTGACCGTTAAGTAATGCGAGGTCGTTCTTTTTGCGTCAGGCAGAAGGAACGACCTTTGTTATTGCGAAAGACGATCGAGGCACATCTCGACGAAGCTCGTGTAGGCATCCTCGAAATTGCCCTCTATAGGCGGCAAGCCAGCAAGACGCATAGCTTCGGCCACCTGCTCGGCGCAATTGAAGTGATTGAATAGCGCAGCCGCTTGATAGATGAGACACAAAGAGAGATCGGAGGCTTCGTTTGCGCTGCATGAGAGGTGCTTTCGCAGCAATGTGCGAATCGATTCGTTCATGAGTGCGAAGTTCTTCTTGAATTCAACGAGACGATCGAGCGACGTGTTCGTTTCGATGATCGGGATCAAGATACTTTGATAGCGCAAGAATTCTGGATGGCGCGCAACGGCACATGCCCACTCATGCGCAAATTCAGCATTTGTGAGCTTCTTGCCTGCAAGCGAAGCCATAAGATCATCGACCAAAGCACGATTAGCGCGACTGTGGAGCGCAAGGAATATCTCTTCTTGGGTTGCGGCATATTTGTAGAGATTAGAGCGTGACCAGCCCAGTTCTTTTGCGATGAGCCCCATGTTGATCTCGTGATAGGGAAGCTGTGCGAACAGTGTTTCGGTTGCATCCATGATCGCGCTCATGCGTTCAGCTTTTTGTTGCGGCGAGCGTGCGCGTTGATAGTCGGCCACGTAAACCTCCTTGTTCATGCTCGCTATTCTATCAAAAGGCTTGCCGCGCTGGTGTAGTGGGTCGGGTGGTTAGTCTTTGAGATCCTCTTCCAGATAGCGCATGGTTTCAAGGTCGTGTGTCTTCTCTTTGAGACGTTCGTTGGTGGCATCGATGTGCTTGATGCGCGCGGTGGTATCAGGCGATGCGTTATCAAGATCATGCTGAGGTTCGTCGGAGAGCAGATCGTCATGCACACGCCGCGGATCGAGCAGCATCACGGCGTGGGCGGCATCCATCGCGAACTTGTAATTGAGCTGCAGGACGCGCTGAACGTCCTGTTTCAGCTGCTTGATCTGTGCAAGTGATTCGCGCCGCGAGGGGCGTTCTTCCCATTTGATCTCTTTCAGGCTAAGGCTGTTCGCCAGGTTTTCCATGAACGCAGAATTCATGTGCAGGTAGTAGAGCAGCTGCACCGCGCGCCACAGGTTAACGTGGCCGCGTTTGATGCCAAGATCGATCTGCGCGAGCAGGCGGCCATCGATACGCTCTAGCTCGATGATCTTCGTGCGGATGGTGGTGGTTCGTTGCGTGCGCATAAACAGGAAGATCACCATCACCACGCAAGTTGCTGCGATGATCACAAAGCCAAGGCGGATAACGAGCGTCATGCCAAGCGATGCATCGGCGGAATAGAGTGCGGTGAGCGCCATCTGCGTTCCGGCAGTGATGGAGACCGTTTGGCTGATATTCATGAGGATGACCAGGTAACACAGCGTGATGACCGTTGGCATGAGGAAGGGGCTTGGGATGAAATGCACGAAGAGCGCAAAGATCGCGATGCCGACGAGCGTGCCGATGGTGCTGTTCTTCGTTGAGCGTAGCGTTTCATCGTTGTAGGTGTTCAAGATCGTGAAGGCAACAATCGGTATCCAGATGCCGAAATCGAGCCCGATCAGGTGCGTGAGCGCGATGTCGGCTAGTACGGCGATCGTTACGATGGTGGCAAGCTGAAGAGAGAAGCGCGTTTGCGTGTTCTTGAGGCTGATGTTGTCACGCAAGAAGTGGTAGCGATAGCGAATGCTCTTGAGGAACGGGGTGGATTCGTCGCGCGAGAGGCGGGTGTCGCGCAAGGTGCGCACGAGTGCTTCAAGGATCGCATTCCATGATTCGTGGTAGCACGTAGTGTCGAAGCCACGACGCTCAAGGAATGCTTCGAGTTCACTCACTATCTCGGAGATGCGCGTGATCTTCTTGGTGGCGACCGCTTCGAAAACGGCGGCCAGATCGGCGAAGTATTCTCGGTTCTTCGGCGTGATGCCCTGCGCGTTCTTGGAAGTGGCATGGATCAGGTCCGAGATTTGCTCGCAGCAAAGGAGCAGTGCGAAGGTGTAGCATTGTCGGCCCGAGAGTATGCCGCCTTGGCGCAAGACCGTGGCGTATTCGGTTTGCGCGTAGTCTTGGGCGAGGGTGAACGTTCTTTCGGGCTCAACCTGCGCTTCGAGGGTTGAGGCGGAAGGTTGCGGCTCTTTTGCTGCGCTTGTGGCAGACGATGATGGTGAAGTGTCTGTGAGCGAGGGATCCGTGTTATTAGTTGGTTCGGTTTCGGGTGCTTGTGCGAGGAGACGAAGTTGAGTGGCTACATCGTCGAAGGCTTCGCGCATGAAGGCGCGATCGCGGGCAAATTCGTCGAGCTTGCCGGTCTTGCGCAGGGTAAAGCGCATCAGGTAGATGAAGGCGGTGGTGAGTGCGATCGAAAGGCCAAGCGCCGCAAGGCGTGGAAGGATCTCACCAGGGGTAATGGGGTAGATCAGCAGGAACAGGTAGCCAAGCCCGAGCCAGTAGAAATTGCGGGGAAGATAGTCGTCGGATTGGGTGAGCGTTATGAAGAACAGGTAGCAGAAGCTCATGACCACGAAGAGCACATCGTTGAGTCCTGCGATGCTCGCGCAGACGCCCATGAGCACGAACCAGCAAAGGCGCCGCAGATAGTTCGCGAACGAAAGCCCTGGGTCTTGGATGATGGCGCGCGAAAAGAAGAGGAACACGATGCCGAGCAGGGCATCGGCTACGCCAAAAAGGTAATAGATGGTGAAGAAGAGCAGAACGAAAAACACCAGATAAGGAAGGGCGTCAAGAAATTTCTCCCTTAAGCTGGCAAAGCTGAATCGCGCTTGTTGTTCGGTCTGTTCTCTCATGGGATTCGATTATCGCATCGAATCGCGCGCTGTTGCCTTACCGCAATAAAAACTACTTGATTATAGGGGCGGTACCCCCAAGATCGCAGATGAAAGGCTTATATGTGGTGAAGAAATGGAGAGGATATGCATTGAGGGATTGAGACAAATCGAACAATTTGGCAGAAAGTTTGTAGAGATTGGCGGGTTGCAAGCAAAAGCAAGAGATTAGTTTTCAGCATTAACGGAGTTGACGATATCGGTTAACAGCTCGACGTGTGCATCGGTGTCATTCAAACAAGGCACATAAACGAAGCGGTCGCTTTCGATCTGCAAAGCAGGGTCTTCACATACTTGTTGGCGCAACTCGATATCGATGTCATAGAGCGTTTCGAGGCAGTCGATCGAAAAGTTCGGAGCAACCACAAACAATCGTCCGCGCGGTGCGCCGAGCGTTTGAAGGGCTTCAGGGATGAAGGGGCCAAGCCACGAACGTGCCTTATCGAAGCGACATTGAAAGCCAAGAGCCCAGTCCTGAACGTCGAGCTCGAGAAGACGTGCCACTGCGTTGGCGGTTGCGCGCGCTTTGTCCTCATAATCGTCACCATTGCGAATATCTCGTACCGGGATGGAGTGGAACGCGAAGAGCAGCTTGTCTCCTGCAGAGCTATCGAAGCCAGCAGCGCGAATCGATGCCGCGATGGCTTCAAGATAGAGCAGGTGAGCACTGTAATAGCCGACGAGCTTCGTTTGCGGATGCCAGTCGAGGGCGCTTAAAGCAGCAAGCGTTTTATCTGCTACGACGCCCGTGGTTGAGAGCGCGTTCTGCGGATAAAGCGATAAGACCACCAGTTCATCGCACCCTTCGGCTTTAAGTTCGCCCAGTGCTTGTTTGATCGATGGCGAGCCATAGCTCATGCCATGCCGAACGAGAGTTGCTTTGTCCTGCTCGTTGAAAGAGGCTTGCACCTTATGGGCAAGTGATGCCATTCCTGATTGGAGCGGAGAGCCTTGGGAAGTCCAGATCTGTCGGTATTTTTCTGCTGATGCGTGAGCGCGTTTTGGCAAGATGAATGCATGGAGGATGATCTTCCACAAGGGAGCGGGCAGCGGACAAATGCGCGGGTCTTGAAGGAATTCGGCCAAATATGCGCGCACGACATCTGCTTCGGGTACATCGGGTGTGCCCGTGTTCGCTATGATGACACCACGTTTGCTCATGAAGCGCTCGAACTCCCTTTTTACGGCGTTACGGCGCAAAACTGATGTTGCGCTCACGGTAATTGAGACTCTCTCTACTATAGCGAGCATACCTGAGGCTTGCGCTTAGTATTCGATGAAAGCGGCTTGCTTCGTGATGACTGCGATGGTTGTTCGCTTCAAGAAGGTATGGAGTCGAGCGAGCAGTATTGCTGATGTGGGCTTCTGTAACCTTGTCCCCTTTGGTTCTGCAGAGCACCGAATCAAGTTAACAGAAGCATTCTTAGGCTTTCTGGCGAATTTCCTTCAATAGGATAGGTGGTTTAACAGGGCTATTTGCATGGTATTATTTGTACAGCATGTTATATTTGTCATGGGCGCAGCGTCATTTGGCCAAGAGGCTTCGCGTGAATGCGCCTTACTGATAGGGCATCGCTTTGCTACCACAGAGCCGACGAATGCGATCTTGTTCGAAAGAAGTGGCATATGGCAAGACCGAAGAAAAGCAATCAACCCTCCGTGCGCGATCGAATGATCGAGGCTTTTTGGCAGCTGCTCGAGGATAACCAACTGCACGAGATATCGGTTGGGATGATCGTGGCAAAAGCAGGATGCAACCGAGGAACGTTCTACTATCATTTTGCAGATAAGGATGAGCTCATGCTAGCGGCTCTGAGTCGGGAAGTTAAGGGGCTGCCCAACTGCATTATTTCCGTTATTGCTGGCGATAATCCTGAAGCAGTTCTTGAATCGATGATCGAAGGGCATATTCCGCGCCTTTCTCTCTTCATGGAGCAGGGCGGACAAACGACCGTTGAGAGGAACCTCAAAAGCTACGTGGTCAAGATCTGGTCAACCTTCCTGTTGCCTGAAGGGGGAGAGCTCGATCTCAAGTCGCGTCTTATCATCGAATATACAGCCAGTGGCATATTGGGGGCTATCGCTTATTTCAGTGGTGAAAAGCGAGAGAAGATCGATACTATTCCCGTCGATTTTTTGATGGATGCAGCATCGGTTGCACTGGATCATGTTTGTGCCATTCAGCAGGTGAACAAAGAAGAACTGATCACTCGCTTGAAGATGTATCGCCAATTCTCAAGATTCAATCTGGCTACCAGATAGGCTGGAATTCTGTAGTTTTCCTAGGCGGCTTCAGGCATCTTGATCTTGGCGCGGTGTACGGTGCTCTTGCGCCCAGTCTTGATCGTGCGGTGATGCAGGAGCGCAATAACGGGAATCGCGAGAGCGAGCACGCCTCCCATGATAAATCCAGCCTGAGCACCCCACAGGTCGATCATGATGCCCGCAAGTGTCGGGCCGATCGCAAGACCGCACGTGCAGCCTGCGTTGAGCCAGGTGATGGCTTCGGTCAGGCGCTTGCCAGGAACAGAGCGTTCGCAGGCACCATTCATCACGATCAGGAAGGGTGCGTAGAAGAGCGCGCCAAAACAAGAGACCACATACAGGCTCACGGCATCGCTGATGAGCATCATCGACCCATAACCCACGCCGATGCAGGTAGCAGCGATCAGCACTTGTTTATAGTGGGGGATCGCAAGGCGCAAGGTGCCGAACAGAAAGCCTATTGCGATCGAGACGAGCGCTGAGAGCATCAGCGCACCACTGGCGATGTTCGGTTCGCCCAGCTCTTCGGCGAATGCAACAGAAGTGGTATCGAAGGTTCCGAAGAATGAGCCGAGCAGGAGCATCAAGACGAAGAGCACCCGCACGATGCGCGACGTACGGAAAAGGCTCTTCTTCTCTTTCGCAGGCGCTTCGCTCTTTTCGGGTGCTGAGCTGTTGGATGCTAGGGCATCAGACGAAGCGGTATCCGTGGCTGATCTCCATCCGGGGTGAGGCTCGGTCTCTTTTGCGTGCGTGAGTAACGTTGCGCCGATCAAGAAGCACACGCCACCTACCGCAAGACCTGCGATCGGGGTAAAGGATGAGGCAAGGAAGATCGAAAGGGCGGGGGCGATCATGAAACCGATGTCGTCCAAAATCCCTTCATAAGAAAAGATGGTGGTTATGTTCGGCGCCTTTTCACCCAGTTTACCCATGCGCAAGAGATAGACCCAGCGAGCACGCGAGAGGGCTTGAGCGCTGGGGATGCAACCGACGAAGACCGATGCGATGAACAGGATCCAGAGGGGGCCATGGAATTGCACCGTGATCAGGAGCGCGACCAGCCCCGTTAGGCTAACCAGTGCGGCAAAAGGCACTACGCGTGATTGACCGCGTTCATCGACCAGCTTTCCTAGGCGCGGGCCGATCAGGAAGATCGCAAGTGCGATAACTGACGAGACGAGGCCTGATTCGAGAAACGAATACCCAGCCAGCGAAAGCATGGCAACAGTGCCGATGTTCATCATGTAGCCATACATGCGCATCAGCAGGCAGGCGATGTCGAATCGTCGCGCTGGGCGAACGCTCAAGATCGCTCCGTATACTTTCAAATCTACTGCGGGCATCGTCCTCTTTGTTCTCGTTCAAATTGGGTAGCGGTATCTTCTGCGGATATGAATAATAGGCACGTTGCAACCAAGATGCAACAAGGTGTTGCTTGAACCCGCGAACGGTATCTTCATAATGGGGTTAGGCATTTACAACGAAAGGACCTACCATGGCCATGAGCGATACGATCACACAGATCCGAACCGAAAAGGGGCTGACGCAAGAGCAGATGGCGCGTGATCTGTTCGTGACCAGACAAGCGATCTCTCGTTGGGAGACTGGCGAGACCTCACCGAGTATCGACATGGTGAAGTTGATCTGCGTTACCTATTCGATCCCACTCGAGCGCTTCTTTGAGATGCCAGCGGAGTATTACTGTCAGTGCTGTTCGATGCCGATGCCCGATGAAGCTTTGCATGGCACGGAAGCAGATGGCTCGCCGAGCGAACACTACTGCAAGTGGTGCTATCAAGAGGGCGATTTCACGGCAAAAGATGTCGATATGGATGAATTCATCGAGGCAACAGCCCAAATGGAAGCTGATGCGATGGGTATCTCACGCGAAGAAGCGGTTTCTCTCATGGCCACATTGCTCCCGCATCTTGATCGCTGGAAGAACGAAGCCAAGAACTGAGACGGAAGCTGAGCGTCATTCCTTGATCAACTGATACACTCGATGAGGCCCGCCTAGAAATCGATCTCTTCCCAGCATTCAAGGGAAAGCCCAGGCACACGTTTGAACTCATCCACGTTGTTGGTGACCAGAACGGCGCCGTGGGCAAGGGCTGTTGCTGCGATCAGATAGTCATTACCGCCGATGGTTAGCCCTTTGCGCTCAAGATCTGCACGAATCTTCGCATAGTGTGCAGCGCAGGTTTCGTCAAAAGGGATGATCTCGAAAGGCAAGAGCAAAGATTCCACTTTTAGGCGTTCTTCTTCAGGCTGCATGCTCTTTTCTGCACCCAGAAGTAGTTCGGCTTTGACCACGGCCGGAACTTTGAAAAGCCCTGCATCGCTATTTAGGAGCAGCTCATATGCAGCATTTAATTTGCGTCTTGATATATCGATAAGGATATTCGTATCTAGCAAATACATAAGCATCCTTAAATAGTATTGAGGGGCTCAATGGGCTCGGGTGGCAGATCAACAGGTTCCTCAAAATTTAAGGGCTTCAAATTCTCGAAATACCCTGGAGGCCAACCATTCACCCAGCCGCGTTCGGCCTCGTGACGTTTTTCAAGAACCTCGCGCGCATAAGAAGAGATCGACTTCCCAGCCGCTTCAGCATCTGCTCGTAGTTCTTCCATTGCGATGTCATCCATATAAAGCGATAGCTGTGCCATAATGCTCATCCCTCTCGTTCGGCAAAACAAGTATACCACAAGTACATATCGTTTCCTTAATTTAGCTGGCGTTTTGAAACGCTGGTTCTGCATCAGCCCCATAACAAAAGAAAAGCATTTCTTGATTGGAAAAGAGAGCGAGAGGAAGCAAGATGATCAAGATAGCTTTGAGGTGCGTTTGAATAGACTTTGGTCCATGAAAGAAAGCGCCGAAATGCTAGATTGGTTGTCTTGCTTCCTCGCAGCATCAACAAAAAAACGCCGTTCGGAAGAACGGCGTTGAATGAATGGTCGCGGGGGCTGGATTTGAACCAACGACCTCCGGGTTATGAGCCCGGCGAGCTACCAGACTGCTCCACCCCGCACTATATGTTCCGCTCGTTCTTAGTAAGCTATCTGGTATAGCTCGTGAACGAAAAGCGACAGTTAAATATAATAGCCGCCACAACGCTGAAGTGCAAGAAGTACTTCGATCGTAGCCATTCGCATGCGATGAGCGGCAAAATGCGCATCTAAATGGTCACGCCGACTTCTTGTTCCCCTAAAAAGTGAACTCCGCACAAAGAACTACACTACTTCGGTGATGTGTCCCAAGAAATCCTTCGTGCGATTATGCTGCGGGTGGTCGAACACTTCTTCTGGCGTGCCTTCTTCAACGATCACGCCGCCGTCCATGAAGATCACGCGATCTGCCACATCACGCGCAAAACCCATCTCGTGCGTTACCACGATCATGGTCATGCCTTCGCGTGCTAACTCTTTCATGACCGAAAGAACACCACGAACCAGTTCGGGGTCGAGGGCGCTGGTTGCTTCGTCAAAGAGCATGACATGCGGATCCATGGCAAGCGCACGCGCAATAGCTACGCGCTGCTGCTGACCGCCGGAAAGCTGGCTTGGCTTGTAGTCGACACGTTCGGCCAGTCCCACCTTCGTAAGCTCTTCGATCGCTTTCTTCTCTGCTTCTTCTTCGGAACGCTTGAGCACCTTGCGCTGTGCCAACATCACGTTCTTCTTTGCCGTGAGATGTGGGAACAGATTGAAGCTCTGAAACACCATGCCCAGCTTGGAGCGCACCTGATTGATGTCAACCTTCGGGTCGGTGATCTCGGTGTCTTCGAAGAAGATCTTGCCCGAAGTAGGAGTCTCGAGCAGATTCACGCAACGCAAAAGGGTCGATTTGCCCGAGCCGGAAGGGCCGAGGATGACCACTACTTCGCCACGATGAACATTCACGTTAACGCCGCGCAAAACTTCGAGCTCGTCAAAGCTCTTCGTGAGGTTTTCGATACGGACAACCACTTCATCGCTTACTTGATGCATCGTTAATTCCCCCTTCCGCTTTCTGTTGCAAACACAGAAGTTGAACCTACGACCTCCGGGTTATGAGTCCGGTGAGCGTTGATGTTGCTGCCAAACGCAGGTGTGCTTTCAACCGCCAAGTTGCCTTGCAGTTCAGGATCTTCTGGCAGTGGCGCTTTGTGCTTCTTGCGCTTGTTCTTCTTACCGGTGTTGCCTGCATCACGGTCGGCAAGATGTGCTTCGAGCTTGCCCACGATCTTAGCGAGCGGCAAGGTGATCACGAGATAGAAGCAGGCCGCAACGATATAAGGCGTGATCGAACCAGTGGCTGCCACGATCGTCTTCGCGTACATGACCACTTCCATGACACCCACGGCAGCGAGCAGCGAGGTGTCCTTGTAAAGCAGGATGAATTCGCTGGTCATAGTAGGAATCACACGACGAACGGTTTGCGGGATGATCACGAAGAGCATCGTCTGTGCGCCATTCATGCCGAGCGAGCGCGAAGCTTCGAACTGGCCCTTAGGAATCGATTGAATGCCTGCGCGGAATATCTCGCACAAGTAAGCACTCGAGTTCATCGCCAAGACCACCACGCCAAGAGGGAAGGGAGGCACTTGGATGCCTGCAAGTGGAAGTCCGAAGAACGCGATATAGATCTGTAGGAACAGCGGCGTGCCACGAACGACGTTCACGTAGGTGGTTGCGAGACCGCGAAGAACGCGCAGCTTCGACATACGCATGAGCGCGAGCAATAGACCGAAAGGAATCGCGCAAGGGAACGCTACGAGCACGATCGCGAGGGCCATGAAAAATCCTTTGATAACCACCGGGAAGCTGGTTACCAGAACCGTTGGATCGAGGAAGAGGTGCAAGAACTTGTTGGAATTCCATGCTTGAACCCAGTCCTGTTCGCCTAAATAGGTGGAGAGCTCTTCGGCAGGGTCGATGCCCACGACGTTAATAGCTGGGATCTGCCCGATGTCCTTGTAGTCGCCATTCGCGAGTTCATAGGTGCCCGTAAGATCCATCGCGCCACCAGAAGCGGGGAACTTCACTTCGTAGACTTCAAAGCGGAAATATCCGCCGGCAGGAGCCGCTTCATCGAAGGTGGCAACGATCGAATCGCCCTGTATTTGAAAGTTTGCTGCAATGTTAGTGCGGGTCATAAGATCAGAGCCAGAGAGCATGGTGATACGCGCGTTCTTCGTTGAGAATGAAGTGCCTTCGGGCATCGTGAGCGTGATGCCCTTCACGCTTTCATCGGCGGCTGCTTGGCCTTCCCAGGTAATGCGCGTTTCAGTGGCGCCCTTCACCTCGTTCGACCCATCAGCGTTAGGCCGCGCAGTGCATTTTGCGGTATCGAGCGCTTCAGCGCTTGCAGGCTGCGCGCAGAGACCCACGAAGAAAACCGAGCACGCCACAGCGATTGCGACGAACACGGATATGAAAGAGAGCATGCGTTTTTGCATGAGAAGTCCTTAAATAAAAAACCCTCCCCAACACGCGGCTGGGGAGGGTTCGTCTAAAAGATTAGAGCCACTTGGCGGTGAGTTCGTCGATCGTGCCGTTCTCCTTGAGCTTCTTGAGCGCTTCGTTCAGCGCCTTGGTGAGCTCGGGGTTGTCCTTGGAGACAACGATCGCATATTCTTCGCCGGTTGCGCTGGTTGCGACAACTTCAGCATCCTGATAGGCATCCTTGATCATCTTCTCGACAACAGCCTTGTTGGTGCAAACCGCGTTAGCCTGGCCGGACTGCATCGCTGCAAAGCAGTCGGTGGAGTTGCCGTAGGGCTGAATGGTGGCGTTCGGATAATTCTCCTGAGCATAGGTTTCACCGGTGGTGCCAGACTGAACTGCGATGATGATACCTTCCTGGTTCAGTGCTTCTGCGGCATTCTCTTCGGTGATATCTTCATCTTTCATAACTGCAACAGCCTGATCGTCGATGTAGAAAGCATCGGTGAAGTCGATCTGCTCTTCACGCTCAGGCGTAACGGTGAAACCGGACATGCCGATGTCAACCTGACCGCCGGAAACAACCGCAGGGATGATAGCGTCGAACTGGAGGTTCTTGTTCTCATATTCGAGACCGAGCTCTTCAGCGATTGCCTTGCCCAGCTCAACTTCGAAGCCAACCACTTCGTCACCTTCGAGATTTTCGAATGGTGGATAGTCGGGAGAAAGACCGACTACGAGTTTGCCGTCGTTGAGCAAGGTATAGTCTGCAGATTCAGCGTTGGTGTCTTTGGATTCGTTGTTCGAAGAGCAACCAAACAAGCCAATAGACGCGACCAGGGCGAAGAGCACAGCAACTACGCCAAGTTTCTTCATTGTTGCAGTCATAACGTTCCTTTCGTTCTTGAGACGTATTTAGTATATAGCTAAGTTGGTCCAAAACCGCGGATACGTTGCGGTTACGGCAGGTTTTTTTATAAGGAATGTGCGCGTGAGTGGGTTCTGGCAGAAAGCTGCGAACCAGGAATGCTGACTAGGAATGCTGACCCTCTTGGTAGGGGTAGGCTTCGATAAGCTCGGAGATGGTGACGAACTTATAACCCTGACTTTTCAGATAAGGCAGGGCTTCGCGAAGCGCTGCAACGGTCTGCGAGCGATCGCCACCGCCATCGTGCATGAGAATAACCTCACCTGGACCTGCGCTCTTAATGCGCGAAGCGATGGTGTCCACACCAGGTCGGCGCCAGTCTTCGGTGTCGATATTCCAACCGATCTCGCCTTGGACCATGCTTCTGAGATCATTTGCCACGCTATCGTTGAAGTTGCCGCCAGGTGCGCGGAAGTAGACGCTCGCATCTTTATTCGTGACGTTCTTGATAGCGTCCATGCCTTTTTGCACTTCTTCTTGGCGCTCCGCTGTGCTCATGAGATTAAGTGAAACGCCCTTGCCCGATCCTGCTGCATGGTCCCACGTATGGGTTGCGATCTCGTGTCCTTCATTGGCCATGCGTGCGATCTGATCGGAGTGCGAAGAGATCTGTTCGCCGATGGTGTAGAACGTTGCTTTTGCTCCGTTCTCCTTCAGGATATCGAGGATCTGCTCGGTCGAACCATCCCAAGGCCCATCGTCGAAAGTGAGCGCGATGACTTTTTCACCGTTGGAGTTGGCGTTGTAGTACACCAGACGATTATCGATCTTTTCCTTGGTGACTTGCTCGATGGTCTTACCTGACTCAGAACCCGTGCGGTTTACTGTTTCGCCATCCTGGCCAGCTAGGAAAACGTGGAGCGCGCCATACTGACCAGCTTTTGAATAGCCCGCTGGAATAACCGTTGGCGCCGAATCGGTATAGCTCTCCATCACATCGGTGCCGTTCGAGACAACCACTTGATCGCCTTCATTGATGTGCGTTTTCAGATCGCTAACGGGTTGCTCGTTGATGACAGCCGTGCAACGGGTGCCGTCGCCTTCACGAAGCGTCGACTCATCGACCGCAACGAAGTTCCCTGGTGTGACCTGCACAATGTTGTTATCGAGCAACCCTTCGATCGAGCGCTCGCTTCCTTCAAGCGTCATCTTCTCGCCATTGACCGTAGCTGTTACGGGGCCTGCAAAGGCGATTTGCTGGTAACCGAAGAAGCCACCTACACTCAGTGCGACTACGATCGCAACGGCAGCGATCGCTCGTGGCAAAGTTTTAGTGCGCTTGCGCGCATGCTTCGAAGTGGCAGTAAGTTGTTTGAAATTTGCGGGCGAAGCTGCTTGTGTGTTGGATGCTTTGTAGCGCCCGCTCGCGGCAGTGTAGTCCTGGTAGTCGTAGGGCTGTTGCGTTTCTTGCGTGTGCTCGATCGCGGCAAAGCTTGCTGAATGTCCAGCGTACGATCTTGGTTGAGCACTGGTCGCATCGACCGCTCTCAAGCGTGCAGATTGTCCAGCTGGTAGCTCAGAAGGATCACTTAATGGTGGAACAGCGCGGAATCTTGCTGATTGGTTCGCGTGGGGGGTGGGATGTTCGGAAGGGATCCCCTGAACAGCGCGTTGCGAGCCAGTAAGAGAGGAGTTCGTTCGCTGGTTGTGCGCATGAGCATGCGGGAGCGAGCTATCAGTATGTGTTCCGCGCACTGGATAGGTTTCGCCCGTGTAGGGCGGGTTGCCTGAGCCATGCGTGCGAACCCCCGTGTTTTCAAAGGGTGTCTCTTCGACACCAAAGTTTGGTGCTTCCTGTCTTGGTCGAGCTTGCTGCTGCATTGCTCTAGCCGCAGGAGACTTCGGATGTGGAGCACCAACGGCATCGATAGCAGGGAGCGATGTTTGAGAGAGGTGAGGGTTGCGATTGTGATTGAAGGACTGTGCGTCTTTCACCATGCGAATGCCGTTAGTCGATGAAAGCTCATCGCTCTGAACGGTTTCACGATTGACTGTACGACGCTGTGGCTTGCGACGCTGTGGGTGAGCGTGATCGTGTTGGTGATGCGCTGGTCGATAATCGTGAGACATGGTTGGCTTCTCGTGATCCCCTCATTGCTCTTCGGACCGTTTTCGTGCTTGCAAAGAACAAGCGCGCCCATAAGGAAATGAACGCGCTTTATTCTACTCGCATTTTGTAGGGATTGTACGGAAAACTCGCGCTTTTGTTGTGTAATTATTCCATAAGCGCTGTGACCGCTTGAGCATAGGCGATCGGGTCATCGACCGGCATGTTCTCAACGATGAGTGCTTGATTGTAGAGGATGGTCGAATACTGCGCGATCTTCTCGGTATCGCCGGCTTCCTGAGCCTGTTTCAAAACGTCGAAGATCCTGTGTTGAGGATTGATCTCGAGCACGCGGTCGGCTTTGATACGTTCGCCATCGGGACCCATCGCCATCATGCGTTCCATCTCAAGTGAGATCGGTCCTTCGGTGGTAACGGCGGCTGGCGTGTCGGAAAGGCGCGTGGAAACTGCTACGCGGGTGACGGCACCATCTAGCGCCTCTTTCATGGCGTTGAATAGGCCTTCGTTTTCTTTCGTGATAGCTTCAGCGGCTTCTTTCTCGTCTTCGGTCTCGAGGTCGAGATCGCCGCCAGCGACATTCTTCAGCGGACGCTCGTCGAAGCTGTTCATGGACATCATGCAGAATTCGTCGACATCCTGAGTGCACAGCAGCACGTCATAGCCTTTTGCCATTACGGTCTTCACGATGGGCATCTTGGCCAAGCGGTCGACCGATTCGCCTACCGCGTAGTAGATCGACTTCTGATCTTCGGCAGCCTTTTCAAGGTACTCTGCGAGCGTGATCATGCGTTTTTCGGTTGCAGAATAGAAGAGCAGCAGATCAGAGAGTTTGTCGGCATCCATGCCGTAGCTTGAGTAGATGCCGTATTTGATGCCGCGACCGAAGTCCTTGAAGAAGCCCTCATAGGCTTCGCGGTCATCTTCGAGCATCTTCAGCAGGTCGGACTTGATCTTCTTCTCGAGCTTCTGGGCGATGGCACGCAGCTGGCCATTGTGCTGAAGCGTTTCGCGCGAGATGTTGAGCGTGAGGTCCTGGCTGTCCACCACACCACGAACGAAGTTGAAGTAATCGGGCAGCAGCTCCTCGCATTTCTCCATGATGAGCACGTTTGACGTATAGAGTGCGAGTCCTTTCTTGTAATCCTTGCTGTAGAGGTCGTAGGGCGCATGGCTCGGGATGAAGAGCAGCGCGTCGTAGGAAAGCGTGCCTTCGGCGTGGATCGAGATCGTGCGCAGCGGATTGGCATAGTCATGGAAATCCGACTTGTAGAATTCGTTGTATTCCTCTTCGCTTACCTCTGACTTGCGGCGTTTCCAGATGGGGATCATCGAGTTGATGGTCTCAACTTCAGTCACGGTCTCATACTGTGGCGTGTAATCGTCGGGTGCATCTTCGGGCTTAGGCAGCTCAACGCTCTTTGCGCATTCCATCTTGATGGGGTAGCGCACATAATTGCTGTAACGTTTGATGAGGGATTTCAGCTGCGGCTCGCTCAAGAATAGGTCGAAGTCCTCTTCTTCGGTGTTTTCTTTAAGCTCGAGGATGATCTCGGTACCGTGCGTTTGTTTCTTGCCCTTTTTGATCGAGTAGCCTTCGATGCCGTCGCTCGTCCAGCTCCAAGATTCATCAGCTCCCCAAGCACGCGAGTTCACCGTCACCTTTTGGGCGACCATGAAGGCGGAATAGAAACCAACACCGAATTGGCCGATGATATCGAGATCCTTGCCCTGATCCTCGGCGTTTTCGGTCTTGAATTCCTGGCTTCCAGAATGAGCGATCGTGCCGAGATTCTCTTCAAGTTCGGCTTTCGTCATGCCGATGCCAGAGTCTTCTACGGTGATCGTGCGCGCGTCTTTGTCGAAAGAAACGGTGATGAACAGGTCGTCTTTTGCGACCGTGATCGAAGAGTCGGTGAGGCTCTTGAAATAGAGCTTGTCGACCGCATCCGAGGCGTTCGAGATAAGTTCGCGCAGGAAGATCTTACGATTCGTGTAGATCGAGTTGATCATGAGGTCGAGTAGTTTCTTGCTCTCAGTTTTGAATTGCTTCATGCATAAGCCTTTCTTGCGGAGGGTACGTGCGTGCGGCCTACCGAGGGGTAGGCCGCAGATTTATCACAGAAAAAGTTAGCACTCTCAGAGCGAGAGTGCTAATAAAGTAAGCCATGCACGTTGAACATGCACAAAAACATCACAGTTTGCCTGGTTGTTACTGTTTGGCGAACGTGACCAAAGCGCTACAGACTACGCGCTTTTGCAACCGTGGCGCGTACGGCGCGGGTAGTAGTACCGCGGAAGGCTCCTTCTTCGAGCGTCTCGACGCCAGCGATGGTCGATCCGCCAGGGGAGCAGACTTGATCTTTCAGTTTGCCGGGATGCTCGCCCGTCTCAAGCACCATCTTTGCGCTGCCGAGCACGGTTTGCGCCGCGATCATTTGCGCTTGTGCACGCGGCAGGCCTTCAGCAACTCCGCCATCGGCTAGTGCCTCGATGAACATATAGACGAACGCGGGTGCGCTGCCGCCTACTGCGCTTGCGGCATCCATGAGGGGTTCGGCAAGCTCGATCGCAAGCCCGAAGCTTTCGAGCAGCTCCTTCACGATCTTCGCCTCTTCGGGCGAAACAAGGTCGCCCGGGCAGAATGCGGTGGTGCCTTCGCCCACCAGTGCTGGTGTGTTGGGTATGACCCGTACGATCTTCTGCGGATGGCCGATCTTCTCGCCGAGCCATGCGAGAGTCTTACCCGGTGCGATGCTCACCAGGATCTGGTGTTCATGCAGGTGATCCTTGATCTGGTCGATCACTGCTTCATACTGTTGCGGCTTCACGCAGAGGAACACGATATCACTCTCTCCGGCGACGAGGGTGTTGTCGGTGGAGGTTTGGATGCCGAGGCGTTCATGCGTTGCGTTCGCATGTTCGAGCGTTGAATTCGAACCATAGATTTCGTCGGGTGAAACGAGGCCCTTCTTGATGATTCCTGCGATGATGGCTCCAGCCATGTTGCCACAGCCGATAAAACCAAGTCTCATAGTTCCTCCTCAATCGCGCCTAGAGGCGTGATCTGATACGATTGCGCTTGCATTTGCACGATCGAGCACCGGGAAGCGTGCGCTTTTGCGGTGTGCGTGTTTGTGATCGAACAACTTTATAATAACGCGCATATCCATTGCGTCTACCAAAGCATGATTACCCTTTAGCAACGCTTTGTTTTCAGCGGAACAAACTTCGCGATGCTCCATGCTAGTCCTTGAACGCACAGCGCTACACTGAAAAAAAAGAGAAAGGGGTAAGCTATGGCTTCCCAGGGAAAAGCAGAAAAGAATTGGTCGCTCATCGTACCAGGCGTGCTGCTCATCTTCTTTGGTGCACTGTGTGCGTTCTATCCTGGCATCACGCTTTTAAGCGTTACTTTCGTAGCCGGGGCTGGCTTCGTCTTTGCTGGTATCGTGAACATCATATCCTACGTGCGTGAACGCAAAACAGCAGGGCTTTCGGGCTGGTATGTGGCGTATGGCATCTTGGATATCATCATTGGCTTGATGCTGGTCATCCATCCGCTTGCAACAGCCTATGTTATACCGTGGCTCATTGGCGCCTTTATCATGGCGTATTCCATCGTGGAGATATTCTCCATCATCGCCTCACGTAAGCAACTAGGTTCAATCTGGGGACTCGGATTGGTTTCGGCCATTTTGAGCTTGCTCGTGGGCATCTGCTTCTTCATCTTTCCTGAAAGCCTTGCGATCTTCATTGCAGTCTTCGCGGTCATTCGTGGCGCAACGCTGATCGCTTCAGGGTGGAGTGGCTATCAGCCGGTCTAGACGGTTGCTTTTAGCCAGACGTCTCCGGTCAGGCGGCTAGGTTGCCAGATGGCGCACGAATGCTTCGCGCGGCTTTTGCGTGATGCGTGCACTCACGCAGTTTTCTTCGCTCGCCTATTGTTTTATTACACTTTCGTAAGCCCTTCGCACCAATCGGAGGGCTTACGTGCATTTGGCTTAGGGCTAAGGCTGCTGTGTACACAAGTTATGGTATACAGATAAAGGAAACTACTCTGTATATTGTTGCGTGTTCGTGAAGGTGTTGTGGCCTCTATGCTCTCTAAGTTCAGCGTCAAGCGTCCCTATATCATCGTCGTTGCGGTTATTATCGCACTCATCTTGGGTGGCGTTTCGTTGAGCAAGATGAAGACCGACTTGCTTCCCGACATGGACATTCCTTGTCTCATGGTCATGACCACCGACCCTGGCGCAAGCGCTGAGAAGGTCGAGACCGAAGTGACCGAGGTGCTCGAAAGCACGCTCTCGACGGTCAATGGCGTGACCGAGATCCAATCCCAGAGTGCCAACAACTTCTCCATGGTGTTCCTTGAATTCGAAGATGGCACCGATATGGATTCGGCTCTGGTGAAGGTGTCTTCGGCGGTCAATGAGGTCGAATCGCAGTTGCCCGAAACAGCTGGGTCACCTAACTACATGGAAATGAGCATGGACATGATGGCCACGCTCTACGTCGCCGCGAACTATGAAGGCAAGGATATCTATGAGCTTTCGGAGTTCGCCGAAGACACGCTCTCGCCTGAACTTGAGCGCATCAACGGTGTTGCTGATGTTTCTGTGGTGGGTTCAGCGGAGCAATCCGTTGAAGTACGCCTGAGTGATTCGAAGATCGAAGACATCAACAACAAATTGCTCGGAAGCGTTAATTCTGAGCTCTACGATGCGAAGAAGTCGATCGATGAGGGACGTTCCCAGATGACTTCCGCGGAAAAGGCGCTGAAAGAGCAACAGACGAAGCTTGCCGACCAAGAAAAAGCCACTACCGATCAACTCGGGCAGGCTATCTCGGGTTTGACCATGGGCGTCTCTTCGGGCACCGCGCAAGTCGCTGCACTTACTGCTCAGATTCAAGCCTTGCAAGCTCAGCTTGCGCAAGCCCCCGAGGCGATGAAACCCGCACTCCAGCAGCAAATAGCTGCACTTCAAGAGCAACTTACAAAAGCTACGAGCGAGCTTACTAATTATCAGAATCAATTAGCCGTTGCTGAAGCGGGTGGTCTGAGCGCTGCAAGTCAGTTCGGAAGCGGAGCAGCGCAGCTTGCGAATGCGCTGAGCATGCTCGAACAGAATAAGCAGCAGCTTGATGAGGCGCAGGCGCAGTACGAGGATGCGCGCGAGAAAGCCATCAAGTCGGCCAATATCGACGCGCTGGTAGACAAGACCACGCTTGCGAGCATGATCAAGGCGCAAGATTTCTCGATGCCCGCAGGCTATCTGGGCAATTCGAACGACGATGAACAGTGGCTCTTGCAGGTGGGCACGAATATCACAAGCATCGAAGAGCTCGAGAACCTCATGCTCGTCGATCTTGACGGCGTAGGCGAGATTCGCCTTAAAGATGTGGCGGATATTACTGTGGTTGATAATGTGGGCGATGCCTACATGAAGCTCAACGGCTCCGAGGGCGTATGCCTTATGGTGTACAAGAGTTCAACTGCTAGCACGAGCGACATCTCGAACGCGTGCCAGGCGAAGATCGCTGACCTGCGCGAAGATTACCCGGGCCTTTCACTCGACATCGTGAGCGATCAGGGCTCGTACATCTCGCTCTACATCAATTCGATCTTGCAGTCGCTGCTCTTGGGCGCGCTGCTCGCTATCGTGGTGCTCGCGCTCTTCCTGCGCGATTGGAAACCGACGCTCATCGTGGCGTTCTCCATTCCGTTCTCCGTGCTCGTTGCGTTGCTTCTCATGTATTTCTCGGGCATCTCGCTCAACATCATGTCGCTGGGTGGCATTGCACTTGCTATCGGCATGTTGGTGGACAACTCCATCATCGTGCTCGAGAACATCTATCGTTTGCGCGGCCGCGGCATTCCGGCGCAGCGCGCGGCAGTGCAGGGTGCGAAGCAGATCACAGGGGCGGTCATCGCTTCAACGCTCACTACTATCTGCGTTTTCTTGCCGATCGTATTCACCACGGGCATTGTGAACCAGATGATGTTGCCCTTCGCGCTCACGATCGCCTATGTGCTGTGCGCATCGCTCGTGGTGGCGCTCACGCTCGTTCCGAGTTTGTCGCGCTTCGTGTTCAGGAACTATCAACCACGGCGCAATAAAGGCTTCGAACGTCTTCAGGATGCCTATGCGCGTTCGCTCAATTTCTTCTTGCAGCACAAAGCCATTCCGCTTGTAGTTTCAGTGGTATTGCTCGTGGTTGCCGTGGGTGGTGTGTTCAATATGGGCATCACCATGGTGCCGACCATGACGGGCAAGAACATGTCGGTCACGGTCGTGATGCCTGAAGATGTGGAGAAGGAAGACGCGTATGCTATGGCGGACGAGATCATGGATGCTGCTGTGAGCATCGATGGCGTGGGCAATGTGGCCGCGATCGATGGCACGAGTTCTCTCTCGATGGTCTCGAGCACTGCTTCTGAAGGCAGCGAAGATGCCTACGAGATGTTCATGTTCTATCTGCAGATGGACGATTCGGTCACCACGGAAGAGCAGGTGCTTGAGATTGGCCGTCAGCTTTCGCGCGACACTGAGCATCTCGATTGCGAGGTGATCACCGATGCCTCTTCATCGGATGCCATGAGTTCGATGCTCGGTAGCGGTCTTTCTATTACGATCACAGGTCCCGACCAGGAGAAGCTCCTTGCGATGAGCGAAGACGTGATGCGCATCGTGGATGAGGTCGATGGCTACACCGAGATCGAAAACGGCATGGAAGAGGCCGACAAGGAGCTGAAGCTCATCATCGACGAAGATGCGCTCACCAAGAAAGGCTTCACGGTCGCGCAGCTCTACCAGGAGCTTTCCGGCATGCTGAACACTTCAACCACATCGAGCAAGCTTACTGTCGATGGTAAGCAGATGCAGGTCGAGATCATCGACGAAACGCACGTTCCTACGCGCGAAGATATCCTTGATACGGTCGTTACGCTCAACAGCCAAGCAGGTGAGACCGTCGATGTGAAGATCGGCGATGTTGCGCGAGTGGAAGAAGGAGTGGCCTCCAATGCGATCGTTCACTTGAATTCGGACAAGACGATGACGGTTACTGCGGAGATCGAAGACGGATACAACAACGCACTTCTTTCGCGTGAGCTCTCCGAGAAACTTGATGCATACGAAGTGCCTGATAAGTATCAGATCTACTATGGCGGCGAGCTGGATAACATCAACACTATGTTGGAGCAGATGCTCTTGCTCCTGATCTTGGGCTTCGTGCTCATTTACTTGATCATGGTAGCGCAGTTCCAGAGCCTTCTTTCGCCCTTCATCATCATCCTTACCGTTCCGTTGGCCTTCACGGGTGGCTTCTTTGCGCTTTGGTTCAGCGGTGAAGGCCTTACCATGCTCTCGCTCATGGGCTTTGCGGTGTTGATGGGCACGGTGGTGAACAATGGCATCGTGTTCGTAGACTATGTGAACCAGCTGCGTCGTGGTGGCCTAGAGAAGCATCATGCGCTCGTTGCCGCAGGTAAAACGCGTATGCGCCCCATCTTGATGACTGCGCTCACCACCATTTTGGCCATGCTGCCAATGGTATTCAGTGTGGCTATCGGCGCGAGCATGGAGCGCGGTATGGCGCTCGTTGTGGTCGGTGGTTTGCTCTATGCCACCTTCATGACGCTCTACGTGGTGCCGATCATGTACGATCTGCTGTATCGTCGTGTGCCTACCGAAGTCGATCTGGGTGATGAGACGCTCGACGATGATCCAGGTGATGCGCAGGCGTTCCTCGAATCGCTTCAGGCAAAGCACGCTGCGCAGATTGCCGACCATCCGCAAGCTACGTAGGAACATGGATATTGTCGGGAAACTTTCGGATGTGTAACAAATCGCGCTTGGGAGTAGGGTTGCGTTCGCGCTGGTCTAGCATGGATTATGCTCGATTACAGGGAAGGTGATCCGAATGGAAAACTCACGATATACACTCTATGTTAAAGCTGGCTGTCCTTTCTGCGCGAAGGTCCTCAATTTCATGGACGAGCACGATATCGTTCTGCCCATCATGGATATCAGCCTTGAACCTTATAAAGACGGCTACGACAAGCTCATCAATCTGGGCGGTAAGTACCAGGTGCCTTGTTTGGATATCGATGGCAAAGCGCTCTACGAATCAGATGACATCATCGCTTATCTGAACAAAACGTTCGTTGAGAAGAACTAGGACGTAATTCTCAATCCTTGTTTGAAGATCAAAGATCGAAGATCGCAAGAACAAGAAACGCTGCTAAAACTAAAAGAGGCTGAGCCATCAGGTTCAGTCTCTTTTTCATTTCGCTTGAGTATCGAGCGTGCTCAAAAAAGCTCTACGACTCTTCTTCTTGATGACGCTGAGCCTCTTCGTAGGCTTGATACGTGAAGAGCTCCCATTGTTTGCGTCCTGTTTTCGCGACCGTATCCAAGATGATGCCAGCAGTGAAGGAGAGCGCGCCACAGATCACCAGAGCGATCGCAAGGATGGCAGTGGGGAAGCGCGGAACCAATCCCGTTTGGAAGTATTCCGCAATAACTGGAATGCCTGCGATCAGGCCCAGCACAATCAAGATGAGCGCAAGCCAACCGAAGAAGGCCATGGGTTTATGATCCTTGAAGAGCGACGCGATCGCGCGCAGCACCTTTGCGCCGTCGCCGAAGGTGGAGAGCTTGGAATAGCTCCCTTCGGGTCGATCACGGTAATCGATCGGCACATCTGTGATGCGGAAGCGCTTGTCAACGGCGTGAATAGAGAGTTCGGTCTCGATCTGAAAGCCTTCAGAGAGTACGGGCATAGTCTTCACGAAGATGCGATTGAACGCGCGATAGCCGGTCATGACATCGTCAAACGCATAGCCATAGATCACCTTGATCAGCCAGCGTACCAGGTTGTTGCCAAATCCGTGGAAGGCGCGATCGTTCTCTTCGCCATAGGTGCCGTTAGAAAGGCGATCACCTACAGTCATGTCTGCTGCGTCGTTCATGAGCGGCTCAAGCAAACGTGGAGCAGCTTCGGCCGGGTAGGTATCGTCGCCGTCGACCATGATGTAGTAATCGGCATCGATCTCGCGGAACATCTGGCGCACCACATTACCCTTGCCTTGGCGCGGCTCGGTGCGCACGATAGCACCGTGGTCCTCAGCGATAGCAGCAGTATCGTCTTTGGAATTGTTGTCGTAGACGTAGATATCGGCATCAGGCAGTACGCGCTTGAAATCGTCGACCACTTTGCCGATCGTGACCGCTTCGTTATAGCAGGGGATGAGCACCGCAACTTTGTCTGCCATCGCGTCTCTTTTCTTTCGAATTCTTAGACAAGTGAACTTCATTATACAAAAGTTGACTATTATGCGTTGCTTTACATGGTGTTTCTGCGGAAAACCGCTTAAGAATATGACTTTCGGGCAACAAGCACGATACAATTACTTTTCTTTGTCGTTATTTGTGTAAGCGATAGAGGGTTTTGGGATGAAAAAACGCCTTGATGCGAACAGAAAAACGAGGAGCAGAACACGTCAGTTCCGTGGCGTGATTTTGTCACTATGCCTAGCAAGCATTCTTGTTTTTGCTGTTGGAGTAGGTGTTTTCGACCGTCATCTTGGCACAAGCTTCGCTTATCAGCCAGCAACCGAGGATGAGGCTTCATCAGAACAACTGGCAGAAAATGCTCCCTCTGCAGAACAGTCTGACCCTTTTGAAATCGTAAGCGATCCTGAATTAGGGGATTATGAAAAAGGCAAAGTGCTCATCTATGTTGACGACTCACAATCAATCGACCAGATAAATGCAGTGCTTGAAGATAGTGAATTCGCTCAAACAAAGAGTGTTTCAGAGCAAGATACATCTGTTGGATTCGTCCAAGTTGAGATTTCCGATACGACTGAGATTGAACAAGCATTAGCCTCTTTTGAACGTGCGGGCTTAGAAGTGCAACCCAATTATGTTTACTATCCTGCTGAAGAGACTGTTCATGAGGAAGAAATTCAAGAACGACGGGCTTGCAGCGATGGTAATGAATTAAGAAATGAGGACCTTCAAAAACGCGAAGACGCGATTCGTGAAACAACCATAGGGGAAGAGGCAGCTGCGGTTGCCGAAGAACAAACGAACGTTCATGCTGAGCTATCTTCGCCAAACGAGGCAATCGTTTCTCTGGTAGGAACAGAAGCGATAACGAAGATCAATGATCCGCAGGCAAGCAGCCAATGGGCACTTGACTCGCTCGATATGTATAAGGCTTGGAATATCAAAAAATGTGAGGGTGCGGTGTCGGTTGCGGTCATCGATACGGGATGCTTGACAAGCCATGAAGATCTTCGGGCTAACATAAAGGACACTTACAATTCAGTAGACAAGACCAGCACGGTTACCGACGACGATCCTGGTGGACATGGTACCCATGTTGCAGGAATCGTTTCTGCTGATGCGGATAATGGCATTGGTGTTGCAGGCACATCGTATGATGCCGGTTTGATCATTATTAAATCAAGCAAACTGGACAATGGTTCAAGCGCATTTAGCTCAGCATGGCTTGCTCAAGCATATGCGTGGCTTATGGGTGACGACGATAACGATGGTAGCACCGTTGCGCAAACCCATAATGTTCGTGTTGTGAACATGAGCTTGGGAGGCAAGGGTGCTGTAGGTGGTGACATCGCCGCGAACGATAAAGCGCTTCTTGACAAGATTACCGAAGCAAAAAGCAAGCAGATTCTTACCGTATGTGCAGCAGGCAACTCGATGGCTAATGCAACGCCACCTTATGATTGTTTCCCTGGAGACTATTCTGATTGTTTCAGCGTTATCAACTTGCTTAAGAACAGTGCCGGAACACCGAACGATTCAGCTGGACGTTATTCGGTAGCAAAAGCATCGAACTCTAATTTCAATACAGCAGGGTCGACCGCTAAAGACATCTCAGCACCAGGAACTGATATTTTAAGCACTTCAAAAACAGGTTCCTATGTTTCTAAGAATGGCACTTCAATGGCATCGCCGGCAGTTGCTGGCGTTGCTGCGATGCTTTTCGCATACGAACCTTCTTTAACGCCTCAAAACGCGCAAACATTGCTCGAACAAACTGCAACAGACTTAGGAGATACTGGCTGGGATAGTGAAACGGGCTATGGTGAGGTGGATGCCTATCATGCACTCCAGGTGTTGAGCGCGCGCATTGATATGGAAAGCGTTCCTTTTGCAGGAAGCGCTACGCTCGCTATCGCCTGTGATGATGGCTCGTCATTGCCAGCATTTGAATGGAGCTGGACCTCGAGCAATCCAAATGTACTTGCGGTAGACGAGAACACGGGAACTCTTACTGCGAAGGGAAGAGGCTCTGCTACGATCACTGCTACTCACAAAAAGGTAACGACGGAAGTTATTTCGAAAGAAGTGCAGGTTGGAGCAGCCGATCTTTCCCAGGCTGTTATTGGCTCAATCGCGGATCAGTCCTATATGGGTAATGAAATAACGCCTTCGATCAGTGTTACTGTTAATGGGGTCAAGCTTTCACAAGGCACCGATTATCAGCTTGCCTACCAAAACAACGTTAATGCGGGTGAAGCAACGGTAGTCGTTAAGCCTGCATCTGGTATTGGATCGGAGAAAAGGGCGACCTTTCGTATTGCGCCTGCTTCTCTTGATCGGGTAAGCATAGGAGCAATCGAGAGCCAAAAGTACACAGGTCAGGCGATTACTCCTGTGCCAGAGGTTATGTTTAACGGAAAGCCTTTAGTGAAGGATGTCGATTTCACGCTTGCCTATGTGAACAATATAGATAATGGTCAGGCCCAGGTAACCGTTAAAGGTATTGGTAATTTTTCTGGCGAGCGAACGGTAACGTTCAACATCGGAAAGAGCGTTAGCAATGCAACGATCAGTGATGTTTCTTCGTCATGTACTTATACGGGAAGCGCGGTTTGTCCTGTTCCACGAGTAACTCATGGCGATAATGAGCTTACGAAAGGAAAAGACTTCGAGGTCACTTACAAGAACAACATCAATGCGGGAACTAATACAGCCACAATGATTATTACTGGCATTGGTGAGTATTCAGGACAAGTTGAGCGCAAGTTTTCCATTGCGAAGAAAAGCCTCAATAGTGGTGGTGTGGTGATTAAAAGCATTCCTGCGCAAACGTATAGCGGAAGTGAGTGTACTCCCGATGTTGTTGTTACCTATGGAGATCAAACATTAAGAAAAGGTACGGACTATTATTTGTCGTATTCCTATCATACTGATGCGGGCACAGCAAATGTGACTATCGTTGGCAAGAACGCTAACTATACTGGTTCGCTTTCAACAACTTTTGAGATCAAACCCGTTTCGCTTGCTTCTGCAACAGTGAGCGGCATTACCGATAAAACATATAACGGAGCTGCACAGACACAGAATGTTACGGTCAAGCTGGGTGGCAAGACGCTTAGCGCGAGTGATTACGCAGTTACCTATAAGGACAACGTAAAAGCTGGAATCGCAACAGTTGTAATTACAGGGAGAAAAAACTACACAGGCACCAAGAGCGCAACTTTCAAGATCAATGCAGCGCCTGTTGGAAAGTCGATAGCAAGTGCAACAGTGACCACATCTCAGATGATCCGCAATGCGAATGGCAATGTGATCGTTCCTTCTATCACGGTCAAATACGGCTCAATAACCCTGAAGAATGGCACTGATTATTCGGTCGAGTATTACTTGAACGGCAAGGGCAGTCCTGTTTCCCCTAAGGCTGCAGGCTCTTATACGATCAAGGTGAAGGGCAAGGGTAATTATTCAGGAGAGGCAATAGCAAAAGACACCTTCAAGCTTGTACAAGGCCCCTCCGTCTCATCTTCCACACAGGTGAAGATCGCCCCTATCGCTAATCTGAATTATGTCCTTGACGCGGTTGCTAATCCTCCGAAGATCGGAGCTAACGTATCGATCTGGAACGACAACGGGGGAAACAACCAGAAGTGGTATTTGGAACTAGGCAATGATGGCTACTACACCATCAAGTCGGCAGCGAACAAGTCCTTCATCATCGATGCTGCTGCTAACCCTCCAAAGGTAGGTTCGAACGTATCGATCTGGACCACTAAGAACCAGAATAACCAGAAGTGGGTCATAGAGCCTTCTACCAATGGCTCTTATATCATCCGCAACGCTGCTAACCCAAGTCTCGTGCTCGATGCTGCAGGGGTTTCTCCTAAGTGCGGGGCGAACGTGAGCGTATGGAGCGCTAAGAGCCAGAACAATAATAATCAGAAGTGGAAGATCGTTACGGTGAACGCACCTTCTTTCGACGCTAACAAGACCTATGAGATATCCTCCGTATCAAATTCCAGCTTCGTGCTCGATGCTGCAGCAAATCCTCCGAAGATCGGTGCAAATGTGTCGATCTGGAAGAAGAAGAACCAAGCCAACCAGAAGTGGTATATCCAGAAGGATAGCCAAGGCTACTACACCATACGTTCTGCCGCTAATAAGAGCTTCATCTTAGACGCTGCTGCTAACCCTCCAAGAGCAGGATCGAATGTGTCGATCTGGACGAGCAAGAATCAAGCTAATCAGAAGTGGATCATAGAGCAGTTAGCCAACGGCTCCTATATCATCAAGAGCGTCGGCAACTCAAAGCTCGTGCTAGATGCCACTGGTGCCACCCCGAAGATCGGTGCTAACGTGAGCGTCTGGACCGCTAATGGTGGCAACAACCAGAAGTGGAATATTAAGCCAGCGTAGAATGCTGTCTTTCTGCGCTCTATTCTGTTGAGCATTTTTTCTTCTGATCTGTCATTGATGGAGAGGGTTAGGGTATATAATATTTCCCTGCTCAATGAGCTTTTTGTAGTTTAAATGCTTTACTTTGAAAAACCTAGTATCTGAGTCCTTCGATTACGGTGGTATGTATGAAGAAAACAGCATGTCTTGTCCTTTCTACGGTTGTGTTCGCGTTCATGTTCTCAATAGTCGCTCTTGTTTCGCCTGCTCTTGCTGAGGTGAATCAGACTCAGCAAGCAACTACACTCAATAGTCAAGGGGTGTCTTCGACCGCTGTAGATGATCAGTCGCAGAATGAACAAAATGCACATTCTCGATCCTCTATTCAAGCCACGAGTGTCCCTAAAACGAGTATTGCGAATGCTCAAGTGAGCAAGCAGGGCATGATGAGAAATGTTGTCTCTGGGCGTGAAATCAAACCAACAGTGGTCATTAAAGTATCAGGAAAAATGCTCGTTGAAGGCAAAGACTACCGTCTAAAGTTTGGTTCAGAGTACCGTGTTCCAACTGCGGCTGGAACCTATCCTCTCGTTGCTGAAGCGTTGGAGTCGGGCAGCTATTCTGGATCGATCAAGATCGGAGACTACAAGCTGTTCAGTTCCCCGTTCAAGGAGAATATCCAGTATGCTCTTAGCCCTGTCACCAATTCGAATTTTATGCTTGATGCGACAGGGAAAAGGCCAAATGTTGGGTCAAATGTAACCATATGGACGCGCAATAATGGCGCGAATCAGATGTGGTACCTCAAGCTTGGTGCAGATGGCTACTACACCATCAAGTCGGCGGCAAACGACCGCTTCATCCTCGATGCTGCGGCCAGTTCCCCTAAGGTTGGATCGAACGTGAGCATCTGGAGTTCCAAGAATCAGGACAATCAGAAGTGGATCATAGAGCCCTCCACCAATGGTTCCTACATCATCCGCAATGCTGCCAATCCAAGTCTTGTGTTGGATGCTGCAGGCATCTCACCGAAATGCGGAGCGAACGTGAGCGTATGGAGCGCTAAGAGCCAGAACAATAATAATCAGAAGTGGACTATCAAAACATTGAACGATGTTTACACCAGTCTTGATGGTCTTGCTGCGCAAAACAAGAGCGTCATCGCGGATGGGACTTATGTAATCTATGCATCTGCAGTAGGTGGGAATCCGGTGCTTGATGTTAAGAATGGCGCAACCAATGAGGGCGCTAACATCCAACTTGCCGCATCGAATGCTTCAGCAAATCAGGCATGGGAGATTTCTCATAGTGGGAATTATGTACTCATCAAGAACAAGCGGTCAGGAAAATATTTGAGTGTTGCCTCTAATAATTCTTTGAGCGGAGCTAATGTTATCCAATCGGCTAACGCGGACGTACGAGGCTCAAAATGGATCTTCCTCAAAAATTCTGACGGTTCATTCTCTATTCGTTCGGCGCTTTATACAGGCATCTCTCTTGATGTGCAAGCAGGAAAGAGCGCAGCTGGTACTAATATCGAAACTTGGATGAGCAATTCGACCAAAGCTCAAAAGTTCAAGTTGGTTTCCGTTCCTGCACAGGTTGCAAAATGTGAAAATACCATCGATACCACGGGATATTACTGCATTAAATCGATCCGTGATAATAATCTGCAGCTTGATGTAAATGCTGCTTCAACAGCAAACAATGCCAATGTTCAAATTTGGTCTGCAAACCAAGATGCCCTGGCAGCTGTTTCGTTTCGAATATGTGAATGGGTATTATCGCATCATCAGCGCACATTCGAATAAAGCGCTTACGGTACAGAATAATTCTCTTGTTCCAGGAGCGAATGCTGTGATGTATACAGCAAGCACTGCTGATAACCAATTGTGGCGCGCACAAAAGAATGCAGATGGTTCTTATACCTTCTTCAATAAGAAAAATGGTTACGCTCTTTATGTAGGTTCTGTTTCGCCAAAAGCTGGCACGAATGTTTGCACGTCGGGGTATTCGCCAACGAGCAATGAACAGAAGTTCAAGCTCGAGCGCGTCACCAACCTTATGCCTACCGGCCTTTACAATCTCAAATCAGCACTCAATGCTTCGCAAGTTCTTGATGTAACTGCAGGATCAGGAGCTAATAACGCCAACATTGAGACGTGGACGAACAATGCAGGAATCGCTCAGAAATGGAACATCCAAGCAGTAGCAGGAAAAGAAAATGTCTACACGTTACAAGCAGTCTGTTCAGGGAAATACCTCGCTGATAACGGTCTTGGCAATGCGGTGCAGGTTGCATCGGGCATCGATACGAAATCACAATGGAAGGCTTCGATCGTTGGTGGTTCCTACGTACTTACGAATGTCGAGACAGGTAAAGCGCTCGATGTAACGAACTCCAAGGTGGCATCAGGTACTAATGTTGGCACAAAAGTGATCACGAATGGCGTGAATCAAAGATGGAACCTTGTAACGACCGCTCCTTTACCGAATGGAACATATATCATTCGGTCTCGCGTGAACACAAGTCAAGTCTTGGAAATCGTAGGATCTTCGACAGGAAATAATGGCAATGTTGCTATGTGGAAATATCATGGTGGCGGCAATCAGAAATTCAATTTCACGCGTAATTCGGATGGCACCTATACCGTTGTGAACTGCAACAGCGGAAAGGCGTTGGATGCCGCGAAGGGAGCATCGAGCGCAGGAACCAATATCGCCCAGTTCAACCAGAAGAATCAAAAGAACCAGCGTTGGTATCTTGTCTACAACAGCGATGGAGGTTTCAAGCTTGTCTCCGCGGCGAATTCGCAGGTGGTTATCGGATTCAATGGCTCAAGTCCTACCAATGGAGCCAATGTCTGTCTGGTGAAGGATACTAATGCTTCCTCGCAGCATTTCAAGCTAGAAAAAACAACCTATGTTCCACCTATGCCAGCGCCCCAGCGCGATATGCTCAATAAGGCTCAGGGTTATAGTAGCGGAACGGGCTATTTGATCATGGTCAACCGCGCCACTCATAAAGTTGGTGTCTTCAAAGGCTCTCAAGGTAATTGGTCGTATCAGCATTACTGGAGTTGCGTGACGGGCGCGCCTGGATCGCCAACCATTACTGGCGTCTATCGGACGACAGGCTATAAGCGAATGTCTTTGACGACTGATAGTCGTGCTCGTTGGTGCACGCAGATTAGCGGCGGCTATTTCTTCCATACGATTTTGGCTTCCGAGAGCGAATTAGGGAACAGCCTTTCTCATGGCTGCGTTAGGCTTGCCATCCCAAGCGCTCAATGGATATACAACAATGTAGGCAGAGGAACAACAGTTGTTTTGTATAACTAACGAATCTTATCAGGAGGGCTTGGACAGAGGCGGAAACATGATGTTTCCGCCTCTGTCTTTGAAAGAGCCAGAGATGCCGTTTACATGTTTCTTCTGCGGAAGATATGTTTCTGAACCGTAGAACTATTGATAACGAATCGTTAATTTAGGAAAATGAAGAATCCGACGTAAAGACTTGATGCCAGAGAAGTTCGACCGTGCGCTCCGTCTGTCTTGTTGGCAATTTGGATAGGCTTGTGCATGAGGTTATGTCAAAGTCCTTGGACAGAAAGTTGAGGCTTGGAATGCAAATTACTGCTAAATCGTTGCTCGCATCCTTTATCGCTCTTCTGCTTGTTCTTACCCTTTCTCCTTTTGTTGCATATGCAGATGAGACGGTTTTAGAATCAACACCTCAAGAATATGATGTCGAGATTGGACCAACGCTTGATTCGACCTCAGACCCTCAGAAGGAAAATAGCTATCGTTTTGAGAACGGTGAACGCATTACAAGCGAGGATGGCGCTGCCACTGATACTGAAAGTATCCTTTCGACCTTTTCAGCAGTCGTAAACCCTGAGGGTTATACCGTGTTCAATTGGTTCGATAAGTTTTCTAAAGGCTATTACACGGGAACAAATGCTTACAAAGGCATAGACGTGAGTGAACACAATGGCACTATCAATTGGAAGACGGTTAAGGCCTCAGGTGTGGACTATGCGATCATCCGCTGTGGATATGGGCAGAACAGTAAGAGTCAAGATGATGATCAATGGATTAATAACGTAAGAGGATGCATCAATAATGGCATTCCTTTCGGAGTTTATATTTATTCATATGCGACCAATACCACCCGAGCTGCAAGCGAGGCCGATCATGTTTTGCGCTGCTTGAAAGATGCTGGTCTCAATCCTTCTAAAGTGGGGTATCCGATTTATTTCGATATGGAGGATGCGTCTACAATAGGTTCTGATTATGCTGCAATGGCTACCGCATTTTGCGACAAGATCAAGGCGGCTGGTTATGTTCCGGGTGTTTATGCGAACAAGACATGGTTCAATGAGAAGCTCACGGCAAGCTGTTTCGATTCTTGGACGAAGTGGGTTGCGGAATGGAATGCTTCGAAAGGTCTTACTTATACAGGTCTCTCGAACTTTACTTCTGGCAACGGTATGTGGCAATTCTCTGACTACGGAACAGTTCCGGGCATTAACAGTAAAGCAGTTGATCTTGATTACACCTTTATGAAGCCGAAGTTCAACGTTGCTTTTGCGTCGATAAGTACTTCTGGCATGATGCGCAACGTTACTGGAAAGGCTCTTAGTCCCAGCATTACTGTTAAACTTGATGGTAAGATGCTCAAAGCAGGCACCGATTATACAATCTCTTATAAAAAACAAGGTACAAGCTCTGCTACCACAACTGCACCCTCTGCTGCAGGAGTCTATGAAGTGACCATTACAGGTACTGGTACCTATTCGGGTGTCAGGTCTCTAGGCAACATGACTATCTACCCGAAACCAAACATCGACACCTCTTTCGCCTGTAGGCTTTCATCTGTTGCGAATCAAAGCCTCCTTTTAGATGCAGCCGGAGCTTCTCCACAAGTTGGTGCGAACATCAGCCTTTGGTCAAACAAGAACCAAAATAATCAGATGTGGTATATCGTTCCTGATGGCAACGGATATTACATGGTGAAGAGCGCAGCAAATCAAAACCTCGTTCTAGATGCCACAGGTTCAAGTCCTCAGAATGGGGCCAACATTACTGCATGGACCGACAAGAAGCAGAACAACAATAATCAAAAATGGATATTGGTTGAGTCGAACGGGTCTTTTGTCTTCAGAAATGCCGCGAATAACAGCCTTGCTCTTGATGCGACAGGATCGAATCCAAAGATCGGTGCCAATGTGACAGCATGGACGAGCAAGAATTCCGATAACCAAAAGTGGAAGATCAGCAAGATGAACGATCTGGCTGCGGCGGTCGTTACACCATCAGGCATGGTGAGAAACAAGACAGGTCAGCAGTTGAAAGTAACTACTTCGACGAGCCTTGCCGGAAAGCAGCTCAAAGAAGGCACTGATTATACGATTCTCTACAACGGCGGAACAACCCCTCCCACCAGTACGGGCAATTACTCGGTGAGCATAAAAGGCAAAGGGGCTTACACTGGAACGAAGACCGTAGGCACCATGCGCATTGTCGATCCCCCTGCTTTGTCTAATAGCTCTCGGTATAATATTACTTCAGCTTCAAATGCACGATTTATCCTTGATGCAGTAGGAGCGAAACCTGCTCTTGGTGCGAACGTGAGCATTTGGACGAAAAATGGAGGGGACAACCAGAAATGGTATTTCATGCCTGATGGAGAGGGATATTACACTATCAAGAGCGCTGCTAATCAAGACTATGTGCTTGATGCGGCAGGCGCGAATCCCGCTTTAGGCGCAAATATTTCGGTCTGGAGCAGAAAGAATAACCAACTTAATCAGAAATGGACCATTGAATCAGATGGAAAGGGCTCCTGGGTAATCAGGAATGCGGCGAATTCCAATCTTGTTCTTGATGCTCATGGTAAAACGCCTTCCCTTGGTGCGAACGTGACTGCTTGGAGCAGCAATGATGGTAATAATCAAAAATGGAAGATCAATGCTGCCTGATTCCGAGCCGGTTCGTTCGATAGGTTTTTGAGGCTTAGCTAAATCATAGGTATATGCAGGATTGTTTCGCGAGAGTAGATGAGCAAGATCGATATGAGTGATACAGGTGGTTCGCACGAAGAATAGGCTGCTCTCATCATTTTTCTGGTCGTTCCTTGAACAAGGTGGGACGAGGATCGTCTCGCTCATTTTGCAGATTGTCCTTGCGCGTATTTTGATGCCTGAGGCATTTGGCGTTATGGCAATCCTTCTTGTTTTGATTGAGGTCGCAAATACCATTGTCCAAAGCGGCTTTGGAGCAGCGCTTATTCAGCGCCAAGAGGCTACAGATCGATCTTTCACAACTGCCTTTTGGCTCAGTCTCTGTTTTGCTGCCGTTCTCTATAGCATTGTGTTCTTTGCGGCTCCTGCGTTTGCGGCATTTTATGGCATGGCGGATCTCTCTATTTATTTGAGGGTCTTGGCGCTCATCCTCTTTGTTGAGGCGTTCAATAGTATCCAGCGATCCTATCTGCAAAAAGAGATGCATTTTCGAGCGCTTTTCAACTCTAACATCGCTGCCTCGATCGGCTCAGGCGTGGTTGGCGTTACGCTTGCTCTTTTGGGGTTTGGAGTTTGGGCGCTTGTTGCTCAAGCGCTCAGCCAAGCTCTTCTTGCATGCGTTGTTATGCTCATCCAAGTTCCTTGGCGTCCTTCGCTTCATTTTGAAGGTACCGAAGCGCGAGCGCTTTTTTCATATGGCTGGAAGATCTGTGTTACTGGCATCCTCAATACGCTCTATTTGGGTCTCTCGGAATTGATCCTTGGCAAGGTGTGCAGCCCGGCAGATTTGGGTGTGTACAGTCAAGGTAGAAAATGGCCTAATGCTGCGATCTCAATGGTCTCAAATGCCTTACAGAATGTCTTCTTTCCCGCTTTTGCTGAGATTCAATCAGATAAAGAAGCTTTGAGAGGCGCTATTCAAAAAGCAGTTGTGGTTGGTTCGTACCTCATCATGCCCACGGCGCTTTTCGTTGCGGTGGCGGCAGAACCGCTTGTTGCCTTACTGCTAACAGAAAAATGGCTTGCCTGCGTACTTGTCTTTCAGTTGGTTTGCGTCCAGAATCTCGGGCTTATGTTGGGTATCGTGAATTTGCGCGCGTATATGGCGCTCGGACATTCTGGCCTTTATCTGAAGCTTCAGCTTATCAAGGTTCTATCGGGTTTGGTCATTATCTCAGGGATCGCCATTTTGCTCCATAACATCTACTGGGTAGCTTTGGCTGCCTGCGTGCACGGACTTCTTTGCGTTTTCATCGATCTTGCTCCTGCAAAACGTATGCACGGGCTGGGGTCATTATCGCAGATACGAAGTGTAATGCCCACTTTGTTCGTTGCTCTTTTAGCTGCTGGACTAGCGCTCGTTCCCCTTGCATTCGATATTTCTTATGCGCTTCAGCTTCTTTTGCAGATCGTCATCTACGTTGGTGTTTATCTTGCTTGTTCTCGTGTTTTCAAATTGCGTGGTTTGCAAGAATGCTTTACGATTTTGTCTGATCTAAGAAGTCGGTAGCAAGCGAGTCGATTTTGAACACCCCCACTGCAAAACACCCTGTCAACCAGCGTAAAGAGAGCATTTCAGTCGTCGTTGCTGTTTACAATATCGAAGATTATATTTGTGAATGCGTGGATAGCATCATCAACCAAACGATTCAGCCAGAAGAGATCATCCTTGTTGATGATGGGTCTACGGATCGATCATCTGCCCTCTGCGACGAATATGCCGAAAAGAATACTAACATTCGGGTCATACATCAAAAAAATGCAGGCTTGTCAGCAGCACGCAATATAGGCATCGAGCATGCGCAAGGTGTCTGGGTGTACTTCGTTGATGGTGACGACATTCTTGCACCAGATGTTATCGAGTCATTTTTAGCCGTGCTTACGGCACACGAAGGAGACGTTGAGTTCATTCAGGGAAGAATGACCTGGTTTGTCGATGGTTCTAATAACTTCAAGCCTGATGAAGTTTATATCCCTGATGAATGGACATACTTTGCAAAAAGTCAGCTTGTAATGGCGCGCATGCTGGAGGAAAAAGGCGCTTTCCGCATGGGTATCCGAGGACTCTACCGACGTAATTTCTTAATACAGAATGATCTTATGTTTGTTCCCGGACTCTATTCTGAAGATCAAGAATGGACACCACGTTTATTTTCTCTTGATGTCAAGATGGGCAGTAATGAGAATCCAGGGTATCTGTATCGGGAGGGACGCGCAGGATCTATCGTGACTGCGCGCAAACCCGAACAGGTCGAAGTGCTCTTCACGCTCTATCAAGAATGGTTCGATCGATTTGGTAACGATTCTTCTTTAGATGTGCGCTTTAGGAACGCGCTCAAGAATGAAGCTGCAAGAAGAAGCGTGGAAGAGCTCTATAAGCATATCGAACGGCTCGACGGGGAGGATCTTGTTACGGTTGAAGAAATTGTTGATCGATACCGAGACCTTTTTGTTCCAAGAGAGTCGATGGCCTTTCGCGAGAAGGTCTTGAGCTTTTTCGTTCGTGTCTTCGGGGCAAGAAGTGCTGCCAAAATCACGCGATGGCTTATACAATGGAGAAACAAAGGTAAGCACTGAATCTGTCGATATTGAAGAGTATCGAAGATTAAGCAAGGTGTTTGCAGGATAGAGCGAGAGAACACATGAAAACAATAGCGGTCATACCAGCTCGTGGCGGCTCAAAAGGCATTCCCCGAAAGAACATGAGGCTTATGAATGGTAAGCCTCTCATTGCGTATTCGATCGAGAACGCTCTAGCAAGTGCTTTTATCGACACGGTTATTGTCTCTTCTGACTCAGAGGAGATCAGAGAATTTGCCCAGCAATATGAGGGAGTTATCGCGCTTGATAGAGATTCTGCTCTTGCCGAAGATGCGGTCACGCTCGATCCTGTCATCTATGATGCGGTGTTGAGGACAGAACAAAATCAGAATATTTCATTTGACATAGTAGTCACGCTTCAGCCAACTTCCCCTTTGTTAACAGCAGAGACGCTTGATGAAGCTTTGAGCCATTTTTCATCAGGCGAATGGGATTCTATGATCAGCGTGGTAAATGCTCCACATCTTAGTTGGATACTTGATGGAGAGGGAAGGCCTGCTCCTGATTACGAAGAACGCTTGAACAGACAGATGCTTCCTCCTCACTATCTCGAAACCGGCGCTTTCTTGATCAGTAAGCGCGAGATTGTTTGCAAGGCAAGCCGTCTTGGCGATAAAGTGACTGTATTCGAGGTGCCTGAGGATCAGGCTACCGATATCGATACGAAACAAGACTGGATCGTTTGCGAAGCTCTACTTGCAAAGAAGACCATCGTGTTTCGTGCTGATGGGTATCGCGAGCTTGGACTCGGTCATATCTATCGAGCGCTCACGCTTGCCTATGAATTGGTCGAGCATGAGGTGGTTTTCATATGCAACGCGTATCATCCTTTGGGTATTGAGAAGCTTAAGGGTGCGAACATGCAGGTCGTTGAAGTAGCGAACGATGAAGAGCTTCTTTCATGGCTTGATGAACGGCAGATTGACATCTTCGTCAACGATCTGCTCGACACAGCGCCATCATATGTGCAAGCCGTCAAGGAGCGCGTAGGACGATTTGTGAGCTTTGAGGATATGGGAGAAGGCGCACGCGTTGCCGATGCTGTTATAAATGCCCTTTACGAAGGAGCTTCGCCTCATCACAACACCTACCAAGGCAAAAAATACGTTTGTTTACGAGATGAATTTCAAGCGGCAATCCCCGCGCAATTCAATGAAGAGGTTTCACGGATCCTTGTTTCGTTTGGTGGAACTGATCCGCTTGACCTAACTGAACGGGTATATCAAATCGCCAAAGAGCTCAACGAAGAAGAGGTGCAAGTCGTATTCGATTTCCTGCTTGGTCCTGGCTATAGCAATGACTCTATTGTTCCAATCGAGCAACAGGGAATCTATGTAAATCATGATGTGGTTCGAGTGAGCGATCACATGCGCAAAGCAGATATTGCTCTGTCTTCTCAGGGTAGAACTACCTATGAACTAGCTGCTATGGGTGTTCCAGCTATCGTTCTCGCTCAAAACGAGCGAGAGCAGCTTCATACTTTTGCGCAGATGGACAACGGTTTCATTAATCTTGGACTTGGCAGTGAAGTAATTGATGAAGATATCAAAACTACTATCACCTGGCTTATGGCAGCAACTTCGGTAAGGCGCGAGATGAGGAATCGTATGCTTGCAAACGACCTTAAAAGTGGTATTAGTCGTGTTCGACAAATTATTCTCGGCGAGACGTTAGGCGCAGAATAATAGCAAGGAGCAGCGTATGTCCGATCTAGTTTCAAGGATCATTTCAGGAAAGTTCACCTTGATCGCTGAAATCGGTGTTAATTATTACGATATCGCCACGCAGAGAGGCATATCTCCTCTTGAGGCGGCAAAGCTAATGTGCTGCGAGGCAAAAGATGCAGGTATCCACGCAGTGAAGTTCCAGACCTATAAAGCAGAAACACTTGCTGCTGCTGATTCACCTTCTTATTGGGATACCTCAGAAGAACCAACCACAAGTCAGCGAGAGCTTTTCAAGAAATTCGACTCCTTCGGCGAAGTGGAGTATAAAGAGCTGGCAGACTATTGCGAAAAGATAGGGATTGCGTTTTGCTCAACGGCTTTTGATTTTGAATCAGCAGATTACCTTGACTCGATGATGGATGTCTATAAGATCTCTTCATCAGATCTGACAAATATTCCTTTTATCGAATATCAAGCAGCAAAGGGAAAGCCCATCATCATGTCGGTGGGTGCAGGCGATCTTTCTGAGATGCAAGCTGCAGTAGCGACTGTGCGACGCTTCAATGATCAACCGCTTGTTTTGATGCATTGCGTGCTCGAATATCCGACTCCGTACCAAGATGCGAATCTTCGTCGCATCACTTCTTTGAAGGCAGCATTTCCTGATGCTATCATCGGGTATTCTGATCATTGCAAGCCTGATGCTTGTGCGGATGTGATTAAAACGGCTTATTCATTGGGCGCGCATGTGGTAGAGAAGCATTTCACGCTTGATAAGACTTTGCAAGGAAACGACCATTATCATGCTATGGACCCTGAAGACGCAAGAAAGATTATCGATGGAGTAGCGTTTGTCGAAGAGATAAGTGGCTCGCCTGAACTTGGCTATTCTGAGTCTGAAGTTGCTGCTCGACAAAACGCACGACGCTCTATCGTTGCAGCTTGCGATATTCCAGAAGGAACAACCATCACGCGCGACATGCTCACGTTTAAGCGACCAGGGACTGGAATATCACCACAGCGGATTGATGAAATCATCGGGAAAGTGGCTGCCTGCGCTATCGAAGACGATATGATCATCCAAGACGAGATGATTCGCTAATAGTGTTGCGCATCTTTTTTGCGTGCGTGCTTAGGAAATAAAAGCCCTGATTTGGTCTTTTGCTTCTTCGAGCGATTTTGGAATGAGGATTCGATCAGAATCTACTCCGTAGCAATCTTGCGCTATGCAGACGGTGTATTCGTAAGTTTTAAATAAAGAATCTGTTTCTGAAAAGGCGAGTTTATAAAGAAACATGAGAAAAGGCTTTGCATTTCCTTCGATGATCGGTGAAAGCTGAGCAGTAGACCCAATGCTTATCAACAGAGCATCAGAAAGAATAGCTGCTTCTTTATGACAAAAGAGTTCCCAAAAACCACCCGATAGATCTTGGCAACTGTTTGTATAAACTGAATCAGTCACCGAACGTGGATGTTTTCGCAAAAAAGGACTTATCTCTAGTTCGATGATCTGTTCAAGCAGGTGATCGATCGCTTCCGTTTCGGGGTTAGGCTCTTGGTAGCGTGCTGTATCGAGTACGATGATGTTCTTTGCAGGTGGTAAGGACAAAGGCTCTTTCGCAAACGCTGCTTCAAGCTTATCAAGGACGTTTTGCTCAGGATTGATCTGGCAAGTAGAAATATCAATACCAGGTGCAAGTAGGCTAGGATTCTTAAGAAATAATCGTTCAGGGCGGTAAAGAAAGCGCTTGAGACGGAGCGCGTTAATGATGGCTCTAAGTTGGTGGATTCTAGGGGGCTCATTCTCATCGATAAGCGGAGGCTCGTCAAAAGAATATACCGTTTTGAACACTGCTCCATTGTAAGAACCTGTTCCATCCTCATAGAATGAGACACGCAATTTCTTATTGCGCGCAAGAAGACGTTGAAAAACTTCGAAAGTTGCAGGGGTGGGGCATGCGATTGCGAGATGGTCGTAAGAAGAGTCAAGAATCATCCTGATTACAAGGTTCTTTTTCCCAAAACGAGAACCGATCTGCCAGATGAGCTGCTGGCGGTATTCGTGAATCGGATGATGAGGAACTACTTCGATCTCATCGAATACCCCTATCTTTTCATAAACGATGGCGAGATCAGAGGCCTGCGCAAACTGATCATAGACGAGCAAGGAGGCATGGTCACCTTGCTCAATAAGGGCTGAAGCGGTCAAAGCCGCATTGTACATCTGAAGAGGAGTGTCTGCAAAAAAGAGCCAGCGGTCCATTTCGGTTTCTTTCAACGAATTATACGATCTTATATTGAGGAGCGCCAAGTTCAGACTTGAACTTTGAACTTTTCGGCGTTTTGTTGCGCGATACGCTGATCCTCTTCGCTGTATTTCTTTTCTGAATAACAAGCAATTGCCCTGAAGATCGCATGAGGAAAATAAGAAAGAATAAATGCTGCTTTGGTGGTTAGCGCTACAGCGGGCGAACTCAAAGCATCGTCTCTTTCGCGCCTGATCCGCTCATAAACCTGGGCAGAGAGATTATCTTGGCCGTTCAAGCTAAAGGCAGCAAACTCTCCTATGAGTCCACTGTAATAGCGCTGAAGAGCGATCTCTTCGAGCTTAGGTATTCCTTCTTTTCGAGCAAACTCAATGATCCCAAAACGCGCCTCAAGTGTGTCAAGATGCCTTTCGTCGAATTGGTGGGTAATTGAACAAGCGCGCTCTACGGTGTAGAAGTAGTCGTTCGCATTTTCATAGATTACTTTGTTGGCTGAGTAAAGCACCATATACATTATAAATTGGTCTTCGAAATGCTTGTCTTGAGGGAAAACAAGATAAGGAGCTAGGGACGCAGAGAAGAGCTTTCCCCAGGCATATTCGGCAAAAGGAGGATTGGGAATTCGTAGTGATGCGCAAATTGCATCAACGGGACTAAGAAGCTGATATTCAGAAGGTCGCCATGCTGGCATGGACGGGATATTTGCACTATCAGGAATTGGGGTGAAGCTCGTGACTGCAATATCGGCTTCTGTTTCGAGGGCTGCTGCTAGCAGATTAATAACATGGTCTGGTCCAATAAAGTCATCGGAATCAACATACATGATGTAGTCCCCGTGGATCGATTCGAGACCTCTGTTACGAGCGCTCGAAAGCCCCCCATTGTCTTTATGGATCACACAGATGCGTGAATCGGTTGTGGCATAAGAATCACAGATCGAACTCGAACTATCAGTCGATCCATCATCAACAAGGATAATTTCTAGTTGATCATAAGACTGATCGAGCACCGAGTTCAAGCATCGTTCAAGGTATGCTTCTGCATTGTAAACGGGAATTATTACGCTTACTAAAGGTTGGTCTATTTTTGCTTCCATAAATCCTACCCAAGAATCATTCTGAGATTTACCAACTAAATGACGGATATCTAGAACAAGCTATAAGATGGTCGACTCGAGTTGCTCAATCGCTTTTTTGGAAGTCACTATGTCCTGTTCTTTCCCTTTTCGTTCAATGTATCTCATTATCGATGCAAATAATCGTTTAGGTAAAAACGAAAGTAAAAATGCGTATCTAGTCGAACGCGAAATGGTAGATGAAGTGATCGCGCGCATACGATTTTCAATGATCAGATGGTGCAAAAGATCGCTTGTTTCAGTGTCGTTGCTTAAACAAAATCCAGCGAATTCGCCAATAAGATTACTGTAATAAACATTCACTGCTGCATCTTTGAGCTGAGGTATGTCGTTGTTTTTAGCGTGTTCAATGATGGCTTGTCTCGCTTCAAGCGTGTCGAGATGTCTGCGGTTGCGTTGATTGGTGATAGAGGCGTGGCGAATCGTATAGTAATAATCATTTGCATTTTCGTAAACGATCATATTGGAGGCGAGCATTGCCTTGTACATGACGAACTGATCTTCAAAGAGCTTTCCTTCAGGAAAGTAAAGATGTGGTTTGATAGCGGATGAATAGATTTTTCCGCAGGCGTATTCTCTAAACAGAGCATCTGGTTGAGAAAGAGCCTCACACGCTGCATCGACTGGATTGAAAAGTCGATAATCAGAAGGTTCGATCTTAGAGGTGATAACGAGAGAATCCATATCTGGTATATGGGTACACCCAGTGATCGCCATATCTGCTTTTAAGCCGACAGCTGCTGAAAGAAGATTGAAGATGTGCTCCGATCCGATAAGGTCATCAGAATCAACATACACCAAGTAGTCACCGTTCGCTGCTTCAAGACCCATATTGCGTGCGCTGGAGAGGCCGCCATTCTCTTTATGGAAGACGATAATGCGTGAATCAGTTAGAGCAAGAGAATCACAGAGTGAGCTGGAATTGTCTGTTGAACCATCGTCAATGAGAAGGATCTCTAAGTGACTATAAGACTGATCGAGCACGGAGCGCACACATCGTTCGAGATATGCTTCTACATTGTATACAGGAATGATGACGCTTACTAAGGGCGCGGGGCTTTGGCTTGCCATGCAGTATCCATCCAGATGAATTCGAATGTTCCTAACACTATGGTTGAATTATAGCGCATGGCTTCGAGCGCTCGTTCTTTCCCTAAGCGCGGTAGAATAATGAATACTAGAGAATGATTCTATGGTGGAAGGCTTAAACAGATGAAGCGGGTCTTAGTTTGGGGGTTATCGAATAATCGTGCTGGTACGGAAGCGGTCATCGAGGCTTATGTTCGTGCAGCAGATCCTCAAAAGTATAGCTTTGACTTTCTTTGCTATGACGATCCCGTCAACTATGGCTGCCTGTTTTCCGGGAGTTCTTACAATCGTGTATTCAAATTGCCTATTAAGATAGCTCACCCTTTCAGGCACCGAAAAGCGCTTGCTTCCTTCATGGATGAGCATGCAAATGAATATGAAGCGGTATGGTTCAATGCAAACGACATATCCAATATCGATATCTTACTTGCCGCCGAGAAGAAAGGTATCAAGCACAGGATTTTGCACAGCCACAATGGTAATATTCCAAAGCGTTTCATCACCAGGCTTTTTTCAAAGATCAACAGCAAGAAAGCAAAGCGAGTCGTTACGGAACGGTGGGCTTGTTCGCAGGCTGCAGGTGCTTTTATGTTTGAAGGAGAGAGTTTTAAAATAATCCCCAATATGGTTGATGCTAGGAAGTTTGCTTTTGATCCGTCTGCTCGTGATGCGATGCGCTCACAGTACGGATGGAGCGATGATTGCATTGTTGGGACGGTAGGAAGACTGAGCGAACAAAAGAATCAATCGTTTTTGATAGAGCTGCTTCCTCGTCTGGTTCAGCGCATTCCGAATATCAAGCTTGTAATCATTGGAGAAGGGCCTTTGCGTGATTCGCTTAAAACGCTCGCTCAAGTTCTTGGTGTAGAAGAGCGAGTGGTGCTGCTCCCTGCTCAATGTAATATCTCAGAGTTTTTATCTGCCTTTGACTGCTATGTCTTTCCTTCACTCTATGAAGGCTTGTCTCTTGCTGCGCTCGAGGCCCAGTTCAATGGACTTCCTTGCGTTATGTCGGACGGGGTATCGACGGAAACGAAGATAGCGACAACAACTCAATTTATCAATCTGATGGACGTTGATGAATGGGTTGATGCTATCTGCAGGGCACAGCGAACTGAAAATTCACTCATTCTTGAAAAAGCGCAAGCGTTCGACGCGGCAAATATCAGAGAAGTTGCTGAGCGTATGTTTGAATTCGATTAGAGATTAAAGGCGAGCGATAACTGAGAAGAAAAGCTTGTCAAGCTTAAGCCTTCGAAGAAGACAAAACCCTCCTACCCCAAAACGAATGATGCGGGTCTGGCCTTTTGGCTTAAAGAAACCAACGTAGGGGTTCGCAAGGTAGTTAGGAAACTTTTCGGAAAGATCATTCATGACATAGTGGAATTTCTCCTTCATGAGCGTTTTACCACAGCCTCTGTTGTAGTTTACTAGCGAGTCGACCATGTTTGCTAAATAGGCATATTCGATGATTTGTTTTTGCTCGACGGTCGATTGTCGATAGGCGGGCTGTGCCATGAGATTGGTGAATACTTTCGAGATCATTCGCTCGTGATCCATAGTGTAATTCGTGCTCTCGATTGCGGACTGAGGATTTTGATAGTAGAAGTAGCCTTCGTAATCCAAGATGTGATAGGTCGCGTTGTGGATATACGCTGTAAGGCTGAAGTAGGTGTCTTCGGCGCAAGAAGTGGTGCCGAAATGAATACCGTTCTTGGTAATGAAGTCCTTCTTCCACATCTTCGCGCAGGTCATAGGATAGGTCACAACGCTCCACACTGAATCAGAGACGGTATGGTTTTCAAGTCTGCCCCCTCGATCCTTGATAAACCCTCCGATCATGATGTCACAAGGATGCTTCCTCATTGCTTCGAGATAGGTCTTCAGATAATCAGGCGCAAGATAGTCGTCGCTATCAACGAACACCAAATAAGTTCCAGAAGCCTGTGCTATACCATGTTCTCTGCTTTGGCCCGCTCCGCAATTCTTCTTATTCTCAAGAATGATTAGCTGATCAGGGTATTTTTGCTGATACTCGTAAAGGATGCTTTTTGAATCATCCGTTCCGCAGTCGTCGATGCAGATGATTTCAAAGTCTTGGACGGTTTGTTGGAAGAGAGAATCGAGACAACGTGCGACGTATTTTTCAGCGTTATATACAGGAATTATGATGCTGACTTCCATGACGCCCCTTTATCATTGTTATTATCATGATCGTTCAATGATAGCGAAAATTTGTAAGTTGCTTAAGGAGGGCAGAAAGAATGATCTCTGTCATCATGTCTGCTTATCAAGAGGATCTTTCGGTTTTTGTCCCTGCAGTAACTTCCATCCTTGATCAAAAGGGTCCTTCTTTTGAATTGATCTTGGTGTTAGACGATCCGGAAAACACAGAACTTGCTTCATGGGTCGATGAAAATCTCTTATCAGATGATCGTGTTCGTGTATTAAGGAATAAGAACAATCTGGGACTTGCACAGTCGTTGAATCGTGCAATAGAAAATGCATCGGGGGACTTCCTTTGTCGTATGGACGCGGATGACATTGCCGAGCCACATCGCCTTGAAAAGCAGCTGTCTTATCTGCGCGAGCATGATCTTGATCTTGTAGGAGGCCGCGTCAATGTGATGGACGCAGAAGGAGAATTTCTTTATATGACTCCTCAACCACCTTGTACTCCTGAAAAAGTTGCAAAAGCACTGAAATGGAATAATTGCCTTGCTCACCCAACCTGGTTCGGACGGAAAGAAGTTTTTGCGCAGGGCTACCGTGAGATCCCACTTTGTGAAGACTATGACTTTCAAATTCGTGCGGTATTGAAAGGCTTTAAGCTGGGGAATTGTGAGGAAGTTGCGCTCAATTATCGTTTATCCGATGAAGGCTTGTCGCGCAGCAGTCTCTATAAGCAGTATCTCTATCAAAGGTGCCTGACAAAAGCATACAAACAGGGTAAAGCTGTTGATGTCGATCGCGCCAAAGAGTATGTTGAGCGTGCTTATACTGAAAAGAAGGCGCGAAAGTATTCCCAGGCGAATGATTATTTCCAGCAAGCGATGAATGCTCTTTCTCAGAAGAGGATCGCAGTAGCGATCTGTTCTGGAGTTAAGAGCATCATAGCTTCTTCGAGCTATGCCGATAAGGTGAGGAGGCTTATTCTCGCAAGCCTTTGATGGTCAGGATCTTGCTGTTTTCCAGTAGTCTTATTGCGCAAGGCAGAGCTTCTCTATAAAGTTACCCAGAAGCGAAGAGCGCTGAGCCCCAAACCGTATTGCTCATGGTATCACTGTGCTTATCCCGTATAATGTGATGTTAGTTGTCTAAACATTACCTCCCTCACGGGGTGCCCTTTAAGGATGTTCGTGAAGACATTATTAATCATACCTGCATACAACGAAGAAGAATCGTTAAAAAGAACGATCGATGCAGTGCGCGCGGAGGCTCCTAGCGTTGATTTTCTGGTTGTCAATGATGGCTCGCAAGATGGCACCGAACGCGTTTGCAGAGAAAATCAGTATCCCTTCCTTGATCTTGCAACCAATCTTGGTTTGGCGGGTGCGTTTCAAACTGGGCTGAAATATGCTTATCGACATGATTATGATTGTGCGATCCAGTTCGATGCTGATGGACAGCATCTTCCCAAGTATATTGAAGAGCTAGCGCAGGCCACAAAGATCTACGATATTGCAATTGGATCACGTTTTATAGGTAGAAAAAAACCGCATTCTTTGCGTATGTTCGGCAGTGACCTTATTCAATGGGCGATTAAGGTTACAACCGGGAAAACAATTACAGATCCCACATCAGGCATGCGTGCCTTTAATAAACGTATGATTGCCTATATGGCGAATGGTCTCAATTATGGGCCTGAACCCGATACGGTTTCTTACCTTATTAAGCGCGCAGGTGCAAAGGTTGTTGAGGTTCCTGTTGAGATGCAAGAGCGACAAGCTGGAGAAAGCTATTTGAGGCCATGGAGTTCAGCTATGTATATGATGCGTATGGCTATCTCAATTCTCTTTATCCAATTCTTTCGTAAGAAGATCGATGGTGATGGCAGATGAGCGTTGTTCTTCGCGTTGGATTAATTGTTGTTTCCATTCTTACCCTTATCTTTATCACCCGGAAAGTACGTAATGCGCAAGTACGACTTGAGGACTCGATCTTTTGGTTCTGTGTGGCGGGCTTGCTGCTCATTTTGAGTATCTTTCCGCAAATCTTCTTCGTTGTTTCTGATTTTGCTGGAATTATATCACCTGCGAATTTGGTGTTTCTTGTATTTATTTTTATCTTGCTCATTCTGGGGTTCAATCTAAGCGTGCACTTATCGCAGACAGATACGAAGCTCAAAGAGCTTACTCAGCAACTTGCGATAGAAAAGTTTGAACGATATTGCAATGACCACGAGAAGAGCAGTGATAATCCACGTGATCAGATAGACTTGTTCGGAAACGATAAGGCTTAGTACATGTGGAGCACCTTCTTTCTTGCTACCCTTATCGGAGCTGTTATGCTCTATGTGCCGGGCATCTTGGCACTCAAAGCTTTACGGTTTTCTAATACGACGAGTGTTATTGCTGCTCCTATTCCAACGTGTCTCTTCTACGCTCTTGCTGCTGTTGTGTGTGGGCAAACGGGGGTTGTTCTTAATGGGACGATTCTTTTTTTATGGGCCGCAATCGGCGGATTCGTGCTGTTAGCGATTAGTATTGTTCTTTGGAAATCCCGCGAGAAACAATCGGCCAAATTCTTTTTTTGCAAGCAGCAAGAAAACCGAGAGGCTAGTGCGATATCGTCGTGGGTCGATACGAAGTTCAATCTCAAGGCTATCATCCTTTGCGTAATACTAGGTTTGCTACTGGGCCTCTATATCTACGTAAAGCCCCTTGATGGTCCTGAGAGTGTTTGGTTGAGCTATGATGACATAACTCATTTGGGCATCCTTCAGTCCATGGTGGAAACTGGAAATTATTCTGCTTTTTCTACCACGATTTATCCTGATTTTTCTGACGGATTAACGAGTTATTATCCTGCTCTTTGGCATCAGCTTTCAGCAATGATCGCATCAGCGCTGAATGTTTCTCCGCTGCTGGCAGCAAATGCTCTCAATTATCTTGTTACATCTTTGCTTTATCCACTCGGAATGCTCATGCTGCTCTTGCAGGTATTTCAAACCAACAAGAAAGCCGTCATAGCTGGCGTCTTAATGTGTTTGATGCTTCTCGCTTTTCCCTGGGGTTTTTTGATAATCGGGCGCCTTTTGGCAAACCTCATAGGGTTTGCTTTTGTGCCTCTTATTCTTGCTTGTGCTTATGCCGTTTTTGACGGCACAACAGAAAAAAGAGATAGAGCTCGAGCATTTTTCCTTGTTTTACTAGGCTGTTTGCTCGCGGTGTTTGCCCAGCCCAATCTTGTATTTAGTGTCTTTGCTTTATTCATTCCTTATGGAGCATATCGAGTTTGGAATGTTGTAAGCGATCATGCGACTTCCCACGTAAGGCTTTTACAATTTTGTGGGATGGGAGCGTTTTTCGTAATCATAATCGTCGTCTGGGCGTTCTGCCTCAACGCTTCCTTTATGCAAAGTGTAGTGAACTTTGATTGGCCTGCGCTCTCAACAATCCCTCAGGCGTTCGTTGATGCATTATTCGTGTGTAGCTCCCTTACGCCAATCTCTCCGGTCCTTGCGCTGTTTTTGGTGATTGGTATCGTTGGAACGTTTAAAGAGCGTAACCATCTTTGGATAACCGTATTGTTCATTTTTGTTACGATCATGTATGTTGCCTGTGTAGCTACCAATGGTTCACTCGATAGGATCCTTACCGGATTTTGGTATACCGACAGATTTCGCATTTCTGCTCTCCTTGCAATCGTTCAAACCTTGCTTATTGCTTTTGGGCTGGCAAAAACCTATTCGTTCATTAGGAAGCGAAAAAACTACAAGAGGCCAATCTGGATCGCACTTACTGTTGTGCTTTTCGTCCTTCTCTTGTTCCCTTCTTTTACGCTTCGTGGTTTAACGATTGTGGACACTCCTTTTGGCCATTTGCGTCATGAGTTGCACAGTCTATATCGTTCAGACCAGGCGGATAATGAGGCAGTTTTTTCGCAAGAAGAGCAAGATTTTGTCGATCAAGCGAGAGATCTCGTTGGAAATGCTCGTGTGTATAATACGCCCAAAGATGGAAGCCTGTTCGCCTACCAGTACAATGGTTTGCGCACTTATCATAGGACTCAATCATCTGGCAAAACAGGGGAGGAAATACTTCTTAATCACAGCATAAATGATTATGCTTCAGACGAGTCAGTTCAGCAGGCTGTAGAGAACTTAGGCATTGAATACGTGTTGATGCTCGATCAAGGGCACGAACCCTATTGGAGACAATGGTCAAATTCCCCCTTGGATGACGATGCTGGTTTCGAAGGAATCAATGAAGATACACCAGGTTTTGAATTGGTCCTTTCGGAAGGAGATATGCGCCTTTTTCGCTTGATGCCCCTGGATGAGCTTGCGGCAAGTTCTGATTGATTGCACTAAACTGTTGTGCTTGCGATCGAGTTTTTCTTATGCCGTATAATTACAATTAAAAGACACTGGTTGATGTTTCTTTGCTTAATAAAAATGAAGAAACATTTTGTCCGTCAGGAATTAATACAGAGATATGAGACAGCAGCGAAAAGTGGGCATGCGAACAGCGGCCGTTATCCAGTTTGCCTCGAAATATACGAGTCTATTCGCGCAGCTTTTCATTACCGCTATCTTGGCGCGCATGCTCTCGCCAGCCGATTTTGGAACACTTGCCATCATCTTGGTGTTTTTGAACTTCTTCATCCCTTTTGCTGACATGGGAATAGGTGCGGCCATCATTCAGTATCAAGATCTTGATGATCATGATTATGGCGCACTGTTCACGTTCTCTATCTTCTTCGCTCTGTTGCTTACGGTATTCTTCTGCGTTGCTGCCGTGCCTATTTCTCTGTTCTACAACAACGCCGATCTAGTGCCACTTTGTTTGCTTGGCTCTTTGTCGCTGCTGTTCGCTACCTTGAACATGGTTCCAAATGGCCTTTTACTCAAAGACCAACGGTTCATTAGCATTGGCATCAGGCTTTTCGTGGTTACCGTGGTGGGAGGCGTGATAGCCATTGTTATGGCGTTTGCTGGATGGGGTGTTTATGCATTAGTGTGGCATAACATCATTGCTGGTCTCATCACCTTCTTATGGAACTATCTTTCACGTCCTATTCGCCATCTCACCATTCATTTCATGGCATCACTGAAAAAAGTCTTTTCGTATTCAGTCTTTCAGTTTGGTTCGAGCATGGTGAATTATTTTTCAACCAACCTTCCCAATTTGGTTATCGGCAAAGCGTTCAATGAGGTTGCGTTAGGTTTTTACGATAAAGCATATAGACTGACAACCTATCCTCTTAATGGCGTATCAAACGTAATAATCTCGGTCATTCAACCCTATATGGCAAAGCATCAAGACGACCTTAAGGCGCTCTTTTCCTACTGGTTCAAGATTGCCAAAGCCCTTTCTTTGATAGGTATCCCCATCACGGTAATTTTTTTCTGTGCGCCTGAAGAAATAGTGGGCATCATGTACGGCGATCAGTGGGGAAGCGCAGTGCCGCTGCTCCAGCTCCTCTCGATCTGCATCTACTTTCAGATGGTAAACAGTGTTTCCGGTGCTTTTTTCTTAAGTGCAGGAAAGGCTGATCTGCTCTTTCGATCAGTATGTATGTCAACCATCCTGACGGTCTGCGGCCTTGTGATCGGCATTGCGTTTGGTAGCCTTGAAGCGGTTGCGCTTTGCTTGTCGGTCGCCTTCTGCCTTCATGTGATTCCCAGTGCTTATTACTTACTAAAGCGCACCTTGCATGAAGGCTATAGATGCGTTGTAAAGTTCTTGCCTGAAATTGGCATCGGTTTAATAGCAGGAGCAGCATGCTTGCTCCTTACTCCTTTTATGCCCGACAACATCATCTTGAGCTTACTTTGTAAAATGCTTGTGGTTCTTGGGGTCATCGCATTGGGATATCTTGCGACAAGGCAATATGGTTATATAAAGGCAATCTTGCGCAAAGGCTAAGCGATGGGCGTATCATGCAAAAGCATTTGGGTATTTAAGTGAAGTCAGTTTAGTTAGCTGTAGGTTAAGAAGGATTCAGAATTGGAAACGTGGGGCATGTTCTTTCTGGCGAGCTTGGTAGGAGTTGTTTTTCTCTACCTCGTTGGTTTTTTGATTCTTAAAGGCTTCAAATTTTCCAACCTTTTTGCACTCGCGGCGGCGCCTATCGTCTCGACACTTTGCTTCGAGATTCTCGCGATTGTTTTTGATAAATTGAATCATGCTGCTTCTTGGGCGGTTTTTTTCGTACCATCGCTTCTACTGGGCGCAGTAGTATGTGGTATTGGTGTGCTGTATGGACGAAGACAAGGTCAGACACAAAAAAATGCTGTAGCTGCAAGCGAGCTCAAGAACAGTTCTCGTTTTGATCTGAAAATGGTAGTTCTTTATGTTGGGCTTGCGCTTTTCGTGGGGCTTTTTGTCTTTGTTAAAGCCCTTGACGGCCCAGCATGCTTTAACGAAACCTACGACAACCTCACACATCTCGGGTTGGTGCAAAGCTTTCTCGAATCGGGTCATTATTCAGCGCTTGCAGCATCGGTATATCAGGATCTTGGGGAAGTTGGATCTTATTATCCAGCTGCGTGGCATTTGATTACTGCCATGGTTGCAGGAGCAACAGGTACATCAAATCTAGTAGCAACGAATGCAATGAACTATGTTTGCTGTTGCGTGGTTTATCCGCTCAGTTGCTTATGTCTTATGCGACAGATCTTTTCACGGCGTAATCGAATAGTCATAGCGGGCGCTTTTGCTGCTATTGGGTTCGTTTCGTTTCCATGGTTCTTTACGGTATATGGTGTGTTGGAGTCGAATTTGTTCGGCTTTATCATGGTACCGGTCATGCTCGCTGCTATCATGCAGCTTTTTGGCTCGGAGGTATCGCGTGCTGATAGGGCGCGTTACCTTTCGATTAGTTTTGTAAGTGCACTCTTTTGCGTCTTTGCTCAGCCGAATGCCTTTTTTGCGGTCATGTTGTTTGCTGTACCGTATCTTGTTTGGCGTATTTGGGACAGCACTGGACAAAAGAGCAAGAGGCCTTGTTCAACCAAGGTGCGAGCAGGGTTCGTAGCCTTATTTATGCTTGTAGTGTTTGTCGTTTGGGCTATTTGCTACAAGGCGCCATTCCTTTACGCGGTAACTCATTTCATCTGGCCTCCAGCCACCAACCCATCCCAAGCGTTTATCAATACGCTCTTGTTTTCGAACTCCTGGGCACCAGTTTCTCTTGTAGTAGCTGTTTTAGTGGGGGTCGGTCTGTATGCTATGTGGCGCGAGCGCAAGTACGGATGGCTTGCAACTGCTTTAGTCATAACAGCTGCAATCTATTGGGTTAGCATCTGTCTTGAGGGCACTATCGATCAATTTCTTTCGGGCTTTTGGTATTCAGATTGGCGAAGGACGGCTGCGCTTCAGGCAATGATCGCTGTTCCTGTTGCTGCATTGGGGATTGCCCATCTTTATGGCCTGATTGCTCGACACGCTAAACTAAATCTTTTTTCGAACATCGGCCTGGCCCTTCTTCTGATCGTGTTCTTGTTCATGCCGAATTTCTTGCTTCGTGGCATTATACAGGTGCAGACACCGTTCGGGTATTTCGATGAGATGATGTATCAGTATTATTCAATGGATCAAGGTGATGACGAAGTGATCTTCTCTGAGTCTGAGCGAAAGTTCGTTACCCAGGTGAAAGAGATCGTGGGAGACAAAGTTGTTTATAACCTTCCCTACGATGGTAGCTTCTTTGCGTATCAGTCCGATGGGCTGCATACGATCTATCGTCTTCCTTATACAGGGCCTGGTCAAAACGCAGATCAGCAAATTCTACAATCGAGCTTGTATGAGTACTCTTCCAATAAAGACGTGCAGCAAGCAGTAGATAATTTGGGAGCAGAATATGTTCTCACGCTTGATTATGGGCACATTCCGCATCATAAGAATTCACCTGATCCTTATGCTAAATCGTGGCCCGATTATCTTCCTGAAAACTGGACAGGCATCACCAGAATTACTGAGGATACGCCTGGTTTCGAGCTTGTTCTCTCAGAAGGGGATATGAGATTGTATAAGATAGTAGAACCAAGCTAGGTCGTTTAACTCTGAAAAGGACGCTCATGAACTATATCGATCATACGCTTTCGAATATCGTTCTGCCTAAAGGTGCCGAACCATTAGGAGGATGGGATCTGTATATCAAGACGCCTGAAGGAAGTGTTTGCGCTCCTGAAATCAACGGGTGTTTGCTTCAGGGTTCGGTGGACTTCTTTACCTATTTCAACGCCTGTTCGCTTGCGAAGTGGAAGAAATACGCAGGCATTAAGCGCGTGTACCTCCATTTGGAATTTGCGAATGAAGCGATCAATAAGGAGTATGCATGCACGATCCAGTTCTTTGGTCGGTCTTATCTGGACTCGGCGGCATCGTCGCTTGCAAGTGGAGTGCGCTTGACTTCGACGATGGGCAAGACCAAAGAAAACGGCTCGTTGGTTTTTGATCTGCTTATTCCCGAGACTGATTACGAAGTAATCGGATTTGCGCTTGATGTTCGTGGAGGCGTGGTACTTGAAAAAGCGTACTATTACGCGCGCGTTGCCGAAGAGCAAATCAATCCCGTGAAGATAGCGCTCTGTACTACGACGTTTCTTAAGGAAGACTACATCATCCCCAATATCGAACTAGTAAAGAACGAAGTATTAGCGGCTGATGATGTGATAGCAAAAAACTTTCATATGTTTGTTATCGATAATGGACGCACGCTTGATGCTGAGGCGCTGTCTGATGAAGGCGTGACCGTACTTCCTAATCCTAATGTTGGTGGTTCAGGTGGTTTTGCACGCGGTATGATGGAGGCTATGAAGCATGATGAAAATTTCACGCATGTCTTGTTGATGGACGACGATGTAAGTATCTCAACTGAAAGTCTTAGACGTACGTTCAACTTGCTTTCTCTGGCAACGGGTAAGTATAAGAATGCTTTCATCAATGGTGCTATGCTCGTTGCAGAAGAACCTAATCGACAATTTGAAGACGTGTCATACGTAGTCAATTCGGGAGCGTATGCTTCTGTTAAGTCAAACAAGTATTACATGGATCAGCAGCAGTATATTGTGCGTAATGAGCATATCGATGTTGAGATTCCAAAAGCTTATGGTGCCTGGTGGTTTAGCTGTATCCCGGTAAGCGCGATCGAGCAAGTCGGGTTACCACTGCCTCTTTTTGTCCGTTGTGATGATGTCGAATACGGTATGCGCGCGAAACCCATTTATATGACCATGAATGGTATTTGTGTCTGGCATGATGGATTCATGGGCCGTTCGCGAGCTTCAGTAGACTCATATCAATATGTACGAAATTTTTTGATTATGATCGCGATGACAGATTGCTCTTCTCAAGACTTATTCATGCTGCGTATGGAGCGCGCCCTCCGTCTTCAATTGCGCGTGATGTCTTATGATGCGGCTGATTTGATTCTTGATGGGATCGCGGATTATCTAAAGGGTCCAGACTATTTTGCATCGTTGAATGGTGAAGAGGTTATCAAGCGCAATGCAAAAAAGAACGAAAAACTCGTGCTGCTTGATGAGCTTGCGGAACCTTACCGTAATGTCACTTACAACAAACGACTACTCGGCGATCAGTCTTACATCAAACCCTTCTTAAAACTCATGCGTACGCTTCCGTATGATCGGCACTTACTTCCAGATGTTTTATTGCGCGACACACCAGAAGCGGTTTTTTATAGCGGACTTTCGATCTTGTCTCCTCGCACCATCGGAACTAAGACGTTAGTGGCCATTGACCTTGAGGGTAACCAGGGTGCAGTTCGTCATATGGATCGTGAGCGTTATCAGCAAATCATGGATCGCTGGAAGGCGCTCAAAAGCGAATTGAAAGAACGAGGAGATGAAGTGCGTGCGGCATATAAAGAAGCGCAACCTTATCTCACCTCGACCGAGTTTTGGGAGAAGTATCTTGGACTCGATGAAGCGGACGAGTTGTAAAGGGAGCGTTTGTTGTCGAGCGCATGAAGCAGAATGGGTCTTATATAGCCGTGGTATCATGGGGGTTACGAAAAAAGCGTAATAGTACGCGTTTGTTGAACGAACAAGGAGTGCTCACCTTATGAGTGCTAGATCTAAAAAACAGAATGCCCAGCGTAACTTTGGAAATGCTTCCTCGGAGGGAGCAGAAAAGTGGACGCCGAAAGCAAAGGATGTTGCAGGAGATTCGCAGCCGACCCCTGCCTATGGTTTCCCCGCGGTTTCCGCAGACGATGTTAAGGCTAATCAAGCTGCCCAGCAGAAGGCAAATGCGACGAATACAGCAAATGCTACCCAATGGAACAATGGGTCCAATTATGATTTTCTGTGGGAAGCTACTGACACCAAACACAGTGCAAAAGGGCAGGCAGGAACTACCACGGTAGTCGAGTCCGATACCGACTATCTGCTGCTCCCGCACCCCGATGTGTTCAACGCCTATCCGCCTGAGGTCCAGCGTAAGATCATGGAGTGGGCCGATCGCGATGTGCGTGCTCGTCGCGACGATGAGTCGCTGCGCCAGGATGCGCTCATACGCGCACAGGCTGCGCGAGAGCGTACGATCATGGCTGTCCCTGTTGCGATCATCGTTCTCTGTATCGTTTGTGCGACCATCACGGGCATGTTCACGAAGAGCGCAGTGTTTGCGGTGGCGTTTCTCGTAGTGGCGATCGCTGTTATCATGGCGCTCTATTTCACCAGGAAGAACGACCTCTACGTCCAGAGTGATCCGTACGAGGATGAAGAGGAAAACGAGGAGGAATAATCCATGGCAGAATTTAGCCCCACTCGCACGCATGCTACTTGGAAGCCGCGCGTCACGCCGGTTCCCGTTCCGTATTTCCGTTGTCAAGAGTGTGGCGCGGTGCTTCAAGGTGTTGATGGCGATGTCGAGATCACGATGAGTGACAACCATCGCTCTCAGGTGGCCGAACTTCCCTACGCTCACACCGATTTTCATCCTGAGTGCTGTGGTAAGCCCATGGAGCGCTTGGAGGGAATCTCGCATCTTGAGGTGAAGGACAAGCTCGATCTGGATTATCAGATCGTCGGCAGCTATGATCACAACGCTTTGCGCGTTACTTGGAAGGTGAAGGAGCCAGGCTACGAACCGCGCTGGTTCGCGGTGAAAACCTTCACCGGCATCATGACGAAATATGTTACGCCGAAGAAGTGGCCGCCTATCGTGTTCGCGTTCGCCGATGAGGATGCCTATGCGTATTGCGACGAAGATCCGTGCTTGGAATGCACGTTCCGTTGCAAGCGTGGCATGGAAGTATATTGCTACACGCCCAAGATCGGGCTTATCGTTATGCCGCTCGATCGCATGGTGGCAACGGGCAGCGCAGGTTTCAAAGAGATCGAGCTCGATTAGTTCTTACTTTCGGAGTGTTCTCTTGATGGTGTCGAGCGTGTAGCCAAGGCCATTGTTGCGCAGTGTGTAGGCTAATTCGGAGAGCAACGAAGCGTAATAGGAAAGCTTGCTCGTGCTGATGTCCGCAGCATCTTCTTTGCCGCGATACCCGATGAACATCTCTTTAAGATGCGGGGGAATGCTCGCTTCGCGTGCAACGAGCGCAGGATCCATCGCGTCGAACATGCGACCTATCTCATCGAGCACTTCTTCGTCGGTGTTGCCCTCTTTATCAGTGTTCGCTGCAAGCTGGTTGCCAAGATAGGTGAAGCCCTTCGCAGTATGCGCGAGGCGCACGTTGGTATCGTTTCCAAAGCCACGCTTACGCATGATCTCGTCCATCGCATGCCAGCGATCGAAGGGAAGGCGCTTGTTGGTGCGCAAGAAGGTGGTTGCTTCGGTGGCTGTTTCTTCGCGATAGACGTAGAACGGCTCGTCCAAATAGACGATGCGCTCAGATGCCAGCAAGGTCTCGAAGAAGAATTCGTTATCCGCCCAACCTGCGCCGGGGTATTCGACGAAATGGATGTCTTTCTGGGCAAGGAAGTCTCGCCTGTAGAGCGCCGACCAAATGGAAGGGTGGTGGCGCAGTAGATGGTCGGTATGAGCATCGTGCAGGGTGAAGGGCTGCTGGGCTGGCTTGATGCGGCCGCGATACGAGCAGTTGAGGGTGGTGAGCGCTTTGCCGCCGCGTGCTACCCCTTCAGCGCGCAACTCGCGCACGTAGGGAGTTTTTACGATATCGACATTCTCGAACGCGCTTGCGAAATCAAGCATGCGCTCGTACATAGCAGGCAGGATGAAATCGTCGGGTTCGAGGATGGCGATCCAGGTGCCCCGTGCTGTTTGGATGCCGTCGTTCATCGCCGCCCCGTAGCCAGCGTTCTCTGCGTGGTTCACGATCGTGAAGCGTGCATCCTGGGCGAAGAAGCGCTGCAAGATCTCGGGCGAAGTATCATTCGAGGCATCATTCACGCAAACGATCTCGATGTCTTCGAGCGTTTGGTTCGTAATCGAGCAAAGCGCCTCTTCAAGTGTGGAAGAGGCGTTGAACACGGGTACTACCACCGAAACAAGCGGCGCAACGGATGCGTCTGCGCGTCGCAGTATCGTGAAGGTGCGCGCGTTATTCGCGCTCTCGCATACGGTCTCTTCCTGGGAAGCTACGCTCATAAGGGCCTTTCGGTCTTGTTCTTGCCAGTCGCGCGAGAAAACGGGGAAGAAGACTCGCCCGATTTTCGGCTGCATCTGTTCATTATACGGCCTTGCTCGTTCGTGTTTGTTCTTGCGCGGTCTTTTCGACTGCTTGACGCGTGCGCTTGATGTGGTGCGCGTAGACTGTAACCACGATGAAGGCGCAGATGATGGTCATCCCCATCATGATGAAATAGCTCGTGGTGTAGGTGCCGGTCAGCTCGCAGAGCACGCCTGGCATGAGGTTGAAGACAAAGCCGCCGAACGCATAAGCGATTTGGAAATGGCGGATGGTCTTGAGCATCTGTTCGGCGGAACTGAGCTCGAGCGACCAAAGCGCGATACCGGTGGTGCCGAGCGGCATGCCGATGCCGAGCACGACTGCTGCTGCGGATGCTTCGGGCACGCCACCTATTCCAACAAGCGCGCAGAGCAGCATGGCTACCGTGAGCAGGATGAAGAAACAGAACGACCCGGTGAGCGTGCCGAACTTGTCACAGACGATGCCTACGACGAATTTCGATACGGTCAAGAAAATGCCTGCGAGCGAGATGAGCAACGCCGCTACGCCCGCATCGACCCCTTGGGTCGTGAGCAGGATGCCGAAGTAGTTGTAGCCTGCGACGGAAACGCCGCCGAGCAACACGAGCGCGAAGATCATCGCCACATACGCTCCGCGTGGCAGCGGCATAGAAGCAAGATTCACCCGTGGACGACCAAGCGCTCTTTTGTGGTGAAGATGGTGGGCGTGATGGGCATGGTGCGCCTTGTGGATATGGCCGTGCTCGTGCTGTTCAAGCGCTGGGTGGTCCGTGGACTCTTCGCTGGCCGAAGGGCTGGCTGCTGCGCGCTGTTCGTCGGTTTCTTCGATCGTAGCTTCAGCGACCTCTTCTTGGGTGTTCTTTGCCGCCAGGTCTTTTGGCGCCTGATTCGGCTTCGGGCGCGCTATGACCGGCTCGAGTCCGACGTCTTCGGGCTTCACGCGTACGAACTTGAACAGCAACAGCGCGAGGATGAAGGCGATCGCTGCTTCAACATAGAATGCGAGCGAAAGGGAGAACGTATCGATCAGCCAACCTGCCAGGATCGGGATGAAGATAGCAGCCACGCCGCTTCCCATCGTAGCGATGCCCGAGACCGAACCCACTTTGCCACGAAACCAGTTGCCGATCAGATAGGTGGATGCCACCATACCGCCAAAACCGTACCCGATGCCCGCAAACGCGCTGGCCACGCATAGGCCTGCCAGACTATAAGCGCGTCCGAACAGAAAGAACGCGAGCGCGGTGAAGAGCGTGGCGATGAAGAATCCGATGCGCGGATTGAGGCGACGGAAGTATACGCCGGTGAAGAACATACAGATGAGCGACACGAAGGTGCGCACGGTCACCACGACCGAACCGCCCACATCACCAACCCCGGGAATATTCACGATATAGGACTGGTAGATGGAGAACGACGTGGACGTGAAGCCGGTGTTCACGAAGAGCAGCGTGAAGGCGCACGCCACGATGATCGTTTGGTACTGTTTCTTGATCCCCATTTTTTAATGCATGAACAGCTTCAGCAGGGGCAGCTTGCCTGCATAGGGCGCGGTGCGAATCGGGATCTCCACTAGCGGGGTCTTCTTCATGGTCGATTTATAGTGCGTGAAGCAATCGAAGCCCACCTTGCCGTGGTAAGCGCCGATGCCCGATTGTGCGAAACCGCCGAAGCCCATGTGGTTGTTCGCCAGGTGAATGACCACGTCGTTGATGGTTGCGCCGCCGAACGGGATGCGATGCAGCAGATACTGCTGAAAATCGGTATCGTTGCTGAAGATGTAGCATGCCAGCGGATGGCCGAACTTCTCTGTTACGGCAACCGCCTCATCGATCTTGCGCCAAGTGATGAGCGGCAACACGGGGCCGAAGATCTCCTCTTGCATCACAGGATCGTCGAGCGTAACGCCGGTCATGACCGTGGGCTCGATCTTCAAGGTTTCGGGATCGCGACCGCCGCCAACGGCAACGCGCGCAGCTTCGCCGTGGTTATCGATCAAGCCGCACACGCGGTCGAAATGATGCTTGCTGATCATGTGCGGGTATTCGGGATTGTTCAGGATGTCGTTGCCAAAGTACTTCTTGAACGCTTTGTTTAGCTCCCAAACAAGCTGGTCAGCAACGCTCTCGTGCACGAGCAAGTAGTCGGGAGCCACGCAGGTTTGCCCGGAATTCAAGCATTTGCCCCACGCGATGCGCTCAGCTGCGATGGGGATATCGGCGAAGCAATCGACGAAACATGGGCTCATGCCGCCCAGCTCGAGCGTGACATCGGTAAGATTCTGCGCACACACGCCCATGATCTCGCGCCCGACGTTCTGCGAACCGGTGAAGAACATCTTGTCCACGTTCACCTCGAGCAGCCAGTCGTTCACGTGCGATCCGTGAATGCAGGTGATGTAGTGAGCAGGGAATAGTTCATCGCACATCTCCGCCAATACCTTATCGGTCGCAGAGGCACTATGCGAGGGCTTCAAAAGAATGCAGTTGCCTGCTGCCAGAGCATCGACGAAGGGCACGAGGCTCAAGTTGATGGGGTAGTTCCAGGGAGAAAGCACCGCTGCCACGCCGAAAGGCACAGGGTAGACCTTGGAAGTTGCAGGGAAGTGCGCGAGCGGTGTGGGAACCGAATACGGGCGCGCCCACTTGCGCAGATGCTTCTTCATCATGTTGATCTCGTCGTACACGAGGCCAAGTTCGCACATGTAACCTTCGTAGGGGCATTTGCCCAAGTCCTTTTCGAGCGCATCGAGCACCTTGGCTTCATGTAGCTTAAGCCAGCTTTTGAGGCGAGTGAGCTGTTGCAAGCGGAAGTTCACGTCTTGCGTGGCACCCGTTTTGAAGAAGGCGCGCATAGCATCGATCTGTGCCTGCAAGTCGGCAGCAGATTCGAGCTTCAGTGCGCCTGCGCCAGTCGCATAATCGGGCAGAGTGTTTGCGACGTTCGCCGAGGTTGCGGATAGCGGTGTTTCAGGCGCCGAAGCAACTTGCTTCGCCGTTTGCTTAGGAGCGGTAGCCATTAGTATGCCTCCTCGAGGATATGAAGTGCGATCTCTTCGGTCACTTCGTGCTTGTTGTAAAGAGCGGCACCATCGTAACGCGCCTGGCGTGCGACCTTGGGCAAGATGGCGCGTTCGACACCAAGCTGTGACAAGGTGATGGGCACATCGTAATGGTCGTGCAGGTATTGGTTGAGCTCGAAGAGCGCTGCGCTGAAGAGGATGTCGCGCTCTTCGGCGGTGAGGCTGCTCTTGTCCAAGTCGGGACGTAAGGCGCGCAGGAGCTCACCATAGAGCCCCGCATGATGCCCGCGTTCGAGGTTGAAGCGCACGCAGTAGGGAAGCAAGATCATCATGGCCTGGCCATGGGGGATGTGGCAGATGCCGCCGAGCGAATGGCCGATCGCGTGCACGATGCCCACCATGGCGTTCGAGAAGCTGGCGCCCGCGAGCAAGCTGCCGAGCGCGAGCGAGGTGCGCACATCAAGGTTTCCGGGCTCTTCGCAAGAGCGCACGAGGTTCTCCATGATAAGCGAGATCGCCTGACGTGCCAGCGCATCGGAAACGGGGTTCTTTTGGATGGAGGTATAGGCCTCGATCGCGTGGGTAAGTGCGTCGACACCGGTCGTGGCAGTGAGCTTCGGTGGCAGCGAAGCGGTGAGCAATGGGTCAAGGAAAGCAACGTGCGGCACGAGCTTATAAGAAGTGTAGGAGAGCTTCTCGTGCGCTTCCTCATCAGCGATAACCGCAACGAGCGTAACTTCGCTGCCCGTGCCTGCGGTAGTGGGAATGGCGATGAGTGGGTCGAGGTCGTTCTGCAGGATCTCAGCGCCTTGCAGCTCAGCGATGTCGCGGTTGCCGACCGAGATCGAGGCAGCGGCGCCCTTCGTGGTGTCGATGACCGAACCGCCACCGAACGCGATGAAGCCGTCGCACCCTTCCTGTTCGTAGATGGCTGCCACATCGTTCACTACGGAAAGCGAAGAGTCGGGCGGCACCTGGTCGTAGAAAGCGAAGGGAAAGCCCGCTTCGGTCAGGCGATGGATCGCATGGTCGGTGATGCCGAGCGCCACGAGATTCGCATCGGTTACCACGAGCGGTTTGGTCACGCCCATCTCAACGAGGATAACGGGCAGCTTGTGGAGCGCATGTTCGCCGCAGATGATGCGGGTAGGGCAGTGGAATTCAAAAGCGTTCATAAAGGTTCTCCTTAACAACAGTTCGGATGGGGCGTAGAAGTTCGGATGGAGTGGGTGAGCACATCGAACGCAGGTGCGCAAGGCGCGGGCGTTTGGCAAGTTGTGGTTGCGGCGTTATCTGCGGTACGCACTTCGCCAGCAGAAGAAGGTGCGCAGCACGGTATCGAACAGGTAGGTGATGGCGACCCCCTTGCTGTTCGCGCCATGGGTGGCGAACAGGCGTGCAGCCAGCGCTTCTTTCAGGCTGATAGCACCTGAGAACACATCGAAGGCGTAATCGAGATCGCGGAATTCGATCACGAAGTCAGGTTCCTTATCGGCGGCAACGCGCCAGCTGCTGCCGTGCTGTTCGAAGGTGATCGCGCGGCCGAAGCCATCGATGTCGATCGCGAACGTGAAGCCTGGCCCAAGCACGAGCGTTTCGTGCGCGACCGTGGCAGAAACCTGCGGAGCTGCCTTCATGAGAGCGGGCAAGAGAGCCATCATCGTGTTCACGTAGGTTTGTTTGTAAAGGGCGCGCTCGGGGTGCGATTGCGTGGGTTCGGTGATCGCGGAATAGATCTTCGTACTCATGATTCCTCTCTTGTATCATCCGATCGATTGCAAATGGTTAGATTATCAAACCATTTTACTCTTCTGCTACGACTTGAGCTGCGCAACTGCTGATGCAATCGGCAAATTAACAGCTTGTAAATAGGATCAGATTTTTTCATCAATTCGCTAAGACGAGGCTATAATAGGAATCTCAAAATCGTGAGGGGGAAATCTGCAATGCTCATTGGCATTCCAAAGGAAATACGTGCAGGTCAAACGCTTGTTGCCGCTACGCCGAACACGGTGCAGAAGCTCATCTCGCTCGGTTATACCGTCTCGGTCGAGCAAGGTGCAGGGGAACTTGCGAATTATTTCGATCAGCAATTCGAAGAAGCCGGTGCCTCTTTAGCGAGCACCGCTGAAGCGTGGGCAGCCGATATCGTCGTCTGCCTCGATGCGCCTTCGCTCGAGCAGCTTGCTCTTATGAAGGAAGGTGCCACGCTCCTTTCGCGCCTCGATCCACAAAATAACGCTGAACTGCTCGAAGCGTGCGCACAGCGCAAGATCACGGCGCTTGCGCTCGATGCGGTTCCGCGTATTTCGCGTGCGCAATCGCTCGATGTGCGCTCTTCGCTCATGAACGTTGCCGGCTACCGCGCGGTCATCGAAGCCGCGAATGCCTTCGGTCGCCAGTTCACCGGTGCCGTTACCGCAGCGGGCAGGGTGAATCCTGCGAAGGTCTACGTGATCGGCGTGGGTGTTGCTGGTCTTGCTGCTATCGGCACGGCTGGTTCGATGGGCGCTGAGGTGTTCGCTACCGATGTTCGTTCCGATGTGGCCGATCAGGTGCAATCGCTCGGTGCCACCTTCGTGGAGATCCCTGTTTCGCAAGAATCAACTGACGGCTATGCGCGCGAGCTCGATAAAGACGATCAGGCACGCACCCAAGAGGTGTACATGCACCAAGCCTCGAAGAGCGATATCGTCATCACCACGGCACAGGTCCCTGGCCGCCCCGCGCCGCTGTTGCTCACCGCTGAGGCCGTCTCGACCATGATGCCGGGCTCGGTCATCGTGGATATGGGCGCGTCCGACTTGGGCAGCAACTGTGCGCTTACGGAGCCGGGCAAGGTCATCACTACCGAAAACGGCGTCATCATCATCGGCTACACCGATCTGCCTGCGCGTTTGCCCGGACAGGCTTCGCAGCTCTTCGGTCAGAACATCGTGAATCTACTGAAGTTGGTCACGCCCGATAAGAACGGCCAGCCCGTTTGGAACGAGGATGACGTGGTCATCCGCGGCATGCTCACCACGCGTGAGGGCCAGATCATGTGGCCGCCTCCGCCGGTGCAAGTTTCAGCGGCGCCTTCGCCTGGCGCGGCAACGGAAAAGGCTACGCAGCCTGGTAGCGGCACCCAAGCAAGCGCGAGCGATTCTGAACCTGCGCAAGCAGTCGAAGCCGCAGCTTCCAAAAAGGAGCCTTCTGCTTTTCGCAAATGGTGGTGGAAGATCGCGCTCGGAGCGCTTGCGGTACTGCTCATCGCTGCAGCGCCCGCGCACATGTCGAGCCATTTCATGGTCTTCGTGCTCGCGTGTGTGGTCGGCTTCTACGTTATCACGGGCGTTTCCCATACGCTCCATACCCCACTCATGTCGGAAACGAATGCGATCTCAGGCATCATCATCGTTGGTGCCTTGTTGCAAATTAGCTCGGGCGATCTGCTCGTTACGGTGCTCGCTTTCATCGCGGTGGCCCTTGCTTCTATCAATATCTTCGGTGGCTTCCTCGTTACCCGACGAATGCTGAAGATGTTTGAAAGGAGCTCCGAATGAACGAGACGATTCTGGTGGTCGAAACCTTCGCGACCGATACCGTAAGTGCTGTTCAAGATGTGCTCTCGCGCGGGCAGTCGCTCGCCTATATCGTTGCGGCACTCCTCTTCATCCTTGCGCTCGCAGGGCTTTCCAAGCAGAAGAGCGCGATGCGCGGCAACGTGCTCGGCATCATCGGCATGGTGGTAGCGCTCGCTATCGTCATCGTTGCAACTGCTATCGAAGGCTTCCAATTCCCGGCTTATACCGTTGGGCTCATCATCGTGGCCATGCTCATCGGAGCGGCTATCGGTGTCTGGAAAGCGCGCCGTGTCCAGATGACGGCCATGCCCGAGCTGGTGGCATTGCTCCACTCGTTCGTCGGCGCCGCTGCGGTGCTCGTAGGCATCAACTCCTTTCTCATGACCCCTGGCGATGGCTCCTACGATGGTGCCTTCCATATGGGCGAAGTGGGCATTGCGGTGTTCATCGGTGCGGTCACCTTCACGGGTTCGATCATCGCGAACCTAAAGCTTTCCGCGCGCATTTCGGGCAAACCGCTCACGCTTCCAGGGCGCAATCTGCTCAACCTCATCATGGTCATCGTTTGCGTCGTGTGCATCGGCTGGTTCGTGGCTACCGAAGGAATAGCTGCAGGTACCTTGCCGCTCGTCATCCTCACGATCATCTCGCTCATTCTTGGTGCGCACCTTGTGCTCGCCATCGGTGGTGGCGATATGCCCGTGGTCATCTCGATGCTCAACTCCTATTCGGGTTGGGCGGCGGCCATGGCGGGCTTCACGCTGGGGAACGACCTGCTCATCATCACGGGCGCGCTCGTCGGCTCTTCCGGCGCCTACCTCTCCTACATCATGTGCCAAGGCATGAATCGTTCGTTCGTTTCGGTTATCTTGGGCGGGTTCGGCAGCGATGGCGCGGTGTCCTCTTCGTCGCAGGCGTCCTCGCTCGAGGGTCGTACGCACACCGAAGTAAGCCCTGAACAGGTTGCGGATATGCTGAGGGCAGCAAAGCGCGTGGTCGTTTCTCCTGGCTATGGCATGGCGGTCGCGCAAGCGCAGTTCCCAGTGGCTGAGCTCACCCGTAAGCTCATCGACCAAGGTGTGGACGTGAAGTTCGCGATCCATCCTGTTGCGGGACGTATGCCTGGTCATATGAACGTGCTCTTGGCAGAAGCGAAGGTTCCTTACGACAACGTGTACGAGATGGACGAGATCAACGACGATTTCGGTGATGTCGATGTGGTGCTCGTCATCGGCGCGAACGATACGGTCAATCCCTCCGCCGCGACCGATGCCAATTCGCCGATCGCGGGCATGCCGGTCATGCACGTGTGGGATGCGAAGAAGGTCATCGTTTCAAAGCGTTCGATCGGCAATGCAGGATACGCGGGCGTGGAGAATCCGCTGTTCTATAACGAGAACACCGACATGCTCTTGGGCGATGCGAAGGATTCCGTCGAAGCGGTCATCAAAGCGCTCTAACGCGCTGCTGGGTCTGTGCTAGGGGTCGGGTAAGGTGCTAGGGGTCGGACCGACGCAAAAAAGGGGCTCTATTCAGCCCCTTTTCATTTGAGTTGTGCGCAGCTGCGCAGTGACGCGCGTTTGCAATGCTTAACGTTCGCCTTATTTGTCGGGCGTTCCGTTGAAGAGAGTGCGCGTTAGATCTGCCAGCATCCCGTGATGCTTGTGCTCGTGCTTCTCTTCGCAATCGGGATCCCATTCAGTGCATTTTCCCGTGTGGTATTCCGGCACGGCTACGGTGTCGAAGCTGATACTGCTCTTATGGGGGCGCGCTTGATCCTTGTGGAAATCGCCCTCAAGGTCAACTTTGCCCGTACGCACTTCAGGTACGGCAACGTGGTCGGTATAGACCTCGTGCACATGCCCTTCAGGTGCGGATTTAGATGATCGTTTCGTCTGGTCTTCAGTCATGTTAACCATCCTCTATATCAAGTTGATGAAGAGCGTAATGCTCAAGCTGTTCATGAAGTCTGCGAACATACTACCGATGAGCGGGATCAAGAGGAAGGCCTTAACAGAAGGTCCATATTTATCGGTCAGAACCTGCATATTCGCCATGGCGTTCGGCGTTGCGCCCATGCCGAAACCGCAGCTGCCAGCCGTGAGCACGGCCGCATCGTAGTCGCGACCCATCGCGTTGAAGATCACGAAGCGCGCGTAGAGCACCATGAAGACGAACTGGCAGGCGAGCAGGATGATCATCGGAAGTGCCAGGTCAGCAAGCTGCCAGAGCTTGAGCGTGATCATCGCGATACCCAAGAACAGTGAAAGGCAGATACCGCCCAGGTCGTTGATCTCGCCGATGCGGATGTCGATCTTGCCCGTGTATTCGCCGATGTTGCGCATGATGGCGGCAACGATCATGGCGCCGATGTAGATCGGGAAGGTCATGCCGGTGAGCGAGAGCAGGTAGGAAACGAGCGTGCCGATACCCATTGCGATGGCGAGCTGATAGGCTGCCGGTGCATATTGAGAGATCGAGCGATGGTGCTTCTCTTCTTCCTCAACGAGCAGATCGTCGGTGCCCATCACGCGGGTCTTCAGAAGATCCTTCTTCTTGATAAGGTTATTGCCAAGCGGGCCGCCGATGAGCGAGCCGGCAACCAGGCCGAACGTTGCTGCCGCGGTAGCAACGGTGGTGGCTCCCGTTACTCCCATATCTTCGAGCACGGGGCCGAATGCACCTGCCGTGCCGTGGCCACCAACCATGGAGATAGAACCGGTTGCAAGGCCGATGAGCGGGTCGACACCGATCACATTCGAGACCGCAACAGCGATCACGTCCTGCGCTTCGATAAGGAAGAGCACGCAGAACAAGAGAACGATCAGTGCTTTTCCGCCGCTCTTCAGTACCTTCACGTTCGCTTGGAAACCGACTGAGGTGAAGAAGATGACCATACAGACGTTCTTAAGGGTGTCGTCCCACTTGAAGTCAACGATACTGGCAGCGTAAAGCACGCACGTGATGATCGAGAAGAGCAGGCCGCCTACTACTGGAGAGGGGATGCAGAGGCGGTCGAGCACCTTGATCTTGGTCTTGAGCCAAGCGCCGATGAGCAGCGCCACAACGGCGATCGCAAGCGTTTGATACATATCGAGAGAAACTTGAGCCATAGGCGATCCTTATAACGAGTCTTCCATCAGGTCTATCAAATAGGTAGGCGCATATGCTAAGCGCCCTGTATGCGCGCGAGATGCACGTCTGCGCGTTGCCTGCTAGTCGTCTTGTCCTCCGCTGACGCTCTTTCCTTCATCGGAGGAATTCATCACGTCCACCGTGATGTCGTTGTCGGCATAATAGGCAGCCGCTCCGGGATGGAACGCGATGGGAATGCCTTCCGTTGCCTCTTCAAGGGTGGGTTGCATCGAGCTCTTCAGCTTTTCTGCGAAGGGGATCTGTCCATTGAAGAGAAGTTGCATGATGCTCTTCACCTGGTCTTCAGGCATGTCGTTGCGCGCTACGACCACGGCACGCACGCCCACGGTTTGCGCTACTTCGCTCTGTCCTGCGTAGGTGTTGGCAGGAATCGTGCAGGGCGTGTAATAGCTGTGGCGCTTGGTGAGCACATTCACCGCGAACGGATCGATCGAGAGCACGCGCACGCCGATGCTATCGGCCAGGTTGGTGACCGCTGGGGTAGGGATAGCGGCCGTGATGAATGCGGCATCGATCTTACCTTCCTTCATCGCCTGGGCAGATTCGGAGAAGCTCAAGTATTCCGGGGTGAAATCGCTTTCCTGAAGGTTGTAGGCATCGAGCACTTGAAGCGCGTTTTGCAGCACGCCCGATTCGCGTTCGCCCAAACTTACGGTCTTGCCCGCCAGGTCCTCGATCGATTCGATCGGGCTATCGGTGGGAACGATGATCTGGCAGGCCTCGGTGTAGACCCCTGCTACGGCGCTATAGCCCGTATAGGCACCTGAATTCGAGAAGAAGCCTGTGCCGTTGTAGGCGTCGTTCAAGGTGTCGGCCTGCACGATCGCCATATCGAGAAAGCCCTGTGAGAGCAAGCGAAGGTTCGCGCTTGAGCCCGCGGTGGTTTCGACGGTGATCGTGGGCACCTCTGCTTCGTTTTGGCTCTCATCAGCCAAAAGCGAACCGAATTGATAGTACATGCCTTCGCTGTTGCCGGTGCCGAATTTCACTTCCTTGCTTTGCGAGCACGCACAGAGCGAACACAGCGCGAACGCAAGCAGAACGATAAGAGCAACGGTGCGCTTCTTGAGTTGAGTCATAGAGCGATCCTGTTCGAACGAGTATGAAAAATGGTAGGTCTTTACTTTACTAGAGTTTGCTCGATTTTTCGGTCTTAAAGCTTCGATTCGTCGATTGCTTAGCAACGAGCACGCGCTTCGCACGTGTCTTTGCCCTTGATAAGGCGAAATGTGCGAATTTTCCCCAAGTCGCGGCGATTGTTTATTGACAAGCCAAACATAGAAAACTACGATGAATAAACGCTAAAACTATTAGTTTCAGAAATGGAAGGGGTAACGTATGAGCGTTTACCAAGAGGCATATCACTTGCCAGAGTTTACCTACGATAAGTATGAGAAGCTGACGATCGAACAGCGTGGTCCGGTCTACATCTGCTCTTTCAACGATCCAGGTAACCTCAATGCAATGTCCTACGAGCAGATGGCAGAGTTCAACGACTTCCTGAACCTCGTTCGCTATGACAAGGATTGCCGCGTTATCGTTCTCACCGGCGAAGGCAAGTCCTTCTGCGCTGGCTTCAACCTGAACGACCTGTTCCTCGATCCTCCTGAGGACATGGGCCGCATCCAGCGTGACTTCTATGTCATGCAGCGCATGTGCTCCGATCAGGTGCTCAACATGGCTAAGTGCGAGCAGCCCATCATCGGCGCTCTCAAGGGCTTCGCTGTTGGTGGCGGCCTTTCCATCGCTACTGCTTGCGATATGCGTATCCTCGGCGAATCCTTCAAGATGAACGCTGGTTACCTCTCCATCGGTTACACCGGCACCGACATGTCCGGTTCGTTCTATCTCCCGAAGATCGTCGGCTATGCACGCGCTTGCGAGATCCTCATGAACCCGCGCCGCTTCAAGGCTGAGACCCTCGCTGAGTGGGGCTATGCAGTCAAGGTCGTTCCGGATGAGGAAGTTGTGGAAGAAGCAGTCAAGCTGGCTGAGGAAATCTGCCGCGAGACTTCTCCGTTCGGTCTGCGTCTTACCAAGGAAGCACTCCAGAGCTCGCTCGACGGTCTCTCACTTGCCGACCAGGTCAAGATGGAGAACCGCAACCAAGTTCTCGCTGCAAACACCCAGGACGCTTACTGGGGCATGCAGAAGATGAACCCGAAGAACCGCGAAGAGGTCAAGGCTCATCCCGAGAAGTACGTCATCACGAACAACCTCTAAGCCATTTCTTTTTACGTTTTCGCCGCGCACGATTGCACAACGCATTCGCCGCAGTGAACAACATAAAATGCAAAAGACCCGGCCTGTGCGTCGGGTCTTTTGTTAGTCTTGGGCTATGACAAGTGATTCGAATAGGTAATGCTGCAAACGCGATCGCGCGCTGTGAGCAAGCGCGGCATGCGAGCGTGAAGCAGCCGTGGAAGGAAAAGGGGAGTGCATGAAAGGTTTGGAAGGCATCAAGGTCGTCGAGCTCACCGGGTATGTGGCAGCTCCGGCATGTCCGCGCATCTTAGGCGAGATGGGAGCGACCATCTACAAGATCGAACCGTTCTCAGGGGATGAGTACCGCACCAATGGCCCAGGGTTCGGCATGCAGAAGACCGATATCGACGATCCTGCGTTCGACCTGGCATCCATGAACAAGGAATTCTTGAGCGTGAATTTGAAGGACCCGGAGGGTGCGGCGTTCCTCGAGAAGCTCCTAGCGGATGCCGATGTCATGATCACGAGCTTTCGCGACAATGCCCTAAAGAAGCTCGGCCTCGACTACGAAGCGGTGCATGCGCGCCATCCTCACCTCGTCTGGGCGCAGATGCGCGGCTATGGGGAATACGGTCCTGAGCGCGACAGCAAAGGATTCGACACCACGGCCTATGGTGCGCGCGGCGGCTTCTTCGCCTCGTTGCCGCAAGCCGATAACTTCCAGCCCATCAACTGGCCGGCAGCGATCGGGGATTGGAACGCCTCGATGGCCCTTACCGCAGGCGTGCTCGGCGCTCTCGTGCGCAAGGATCGCACCGGGGAGGGCGACAAGGTGACGGTGAACCTGTACCACTGCGCGCTCTGGGCGATGCAGATCATGCTCGCCTCCACCCAGTTCGGCGATAAATGGCCCAAGTCCCGCTACAACGTCACCTGCCCGACGAACAACTCCTACCGCACCAAGGATGATGTGTGGTTCATGATCTGCTACGGCAGCTACGACATCTTCTACGACCACGTCATGCGCTCGATCGGCCTCGATGACCTCATCGGTGACGAGCGCTACAACCGCTCTTCCGTGATCAACGATGGCCGCGGCATCAACACCGAGGTCGTGAAGATTCTAGAGAATCAGTTCGCCACCCAGGACTGGGACTATTGGGAGCGCATCTTCAAGGAGAATGACTTCCCCTACCAGCGCCTCTATCAGGCCCAGGACATCTTGAACGATGAGGAGGCCTACGCCAACGACATCCTAAGATCCGTCCACTACGACGCCTTCGGCGAGAAGGTCCTTCCCACCTCTCCGATCCGCTTCGAATCGATGGGAGACCCCGTGCTCAGGAAGAGCCGCCCGATCGGCTACGACACCGCACGCATCATGGAGGCCTATGGCTACACGCCCGATGAGATCGGAAAGATGGATGGCACCTCGGTGCTCTGCTATGGCGGCGAAGAGATGCCCGAATCGGTGTTCGTCCCCAGCTACGGGCCGCGCTCGAAGAGGGATTAGAAAAGCACAGCGCACTAAATCACGGCGAAAACACAGGAGGGAGGATTCATGGTAACGGCCGTCGCGAATGTGACCATGCGCGAGAGTAAAGCGAGGTCAACGATGCAAAAAAGAGCAGGACATTCTCTGCCGCGTTTTATCGTCAGTCGTTCGATCAGTAACTCGGATAAGACAAAATGGAGGATCGTGGGCGCTCTTGAAAAGGCTCTTAAGAAAAAGCCCTTCAATAAAGTGAACGTCGTCGATATGACCGACGAATGTCACATCGCTCGGCAAACCTTCTACAACCATTTTCTCGACAAACAAGATGTTGTGAATTGGCTGAACATGCAACTCGACATGAAAACGCTCGGACGTATTGGCATCGACCTCACATGGCGAGAAGCAGTACGTATGAAGCTTGAGATCATGAAGGCAAAACAACATCTGTTCGCAAGCCTCTATGAAGCTGAGAGCACGATGGGGCTCTTCAGCAACGAGGCGAACATCACGTTCGAGAATTACGTTGCCAATATTACCCGCATTACGGGCAAGACGCTCAATACCCATGAATCCGCTCTCTTGAAGATATATTGCTACGGCACATCACGCCTGATAGCTGAATGGATCATGAGCGGCGCGAAGGAGCCGATAGCAGAGCTTATGCAGGCATGCGAACATGCTCTTCCACTCTTCGTGCAGCGCATCTTCCTTGCCTCTTACTAGTTCGTATGGCGAGCAAGAGGCAAACACCAAATTGGTGGACTGACCCGGGATTAACGGAGCTTAATATCGGGTCTTTTCCATACATCGCTAAAGGTTTGGAAACAACTATTTATGGAAAGGAGAGGTTATGGCAGAAAAAGTTAAAATAGCACGTCAAGGCATGACCTGGCGACATATCGCTATTGTTGTCACCATGTGCTTGTCGATCTTTACTGCAGTAGGCATCATCTTTACTGCTGCAGGCTTGTGTTATCGTCCCGTTGCACAGCATTTCGGTGTTCCGGTCTCACAAGTTTCTCTGTACATCACCTTTGTTTACTTAGGCCAGATGGCTGGTGGTGTTCCAGGAGGTCTTCTCTTTGACAAGTTCAATGCGAAAACCGTTTGTTGCGTCGCAGCTATCTTGGTCGTTGTGCCTTACATCGGATTCGCTTTCTATCCAGCGATCTGGTGCTATTGGGTAGCTGGCTTCATCATTGGTCTCGGTCTTACGGTTGTTGAATTTACGATGACTGCAGGTATCTTGAGCCGCTGGTTCCATACTAACTACGGCACCGTGACTGGTATCGTCTTCGCATTCACCGGCGTTGGCGGCGTTGTCTGGAACCTGATCGGTCAGATCGTTCTCGGTCCCCAGCTGGCTGGCTGGCTGGCATGAGCTCTACATCATCTTCTCGATTTGTATGCTCGTTGGTACTCTTCCGTTCATCGCAATTTTCGTTAAGCGTACGCCAGAAGAGTGCGGCACGCTCCCGTTCGGCATGCCGATCGACAAAGAGGCCATGGAGAACGAACTTGCTGCTGAAGAAGCGATTGCCAAAGGAGAGGCCGAAGAGGGCTTCAAGGCAAAAGAAGTTCTCAAGTTCCCCTTCTTCTGGACGTTGCTGCTGGGTGCTGGTTTGCTGAACACCATCACTACCATGTCTCAGCTGTTCGCAACCTATGTTCAGTTCCTCGGCCATGAAGGCTGGTATGGCGCTGAGCCGCTCGTTGCGTTATTGCTCCTATCCGGTACGCTGGAGGCGTTTGCTTCAGCAGGCCAGGGCGGCGGCAAGGTCTTGATCGGCTTTATTGAATCGCATTCGCTCTATGCCGCGCAGATCATCGGTTATTGCGGTGGTGTGATCGGCCTTTTGATGATGTGGTGGTTCCCGCAGATCTTGGGCGAAGGCGGCATTTGGCCGATGTTCTTCGGAGGTCTGTTCTATGGCCTTGCTTATGCGTGCTCGACAGCGATGTTACCGTTCCTTGTTAGGCAGGTATTTGGCGGGCGCGATTTCGACAAGATATATTCGTGGATGATTTCGGTGTTCAATGGTATTGGAGCGTTGGGTGCGACCGGCTGGGCACTTGTTGCCGAAGGCTTCGGTTGGCACGGCTTCTTCATTGGCGGCATTATCGTCCTTACGATCACCTTTGGCTTGTTGGGCTATACTTGGCACGCTGGCGACAAAGCACGCCGCAAGACTTGGTTCAAGTCCGATGCCGAGCTTGCTGCTGAGGCTCATAAAGCCGTGGAAAGCGCTTAATCGGTCCGCCTTATACATGCATTCATTTAGCGATGTTAAATAGAGAGGGGAGGGGCATTTTGCTCCTCCCCCTTCGTCTCGATAGAGGAGCGCTTTATGGCTAAGACAAACAAACCCGGACTGCTGCTCAACGGAAGGGCGCAGCTCGAATTTCTTGTTCGTGTACTCAATCCTGCTCTGTTCGTGATGCTGCTTGGCGGCATTCTTCTTCATTTCGACCCCTATGCGTTGGTGGTCGTTGGCGTGGTCGGATATGCCGTTTGGGGCATCTTGAGCTTCTACCTGCGAAGGGCCAAACGCAAAGATGCGATCGTGCTCATGGCGAAGAAGAAAAAGAAGAAGAATGTTTCCGAGGTGCAGTTAGGCTTCGATTATGGCCTGGTGGCTTCGTTGCTCAATCCCATCACGCTGATCGTTCTCTTCGCCGGTATTTTCCAAGCTTGGCCTATCTGGCTTTTGGTAACGATCGGCGTTATCGGTTATGGCGGATGGGGCATTTGCACCTATCTTGATCGCAAGCATCCTATACAGATCAAATAAGACTGTTCTATTCAGTTCCGAGCTCAACAACGCCGCGAGATCCGAGCGATACCGCGGCGTTGTTGTATGCGATCGTGCTTTGCAGCTTTGTCTTGCACTTCGGTTCTGCGCTTCTGCCCTACTTGTTCAAAGGCGCATCAAAGGTCGTCTTCATCCCATGGCAAAAGGTGGGTTTTGGCATTTCTAAACGATGCGAAAAGGCGCTAGTGACAGAGCGCTCAAGCTGTCTAAAACGCTTTGAACCGAGGTGGACATTTTGGTCGATATGCCTTATTTGCTCACCCTAAAAATAGCTGTTTACCTGGGAGTTCTAGAATTGTTTCCAGTTATTGGAAACGCGTGAAACAGGGTTGTCGAGCAGCTTGTATGAGGGCCTATGATGCAGGGAGAACAAGCGTAGAACTTCAACCTTGGTATGCGCTCAATGCTGGGGGAGAAGCTATGAACAAGCCTTTTGAAAACCTTACCGTTCTCGACTTATCGCGTTATCTGCTCGGCGCCTATCCGAGCCTCTATTTAGCCGATTTCGGCGCGCGAGTCATCAAGGTGGAAGACACCAAAGTGGGCGATTACTGCCGTCAGGAAGAGCCGCAGATCGATGGCGAAAGCTATTACCACTATGCGCTCAACCGTAATAAAGAAAGCGTTTCATTCAATTTGAAGGATCCCGAGGTGTTGGATGCCTTCTATAAATTAGTCATCTCTGCCGATGTGATCATCGAAAACTATCGTCCGGGCGTTGCTAAACGTTTGGGGATCGACTACGAGACGCTCTCAGCGATCAACCCGCGGATCATCTACTGCTCTCTTTCTGCTTATGGCCAGAACGATCCTCGCAGCTTGAGCGCCTTACATGATGTCAACATCGTTACGCAGACTGGTTATTATGACTTGACGCAAGGAGCTCTTGCGCTGCTCTCTCCTGCCGATTTCGCTGCTGCGATGGTGGCGATCCAGAGCATCCTAACGGCTCTCATCCAACGGGGGATGACGAACAGGGGAGCGCATCTCGATGTTGCGATGTATGATTCGCTCGTTTGGTGGAATGCCATGCTCGATTCGCGCTGGTTCTTCTTCGGTAAGGATTTCCCCAGCTCAAAGCGCGAATATCCTTCCATCGGTTACAACATCTATCGCACGAAAGATGATCAGCTCGTCGCGTTCGGGTTTTACGAAACGAACTTCTGGGATGATTTTTGCCATGAGATAGGCTGCGAAGAACTCTGTGGCATGCTCAAAAACACCAAAGAGGAGAACCCTGAAGGATATGCCAAGATCCAAGAGGTCGCGGCGAGCAAGACGCACGATGAATGGGGAGAATGGAATAGTGCGGGCAAGCATCCCATCACGCCCATCTTCAGCAAGACCGACGCTGTCGAATATGCGCTTGAAAACTCTCCAGGGCTGCTTGAGTACGTTGATTATCCTCGTATCGGCACGGTGCTCCAGACCAATACTCCGCATGTGATCGGCGAGGTGAGAGCGGATCTGTCTGAGGCTCGCGAGCCGGAGCTCTTAGGAGAATCGAGCGCTAAGGTGCTTCGCGAGCTTGGGCTCAGCGATGCGAAGATCGCCGAGCTGGAAGAGAAGGGTTCCATCGTTGTAGGGTAGCGGTCTGCTTCTGGTCCAACCATGGTATAGGGTGGTGCGTGCTCTTTCTCTCTTCCCTTTGAGCAGGCGCATCAATCCTAGCGGGGGGTCTATTCCTGGTTAAGAGGGATAGACCCTTTTCTGCTTTTGAGGCGGCGCGGCGTTCTGCGCGTGTCATGAAGAGGGCTGGACTTTACTTAACAAAGCCATTTGTCCCAGAAGTTTCGGACAAAATCATAGAATTGTCTAAATGCCGAATCTAGATTTTTCTCAAAATGCCACCAAAACCAAATGACAAAGCGGAAAATGGCACCAAAAATAAACAGTTCGGTAAACTTTTTTCTCAAGTTTGGACAAACACGCATTACTGACCATCCAAACCATATGAGCCGAACGTCATACTAGAAAAGAACCAAAATAACTGGTTGTGGAATGAAAGGAGAAATTCTGTATGTCAACTACAGAAAAGCTCAATGGCTATGGCCCACTCGCTGGCGTTAAAGTTGTTGAACTCTGCGAATGGGTAGCTGCTCCTGCTTGTGTGCGTTGTCTCTCTGAAATGGGTGCAACGGTCATCAAGGTCGAGCCGCCCTACGGCGATGCTCAGCGTACTCAGGGTCCTGGCTTTGGTTGCGAGCAGACCGACATGGAAGATCCTACGATCGACCTTAACAACACCAACAAGAACTTCGTCTCTATCAATCTGAAGAACGAAGAAGGCATGAAGTTCATGAAGAAGCTTCTTGCTGACGCAGATATCTTCGTGAACAATCTGCGTGACAAAGCTCTTAACAAGATGGGTCTCGACTATGAGACGCTTCATAAAGAGTTCCCTACCCTCATCTGGGCTCAGATGCGCGGTTATGGCGAGTATGGTCCTGAAAAGGACAGCCCCGGTTTCGACGCAGTCTGCTGGGCTGCTCGTGGTGGCGTTGCAAACGTTTTCCGTGAGGACGGCGAGTCTCCTGCAATCGCACCTCAGGCATTCGGCGACTACAACGTTGGCCACATGCTGGCAACCGGTATCGTCTCTGCGCTCTTCAATCGCACCCGTACCGGCAAGGGCGAGAAGGTCGTAACCAACCTCTATGCTGGCGCTATTTGGGGCGGCAACATCGGTATCTGCGCAACGCAGTTCGGTGCTCCTTATCCTAAATCTCGTAAGCACGTTCCCAACCCCTTCAACAATACCTATCGCACCTATGACGACAAGTGGATCTACATCTGCATGCCGCAGTACGACAAGTATTACCCGATGATGATGGGTCTGTTCGGTCACGAGGATCAGATCGAGAATCCTGACACCAACAACCTCACCTCGCTCAAGGCTTCTGGCAAGAACGTCGAGGTTATCGATTGGCTCGAGAAGGCATTCGCTAAGAAGACCTTCGATGAGTGGATGGCGATCTTCAAAGAGAACGAAGTACCTGCTCAGAAGTGCTTCCGTTACACCGACGTCGTCAAGGACGAAGAAGCATACGATAACGATGCTCTCCGTATGGTCGAGTACGAAGCTTATGGCAAGCGCGCTCTGCCTATGACCCCGGTTCGCTTTGGTAGCTATGGTGATCCCCCGGTCGTCCTCTCCAAGCCCATCGGTTATCACACTGCTGAATTCATGCATGATTACGGCTATTCCGATGAAGAGATCGCTAAGATCGCTGAAGACGGCGGCGTAGTTGTTTACGACGGTCCGGAAATCGAAGACCGCATCTTCGTTTCCAAGCGTCAGGCTGCTGGCGAAGCACCTTGCAACTGGTAATCGCTTAGCAAACGCTCACAAGAAGACCCCGTTGGATACGTTCCAGCGGGGTCTTTTCATGTGTGGTGCTTCATTGCGTTCTGCAGCTTATCGTCCCTTCCACTGAGGTGCACGTTTTTCGCGGAAGGCTGTTGTGCCTTCAGCGGCATCTTCCGAATTAGCTGCGAGCTCTTGGTACATGTCCATCATGCGCCAACCGTCGGATTCGGCGAGGAAGCTCTTGTCCATCGAATCGTAGACCGCTTGCTTGATGAGGCTTAGTGCATAAGGACCATTTGCCATGATGGCCTTTGCGAGCGAAAGAGCTGCGTCCATCAATTCTTCCTCAGGTACGGCACGATTTGCCAGCCCCCATTGAACAGCGGTGGCTGCATCGATCGGTGCGCCCGTGAGCAGAAGCTCCATGGCATGCTTGAGATGGATCGAACGACCGATGCGGAGGGGAGCGCCTCCGTTACCGGGGAACAATCCGCTCTTTGCTTCAGGGAAGGCAACCATGCCATCATCGGTGAGGATCGCAAGGTCGGCTGCGAGCAGCATCTCAGCACCGCCGCCTACCACTTTCCCATTGGCTGCAAGGATGATAGGCTTCTTCCAAAATTTGCGCGTCATAGCGCCCGTGCCCCAAGTTTCTCTCCCCTTGGGCGGATGGAGCGTTTTCTCGTTGTATTCCTTAAGGTCCGCTCCTGCGCAAAACACCTTACCCGTATTGGTCAAGATGGCTACCTTGGCTTCGTCATCGTCGTCGAAGAGTTCGAAAGCATCGCACAATTCGGCCCACATAGCCGAATTGATCGCATTGCGCGCTTCAGGGCGATCGAGCGTGATGATGAATGCACCCTCGTTCTTCTCGATGCTAAGGTATTCGAATGTTGGCATTTGTTCCATATGGTCCCCCGTCTTTTTGAAGCTGTGAGCTTCGTTGTGCATAAATGATGCTCGGCTCAATCTATGCTTGAGAACAGAGGCTCGGGTTGTTCTACAGGCGTAGGCAAGAGCACGAGTTTCGATGCTTTCGTTATACAAGAAAGGAGATATGAAAAGAAGAGCGCATTTATGCGCATCACCCCTGAAACGGAGCTTCGCTTCAGGGGTGGTGGAAGGGATCGCACTAGTGTGAAACGGCTTTTTATCGGGCGTTTCGTGCGGCGAGCGTGATCTTTAAAGTCTTCATCGCGTTGTCGAGCGTGCTCGTGCAAATTGCTCCTGGCACACCCCTCAGTTCGTTGACAATGTCTTGGATCTGTCCAAAGCCGGGGTAGGTGTCAACATCAGTAAAGATCTCGGTTCTCTCGAGAGGTGCTTCTTCACGTACGCCACCCATAACGCCCTCATGGGCGATCGCGTCTTCGGGACTGCCTGCGATCGTTTCGAGCACGAGCGGTGCTGCATTGTCGTAGTAGGGGAATTCGATGCTGCCCCTATCGCCGAAGACAAGGAAACGATCGATCGCCTTGTAAGTGGCATAGCACCACATGCCGGAGACGAGCACGCCCGATTCGGTGATCGCTGAAAGCGAGACGGCATCTTCTGCTTCATAGAACCCTGTTCTATTGGTGGCAGACAGGTTGAAGGTAGCGAGCGAGCCGACCAGATAGTCCACGAGGTCGAGCATATGCGCATCGCCTTCGTAGAAGTGGCTCCCGCCAGATACTTCAAGGCGCACGCGCCAAGGCTTTTGATCTTCGGGCAAACATTCCTCTGCAGTGAGACGTTGCGTTCTGATGAGCTGCACGCCACGCACCATGCCGATCGCGCCTTCATCGAGGAGGCGCTTGAGCTCCTTATAGCGTGGCATGCCACGACGGTAGTGCGCTACGTAGCAACGTGTTCCACTCTCATCGAAGGCCTGCTTGATCGCTTGGGCATCTTCCCAAGAAAGAGCGATCGGTTTTTCGAGGTAGCAATGCTTATTCGCTCGGGCGACCGCGATCGCTTGCTCTTTGTGACAGTTCGGCGTGGTAGCAACATAGACGATATCGATCGAAGGATCTGCCAGCAGCTCTTCCATGGTCTCGTACACTTTGCCATGACCTTGCGCATCGACCCATGCCTGCGCCTTTTCTGCGGTTCTATTCCAGACACCTGCTAATTCTGAATGATCGGCAGTATAGGTGGGAACTCCGTTCTTGGTCTCGACAACATTGCCGCACCCGATGATCCCCCAGCGAATCGGCTTGTCTTTGCCACCTGTTCGTTCGTCTTTCATGATGACCCCCTTATAAGAAGGGCGTGTAGAAGATCTCTGCACGCCCTCTGTCGCTTGTTTTGTGCTGCCCGTTAGGCCTTGTACTTCTTCGCGAGCTGACGGCCAGCGATATATTCCATGACCTCGGTCGTACCGCCGCCCATTTCGTTACCGCGAAGGTCTGCCCAGATGCGTCCGATGCGCATTTCTTTCGTGTAGCCAATAGCCGCATAGATCGACATCGCCAGATCGGCCACGCGGGTGAGCTCGCGGCAGGCGTATCCCTTGAGCAGCGCAGATTCGAGGCGCGTTGATTCACCGTTGTCGAGCATGGTGACCGTGCGATACAAACGCCAACGCACGTTCTCGATGATGTTCTCCATCTCGCAGAGATGCTGCTGGATCATGGAGATGCGGGCGATCGGCTCCTTGAACGCGACGCGATCGTTGGCATAAGCGCCAGCGTCGTTCAGGGCTGCCTGCGCCAAGCCGAGCGAAGAGGCAACTACCAAGCAGCGCTCGAACTCGAGCTTCTTCATGAGCAGCTTCCAGCCCATGCCAGCCTCGCCGATGCGCTGCTCTTCGGTGACTACCACGTTGTCGAAGAATTGGTCAACGAACGGGATGGCTTGCTGGCCAACCTTCTCAAGCGAGGCGACTGTGAAGCCTTCGGCATCGTTGGGTACCAGCCAAAGCGAATATTTGTCATTCTCGTAGCTTGGGTCCTCGTCCTTCGCAACGACCATGGTGTAGAGCGAAAGGCCGCCAAGCGTGACCCAGGTCTTCTGGCCGTTCAAGAGGTACGTGCCATCGGGCTGTTTGCGCGTGACGCAGGTCATCGCGTTGTTGTCCGATCCAGCGGCGGGTTCGGAGATGGCGGTACAGGCGATGCAGGTGCTCTCAACATTTTCGATGGCGTTCATAATCAGCTCTTGCTGTTCTTTCGTGCCAAAATCGATCACGTCGGTGATGGTATTGAAGTCGGTAACGAAGGGGAGCACCACGCCGGTGAATTCATGGAGCTTCTCGACGAGGAGGATCTCGGTGAGCTTGTCGACAGGGATGCCGCCGATATCTTCAGGAAGGCCCATGTGCATGAACCCTGCCTCGCGGTAGGCCATTGCTGCTTCCACGCTAATATGATGATCGACTTCGTAGGCTTGCTTCACTGCTTCGTCGGTGAAGTAGCGCTCTGCATATTCGCGTGCGCTCTCGATCATGAGTTCCTGATCATCGGTAAGACTAAAATCCATTGCTGCCCCTTCTCCCTTTGGAATAACGTTCGGCTCGTGCCATTAGAGCAGATATTAGTATCTCGATTTCAATAAATAAAGGGATTTGCAAGATTTGGACAGACACATAGGATTGTCTATTCGGTTTTGCCCGATCTATCGTTTCGCTTGATCATTTCGGCTGGAGCGCGCACGAAAAAGCCTCCGTGCAGGACGGAGGCTTGTAAAGAATGTTCTAGTGTTTTGTGAGCTTGCGGCCCAGGTCCAAGGAACCTAGCGCATTATACCAGTTTCTTGATGAGCTCCACCATGTCGATGCCAAGCTGGCGTGCGACCACAGGCGCGATCGGATCTTCGGAAACAGAGCGACGCCATTGCGGCTTGCCGTCCTTCATGCCTGCCATGAGCGAACCGGCAACCACCGAAGCGATAACGGGGCCTTCGGGGCGCGGATTGATCTGGATCATCTCATGGGTCGAGCAGAATTGGCTTAGCGCTGCATAGGTGGGTTCTGCACCGCAGTTATCGAGGCCTGCCATGGTGATGCAGCCTGCAACCTTGCCTTTGAGCTGGTTCGCCACCATATGCATAGGACGGGTGCGATCGATGAAGGTCTTCATGCGGCCAGACACGTTCGAGAAATAGTCGGGCGAAGCCACGATGATACCATCCGCCTCGAGCATCTTCTGCTTGATCTCTTCCATGTCATCATCTTTGATGCTGCATTCTGGCTTGAATAAGCAGCGGTTGCAGCCCGTGCAGTATTCGACGTTCTTTTCGGAAAGCTCGATCACTTCAGTTTCCGCTCCGAGCTCTGCTGCAGCGCTCAGTGCTTCGTTGATCAAGTAGTCGGTGTTCTGGCCTACGCGGTGGCTTCCGTTGATGGCGAGAATCTTCATGGCATACCTCGTTCTCTTTTGGTTCTCGGATATGTTCAATTATACGGAATTCATTCACGCCTAAATAATGGATTGCCCTATGGATTGTCGGACAGAGAAGGCGTTTTGATGCTTCAAAAAGCCTCTTTGTTTAGCTACGCTAGTATACGAAGAACAACTGCGATCATTTTTTAGAAGAGGAACTATGTATAGCTTTGCTCTTTCATCCGAGCAAAAGCGGCTCGTCGCTGCATTCCGAGAGTTTGGGGAAAGCGTTTTCTTGCCCGAACGCGTATTCCAGTGGAAGCGCGATCAGGGTCTGCCAGATGAGGTGGTGAAGGGATTCACCGATCTCTATTTCAGCTTCGAATCCTCTACGGTAGGGAAGTCGTTCGCCCATAGCGTCATGAGTCAAACGCTCATCCTTGAAGAGCTTTCGCGTTGTGCTGGAGCAACCCTGCCGTTTCAGAATGATCTCTTCAATCTTCAGATCATGAATTGGTTCGCTGAGTCCTCACGTTTTTCCGATGCGCTCGACTTCTATCGCAAGACAGGGCGTCTCATGTTCTCGTTCGCCATTTCCGAGCCCGTTGCAGGTTCGGATACGATGGGCATGCATACCTGCACGCAAACCGTCGATGGCAAGATCATTCTCAATGGCCAAAAGAACTATGTGAACAACGGCGAGTATTCTCCCAACATCTTGGTTGCCGCGATCGATAAGGACGTGCAGGACCCAGGCAAGTATCCTGCGCTCGCGTTTTGGCTCATCCCGCGCACGCTCAAAGGGGTACGTGCTTATCCGATCAACAAGATAGGGCAGTCCATGTTGCCGTTCGCTTCGCTCGCGTTCGACGATGTTGAGCTTTTGCCTGAGTATCGTTTGAGCGGTAACGAGGGAGGCTTTCAGCAGCTTTTCCGGTTGCTCGAATTCGGACGCGTGTTCATTTGCGCCTCTTCGGTAGGCATGGCGCAAGCTGCGATGGAAGATGCGGTCGCACATGCGCGGGAGCGTATCGCGTTCGGCAAGCATATCAGCCAGTTCCAGCAGATCGAACAGATGCTCACTGATATGGAGGTATCGCTCACCAGCATGCGCCTCATGCTCTACCGGGCAGTATGGGATATCGAAAACGATACCCCTGATAAGCGCTTGTCGGTCGCGCTCATGAAACGCTTCATCCCGAAGACCGCCACCGAGGTCGCAAGCAATGCGATGCAAATTCTCGGCGGACTCGGGTATACTGAAGGTTCGCGAGTCAGTTCGATTTGGGAGGACTGCCGCGGTAATCAGATCGCCCAAGGAACCGACCAGATCATGGTCTACATTTCAGCCCCGCTCATTCTCGACAAATACGAAAAGGAAGAAGCTCTATGAAAACAAGCACGAAGTATTGGATCTACGCGCTGGTCGTCAACCCGATCACTACGCTCATCATCTATTACATGTTCAACGCTGGGTTCAATCTGCTGAACCTTATCGGTGTCGGCATCATCGGCTATGGCATCTTCCTGTACTTCGTTGTTCAGGCTATTCGTATCGATGTTCGTGCCCGTCAGGCTTACAAGAAAAAGAAGGGCAAGGGCGGCAAGAAGAAAAAGAAGCGCTAAGCCTCAAAGCTGTCCGGAATTACAGATAAGCAACAATTGATGCCGCAAGATTTCTTGCGGCATTTTTTATGATAATCCGCGAACGGGTTCAAAACATGTTCACGAGATGTTTGAACGCGTTTTGAACCCGTTCAAAATCGGACAGAATTATCACTTTGCCCGTCTTTTATTGGTTATACCTATGATTTTTTGGGCTTTCATTCATAAAAACCAAAACAAAATCGCTTTCTACATAAGGGTTTTAACCCGTCAAGTGGTCAGTTTTTGAAACCTGGCTATTTTTCGGAAAAAAATAAACTTTCAAAATAGAGTACAGGGGAACCTTCCCCATTGCGGTATCACGTGGTGAAACGCGCCAGATTTACCAGGTGATCTCGCACTTGCTGTATTGAATGTAAAGGAAAGTGTGGCGTTTTCACGGCATCTGTCGTGGTTCGCCCGGAAAGGAAAAGAAGTTATGGCAACTGCTGCTACAACTCAGAAAATGACGGCGCGTCATATTCTTGTAGTGCTCACCTGCGTCTTCTGCACCTTTGGTTGCGCAGCTATCACGTTTAGCTGCCCCGGTCTTTGCTACCGTCCAGTAGCAAATTACCTCGGTGTTCAGGTCTCAGATGTGTCCTTCTACATGTCGATCGTCTATTTCGCCGAAGTTATTTTCTCTCCCATCATCGGTGCGCTGCTCGAGAAGTACGACGCACGCATCATCTGCACCATCGCTGCAGTCTTCACTTCGGGCGGCATCTTCTGCATGTCGTTCTACACCGAGCTCTGGCAATGGTACGTTTCCGGTTTCTTCATGGGCGTTGGCGAGATCACGCTTCTGTGGCTCATGGTCGCAGGCCTTTTGAACCGCTGGTTCAAGGCTAAGCTCGGTCTCATGCTCGGTATCTCCTATGCAATGACCGGTCTTGGCGGTGCAGTCTTCAACTTCATCGGCCAGTTCATCCTCGGTCCGAACCTGCTCGTTGAAGACACCTGGCGTGACCTTTATATGTTCTACGGCATCGCCGCTGCAGTGCTCTCCATCCCCTTCACGCTGTTCGCGATTCGCTCGCATCCGCAGGATTGCGGCCTGAAGGCATATGGTGCTCCGATCACCGAGGGCGAGGTCATCGATGCTCAGCACCTCGATCTCCCCGGTATCCCAGCAAAGCAGGCTTATGGCAAATGGTACTTCTGGGTACTCATCCTTGCAGGCTGCATGTTCAACATCGGCGGCATCTATCCGCAGCACTTCACCACCTTCTATCAGACCGTTGTTGCGGTTGACGCAGCGGGCATCACCATTCCGGATCTCATGATCATGTCTGGTACGCTCGAGGCATGCTGCATGATCGGTATGGCTGTTGGTAAGGTCACCATCGGTGCTATCGAATCCCGCAACATCGTCGTTGCACTCGCATTCGGTTCGATCTGCGGTTTCATCGGCCTGTGTGGCATTTGGTATGGCGGCATGAACAAGGTCCTGCCGGTTCTGTTCTTCGGTGGTTTCATCTTCGGTATGCTCTATCCGTTGGTCACCACGGCGCTGCCTTACATTACTCGCTTGCTGTTCGGCGAGAAGGACTACGACAAGATCTACTCTGTCATCCTCATGCCGGTCAACTTGGTTGGCGCATTCGCTGCTTCTGGTCTGGCTCTCATCTACCAGGGTCCCGGCTGGGATTGGTACTTCATCGTCGGCCTCTGCGTTGCGGTCATCTGTTTCGTCCTCGGCTTCATCGTCGTGAAGTGGGGTATGAAGGATTACCGCGGCGACAAAGCTGCTGGCACCATGCACTAATCGCACTCGCGATCGCATAAACGCTTATCAATAGGTAAGTTCGCTTGGTTGGGCATCTGGCATTGCGCCAGGTGCCCAACTTGCTTTTAGCACGACCTATTGTTTTCGGATGCGGTGATAAGTAACCGTTTCATTACGAAAAGCTATAGGTTTTTGCGTCGCATCGTCGGGATTTTGGGCGTAATAAAAATATTTTTTACTAGCGCGCACTGTATCGTTGTAGTGAGCAGAATATAAAATACGCATCTGAACTGGGGTTATATAAAAACGAACATGTTCAAATAGCGGGGTAGTATAACGCGTTCAAGAAATAATTCCATTGGACAAAATCAAACATCTGACCATTTTTGTAGAGCCTGTGGAGGAACAGAATAGCTTGTGAGAGCAAATATGCTCTTGCGTGCAATGGTTCTTAGAGAGAAGTGCACCGAGCCTCTCAAAGAGTGATTGCATGTAAAGGAAGCAGGAGTGCGCAAGTGCTCCAGGAAAAGAAGGAGGGGTTATGGCTGAAAATGTAAAAACTCAGAAGTTTACAGTTCGTCATTTTTTTGTTCTGTTTACTTGCATGATTTGTATCTTTACATCTAGTGCTATTACCTTCAGCTGCCCGGGTCTGGCATATCGTCCGGTCTCCATGCAGCTCGGAATTCAGGTTTCCGACGTTTCTCTCTACATGTCCTTTGTTTACTTGTTCGAGGTTATCTTCTCGCCAATCGTCGGTGCATTGCTTGAGAAGTTCGACGTTCGAATCATCTGTACGCTTGCAGGTGTTTTCGTAACTGCTGCATACCTTTGCATGTCGCAGTTCACGGTCATCTGGCAGTGGTACATCGCTGGTGTGTTCATCGGCTTCTCCCAGATCACTCTGCTCTGGTTGATGACCGCTGGCGTTCTCGGTCGTTGGTTTAAGAAGAAGCTTGGTTTTGCGCTCGGTCTTTCTTATGCAATGACTGGTGCAGGCGGTGCTATCCTGAACATCGTTGGTCAGACCATTCTTGGTCCGAACCTGCTCGTCGAGGAAACCTGGCGTAACCTCTACATGGTGTTCGGCGTTATCTGCCTGTTCGGTACCATTCCTTGGACCGCACTCTGCCTCCGCAACGCTCCTGAGGACGTTGGACTGAAGGCATATGGTGCACCTATCGCTGAGGGCGAAGATATTGCTGAAGAGCATGCAGTCCTCAAGGGTATGGAGCCCAAGGTTGCTTACACCCGTTGGTACTTCTACGTACTCATCATCGCAGGCTGCTTGATGAACATCTGCGGTATTTATCCGCAGCACTACACGAACTTCTATCAGGGCGTCGTTGCTGTTATCCCGGGTACGCAAACTGCTATTCCTGAGTTGATGGCTATCTCCGGTACCCTGGAGGCATTCTCGATGGTCGGTATGATGATCGGTAAGATCTGTACTGGTATCCTCGAGTCCAAGTCCGTACAGCTCGCTCTTATCGTTGGTATCGTAACTGGTGTTCTCGGTATCTGCGGTATCTGGTTCGGCGGCTACAACAAGATCCTCCCGATCCTCTTCGGCGGCGGTCTGATCTACGGCTTCATCTACGCGTTCGTAACAACGTTGTTGCCGTACTTAACGCGTCAAATCTTCGGCGACCTTCACTATGACAAGATCTACTCTGTCATCCTGATTCCGGTCAACTTGGTCGGCGCTTTCGCAGCATCTGGTCTGGCTCTCGTTAATCAGATGTTCGGATGGGACTTCTTCTTCATCCTCGACATCGTGGTTATGATCCTTATCTACATCTTCTGTACGCTCTGCTACAACGCAGGCAAGAGGGATGCTGCAGAGAAGTTTGTTTCTGGCACGCTCGCTTCCGAGAAATAAGCTTCCTATTTAGTCAGAGAGAGACTAACCTGAATCGAAGAGAGGCACCGCAAAGGTGCCTCTCTTTTTGTGTTTTTCAGCCGTGTTCAGAGGTTCGTAAGTTTTCGGGGTCTGTGCATTTAGCGATCGTGCGCAAGAACAGACGCCATCTGGTAAGTTACCCGCGCTACGTGTTCGAATTCTCATAGTGCTAAGGCGGGAGGATAGACTGCTTTATCCAGCGGAAGAATCTAAGGTTTTAGGTTTGTCTCAGATAGGGAACTAGAGATTGCGGCGAAGCTGGGCTTCCTTGATCTCCATCTCAAGCGAGCTATGAATGAGGTTCGCGAAGGGTCCAGCGTTGCTGATGAGGTGCTTCACGACCGGTTGATCGCACTTGCGGATGAAGTAGTACAGGAATGCGCACGTATAGAATTCGCTCAAGAACTCGATATTCTCTTCGGGCAGATAGCGATTCGCGAGGATGATATCGATGTCGTTGCGCAATGCCGGCAAATAAAGATCGTAGAGATAGTTGCGCAGAGCATGCGGTCCTGTTTCGAGCAGCGCCTGCGTATAAAAAGTGCGACGTTTTTCGAGTACGCTCGCAAACACATCGAAGAATTTCGAGTGATCGAGCGAACGCACGCCTGATTTCTGCGTGATGTAGAACGGGAACTGGGTTACCGAATCTTTGCTCGGCTCTTCGTACACCAGGATGCTCTCAGGAAACTTGCGCTGCAGTGCAAGGCCCAGATCGTAGCGGAAGCGCCAAATGATGAGAGCCTCTTTATCGACGAAGTGATAGTAGAAGGTCTTGCGGTTCTTGCCCGTTCTTTCAACGATGTCCGAAATGGATACCTTCTTGAGCGGCATTTCATCGCAAAGTTCGACAAATGCATCGGCGATAAGAAGTTTCGTATCGAGCGGTCCCACGTGTGATTTCTCCTTGCCCGTGCGGCATCAGGTCTATTCGCGGATGCGACCTGCCTTCGTACGAACTATAGCGCCTGTTCATAAGAACGATCCTGCGCGTTATCGGAAGACTCGATCGCTGCTGGGAACATTATACTTGTCTCGATTCGTTGGTCAAATTCAATGATTTGGGTAGACGGACTCGATATGATTCATCGGTATCAATAGAAGGACGAGAGGTTGTATCATCCACTTTGAATGAAAAAACCTATAAATGATTCCTATAGACCAACAAAAAAACTATAATGCCCATCGATAAACGTAACATCTGCATTACAATATCTATAGCAAAGGAGCTGAGATACGATTCGTCACTTCCGATAACAAGCATTTAGGTACGAACCATGGTCTTTAATCGAGGCTATGGTTTTTTACGCTCTAAACGCTTGCCATCGAAATTAACGATCGAGCAGCTTCAAGGAATAACGAGTAGCTCACAACAAGTCTTGTAGAAAGGGGCTGTGCAGTGAAATACGAAGCACTTACCACGCCGTTTAAAATCGGCAACGTAGAGATTCGCAATCGTTTCGTCATGCTGCCAATGACCATCGAGAAAACCGATAACTATGCCATTGGTGACGACCTGATCGATTTCTACGAGCAGCGCGCAATCGGTGGGGCTGGTCTTATCGAGATCGGTTCTTGCTATGTTTGCGACTGTTTCGACACCCATCCTAAATACCACACCACTACTGGTGCTTGCGGTGTTTGGGACGACTGCTTTATCCCAGGCCTTACCCGTACCGCAGAAGCTTGCCATAAGCATGGCGCTAAGCTCGCTGCTCAGCTGCAGCTCTGCTACGAGTGGCGTCCGGATGGCAACACGGAGCTTCTGAGCTATGCTCCTTCTAAAGACGTTGTTTCTGGTCCTTTCGTAGGTATGCCGGAGCGCGAATTCACCATCGACGAGATCAAGCTCGTCGTTAAGCAGTACGGTGAAGCTGCTAAGCGTTGCCAGAAGGCTGGCATCGACATCATCGAGATTCATGCAGGTATTGGCTACATGGTCATGCGCTTCATCTCCAAGTACTCCAACCATCGTACTGACGAGTACGGCGGATCCACGGAAAACCGCTGCCGTCTCCTTACCGACATCATCGATGAGATTCATCGTGTATGCGGCGAAGATTATCCGATCCTCATTCGTTATTCTGCAGACGACCTCATGCCTGGCGGTCAGCGCCTCGAAGACCTCAAAGAGGTCATCGAAGTTGTCGAGAAGCACGGTGTTGACGCTTGGTCCATCCAGGCAGGTTTCCACGAGGCTCCTCGTCCTGTTGCTAACCAGCTCGTTCCTGAAGGTGAGTTCATCTACCTTTCTAAGGCTGCTAAGCAGTACACCAAGCTTCCTACCTTCCCTGGTACTCGTATCAACCACCTCGATGTTTGCGAAAAGATCATCGAAGATGGTTCTGGCGATGCTGTTGGTATGGCACGTCACTGGATCGCTGAGCCGGAAATCGGCTTGAAGGTCAAGGAAGATCGTGCTGAGGAAGTTCGTCCTTGCATCGTTTGCTCCCGTTGTCTCGACAACATCTTCGTTGGCAAGCCCTGCAAGTGCTCGGTCAACCCGAACGTTTACTTCTCTCAGTATGGCCTGCCGCAGGATCACAAGGTCTCTGGCGACGAGGCAAAGAAGAAGATCCTCATCATCGGTGCTGGCCCTGCTGGCCTCGAGGCTGCTCGTACCATGCGTATGCGCGGTTACACCAACGTCACCGTTGTCGATCAGAAGAAGAAGGCATGCGGCTTGCTGAACCTCGCTCAGGTTCTCAACGACGAACTGCCTCCTATGGTCGATTGGTACAACAACGAGATCAAGCGCCTCAACATCGATGTTCGTCTGAACACCGAGGTCACCCCTGCATACATCAAGGACTTTGGTGCAGATGAGGTCATCCTCGCTGTTGGTCCTGAAACGGTTTCTCCTGATGTTCCGGGCAAGGACAACAAGAACGTTATCGATTCTCACGCTCTGAAGGCTCTCGTTGAGGGCAAGGGCACCCCGGGCAAGGGCTTCATGTGGACCATGTCTTGCTTCGGCATGAACGTTCTCGGCGCACCGCTGGGCATCATGAAGTGGGGCCTTGGCACGCACATCCTCGTTGGCAAGAGCATGGCTGTCATCGGTGGCGGCTTCGCTGGCATCGAAGTTGCATCTGCAATGAACGAAGGCCGCGAGGTTACCGTTATCGAAGAAGCCAAGAAGGCTGGCGCTGAGATCGGCATCATCGACAAGAATCCTGAGCTCCGCAAGCTCAAGAGCGAAGGCGTCAAGATCCTCACCTCTACCAAGGTCAAGGAATACAACAAAGAAGGCGTCGTTTGCGAAGATGCAGAGGGCAAAGTATTCACCGTTCCTGCTGACACCATCATCACCGGCACCAAGTGCGTCGATAATACGAGCCTCTACGATCAGATGAAAGGTGTTGTCCCTGAGGGTCACCTCCATCTTATCGGCAACGCTTCGCCGCACACCACCTGGGCTGGCGTTGGTCCGCACGATCCTTACAAGACCGACGAGTACAAGCGTCTTCTCGAGGCTGTTCGCGACGGTTATCTGATCGGTATGACCATCAACGAGGAGATTCCTGTCGACATGCAGGCAGCTCCTGGTCCCGACGTCACCAAATAAGTAGGGTAAATACCCTGGTCGTAAGACCAAAATCGTTTGATCTTGAGCGGGCGATGTTGGAGCTTTGCCCGCTTAAAGATAGAAGTTAGGTTCAAGAGGAAAAATTTTCTAAAGGAGGAAAAACATGCTAGATTATAGCTACTCTGATGAGCAAAAGCTGCTTCGTGAGAACATCCGTAAATGGGGTAAAGAGCATCTTCCTGAGGAGAAGATCGCCGAGGCTTACAAGAACCGCGGCATCGACTCTGCTATCGCTAAGTCTTGGGTAGACGAAGGCTTTGGTAAGCTCGGTATTCCTGCTGAGTACGGCGGAACCCCTTGCGATCACGTCACCATGGCTATTGCTATCGAAGAGCTTTGCCACATCGGTGGTAACATCCCTATGGCTCCAAACCTGTTGATCATGTTTGACGTTTGCGAATTCGGTACCGAAGAGCAGATCAAGTACGCGGTAGACTTCTACTATGAGAATGGCTATCCTCCTTACTGCCTCGCAATTTCCGAGCCTGAAGCAGGTTCTGCAAACATCTACATGACCACTACCGCTAAGAAGCTTGGCGACGGTAACGTTGAGATCAACGGCACCAAGACCTGGGTTACCTTTGCAGAGCACGCAAACGGCTTCATCGTAGTTTGCAAGGATGAGGATCCTTCTCCTGAGAACAAGTCCATGTCCATGTACCTCGTTGACAAGGACACCCCGGGTGTTGTTCTCGAGCCGCTCAACAAGATCGGTATGCAGATCAACCCCTTCGCTATGGTCCACTTCAACAACGTCATCGTTCCTGAGACTGCTCTCCTCGGTGAGCAGGGCAAGGGCTTCCTGCAGCTCATGAAGAACTTCGAGTGGGAGCGCTGCGTTCTCTTGGCAGAACTCCTCGGTGAAGCTCAGGCTGCTATGGACGATGCTTGCGCTTGGACCAACGAGCGTCAGCAGTTCGGCGTTGGCATCAAGACCTTCCAGCTCGTTCAGGAGCACATCGTCGAGATGCAGATCGCTCTGACCAACACCCGTAACTTCCTGTATCGTACTTGCTGGAAGCTCGACAACGGCATTCCGGTCAACAACGACGCAGCTATGCTGAAGCGCTATGGTGCACCTGCTCTTACTGACGTTTGCTCTCGTGCACTCCAGCTCATGGGTGGTCTCGGTTACACCGACGCAACGCGCGTTTCCCGCCTCATGCTCGACTGCCGTGGTTTCCAGATCGGTGGCGGCACCGTCGAGATCATGGTCCACATCGCTGGCCGTGGCATCCTCAAAGAGTATGCAAAGGGCAACCAGGACGAACTGTAAGCCTTTTAGCTCTTACACTAGGGATAAAAGAAGGGGGAAGGGGCAACTCTTCCCTCTTTCTTTATGTCTAAGTAGCGGTAAGAAGCGAAGAGTGGTAAGGAGATAGATGAACGTCGTTGTTTGTTCCAAGTCCGTTTATGACGATGTCGCTATTCGAACTAATTCCGACAAAACGCTTGATTATCAGGCGGTTCCGCATATCGTTTCGCTTTATGACCTGAACGCTATCGAAGCAGCGGCACAGTTCGTTGAGGGATCGAATGGCGAGCATTCGCTTATTGCGCTTACGGTAGGCGATACGAAGATCCACGATACGACCATGCGTAAGAATGTGGCAGCGCGTGGTGCAAGCGAGGTCTATTTGGTGATGGACGATGCACTCGAAGACGCTGAAACCCATCAAACAGCGCAAGCGGTCGCGGCAGCCATCAAGCATATCGGCAACATTGATCTTATTATCTGTGGCGATGGATCGGCCGATATCTACGCTCATCAGATGGGCATTCAGCTGGGTGAGATCTTGGGCATCCCTAATGTGAATGCGGTGATCGACTTTACTGCTGAAGGCGACACGATCAAGGTAACACGTGAGCTCGATGAAGAGATCGAGCACATCGAGATGCAAGCCCCTGCGGTGCTCTCGGTGCTTTCCGACATGGCGCAGCCGCGCACCTGCAAGGTGGCAGACATCATGAGCGCAGGTCGCAAGCCTGTTCATGAGCTAACTTTGGAGGATATCGGTCTTGAACTTCCTCCAGCGAACTACGCGGTTGTTGAGACGAAAGTGCCTGAACCAACACCGCGCAAGATGGTGTTCTTCGAAGCGACCGATGAGGGCATCGATGAATTCATCGAGCAAGTTCATACGTATCTGACTACCGAGGGGGCGTAAGCGCTATGAAGATCTTTGTTGTCGCCGAACGCGAACAGCCGGTTGTCGAGCTGTGTGCTGGCGCTCGTCAATTCGCTGACGAAGTCGATCTTATCGCGCTTCCTACTACAAGCGTAGCTCCTGGGGTTGCTGATACCGTCTATCGCCTTGAGGTGCCTGAAGGCCGCATGATGGAAGACTCGTACCTTGCTCTGGTCGACCTTATCGAGAAGGAGAAGCCGTCAGCGGTGTTCGCAGAATCTTCGCGACGCATCCAGCTTCTGCTTGGACGAGTGGCAGCGCGTGTGGGAGGAAGCGTGATCTCGAACGTGACCGCTCTTCCCAGTGCCAAGGACTCAACCACTATGTATTTTGGTGGCCTGGCGAACCGCAAGTACAAAGGCGCAGATGACACGACCTCGTTCTATTTTGTGCGCCCCGCAACGTTTCCTGATGCTGAGCCAAGCGGTGAGAACGCGGAGGCAGAGCTTCCCTTCATCGAGCCTGCTTATGAAGTGAAGCTCGATTCGGTCGGCCCGCGCGTGAAGGGCGATGTCGATCTGCCGAGCGCGAAACGCATCGTGAGCGTTGGGCGCGGCATCAAGGAGGAGAAGGATCTTGAGATGGTGCGCGAACTCTGCAGCCTGATCGATGCCGAATTGGGTTGCTCGCGCTCGATCTATGAAGCGGAGAGCTGGCTTCCCAAAGAAGCGCTCGTGGGTATCTCGGGCAGCACGGTGGTGCCCGATCTCTACCTCACCCTCGGCATTTCTGGACAAGCGCAGCACATGGTCGCCTGCGACGGCGCTACTACGATCATGTGTGTGAATACCGATCCTTACGCGCTCATTTTCGAGCATTCGGATTATGGCAGCAAGGGCGATCTCTACACGGTCGTTCCGCGCATGATCGAGTATTTCAAGGCTCATCCCCTCAAGTAAAAATCGCACGAAGGAGTTTTTGATGTATCAGTTGCAAGAAGAAGAGCGCATGATCCTTTCAATGGTGGACAGTGTGTGCACCGATGTTGTCGCTGATCGTGCGGCAGAGATCGATGAAGAGGATGAATTTCCGCAAGACATCTATGATCTCCTTGCTGAACAGGGTCTTTTCGGTCTTGCCATGCCTGAAGAGCAAGGTGGGTTCGCGGTGAGCGTGAATTGCTGGGCAGCATGCGTGGCGCGTTTGGCGCAGGAATCTCCCGCCGTGGCGCTCATGCTGTTCGTCGCTGCAATTGGCGCGGATGCGATCATGACCTACGGAACCGATGAGCAGAAGAACACCTATCTGCCCGAGATCATCGCAGGGGAGAAGAAGATCAGCTTTGCGCTCACGGAACCCAATGCGGGCTCGGATGTTTTCTCGCTCACCACGAGCGCGAAGCCGACCGACAACGGTTATGTGATCAGCGGAAATAAGATGTTCATCTCGAACGCAGCAGTGGCAGATTACTTCTGCGTGTTCGCCAATGTTGAAGTGGACGGCGAGAAGAAACCGAGCGCGTTCATCGTTGATGCCCATGATGAACGGGTGGTGATCAGCGCGCATGAGCAGAAGCTTGGATTGCATGGTTCTCCCACGTGCCCGATCTTCTTCGACAAGGTTGAGGTAGCAGCCGATGCGCTTATCGGCGAAGTGGGGCAAGGTGCCCAAATTGCGTTTCACGCGCTCAACCGTGGGCGCATCGCGCTCGCTGCAACCGCGCTCGGCATTACGCGTGCAAGCCTCATTGCTTCGGCAACGTATGCCAATTCCCGCAAGCAATTCGGCCAGGCAGTCATCGATTTCGAGGGTGTCTCGTTCAAACTCGCAGACATGCGCATTGCCGTGGCAGCTTCTGAGGGCATTCTTGATGACGCGATCGAGGCGTTCGTCACTAATGCGCGCGATGTGAAGGAGCGCGTGGCAGCGGCAAAGGTCTACTGCACCGAAGCAGCTCAAGCGGCGGCAACCGATGCGGTGCAGATCCATGGCGGCTATGGATTCTGCAGGGAATACCCGGTCGAGCGCTACTACCGCGATGCGAAGGCGTTCACTATCATCGGCGGTACGAACCAGATCCAGCGCAAGATCATTGCTGATGAAGTGAAGAAAACGTACGCGCTCTAGGACACCCGTCCAGCAAATAAGAGAAGGAGTTAACGCGTGAAGATAGCAGTTTGCGTGAAGCAGTCCATCGACACCGAAGCGCTCATCACGCTCGGTAGCGATGGGGAAGTGTCCACCGAAGGTGCTGCGCTCATCATTGATCCCTATGCAGAATTCGCCGTGGAGAAAGCAGTTCAGCTCAAGGAACAAAACGGTGGCGAAGTGATCCTCGTTACGGTGGGCTCACAAGATGAGGTCCCCGCTATTCGCCATGCACTCTCGATGGGAGCCGATCGCGCGATCCTTATTGACGATGAAGCGATCGACACGACCAATCCTCAGGCTAAGGCGCGCGTGCTCGCGGCGGTGCTTACCGAAGAGCAGCCCGATATCATCTTGGGCGGTTATAAATCAGGCGACACATCGCGTGCGCAAACGTTGCCGCGCGTTGCCTCGATCATGGGACTTCCGCAGGTCGGTTGGATCACGGGTCTCGAGATTGAAGGAGACGTTGCACTCGCCGATCACGAGCTTGCCGATGGCGTTGAGCAAGTGTCGGTTGGGCTGCCAGCGCTGTTCACCGCCCAGCAGGGATTGGCTGAGCCGCGCTACCCGACCGTGCGCGATATCATGCAGGCGAAGAAAAAACCGATCGACACGAAAGATCTTGCTGCGCTTGGCATCTTGCCTGATCAGGTTGGTCCTGCCATCGCGAAAACGAGCGTGAGATCGTATGCGCTCAAGCCGGAACGTGCAGGCGGTCGCATCATCGAGGGTGACGCGCCCGATGCGGTGGCAGAAACAGCGCAACTGTTGGCCAACGAAGCGAACGTGCTCTAAGGTAGGAGGGAAAACATGGCAGCCATTTGGGTATTTGCAGAATATAGCAATGGAGCGATGGACAAGGTTACCTACGAGGCCGTGAGCGAAGCGCGCCGTTTGGCCGATGCTCAGGGTGCGCCCGTTGCAGCAGTGGTGTTCGGGAGCGGCGTTGACGAGGCGGCGCTTGCTGCGTTGGGACAGTATGGCGCTGACCAGGTGCTCGTAGTCGATGACCCAGCACTTGCGAACTACACGCCCGATGCGTATGCAGCAGCACTTGAAGCTCTCATCAAAGCGCACGAGCCGGGCCTCATCATGTTCACCGCATCTTCGACCGGACAGGATCTAGCGCCGCTCATCGCTGAGCGCTGCGATGCGGGTCTCATCTCCGAGATCGTCGCGATCGAAGACAAGGGCACCGAGCCCGTATATGTGCGTTCGCCGTATTCGGGCAAGATATTGGAAAACTGCGTCTTTTCCAACAACGATGAGCTCAACCTGGTAACCCTTCGCCCCAAGGCGTTCGCGATCGCTGATGCGGACGAATCACACAGCGCGACTATCGTGCGTGAAGCGCCAGAAGGCTTTGGCGATGTTCGCCAACTGGTGAAAGATGTCTTGCGTGTGGCATCCGAGCGTGTAGATCTGCGCGATGCGGAGTTCATCGTTTCGGGTGGTCGTGGAGTGAATGGCCCTGAAGGGTTCGCCAATGTGCTCGCACCACTTGCAGACGAGCTGGGTGCCGCGATCGGGGCATCTCGCGTGGCGGTCGAGCAAGGCTGGATGGACAAGCAGTTCCAGGTAGGACAGACGGGCAAGATCGTTGCGCCGCAGCTCTATATCGCCTGCGGTATTTCGGGCTCGATCCAGCATCAGGCGGGCATGGGCCAGTCGCGCTGCATCGTGGCTATCAACAACGATCCGGAAGCGGACATCTTCCGCATTGCCGACTATGGCATCGTGGCCGACTTGTTCGAAGCGGTGCCGCTTATGGTCGAGGAAGTGAAGAAGCTGAAAGCTTAGCGTAGGGTCAGCGGATGAAAGGGCTCGCGCGGAATAGCATTCGCGCGAATTGAGATCGTGCAGAACGGCAAGAGATAAAGGAGCGGCATGCAAGAAGCAACACGAGAGCTATATTGGAACATTTCCGGTCAGTGGATCATGTATATCCTGTTCGCTGCGGTCGTTGCCTGCTTCGCGATCTTCTTCTATCGTCGCTATCGTCTTTGGAAGCTTGGCGCACCCGAAGACCTTTCAGACAACAAAAAGGTACGCTTCTTCGGCGCGTTCAAGGAAGTGTTCACGCAAAAGCGCGTAGTAAAGAAGAAGTCGTCGGGCATCATGCACCTGTTCATCTTCTGGGGCATGCTGTTCTTGTTCGTTGCCACGGCGCTCACGACGCTTCAGGACCATTTTGGCATCCCCCTCTTGTATGGGCCGTTCTATCTGTATTTCTTCTCGCTCGGTATCGATCTAGCGGGCTTCGTGTGCGCGATCGGCATCGTCATCGCGCTCGTGCGCCGTATCGCGCGCACCAACGAGCATCTCGAAACTAACACGGTCGATATCGTGTGGCTTGTGCTTCTGCTGTTGATCCTGCTTTCTGGTTTCATCACTGAAGGGCTGCGCATCGTGGGCACGAACGACCCGTGGGCGCTCTGGTCGCCAGTGGGGTATCTGTTCGCGCTCATGTTCTCGGGCATGGATGCGCAAGCGCTTTCGCTTACGCATCAGATCGTGTGGTGGAGCCATTTGGTGCTCGCATTTTCGTTCTTGGCGCTGTTCACCTACAGCAAGATGGCGCACGTGCTCTTCATCCCGGGTAACTATTACTATCGGTCGCTCAAACCGGCCGGCACGCTCGAGCCGATCGATTTTGAGGACGAAGAGCTCGAGACCATGGGCGTGCGCGTGCTCGAGGAATACACGTGGAAGGACTTGCTCGATGCGCAGGCGTGCATCAAGTGCGGTCGTTGCCAGGAGAATTGCCCTGCGTATTTGAGCGGTAAAGAGCTCTCGCCGATGCATTTCATCCAGAACATTGCGGCGCAGAACAAAACGCGCGGCGAGGTTTTGTTGAAGGTTCCCGAAGATGCGCGCACCGAAGAGCAACAAGCGCTTTTGGATGAAGGGGTCGTGGGCACGGCCATTTCGGAGGATGCGCTTTGGCAGTGCACGACGTGCCGTGCGTGCAGTGAGCTTTGTCCTGCGCGCGTGGTCCATCCCGATAAGGACATCAAGGCGCGCACCTACCAGGTGTGCATGGAAAGCGCGTTCCCGCCTGAGGCGCAGCAGACCTTCCGCAATCTCGAGACGAACGGCAATCCGTGGGGCATCGGTTGGCAGAAGCGCATCGATTGGACGCGCGATCTGGATGTGCCAACCATCGAAGAGAACCCAACGGCCGAATACCTCTACTGGCCTGGTTGCTCGGGTGCATATGATGCGCGCAGCCGCAAGGTGGCAACGGCTTTCGTGCATTTGATGAAGCAGGCGGGCGTTGATTTCGCGATCTTGGGTAACGCGGAGAAATGCTGTGGCGATTCGGCGCGACGCTTAGGCAACGAATACCTCTACTATATGCTCGCGCAGGAGAACATCGAGACGCTGAACAATGCCGGCGTGAAGAAGATCGTTACGCAGTGCCCGCATTGCTTGCAGGCACTTTCGGTCGACTATCCGCAGATGGGTGGCAATTTCGAGGTACTGCATCATTCGCAGCTTTTGGCGCAGCTGATCGCAGAAGGGAAGCTCAAGCCTGGTGCTTCGGAATACCAGCAGGTGACCTATCACGATTCGTGCTATTTAGGGCGCTACCATGGGCAGTATGATGCGCCGCGCGCGGTACTCACGCAAGGAGCGCAGGTCCAGCTGAACGAGATGGAGCGCAACGAGTCGAAGAGCTTCTGTTGCGGTGCGGGCGGCGGCCACATGTGGCTCGAAGAACCTGCGGGCAAGAAGATCAACCATATGCGTGCCGAACAGGCGCTTGAGACGCATGCCGATGCGCTCGTGACGGCCTGCCCGTTCTGCTTGACCATGCTCTCGGATGGTGTGGCCTTCCACGATGCGACCATGCCCGTAAAGGATCTGGCGGAGGTTTACTACGAGGCGCTCGAGCACTAAAAGTTTTTTTCGAGATGCGCAGCGCAAAAGTGCGTAAGGTCTCTATAATAGGAACATTACGAAGTATGAGAATAAAGAACGAAAACACTAACGCGAAGGAGTTTTAGATGGCTTACTATTTCGACGAACCTTCACGCACCTTCAACGAATACCTGCTGGTGCCGGGCTACACTTCATCCGATTGCGTTCCCGAGGCGGTAAGTCTGAAAACTCCACTCGTCAAGTTCAAGAAGGGTGAAGAACCCGCCATCACGCTTTCTATCCCCATGGTTTCCGCTATCATGCAGGCGGTTTCGGATGACAAGATGGCCGTTGCGCTTGCGCAGCAGGGCGGCATCTCCTTCATCTATGGTTCGCAGTCGATCGAGAGCCAGGCCGCTATGGTCGCGCGCGTGAAAGATCACAAGGCAGGCTTCGTTCGTTCTGATTCCAACCTTCCGCCCACGGCAACGCTTGCCGATGTGGTCGAGCTCAAGGATCGCCGCGGTCACACCACCATGCCTATCACCGAAGGCGGTCGTTCGCAGGGCAAGCTGCTCGGTATGGTCACTGGTCGCGACTATCGTCTTTCTCGCATGAGCCTTGACACGCCCGTTACGGATTTCATGACGCCGCGTGAGAACCTCATCGTCGGCACGGCAGACACTTCGCTCAAAGAAGCCAACGATATCATCTGGGATAACAAGCTCAACTCGCTTCCCATCGTCGATAAGGACGACAACTTGCTCTACATGGTCTTCCGTAAGGACTATGAGAGCCACAAATCCAATCCTAACGAGCTTCTCGACGCGCATAAGCGCTATCTGGTCGGTGCGGGCATCAATTCTCGCGACTACGAAGAGCGCGTTCCCGCGCTTGTTGAAGCAGGCGCCGATGCGCTCTGCATCGATAGCTCTGAGGGCTATTCGGAGTGGCAGGCGAAGACCATCGCTTGGATTCGCGATCACTATGGTGATTCGGTCAAGGTCGGTGCGGGCAACGTGGTCGATACGGAAGGCTTCCGCTTCTTAGCGGATGCGGGCGCAGACTTCGTGAAGGTTGGCATCGGCGGTGGTTCGATCTGCATCACGCGTGAGCAGAAGGGCATCGGTCGTGGCCAGGCAACCGCACTTATTGAAGTTGCCAAAGCGCGCGATGATTACTTCGAAGAAACAGGTGTTTACGTGCCCATTTGTTCTGACGGTGGCATCGTTTACGACCATCATATGACCCTAGCGCTGGCCATGGGCGCCGATTTCCTCATGCTCGGTCGTTACTTCGCTCGCTTTGATGAGAGTCCCACGAACAAGGTCAACATCAACGGCAACTACATGAAAGAATACTGGGGCGAAGGTTCGGCTCGTGCACGCAACTGGCAGCGTTACGACATGGGCGGCAACAAGAAGGGCATGACCTTTGAAGAGGGCGTGGATTCCTATGTCCCTTATGCTGGTTCGCTCAAAGATAACGTTGATCTGAGCTTGGCGAAGGTGAAGTCCACCATGTGCAATTGTGGCGCGCTCACCATTCCTGAATTGCAGGAGCGTGCGAAGCTCACGGTTGTGAGTGCGACCTCGATCGTTGAGGGCGGCGCACATGATGTCGTGCTCAAGGACAAGACTCCGTACGCGGGCAATTCGCTCCGTTAGGTTTATGGAGAATTTGCCCGTAGGTTGCAACTACGCTAGCATTTAAAGCTATGTGCAAACGAATTACAATGCGAATCGCAACGCTTTTCTTGTGCGTTTGTCTTATTGTCTCTTTAGGTGTGCCACTCTTGCCTGCAGGCTTGGCTCGCGCAGACGATCTTTCCGACGCGCAAGCGACGCTCAGCAATGCTGAAGCGCAGCTGACTTCGATCGCTAATGAATACAACGAGATTCAAGGCAAGGTCGCTGAAGTTGAGACCAAGATCGCATCGACTACGAACAAAGCCAAAGAAGCTCAACAGGCAATGCTTGAAGGACAGCAGCAGCTTGGTGAGGTCATGGTTTCTTCGTATAAGAACGAAGCAGCAAATTCGCTCGTAAATGTTTTCCTTGCGTCGGATTCACTAGAGTCTTTCATTCGCAACGTTACCTATTACAACTCTATCGAACAGCAAAAAGCTGAACAGATCGCAGAGCAGAAACGACTCACTAAAGAATTCAACACCGTGCTTGAAGAGCTTGATAAGCAAAAGAACGATCAAGAAGAGCTTGCTGCGCAGGCTGAAGCCAAAAAAGAACAAGCTGAGCAAGCAGTTTCTTCAGCGGCTTCCAAGGTTTCATCGATCGAGTCCGAACGCGCACGTGTCGAGGCGCTGCAAAATCAAGCGAACTCGATGACCTCGAAGCCTCAGCAGCCAAAACCTGATGTTCCGACCGACAACAATTGGAGCACGAATGCTGATCGTCCTTCGAATGGCGGGACGGATAATTCAGCAGGGTCTGGAGGTTCTTCATCGACCCCTTCAGGAAGTGGCTGGCGAACAGGAATCGCTTCTGCCTATGGCGATAGTTCCGATACCTCGATCAAATATCCTGGTACTACTGCAACAGGAGATAGCTGTAACAACAACTCTATGGGTGTTGCGGTGCCGATGTCGTGGCCGAATTATCGCTCGTATTTTGGAAGAAGCGTTGAAATTCGCTACAAAGGTCGCACGGTGATAGCGACTGTTAACGATTGTGGTAGTTTTGGCAAATACGGGCGCGATCTCGACTTGCAGCCTGGTGTTATCAAAGCACTCGGGGTTACCGGGTGTAAAAATTGGGGCACGCGCACGGTCTCGTACCGCTTCCTCTAGTCTCGACCCTTATCGCTCGAAACCGTTTATAATTTCATCTTGTATTGTTATTGCGTTTCCCTGCGTAAGGATCGTCTATGAATGAATACAATCCGCATGATATCGAGCCGCGTTGGCAAAAGGTTTGGGCCGAAGAAAAGCTCTACGAAGTAACGGAAGACACTTCGAAACCTAAGCGCTATGTGCTCGAGATGTTCCCTTATCCTTCGGGCGATATTCACATGGGCCATGTGAGCAACTATACCTATGGCGATGTGGTTGCGCGCTATTGGCGTATGCAAGGCTACGAAGTGCTTCACCCCATGGGTTGGGACGCGTTTGGTTTACCAGCGGAAAATGCAGCGATCAAGCATCATAGCCATCCAGCGAAGTGGACGTATGCGAACATCGACACGCAGAAAGCATCGTTCAAGCGCATGGGATTTTCCTTCGATTGGAATCGTACTGTGGTTGCGTGCGACCCCGATTATTACCGCTGGGGTCAGTGGATCTTCCTGAAGTTCTGGGAGCGTGGGCTCGTTGAGCGCCGCAATTCTCCGGTGAACTGGTGTCCCGATTGTGCTACCGTGCTCGCGAACGAGCAGGTGATCGAAGGGCGTTGCTGGCGCTGCGATTCCGAGGTTGAGAAGCGCGATCTTACACAGTGGTACTACAAGATCACCGACTATGCACAAGAGCTGCTGGATGATCTCGACCAGCTTGAAGGTTGGCCGGATCGCGTGAAGCAGCAGCAGGCGAATTGGATCGGGCGTTCCGAAGGCGCGCAGGTCGATTTTGCGCTGTGCGATCTTGAAGGCAATCCAACTGACGAGACGATCACGGTGTTCACCACCCGTGCCGATACGCTGTTCGGCTGCAGCTTCTTCGTGCTAGCTCCTGAATATGCAGGACTCGAAGCACTGGTTGCGGGTACGGAATACGAGAAGCCGGTCATGGAATTCGCTGAGGCGGCCAAGAAGGTCTCTGCGCTTGAGCGCGCTCAGGGCGATCGCGACAAGCATGGCATCTTCACGGGACGTTATGTGGTGAACCCGGTCAATGGCGAGAAGGTGCCCATCTGGGTTGCCGATTACGTGGTGGCCGATTACGGCACGGGCGCGGTCATGGCGGTGCCTTGTGGTGATCAGCGCGACTTCGAATTTGCGCGCAAGTACGATCTGCCCATCATTCCCATCATCCTTTCAGAAGACGATCCGCTCTACCACAAGCTCAAAGATGAGCAAGGGCGTGTGGTTACCGAAGTCGATTGGCCCGAGGCATATGCGGCAGAAGGCATTTTGGTGCAGTCCGGCCCGTACACGGGCATGGTCGGTGGTAAGCATTCACCAGCTGAAGAAGCGATCGTTGCTGAGCTTGAGCGCACAGGCAAAGGCAAACGCAGCGTGGAATTCCGCCTGCGCGATTGGCTCATTTCGCGCCAGCGTTATTGGGGCAACCCGATTCCTGCCGTTCATTGCGAGCATTGCGGCGTAGTGCCGGTGCCGGAAGATCAGCTGCCGGTGCTGCTGCCCGAAGATATCGATCTGGCGGCGGGCGAGACGCTGGCAACGCACGAATCGTTCATCAACACTACCTGTCCGAAGTGTGGTGCTCCTGCTAAGCGCGAGACCGACACGATGGATACCTTCACGTGCTCGAGTTGGTATTACATGCGTTATACCGACCCGCATAATTCCGAGTTGCCCTTCGACCCTGCGAAGGCGAACTATTGGATGCCGGTCGATCAGTATATCGGCGGCATCGAGCACGCTATCCTGCACTTGCTCTACAGCCGCTTCTTCACGAAGGTGCTGCGCGATGCGGGCATGCTCGATTTTGACGAGCCGTTCACGAACCTGCTCTGTCAGGGCATGGTGCTTGATGAGAATGGCGAGGTCATGAGCAAATCGAAGGGCAACGTGGTTTCGCCCGAAGAGATGATCGCGGTTTACGGCGCTGATGCGGTGCGCGCGGCTGTGCTGTTCATGGGCCCTCCCGATAAGGAAAAGCTCTGGAACGAGGATGGCCTTGCGGGTATGTATAAGTTCCTCAATCGCCTGTGGCGTCAGGTCTACGACTTGGTCGGCGCGGCTGGCGAAGACACGCTCTATCAAGCAGCAGGCAAGAAGAGCGCGAAGGAGCTTGCCGAAGAGCTCAACCGTGAACGCCATCGTTTGGTGGGCAAGGTCGTCGAAGATGTCGAACGCAACAATTTCAACACGGCGATCGCCGCTATCATGGAGCTTTCGAACGCGGTAGGCAACTACCTGCGCGCAGCTTCTGCTGAAGAGCGTGCGCAGGATGCCGAGCTTGCAGCTTTCGACCGCGAACTGGCTGATGTGCTCGTGGAGCTCATGGCGCCTTTCACGCCGCATTGGTCCGAAGAGCTTTGGCATACGCCGCTGGGGCACGACACTTCCGTGCACGAACAGCCTTGGCCGGAATTCGATCTGGCGCTCGCGGCGGCTGACGAGGTCGAGCTTGCGGTTCAGATCAACGGTAAGGTAAAGACGCGCATCACAGTAGCTGCTGATGTGGCCGAAGAAGCAATTCGCGAGACGGCGCTTGAGGCGGTTTCGAAAGCGACCGAGGGCAAGAACGTGGTGAAGGTGATCGTTATTCCCGATCGCCTTGTGAACATCGTGGTGAAATAACCTTCGTTTGGCGAGCTCGCTATGATCATCGGGGTAGTTTCAGATATTCATGGTCGCTTGAGCAACAAAGCGTATGAAGCGCTTTCGGGCAGCGACTACATTCTGTGCGCAGGGGATATCGAAAACCGTATGGTGCTCACTGAGCTCGAGACGATCGCTCCCGCCATTTGCGTGCGCGGCAATTGCGACCGCTACGATCTAGGTCCGCGCGTGAAGCCGATCGCTTCGCCGCTTTTGGACGGTGTGCGCTTTCGTATGGTGCATCGTCCGGAAGACATCGGCACGGTGCCCGATGATGTACAGGTTGTTATTCATGGGCATACGCACGTTCCACGTGAGGAATACGGTGCGAATGGGGTGTTGTTCCTGAACCCAGGAAGCCCAACGCGGCCGCGCGGCGGGAGTCGGAAGTCGGTCGCGCGCCTGTTCGTTGATAAAGGTACGGTCAAGTCGGTCGAGTTCATCGAACTCGATTAGATGACAAGCTACCCGGTCGTTCGACACCACCGGCACCGCACGGCGGGAAGCACTTGACCAGCTTTAGGTACAAAGATAGAATACTTTTTTGCATATGCGCCGTTAGCTCAGTTGGTAGAGCAGGGGACTTTTAATCCCAAGGTCGCGGGTTCGACTCCCTCACGGCGCACCATTCAAACCTTCCAGTCTCGCACGCGCGAGACTTTCTTTTTCTGAGAGCGCTGGCTTACGCAAAGCTTCACGAAAGAGCGTTGCCAACCACTCAAAGAAGAAATTGTGTAGAAATTATGGATTCATACTAAATTAGCCTAGAATTGAAAGGCTTGCACAGCAGTGCTGTGGCTTCGTGCGCAGTAAAACAGGGCAAGCGCGATAGTGGTGATTTCGCTAAAGGAGCGATTTTGGCTAAAGAAGATGCTATTGAATTAGAAGGTACCGTTCTCGAAGCACTGCCGAACGCAATGTTTCGCGTAGAGCTTGAAAACGGCCACAAGATTCTTGCTCATATCTCGGGGAAGATGCGTATGCACTACATCAAGATTCTTCCCGGCGACAAGGTTCAGGTCGAACTTTCCGTCTATGACCTCGACCGCGGTCGCATCACCTACCGCTATAAGTAATAAGACAAACTGCTTTCTACAAACTACCGTCTGCGGCTGGACGTGTTGATAAAGTGAACGCATAACCGAAAGGAATTGAATTATGAAGGTACGTCCTTCGGTCAAGAAAATGTGCGACAAGTGCAAAATCATTCGACGCCATGGCAAGGTGCTCGTTATCTGCGAGAACCCGCGTCATAAGCAGCGTCAAGGTTAAAAGAGAAGGGAATTTCATTCATGGCACGTCTTGTTGGTGTCGACCTTCCTCGCGATAAGCGCATTGAAGTCGGCTTGACCTACATCTATGGCATTGGCCCTACCACCTCTAAGAAGATCCTCGCTGAAACGGGCGTAGACCCCGATATCCGCGTGCGCGATCTCACTGAGGACGATCTGGCCAAACTCCGTGACTATATCACCGCAAACATCACCACTGAAGGCGACCTCCATCGTGAAGTTCGCCAGAACATCAACCGCCTTATGGAGATCGGTTGCTACCGTGGCCTGCGTCATCGTCGTGGCCTGCCCGTTCGCGGTCAGCGCACCCACACGAATGCACGTACCCGCAAGGGTCCGCGTAAGCAAATCGGCGGCAAGAAGAATAAGTAGAGGTGTTGTAAGTGGCAGCTAAGAAAAACGTCCGCACCCGCATCAAGCGCTCCGAGCGCAAGAATATTGCTGTTGGTGCAGCTCATATCAAATCTACCTTTAACAATACGATCATTTCGATCACCGATCCTCAGGGCAATGTGATCTCATGGCAGTCTGCTGGCACGGTCGGATTCAAGGGTTCTCGTAAATCCACTCCGTTCGCTGCTCAGATGGCAGCTGAAGCCGCTGCTAAGACCGCTATGGAACATGGCCTCAAGAAGGTCTCCGTGTTCGTGAAGGGCCCGGGTTCCGGTCGTGAAACCGCTATCCGTTCTCTCCAGGCAGCAGGCCTCGAAGTCGCCAGCATCCAGGATTGCACCCCCATCCCGCACAACGGTTGCCGTCAGCGCAAGCGTCGTCGCGTCTAAATGAAAGGATCAGTTAATCATGGCTATTAATAGAACTCCGGTTCTCAAACGTTGCCGTCAACTGGGCTTGGATCCTATCGTTCTCGGCTACACCGGCAAAAGCAAATCAAGCTCCATCCGTCAGCCTAAGCGCCGCCGTAAGGAAAGCGAATACGGCATGCAGCTGCGCGAGAAGCAGAAGGCAAAGTTTGTCTATGGCGTTCTCGAGAAGCAGTTCCACGGCTACTTCGATCGCGCTAAGTCCATGCCCGGCATCACCGGTGCTAACCTGATGCAGATCTTGGAGTCCCGCCTCGACAACGTCGTCTTCCGCCTTGGTTTCGCAAAGACCCGCAAGGAAGCTCGCCAGATCGTTACCCATGGTCACATCATGGTGAACGGCAAGCGCGTGGACATCCCGTCCTATCGCGTGCGCCCAGGCGATCTTGTTTCGGTTCGTCCGAAGTCGAAGGAACTTCTCGTTATCAAGAGCGCTCTCGTTTCCAACGAGGGTCGTCTCGTTCCTGCATGGCTCGAAGTTGACATTGAAAAGCTCCAGGGCAGTGTTCTTTCGCTCCCCGAGCGTGATCAGATCGATCTTGACATTCACGAACAGCTTATCGTCGAACTTTACTCGAAGTAATTAACGCTACTGCGGTTTTTAAGGAGGCTTATACGGTATGACAGAGTTCATGAGGCCGACAGTTACAACAGAAGAGGTTAACGATCTCGTTGCTCGCTTCATTGTTGAGCCGCTTGAGCGTGGCTATGGATACACCTTGGGCAATTGCATGCGTCGCGTTCTGCTCTCTTCCTTGGATGGCGCGAAACCTACCGCTATCCAGATCGAGGGCGTTCAGCACGAATTCACCACTGCCGAGGGTATCATCGAAGATATCACTGACATTGTTCTGAATGTTAAAGGGCTCGTTTTCAGCGCGCTTTCGAGCGACTACACGGAGGCAACTGCCCACGTGCACGCTGAAGGTCCTTGCACGGTTACCGGTGCAGATTTGGAAGTTCCTGCGGAATTCACCCTCATCAACCCCGAGCATGTGCTCGCTACGGTTGCTGATGGTGGCACGCTCGATATGACCATCCGCATCGGCGTTGGCAGAGGCTATGTCTCTGCAGAGCGTAACAAGCGCACCGAAGATCCGATCGGCATCATTCATGTCGATTCACTGTTCTCGCCCGTTCGTCGCTGCACCATGAATGTAAGCGACACGCGCGTCGGTCAGCGCACCGACTACGACAAACTTGTTCTCGAGGTTGAGACCGATGGTTCTACCAACCCGACTGAGGCGGTTTGCCGTGCGGCGAATATCATCAACCAGTACATGGGTGCCTTCCTCTCGCTCGACGAGATCGAAGAGGATGAAGAGGGCGAAGTAGTTTCGATCTTCGCTCCGGAAAGCCAGGAGACCAACGCAGAGCTCGATAAGCAGATCGAGGATCTGGACCTTTCGGTTCGTTCTTACAACTGCTTGAAGCGTGCAGGCATCCACTCGGTTCGCCAGCTGGTTGAATATTCCGAGAACGACTTGCTCAACATTAGAAACTTCGGTGCGAAATCCATTGAAGAGGTTAAAGATAAGCTCATTTCGATGGATCTCAACTTGAAACTTTAGGAGATAGAAGATGAGACACAACAAGAAAGGTCGTAAGCTTGGCACCAGCTCTGGCCACACCAAGGCTATGAGGAAGAGCTTGGTCGGTGCTTTGTTCACCAACGATCGTATCAAGACGGTCGAGGCTCGTGCTAAAGAGATTCGTCCTGATGTCGATAAGATCATCACCTGGGCAAAGAAGGGCGACCTGCATTCTCGCCGTCTTGCTATTGCAGCGCTGGGTGACAAGGAACTGGTTCGCGAGGTCTTCGAGAAGGTCGAGCAGGGTCAGTTCGGTGACCGTCAGGGTGGCTACACGCGCATCCTGAAGCTGGGTAACCGCAAGGGCGACAATGCCCCCATGGTTATCATGGAGCTCGTGACCGAGCCTGTTGGCAAGAAGAAAGCCAAGAAGGACGAGGCAAAAGCCGATAAGAAGGCTGCGCCTAAGAAGACCACCAAGAAGGCAGCTGCTAAGAAGGAAGAGAAGCCCAAGGTAGCTGAAGATGTGGTCGAGGAGCTTTCCGAGGATCAGGCCAAGGCTATCGAAGCTGAAGCTGAAGCGACTGAGAAGGCTGAAGCAAAAGAGGCCAAGGAAGAAGCTGCTGTCGAGGAAGCTCAGGAGGAGCTTGCTGAGAAGGCAGAAGAAGCTGCGGCAAAGGACGCCGAAGCAGCTGAAGCTGAGAAGGCTGAAAAGGAAAAGCCCGAGTAGTCCTCGGTATTTCGCTTTCGACTCATACGAAGCAAAAGGCACCCTCCGGGGTGCCTTTTTCATAGAGTGACAAATCTACCCGGTCGTTCGTCATCTTTTGCGATAGCGCTTTAATCTGCTCAGAAAAGTTACGGAACGAAAACGGGTTCTCTAAAAACTGGTAATGCTTTGTTGCGCAGGGCTTTTATTTGACCTAAAAGCGGGAGAATAGCCTTGGTAATGGTATTGGTCCCTGATTCGGAAGGTGGTGTTCATCATGAGTCCCGATGAAGTAAAAGAAGATCTCGATGCCCTCAAAGCAGAAGAGCAAGCTGATGCGGTAGAGGAAAAGGAAGAGAAATTCATGGAAGAAGAGATGAAAGAAGCTGGCATCAAATAGCAAGCACTTCTCTCCGTGCAAATGCACAACACGAAACTTCTCGAGGCGCTCCCTGTGGGGGCGCCTTTTTTGTAAATACTTGGAGAACGAGAAGTATTGATCTGAAATCCATTTTGATAAAAATACTTATCGCTCGAAAAGTATTAATGGAGCAATAGAACGACCATTTGCGGCCTCTTTGTCTTGTCTCAAAAGAAGTACGCTAGGCTTATGGAATGAGCCAGATTCTTTCCTATATAGCGAAGGCAAGTCCCATCCATGCGCTTGATGCGCGGGTGAAGTTGGGGCTACTGCTGCTCTTTTCGATCGCGCTGTTCTGCATGCGCACGTGGATCGGTCTGGGGATCTTTGCGGCGATCCTGTTGGGTGTCATGGTCGCTTCGCGCGTTCCGCTCAAGAATTACGGCCGTGTGCTCTTGCCAGCGCTGGCGATCCTCATCTTCATCTGGGTCTGTAATTCGATCCCCTTCGATGCAGCACGCAGCCTGAATGCGCTCATGTATGTGGTGCGCATCTCGCTCGTTATCGTGGCGAGCTTCGTGATCACTTTCACGACCACTTCCACGCAGTTGACCGATGCGCTCGCATCCATCTTGCGCCCTTTGCGCGCGCTCAAGGTGCCGGTCGATGACATTGCGTTCACGCTCAGTTTGGCGCTGCGGTTCATTCCGCTGCTGTTCGAGCAGCTTGGGCAGATCAAGATCGCGCAGACTTCACGCGGGGCTCAGTTTGGATCGGGCTCCTTATGGAAGCGTCTGAAGACTTGGATGGTGGTGCTCATTCCGCTCTTCATCGGCTTCTTTCGTCAGGCAGATTCGGTGGCAGAAGCCATGGATGCTCGTTGTTATGGGGCGGGAGAACGCACGAGTCTGAACGCACAAGCGATGCGCGTGGGCGCTTGGGCGTTGCTTGCGGTGGCGCTCATAGCCTGCGTTCTATGCGTGCTGTTCCTCTGAGGCATCTTTGGTAGCAGTGATAGCGGAGCGCTCCTTCTTACGCGTTCTGCAGGAATGCATTCCATCCACAAAATGTTGTGCCTCCTTGTCCAATAAGGCACATGTTACGCTGGTTCGCGTCGCATGAGTGGTATCATGGGTAAAGCTTGAACCACAAGCTCATGCAGGCAAATCAAGGAGGAATTCCATGGGCATCATCGTTGATGTTTACGGTCGTGAGGTTTTGGACTCCCGCGGCAATCCGACAGTAGAAGTTGAAGTCACGCTCGACGACGGTTCGATGGGCCGCGCTGCGGTTCCCTCAGGCGCTTCCACGGGCGCATTCGAAGCGGTCGAGTTGCGCGATGGCGATTCCGAACGCTACCTCGGCAAAGGCACGCTCAAGGCAGTTTCTCATGTGAACGATGAGATCGCTGATGCCCTTATCGGCTTCGAAGCGGACGATCAGCGCGCGATCGATGCAACCATGATCGAGCTCGATGGCACCGAGAACAAGGGGAACTTCGGCGCGAATGCGATCTTGGGCGTTTCTCTTGCAGCTGCAAAGGCTGCCGCTGAATCTGCTGAGCTTCCGCTCTATAAATATGTAGGCGGCGTTAACGCCAACCTGCTTCCTACGCCCATGATGAACATCCTGAATGGCGGCGCTCATGCTGACAACAATGTTGACTTCCAGGAATTCATGATCATGCCGGTAGGCGCACCGACCTTCACCGAAGCACTTCGCTGGTGTGCGGAGATCTACCATACGCTCAAGAAGGTTCTTCACGATGCAGGCCTGGGCGGCGGCATCGGCGACGAAGGCGGTTTCGCTCCCAATTTCAAGACCAACGAAGAGCCGCTTCAGTACATCGTGAAGGCATGCGAGGCTGCAGGCTATAAGCCGGGCTCCGATATCATGTTCGCGATGGATCCTGCTTCGACCGAGTTCTACAATGCAGACACCTGCAAATACGTGCTGGCTGGCGAAGGCCGCGAGCTTACGAGTGACGAAATGGTCGATTATTGGGAAGCGCTCGTTGAGAAGTACCCCATCATCTCGATCGAAGATGGTATGGCGGAAGAGGACTGGGACGGTTGGCAGAAGCTTACCGCGCGCATCGGCGACAAGGTTCAGCTGGTGGGCGACGATCTGTTCGTTACCAACTCCAAGCGCCTTGCCAAGGGTATCGAACTGGGTTGCGCGAATGCGATCCTGGTGAAGGTGAACCAGATCGGTTCGCTCACGGAAACCATGGAAGCGATCCAGATGGCAAAGCAGGCAGGCTATGCATGCGTCATGTCGCATCGTTCGGGCGAGACCGAAGACACCACCATCGCCGACTTGGCGGTTGCTACCAACGCTGGCCAGATCAAAACAGGCGCACCGGCGCGTTCCGACCGCGTGGCGAAGTACAACCAGCTCATTCGCATCGAAGAAGAGTTGGCAGATGCAGGTCAGTATGCAGGCATGAAAGCGTTCTATAACATCAAGCGTTAATCATGCGCGCATGCAGGCAGTTGTGCTGAACGCAGTCTAGCTGTGGAGCACGCTTGCAAAGACAGCCAAAGGACCAGTGCTTAAAGGGCGCTGGTCCTTTTTTGTTGGAGCTCGACCGATGTGCGCAAACTATCCCAAGCTTTTATCACGCGCGAACTTTTTTCATCCGCGGCCGTTGCCTCTGCGGTTCGTTGCACACGAGCGGGTATACTACAAGAAGAAACAACAAAAGGATCGCTTGTGGACGTATCTTTCAACGGCTTTACCGCCCATTCATTCAAGAACCGTAATGGTGGCTATCAGTACTCGCGCAACATCGAAGCGCAGGAAGATGCTAAGAACGAGGGCTTCAGCGAGGAAGCGCTCGCGCGCATTCCCGAGAAGGATCGTCGTTGGTCGTGGGTCGAGGTAAGCCGCAGCGCCATCCAGTACAACGTTTCTGAAACGCGCCGATTGCTCGGGCAGCGTTGCCGCCTCATGGCGGTGGTGAAGGCCGATGCCTATGGGCATGGAGCCAACGAAGTGGCGAAGATCGCAACGGCTGCTGGCGCATCGTATTTGGGCGTGGCAACGGTGGACGAGGGCATCGAGCTGCGCAAAGCGGATTTCCGCGAACCTATTCTGCTTCTGGCGGAGCCGCCCATCGAAAGTGTGCCGCTGCTTTTGCACTATCGCATCATCCCTTCGGTCTACACGTCCGACTTTGCGATCAACTACGCCGAGATCGCCGACGCGCACAACCTGAAAGCACCGTTTCACCTGGCTATCAACACCGGCATGAACCGCATTGGCGTGCGCCACGATCAGGTAGTCGAGTTCATCTCGCAGATCAGCTTCCATCGGGCGCTCGATCTGCAGGGATGCTTCACGCACTTCGCAACCGCCGATGCTGCTGAAACGCTCGATTTTCAGATCCAGATCAACCGTTTCGTCGAGAGCATGCGCGCGCTTGAGGCTGCGGGCATCAATCCTGGCATCGTTCACTGCGATAATTCGGCGGCCATCTATCGTTTCCCGAAGACACATTTCGATATGGCGCGCTTAGGCATTTCGCTCTACGGCTATCAGCCAGCGAACGATACGCATCGCATCATCACGCTGCGCCCAGCCATGAGCGTGTTCGCGCGCATCACGAACGTTGTGCAGGTTCCGATGAGCGAAGGCGTGAGCTATGGCATGAACTATCGCAGCCCTGGCAGTGTGAAGATCTGTACGGTGCCCCTTGGATATGCCGATGGCCTCATCCGCCTGCTTTCTGGCCAGATCAAGTTTGCCTACAAAGATCGCGCCGTGGCGCAGGTGGGCAACATCTGCATGGATCAGTGCATGTTCGAGGTCGACATCCGTTCGCGCGTGGGTCAGCAAACGCTCGACCCGCAGATCGGCGATGTGGTGCAGATCGCGGGACCGAACGCACATGTCGATACTTCGATCGATACGATGGCGCGCAAGGCGGGAACGATCCAGCACGAAGTAACGATCGGGCTTGCCCATCGCATGCCGCGCTACTACGTGTAAGCGCACAAGAAGCGGCAGAGGGGCAACGCGCCTGTTTCGTTTTGCGCCTTTGCCCCGCGTCGAGTTCTTTCCTCTTTCAAGGAGCCAATTATGAATGATGAAAAAGACCTGGTGTCTAAGCATTTGCAATACGCACAACCGCAGCCTGCGTCTGTGCGCAAGGCTGCGCCGATCGCGCCTGCCGAAACGCTCGATGAGCTGCACGCTCTGGTGGAGGGGTGTACCAAGTGCGATCTGTGCGAAACGCGCACGAAGATCGTGTTCGGCTCCGGCAATCCGCACGCACGTATTCTCGTGATTGGCGAGGCGCCCGGAAAGAACGAAGATTTGCAGGGTGAGCCGTTCGTGGGCGCGGCGGGGAAGTTCCTGAACGAACTGCTCGAGGACGCTGGTCTTAAGCGCGAGGATATCTTCATCGCGAACGTGCTCAAGTGCAGGCCGCCCGCAAACCGCAATCCTCAACCGCACGAGATCGAGGCGTGCGCTCCGTATCTGCGTGCGCAGACCAAGATCATCAACCCCGATGTTATCGTCACGCTTGGCAATTTCGCCACGCAATTCATCCTGCGTACGACGGTAGGCATCACGCGCTTGCGCGGCACTGTCCAGCAGGCAGGGCGCTTTCTGGTGCTGCCCACGTTCCATCCTGCGGCTGCGATCTATGATCGTTCTAAGCGAGATGTGCTGATATCCGATTTTAAACAGGTGGGACAGATCGTGCGTGATAGAATGGCAGCGAGAAGTAAGGAACAAGAATCTTCAGCCGAATAGTTGGCTCGAATCAAAGTAATTAAGGAGACTATCATGGTAGAAAAATCCGATGTAGCTGCAGTGCTCGAACTTATCCGCCCCTCTCTTCAGGCCGATGGCGGCGATGTTGCGCTCGTCGATGTGAGCGACGATGGCGTGGTCACCGTTGAGCTGCAGGGCGCTTGCAAGGGTTGCCCCATGTCTCAGATGACCTTAGCAAACGGTGTTGAGCGCATCCTGAAGGAGCGCATTCCGGGCGTTACTAAGGTTGTGCCGGCACAGTAGCAGTAGCAAACGTACGCACTGAAGCGCCGCCCTGTTGCGGCGCTTTTTCATCTTGTGAAAGGTTTGTCCTATGGCATTTTGTTGGGAAACACGCGGCTGCGACGAAGAGATGATGTCGCGCTGCCCGCACAATACACCTGGTGAACGCTGTCCGGCCGACTGTCATTTTGCTGCTTGCCATCGTCCCACTCATCACGTGACCATGGATCCAGCGCTCATATTCCGCGTCGATCTCGACCGCGAACACTGCATGAAGGACATCTGCCAATTCTGCGAGTTCTTCCTTACGAACGCGCCCGTGCTGGAAAGTGAAACAGCCAAGTAGCGGTTCGGCATCAATCGGAAACTGACCTCTTGAATCGAGCGGAGTTCTTCGATAATGAAGGCACGCTCGATTGACAGATACAACACCTGGTACGTAGCGCGTAAGAGGAGGTCAGCCATGGATGATGTTCTAGTCAAATGCCCGAATTGCGGCATCAAGGATCTCGATCTGCGTGCGTATACGTCCATGATGGTCTTGAGCAATACGCAGGCACTCTTCACGGTATATTGCAATCACTGCAACCAGACCGTATCCACGGTGGCGAACATCCCTCCCGTGCTCTATCCCGATGTGTATCAGGCAGCTGCCGAAGTGGACGCCGGCATGGGACGTAAGGTCGAATAACGCTCTGGGCGTTTTGATCGCGTGTTCGACATGCGTTCTGGCCATGATGACCTCAAGGATAGCCTTCATCGCTCCATTCAGCTGATGACCTTGGGAGCGCTCGGTTCAATGCTTATAATGGGAGCATGCTCAACGATCTCTATCAAACACTTGACCCCATAGCTTTTTCGATCGGCCCGTTTTCGGCGCGCTGGTACGGCATTGCCTATGCGCTTGGCTTCCTGTTGGCGGCCGTGGTCATCTACTTCGTGGGCAAGCGTTGGAAGATGCGCTTCGATTTCGAGAACATCTGCGTGGTCATCATCTGTGCGATGGTGGGCGTGATCATCGGCGGGCGCTTGGGCTATGTGCTCGTTTACAATGGTCCCTTCTATGCGGCGCACCCGCTCGAGGTGCTGAACTTCGCGAATGGCGGCATGAGCTTCCATGGGGGATTAGTGGGCGCACTGCTTGCTGGCATCGTGGCAGCGAAGATCATCAAGATGCCCTATCTTTCTTTGCTCGATGTGGCCATCATCGGTGTGCCGATAGGGCTGTTCTTCGGACGTTGCGCGAATTTCGTCAATGGCGAGCTTTGGGGTGCGCCTACCGATCTGCCTTGGGGCGTGGCGTTCGGTGGCTCAGCAGGAATGGTACCGCGTCATCCGAGCCAGCTTTATGAGGCGCTGCTCGAAGGAGCGGTGCTCTTCGCTATCCTGTTTGCGATGTCGTTCAAGAAGCCGCCCTTTCCGCGCGGAGCTTACATCGGCACCTTTTTGGTGGGCTATGGCATCTTCCGCTTTTTGGTCGAATTCATTCGTCAGCCTGATGCGCAGATCGGCTACCTGCTTGGAGATTGGTTTACGATGGGGCAACTTCTTTCGATTCCGCTCATTGTGGCGGGGGCGATTGTGCTTATATATGCCTGTGTAACGAAGCGGCCGCAAGAAGGGCCGTATTCATTAATGAATGAGGAGGAATAACATGAAACTTCAGTTCTTCAAATGTGAACATTGCGGCAATATCGCGGTGAAGCTTTTTGACGAAGGCCCAGCGCTGTTCTGCTGCGGCGAGAAGATGAGCGAATTGGTGCCCGATAGCGTCGAGGCTTCTCACGAGAAGCACATTCCCGTTATCGATTTCGTTGATGGCGTGGTGCGCGTGAAGGTCGGCGAAGAGCCGCATCCTATGATCGATACGCACTGGATCACCATGATCGTGCTCGAGACGAACCGTGGCTTCCAGTACGCGAAGCTGAATCCTGGCGATGCGCCCGAGGCTGAATTCGCGCTCGCACCAGGTGAGAACCCCATCGCGGCGTACGATTACTGCAACATCCATGGCCTGTGGGTCAAGGAGGTCTAGCCTGAAGCAGTGCTAGGCTAGAGCGTAGGCTGCTCGGGCGGTCGTCGTTCAAGTTCAAGAATGCAGCATGGAAAGCCGATCGTCTGATCGGCTTTCTTGCTTTGAGCGAATGATTCGCTGCCTCAAAAATGAGCGTGGCATTACGTATGGTGAAGAATTTCTATAAGATAGATATATGGCAAAACGAAAGAAACAATCTGATGTGAAGCGCGCACGGCAAGAGGCTCGGCCGGTTGAGCTTCCGCGTACTGACGAGCAGCTGAGCGTGGCGATCGTTGGCGGGGGTGCTTCGGGTATCGCGGCGGCGTGTGCCGTTGCGGCTTGTGCGCGCGCGGCGCAGGTGGGCGTGCGCGTCGTTCTTCTAGAAAAAGGCAGGCGCATGGGGTCGTCTATCTTGCGGAGCGGCAATGGACGCTGCAATTTCTCGCATGAAGATATGCGTCCCGTTCTGTTCAACCAACCCGCGTTCGTTGAGCAGATCTTTGATGCGCTCGAGGCGGCGTTCGCTAATTCCCCATTAAAGACCTCGGGCGCTCCTGTGCGCAGCGCCTACGAGAATATCGTTCTGCAATGGTTCACCTCACTCGGTCTTGTTTGGCGAGAAGCGCCGCTTTCGGGTGGGGCGCTCTATCCGTTCTCGAACAAGGCTACCTCGGTGCTTGAGGTGCTCGAAGCTGAGCTCGATCGTTGCGCCGTTGAGCGCTATTGCGGTGTCACGGTCGCACAGATCGCACAACAGAAGGATCGTTTCGCGCTTGAACTGCAGCGCACCGAAGAGAGCTCGCCAGGGAGGGGGGGCGCCGCTTCTGCGAATGCCGGCGGCATCGCTTCTACGGAGGCAGAAGGCGGGACTTCAGGCGATCGAGGAACCTTCCTTGCCGATGCCGTTGTCTATGCTGCGGGCGGGGGCGCTTCTTCCCTTCACGAACAGGGCGTTCTCACAGGCATCGAGCGTATTTCATGCCAGCCTGTTTTGGGACCGCTTGCTACCTCGACAGAGCTACTTTTTGGTCTTGATGGTATTCGTGCGCGTGTTCGTTTGAGTTGCGATGCGAAAGGCTTCTCCGAAGAAGGCGAGCTGCTGTTCCGCTCGTATGGCATTTCTGGCATCGTGGTGTTCAATGCTTCGCGGTTCGTGGAAACAGGCGATGTTGTCTCGCTCGATTTCGTTCCTGAGCGCTCGCTCGCTCGGTTGGTCGATTTGCTGCAGGCGCGTGCTGCCTTTTTGGAGCTGCGTAACGGATCTGCTCCGACGGCTCTCGATCTGTTGCGCGGGTTCTTCGTTCCCGAAGTGGCGCACGCGATCGTGCGCTCTGCGATAGAGAATTGCTTGGGTGCTGTGGGCGACCGAGCGATGGCAGCAGGGATCGAGGCCGCATGCCCCCTTGATGAAACGATGATTGAAGCGATCGCAAAAGCGATCAAGTCGTTCGAGCTTGAGGTCAAGGGTATCGGCGACGCAGGCCAGTGCCAGGTGCAGCGTGGTGGATTCTGCTCAGGTAGCGTGAATGCCAAAACCATGGAAGCATCTGCCGTTTCGGGCTTGTATCTTTGTGGCGAAGCACTCGATGTCGATGCTCCTTGTGGGGGGTATAACCTTCATTGGGCGTGGTCAAGCGGTCTTTTGGCGGGGCTTTCGATCGCGCGTGACCTGAATCTTCTGAAGCGGAAGACTCCGCCCGTTCCCTTTGAGAGCGCCGATGCGCGAAGAAAAGATGGTTCCTGCGCAACCGATCCGGCTTGGCGTATTGCTGCATCGGCCCTGGAGCGTGAGTCGGCATGATCGATGTTTCAGGTCTGAAGCTTTCGCTCGATACGGACTTGCCCGATGGTCAGGCGCTTGCACTTCGAGAGATTGCTCGGCAGCTTGGCGTGAAGCCAGGAGTGATCGAGCGCGCCCAATTATTGAAGCGCAGCGTTGATGCGCGCAAGAAAGCGAACGTGCATTTCACCGCGAGCTATCGGTTGGAGCTGTCTTCCGAGTGTGAAGAGCGTTTGCTTGCGCGAGTCGAACGAAAGGATGCGAAGCTAAAAGGCTTGCAGATCAAGCCAGCCGTTCCTTATGTGCCGCTTGAGATTCCTCAGCTTGGCGCACCCGATCTTCCGCCGGTGGTAGTAGGCGCAGGACCTGCCGGGCTCTTCGCCGCTTGGTATCTTGCGAAGAGCGGGCTCAAACCGCTTCTTGTTGAGCAGGGCGCGCCGGTGGAGGAGCGCACGCACGATGTGGAAACCTTCTTTCGAACGGGAGAGCTCAACCCCTGGTCGAATATACAGTTTGGTGAAGGTGGTGCGGGCACGTTTTCCGACGGCAAGCTCACGACCAATCTCAAGAATCGCTATACGGCGCACGTGCTGCACTGGTTCGTTGATGCGGGTGCTCCCGAGAGCATCCTATGGCAAGCTCATCCTCACGTGGGAAGCGATAATCTTGCGCGCATCGTGTCCGCCATTCGCGAAGACATCATCCGCCTTGGCGGTGAAGTGCGTTTTCACACGAAGCTTGTTGAGATGAAGCTCGAAGACGGCCGGCTCACCTCGATCACGCTGCGCAATACCCAAACCGGCGAAGAGATGCTTCAGCCTTGCACTGCGCTTGTTTTGGCATGCGGTCATTCGGCGCGCGACACGTTCGAGCTTGTTCGTGATGCGGGGTTCGCCATGGAGCAAAAGCCCTTCTCGATGGGGGTGCGCATCGAGCATCCTCAGGCGCTCATTAACGAAGCGCAGTGGGGGAGCGCGGCAACGCACCCGCCGCTCGGCGCGGCCGAATACAAGCTAGCCATTCATCTTCCGAGCGGACGCAGCGTGTACAGCTTCTGCATGTGCCCTGGTGGAGAGGTGGTTGCCGCAGCTAGCGAGGCGGGTGGCATCGTTACCAACGGCATGAGCAATTATGCTCGCGATGGCAAGAATGCGAACGCGGCGCTTTTGGTGAACGTGGATCCAGCGGATCTTGCGAGCAGCGATGTGCTTGCTGGGGTCGAGTTGCAGCGCGCGGTCGAACAGCGCGCATATCGTGTTGCGCAAGAGCAGGGGGGAGCGCCCTATCAGGCGCCGACGCAAACGGTCGGGGCGTTTCTGGGCAAAGAGCACGCTTTTGGCGGCGATACGGTGCACTGCGATCCAACCTACGAACGCGGCGTGGTCGAAGCGCCTCTCGATGAGGTGCTGCCCGATTTCATCACGAAGGCTCTGCGCGAAGCATTGCCGCTCATGGGAAAGAAAATCCGCGGCTTCGACAACCCAGGCGCGCTCCTTACCGCGCCCGAGACGCGTTCCTCTTCACCGGTGCGCATCTGCCGCGACGAATCGCTTCAGGCTTATCGCACGTGCTCGGTAACGAAGAGCGCAAGTTCAGCGTCGGGGATCTATCCGTGCGGGGAAGGGCCAGGCTTTGCGGGTGGCATCATGTCGGCCGCGATCGATGGCATCAAGGTGGCAGAGGAGGTCGCGCGTTCGTATGAGGAAGCACCAGCGGCAGTGAAGGGCGCTTCAACAGTGGCGCAGGCTGTTTCATCAGCGTCTTTGCCTGTTCCGATCACTGAGGCAGCAGCTGCACTTCGAGCGGGCAAGCCGGTGATCTTTCCGACCGACACGGTGTTCGGACTTGGCGTTGCCGTGAACCATGCACCTTCGCCTGCAGAACTCTACCAACTCAAGCAGCGGACAGACGATAAGCCTATCGCCTGGCTGGTGGGGAGCATCGACGATCTTGCGCGCTATGGGAAAAATGTTTCTGCCCAAGCTCTTGAACTTGCGCGCGCGCATTGGCCTGGGGCGCTCACTCTCATCGTTGAAGCCTCCGATGAAGTGCCGCCAGCATACCGAAGTGCCGCCGACACGATCGCACTGCGCATGCCCAACGACCCAACCGCACGTACGCTCATCGAGCAGGTTGGCCCGCTTGCTACCACGTCGGCGAACATTTCGGGGGAGCCTGCACCAACGTGTACTGAAGAGCTTTCACCTGAGCTCACCGCGCGTGTTGCTACGGTTGCGGGTGAGGCCTTGGGCGGTCACGCCTCTGCGGTGGTGGATTGCACGCGAACGCCTGTGCGCGTCGTTCGCCAAGGAGCGATCGCGCTCGATCTGTTCACCAACGATTCACCCGCTAACGATTCAGAAACCGTTACGAGAACATGATCGGTTCTGCGTTCGCGGTCACTACTATGAAAGAACGTCTTTGAGCCTCTTGGAGGCGGCAACATGAGGAAGGCAGGATCGTATGACTTCAGAAGTGCAAATCGAACGTATCGAGCATTTCATCGGCTCAAGTGACGGAACATCGCAGTTGCGCGTTCTGCTCTGGATCCCCTACCTTCCCGAAAACGAACTCAAGGGCATCGTTCAGATCGTGCATGGCATGGAAGAGCACATCGACCGCTACGATGAATTCGCTCGTTTCCTTGCGCGCAACGGTTTCGTGGTGGGCGCGCATGATCACGTGGGGCATGGCAAGAGCGTGCTCGACGCGCGCGACTTGGGTCACATCACGCTCGATCAGGGCGATGCGGTGCTCGTCAATGATGTCGACCGTGTTCGTCGGGCGCTGTTCGAGCAGTTCAGCGATCTGCCGTATTTCATCTTTGGGCATTCCATGGGAAGCTTCGTCACGCGCGTCTACTTGAGCGAGCATGCTAAAGGCGTGCAAGGTGCGATCATATGCGGCACCGGCAACCAGCCTGCGCTGCTCGCACGAAGTGGGAATCTGCTTGCGCATACGATCGGCACGGTGATGGGGGAGCGCTACAAGTCGAAGGTGCTCGATTCGATGGGCGCCGGTGGTTTTGCGCGCGCGATCGAGAATCCCCGTACGCCGCTCGATTGGATCTCGGTCGATCCAGCGGTGGTCGATGCCTATATCGATGATCCGCTCTGTGGGGTCATGTTCACCGTGGGTGGGTATGCAGCGCTTACTGGGGTGGTCGCACGGGCGGTCGACCCACGCGTGGCGGCACGCATCCCTGAGGATCTGTCGCTGCTGTTCATCGCGGGTGCCGAAGATCCTGTGGGCGAGAACGGTAAAGCGGTCGTTCGCGCGGTCGAGCTGTATCGCGACGCAGGCGTGAAAGATGTTTCGCTCATCCTCTATCCAGGCATGCGCCATGAGATCCTGAATGAACCCGGCAAGCAGACCGTTTATGCGGATGTGCTCGCGTGGCTCTGCGAGCATGCACAAGAAGGGAACTAGCCGATGAGCGCCCAAGGTACGCGCCAGGCAGCGCAAGCACCGGAGATCCTCTTCGATCAGGCGAGCAATTCACAGGATTCCTATGTGATCGCGCTCGACCAAGGAACTACTTCATCGCGAGCGGTGTTGGTGGATCGCAGCGGAGCCATTCGCGCGATCACGCAAAGCCCCTTCCCGCAGATATTCCCTCGTCCGGGCTGGGTGGAGCATGATCCCAAAGACATCCTTTCGAGCCAGCTCAAAGTGCTCACCGAGCTGCTCGTTTCGCAGGGGCTGAGTCCTGAGGATATCGACAGCATCGGTATCACCAATCAGCGCGAGACGACCATCGTCTGGAATCGCCATACGGGTGAGCCGGTTCACAATGCGATCGTATGGCAGTGTCGCAGAACAGCGGAAGCAATCGATGAGCTGAAGCAAGACGAGACCATCGTGGAAGAGATCCGTTCGCGCACGGGCCTTATTCCCGACGCCTATTTTTCGGCGAGCAAGATCGCTTGGATCCTCGACAACGTCGAAGGCACGCGCGAAGCGGCGCAAGCGGGCGATCTGCTGTTCGGCACCGTGGATACGTGGCTCATCTGGAATCTCACACAAGGGCGCGTGCATGCGACCGACTACACGAACGCCAGCCGTACGATGCTCTTCAACATCAACACGGGCGAATGGGACGGCTGGTTGTGCGAGCTGTTTTCGATCCCGCCAGCTATGCTTCCCGAAGTGCGGCCTTCTTCGGGCAATTTCGGGCGAACGAGCAACGACATCCTGCCAGGTGGCATCCCACTTACGGGGGTTGCGGGCGATCAGCAGGCGGCGCTCTTCGGCCAGTGCTGCTTTGCGCCGGGGGAAGCAAAATCGACCTTCGGCACCGGGTGCTTCATGCTCATGAATATTGGCACGGAGCCAGCGCTCTCGCACCATGGCTTGCTCACGACCATCGCGGCCTCGGCTTCGGGCGCGGAAGGGCTCGAGTATGCGCTCGAAGGCAGCGTGTTCATGGGTGGCGCGCTCATCCAGTGGCTCGAGGAAGGCCTGGGCCTTATCGACGATCCCGCAAGCACCTCGGCGCTTGCGCAAAGCGTGCCGGACTCTCACGGCATCTATGTGGTGCCTGCCTTCACGGGCCTTGGCGCTCCGTATTGGGACGCGGACGCACGGGGAGCGATCTTCGGCCTCACGCGTGGTGTTGAACGGGCGCATCTGGTGCGCGCCTGCCTTGAGGCGCAGGGCTATCAGGTCTACGATGTGCTGCGCGCCATGGAGCTCGACACGGGAATCAAGCTGGGGCAGCTGCATGTTGACGGCGGCGTGAGTCAGAACGATTTCCTCATGCAGTTCTGTGCCGACATCCTCGCAACGCCGCTCGCACGTCCTGCGATCGTTGAGAGCACGGCCTTGGGCGCAGCGTTCCTAGCGGGGCTTTCGAGTGGTTTTTGGTGCGACAAGGAGGAATTGCGCCTGCTTCGCCAAGGTGCGTTCGTCTTCGAGCCTAGGCTTACTGCAGCCGAACGAGAAGAGTTGCTCGCAGGCTGGAATGATTGCGTTTGTCGTACGAAGTCCGATTCGCCTTACGTATAATGAGAGCAACGCTCTTTCGAGCATTTGTTCACCGTCTTGCGCCGCTATCGTGGCGGCGCTCATAACCAGGAAGAAGGAAGGTCATGATCATCTCGCTCGGTTCCGATCATGCAGGGTTCGAACAGAAGGATGCGCTGGCTGCGTTCCTTGTCGATGAAGGTCATGATGTGGTCGATCGCGGGCCAGAGAATGATGATCGCGTCGACTATCCCGATTATGCGCTTCGTGTTGCGCGCGATGTTGCCGAAGGGGCAGCCGACTACGGCATCCTCGTTTGCGGAACGGGCATCGGCATGGCTATGGCAGCCGATAAAGTGCCAGGAATTCGCGCGGCAAATATCGTGAACACTGAATTCGCTGCGCTTTGCCGCGAACATAACGATGCTAACGTTCTTACGCTCTCGGGGCGCTTCGTGAGCCTGGAGGACAACAAGGAGATCGTGCGCGTGTTCCTCTCGACTGCGTTCGGCGGCGGACGCCATGCGCAGCGCGTGGAAAAGATCATGGCGCTCGATGAGCTTTAAGGCTTAGCGCGAAAGAAAGGCGAACTCGATGAAACAAACCATCTCATCAGCAAAGACGCTTCAGGGCAAGTCGCGCGTTCTCGCGTGTGCGATCGCAGCTGCGCTATGCGCGCTCATGGCGTGCATGGCTTTCGCGCTTTCTGGCTGCAAGCCTCCTCAGGGTCAGCTTGCCGCTAATGCCGCGCTGGCTGAAATGAGCGCGATCCAGCAGAAGAACCCTGAGTCGATCAGCTATCTGCCTGAGGTCTCGCAGGCCAAAGAGCTTGAGCAGATTGGCATTTCACAGGAAGAATTCTTTGACTGGTGGCTTGATGGCTTCACTTCCAGTTTGGGCGATGTTGAGATGAACGGCGAAGAGAACGATGCGAAGATCTTCGCATCTATTACCTGCAGGCAGCTCGAGCCCATCATCAAGCAATGGTCGAACGAGTATGTTGCTTGGTTGCTCGAGAACAAAGCAGCGATCGAGGCAGGTACAACGGAAGATCCGCTGGAATACGGCAGGAATTTGCTGAAGAGCATCTTCGAGAACACTGAGCCAACGCTTTGCCAGACTGAGATCCATCTTCACAAGTACGATGACGATTGGAGCGTGGTGGGTGATCAGGATAACGGCGTGTATCGCGATGCGCTGTTGGGTTCGGTCGATAACCTTTCCGGTTACTATAGTGCGCCGATCGCAGAACTTACCGCGCTGCACGTTGCCCTGCCCGCGGATGGCGCAGAGGCACAAGAACAGGCGCAAACTGAAGGCGAAAACGACAGTTCAGGCGAATAACAGACCAAGCAGTTTACTACGAGAGCAACCCGGGCGCAGCGAGCGCACCATCGTGAAGCAGCAGCGCTTCACCCACGAAAGGAGAAAGGCATGGCACAACCGATCCTTGCCGCACAAGACCCGCAAGTCGCAACCGCGATTGATCAAGAGCTCGAGCGTCAGCGTTCGTGCATCGAGCTGATCGCTTCGGAGAACTTCACTTCGCCAGCGGTCATGGAAGCGGTGGGCAGCGTGCTCACCAACAAGTATGCCGAAGGCTATCCAGGCAAGCGCTATTACGGTGGCTGCGAGAAGGTCGATATCGTTGAGGATCTGGCGCGTGATCGTGCGAAAGAGCTGTTCAAGTGCGGATTCGCCAACGTTCAGCCCCACAGTGGCGCGAATGCGAATCTGGCTGCGTATGCGGCAACGGTCGAGCTGGGCGATACCATCCTTGGCCTTTCGCTCGACCATGGTGGGCACCTTACCCACGGTTCGCCGGTGAACTTCTCGGGCAAGGATTACAAGTTCGTCGCCTATGGCGTGCACCCCGAGACCGAGCGCATCGACTACAACGAAATGGAGCGTCTGGCGAAGGAGTATAAGCCGAAGCTGATCGTGGGCGGCGCTTCAGCCTATCCGCGCGTGATCGATTTCGAGCGCATGGCAGAGATCGCCCATGAAGTGGGCGCCTATCTCATGATCGACATGGCGCATATCGCTGGTCTCGTTGCCACGGGTGCGCATCCGAGCCCGGTGCCCTATGCCGATATCGTAACGTCCACGAGCCACAAGACCCTGCGTGGTCCGCGCGGTGGATTCATCCTCACCAACAACGAAGAGCTCGCTACCAAGATCGACAAGGCGGTGTTCCCTGGTTCGCAGGGCGGCCCGCTCATGCACGTGATCGCGGGCAAGGCGGTCGCGTTCCAAGAGGCGCTGCAGCCGGAATACGCTACCTATATCGAGAACGTGGTGAAGAATGCAGCAGCACTTGGCAAGGGTATGGCTGATGGGGGATTGCGCCTCGTTTCAGGCGGCACCGACAACCATCTTTGCTTGGTCGATCTGAACCCCGCGAACATCACGGGCAAGGATGCTGAGAAGCTGCTCGAGCGTGTCGGCCTTACCGTGAACAAGAACACGATCCCGAACGAAACGCGCTCACCCTTCGTTACGAGCGGCATTCGCGTTGGTTCGGCTGCGGGCACCACACGCGGCTTCGATGCCGAAGAGTTCTACACCATCGGCGAACTGATCGCCGCTACGGTGTTCAACGCTGAAGACGACACGAAGCTCGCGGAGATCTCTACGAAGATCGAAGAGTTGATCGCGAAGCACCCGCTCTATCCGAGCTTGTAATTAGGCAGGTTGGGCGCAGGGGTCTTCTCCTCCTGCTCGACGCGCAGTTCCGCACGAGAAGTTTTCTCGTTTAAACTCTTTACTACGAGAAAACGACGAGCTCAGGACTGTTTGAGCATCGAGTAGAAGGGGTGGGGCCCTGCGCCACGTAATATCTTAAGCAAGGGAACCCTTCTTCTCCTCTAGGAAAAGCTTTCTTAGGGTTGAAATAAAGAGAGGCTTCTTCGGCGAGTAGAGGATTAGAGTAGAAGGGGTGGGGCCCTGCGCCCTAGCACTAAGATAAGCTTCGTCTTTGGGATAGCCTCTACGTTTGTTGATTGAAGGACAAGATGGAACAAGGGCAAGACATACGTGAGCAGTACGCCGACCGCCTGGTCGTGATCGATCATCCGCTCGTTGCGCACAAGCTTTCTGTCCTGCGCGACAAGAATACGCCAAGCAACATCTTCCGTGAAGCACTGCGCGAGATCGCCCTTTTGGAAGTCTATGAGGCAACGCGTACGCTCGCCACTTCGCCGATCGATATCGAGACGCCTATTGCTTGTGCGCACTGCCAAACCATCAAGGGCAAAGAGCCGGTCATCATCCCCATCTTGCGTGCTGGTCTTGCGATGCAAGAAGCGTTCATGGATCTCATTCCCACGGCGCAGATCGCGCACCTCGGGATGAAGCGCGATGAAGCGACCCACGAACCTTATCTGTATTATGCGAACATCCCCGCTTCGGTCGCCGAGCGCCCTGTCCTTCTTGTTGACCCTATGCTCGCCACGGGCGGTTCGCTCGTTGCTGCCATTCAAGCGGTGCGTGAGCACGGCGCGAAGGATATCACGTGCGTGGTCATCGTGGCTGCTCCTGAAGGAATACAGCGGGCATTCGAATTTGATCCTGCTATCCGCATCATCACAGCAGCGCTCGATGAAGGTATGAATGAAGATGCCTACATCGTCCCTGGATTAGGCGATGCGGGAGATCGCATCTTCAACGCGCTCAATGTTTAAGCTCGCCTGTTCGCACAGCTTCTACAAATCTTTTATATAGTTCGGGGAAAAAGTGCACGGCTTCGATCGTTTGGACCACAGCGCTTGCATGCTTGTTTATACTTGAAGCAAGGCAACGATGAAGGAGCATCTATGGAAGAGACGACAAACCCACAACAGGCACCAGGTGCGTTCGTTGACACGCGTCCTTCCTGGGATGAGTACTTCATGAAGCTTGCCGAAGAGGTGGCAACACGCACTACGTGCTTGCGCCGTGCGGTAGGGGCGGTCGTCGTAAAGGATCGCCGCATCCTTGCCACGGGCTATAACGGAGTGCCCACCGGTCTTCGCCATTGTGCCGAAACGGGGTGCTTGCGCCAACAGCTCGGTGTGCCTTCGGGGCAGCGCCACGAGATTTGCCGTGGACTCCACGCCGAACAAAATGCGCTCCTGCAGGCTGCGCGCTATGGTATCAACATCGAAGGTTCTTCGATCTACATAAACACGCAACCGTGCGTCGTGTGCGCCAAAATGCTCATCAATGCGGGCATCAAAGAGATTGTTTACAAGAACCCTTATCCCGACGAACTTGCCATGGAGCTCCTCGAAGAATCGGGCATCACGCTGCGCGTATTCGACCCAGAATAATCTGAACGCATTCATTTCACCACTTACCCCAGAATCGAGCATCTTATCGGAACTCATACCTGAGCTGTTTAGGGTTGGTTTATGCTTCAAAAGGCTGAGAAGTGTGTAGTTTCTGCAGATTTGAAAGTTGGTCTGATGGCAGCAGCAATCGCATTAGGAATCCTTGCCGGTATTGCCGGTTTCATTCCGCTTTTCATTGCGCTTCGTCTTTCCCGCAAATCTACTTCTACCTCCCCTTTGAGCGCTGGTCTCTACGGTTTGGGCGGATTCTTCGTCTCGCTCATCGTGGTGGCGGTCGCACTTATCATCTGTGCGGTCGTTGCGCGCGAAATGGTCCTTCCGTTCGCGGTCGCCGAGATCCTAACGCTCGTGGTGGTCACTTCGATCTATGTCGTGTACAAAAACGTGCTAGCTAAAAAGCGCGTTAAGAAATAAGTACGGAAAGGTAAGGAATCTCAATGGGTGAAGCATTGGAGAAATTCGTCGCGGAGGCGCAAGGCTTATATGCCAACTTCGAATCGACGACGCTCTTTTCCATTGGCGGATGGAACATCTCGCAGTACACGCTGTATATGTTCATCGCTCTCGCATTGGTGCTGCTGGCAGTGCTCATCGGCGCACGTAAGCTGGAGTTCATTCCGCATAAGAAGTTCACGGCTATTCTTGAATATGGCTACGACTTCATCTCCAACAGCGTTGGTGCAGATGTTATCGGCGAAGGCTACAAGAAGCACATTCCCTTCCTGGCTACGTTGTTCTTCTTCATCTTGTTCGCTAACGTGATCGGCCTTATCCCCGGTGCGAAAGCCGCAACCGGCACCATCTCCATCACGTGGGCGCTCGCACTTGTTTCCTTTATTTACTTCAACTTCTACGGATTCAAGCAGCTCGGCTTTTTCAAGTACATGAAGAGCTTCGCGCCGCATGGCGTTCCGGGCCCCATGATCCCGGTCATCTGGTTCTTAGAGTTCGTTTCGATGGTCATTCGCGTTCTTACGTTGGCCGTCCGTCTTTATGGCAATATGCTGGCAGGTCATATGATCCTTGCCGTTTTCTCACTGGCAACCACCATCTTCCTGCAAACTGCTATCTTCAGCATGGATCTGGTCGTTGGTATTCCGGCTATTGCCTGGTTCTTCCTGCTCTTCTTCATGTATGCACTCGAGACGCTGGTTGCGTTCTTGCAGGCATACGTTTTCACGATCCTGTCGTCGTCCTACATAGGTATGGCCATCCATCCTCACTAGGCCGCAAGGCAGCCGCGCTTTGAGGGTCATGCGATCCTCGCCCGTTGAACTTGGTTCTAAAGCGCGCGTTGAGTTAACGGGTGAAACGATCTTGGTAGTTCAGCTGGTACGAAAAAGATTTTTCAGCTGGGTTAATTAGACATGAATGAAGAAATAGGTCTTCATTCAAAAAAGGAGGTAATCGTGGAATTGACTATTGTGCTCGCAGCACTCAAGGTTGTAGGCTATGGCCTTGCAGCTATCGGTCCTGGTATCGGTATTGGCATCGCTACCTACGGTTTGTGCGTCTCTGCAGCTCGTCAGCCTGAAATGAAGGGTCAGCTCATGGGCTACTTCTTCATCGGTGCTGCTATGTCTGAGGCATTGGCACTGCTCGGCTTGGTTCTCTTCTTCATCGGTTAGAAGTACCTTAGCGGTTACGTAATTTCCGATAGACAAGAAGGAGGCAAGCGAATTGAAAGCAACTGTAAGCAAATATGTACACTACCTGGCGATCGGCGTTGTCGCATTGCTTGGTGTGGCTGCATTTTGCCCCCTGCCTGCATTCGCTGCTGAAGAAGGACAAGGAATCGGTGCGATTCTTCCACACATGGATGAATTCATCCCGATGCTCGTCGCCTTCATCATCTTGTGGATCATCCTCGCCAAGTTCGGCTGGCCGCTGTTCGACGGCATGCTGAAGAAGCGCGAAGACACCATCAAGAATTCCCTGGAGAAGTCTGAAGAGGCTCGCCAGGAAAGCGAACGTTTGCTGGCAGAATATCGCGAACAGCTTGAAGGCGCTAAAGCCCAGGCTCAGCAAATGCTCAATAATGCTCGTCAATCCTGTGATGCGATGGAGTCCGAGGCGAAGCAGAAGGCTCAAGAAGAGGCTGCTGCTATCGTTGCAAAGGCTAAAGTCGCTATCGAGGCTGAAAAGCAATCGGCGATCTCTGAACTCAAGGGTTCGGTCGTCGACCTTTCCGTTGACATTGCTACGCGTGTGATCGGCGAAGATTTCAGCGACGAAGAGCATCGCAAGCTCATCGAGCGCTACGTGAAAGAGGCAGGTAGTCTAAATGCCTAATCGTCACGTCATCAATGAAATTATTGCAGCCTATGCTAACGCTGCACTCGAGGGCGCTCATAACATGGGCGGGCGAGATGCTGTCGTTGAGGTTCGCAACCAATTGATCCAGATCTTGGAATTCATGTCCACCAACATCAAGCTTCGTCTCTCGTTGGACGATGAGGTGTACACCCCTGAACAGCGCAAGGAAATCGCGCGCAACGTCTTCGAGGGTTACAACCCCATTCTGGTTGAACTGTTGGGCGTCATGGCTTCTCGTGGCGATGTTGAAAAGCTTCGTCGCGTCTATGCAGACTACGAGAACCTGATCGTTTCCAAGCTCGATTTCAATGTTGTTGATGTAACGACGGTTGTTGATCTTGATGACAACTTGCGAACTGTAATTAAGAACAAGATTAAGAACGACCTGGGAAGAGATTGTGTGCTCGTCGAGCATAAAGATCCTTCTATCCTGGGTGGTATCGTCATGTCCACGATGGGCAACTATATCGACGCAAGCCTTCGCTCGCAGTTCGATCAAGCGCGCATCGTGATGAAAGAAAAGACAGATGGAGGTGAATGCTAGTGACTGAAATCACCGCACAGTCTATCGATGAAGCGTTGCGCAAGCAGCTTGATGCTATCAATAGCAGCGTCGAGTCTCGCGAAACCGGTGTCGTCGTCCAAATTGGCGACGGTATTGCTCGCATCGACGGTCTTAAGGGTGCCATGGCAGGCGAACTTCTCGAGTTCATCGCAGAAGACGGCCGTATCGTCTATGGCTTGGCTCAGAACCTCGAAGAAGAAGAGGTTGGCGCTGTTCTCCTTGGTGACCTCACGGCAATCAAGGAAAATGACCAGGTGCGCACCACTGGTAAGATTTTGGAGGTTCCTTCCGGTCACGCAATGCTCGGTCGTGTTGTGAATCCTCTCGGTATGCCTATCGACGGCAAAGGCCCGATCGAGGCTGAAGGTTATCGCCCGGTTGAATTCAAGGCACCTGGCGTTCACGAGCGTCAGCCCGTTGAAGAGCCGATGCAGACCGGTATCATCGCGATCGACTCGATGATTCCGATCGGACGTGGTCAGCGTGAGCTTATCATTGGCGACCGCCAGACTGGTAAGACGTCTATCGCGCTCGACGCGATCATCAACCAGCGTAACGACGACATGATCTGCGTTTACGTTGCGGTTGGTCAGAAGGCATCCACTGTTGCTAACGTTGCAGAAGCACTCGAAAAGCACGGCGCACTCGACAAGACCATCATCGTTGCCGCTACGGCAGCTGATGCTGCTCCGCTGCAGTACCTTGCTCCTATGGCAGGCGCTGCTATCGGTGAATACTTCATGTACAACGGCAAAGACGGCAAGCCAGCGAGCGCTGAGAATCCTGGCGGCCATGTCCTTTGTGTATATGACGACCTCACGAAGCAAGCAGTTGCTTATCGTCAGATGTCTCTGACCCTTCGTCGTCCTCCCGGACGCGAGGCTTTCCCGGGCGACATCTTCTATCTGCATTCACGTCTGCTCGAACGCGCGGTCAAGCTCTCTGATGAGAACGGTGCAGGTTCACTCACCGCACTGCCGATCATCGAGACGCAGGCTGGCGACGTTTCTGCCTACATCCCGACCAACGTTATCTCTATTACGGATGGTCAGATCTTCCTGCAGACCGACCTGTTCTTCCAGGGTCAGCGCCCTGCTATCAATGTTGGTATCTCCGTATCCCGCGTTGGTGGTTCAGCTCAGGTCAAGTCGATGAAGTCTGTTGCTGGTACGCTGCGTCTTGACCTTGCAGCATTCCGTGAGCTTCAGGCGTTCACCCAGTTCGGTTCCGACCTTGACAAGGCAACTCAGCAGCAGCTCACCCGTGGTGCAGCCATGACTGAGCTTCTGAAGCAGGGTCGTTTCATGCCGATGCCGGTCGAAGAGCAGGCAATCGCGATCTGGGCTGGCAACCAAGGCTTCCTTGATAGCCTGCCTGTTGAGAGCATTGTTCGCTTCCGTACGGAAATGCTCGATTACCTGCGTATCAACTACGGTGAAGTGGTTGCCATGGTTCGTGACGAGAAGAAATTCACTGACGAATCTGAGGCCAAACTCCACGAAGCGATCGAAGCGTTCAAGCTTCAGTTCATCGCGTAAAGGAAGGCACTCATGGCAAACCTTCACGACATTGAAAGGCGCATCAATTCCGTCGAATCGACGAAGCAGATCACGCGTACCATGCAAATGGTCGCAGCTGCAAAGATTCGCCATTCCATGGAGCGCGTAGAGCATGCAACCCCTTATCGTAATGCGATGTACGAGTTGCTCTCTAACCTGTCGCTTCTGGGAGAGACGAATGCGAAGCTCACCAAGCCTCACGACGAGATCAAGAACACGCTTCTTATCGTGGTCACTTCTGATCGTGGTTTGGCTGGCGGCTTCAACTCCAGCGTTCTGCGCCGTGCCGATAAGATCATGAAGGAATGCAAGGCAGAGGGTAAGAACGTCACGGTCGCTGCTTGCGGTAAGAAGGCTATCGCCTACTTCAAATATCGCAATGCCGATACCGTTCTTGCCTTCAGGGACCTTTCGGCAGATCCTCGCGTAGAGGAATCTGACACTTTGACCGACTACTGCATCGAGAAGTACACCGCTGGCGAACTCGACGAAGTGTTTGTTCTGTACAACCACTCGAAGAACGCTGCGGAGCAGCAGTTGATCGAAGAGGTCTTGCTCCCGATCAATCTGGCATCGTTCAGGCCGGAGGGCGCTGTATTCAACTACGGCGCTATCACCGAGACCGATCAAGACGATGCTGATATTCAGGGTTCGTTCGAGTATGAACCAGGCGAAGTTGAAGTTCTCGATCAGCTTCTCCCTGAGTACATGGCAGGCTACCTGTTCTATGTACTGATCGACTCGGCTGCAGCTGAACAGGCTGCTCGTCGTAACGCTATGAAGAATGCGACGGATAACGCCAACGATATGATTGAGACCCTCAATCGTGTTTATAACCGTGTACGTCAAGGCGCAATCACCACAGAGCTCAACGAGATCGTCGGTGGCGCCGAAGCTTTGGAGGACTAATGGCTGAAGAAACAAATAATGCACCTGCAGCCAAGGGTGGTATCGGACATATCGTCCGTGTCGTCGGTCCTGTTGTTGATGTTGAGTTCGCTCCGAGCGAAATGCCCGCGATCTATAACGCACTTCGCATCGACGCCGACACCCCTATCGGTCACATCAAGTTGGTCATGGAGGTCCAGATGCACCTCCCTGGCGATTTGGTTCGTGCAGTTGCAATGTCGTCAACCGACGGCTTAACGCGCGGCCTTGAAGTTCAGGATACAGGCGCTCCCATGATGATGCCTGTTGGTCCTGAGACCCTGGGTCGTATTTGGAATGTGGTAGGCGAGCCAGTTGACGGCAAGCCCATGCCCGACATCAAAGAGTGGATGCCGATCCATCGTCCGGCACCTGCTTATGACGAGCTCACCACTACTACCGAGATCTTTGAGACCGGCATCAAGTCGATCGACCTGATCGAGCCCTTCATCAAGGGTGGCAAGACGGGTCTGTTCGGCGGCGCTGGTGTTGGTAAGACCGTTATCATTCAGGAACTCATCAACAACCTCGCTCAGGAGCATGGTGGTACTTCGGTATTCACCGGTGTAGGCGAGCGTACCCGTGAGGGAACCGACCTGTTCCTCGAGATGAGCGATTCTGGCGTTATCAACAAGACCTGCTTGGTCTATGGCCAGATGAACGAGCCTCCTGGAGCACGTCTTCGCGTTGGTCTTGCTGGCCTTACCGAAGCGGAATACTTCCGTGATCAGGGTCAGGACGTTCTGTTGTTCGTCGACAACATCTTCCGTTTCACCCAGGCAGGTTCTGAGGTGTCCGCACTGCTCGGCCGTATGCCTTCTGCAGTAGGTTACCAGCCCACGCTGGCAACGGAAATGGGCGAACTTCAGGAGCGTATTACCTCTACCAAGACCGGTTCGATTACGTCGGTGCAGGCAGTCTATGTTCCTGCTGACGACCTTACCGACCCGGCTCCGGCAACCACGTTCACCCACTTGGATGCTAAGACCGTTCTTTCTCGTGCGATCTCTGAGCTTGGTATTTACCCTGCTGTTGACCCGCTGGAGTCCACCTCTCGCGCGCTCGATCCCGACATTGTTGGTGAAGAGCACTATCGCGTCGCGGTTGGCGTTCAGGAGATCCTGCAGCAGTACAAAGACCTTCAGGACATCATCGCGATTCTCGGTATGGACGAGCTTTCTGAAGAGCAGAAGATCATCGTTAATCGCGCACGTAAGGTTCAGCAGTTCCTTGGTCAGAACTTCCATGTTGCAAAGCAGTTCACCGGCCAGGACGGTTCCTACGTCAAGTTGGAGGACACCATTCGTTCCTTCGACGAGATCTTGAAGGGCAACTGCGACGAGATTCCTGAGCAGTGCTTCCGTATGAAGGGCGGCATCGAAGACGTTTATGCGGCTTACGAGCAGCTCAAGAACGAGGAGTAATCATGTCCGAAATTATCTGTAATGTTGTAGCAAAGAACCAGGTGCTCTATTCCGGCTCTCTCTACTCGGTCATGGTTCCCGGCTCCGAAGGTGAACTGGGTATCATGGCTAACCACGAGCCTTTCGTCTCCGCCTTGAAGGACGGCGTTATTTGGGCTCGTACCAAGCAAGAGGGCGGAACCACTCTGAGCGCTGCCATCATGGGTGGTTATGTTCAGGTTCTCGGTGAGCGCGTTATCGTTCTCTGCGACAAGACCCGAGCTCTCAACCGCATCAATGTTGAGAAGCTCAATAAAGAGATCCCAGCGCTTGAAGAGCGCATCGCGAATCTCTTTGAGGAAAGCGTGATCTCGCGTTCGGTCTTGACCCGTAAGTTGCGCTGGTGCAAGGTGCAGCTCGCGGCGAAAGAAAAAGAGGATCAGTACGTCTAATCTGGTTCTCGAATTCGTACCAGCTAAAAAGGCTCTTCCCGTTGCGGGGAGAGCCTTTTGCTTTCATTGCAAGATGACAAACTACTCGGTCGTTCATTATCTTTTTCGTTCGTCATCAACTCGATCAGTGGAGAGGGCAAGACACGAGGTTCCCCGCTTCCCTGTTCGCGAATCAGCTTATGCTGATTCACTCATGCGTCGCTGCTTTGCTCGGGTTTTATTAAAAATGAATTTAGTCGGCAAAGAGTCACCTCGTTGCCTCGCCCTCTCCGCTGATCGAGCATGTCCGATGCAAGCCATGAGGTTCTCCGCGTCGTTACCACAAGGGGCTTACGCCTGAGGGCAGCAGTAACTGAAAGATGCCGGATGACAAACTACCCGGTCGTTCGTCACCTTAGATGAGGGCGTTCGTGTCGTGGGGGATAGTAGGGACATCGAAGGTGCAGTTGGGATCGGTAGAGAGGGTGCACAGATAGTTTTGCAGCATCGAATCGGCTTGGTAGGCAAGATCGACTCGTCCGTCGAAAACGCACCAATAGTAGATGTTGCCCGTGATGATGATCGCGATACGCATGAGGGCTTCATTCATGTTGATATCGGCTTTTACTTCGCCGGCTTCAATGCCTTCTTCGAGATACTGGCGGCAACGATCGAGCACTACTTCCTCATCGGCATCGCGTTCAAGGAAGTTGAACACAGGGTTGGTCATGGCTGAATAGAGGCCAGTGACGAATTCGAGTCCCGTTTCAAGGATGCAATCGATATAGAAGCGATAGATGAGGATGATCTTCTCAAGCGCAGTACGCCCTGAGGCCTCTTCTTCCGCTTTCTGCTTGTAGGCGATGAATACATCACGAAGGTAGTAGGAAACAAGATCGTCCTTGCCTTCGAAGAGATTGTAGAAGCTGCCCGTAGAAATGCCCGCTTTGTCGCAAATGTTGCGAATCGTGAGCGAGCTCATGCCCGATTCATTGACGAGTGAGATCGCAGCATCGAGCAGTTTTTCACGCGAAACTTGTGCGTGAGTATCTTGGGCTGAAATGGTCTTGTTTTTAGGACGCATGGCACTTCCTCGATTCGTTTGCCCAGTTCATAGAATGATACTAGCAGAAACGCGTGAACATGTTTTTGTAACAAACGCATAAGCGCACAAAATATTCTTCTGCGGAAAAAGTAGCGGCAAAGTTGCAGAATTGCTAAATATCGAGCAATTCCATTGAAGAATGTTAGACTTGATTCATGCCTACTTCACATGATGAAACGGGCTTAGGGTAGGGGTTTGAACCAGCTGGCCTGTCAGTGGGTTCTAGAGAAAGAAAAGGGTAGCCAAGATGGTGTTCAATAATATAGTCGTTGCCTATGATGGATCAGATCATGCAGTCGATGCGGTCATGAAAGCGCGCGATTTCGCACTTGCCGATCCTGAGGTTCGCATCCATGTAGTGTTCGTTACCACGCATCCCAATGCACAACTTCCTGCAAGCTTCAATAACTCTTCATTCGATCCTGAGCAGTATCTGCTTTCCGTTGAGGACGTTATGGATCTTTACAACCGTACGATCGCTGAAGAGTCTGAAAAGGTGAAAGCAGGTTTAGGCGTTGCGATCGAGGGCGTTGAAGATCAGGTTACGATCGATGTCATTCCTGGTTATACGCCAGCAGACGATATCATCGAATTTGCGAAGGAGATCGAAGCTGATCTTATCGTGATGGGCTCACGTGGTCTTGGTGCGATTCGTGGTGTTATCGGCTCGGTCAGCTATGCGGTGCTGCGCGAATCTACCATTCCGATTCTTGTTATAAAGTAGATCGCAAGACGCGGATTGTTTGATCGGCTGCCTCTTCGGGGGCAGCCTTTTTATATTCGGATGCTTTATGATGGTTGTAGTAAAACGCAAGGAGCACTATGGCATTTCTTTTAGGTTGCGAGAACGTTCATCTTGAATACCCCACAAAAACGATCTTCTCATCTCTTTCGCTGGGCATCGATGATGGCGCTGCGATCGGTGTGGTTGGCAAGAACGGTGACGGGAAATCGTCGTTGTTACGGCTCTTTGATGGCACGATCGAGCCTGATGAAGGGCGTGTTCTGCGCACGCGTGGCGTGCGTGTTGCTACGCTTGCTCAAAAAGATGTTCTTGACGATAATGCAACGGTGCTGGCAAGCATCTTGGGTGACACGCCCGAATATGTGTGGGCATCCGATGCTCGTGTGCGCGAAATCCTCGATAACCTGGTAGGTGATCTTGATCCGAACGCACGTATTGGTGCGCTTTCGGGTGGTCAGCGCAGGCGTGTCGATCTTGCCCGCGTGCTCATTGCCGATGTGGATATTGTTTTGCTCGATGAGCCTACCAACCACCTCGACATCGAAGGCATTCACTGGCTTGCCGAGCATTTGCGCCAGCGCTTTTCGAAGAAGCAAGGGGCGCTTGTGGTGGTCACGCATGATCGCTGGTTTCTAGATGAGGTGTGTACTTCAATGTGGGAAGTGCATGATGGTATCGTTGAGGGCTTCGAGGGTGGCTATTCGGCGTACGTGCAGCAGCGCGTTGAGCGTGATCGGATCATCGAGCAGACCGAACGCAAGCGACGTAATTTGGCGCGTCGTGAGCTCGCCTGGCTTTCGCGTGGAGCGCGGGCGCGTTCGACCAAACCGAAGTTTCATGTCGAAGCTGCGCGCGAGCTTATCGCCCAGGAGCCTCCTATCCGTAACAGCGTTGAGCTGAAACGTGCTGCCATTTCGCGTTTAGGGAAGAAATGCATCGAACTCACGGATGTGACATTCGGCTTTGACGAGATGGCCGAGCCGGTATTACGTGATATAACCTGGCTTATCGGGCCGGGGGATCGCTATGGCGTACTTGGCGAAAATGGCGCTGGCAAGTCGACCCTGCTCGAGGTTCTGCAGCAGCATCTCAAGCCTTTGCGGGGAAAGATCGAAGTGGGGAAGACCGTTAAGATCGCCTTTTTGAGCCAGGCTTTGAGCGAGCTTGAAGAATTGGGCGATTCGCTCGTGCGCGAAGTGCTCACGCGCTATCAATCACATTACGAGATCGAGGGGAAGATCGTTTCTCCTGCGGCGCTGCTCGAGCAGTTGGGATTCGAGAAAGCGTATCTCAACACGCAGGTGAAAGCCCTTTCAGGTGGGCAGAAGCGCAGGATGCAGCTCATGCTCATCTTGCTCGATGCGCCCAACGTTCTTATCCTCGACGAGCCGAGCAATGACATGGACATCGATATGCTCGTTGCTATGGAGAATCTGCTCGATTCCTGGCCTGGCACTTTGATCATGGTGACGCACGATCGCTACATGATGGAGCGCGTGACAGATCATCAATTTGCCCTGATCGATGGGACGTTGCGGCATGTGCCGCGCGGGGCAGAGGAATACCTCGAACAGTTAGAAGCGGCGCGCACCAAGCGAGGGTGTAAGCGTTTCGGGGTGAGCGAAGATGCCACCCCTACGGTTGAGGGAGAGGTTCAGGCAGAAAGCGCTCAGGTGAGCGCGGTCCCGAAGCTGAGTGGTGGGGAGTTGCGCGAAGTGCGCAAGCGGGTGAACTCACTCGAACGCCGCATGCAAACCCTTGAAGGGAAGATCGCTCGAGCTCAAGACGAACAAGCGCAAGCAGATCCGAGCGATTACGTTGCCCTCGGTGAGATTCAGGAGCGCATCGCTCAACTCCAAAAGGATTTAGGTGATCTCGAAGAAGAGTGGCTCGAAGCCTCCGAACTGCTATAACCTTATTCCTTGGAATCGAGGCTGGGGGCTTGCGGAGGATCTGTGGGTGCAGTTGAGAAGTTCACCGAGGGGGTTCCTTCGGCATTGCCTTGTCCGAATGACACCACGGGAGCGCCTGCGGCTGCTGCATTCGCATCGAAGCCGTCGCGCTTCGTGAAGTGGAACATGCCCGCAATGATATTGCCCGGGAAGGTTTGGATGGCGTTGTTGTAATTGAGCACCGTATCGTTGTAGCTCTGACGCATGTAGCTGATCTTGTCTTCGGTGTTGGTGAGTTCAGCTTGGAGTTGCTGGAAGTTGGTGTTCGCCTTCAGGTCGGGGTAGGCCTCCGCAACCGCGAAAAGGCTCTTCAGCGTGCCAGTGAGCACGTTGTCTGCTTCCATCTTCGCTTCAGGCGTGGGAGCTGTCATAACCGCATTGCGTGCTTGCGTTACTGCTTCGAAGGTGCCGCGCTCATGCGAAGCGTATCCCTTCACGGTTTCGACAAGATTGGGGATCAAGTCCAAGCGGCGTTGCAGCTGCACATCGATCTGTGACCAGGCATTGTCGACACGGTTGCGTAACTGTATGAGGTTGTTGTAGAGAACAATTACGGCGATCGCCAAAATGGCGATGACGATAAGCACAACGATCAAAGCGATCATGAGAACTCCTTTTGGTAGGTTCTATTCAGAACACGCTTGCTAGTACTGTTTTAACACTTCAGCACCCACTGAAGCGAAAGATGTAACGCGACTGTAGAATCCGCGCTTGCGTGCTTCGGTTGAGAGCGCACAAGCGTCTTCATAGGAATCGCACAATGCCGCCACGGCCGACCCGCTTCCACAGAGCACCTGTGCGTTCGCCTTGGCCGATCCTTCGATGAGACCGAAGACCTCTTGCAGCTCCGGTTTCAAGCTAAGCGATGCGGGAGTGAGGTTGTTCCAAGGGGTAACTTCGCTCGCTTGCATGCAACCAGCAACTTCCTGGATGAATTCGGGGGTAGGGTATTCTGGCGCTTCGTCGAAGCGTTCATAGGCTTCTTTCGATGAAACGCCGCTGCCTTCAGGACGGATGAGTGCCAGGAAACCCTTGCGCGGTTCGAGTGCATGCACGAAATGATCACCTTTGCCATCTAAGTAGGCGCAGCCGCCATAGAGGAAGAAGGGCACATCAGCACCAAGTTTCGCGGCAACTTCGATCACTGCCGGGTCGAGTGGGTCAACGCCCCAAAGCGCGGAAAGACCCTTGAGCGTTGCTGCGGCATCGGAAGACCCACCGCCCAGACCAGCCTCGAAGGGAATCTGCTTCGCCAAGTAGATATGGATCTCCTCGTCTTCTGCGCGACCGAGTGCGCTAGCGAGTTCTACGGCAGCTTTGTAGACGATGTTGCCCTCTTGGTCGATCGTGAGCTGGTCGATCATATTGCTGCTCTCGCACTTGAGCGTGATGCTCAGGCCTGCGCCAGGCTCGGCAGGAAACGAGCGGATCTCAAGTGTGTCGTGAAGAGCGAGCGCCTGCAAGATCGTGTGCGCTTCATGGTAGCCGTCAGGCAGTTTTTCGCCGACGGCAAGCACCAGGTTGATCTTTGCAGGAGCGATGAGCTTTACGTAATTCATGAGCAAATTTCTTTCTTCTTCTGCTTGTTCTGTGCTCGCTTGGCAGCAAAGAACGCTTTAAGTATGCTAGCGCATTCATCTTCAAGTACGCCAGCTTCAACGGCGAACGTGTGATTAAGACGTGTGTCGCGATGTATCTCGTAGAGACTGCCGAGCGCGCCGGCCTTCGGGTCGGCAGCACCATAGACGCAGCGTGCAATACGCGCTTGATGCATGAGCCCTGCGCACATGATGCACGGTTCGAGCGTTACATAGACCGTGCAGTCGGAGAGGCGCCAGGCATCGAGTGCTTTTGCGGCAGCAAGCAAAGCGCTGAACTCTGCGTGCCCTGCAGGATTGCGATCGGTCTCGCGTGTGTTGTGGGCGCGAGCGATCACTTCGCCGTTGCATACCACGACTGCCCCGATCGGTACTTCACCTGCTTCTTCAGCAAGACGAGCTTCAGCGAGTGCGAGGCGCATGTAGTCTTGGTCGTTAGTTTGGGATATTTCCATTATTATGTGCTATCCTAGTGGTCGCAGTTTTGCATACGGAGGAATGGCTGAGCGGTTGAAAGCGGCGGTCTTGAAAACCGTTGTACCGAGAGGTACCGTGGGTTCGAATCCTACTTCCTCCGCCACTGTTTTCGTAGGTCACACGTGTTTTTCGTGTGACCTTTCTTATTGGCGAGGAGCGATGCGGTGCCCAGGGCTTCTCTATGATTTCAACAGGTCGATCAATGGGTTTTGCGTGGTGGGGAAGAACGTGTCCTTCACATAATCAAGGGGCATTTCACGTCCGATCCATAGGCGTTCACCGATAGCGGCTTGTTGCATGAACATGCCTGATCCGTCGATGACCTTGTTTCCGTTGGCACGCCCCAGTTCTACGAATTGGGTATCACGCGGCACGTACACCACGTCTGCCATGATCAAGTCTTTGTGGAGCATGTCTTGGGACACTAAACAGCCAGGAACTTCAGGCGTACCTACGCTGGTTGCATTGACGAGCAGCATGGAATCGTCGATAGAAGTGCGCAATTGCTCTTCGTCTTCCAAATCGTAGAGTACCACCTTGCAGGGGGAGTGGTCCTTGAGACGCTCGATCAGCTCCTCGGCACCAGTGAAGAATTCATCTTTCCTATTGAAGAGATCAATCTCGGCTACGCCATCGAGCGCTGCTTGGGTAACGAGCGCAGATCCTGCTCCGCCTGCTCCCATGACCGTGATCTTCTTTCCGCGGATGTCCACGCCATTGAGCACTAGATTGCGCATGAATGCAGCGCCATCGGCGTTGTCGCCAAGGGAGCGTCCATCTTGAATGACGACGGTGTTCACCGCGCCCATGATCTCGGCAGCTTCAGAGACTTCGTCGAGAAAGGGCAGAACGAAGGTCTTGCAGGGTGTGGTCACGTTATAGCCGAGAAAGCCCATGGCGGCCATGCCGCGCACGGTGTCCTCCAGACGATCGTTGTCTACATCAAAGGCAATATAGGCATAGTCAAGCCCAAGATGTTCGAACACAGCGTTGTGAATCTTGGGGGAACCTGAATTTTGTACGGGGCTCCCGATCAGCCCGATCAGTTTCGTTGCTCCGCTGATGCGTCCGGAGTGCTGCATAGCTTTAGCCACCTCAATCATTAGAATTTAGTCATATATGAAATTTTAGACTAAGTCTATACAGAATAGGCGGCATTTGCGTTAAACCAAAGAAAGCATATCCGTAAGCTTGTGGGCTGCGTCGCGTACGGAGAGCCCATCGATATCAAGCACGATGTCGGCATATTTCTCGTACAGCGGCGTACGTTCTTCGTAGAGATCGAACAGCGAGCCCGTGCCGCTTTTCATGACAACACCGCGTTCATGCAGGCCGCCCAAACGATTCTTCAATTCATCGTAAGAAACACGCAGGTAGACCACAGGGCCAAGGGTAGCAAGATGGGTCATGGCACCATCGGAATAGACTGCCGAACCACCCGTGGCAATAACGCTTCGCTGCGCTTCAAGGGTGCTTAAGACCTCGTTTTCAACCTCGATGAAACCTTCAGGGCCAAGAGCATCGATGATCTTCTGTAAGGTCTTATCGCTCTGGTTCTGGATGAGCAAGTCGGCATCGATGAAGTTGTAGTTCATGATCTTCGCGAGCACGACACCGAGCGTCGATTTTCCTGCGCCAGGCATTCCGATAAGGGTGATGCAGCTTGTCTGATCCATTGCGATTCCTTTTCTTCGTAGACTGCTGTTGTGTTCGTTCGTATCAACTATAGCACGCAGATAGGTTCAAACGATAAACAGCGGGTAAACAGTGGTGGCCGCGAGATCCGGACTTGCAGGCTGTATGCTGAAAGATGCCGAACGACCGGGTAGTTTGTCATCGGGCACCGCCACCGCCGCCGAAGCCGCCGCCTCCACCACCGGAGAATCCGCCGCCGAAGCCACCGCCGCTTGAGAAGTTGCCCGATGCAGCCGATTGAACCGCTGCAACCGATTGGTTGATCGAGCTTGCGAAGCTGTTGGCGAAGCTTGGCATGCCATTCGTCATCGAGTGGGTCGAGTAGATGTACCACCAGGGCACATAGTAGCTCGAAGCGGCAAGCGTGGCATCTTCCGTGAATAGCTCAGGCACGGTGTCGCGCAGCTCATCGATCACTTCATCAGCGACGCCGAAGAGGTACGCGTAAACGAGGAATTCACCCCATACCTTAATGTCGAGGACAGGGCGTTCCTTCAGGCGTGAGAAATCCTTCAGCCAACGCTTGAGCGCCTCGCACTTGGCATAAGCGTCGGCACCTTTTTGGGTGCGGCGTTCCATGAAACGGCTGATGATGAGCAAGAAGACCATCGTGATAACGCCAGGAATTACCATGAGGAAGTTATCGAAGAACATCGAGATGAGCATGATGATCACGAATGCTGCGATGCCAACAGCGGTCATGGTGGCGCGCTTCGCCTTAGAATAGGGCTCGAAGTACTGTCCGTTGATCGTACGCGCGGTCACTTCGCCCTGCCAATCGGCAAGCTTGTCGCTGAAGGTGGAGGGGTTCTTCTTCGCGTATTCATTGATGGATGAGAGCCATACCGACTCTGCGCCTTCGCCGATCGTGTCGAAGAGGAAGTTGAAGGCGAGGCGATCGATCTCCTTGGTGATCTTCGACTCATAGCCAGGTGCCCGTGAGAGATAGTAATCCTCCACTGTTTTGCTACCGAGCAAGCCATCCTTCTCGTAGCTCGCTTTATTGATGAGCACTGCACCGAGGTTCACCAGGTTGAGCAGCGTGACGGTAAGATCGCTGTTCTCAGGCTTGTCGAAGCACATGATGCGGCCAACAACAGCAGGATGTTCGCCTTTAACAGGAACATCGCGCCAGTATTTTTCGGTGAAGGTAGGTTTGAGCTCCTTGCCATAGCGATTGAACGACCAGAGCGCCCAGATGCAAATTGCAAGGCAGGCAACCACGATCGCGATGAGCGAGGCGAGCATGGTGATGCGTTGCTGGTTCGCCTGGTCGGCAAAGGATTGTTCTTCGCTTTTGATGGTATCAAGGCGCGCTATGTCAAAGTGCGCATTCGGGTCTTTTTGGGTGACGCCGCTGAACCATCCTGGATCGCAGGCAACACGGATTTCAGCATAACTGCCGGCGCTCAGATGAGGAACGTCGCAGGTGATCTGACCAGTAGTGTCGTCGATCGCGACCGTTGCATCGAGCGGACCATGTCCCCAGGCAGAGATCGTTTCGCCCTTCACGATCTTCTCGCCTGCAGGTACGGGCATGTTCAGGGTAAGCGAGATGTTGTCGGAGTCTTCTGCCCAGCCTTTGCCGACGAACTGCCAGTAGAGTTCGGCGGTGTCGTTATAGATCTGAACCGCATTCAGAACACGATAGTTGAGGGTGACCGTGGTTTCTTCATCGTCGAAGTTGTAGAACACATAAACGGCATCTTCGGCGCCGTCAAATGAATAAGCCGCCTTGCTGGGCCCGCCAGCACTTCGCCAACTTGTTTGGAAAGGAACAGAGGGGAGCGTGGTCGTCTTTCCACCTGCGGTCACCTTGACGCTTTCGATCTCGATTCCTGCTCCGCTGGGAAGATTGTTGAAGTTCCACCAAACTGCCGTGAAGCTGCCATCAAAATCGAACGTGCGGTCTTCGCTCACGGAAAGGTCGCCTGCGCTATCGGCACTCGCTTCGATCTGCACATCGGGCATCGTGTAGGATTTCGCAAACGCAGCGGTAGGGCTGCTGGTAAGGCAGAAGCCAACGCTAAGACAAAATGCCAGAACAAGCACAATGTGTAAAAGATGGTTTCTTTGAAGGTATGAACGGTTTTGCACCGGTGTCCTCCTTGCAAGTTCACCGCTCTGGCGGTATCATTTCAACTTGTCTGCAAAAGTGGAGAGCTGACCGAGAGGCCGAAGGTGCTCGCCTGCTAAGCGAGTATACCCCAAAAGGGTATCTGGGGTTCGAATCCCCAGCTCTCCGCCACTTTATTCTTGCGTTGTCCCAGGTCAACAGTTGTTTTCTTTCGGATTGCCTCCGAAGTCTTCGTGCGTTTTTGGTAGCAAATGGCAACCTCTGACCTGCGAATCCATTCTAGCATTACTCACTACGCTTTCATCTTGGACAGTTTTGGGAGACAAAGAAGGGCACCCTTTGGAAAGAGTGCCCTTCAAGTTGCTTCAGCAGTTATTGTTTGTTCGAGAGCGGATCAGAGTTCGATGATACGTTCCGATCCATCGATGTCAGCGATCTTCGCGATGCCGTTCTTCACAGAGAAGAACGTGAGGCGGGGATCGTTGGGGCCCTCGTAGGTTTCGCCGAGGCCGGTCATGTGCTCATAGCCTGCGATGCGCGTTGCTTCGCTCACGGTATCTTCCAAATCAGCTTCGCCCGTTACTACGATCCAAGGCTGTCCAGGATGCCAACCCGATGCTTCGAATTTAGGGTTCGCTTCCAGCTGAACATAGACATCTTTATTGGTAGCAGTGCAGAACCACAGCTTGCCGCCGTCTTCAGCTGCGAAGCTGAACGGGCGAACACGCGGCTGGTCGCCTTCGCAGGTTGCAAAGAACCAGGCTGGAATGTTGGTTAAATAGTCGATCACTTCATCCATGTGTTGCTCCTTACAGTCCGAAATATCCCATGACGATATTAACTAGAATAACGCAGGCAAGCCCGCATATTAAATAGAGAAGACCACCCAGATCGCATTTCTGAAACCGAAGCTCATGGAGTGAGGTACGGTTGGTGCCACCATGGTAGCAGCGAGCATCCATGCCGAGCGAGAGCGTTTCTGCATGGCGAAATGCGCTTGTGAAGAGAGGCACGATGAGCGCCACCATCATCGAGAAGGTGCCACGTGCGTTCGTTTTGAAGTTTGCGCCACGTGATACCTGCGCGCGATAGATGGTCTGAAGTTCAGTAGCGAACTGCGGCAAGAAGCGCAGCGCGATACCCATCATGGTGGCAAGTTCATGGGCAGGAACGCCAAAACGTTTGAAAGGCTTCAGCAGCTCCTCAAAGCCGTCGGTGATATTGAGTGTGGTGGTTGAAAGTGTGAGCAGGCTCATGCCGAGCAAGAGGAGCGTAAGGCGGATCACAATGAACAAGCATTGATTCAATCCTTGTTCACTTATGCAGATGATGCCGAATTGAAAATAGATCTGACCGCCTTGCACGAAGAAGATGTTCAGCAGACCGGTGAATACCACCAGAATAGCGAGAGGCGCGATGCTCACAAAGGCCTGTTTGATTGAGATTTTCGCGAAGAAGAACATGCCGAAGGTGAATACTGCGGCCACTGCCAACGCAACGTAGCTTTGCGCTGCAAACACGACCACCATGAACAGGATCGAAAGCAGGAGCTTTGCACGGGGATCCATGCTATGCACGACCGAATCGCGCGAGATGTATCGTCCGAAGATGGTCTGCAGGTTCACGGCTTACCTGCTTTCCAAGAGAGCGACAAGATGCTCGGCTAGCGTTTCGGGGGAGTAGAGCCCTTCTTCGAGCGGTACGCCAAGCTCGCGCAGTTCGTTCGCCATGCGCTGAGCGTGCGGGACACCAAGACCGATCTCGCGTAGCTCGACAGGATGAGAGAACACCTCTTCAGGCGTGCCCAAAAATGCGATCTCGCCTCGATCGAGTACGAGCACGCGGTCGGCCAAGCGCGCGATATCGTTCATGTTGTGGGATACCATCACGAGCGTGATGCCGCGTTTATGCAGGCGATCGATGAAGCCAAGGAACTCATTGCGTGAAGCAGGGTCGAGGCCAGCCACCGGTTCGTCGAGCACGAGGGTGGTCGGACGCATGGCGAGCACGCCTGCAAAGGCGACGCGGCGCTGTTGTCCGCCGGAGAGCTCGAAAGGAGAACGGTCCTTGAAGGTTTCATAGTCAAGTTCGACTAGCTCGATCGCATCCTTCACACGCTGTTCGACTTCTGTTGTATCGAGGCCCAAGTTGCGAGGGCCAAACGCCACGTCTTCATAGACGGTTGCTGCGAAGAGCTGGTTTTCGGGATACTGGAAGACAACGCCGATGTCGCCACGGGCTTCGTTAGCGGTCTTCTTGTCGGCAAGATCTTGTCCGTCCCAGAGCACCTTACCGCGCGTGGGGTTGATCACGCCGTTTAGGTGCAGCACAAGCGTGGATTTCCCTGATCCAGTGTGACCAGCGATCGCCAAGAATTCACCATCGGCGATTTCGAAGGATATATCGTTCAATGCCCAAAGGGGTTCTTGACCTTCTTTGATCTGGCGTTTCGTTAGAGGCGTGTAGGTGTAGCTGACGTGTTCGAATACAAGAGCCATAACGCCTCCTTCAAAGGTTCGCGATCGACGAAGGTGGGAATATCGATGCCTTTGTCTTGCAAAAGACGGGAGAGTTGCGTTGCGAAAGGTATGTCGAGGTTAAGCTTGCGCAACTCGGCATCTTGCGTGAGCACCTCTTCGGGGGTGCCATCGAGCACGATCTTGCCTTCGCGCAATACGAGCACGCGATCGGCTTCGGCGGCCTCTTCCATGTAGTGGGTGATCATGATGATGGTCATGCCTTGTGCGTGCAGCTCTTTGCAAACGCGCATGAGCCCGCGTCTGCCGCGCGGATCGAGCATGGCCGAGGCTTCATCGAAGATGAGGATCTGCGGTTCCATGGCCAAGATGCCCGCGATCGCAACACGTTGCTTTTGGCCGCCGGAAAGCGCGTTGGTCTCGCGCTTCTCGAAGCCGGTCAAGCCAACTTGTGCAAGTGCCGCTTCAACGCGCTCGCGCAATTCTGGATTGGGGATGCCAAGGTTCTCAGGGCCGAATGCCACATCGTTTTCGACTAGGCTCGCTACGATCTGATCATCGGGGTTCTGGAATACCGAGCCTGCTTTCGAGCGGATAGCAAATGTATTTTGTGCATCGGAGGTGATGAGCCCATCAACCTTCACCTCGCCTTTATCGGGTAGCAGCAATGCGTTGATCAATTTCGAAAACGTGGATTTGCCTGAGCCATTAGCACCGAGCACGCACACGAATTGACCTTGCGGAATCTCTACCGAAAGGTCCTCGAGCACATAGCTTTCGTTCGTGTAGGTAAAGGAGACGTCTTCGAAGGAGATCATCTAGGCGCGACCCTTCTTCTGATCCTTCTTCGGCGTAATCAGGTTCGAGATCGACTTGTAGATGATGAGCGTGAGGACGGAATTGAGCGCGCCCTTCAAGAGGTTGAACGGAATGAGAATCGGCACGATCATCGCGATTACGGCATCGAGCGGTACGCCGAGCCATGCGGGCGTGATGACCAGATTGCCGAGCACCGCGCCGACAACTGCCAGCAACGTGCCAACGACCAGCGCGATGATAGCGCCAGCGAACGTATGCATGCGTTTGTAGATGAGCGCGGCAGGCAAAACGTAGAAGAGCACTACGATGATGTTCATAACCGCACCACTGAAGTCTGCCATGAGCAGGCCATGGAGGATAGCGGTGAGGATGCCGACCGCAACACCGCCACCAGGACCATAGGCGAAGCCAGCCACCATGGCAGGCATGTTCGAGGCATCGAACTTGAGCCAGGTTACGCCAGGAAGCAGAGGGAACTCGATGAATGAGAGCAGTACGCCAATGGCGGTCATGAGCGCCATGGTAACGAGCTGGCGTGTGCTCCATTTGTTCGTGTTTGCAGTTGTGTTCGTTGGCGTTCCGGCCATTGAGTTCCTCCTGAGATCTGTCTACACATAAAAAAGAATACGACATCCGCCGTATTCTTTAAGTTACTGTGGCGCCCCCGAGAGGACTTGAACCTCCGACGCACGGTTTAGGAAACCGACGCTCTATCCGCTGAGCTACGGGGGCGTGCGAATAACGGTTCAATCATTCTAGCACGAAGCCCTTTGCGATCGAGGTCCATCCTCGATCGTTGTAGTTATTCGGACAGAATCAGGCTTAGGCTGAACCGCTCGAGACCGTGATGGTCACGCGGCTGCCCTTGTTGGCTTTGCCGACCACATCTTGCGAGATGACAAGTCCTTTTTCAACAGTGCCGCTTGCCATGTGCTTCACGGATACCTCAAAGCCCGCGTTCTTCAGAGTTGAAGTTGCGTCTGCTTCGGATTCGCCGACCACATTAGGGACCTGAGCTTCTTCCGGACCATTGGAGATCGCAATGGTGACGGTTGAGCCTTTAGGAGCGGTTCCAGAAGGATCTTGTGAGATAACGCGTCCTTCGGGGGTATTGCTGCTGTAGCGATAGCTTGTGTTCACTTTGAAGCCAGCGTTCTTAAGCGAGTTTTCGGCATTCGAAACCGTTGCTCCTACCACATTGGGAACCGAGACATTCTCGGCACCTTTCGAAAGATGGAAGACAACGGTGTCGCCTTTGTTGAGCGATGAGCCTGCAGGTTGATCCTGGCTGGCCACGCAGCCTTCCTTTACGTTCTCAGAGAAGGTTGATTCACCTTCTTGACCGTTGAGACCATAGGAGGAAAGCGTACGCATCGCCTCTTCAGAAGTTTGTCCCTTAAGATCAGGTACTGATACTTGTTCAGTTCCCTTTGAAATGCTCAGATCGATGCGACTGCCCTTGACCGCTTCCTGGCCACCAGGGGGGTTGGTGCTTACTATGCGACCCGAATCAACCGTTGAGCTAAAGACTTCTGTTTCGGCGCCGATCTTGAAGCCAGCTTCTTCGAGTGTGGTCTTCGCTTCGCCGAGCGCCATGTTGGTAACATCAGGCACGGTGGCGCGCTCGCCATTTCCGCCGAGAGAGAAGGCGGAAATGCCGACGATAACTGCGATGATGGCCACAACGATCACGCCGATGATAACTTTTTTCTTGTTGTCATTTTGCGGAGGCTGCTGCGGCTTCCCTGAACGGAAATTCGTGGTTGCACCAGCGCCCATCGTGTTCGTGCCAATCGGTTTCGGCATAACGGCGGTGCCATCCATAGGAGGAATGCCAGCGCCAAGCACCTGAGTGCGATCATTGTGAACGCCAAGACCAGGAACGGGCCTACCTGCGAGATAGTCATTCAAGGCCTGGCGCATCTCCTGCGCATTCGCAAAACGTTGCGCGGGATCTTTTTCCATCGCCTTCAGGATGATAGCCTCGAGCACTGGGTCAATATCGGGGTTGATCGAACGTGGAGCGGCAGGCATCTCATTCACTTGCTTGACCGCAACGCTTACTGAATCAGTTCCCTCGAAGGGAAGGCGACCAGTGGTCGCTTCATAGAGTACGACGCCGAGTGAATATACGTCGGAAAGACCGGTGAGATCCTTGCCTTGTGCCTGTTCGGGGGAGATATAGTGGGCGGTACCGAGTACGGTGGCTGTTTGGCTTAAGCCCGCATCTCCTGCGCGCGCGATGCCGAAGTCCATGACCTTGATGTTGCCATCGGGTTGGATCATGATGTTCTGCGGTTTGATATCGCGATGGATGATGCCGCCTTCATGGGCGACTTGGAGCGCTTGCGCCACCTGTGAGCCGATCTCAGCAGCTTTTCGTTGGTTGATCGCACCGCGTTCTTTGATCGCGGTTTTCAGATCGGTCCCCTTGAGGAACTCCATGACGATGTAGTAGGTATCGCTTTCGGCGTCCAGACCCCAGTCATAGATGCTCACGATATAAGGGCTCTGCAATTTTGCCGCCGATGCAGCTTCTTGGCGAAAGCGCGCTTGAAAGGTCTGGTCAGCTGCGTATTGCGGCAGCATGACCTTCACGGCAACCACGCGGTCCAGCACGGTATCGTGAGCGCGATACACTTCTGCCATACCACCGATGCCAACGCGTTCGATGAGCTGATAGCGGTTGTTCAATGTCATGCCCGTCATGCTTCCAGCCACGTTTAATCTCCTTTTGGAATCCATGCTTGAGCGCTATTGTTGTGCTTAAGCATACCATCATATCCTAATAAGATGGTCATTTTATGACCCCTTGCACTTGTAAGGCGGTGCGGAGCACTCCCTGAGCGCGCGATGCTGCTCCTCCCGGAAGATCCGAGCCTTCCTCGAGCACGATCGCGACGACTACTCTTGAATTTTCTGAAGGGCCGATGCCCACGAACCAGCTATCGTCGATGGGTTTGCCGGTTTCCGCGGTACCCGTCTTACCTGCGATCTTAACGCCTGAAACTGCTGCAGCACCGCCTGTGCCCGATGCAACAACACCTTCGAGCACCGATTTTACGCGGTTTGCTGTAGCGGAGTTCGTAGCTGTCATGAGTGTTGAGGGCGAAGCAGTGAAGCTGCATTTTCCTTCAGCGTTATAGATGCTATCGACCAGATAAGGTTTTTGGATCACGCCATTATTTGCGATCGCGCAGCCTACCATTGCCATTTCGAGCACGGTTGATTGCGGACCTGCGGGGCTTTCATGTTCGCCAACCGGCTCGCCTGCGGCTGCCCATGCCGTTTCCCATTCGGTCATTTCCTCGGGTTTGGGCATGAGCGATTTCGCCAGCGGCAGATCGAACTTGATGTCTTGGTCGAAGCCGAAATCCTCGGCAGTTTTTACAAGCATCTCAGCTCCCATTTCCACGCCAAGCTGTGCATAGACCGTGTTTGCAGAAACTTCGGTCGCACGTGCGAGTGTGATTTCGCCATAGCTACGGCCATTGAAGTTGGTGATGTCGCCGTTGCCGATCTTCATGGAGCCAGGTGCCTTGAATACGCTCGATTCGGTGGCGACGTTGTTCTCGAGCGCACCGGTAAGGGTAACGATTTTGAAGGTCGATCCGGGTGGATAAAGCGCCTGAGTGGCGCGATTGTAGAGCGCTGAAGAATCCGACGAGTTCGAGCTGTTCTGCAAGAGCGTTTCGATATCGGCAGCATTGTAGGTAGGCGATGAGGCGAGCGCGAGCACTGCACCGGTCTTCGGATCGATGACGACGCAGGCACCTGAGAAGCCCTCAAGCGCATCTTGCGCGGCCTTCTGGATGGTGGAGTTGATCGTAAGCTTCACGTCGTTACCTGCGGCACTATTGCCGGTCGAGGCATTGAGCACATCGGTCCAGGAGGCATAGTTGCGCTGTCCTTTAAGCGTGTCGTTGTAGCTTGATTCGATACCGGCGGTACCGAATTTCTCTGAAGCATAGCCCACTACGTGCGCTGCGAGCGTGCCCGCCGGATAGACGCGCTTATAGGTGCCGTCGGACTGTTCGACGCTTTGCGCTAGGACCACGTTGTCGTAGGTGGATATGGTGCCGCGCTCGGTCTTCGATTCCTTCACGAGCGTGTGATTATTGATGGGCATGTTCTTATATTCGTCTGCTTGAACGACCATGATCATGGTGAGGTTAGCGACGAGCAGCGCGAAGAGCACCGAGAAGGCGATCATGGTGTTCGTGATGCGCTTGCCGAGGGATACGCGTCCAAGCACGCCTTCAGCGGAGATGTTGCCGGTGCCCGATGCTATCTCCGATTCCACTCCGGTCGATTGATCGCCGCACTTGAGCAAGAAGCCCACAGCGATGAAGCTCGCGAGTAGCGAAGAGCCACCTTGGCTTACGAAGGGAAGTGTGAGACCGGTAAGAGGGATGAGGCGCGTAACGCCGCCAACGATGATGAATGCCTGCAGCACGATCGTGGCGGTAAGACCAACCGCGATAAAGGAGCTCACATCCGATTTTGCGCGTGCAGCAGTGACGAGGCCGCGGATCGCGAAGCAAAGGTAGAGCAAGAGCAAGCCTGCCGCGCCGAGAAGCCCTGTCTCTTCAGCGATGGCTGCGAAGATGAAGTCCGATTCGACAATGGGGATGTTATCAGCCAAGCCGCTGCCGATGCCTACGCCGAACAAACCGCCATCTGCCATCGAGAAGATGGATTGCACGAGCTGGTAGCCCGTGTTGGTTGGGTCAGCGAAGGGGTCGAGCCAGGTATCGACGCGCACCTGTACATGCGAGAAGAAGAAAAAGAGGATGACCGCACCTATGGCGATCGTGAGCAAACCTACGATCAGGTAGAACTTCTTGCCGCTTGCTACGTAGAGCATAGTGAGGAACACGAAGTAGACGATGAGCGCTGAACCAAGATCCTTCTCAAAGATAACGATGGCCATAGAGAGCAGCCACATGATAAGGAGCGGCAGCAGCGTGGAGAGGTCGGGGAATTTGAACGGCCCTACCTTGTGCGTGAAAACGGAGAGCATCTCGCGGTTTTGTGCGAGATATCCTGCTAAGAAGAGCACGATGAATATCTTGGCGATCTCTCCTGGCTGGAACGAAAAGCTCCCGATCGAAAGCCAGATGCGGCTACCGTAGATCTCGTTGCCAATGCCAGGAAGCAAAGGGGAAAGAAGCAGGATGAGGCCGATGACCATGAGGGTGTATTTGTAGTTGGCAGTCTTATCCATATTCTTCATGAATATAATGACCGCTATCATGAAGATGATACCTAATACCAACCAAGCGACTTGTCGTACTGCCAGGTCAGGAGCGAGACGCGTTACGAAAGCGATGCCGATCGAAGAGAGCGCGAAGCAGATCGGCAGAATCGCCGGGTCGGCCGCGGGTGCGAATTTGCGCAGAGCTAGATGCGAGACGATGAACGAGGCGAAGATACCCACCGGCACGCCGATGCTTGCCCAACCGAGTTCTTCGCCCTGATTGAGGGCGATCATTGCGAAGAGCAGAATAGCGAGCGGAGCCGCTATGCAAAGGAGTGCAAGTTCGATATTGCGGCGGGTCATGGCCTAGCGTCCACCTCCGTTGTTGCCCGAGTTGTTCGCAGGCTGTGCGGTCGTGGCCGCTTGTGCTTGCTGAGCCTCGGCTTCTCCGCGTGCGATCTCCTCTTCGTACCCGGCGATAAGGCTGTTCGCTTCATCGATGCTGGAGACGCTCATACCTTCCTTGATGCGGTTTGCTACACCTGGTTGGAGCTTATCGACATCGACATTGGTAGTGTGGTCGAGCGTAGAGAGCTTGATGCCCATGAAATCGTCCGGCGTACCGCGATAGACGCTCACTTTGCCATTCTCTTCTATAAGATAGGCTGAATTGCTGATGAAGGCATAGCCGCCGAAGCCTGCTGCAAAGATGACCGCAACGAGCGCGATGGCAAGACCGATATAGAAAACGCGGCTTTTATGCGCTCTCTTCTTTTCGCGCACTTCGCTAAACCCCGGTACATCCGCCACAACGACAGTTACGTTATCAGCACCACCATTCTCGAGGGCGGCAGTGACCAATTCATCGGCACAATGCTGTGCATCGCTTTGCCTGCGCATGATCGATTCGATCGCGTTGTTCGAGATCATGGAGCTCAGACCGTCGGAGCAAAGCAGTATACGATCACCTGCGTCTACGTTGAGTTCGTAGATGTCGGGTCGCATGTGTATGTCGGAACCGATCGCGCGGGTGATGACCGAACGATTCGGGTGTACGCGCGCTTCTTCGGGGGTAATTTGACCAGCTTCGATGAGGTCAGCCATGAGCGAGTGGTCACGCGTGATCTGCTGTAGGTGGCCTTTGTGCAAAAGGTAGGCGCGCGAATCGCCTACCTGCGCGATGAGCAGGCGTTCGCCTTCGAGCATGGCAGCGGTGAGCGTGGTGCCCATGCCGTCGCGCCCGATGCCTTGGCGGGGGGCCTTCATCACGTTGTAGTTGGCTGCTTCAACCGCAGCGGTGAGTCCTTCGGCATCGAGATGGCTGGGTGCGAGTTCGGCAAGCGTATTCACGGTGATCTCGGAAGCGATCTCGCCTGCTTCATGACCGCCCATGCCATCTGCTACGGCAAAAAGTGGTGGAATGATGATGAGACTGTCTTCGTTGTGATCGCGCACGTAGCCAATGTCTGTGCGGCTTCCGAAAGATATGTCTTGACCGGCTGTGTTTTTGTTGCTGTTGGTGGTCATTTATGCGTACCTTACCCTTATGGTCACATCGCCGACCATTACGCGGTCGCCGTTCTTGAGTGCGGTTGGTTCTGATATATGCATGCCGTTGACGGCGGTTCCGTTGAGCGACCCCATGTCCTCGATGAAGAGATTCTGTCCCATGAGCACGAAGCGCGCGTGGCGAGAGGAGACATATTCCGCGCCGATGACGATATCGGCTCCAGGGCTTCTGCCGACCACGATCGGACCGCGCACATCGATCGCAGCTCCTCGCAGTTCCTTCGGACCTTTCTCGACCGCAACGGACCAGGTCTTCTCTTTCTTGCGCTGTCCCTTCACGAGGCCGATACCCGTTTTCATGATGGCGAAGAGAAACAGGTAGAGCAGTGCTACGAATAACAATCGACCGATTAGAAGAACGATGTCTATCACGGGGTTACCTTACTGACGAACTGCTTGAACAGGCATTGCGCGAACGCGGCTGGCGAAGTGGTTATCATGAACGGGTCTAGCGAAACGTGAAGAGGAATGTTGTCGTGCCGACGGTGATGCGGTCACCATCGTTTAAGAGCACGGAGGCGATGTGCTTTCCGTTGACGAGCGTGCCATTGGTCGAGCCAAGATCGGCGAGCCCCCAAACGTTGGGCGACTCGCGGAAGATCTCTGCATGCGTGCGGCTTGCATTGAGGTCGTCGAGCACGATGTCGCAGTTGGTGGCGCGCCCGATGAGCACGCGGGGGTTGGTGAGTGGGAAGGAGCGATCGGTGGTCATGTTGATGAGCGCGGCCGTTGGCTCAGCAGATGCACTCTGCTGGTGGTCGAACATCATCGTGTTAGGGACCGGGATGGGCTCTGCGACCGAGGCGGGTTGCGCTTCAAGTTGGTAGGAATTTGGGTCCTGCTGGTAATTCGGCGCATACGGTTGAGCGTTTTGCGGGTAGGCCTGGGGCTGCATATAGTCATGCGGTTGAGGTTGCTGATAGGGGTTGGCCTGCGGGTGTGCGGGCATGCCATAGCCAGGCTGTTGGGCAAGACCGTAGCGTTCGAGCTCTTCGTTGCGCAGTTGAGCGATGATCGGCGCCGATACGAGTTCGGCGATCACGTCAAATTTGCCATGCTTGAGATCGTCGTCGACCATGAAGCGCACGAGCGGTGCGCCATCCATGACCAAGCCCTCTTCGTTGGCCTTAGCACGCAGATAAGTTTCGGTTTCCCCTGCGAGGGTGGGGTACATGCCGAAAAGGCGGCGATCATCATCGGGATTCACGAGCACGGTATAAAGCGTAGGAGCATACTCTTTGCCAGCGCCAACGGTCTTTTCGCGGCGCATTTGCTTCTCTGCTTTCTTGGTAATTTGAACGGGGGAGATCGGAGCATCGAAGAGCTTGTCGTTTATGCCTTCGAAACCGTCTTCGACGCGACGTTCAAATTTCGAGAAAAGTCCCATGGATGTTCTCCTCACATAACACGTGCTATTCAGCATAGAACTATCAATATCTTGCCATAAATAGTGTTTTTTACTGCTTAAATCTATGCAATCGCCATATAGGTGGCTAGAGTATCGGCACTGATGGCACGAAGAGAGCGTTAACGTACAAATCTGTAAGGAGCAAAGGGCTGTTGGCAACGGTTTGCGCATACTGCTCTGGCCGAGAATCGCACCGATGAATTTGAAGCTGAGGTGTTGCGAACGGGCAGCTTGTGGGGTATGCTGAACAGCACAACTTATGCGGGCGTGGCGGAATTGGCAGACGCGCTAGCTTCAGGTGCTAGTGAGCTCCGGCTCGTGAAGGTTCAAGTCCTTTCGCCCGCACCACAAAAATCAAAACCGCTTTAAGCGGTTTTTATTTTTTGTGTGGGGCGAACTTGGGCGAAGCCCAAGAAGCGCAAGCGCTGGACTTGAACCGAAGAAGGTTCACCGCACTGCTAGGCTGAAAGCCGAGCAGTGCTGGCATCTGGGTCAAGGCTTGCGAAGCAACCGCGAAGCGGCTTGGCCTTGACACAGATGAACCCTTTCGCCCGCACCACGCTCATTACGCCGTTCTGTCGAACGGCTTTTTCTTTCGTCGTTTTACAAACGACGAAGTCTCGACGCTGCGAAGAGATACCGTGCCTCATCTTGCCCCTTGTTTCAGGCACGTCGTTGGGCAAACCCAACTTGGCCTGAAGGCGGGGCAATCTGAGGCACGATATCTCTTCTCGCTGACCTGTGTTCAACCTGAAAGACAAAAAATTTGCTGTATTTCTCATGTGAAATAAAACTAGAAGGATTTGTCCATATGAATTGCGCGGAGCGAACAATAAGAGGTACTTTCCATAGATCTTCGTTTCTCCCGCACCACTAACTAAGTTAATGTTTCCCTAGCCATAAATGCAGGTTCTTTTGTGCTTTATTGCGCTAAACTTTTCCTATTCATATGTATGAGAGGCTCAATCAATGAATATCTGGCAAAAGTGGAATAGCATCAGCTTGGTGAAGCGCATCTTGGTCGGTCTGGTCATCGGCGCGATCTTAGGATTCTGCGTTCCTGCAGGAAATGAGGTCATCGCTTTGCTCGGTGATCTGTTCGTTGGCGCCTTGAAGGCGGTCGCTCCCGTTCTGGTGTTCTTTTTGGTCATCAGCGCGCTTGCGAATGCAAAGAGTGCAGGCTCGATGGGAACGGTCATCGTGCTCTATATCGTCTCGACCTTAGTTGCTGCCTTGATTGCTGTTTGTGCGAGCTATATGTTCCCTACGGTTGTTCCCATGCTCGAACCTGCTGCCGATCAGGCATCGCCTGAAGGATTGGGCGAAGTGCTCACCACCTTGCTCATGAATGTGGTAGCCAATCCTGTCGGAGCGCTCATGAATGCGAATTACCTGGGCATCTTAGCGTGGGGTGTGGTGTTGGGCATTGCGCTGCGTGCTGCGAGCCAGCATACGAAAGATGTGTTCACCGCGGTTTCCGATGCTATTTCGAAGGTGGTTAGCTGGATCATCAGCTTCGCTCCCATCGGCATTCTAGGTTTGGTGTATGTGGCAGTTTCTGAAAACGGTGCCGAGATCTTCATCACCTATGGTCATCTTATCGCGGTGTTGGTGGGCTGCATGCTCTTCATCGCGCTCGTTACCAACCCGCTCATCGTATTCATTGCTACGCGCAAGAATCCTTACTATCTCGTTCTGCGTTGCTTGAAAGATTCGGGCATTACCGCGTTCTTCACACGCAGCTCTGCGGCGAACATCCCGGTGAACATGGAATTGTGTCGCAGGCTCGGCCTTGAGAAGGATAACTACTCGGTTTCCATTCCGCTTGGTGCGACCATTAATATGGCGGGTGCTGCGGTCACGATCACCGTTATGGCTATGGCGGCAGCTGCGTCGCTCGGCATCACGGTCGATCCGGTGATGGCGTTCATCTTGAGCGTGCTTGCGGCGATCTCGGCCTGTGGCGCTTCGGGTGTTGCGGGAGGATCGCTGTTGCTCATTCCGCTTGCCTGTTCGCTGTTCGGTATCGGCAACGATGTGGCCATGCAGATGGTGGCGATCGGTTTCATCATTGGCGTTATCCAAGATTCGATGGAAACCGCGATCAATTCTTCTTCGGACGTGATCTTCACGGCAACTGCTGAATACTGTGCGATGGCGAAGAAGGGGCTTACCTTCAAGATGGGTAGGGATGCTTCGGGTCCTGAACCGCAGAACGCCATTGGCGCGACCAACTTCGATGAGCCTTCGCAAAAGGCTGAACAGGAAGCTCTTCAAGACGAAAACCAATGATCGAACTTTAGCAACGAGAATCACCACATATACGATGCGATAGGAAAGGACCTCTCTTGAACTACATTCACTGCTTGAACAATATCTCTGCCCAAGGAACCGATCTTTTCACAAGCGATTATGAACTCACTGACAACATTGAAGCTGCACAGGGTATTCTCGTGCGCAGTGCAGGCATGCTCGACATGGAGTTCTCTGAGAATCTGCTCGCGATCGCACGTGCTGGTGCGGGCGTAAACAACATCCCGCTTGAGCGTTGTGCCGAAGAAGGCATCGTTGTGTTCAATACACCAGGCGCGAATGCTAATGCGGTGAAGGAGCTCGTGCTGTGCGGCATGCTGCTCGCAAGCCGTGGCATCGTGGGCGGTATCGAATGGTGCAAGGAGAACGCTGAAGATCCTGCGATCGGTAAGACCGCTGAAAAGGCGAAGAAGCAGTTCGCTGGGCGCGAGATCAAAGGCAAGACGCTCGGTGTTATCGGCCTTGGTGCGATCGGCGCTGAAGTTGCGAACGCAGCGCTCGGTCTCGGCATGGAGGTCATGGGTTACGATCCGTTCGTTTCCGTCAATGCTGCCTGGAAGGTGCTGCCAGCAGTTCAGCATGTTACCGACCTTGCCGATATCTATCGCGAATGCGATTACATCACCATCCATGTGCCAGCGGTCAATGGCACGATCGGCATGATCGATGAAGCTGCTTGTGCGCTCATGAAAGAGGGTGTGGTGTTCCTGAACTTCTCGCGCGACACGCTCGTTGATGTGCCTGCTATGGCCTCTGCACTCGCGTCGGGCAAGGTAGGCTGCTATGTGACCGACTTTGCAACGCCTGAAGTCATGGCTATGGAGAATGCGATCGTGCTGCCGCATCTCGGCGCTTCTACTGAAGAGGCGGAAGACAATTGCGCACGCATGGCGGTCGTTGAGCTGATGGATTACATCGATAACGGTAACATCGTGAATTCCGTGAATTATCCAGCTTGCCAAGCAGGTGTTTGCCCAGAGGGTATGTTCCGCATCGCGGTGCTCTACAATTCGTCCGATCTTGCTATGGGTAGCGTGACCGAGATCCTCGAGCCGATCGTTGCTGAATTCGACATGGTCGACAACCAGCGTGATGAGCATGGCTATGCGCTCATTACGCTCACGGAGAACCTAGCCGATGAGGTGCTCGAGCGCATCGCTGAGCTCGATGGTGCTTATCTGGTCCGCCGCGTGAAATAAAAGGTTAAGCAAAGCTATTCAGCAAAGCCTTCGTCGACGATGCGTTCATCGTCATCTGCTGCAGTGGTCGCCAGTTCATCGCAGCGTTCGTTCTCTGGATGCCCCGCATGTCCTTTCACCCAATGGAAAGCGATCGTGTGGGGCTTCATCACTTCTAGAAGACGCGTCCAAAGATCCTTATTCTTCACGGGTTCTTTTTTCGCATTCTTCCAACCGCGTTTGAGCCAGCCTTCTACCCAGTGTTGGTTGAAGGCATCGACAACATATTTCGAATCCGAGTACACGTCCACTTCGCAGGCGTGCTTGAGCGCTTCGAGTCCGCGAATGACCCCCAATAACTCCATACGATTGTTGGTTGTGCAGATATAACCTTGCGAAAGCTCTTTGGTGTGAAGCTGCCCTTGTGCATCCGTGAACGTGAGCACGACCCCATAGCCGCCGGGGCCTGGATTGCCGCGTGCGGCGCCGTCGCTATAGAGGTTCACGTGTGTCATGGGCTCGTCTCGTTTCGGTTCTGTTCGGTTCGGGTCTCAGGTTTCGGGTGTGGGTCGTTCAAGGGCTGTTGTTTAGTGCAGTCTTATCGGCAAGCCGCCAGAATGGTCTTGCGCAATGCATCCATGCCCGTGCCTTTTTCTGAAGAGGTAAGGATCATCTCAACTTCGGGGCCGAGGTCGAGCTGTTTGCGCAAGGCTGCGATCCGCTTGTTCGCTTGGTTCTTGCTCACTTTGTCCGCCTTGGTGAGTGCGATAACGAAGGGCAGTTCGCAGGCTTTCAGAAATTCGATCATCTGCTCGTCGAGCTTGCTCGCAGGATGGCGGATATCGATGAGTGAAACCACGAGTGCGTAGAAGCGGTACTGATCGAAGTAGCCATTGATCATCTCTGACCAACGTCCGAGTTCCGATTTTGCCACTTTCGCATAGCCGTATCCCGGTAGGTCAACGAGGTCGATCGCGTCGTTTCCGAAGAAATTGATCGTGCTCGTTTTTCCTGGCATTTGGGAAACGCGTGCGAGTTGCTTGCGGTTCAGGAGCTTGTTGATGAGCGAGGATTTCCCCACGTTGGAGCGGCCAACGAAAGAAACTTCCGGTAATTTGGAAGCGGGAATCTGTGCTGAGGTGCCATAGGCGCCTTTGAATTCTATGTTGTTAAGATCCATGAGCCTCGTTCGTTATGGGCGTTGTGTAGCAACTTAATTACAGTTCCAGTCGTGCGGTCTTCGCATTGAGAAAGACAACTACGGTTAGACTATAAACAAGAATACCTCTTGGGAGCAACTCGATCTTATCCGATCCGTCGGTTCGTAACAGCGGGCGGTTCGCGAATATCGAGCGGAAAGATAATGGAAGCGGTCATGGAGCAGCTTGCGAATTTTGTGACATACATCACTGATTCGAACGTGTGGGGAAGGATCCTCATCGCGGCTGTCGTTGTGCTGGTCGTTGCTGTTCTGTGCCATCTTGCCATCAAGGCGATACAGCGGTTGCTTGCGCTTGAGAGCGTATCCCTTTCGCAGACTTCTATCGTAGTGAACATCGTGCGCATCGTGGTATGGGGTGTGGCGATCTGCTTCATCGCCGATGTGTGCTTCGATGTCAATATGACAGCGGTCATCGCCGCTTTGGGCGTTGGCGGCATCGCGATCTCACTCGGTTTTCAAAATACGCTTTCGAATCTCTTCGGTGGTGTTCAGGTAACTCTGACCCATGTGATCAAGCCAGGCGACAATATCCAGGTGGGTACGAATCAAGGGGTGGTTGAAGATATCAATTGGAGCTATACCACCATCCACAACCTCAACAATGAAACGGTCATCATTCCCAATTCGGTCATGGCGAACAATGCCGTGAAGCATCTGCCCCCTGTTGACCATGTAACCGTATCTATTGTGGTGATGAAGGATCTGAGCGATCTGGATTCGCTTGCCGATCAGATCGAGAATGCTGCTGCTGAAGCGGCTCGAGCAATCACTACTATCGTGAAAGACCCTGTTGTTTCTTTCAATAAAGTGACGAACTACGGTCTCTATGGGTCGATCGCGCTCATGATCGGCGACGGATCGAAGGCGAGTGCGGTTTCCGATGCGATTACGCGTGCGGTCGCGCCACTTGTGCAGGACGACCGTATTCAGAGGTTCGAGGCTGCAACTCCGCCGAAGGCATCGTCATAATAGACTTTGATAAAGACATGAATCGTTTGAGTATGCTCAAGGTAATTACGGTAGAACAGCAGAAAACTAGCCAACCGTCGTGCACGGAGCCCCGCTCAATTGCGGAATTTCTGGGACGTTTCTCTATTGGAACATAATCTTGGTATCATTTTATGATGCACATCCGATTACCAGGATGTTTTATATTACCGAGATCAAGGAGAATGAACGTGCCGCATAGCTCGCAGAATGGTTCACGAGGCAAGCATGGACGTCATGCTGCTCCTGAACAAGAAAGCTCGTTTTTTCAGCCTGAACAGGAATTCCCTCATAATCCCTATAACAATTCTGATATGAGAAGCGATGGCCCCGTTCCTTATGCGAACCGCAGGGAGGAGGTCGCACGCTTGCGTCGCAAAAAGAAGCACCATGGTAATAAGCCGAAGATTATCGCCGCAGTCATCATCGCGGTTATTCTGGTGTTTGGTGTGTCCGGTGCTGCTTTTGCGATGAGTGCGATGGAGGCTAAGGATGATGCTCAAGCGCTCGTTTCCCAAGGAAAGCAACTCAAGGATCAAATCGTTGGTGGCGACATGGCATCAGCGAAGACCACGAGCCAGCAGATGGCAAGCACGGTTAAAAACCTTCACGACACCACGTCGGGACCATTGTGGGGCGTTGCAACACTCATTCCTGTAGTTGGTGGTGATATTCAAACCGTTCGTATAGTTTCTGACTCTGCTGAAGTGCTGGTTAACGATGTGCTCGTACCGGCTATGGATGCTATTCCAGCAAATGGTCTTGCTGGTCTTATGAGCGAAGATGGCGCTATCAATGTTTCGGTCATTGAGGATCTGCTCAATGTGGTGTCAGGGTCAGCACCTGTCCTCACCGAAAATGCGGCACAGCTTGAAAATTCACCTGAGCCTACTATTGAGCAATTGAAGGGACCTATCGATCAAGTAAAGACCCTTATGGCCACGTTGGCACCTATTGCCGATTCTGCGACTGAGTTGAAAGATACGCTTCCTGCGATCCTTGGAGCAGATGGAAAACGCACATACTTAATCATCGCGTGCACAAGTGCAGAAATGCGTTCTTCGGTTGGTTTTGCTGGCTCTTTTGGACTCATGACCGTCGATAATGGCAAGATCAGCTTAGGTGAATTCGTTGGCGCAGATAAGAACCCTCGTTTGGCTGAATCAGTTTCTGCTGCGACAGATGAGGATATTCGCTTGTTCCGCGTTGAATCATCTCTTGATTCGCGCGACGTGCCTCAAATTATTGATTTTGAACGAGTTGGTGAGATTGAGTCGCAAATTTGGGACGCAAATGGACACGGCAAGGTTGATGGTGTGATTGCGCTCGACACTATCGTATTGCAACGCATGCTTGCTCTTACAGGTACGAAAGTGACCACTCCGGGCGGAGATGTGCTTGATGGAAACAGCACATCGGATTTTTTGCTCAATGGTGTTTATAAGAAGTACACAGACCCTGCACAACAAGATGCGACCTTTGCTCTTGTTGCAAATGCTGCAGCGAATGGAGTATTCGGCAATATTGGAAAAGTGAATATTGCAAAACTTGCAAGCACGATCAAATCATCGGTCGATGAAGGCCGCATTGCAGTTTATATGGCGAATGATAACGAAGAAGCAATGCTTGAAGATTTTGGTTTTGCAGGAACAGTATCGAGCGATACCAAAGTTCCTGAGACTGGAATTTATACTTCAGCTTGCTATGGAGGCAAGATGTTCTACTATCTTGCCTCTGATATTGATGTGGGTAAGGGAGTCAAGAACTCTGATGGCTCGATCACTTATGATATGAAGGTAACCTTCAGCAATCAACTTGATTCCGCTGAGCTTGGCACTCTTACCGATTACATCACCAATGGTGGTGGTTTTGATGGGAGCTTGCACTTCTTCGTTTATCTCCTTGCACCATCAGGTGGTAAGATTTCTGACATTACGACAGAAGGTACATTCTACGGCGCTGATGAATATCCTATTCCTGCATTCGCAATCACAGCGGGCGGCAATGACGCAATGAATGAAACCACGTATCAGGGGAATGATCTATGGTATGGCTGGACAAAGGTGCCTATGGGAGACAAAACAGTTATTACCTATAAAGTTACTACAGCGCCTGGAGCAGAGAGCGATCTGGTAGTTCGTACCACGCCTCTGGCTGATGATACGGTGATTGACTATCAGTAGAGGCAACCGATCGAACGGTTGTGGCTCGGTGTGAATAAGTTGATATAAGGAGAAAAGGATGTCGAAACAGATCGGCATCCTTTTTTTGTAAGCAACGACGGCGAAAAAAAAGAGGCGCTCTTTTGAAGAACGCCTCGTGAGTGCATGGTGCTTTTTTAGCGGATGCTATTTAATGGTCATGACGGGCAGGTCGACGCGATGGAGCACTTCTTTGGTAACGCTGCCGACGAACTGGCGAAGACCGCCAAGACCACGACGACCCATAACGATGAGATCGCACTTCTTGCGGCGTGCGTAATCTTCGATGCCCTCTACTGCTGAAGGGCGAATGATCGTGTCGCAGATAACACGTTCGGGCTCGATGTCTGGAAGAATCTCTGAGGCTGCCTGCACCATGGCACGATGGGCCGCCTTTTGTTCTTGGCTGAACACTTCTTCGTACATTTCATAGCCGAGCAAGTTGTACTGCTCATCTTCGTTGGGGGGATCAGGGTTGAAGTCTGCTGCATCAAGCGCAACATAGGTGACGCTGATCACGTGTACGCGCGCTTCTGGGTTACTCCGCAGAAAATCACCCGCCACATCAAGAGCACGATCCGCATGTTCGGATCCGTCATAAGGTACGAGTATGTTTTTAAATCTCATCATGGCGAGCTCCCCTCAATTTGAGTGCTTAGCGGGCATTGACATTAAATAAGCGCTGAGCACGTTTTCTATTCTACTGGAAAAAGCACGCATTAACAGGGGTGTTTTCTTATATCTTTCAGGTGAAACGAATTTGAAAAGATTCGTTGAATTTAGGTTACGAAGAGCACCCGGTGCGCCTTGCTGGAAAATGGGTACGCAAAGGCACTCGCATGCTAAGTGGCGCGGCATGATTTGTTATGATGGATAACGGTTAACAGATGCCCGTTAAGGGCATGTTTTGCCCTTTGGGGCAGGCTTACTGAAGCGAGTATGAGGATTGCTATGGCAGAACATGTAACTGAAAAGGATGTGCGCGATATCGCGACATATACGCGCATCGGAATGACTGATGAAGAGGTTGCGGCGATGACTGTCGATCTGAACAATATCATCGACAGCCTCAAACCCATTACCGAGTACGACCTTGAAGGAGTCGAGCCCACGTTCCATCCGATCGGCGGACTTGTGAACGTGATGCGCGGCGACGTGGAGCAGACGAGCTTTTCGCAAGAAACGGCGCTCGAGAACGCACCGAAGCAAGAAGACGATTGCTTCTTGATCCCTGCGATCCTTGGCGGAGGTGAATAGCATGAACTTCACTTCTATGAACACTGCAGAGATCCAGCAGGGTCTCAAAGCGGGCGATTTCTCCGCACGCGAGGTCGCTCAGGCGAGTATCGATCACATTGCGAAAGCCGACGAGTCGGTGCATGCATATCTCGAATTCACCCTTGAAGCAGCCCTTGCTGCCGCAGAGCTCGTCGATAATGCGCTTGCTGCCGGTAATTTCGATGAGCTTGGTCCGCTTGCAGGCGTGCCAGTGGCCTTCAAAGACAACATGAATATGGAGGGCACACATACTACCTGCTCCTCCCATATGCTCGAGAACTACGTTTCTCCCTACACGGCAACCTGCGTTGATCGCGTGCTTGCATCGGGTGCGCTGCCGCTCGGTAAGCTCAACATGGACGAATTCGCCTTCGGCTCCTCGACTGAAACATCTTATTTCGGACCGACGCACAACCCGTGGGATTTGGAGCGCGTGCCCGGTGGATCTTCGGGTGGATCGGCAGCTGCGGTAGCTGCGGGGCTTGCGACGGTTACGCTTGGCTCTGATACGGGTGGTTCGATCCGCCAGCCTGCCAGCTTCTGCGGCGTGGTGGGTGTGAAGCCGACCTATGGCGTGGTCTCGCGTTATGGCGTGGTCGCCTTCGGCTCCTCGCTCGATCAGGTAGGTCCGTTCGCACGCAGCGTTGAAGATGCGGCGCTTGCCATGAATGCTCTCGTTCGCGGTGGTAGTGACCATATGGATTGTACGAGCCAGTCGATCGCAACCGATTTCACGGCGAACCTTGAAGAAGGCGTGAAAGGCATGCGTATCGGCATCGTTCCTACCTTCATGGAAGCTGAAGGTTTGGATGCGGAAGTGAAAGAGCGCATCGAAGAAGTTGCCCGTAAGCTCGAAGCCGCTGGTGCTGAACTGGTGGAGGTCGAGCTTCCTAACGCGCAAGCAGCCATGAGCGCTTACTATGTGCTCGGTCCGTGCGAGGCGTTCTCGAATCTCGCACGCTTCGACTCGGTGCGTTATGGCTACTGCGTTGAAGGTTGCAAGGATCTGAACGAGCAGTATGAGCTTTCCCGCGCTGGCGGCTTTGGCGTGGAAGCGCGCAGGCGTATCATGCTTGGTAGCTATCTGCTTTCTTCGGGCGTTTACGACAAGTATTACTATCCTGCGCAGCAAGTACGTACGCTCATCACGCAGGATTATACGTATGCCTATCATAAGGTCGATTGCATTCTCGCACCGGTCAGCCCGCGTACTGCATTCAAGTTTGGCGAGATCAACGACCCTACGAGCATGTATCTTTCCGACATGTTCACGATCTCGATCAATATCGCTGGTAATGGCGGCATGAGCGTTCCGGTTGGCCTTGGGGCCGCAACGGGGCTGCCCATCGGGGCGCAGCTCATAGCTCCTGCATTCCGCGATGAGAATATGTTGCGCGTTGCAGCAGAGCTGGAGCGCTGCTATGGAAAAGCGCCGATCGCTCCTGCATTCGCAAAGGCTGGTGAGTAGCTCATGAAGAAGCTCGAAGAAGTACTCAAAGATTGGGAAGCGGTCATCGGTCTTGAGGTTCATGCTGAACTGACCACGCTCGAGACCAAGATGTTCTGCGGTTGCAAGCTCGAATTCGGAGCTGCCCCCAATACGCATACCTGTCCGGTTTGTCTCGGACTCCCTGGTGCGCTGCCCGTGCCCAACAAAGCGGCGATCGAATCGATCGTGTTGGCGGGCTTGGCCACGAATTGCGACATCGAGAAGCGGTCGATGTTCTACCGCAAGAACTATATGTATCCCGATATGTCGAAGAACTTCCAGATCACGCAGGGTCCTGTCGCATTCTGCATGCGCGGGCATCTCGACCTAGAGGTGGACGGCGCTGCGGCTAAGGAGCGTGTGGATCTGAAAGAAGCGCAAGAAGAGGGCAGCTATGTTGCCCATATCGGCATCGAACGCATTCACATGGAAGAGGATGCGGGCAAGATGGTGCACATTGGCGGTGGCGAAGGGCGCATTGCGGGTGCCACCCATTCGCTCATCGACTACAACCGCTGCGGCACGCCGCTCATCGAACTGGTAACGCAGCCCGATCTGCGCACGCCCGAAGAGGCGCGTCTGTTCATGCAGAAGCTGCGCCAGATCTATCTCGCGATCGGCATTTCCGATTGCTCGATGGAAGAGGGGTCGCTGCGCTGCGATGGCAACGTGAGCCTGCGTCGCCGTGGCGAGACGAAGCTGGGCACCAAGACCGAGCTCAAGAACATGAACTCCTTCAAGAATCTTCACGATGGTCTCGCCTATGAGATCTGCCGTCAGGCTGAGGTGCTCGAAGAGGGCGGCATCATCTATCAGGAAACACGCCACTGGGATCCTTCTAAGAAGGTCACGATCGTGATGCGCGTGAAGGAAACGGCCGATGACTATCGACTCTTCCCAGAGCCCGATATGGCGCCGTTCGACATCTCGGATGAATTCGTGGAGAAGGTGCGCCAGCGTTTGCCGGAACTTCCCGATCAGAAAGCGAAGCGTTTCGAGGAAGATTACGGTCTTTCCGCTTATGATGCGCGTCATTTGGTCGAGCATCGCACGACCGCACGTTTCTTCGAAGAGTGCATGAAGCTGCAAGGGGCAGGAGAGGTGGCTAAGCCACTTGCGAACTTGATCATCAACGACGTGAGCGCCCACCTGAACAACAATCCCGATATCACTGATCTTGATCAGACACCGCTCACGCCGCCGCGTGCGCTCGAACTGGTGAAGATGATCGCTGAAGACAAGATCTCTTCTAAGCAGGGCAAAGAGGTGTTCGCGGCCATCCTTGAAGAAGACAAGGACCCCTCTGCGATCGTTTCTGAGCGCGGCATGGAACAGGTTTCCGATACGGGAGCTATCGAAGCGGTGGTTGATGGAGTGCTTGCGGCATTCCCCGACAAGGTCGAGCAATACAAGGGTGGCAAGACTGGACTTCTCGGCTTCTTCGTTGGCCAGTGCATGAAGGAAATGAAAGGGCAGGGCAACCCGAAGGTCATCAACCAGCTGCTCGCACAGAAGCTTTCGTAATGGTGATGATTCGATGAGCAACCCAAGGATCGTGATAACCGATGGCGCCTATGTGGTCGAGGACGGAATCCCGCTCTATTTAGACGCCATTGGTAAGAGTGCAGATGGGTTGCATTTGGAGTTTCGTCGCATCAGACAGATTTCAACCGGGAAAGGTACCTACTTGCTTTGCAGGTGCGGCAGGTCGAAGACGATGCCGTTTTGCGACTATTCCCATATGACGGAATCACCGAAGTTTGATGGCCCCGAGACTGCTGTCCGCGAACCGTATCTTGAACGAGCCCAGGTCTATGAGGGCAATGGCCTGAAGATGCATGATGATGGCCGCTGTTCGTTTGCGCGACTCTGCCACTATAACGGTAGATCGGTTTGGAACATGTCAGGCGAATTCGATGGTGAGATGAAGAACGAGCAGATCAATGCAGCTTGGCATTGTCCGTCCGGTCGCCTTGTTGTTGAAGATGCGGATACTGGCATCGTGCATGAACCCGAGTACGAGCCGAGCATCGTCGTGCTGGAGGATGTTGGCCTGAATTGTTCTGGGCCGCTGTTCGTCCGCGGCGGAGTGGAGCTTGTTGGGCAAGACGGATTCGTTTACGAAACGCAGAACCGCTATGCATTGTGCCGATGCGGGAAATCACTCAACAAACCATTCTGTGATGCGATGCACCATCATGAAGAGGTCTTCGAGGACGGCGTGATCTTCAATGATGGAGGCGTGCCCTCTCTTGAAGAATGGCAAGCGGGTGCTGAATCTAGCGGAATACCGGATACAAGCTTCGAAGAGTTTCCGCGAGAATCCTAGTCTTTCGTTCGAGCGAGCTTTCTTCGTGTGCGGTGTTGCGAGAATACCGCGAGGTAGTGCGTTATCTCGGTAAGAGCGATTCCTACGCAGAGATATTGGATGAAGCGAAGCAGCGGTGGCTCATCAAGAGCGTTGAAGTTCAATCTTAGTCTGGGAGAAGCCTGCGTGCCTTCCCTTTTTGCGCATTTATAGGCGGACGGGGATGCCTTGTGCGGCCATGTATTCTTTCACCTCACGGATGGTGAGTTCGCCGAAGTGAAAGACCGAAGCAGCCAGCACGGCATCTGCTTCGCCTTCGATGATTCCTTCAGCGAAATGCTCGAGCTTACCTACACCGCCTGAGGCGATAACGGGAATAGGCACGGCGCGCGCAACCGCCCGGGTGAGCGCCAGGTCGAAGCCATCTTTGCTGCCGTCGCGATCCATGCTGGTGAGCAAGATCTCGCCGGCGCCACGCTTGGCAGCTTCGGTTGCCCACTCGACCGCATCGATGCCCGTGTTCTTGCGTCCTCCTGCAACATAGACTTCCCACTTGTTAGGATTGCCTGCGACTTGTTTCGCATCGATCGCACACAGGATCGCCTGTGTGCCGAACGCTGCGGCAGCTGTGGTGATGAGCGTAGGATCGGCGATCGCCGCTGAGTTCACGGACACCTTGTCGGCGCCGGCGGCGATCATCGTGCGGATGTCGGCAACGCTGCGGAACCCGCCGCCCACGCAATAGGGGAGGTGTAGCTCTTCGCTTGCGCGCGAAGCCATGTCGATCGTGGTTGCACGGCCGTCGCTCGTGGCGGTGATGTCGAGGAAGATCACTTCGTCGGCTTTTTGTTCGTCGTAGCGTTGAGCGAGCTCGATCGGGTCACCCGCATCGCGTAGGTTCACGAAGTTCACGCCTTTGACAACGCGACCGTCTTTCACATCCATGCAGGGGATGACGCGCTTAGTGAGCATGGTTGCCCTCGCAATTCTTGCTGCAATGGGTCATGCCGTTCATCTGGGCTTTGATGGTAGCGTTGTGGCAAAGTGCGAGGGCAAGTGGAACATCGAGCGTGCCCTCGTAGACCGCACGTCCGGCGATCACGCCTTCGATGCTGCCTGCAACGGGTGCAAGCCGTTCGATATCGGCGATGCTCGCTACACCGCCCGATGCAATCACAGGGTGGCCGAAGACTTGCGCAAGGTGCACGTAGGTATCTACGTCGAGGCCAGTCTGCATGCCGTCTTTGCTGATATCGGTATAGACCAGATGCTGGAATCCGAGGTCGCGCATTTGAGCGATGAGTGTTTCTGCAGCCACGCCGCTGCCGCCCATCCAGCCCTCGACCGATACTTCGCCGTTGCGCGCATCGACTCCAGCGGTGAGCATGGTGGGGAACTTCGCAATGGCTTCACGGGTGAAGTCGAGATTGGAGATGAGCGAGGTGCCCAACACGACGCGATTCACGCCGGCATCCCAGATGCGCTGGAGGGTGTCCATGGTACGGATGCCGCCTCCCATCTCGACCTTGAGCATCGTTTTCGCGAGGATGTCCTCGATGAGGGGCAGATTCGACGGATTTCCTGAGCGCGCACCGTCAAGGTCGACCACATGGATCCATTCGGCACCCATCTCCTCGAAAACTTTTGCCTGGTCGATGGGACTATCGTTATAGACGGTGACAGCGTTGTAGTCGCCCTTTGCCAGGCGGACGACCTTGCCTTCTAGGATATCGATTGCGGGAAGTAGCTGCATGGTTGCTCCTCTTTAGTAGGTGCGGGTTGCTCGATCGCGGCGGGATCATCCCAAGCGCGAAGCGAGATCGACGAAATTCTTAAGTACACGCGCGCCTGCATCGGACGACTTTTCCGGATGGAATTGAACCGCGAAGATGCGATCGCCTACCTGCACGGCAGCCGGGAACGTGATCGAATGGGTGGTCGTAGCGATGGTGGCATTGCTCTCGGGCGCGATATAGCTGTGGGTGAAATAGAAGTATTCACCATTGGGGATGCCTGCGAAGAGTGGGCTCGAGTTTGATCCATCAGTGAACTGGATCGAATTCCAGCCTACATGCGGAATCTTGTAGGCCTTGCCTGAGCTGTCTTGCGCGGGCATGCGTTTGGCGATGCCGTCGATAATACCAAGACCAGGCATCGTGCCGTGTTCGGCATGTTCGGTGCCGCCCTCGAAGAGCAGATGTTCGCCCAGGCAGATGCCTAGAAAAGGAGTTCCTTTGGCAAGGGCAGCGCGGATCGCTTCCATCTGACCCGTTTGTTGCATGGTCGCGGAAGCATCGGCGAAGGAGCCAACACCAGGGAGCACGAGCGCATCAGCCGTGCGGATCACTTCAGGATCATCGGTGATATGCGCATCGCCACCTACATGGGTAAGCCCGCGTTCAACGCTCTTCAGATTGCCTTTGCAGTAATCGATGACCGCGATCATGCGAGCGCGCCTTTGGTGCTCGGCAGCTGGTCGGCTGCGCGTGGGTCGATCTCGAGCGCTTGGCGCAGCACGCGCCCCGTTGCTTTGAAGGCCGCCTCGATGAGGTGATGTGCGTTCTCGCCCTTGAAGGAAACGAGGTGGAGCGTGATGCCCGCGTTCGTTGCGAATGCGATGAAGAATTCTTTGGCAAGCGAAGAATCAAATAGGCCCATCATGGCAGGCGGGATAAGGATATCGAAGTGCATCTGGCCGCGCCCTGAAATATCAAGGGCAGCCATCACGAGCGCTTCATCCATCGGTACTGCTTGGGAGGCAAAGCGGGTGATGCCAAGCTTGTTGCCCATGGCTTCGGCAAGTGCTTGGCCGAGTACGATGCCCACGTCTTCGACCGTGTGGTGCGCATCGACCTCAAGATCGCCCTTTGCTTTCACGGTGAGGTCGAACAAACCGTGGCGCGCGAACGCATCGAGCATGTGGTCGAAGAACGGGATGCCCGTGTCGATATCGGTCTTGCCCGCGCCGTCGATCTCAAGCGTGAGCGAGATGTCGGTCTCTTTTGTGGTGCGTGTGATGGTTGCGGTTCGTGAAGCCATGTTCGTATCCTTTGAAGCGAGGTTCTTCTACGTATTATCAGGGTTTGTGGTGAGTTCGTGCAATGCTTCGATGAGTGCGCGGTTTTCCTCTTCGGTGCCTACCGTAATGCGCAGACAATTCTCGAGGTTGGGTGCTGAGGAAAAGTCGCGCACGAGAATGCCACGCTCGAGCAGCTGCTCCCAGATGCGATGAGCCTGCGGGATGCGCACGAGGATGAAGTTCGCTTGCGAAGGATAGACTTCAGCGCCGGGAAGCGCGGCAAGCTCCTCAAGCAAGACCGTGCGCTCGTGCTTGATCGCTTCGATGCCGGGCTCGAGCAGTGCACGGTTCTCGTAGACGATTGTGCCGATAGCTTGCGAGACCGCATCGACCGAATAGGGCTGGCGCACCTTGATGAACTCGCGAATTACCTGCGGATTTGCCAGTACATAGCCGAGACGCACACCGGCAAGAGCATAGGCCTTCGAGAAGGTCTTCAGCACGACCAAGTTGGGATAGCGATCCAAGTAGGGAATCATGCTTTCGCCGCCGAACTCGCTATATGCCTCGTCGACCATGACAAGCGTGTCGCTCGTTTCGAGGAGCTTTTCGATGAACGCGGGTGAGGTGATGTTTCCTGTAGGGTTGTTCGGCGAGGTGAGGATCGCATAATCGATATCGCCTTGCGCAACCCGTGAGAGGATAGCTTCTTCGTCGAGCGAAAAATCGCTCTTACGCGGAATGGAGACGACTTGCGTATCAGTGAGTACGGCGTTCGCCTCGTAGACCGAGAATGTAGGCGGGCAGGTGAGCATCGTGCGCCCCGGGCCGCCCCAGCACAGGGCGAAATCAAAGAGCAGCTCATCGCCGCCATTTCCCATGAGCACGTATTCGCGGTCGTATCCCCATGCTTGGCCGATGAGCTTGCGCAAAGGATTGGCGAGCGGATCGGGGTAGCGGTTGAGGTCAACCTGCGTGATCGCGGCTTCGATCTTGGCTTGCACTTCATGGGGAAGTGGACGCGGATTCTCGTTCGCTGAGATCATAATGCGTGCCGGCAGATATTTGGGATCGTAAGGTTCGATTTCGGCGATCTGCGGGCGTGGAGCGCGATATGTTTTTGGCTTTGCAGGCATCGGTTAATCCTTTGCCTGCTCAGCAGAGGTGTCTGTGCTGCTGGCGTTTGCAGGAACGCGGCCTTGTTCCATGAGCTCCATGCGCAAGCGTACGCTTTGAGCATGTGCCCAGAGTCCTTCGTGATCAGCAATAGTTTCGATCGCGTGCGCATCGTTCTTGAGCGCTGCGGCAGAATACTGGATCACGCTCGATTTCTTCACGAATTCGTCGACCGAGAGCGGGGAAGCGTAGCGTGCGGTACCGCCCGTTGGCAGTGTATGGTTCGGCCCTGCCACATAATCGCCCACTGCTTCAGGGGTCCATTCGCCCATGAAGATCGCGCCTGCGTTGCGAATTTGTCCGAGCAGTTCCATGGGGCGCGAAACGTGCAGTTCAAGATGCTCTGGTGCGATCACGTTGATCGTTTGGAGCGCTTGGGCGAGCGAATCGCAGATGACGATGAGCCCCTTGTCGGTAAGGGATGACATCGTGATCTCCTTGCGCGTCGAGCTTTCGACGGTCTTGTTGATCGCGTTCTCGACCGCATCAGCGTAGGCTTCGGAGAATGTGACCAAATAACAGCTGGCCAGCGGGTCATGTTCGGCCTGAGCCATCAGATCAACCGCGACCAGTTCGGGAAGTGCGGTTTCATCAGCAAGCACGCACACCTCTGAAGGACCAGCGATCATGTCGATACCTACATCGCCCGAGACGATCTTCTTCGCTGCGGCCACGAACGCATTGCCGGGACCGGTGATCTTTGCGACCTTCTGGATGCTTTCGGTTCCGTAAGCCAGCGCGCCGATAGCTTGCGCGCCACCAACGGAATAGATCTCGGTCACGCCGGCGATGCGGCAGGCTTCCAGGATTGCGGGATCGAGCGAGCCATCTTTGGTAGGAGGGGTGACGCACACGATGCGCTTCACGCCAGCTACTGCGGCAGGGATCGCATTCATCAGCACGGATGAGGGATAGAGCGCGCGTCCGCCCGGGACGTAAATGCCCACGGAATCGAGCGGCTCGACCTTCGCACCTACGAGCGCGCCATCTTCACGGATGGTGAACCAGCTCTGTTGCTTCTGGCGTTCGTGGAAATCGCGAATCTGCTTTGCTGCCTGGCGCAGTGCTTGCGAAACCTCTGGGTCAACGCGGGTGATCGCTTCATCGATCGCGGTATCGCTCACGCGAAAGTTCTCGATCTCCACGCCGTCGAATTGCTTCGTGTAGGCGCGCAACGCTGCATCGCCTTGGGTGCGGACTGCCTCGATGATCTCGGTCGCAGCGGTGAGAGCGTGCGCATCGAACGCGCCCACGCGTTGAAGTTGGTCTTCCGAAAAGATCTCTCCAGGTTTCAGAATGATGCGTCTCATCTAGTTCTCCTTGTTGGCTTGACGCAGCGCTTGTGCGAGTGCTGCGACGCGGGGGTTCGTGCGGTATGAACAGGGGTTGGCAAAGAAGCGTGCCGTTGATGCGAGCACGTCTTCAACAACGACCAGGTTGTTTTCGCGTAGGGTGGTTCCAGTGGCAGTGATGTCGACGATCTGCTCGGCCATGCCGGTGATGGGGGCGAGCTCGATATTGCCGTGCAGCTTCACGATCTCGACCTGCTTGCCCTGCTTGTCGAAGTGTGAGCGTGCGATGTGCGGGTATTTCGTGGCGATGCGGATCGAGCCGAGTTCGCGGTAGCGTTTCTCGACTGCTTCGGAGGTTCCTGCGGATTCCGCTACCACGAAGCGACAACCGCCGAATTCGAGATCGACCAGTTCGACCACATCGGTGCGGGCTTCAACGAGCGAATCTTCGCCGCAGATGCCGCAGTCGGCGGCACCGAGGGCTACGAAAACTGGTGCATCGGTGGGGCGCACGATGATGTACTCGACATCGCCGTTGCGCAGCATGAGCGTGCGGCCAGCATCGGCAAGGCCGTCTACGTTAAGACCAGCGGCATCAAGCGCTGCGATCGCATCTTCGTTGAGCGAACCTTTGGGAACCGCGATACGCAAGGGGTGCGGAGCAGCAGCCTTTTCGAGAGCGAAGGCTTCCATCACCTGTTCGAGGTAGAAGCTGAAACCTGCGGCAGGAACTTTCGTGCCACCATAGGCCGCGACCAAGTTGTCGTAACGACCACCGCCGCCGATAGGCGAGCCCAGGCCGGGTTCGTAGGCTTCGAAGACGATGCCCGTGTAATAGTCGAACGAGCTCATGACCGTGAAATCGATCAGCACGACTTCGCCAAGCCCGCGTTCGACGAGCAGGTCGTAGAGTGCTTCGAGCTCATCGACCCCTTCGCTGCAACCGAGCGGTGCAAGGAGCGCGCGAATTTCGCCGAGCGCTTCCTTTTGGCCGCGCAGTATAGGAAGCTGTGCGAGTGCACTAATGGCAGCCTGGTTGCCTTCGGTGGTTTTCGTAAGGTTGTCGAGCGCTACGAAGTTAGAGGTATGGAACGCACGATAGACGGCGTTTTCCCAACCAGCATCCATCTGGCAGCAAGAGACAAGATCGCGCAGCACGCGTGCAGAACCGAGGGCGATGCGGTATTCGCTGATGCGTGTTTCCGCGAGTGCTTCGGAGAAGAGCGCGATGATGTTCGCATCGGCCTCTACGCCGGACTCGCCAAGGCATTCAACGCCCATCTGCGTGAGTTCACGGGCTGCTGCTTCTGCGGTCTTCTCGCGGAAGACGCGCTGGGTGTAGCGCAGCTTCACGGCAGGATCGAACGAGGTGATGCGGGTAGCGCACATGCGCGCGATCTGCATCGTGACATCGGGGCGCATGGCCAGAAGATCGCCGCGCGAGTCGAAAAGCTTGAAGGGGGAGGCGGGAACATGTCCGCCTGCTTCCATCACGTCGAGTACCTCGAGCGTAGGGGTTTCGATGGGGGAATAGCCGTGACGTGCGAAGCATTGCTGCACGCGATAGGTGAGGTCTTCGCGGACGAGCGCTTCGTCACTGATCACGTCGCGAAAGCCGATAGGGGTTACATAATTCATCGTTTGTTGGGCCACCTTTTAATAGCTAGAATACGAGCGAATCAATACTTTAGCACGGTAGAGTGATAAAGTAACGCTCTTCATATCCTCTTCACTCTTTCAATATAGCGACAAACGTGCAAAACAGAGGGGGACATTAGGCGAGAGCAGCGGATTAAAGCTATAATATGAGCTGAAAACCCGCTTTGAACACAAAAGCACGCCCTAAAGGAGGCCATCGTGTCATTCACTAACATTCTCGTTCCGTACGACGGATCCGATCACGCCAAAGAAGCGCTTCGTGAAGCGATGAAGATGGTCGAGGGCAATACCGATGCGTCGATCCATGTTGCTGAGATCAGCGCGCCTCCGCAAGACCTTGTATTTAGCAGCTTCAATCAGACTGGTTTCGGCATGGGCGTTTCGCTTGTTTCCAAGGAAGATTTTGCCGATGCAGTGCAGGAGCGCACTGAAGAGAGCGACAAGAAGCTCGAGGCTGATGTGGCTGATATCGTGAAGGATTTCAAGGGTAACCTTACCGTTGAAGTGATCTACGGCATCTACACGGTCGAGACCATCATCGAGACGGCGCAGCGCTACGAATGCGACCTGATCTGCATGGGTTCGCGTGGTTTGGGTGCGATTCGCGGCATGCTCGGCTCGGTCAGCTTCGGCGTGTTGCGCAACTCTGACATTCCTGTGCTCGTTTGCAAATAAGTCTTTAGGCTTTAATAGAATCGAATGGTTCTAAAAAGTAACTGGATTTTCCATAGAATTCAGGGGCGGGAACTTGTTTCATTGGGCTCCAATCCAATGCTCTTAAGAGGTGAAACAAGCTCCTGTCTCTGAATTTCTATTTGGCGATCTTGCTGTTACAGGTAATAGACTACGCTTCTGGCTCTTTGCGTCTGTCCTATAAATTGGACAAAATAGAAGTGTCGAAAGGTGACAAACTGCCCGGTCGCTCGTCACCTTGGTAAAGAACAAGGGATACCAAAAGGTTTGAGACAAGATGACGAACGACCGGGTAGTTGGTCACTTAAGCTTTTTGAAATGGACCGTCTTGTTCTTAAGGGAGATCTTTCCTACCTCGTAACCATAATCGAGGAGCTCTTTCTTGTAGTTCAAGAACGAATGGTCGATGGGTAGGCCTGCAATGGCGGCAATTTCGTCGAAGGTAAGATCGAGGCCATCTTCTCCGCTTCGCTGAATGTGCTTCCATAAAGAATCGTACTTGCTCATGGGTCTCCTTGGTGGTTTAGAGCGAAAAGGTTCGAGATGGCGCGAGAAGAAAATCGCGTCTAGCGTATCTCGATGCGGCCTTCCTTGCGTTTGATCGGGCGCGGATCGGTATCAGGATAGCCAAGAACCACCGCGCCGAGTAGCGGTCCCTTATCAGGCGCAAAGCGCGCTTCGATACGCTCGCGTTCGCGCACCACTTCTTCAACCCAGCAGGTTCCTAGGCCCTTTTCATACGCCAGCAAGCAGATGTTGTTCATAGCTGCCGCAACCGATTCAACACAGCTGGGGATCATGCCTTCGCTATAGGTTGGCTTCAGAAGGAATGCCAGGATCAAACAGGGAGCGCCGCCCATCTCCTGCAGGAATTCGAGCGTTTCTTCAACCACTTCAGGGTTGTTCTTGAAGCGATCTTCAAGGCGTTTGCGATGCGAATACACCGAGGTGCCCATCATATCAAAGAGTTCGCGCAGATCGTTCGGATCGGTGAGTGCAAGGAAGTACCAAGGTTGCAAGTTCTGTGCGGAAGGTGCCCAAACGGCATTCTCCAGGATCTCTTGGATGACCTCGTGCGTCACAGGATCGCTCTTGTAACGACGAATGCTCCTGCGCTCTTTGATCGCTCTGGTGAGTTCCACGATATTCTCCTTTAACGCAGGGGGTCGAAGCCGAAGTAGCGCATGAATTCATCGCGCAATTCGCCGCGAAAATCGGGGTGCGCGATGCCGATAAGTGCTTTTGCGCGCTCTTGGTTGGTCTTGCCGCGTAAATCTGCGATGCCGTATTCGGTCACGATGAACTGGGTCTCGTTGCGTGGGGTGGTCACGATGCTGCCTGGCGCAAGGAAGAGGCTGATCTTCGAGACGCTTCCGCCTGCTGCGGTCGAGTTGATCACAATGATCGATTTGCCACCCTTGCTCATGGTGGCGCCTCGTACGAAATCAACCTGTCCACCTGCACCCGTTGCTTGCTTGTGGCCAAACGATTCAGCAGCAACCTGCCCGAACAGGTCGACCTCGATGCAAGAATTGATGGAAATGAGATTCTCGTTCTTCGCGATGACCGCTGGATTGTTCACGTATTCGACGGGGTAGAGTTGCACGAAGGGATTGTCATCAGCCCAATCGTAGAGCTCCTTGGTTCCCTCAAGAACAGTAGCAATGTTGATGCCGTTATGCAGCGTCTTCTTTGCGGCAGTGATCACGCCTGCTTCAGCTAGATCCATCATCTTCGAAGTGAACAGTTCGCTGTGAACGCCCAGATCCTTTTTGGTGCTCAGCGCGTCGAGGACCGCGTTCGGCAACTTGCCGATGCCCGCCTGAATGGTCGCACCATCTTCGATGAGCGAGGCGCAATATTCGCCGATCTGGCGCTCGGCATCGCCGATGCTCGAATTCGGGATGACGGGCAGTGGCTCATCCACTTCGATGATGTAGTCGAGTTCGCTTACATGGACGCTCGTTTCTCCAAATATGCGTGGCATTTGCTTGTTGATCTGCCCGATCACGATCTTCGCCGAGCGCATTGCTGTGCGCTGGTAGCTGCAGGAAACACCCATTGTGCAATAGCCCTGCTCGTTGGGTTCGGAGAGCGAGAGAATCGCAACGTCAATAGGGTAGTGGCCGTCGCGGATCAGGCGCTCGATACTGGAGAAATACGATGGCAGATAATCCGAGATGCCCGCATGTATGCCTTGCCAATAGTCCTTGTACTGTCCAACGGGGCCAACGAACGGCTCGTAGCGGATGTGGCCTTCCATACGGGGGTCGAACATCTCGATGCGTTCGCCCGGAGGGCCCTGCATGAAGGAAACATCGGTGAATTCCGCATAGCGCTTCTCGATCTCGCGCGTGATCGCACGCGGATCGGCTGCGCCATCGGAGAGTGAACAGTGGCTGTGCGGCGGAATGACCTTCGCGATATCTTCCACGGGAATGAGTTTTTGTTGGTAGAGCTCTTTCCAATCGGTCATCGGGCCATTCCTTCCTTGGTTGTAATACATGATTATTCGATTATAATCTTTCGATTTGCACTTCTAGGCGATACTTTTGTCCACCTCGGTATGGGTTGTTCTTCTCTGATCTCTCTTTGCGCATTGTTATGTCACTCTCGACTTCGATGATCAACATATCGGTGATAGCTGCTCAAGAAGAGCAGAGCTACGTTTTGTTGGCATAGATACTTTTATGCCTTGGCAACAGACGGGCGGCTGGCGGTCGCCCGTGTCTCCGCACGGTTATAGTTGCGGTACACCAAAGGAGCGAAAGAGAGGATTTGTCATGGAGGGGAAAGCTTCCATCACCATCGTCGAGAACGGCCCCTATGTCGTCAAGGGAGGCGTTCCACTCAGCGAGGATGCCATCGTCGCTGTACCCGAAGGTGGCCATTTGGAGTACAACCGCGTGAGAGGCTATGAGGTTGAGACTGAGTACCACCTTTGCCGTTGTGGTAGCTCGACGAACAAGCCGTTCTGCGATGCCATGCATGTGTCTGTGGGATTCAATGATGGAAACGCAGCGTTCGAGGATCAGCAAGGCGAACGCGATGAGTCCTTCCAGGATCTGCCTACGATGTAAAAGTGATAGGACGGTGGGGATGCAGCCCATCATCCCGTGTCAACTGGTGCTCGGAATCTTGCAGTTTCTTGGCAGTTGGCGTAGTTGGGCCGAACGCGTGAGTTTAGGACGCTCCTGAGCCCACACGGACGCTTGAGCTTGATGATGGCAGTTCCCAATATAATTTAGAGCTTCGCACCCTACGCGACCCTGTCACGCCTAGCGCACGAGCGTGTCAGTCTTCACCATAGGCAGACTTGTCCTGCGATGCGTCGATGAGAGCTCCATAGCTGCGCTCCTCCTCTTTGGAAATCGTAGGGATCTTCCCAAACATCAGGACGAGCAAGAACACGGCGACCGCCGCCAGAACGATCCAGACGATCAACTTCCTTACAAGTAGTGCGCTTATAGCCATCACCGCGAAAGAAACCGACACGATCCTGAGCTTTCGCTGCATCGAAATCCCACCGCTCTGCTTGAACGGCTCGACATAAGCTCGATAGATCGACGTGCTCGCAAGCCACGAGTTCAGCCGGCTTGAGCTGCGCGAATAAAGAAACGCCGCGAGCAGCACAAAGGGTGTCGTGGGCAGAACCGGGACGAACACGCCCACGGCGCCGAGCGCAAGGCAGATACTCCCCGCAATGATGAGCGCGACTTTCCTGATCGACTGCATGCTCGTGCCTTTCGGATGGTTCTTGCGAGACGGCCCTTAAGAAATGTCCCGGAAAATGGCTCCGGGTGGTTCTAGGAGAATGCTACTACGACCCAGAAGCTGATGCGGCTGCTTTCCGACCGATGGAGCAATCAATCGCTGATGATGGTCTCGCCTACGCCAATGCGGCAAGCGTTATTCGGGCGTCCTCGTTCATCGATTGCCAGTCGGCAATTTACACACGTCAACCCAAGTGCTTCCAGGCGTTAGTTCCTCTAGTTCATCAGGCGTAAGCGCAATGGCGCTGTTCGAACTGCCGCATGCGGGAAATACCGTTTCGAAGCGGCGAAGCGATTCGTCCAAATAGATCTTGCAACCGTCGTTCACGCCGAAAGGGCACACGCCTCCAACAGCATGGCCTATAAGCTCTTCTGCCTTTTCAGGATCTACCATCTTGGCCTTGCAGTGAAACGCTTCTTTGAATTTGGGGTTCGCGATGCGTGCATCTCCTGCGCAGACAACGAGTGCAACACCATCGTCAACCATGAATGATAGCGTCTTTGCAATGCGTTCAGGTGCACACCCGATCGCCTTTGCCGCCAGCTCGACGGTGGCGCTTGAAACGTCGAATTCCAACACATCGTTGTCGCGCCCATATTCGCTTAGATACTCTTTAGCTCTTTCTAAGGTCATGAATGTTCCTTCCTGCCAGCTCGTCGTTAGACCATCGAAGCAGTTTGCTTGCAAGCTCTTTGTTATCCATCTGCACGTCATTATCATAGGCCTGCAAGAGCCATCTTTCACTATCGTTTACCAGGTTCAATAGCTGTACGCGGCTGTTCACGAACTTGCCTGTCTGGGCAAAATGCTTTGCGCGAATCCCGAAGAATATTGACTTCAAGCAACCCTGTAATATATCTGGAAGCAAGTTCGGCTCGAACACCACTGTATGGCAAAGTGCGTGATAGATCTCAGATGCGCATGTCTCAGCTGCAAGTCTTGCTTCCTCGACAGTGAATTTCGTGTTCATGAAATCGAACGAACCGTATCTGACGTTAGTATCGTTCACCAGATTGAATACATCGTGTCGTGGCCAAGCTGCAAGCGCGTCAGGCGAACCGATGAATCCGCAAGTAAGCTCGGCATGTGGCATCCTTTGAACGATGCTGCGATACGAGACGAGGTCATCGGCGTTTAGGTCTTCTATGACGACTACAATATCGATGTCGCTATCTTCGCGTTGTTCGCCCCGAGCCCTGCTCCCTTGCAGTCCAACAAGCACGAGCCTCTCTTTGAACTCGGTCTTTAATTGGTCGATAAGGTCATTCATCCAAACATCAATATCCATGAGTGCAGCCTTTCTTTCTTGTTAGTTTGCGATAGAGGTGAATCGCTACAACCCCAGCTGCTCTTCGCCCCACTGCTTCATGGCTAACAGGATGGGAATGAAGCTTTCGCCCTGGGCAGTCAGTTTGTACTCGACGCGCGGCGGCATCTCGCCGTAATCGATGCGTTCAAGAAAACCATCTTCGACAAGTTCCTTAAGCTGTTTGGAGAGGGTGGATTCGGAGATATTGCCGATACAGCGCCGAAGCTGTCCGAAATGTCGCACATCCTTGAGCGCGATGTAGAAGAGTATTTCGATCTTCCATTTGCCACCGATCATGCGCTGGAGCGTGGAGACCGATTTGCAGCGCTCTACCTCTTCGCCCTTCCTTCTTGCCATAGACGTAACTCCTATGTACTGCAAAAAATATCAGTACTTCCAATTCTAAAGCTTCATTTGCATGATGGATGCGACAAGCCCACCCATCCTTCAAGAAATCCGAGGCAAGGAGCTCATCATGCACTACACGGGAACTATCTGGAGACCACCTTATGAGGCTGATTCACTCATCTTGGAAGCGACTGCGGGCTGCACGCACCGCGACTGCAAATTCTGCACGCTCTACGACGAGCTCCCCTTCAAATTCAAAGCATCGGAACTCTCTACCATAGAGTCCGATCTTATTGAGGCACAGACGTGGTTCCACGATCCGCTATCGAAGATCGAGACGCGCCTCTTCAATCTCCCAGCGCCCAAACGTTGTCGGGTCTTTCTTGCAGGCGCTAATCCGTTTGCGCTGAAAGCGAGGCGTCTGCTTGAGATATCCGACCTCATTCATGAATACTTCCCGTCATGCAAAACGATCGGCTGTTTTGCGCGCGTGACAGATGTCACCTCAAAGACAGACGAGGAGCTTGCGGCGCTTCGTGAGGCGGGCTATACCGGCCTTACCATCGGAATAGAAACGGGAGACGATAAAGCGCTTGTCTTCATGAACAAAGGATATGTGGCGCAAGATATCGTTGCTCAATGCGCACGACTCGATGCGGCGAATATCGCCTATACGTTTTTCTACCTTGCGGGCATTTCAGGGAAAGGGTGCGGCATTGAAGGTGCTCGGCTTACGGCGGCGGTTTGCAATCAAACGCATCCTTCTCTTATCGGCGCGAACATGCTCACCATCTATGAGAATTCCGAACTTTACCAAGAAATCACAGCTGGCAATTGGGAAGAAGAATCGGAGATTGAGAAGTATCAGGAGATCAAAGCTCTTGTGGAAGATTTGGAAATTCCTGTGGAATTCGCCATGCTGGGTGCGTCGAATCCTGTGATGCTGCAAGGCAGATTGCCTGAGCAACGCGAGCAAATCGTTGCAACGCTCGACCGCGTGATCGAGGAGATCGGGGAGGATAGGCTGCGTCACTATCGCACGAACTTGAAGCATCTGTGATACTTGAGGCTGGCTTGGCTACTCCTCAATGATGACACCAAGGCGTTGAGCCAGAGCCGCAGCCTGATAGAGTCCGAGCTTCGCGCCGTATACTTCGGTCATGGCATCCGATATGGCAATGCCTTCGAGCTGGCATGATGTGAAATCGAGGCCGACGAGCTTCGTGCGGAAGAAGCTCGTTCCAACAAAGCGGTCATCCTTGAGTGCGATGCCGTGCAGCTCCATTTCGGTCATATCCGCTGATGAGAAATCGCAAGTGTGAGCTCGAACGCTTTTCCAAAGACATCGGTTGAAAGCGCCGTAGGCGAACGTGCAATCCTTTGCGGCCACCTGTTCCCAAAGCGCTTCGGTGAAGGAGGCGCCGGCGAACTTGCAATCGTTGAATGTGCAGCGTGTGAACGCAGCGCTGTCGAATATGCTGTTGGAGAAGTTGCAACCCTCGAAGGCGATATCAACGAGAAGCGCACCGGTGAAGTCGCAACTAAGGAACTGACAATTGGAGAAGCGGCCGCTAGAAACCTCAAGCTCGACGAAGCTCGCTTCTGTAGCATGGAGCCCGCAGAATTCGACGGCTTCGAGCGTTCCGCGGTCGGGATCGCAGAGAGCGCTCAAGGGCATATCATCGAGAGAGGCGGCTATGCGAGGTGCGGCTAGCTTGTAAGGCGATGATGCCTGGTCGTAGGCAGCTTGTGCTGAACTGGGAATAACGTGCATGCCGCCCCTTTCGCTGATAACGCCCGAATAGGTCCATCTTGCATCATCCTAAGACCGATCTATCGGTCTTGCAACTTACGTCTTTTTGTTCGCGCTTCGTTTTTGAGACAGCAAAAGGCCGGCGATCGTCATGGCTAAGCCAAAGATTATAGGCGCATTCAGCGGCTCTCCCTTGAAAAGTGGGAAGGGCGTGACGGCACAAGATTCATTCATGTAAGGCCTTTCCTTTCAAGAACAGGATAGCCTTCTGTTCGTTGTTGTTCTTGAATGAAATTGCGCTTAGAAACAACGAACGTTGATTTGACCCAAAAGATGGTAGAACGCGGACAATAAGCTACGTCCCCGTTGTCCTCCGACATCAACGGTGTTTTCGGAAATGAAGTTCTTTCGTTTCGCCCTAAACGCTTCAGTAGCAATAACAAGTTGACTGATCTTTTTACCACGTGCCGTGTAAGCTTGATCGAAGAGGAGTTCTACGAAGGAGGGCACCATGGACAAAGGCGAGATCGTGCTGGCAGGAGGATGCTTCTGGGGAACGGAAGCTTATCTCAAGCGCCTGCCTGGCATCATCCAGACCGAAGTAGGATACGCGAATTCGAGCACCCCTCAGCCTTCCTACGAAGAGGTTTGTTCGGGCGAAACAGGAGCAGCGGAAGCGGTCCGTGTCGTTTACGATAAAGAGGTCATTCCTTTGCCGCTTCTTCTGGAAGCCTACTTGCGCACCGTCGATCCCACATCGCTGAACCGCCAAGGCAATGACCGTGGCACTCAATATCGTACGGGCATCTACTGGACAGACGAACGAGACGAGCCAATCGTTGTATCCGAGTTAGGCAAAGTCGAACGGCGCATAGGTCGTCGCGTTCGTGCGGAAGCGTGCCCGCTGCAAAGCTTCTATCCAGCCGAACCGTATCATCAGAACTACCTGGATGTTAATCCTTCGGGTTATTGCCATGTCAATCTCGCCGATGCTGCAGATTTCGTTTCTGAACACGCAGCGGATTTCGCCATCGCGCAGCATGACTATTCAAAGCCTGCAGATGCTTTGCTGGAAACAATGCTCGATCCTACCACGTTTGCCGTCACTCAACAGGGGGCGACCGAACGTGCCTTTTCACATCCCTATGATCACTTGTTTGAAGATGGCATCTATGTGGATGCAGTAACGGGCGAGCCGCTCTTCGCGGCAGCCGATAAGTTCGATTCGGGTTGTGGTTGGCCCGCGTTTGCACGCCCAATCGCCGAGTCATCCATTGTGGAGGCGGTAGATGAATCGCTTGCAGGCATGCTGCGAACCGAGGTTCGTAGCGCGCGTGGCAACAATCATCTCGGACATGTCTTTGAAGACGGCCCTATTGCGTTGGGCGGACAGCGCTATTGCATCAACGGTGCAGCTTTGCGCTTCGTGCCTCGCGAACAAATGGAAGATGAAGGCTACGGCTATCTGCTGAATTCGCTGGAGAGCTGAACATTGGCGTTCTTTGCGATCGAGTCGATCACTCGGTTCGGGCCGCCGAGTTCAGACAACCGATTCCTTAAGGATTCGGCGGACGCGCGGTACCTTGCCGCATCTTCCAAAAGCTGTTCCAAAGTTCTGCGTACCGTAGGGACATCAAGGCAACTTTGTTCAAGCGAAAGACCGATTCCGCAGCGTTCTGCTGCCTTGGCATTGAAGCGGCGCTCGAAGACCTTACCAGGGCAGATAAGCTGTGGCGAGCCGTACGCTATGCCATCCATCATCGAGTTTTGGCCGCCGTGGTTCACGAAGATAGCAGTGCGGGGAAGCAACTCAGAAAAGTCAAAACGAGGCGCCGTGCGCAAATGCGCTGCGTGGCTTTCCGGCAAGCCCGCCACGTAAAGATCGAGACCGCTACCGCGCAAAGCTTCCGCAAGGACAGCAAAGCCTCTGCGGGGTGTGACAGCTCCGTTACCGAAATAGGTAACAACTGCATCCCTTGGCGTATCAAGGGTGCTTGCTGGCAGGTCGATGAACGGACCCGTAAATATTACGGGGCTTTCGGCAGGAAACGGCTCCAGTTCAGGGCATGACGGTACGAAACGGACGTTCGGCATGAGCAGGATATCCTCCGGCGAACGCACAGGATCCATTGAGAGCGAACGCAGCACGTGATTCAAACCCGCAACGGAGGAGGGGTCGCTTGCGAAGGATGGCTGCGTGGGAAAGCTCGTTGAACCGAAGACAGGCACGCCTTCTGCCTTAGCAGCGATTATCGAAGCGATATTGAACTCAGAGTAGACCGCTTCGAAGCGCCCATTCTGAATGATCTTGCGTAGCTGATCAACGGCTCTCGTGAGATACCGCCTGTCAGTATTTCCGGTAAGCTTCAAAACGTCGTCGAAGCAAGTTATGGGCACCCGGCGGTTCAAGCCAAGCTTTTGGGCAAGCGGAAACATCTTCTTCCCGATGATTCGCGGCATTCCAAGCGGGCTTGGCGTGAGGATAGGTTGCGCGCTCACGCCTGTAGGAACTATCCCCGTGAAACCCTCGGGTACGCAAAGCGTTGTTTTCCATCCTCTCGAAGCCATGGCAGATGCGAGGGCGCGTGCGCGGGTTGCGGGACCAGCGCTCTCTGCCATCGCCATCAAGGGAGTCACGAGCACGCGCATGGGGTATCCTTTCTGTTTCCGACACCTGTCGGTATCATATCTACAAGCATCCTGTCATGCTCCGACAGAATGCCGAAACTGACGGAAGAGGGTGCCCTATCATGAACAAGGCTCGCAATCGCTCCTCTGCAAAAGAGCGCATCATCAAGGCCTATCTCAGGCTTCTTACTCAGGGAAAGCATAAGAAGGTGACGGTTTCGGCCGTGGCGAAGGCCGCGGAGTGTAACCGCGATACGTTCTACTACTATTTCGCATCCATCGATGCCCTGGCAAAATGCGCGCTCGATGAATTGGCGCCCGTATCCGTACCTCATATCGCTGTGGCGCTTGCTGAAGGCAATGCTCTGACGATACCCGAACAAGCAAAGGCACGGATGCGCATCATCGCCAAGATCGCCCGAGCGCACCCCCGTATTCGGAAGCATCTTGAAGGAGCGCTGAAGAACTTGTGGATCACCGAGTTTCACATCGATCCAGAAAAGATGGAAGCAGCAGATGAATTCGTGCTGGATTTCATGGCAGCAGGAACGGTCGGCTTTGTCTGTGAGCATTTAGCAGATGCTGATGAAGATGCCGCGTTCGATGAATCGTTTTCCATCATTGCGCGTACGTTCGGCAAGAGCGCTCTTAGGTATGCGAAGGAGCGGGGCTTCTTGTCGTGAGTCATGGGGACGGTTCGACTGACACATAACGCTATTTAGGCTGAGCCGTGCACGATGATATGAGTCAGTCGAACCGTCCCCATGACTCACTATCATCTAAGCTCACTAAGAGCCTTTAAGGTTGCTTCCTCGTTTTCGGCATGCCAGTTCTTGTACCCGCCAGCATACTGTGATGCGTAGATGCCCGAGAGGCGGATATCGCTCAGTTCCTTTTGCTGTGTGGTAAGGCGAACGTTGCCAGTGTTCGTTTCGATGTCAATGATCACGTTGAGCAGGTCGTTGACAAGCTTCACCGATTCGATCTCCGAATAGGGAACGACAAGGGAAACATCTTTTTCGAGGGTTGCCCAATAAGGGTCGAAGGGAAGCAAGATGAGCTCGTTCTCGCACATCTGAAGGACGGCCACATCGCACGCACTGAAGAATCGGACGATCTTGTCGCTCAGATTCCCCGCCGCACCTTTCACGATGATGCACCTATCCTCCAGAGGCGTATATCCTGCTTCTATCGCATATTCCCAAACCTTTTCTTCACGTGCCATAGCTACTCTCCTTTCGTTATCGGCGCTTTGTCTATTTGATTTCTTCAACGGGTGTAACAACAGGATTGCCGTCTGCGTCAAGAAGCACGGTCATGCCCGTGCAGCTGACACCAGAGGACGCCAGGAATCCCGCGAGCAGATAGTTAACGCCTGTTTCTCGATCAATGAGGACATAGGTGCGGTTCGCTAGGCCGTCTTGCTGCACGTGTGTCTGAATGAAGCGCTTACCGTTTTCTTTCATCGGCGTATATCCTTTCAATCGGATTGCATGACTGCATTATTTTCTCGATTCGTCTCTCTGCGCGCAAATGGATCAGATTGGCAAAATACCTGTTCAGATGCCATGTAAAAGACTTTTGACAGTCGCATCGAGGCGTTCGGCGAGGCATTCGGCAAACACGTGGATTATCATTTCAGGCGGCACAAACTTAAAGACGCTGCGAAAAAGAACCGAGAGAGGCACGGATAGATGGAACTGGCACGACAATTAAGAACCAAGCGGGAAGAGCGCGGACTCTCCCAAGACGAAGTTGCCAAAGCGATATTCGTATCGCGCCAGACCATCTCGAATTGGGAGAATGACAAGACCTACCCTGATATGCAGAGCTTGCTCCTGCTGAGCCAGTTATTCGACACCTCTATAGACGATCTTGTGAAAGGCGATGCCGCAAGGATCCAGCAGACCGTCAAGCAGGATTCGCACAAGATGAGGCTCTTGTCATACGGGATGGTTGGCTTTTCGGTACTGGCTTTCCTTTTTCTACTGGGGTTTTCGCTTGCCTGGCAGGAGCCTTCTGGTTTCGCTCGTATGAGCAAGGGCAATATCGCAGGCGCAATCACGTTCATCGTGCTCTATGCCATCGGGTTCGGCATGGCTATTGCTATCGACCGTCTGAAGAAGAAGCACGACATCGTCACCTATCGGGAGATCGACCGCTTTCTTAAGGGTGAGATTGGTGAAGAACCCGATTCACAGGGTTTATCGCGCAAGCATCCAGCGCTTGGTGTTGTGGTGAAGCTTGTCGGCGGCGCAGCGATCGGGCTGCTATTAGCGGCCCTCTTGCTGGCGCTTGGGGGATAGATGCTCTTTTTGTTTTCCCGTCCTGCCGCCTTGCTCTATGAGCATAGGGGCTATCGTACAACCGGACATGGAATCATCGATCTCGAAAACGACGTAAAGCTTGTCTTCGAGAAGATGGAGAAGATGCTCCGGTGAGCGTAGAAATCTCATGGTAAGCAAGCTGACAAGAGACCGCTGGGAAGATATGCGTGATTAGCGCTTTACCTTTACGCTGCGTCATAGCTTAGCCTGACGGTAGATGCTTTGAAGTGATGTTTGTTGGAGGAAACATGATTGCATCAGATAACAGGAAATACACCACGAAGGAACTGGCCGACCTTGCCGGTGTAAGCTCGCGCACGCTCCGCTACTATGACCAGATCGGACTGCTCGTCCCTGCGCGAGCGCAGAACGGATATCGAGTCTACGATACTGCTGACATGCGCAGACTGCAGCATATCCTGCTTCTGAGATCTTGCGGAGTGCCCTTGGAGTCCATAGAGGAGGCGCTCGACAAATCGGACTTCGACCTCGCATCCATGCTTCGAGAGCATCTGACTCTTCTTTGTCGACAAAGGGAGAAGCTGGACAAAACCATAGCCACGGCAAAGCTTGCCGTGGCGGGATTGGAGGATTACGAGAAAATGGACGATAAGGAACGATTCGAGCAGATCAAGAAACAATCTGTCGCCGACTTCGAGGAGGAGTTCGGGCAGGAAGCACGTGCATTCTACGGCGACGAGGCTATCGATGCAGCCAACGAAAGGATGCTCAATATGAGCAAGACGGCCTGGGATGCCAAAGAGGAACTCGAACAGCGCATCAAGGATAACTTGGTTCTCGCTATGATGACTAAAGACCCGGAATCTCCTGAGTCCAAGCTTGTGGCGGGGATGCACGCCCAATGGATCAAGGTTCACTGGGGAGAGAAAGCTTATTCGCCTGAGGCGCATGTATCCTTAGCAGAAGGTTACCTTGCCGATCCACGCTTCGTCGAATACTACGACGGCTCTTGCGGTGCCGGGGCCACTGAATTCTTGCGAGATATTATCAAGGCGAGCATCCATTAGACGCAAACCGAGGGCAGTAATCGTGAGCGGCTTGCGATTACTGCCTTCGACGAATCGTTTTCCATCATCGCGCGCACGTTCGGGAAGAGCGCTCTGGGCTATGAGAAAGAGCGAGGCTTCTTGTTGTGAGTACCTACAGCACTTTATAGTGCCTACTTCTCTTCCGATACCTAACATCTTAGTGTTCAAACCGTCAAACGATACTGGCAAGTTCTAAGATAGGACGAGGCATTGCTATGAGCACGAGGCGATCAAGGAGGAGTGAAGCGATGACAGCGAGTGGTGATCTAACCTGCTGCGTGAGGTTCTTTGCGGAAGAGCGCTACGGCGAAAATGAGGCAAACAGGATGATCTGTGATGCCTGTGGCGATGTAGACAAGCTCTTCTGTCTGTACCGCGATCTCGTGAACGTACGTGAGCCGATGCCGGTACCCGAAGATATCCTCGACGCGCAGGATAGGATGCTAAGCGAGCGCATCATACATGCTGGTATTACCGATGCGGACGTGCTGCCGCGCACATCCTTGGACAGCCGCATCAGCCTGTGGTGTGGAGATATCACAACGCTTGCGGCTGATGCTATCGTGAACGCCGCCAACTCGCAAATGCTCGGATGCTGGATCCCGGGACATTTCTGCATCGACAATGCGATCCACACGTTCGCGGGAGTCCAGCTGCGCGCCGAATGCAGCCGCATCATGCGCGAGCAGGGGTGTCCTGAGCCGACAGGCATGGCGAAGGTGACGAGTGGCTATAACCTCCCATCGAAGTGGATCATCCATACGGTGGGGCCGATCGCGAGCGGCACCCCGACCGAAAGCGATAGGGGATTGCTCGCCTGTTCTTATCGAAGCTGTCTTGATGCAGCGAAAGCGATCGGAGCCAAGAGCATCGCTTTTTGCTGCATAAGCACGGGGGTCTTCGGGTTCCCTCAAGGCGATGCGGCAGAGATCGCCGTGAAGACGGTTCGAGATTGGCTTGATCGCAACGAATCTGACATCCATGTGATATTCAATGTGTTCGGGCAGAAAGACGAGGATATTTACCATGAGCTTCTTTTCGGGTAATACGTTTCCTGGTGGAGGATATTCATGTGCGAGGCATGATGCTGCCTTGGTAAGAGGCATCGAGATGTCCGCTGATCAGGCTGCGCTGGCGCTCGCCGAGGCCATCAGTGAGTGCGATGCCGTCATGGTAGGTGCGGGCGCGGGGTTGTCTACCGCTGCAGGCCTTACCTATTCGGGTGAGAGATTCGATGCGAATTTCGCTGACTTCCGCGACGCCTACGGCATCACCGACATGTATTCCGGTGGCTTCTATCCCTTCCTCGACTCTCTGACCTATTGGGCATGGTGGAGCCGTCATATCTATCTCAACCGCTATGATGTGGAGTCCGGCAAGCCCTATCTCGACTTGTTGAAGCTGCTCGCCGGCAAAGATTATTTTGTGATAACCACGAACGTAGATCATCAGTTTCAGTTGGCAGGGTTCGACAAGACCCGGCTCTTCTACACTCAGGGAGACTACGGGTTGTTCCAGTGCTCGCGAAATTGCTCGAACAAGACCTACGATAACGAGGAGCAGATACGCCAGATGGTGGCCGAGCAGAAAGGGATGAAGATCCCAGAACCTCTGCTTCCGAAATGCCCGGACTGCGGAGCCCCTCTGGTGCCGAACCTGCGTGTTGACGGGAGCTTCTGTGAGGATACGGGATGGCACGCAGCTTGTAATCGCTATCAGAGCTTCAGGGAAGAGCATGCAAGCGGCAAGGTGCTCTACCTGGAACTGGGTGTCGGTAACAATACGCCTGTGATAATCAAATATCCATTCTGGGATGCCGTTAAATCCAATAGCGAGGCAACCTACGCCTGCGTGAACAGGGGAGAAGCATGCTCTCCGCGCGCCATTGCCGACCGGAGCATCCTGATCGACGGCGACATAGAAACGACTATATCAGCATCGCTTCACAGATAGTGAGGAGTCACGGGGACGGTTCTTCTGACTCATAAAGCTATTTGGTCTGGTTCGTGTACGGTGAAGTGAGTCAGTAGAACCGTCCCCATGACTCTTACTTAAAGAACGAACGATAGAAGCAGGTACGCGCCCCAGTGTGGCAGGCAGGACCTGCGGGATTCACGAGCGCGAGCAGCGTGTCCTCATCGCAATCGTAGCGCAGATCGACCAGCTCTTGCGTATTGCCAGACTCTTCGCCCTTGTGCCAGAACTTGTTGCGCGAACGCGACCAGAACCAGGTGGTCTTCTCTTCAAGGGTTCGGCGGACAGCCTCTTCATTCATCCAGGCCATCATGAGTACCTCGTGGGTGTTCGCATCTTGTACGATGCAGGGGATGAGGCCAGCTTCGTTGTAAGTAAGATCTGCCAAGTTCATGGTGGGTTCCTTCCGAAAGAGGGGAAGCGAATGAAGTAGGCTCATTGTAACAAAGCGAGCGAGCAGCTTTCGCGGGCGATCCGTGCGTACATTCCTGGAAGCAGAGGCTTGTTCAACGCCAGCGCTTTCCTAGGAGCGGAGGGGGGCGTCTCAAGCGAATTCGCCGATGAACCACGACGCTTGCTGCGAACATGCGCTATACTCTTCTACACTAAATGCGATGACGAAGACAGCACATTTCGGCTGCATCGTTTCCAGAGAGGGCTCGTTGCTGAAAGAGCCTAGCGATGCGAGATGTGATTCCCTTCACCAGCAGTGTTGCCGAACGGGTCAAATGTTCAAATGAGCAGGCCTTCAGTAAGCTTCATCGGGTGCTCCCGTTACAGAGCAGATATGAGTGATCTTCGCTCGCTGTTCACAAAACGCAGCGCGAAGGTAACCAGGGTGGTACCGCGAGAGTTCTTCTCGTCCTTGGATAGGGCAAAGAGAAGAGCTCTTTTTCTTTGCTCAAAAGAAGGTGAACAGAAGCCGCACGGGCTTTTCGAGTATAGGGAAAGGCGATCGTATGTCAGTCATTGATGAAGTTCAGGCGTTGCAAGCCGCAACACTTGCCGAGATCGATCAGGCAGCTACGAGCGATGCGCTCGAGGCGATCCGCATCAAGGTGGTAGGCAAGTCGGGTAGCTTGACCGGTTATCTGCGCTCGATGGGGCAAGTTGCTCCTGAAGAGCGTGCGCAGGTCGGTAAGACTGTGAACGCTGCGCGCAACGAGGTCGAAGGCGCGCTCGAGGCGAAGAAGAAGGAGCTTGCCGGTGCAGAGCTCGCTGCTCGCATGGAGGCCGATGCGATCGACATCACGCTTCCTGGCCGTGTGCAGCAGATGGGTACGCGCCATCTGATCAACCGCATTACCGATGAGATCGCCGAGGTGTTCCTTGGCATCGGCTACTCGGTGGCAACTGGTCCTGAGGTCGAGACCGACTACTACAACTTCGAAGCGCTGAATGCCCCTGCTGATCATCCTTCGCGCAGCATGCAAGACACCTTCTACGTGCGCGACCTTTCGGGCGATACCACGAATGTGAAGGGCGAATCTGACGTGCTTCTGCGAACGCAAACTTCTGGCGTTCAGGTGCACGCTATGGAGGATCAGGAGTTGCCCATCTACATCATCGCGCCGGGCAAGGTGTATCGCCGCGATGTGGCGGATCCTTCGCACCTTCCGCAGTTCAACCAGATCGAAGGGCTCGTGGTCGATAAGGGCATCACGTTCGGCGATCTGAAGGGCACGCTCGATTATTTCTGCAAGCAGATGTTCGGCGAAGAACGCAAGACGCGTTTCCGCGCTCACTATTTTCCGTTCACGGAGCCTTCGGCTGAAGTGGACGTGAGTTGCGGCATTTGTCACGGTGAAGGTTGCCGCTTCTGCAAGGGAACGGGATGGCTCGAGATCTTGGGCTGCGGCATGGTTGATCCGAACGTGCTGCACTATTCGGGCATCGATCCTGAAGTCTATTCGGGCTTCGCCTTCGGTGTAGGTGTCGAGCGCGTGGCGTGCCTCAAATATAACGTTCCCGACTTGAGGATGTTGCTTGAGGGCGATATGCGTTTTTTGAGGCAGTTCTAGGGACTATGTTGACGCTGCGGCTTCGTCTCGCCCATATGCTCGCCGCTTTTGCGCTTGCCCTCACGTACGAAGTACGCTCGGCCGCGCAACACGGCGATCATACGCACGAGACGAACCCTCGCTGTCTTTGCCAACAATGGAAGTTAACTTTTTGGATGGGTAAAGAGATAAAAAGATAAAGAGATAAAGGTTCAAAACCGAAGGAAAAACGATGAAAGTTTCTTTGAAATGGTTAAGTGAATATGTTGAGATACCTGCCGATCTGAAGGCGTTCTGCGATCGTCTGGACCTGACCGGCACAGGCGTTGAAGGTGTCGAGATCGCTGGCGCCACCTATGATAAGGTGGTCGTGGGCCAGATCGTCGAAAAGAAAGCGCATCCCGATTCGGATCACATGTGGGTCTGCCAGGTGAGCGTGGGCGAGAACAACCTCGGGAAAGATGGCAAGCCCGAACCGCTCCAGATCGTATGCGGTGCGCAGAACTTCAACGAAGGCGACAAGATCCCCGTGGCGCTGGTGGGCGCCGAGTTCGGCGATTTCAAGATCAAGAAATCCAAGCTGCGTGGCGTGGTGAGCAACGGTATGAATTGCTCCGAGCGCGAGCTGGGGCTCGGCTCCGATCACGATGGCATCATGATCCTGCCTGCCGATGCGCCTGTAGGCGAGTCCTTCGCGGACTACATGAAGCTCAACGACAAGATCCTCGATCTCGAGATCACGCCGAATCGCCCTGATTGCCTTTCCATGAAGGGCATGGCGCGCGAGGTGGGGGCCATGTATGAGCGTGACTTCACCGATCCGCTCGATGATCCGATCTTCAACTTGGGCGAAAATCAAGACCTTGAGCCGACCGCGGATTCGGTCGAGGTGACCATATCGGATCCCGCACGTTGCGATCGCTATACTGCGCGCGTGATCGAGAACGTAAAGGTGGGTCCAAGCCCCGATTGGTTGGCGCAGCGCGTTACTGCAGCGGGCGCTCGTTCGATCAACAACATCGTCGATGCGACGAACTATATCTTGTTCCTGCTCGGCCAGCCGCTCCATGCCTTCGACTACGACAAGCTGGCGAACAAGGATGGCAAGGTCCACATCATCGTGCGTCCTGCTGAAGATGGCGAGAAGTTCACCACGCTCGATGGAGAAGAGCGTACGCTCACGTCTGACATGAGCGTGATCGCTACGCCTACAGAGGCTGTTGCACTGGCAGGCGTGATGGGCGGCCTCGATTCCGAGGTGACCGACGAAACTACCACGATCCTGCTCGAAGCAGCTACGTTCAGCAGCGGCCACACCAGCCGCACGAGCCGCAACCTGGGTCTTATCAGCGAGGCTTCGCTGCGCTATGAACGTGGCGTAGACGACAATCCGATCGGCGCGTTCTCTGATGCATCGGCTGCGCTCATCGCGGCGGTATCGGGTGGCACCGTACGCCCGGGCATCGTGGATGTGTGGGAGCAGAAGACCGAGCCTATCATGCTGGATTTCCGCATTCCGCGTTTCAACGCCATGATGGGTGCCGAGATCGATCGCGACTATATCATCTCGACGCTCACGCGTTTGGGTTGTGCGGTAACGGTGGCCGATGAAGCTGAATCTGTGGCAGCATCATGTGCTGAAGGCGAGCTGCTCCATGTGCTCGCGCCCACGTTTCGTCCCGACCTTGAACGCGAGATCGACCTCTATGAAGAGGTGCTGCGCCTCTACGGCATGGATCGCATCGAACCGACGCTGCCGGGTGGTGCTGGCCGCATTGGTAAGCGCACGGTGGCTGAGCAGAAGATCCAGAAGATCAACGATACGCTGCGCGCGGCGGGGCTCAATGAGACCGTGACATATTCGTTCGCCGAGCCGGGCGATCTCGATAAGCTGCGCATGGATAAAGAAGGGTTGGGTATGCCGGTTGAGCTGCTCAATCCGCTCAATGCAGAACAGTCCATCATGCGTCAATCCATCATTCCAGGGTTGTTGCATTCTCTTGCGTACAACCAGAATCACGGTGTGAAGAACGTTCAGCTCTATGAAACAGGGCGCGTGTTCTTCGCGGCAGAGGGCAAGAAGAAGCCCAAGGAGAAAGAACGCGTTGCAGCAGTGCTGGCGGGCGCGATGGGCGATCCTGCCTGGAACAATACGCCGGCCGCATTCGATTTCTTCGATGGCAAAGGCATCGTCGAAAGCCTTCTGCATGAGCTCGCCACACCCAAAGTGCGCTTCAAAGCTCTTTCTGCTGAAGAGGCTCCGCACCTGCAGCCAGGACGTGCTGCTCAAGTGCTTTCAGGCGGCACGGTGCTCGGTTGGGTCGGTGAGATCCATCCGCTTGCAGCCGATGCCTTCGAAGCTACCGCGCCTGTTGTTGCGTTCGAGCTCGATCTTGATGCGCTCGTGAAAACGAGCCAGCCCGCGCGCGACTACGTGGATGTGCCGCTGTTCCCGGCAGTCACGATGGATATTGCGCTCGTGGTGGATGAAGACGTGACCAACGAAAAGCTCATGCAGGTCATGCGTTCTGGAGGCGGCAAATTGCTCTCGAGCATCCAGCTCTTCGATGTGTATCGCGACGAAGAGCGTTTGGGCGCAGGCAAGAAGTCGATGGCCTATGCGCTCGAATATCGCTCGCCCGACAAGACGCTTACCGCTGAAGAGGTTAACAAGCAGCATGAGCGTTTGATCAAGAAGACCTGCGGAGCAACAGGTGCCGAGGTTCGTGGATAGCGAACGCCTTGTGCGTATTGGAAAGCCTATTTGAGTCGAAGCGAAGGGAACGATCGAGTGCGTGCCGATTGTTCTTGGCTCGATGCAAGAGAGGAAGCTCGTGGGAAAACTGCTCTCATTCGATCCTAAAAAGTATTCGCCCTGGCAACGGCGTACCTTCTATTGCTGCGCATTCATGTTCGTGCTCTCGGTGGTTCTTGCTACGGTTGGTGTGGTCTTCGTGGTGCTCGCGGAATTCTTCGGCATCAAGTCGATCGATCTGATGCCAGGCGTGGTGCTCGGTGGAGAGACGCTGGTCGCGGGAATCGTGGGCATCGTTGTGGCATTGTCGGGGATCATCGGCGCGAAGGATCCCCGCAAGATCACGTTGTTCTTCTGGATCGTAACGCTTTACGGCTTGCTCGAACTTTGGGATCTGGCCAGCAAGATCTCGCAAGGGCAGGTCAATCCAGCAGCTATCATCACGCTGGTGATCGTGATGTTCTTGGTGGCCTGCGCTTGGAATGTGCGCGGCCAGACAGGATACTTCGACAATCACCCTCATCCTGGCGATCCTGAATAGTCTCTAAGGCAGCGCTTCTGTTCATCTAGGCAGCAGATATTGCTGGTCGATCAACCGACAAAGAAGCTTACCAATGCGAAGCCGAGCGCTGCTGCGCCCAGTGTGCTCGCGTAGGTGATGGCCAGGTAGGCAAAGCAGTACTTGTAGCGCTTGGTTGCAAAGAGGCTCACAGCTTCGAAGTTCATCGTTGCCAGCGTTGAGAATCCGCCTAAGAAACCGACGGTCAAGGTCAAGTACAGCGCCTCGTTCAGCGTGAGGGGCATGACCATGCCTGCCGCAAAGCACGCGATCAGGTTCACGATGAGGGTGGCAAACGGGAATTGCTCAGGCAGATGGCGCTTGAGCATGCGGGTCAAAAGACCACGTGAAAGCGCACCGATCGCACCACCTATTGCTATTCCTATGAGTGCAAGAATGTTCATGAGAGCCTCTCTTCAGAGGCTTCGCTGGTGTTTTCGCTCTTAGCGCGTTGCATCTCAAGACGATGCTCGATGCGTCTGCGCTGGATGCGTTTGAGACGGCGATAGGCGAGCAGGGAACAGGTAGCCCAGCCAGCAAGCGAGGCAATGAATGTGCCGAAAACGGTCGCGGATACATAGAGCGTGAACAGGAGATATTCGCCGGCTTGCAAGAGCGCAAGATTCTCGGTGCAGAATGCAGAGAGCGTAGTGAAGGCACCAACCAAGCCAACACCGATGCCGCGCGCGATAGGGTGCGGTATATGCACGCGTCTGTCGAACCACTGATAGACGATATAGATGATGTAGCATCCTACAAGGTTGATGAGCAAGGTTGCCCACGGAAAGCCTTGAGTCGGGATGATAAGCTCGATCAGGTAACGGAGCGTTGCGCCGATCGCCCCCATCAGAAGGACGGTCGCATAGAGAAACGCGGGCGTTGCCATGACCTGCTGGCGCGTAGGGGCCGTGTGCTGGGCTTGGGTTCCTTGGGACTGTTCGTGTGGGGAAGACATGCGACCATTCTAGGCGAACGAATGCGCCCTGCGCGCGACAAGTGGGGAACGATGCAGAAAGACAGCTAACGTGCTTGTGGGTGCTTTATATGACAGCTCTATGTCGACATGCGTTGGGAGCAAAAAGGCGTGCAAATTTACGCTACACTACTCGAACGAAAAGAAATCTCGCAAAAGGATCAGCAGAGATGATCCTGTTCTCCTCGTGAAAGGAAACGATATGAGCAACGAAGGAAAAAAGGTACGCGTTAACTATATTGGTACGTTCGATGACGGTACAGTGTTCGACTCCTCGGTCGAGCGCGGCGAACCCTTGGAGTTCACTTGCATGGCGGGTATGATGATCCCCGGCTTCGATGCAGCGGTGAACGAGATGGCCGTGGGCGAGACTAAGAAGGTCCATATTCCTGCAGCTGACGCTTATGGCGAGCGCGACGAGCAGCTCGTGCAGCGCATCCCAAAGGAAAACGTGCCCGATGTTGACGATCTGCCTGTTGGACAGACCGTTTACATGCAGGCTCCTGGTGGACAGGCATTTCCGGTCAAGGTGGTCGAGATCACCGATAATGATGTGGTGTTCGACATGAACCACGAGATGGCAGGTAAGGATCTGAACTTCGAGATCACTCTTGAAGAGATCGTGGACTAATCGCTGCTTTTTAGCCCGTTCACAAAACGAATAGAATTAAAGATGTACCCCTCTTCCCGAAGAGGGGTATCATTTATCCACTGAATTTGTATACTTCGCGCGGAGAAAGGAATGGCCATGGGACTAGTTGCCGGTATCATCGGTGCTGCTGGATATGCAGGAGCTGAACTGGTGCGCATCCTTTCTCGCCATCCTGAATTCGATCTGCGCGTGATCACGTCTTCAACCGATGAAGGGCTGCCTATCTCGGAACTCTATCCTGCGTTTAAGGGCGTGTGCGATCTTGAATTCGAGGCGCACAACACCACCTCTCTTGCCGATTGTGATGTGGTCTTCATGGCAACACCGCACACGGCAGCCATGACGCTCGTGCCTGATCTTTTGGCGGCAGATGTTTCGGTCTTCGACCTTTCGGCTGATTTTCGCCTGAAGGATCCTGTCGTTTTCGAACAGTGGTACAAGACGCCGCACACGGCGGTCGATCTGCTGGAGCAGGCATTCTTCGGTCTGCCCGAGATCACGGAAGCAGAATTGCTCGAAGCGCGCGACCTGCACGCTCATCACCATCCCACCCTGGTAGCCTGCGCGGGTTGCTATCCTACGGCCACTTCGCTCGCTGCATGGCCGGCCGTTGCGCTTTCGGAAGGCGTTGTGGTGGTCGATGCGATCTCTGGCGTAACCGGCGCTGGTCGCAGCGCGAATGCGCGCACGCATTTTTGCAACGCGAACGATAACTTCGAAGCGTACGGCGTCGCAAGCCATCGGCATACGCCTGAGATCGAGCAGATTTTAGGCATTGAAGGCCGCCTCGTGTTCACGCCGCATCTCGCTCCAGCGAATCGCGGCTTGCTCTCAACGGTCACGCTTCAGCTCAACGAAGAAGCGCGCACCACGCAATCCCTTGAGTCGCTCCATGCGCTCTATGTTGAAACCTACGATCGACGACGATATCCCTTTGTTACGGTGCTTCCGCTCGGCCAGATGCCGCGCACCGCTTCTGTGGTAGGCACGAACAATGCTCAGATCGGCATTGCCTATCAAGAGGCGACCGGCTCACTCATTGCTGTGTGCGCGATCGACAATCTCTGCAAAGGTGCAGCAGGTCAAGCGGTACAATGCGCCAACATCGTCTGTGGTTTCGATCAAACGACCGGCCTTCGTATGGAGGCGCTTCCGGTCTAAGAATTTCAGTAAAGGGATATGGTTCTTCTTATGACTTTTCAAGCGAATAACGATAGTGATAAAGATTTGGCGTTCGACGTGGTCGAAGGCGGCGGCGTAACGAGTGCTTTAGGCTTTCGGGCGGGTGGCATCCATGCGGGTTTCCGCAAGAACCCCGGCAGGCTCGATATGGCCCTTGTTGAAGCCGATGAGCTCTGCCCAGCAGCAGCAACCTTCACGCAAAATGTGTTCTGCGCCGCGCCAGTAACGGTTTCCAAAGAGCATCTTGGCGGACAGAATTATGGTCTTGCTAAGGCGGTCATCGTCAATTCGGGTTGCGCGAACGCGGCAACGGGCAGCGTGGGCATCGCCGATGCCGAGCGCACCTGCCAGATCGTTGCCGATGTGGTTGGCTGCTGCGCCGATGAAGTGCTCGTTGCTTCAACCGGCGTGATCGGTCAGTTGCTCAACACAGCGCCATTCGAAACAGCCGTACCAAAGCTTCACAAGACCATGACGCGTGAAACGGGAAGCGATGCTGCAAGCGCGATCATGACCACCGATACCTATTCCAAGGAGCGCGCGATCCGCTACGTGAGCCAGGATCCTGCGTTGGGAGGAGCCACGATCACCCTTGGCGGCATGGCGAAGGGCTCAGGCATGATCATGCCGAACATGGCTACCATGATCGCTGTGATCACCACCGATGCACCGCTTGTTCCCGAAGTGCTCCACAACGCACTCGTTCACAGTGTGAACCAGAGCTTCAACAAGGTCACGGTCGATTCCGATACTTCAACGAACGATACCTGCTTCTTGCTGGCAAGCGGCAAGGCAGTGTCGGGTGCGCGCATTGCGGAAGGCTCGCTTGCCTACGAAGAATTCCAGACCGCGCTCGATGCGTTCACGCAGATGCTCGCTCGCGAGATGGCGCGTGATGGGGAAGGTGCGACCAAGCTCGTTACCGTGAGGATCACGGGCGCAGCGAACGATGAAGAGGCCGATCTCGCTGCCCGTACCGTGGCGAATTCGCCGCTCGTGAAGACCGCTGTTTTTGGTCACGACGCGAACTGGGGGCGTATCGCTGGCGCACTCGGACGCAGCGGAGCGCATTTCGAGCAGCAGAATGTTTCGATCGACATCATGGGAATTCCGGTGTGCCGTGATGGTCTTACCGTCGAGTTCAGCGAGGAAGAGGCGCTCAAACGCTTCGAAGAGCCCGAGATCGTGCTCGAAGCGGATTTGGGAGCCGGCACGAGTTCCACCACCATCTGGACGTGCGATTTCTCCTATGATTATGTGCGCATCAATGGTGATTACCGAACCTAAGGCCGCCACCTGCCTCAAGTTGGCACTCATGAGTGTTTGATCGATTTACCAACTGTTGGAGATACCAGTATGAAATATGCAAAAGATAGAAAACTCACGTCTTCGCACACCGCAGAGGTGCTCATCGAAGCGTTCCCTTATATCAAGAATCAAACGGGCAAGACCATCGTGATCAAATACGGTGGAGCTGCCATGGTCGATCCGAAACTGCGCGATGCGGTCATGTCGGACATCGTCATGCTCAAGATCATGGGGGTGAATCCGGTCATCGTTCATGGCGGTGGTGCGGACATCTCGCGGAATATGGAACGCTTCGGCATAGATGTTGAATTCATCGATGGACTGCGCGTCACTACCGAAGAGGCCATGGAGGTCGTGAAGATGACCTTGATCGGCAAGGTGAACGAGGAGCTCGTGCGCGCTATGAACCAACATGGCAACTTGGCTGTTGGGGTCAATGGTGCTGATGCGGGCACGATCGTGGCTGAGCAGGTTCGGCCAGAACTCGGGCGCGTTGGCAGCGTGATCGAAGTGAATCCGGCCTACCTCAAGTCGCTTATCAATGCGGCGTACGTGCCCATCATCGCATCGGTAGGCAAAGGCGAAGATGGCGGCTCGTTCAATATCAATGCAGATGCGGTCGCGTGTGCTGTTGCTGGTGCGATCGGCGCGCAGAAGATTATCTTCCTCACCGATGTGGACGGCTTCTACGAAGACTTCGATGATAAGGACTCGCTCGTTTCGCGCATGTCCCTTCAAGAAACACGTGACATGCTCGCAGAAGGGCGCGTGAGCAAAGGCATGATCCCTAAGCTGCAATCCTGCGTGCTCTCGCTCGAAGCAGGTGTCCATCGTGCTCACATCATCAACGGCACGATGCCGCATTCGCTCTTGATCGAGCTGCTCACTCAAGTGGGCTGCGGCACTCTCATATATAATGATGACGAGCACAATACAAAAGACGAGTACGCCCCGCTCGGGTTGCTGGCCTCTCGTCTCGTCGAGAACCTTTAACGAAGAAGAAAAACTGCCAGCGAACAGGGGAAATAGGAGAGCTTAGAAATGACCTTTGAAGAAGTAAAGAAACTAGACGATACGTATATCATGCACACCTTCAAGCGCAAGCCCGTCTGCTTCGTTGAAGGTGAGGGCGTCACCGTAAAGGACGAAGAGGGCAAGGAATACCTCGATCTGCTCTCGGGTATCGGGGTTGACAGTCTGGGGCATTGCCATCCGCGTGTGGCGGAAGCTATCGCCGAGCAGGCCCAGAAGCTCATCCACGTGAGCAACTACTTCTATATCGAGAAGCGTGGCGAAGTGGCCAAGCTCATTTCGGAGATGGCTAACGAATGCATACCCACGTTCTTCCGTGCTCCTTGGAAGACCTTCTTCGCGAACTCCGGGGCGGAGGCCAACGAATGCGCGATCAAGCTCGCACGTCTCTGGGCGAAGAAAGAGTCTTCTGGCGGTCACATTATCCTCGTGCTTGAAGGGAGCTTCCACGGTCGTACGCTTGCAACGCTCGCCGCTACGGCACAGCCTGATAAGCAAGAGCCTTTCCAACCGCTTCCAGAAGGCTTCATCGCTATTCCGCCTAACGATATCAATGCGCTGCGCAATATTTGGTGGGAGTACCCTGGTCAGATCGCTGCCATCATGATGGAGCCGATCCAGGGCGAGAATGGTGTGATCCCGATCGATCCCGATTACCTGTTCGAAGCAACTAAGCTCGCGCGTCGTAACGGTGCGCTTTCCATCCTTGATGAAGTTCAGACTGGTTTCTATCGTTGCGGAACCTATCCGTTCATGTTCCAGAACGCAGGCATCACGCCTGATATCTTCACCTTTGCTAAAGGCGTGGCATCCGGCATGCCCATGGGCGGTTGCGTTGCCCGCATCGAGGTAGCCGAGGCTTTCGAGCCGGGCGATCATGGCTCGACCTTCGGCGGTAGCAACTTGGCCGCCGCTGCTGCTTACGCAACGCTCGATACGCTCAAGACCGGCAACTTTGGCGAGCGCGTTGAGAACAGGGGCGATTATTTTGCGGACAAGCTCCTCGCTCTGGACGAGGTCACCGAGGTTCGCGGTTCAGGTCTGATGATCGGTGCTGTCCTCAAAGATGAATTCAAAGCTCCGTTCGTAGTAGATGCTGCGCTCGATGCCGGCTTCATCATCAACGCTACCGACGAGCACACGTTGCGTTTCTTGCCGCCACTCATCATCGAGGAAAAGGATATCGACAGGTTCATCGCAGCGCTTCCGCAGATCTGCATCGATTCGAAGCAAAAAGAGGTCGAAGCTGCCGAAGCTGCGAAGAAGGCCGAAGAAGAAGCGGCTGCCGCTCAGGAAGAATACGAGCGCCTCATGAAAGAAGCGGAAAACGTCAACGCTAATTTCAAAGAGGTCATGGAGATGCTCAAAGATAAAGTGGGCAATGCCGAAGACAAACTGGGCGATGCGCTCAAGAAGGATGCTGCGCAGAAGAAGAGCTCTTCAGACGATGCTGCTGAAGGTAGCGCATCCGAGGAGACGAAATAGCTGTTAAAAGCGTGTTGCGCCCACTTTCGTAGGGCACGTTCGCACGCTACAATGCAAAGATGAAATTTGCGCCTGTTAAGGAAGGAAAAAACATGGCAAAAGATAAGGTAGTACTCGCATATTCCGGCGGTCTTGATACCTCCGTGTGCATCAAGTGGCTCCAGGAAGAAAAAGGCCTCGATGTCATCGCGGTTGTGGGTGAGGTCGGTCAGGAGCATGAGGGCCTTGAGAAGGTGAAGGAAAAGGCACTGAAGACCGGTGCGCTTGAATGCTACGTCATCGATATGCGCGAGCTTTTCGTGAACGAATACCTTACTAAGGCGCTTGCTGCAAATGCGCACTTCGAAGGCAAGTACCCGCTGGTCTCTGCGCTTTCGCGTCCACTCATCTCCAAGTTCTTGGTTGATGTCGCGCATAAAGAAGGTGCGAAGTACATCGCTCATGGTTGCACTGGCAAGGGCAACGATCAGGTCCGCTTCGAAACTTCTATCCAGGCGCTCGACCCCAGCATCGAGATCCTGGCCCCCGTGCGCGAATGGGATCTTCATACGCGTCCTGAAGAGATCGATTACGCTGAAGCTCACGGCGTGCCCGTAGATGCTACCAAGTCCAACCCCTATTCGATCGACGACAACCTGTGGGGTCGCGCGATCGAGTGCGGCGTGCTCGAAGATCCGTGGGCAGCGCCTCCGGCCGACATCTATACGATGACGGTCGATCCTGAGGCTGCTCCCGATAAGGCGACCGAGGTCGAGATCACGTTCGCTGCTGGCGTTCCGGTGGCGCTCGATGGCAAGGAGATGTCGTTCCTTGAGATCATCGAAGCTATGAACAAGATCGCTGGTTCGAACGGTTTCGGTCGTATCGACATGATCGAGAACCGTATGATCGGCGTGAAATCTCGTGAGTGCTATGAAGCGCCGGCTGCCCTGGCGCTCATCTGCGCACATCGTGCACTTGAGGATATGTGCCTTGAGCGCGAGGTTATGCGTTACAAGGCTCACATCGAGCAAGATTGGGCCGTTCAGGTCTACAACGGTCAGTGGTTCTCGCCGCTCAAGCATGCGATGGATGAATTCATCGCCGCTACCCAGACCTGCCTTGAGGGCGTGGTTCGCCTGAAGTTCTATAAGGGCACCTGTACCGTTACCGGTCGCAAGTCCAACTATTCGCTCTACGACTACGGTCTGGCAACCTACGATGCCGCTGATACCTTCAATCGCGATTCTGCGAAGGGCTTCATCGATCTGTATGGGCTGTCCAACCGCGTGTGGGCAAAGAATCGCCGCGACAACGGCAAGACCGACGGCGATGCGAAAGAGCTCGAAGAAGATGCGCTCAAATAAGCAAGTGGAATATACCAAGCAGCGCTCGGGCGGGTTGTCCGAGCGTTCGTTTTGTATAAGGGGGAAATGAACCCTCCAGTTCCGATCAGGGAACGAACTACGAGTAGATACGGGTAACGGGGAGTAGAAGATATGGCACTGTGGTCTGGACGTTTCGAAGAAGGTGTGAGCGAATTCACGCAGGAGTTCGGTGCATCGTTGCCGGTCGATAAGGCAATGTACAAACAGGATATCGCCGGGTCGATGGCGCATGCGCGCATGCTTGCCGATCAGGGTGTCATCTCGCATGAAGATGCCGAAGCGATCACGGCGGGACTTGCGCAGATCGAGCGCGATATCGAGGAGGGCAATTTTATCTTCGATATCAATAACGAGGACATTCATATGTCCATTGAAGCGGTGCTCACCGAGCGCATCGGCGTTGCGGGCGCGCGTCTGCACACCGGCCGCTCTCGAAACGATCAGGTCATCACTGACACACGTCTCTATGCGAAAGAGCTTTGCCGTGAACTGATGGGTGCGAATCTAAAGCTGCGCAAGACGCTTTTGGCGCTTGCAGCGCAGAATGAAGAGGTGCTGCTCCCAGGCTATACGCATCTTCAGCATGCTCAGCCTGTGCTGCTCGCGCATCATTTCATGGCGTACTACTGGATGTTCACGCGCGACTTCAATCGCTTGCGCCAAGCGTTCGATGCGGCCGATATGAATCCGCTCGGTTCGGCGGCGCTCGCAGGCACCACCTATCCTCTCGACCGTGATGCGACCACCCGAGCACTTGGGTTCGCTGCGCCTATCCCGAATTCGCTCGATGCCGTTTCCGATCGTGATTTCCTGCTCGATCTCGATTACGCGGCAAGTGTGAGCATGATCCATCTTTCGCGCTTGGCAGAAGAGATCATCCTTTGGTCCACTTCGGAATTCGGTTTCATCACGCTCTCCGATGCGTTCTCGACTGGTTCGTCGATCATGCCGCAGAAGAAGAACCCCGATTTCGCGGAGCTCATCCGCGGCAAGTCGGGCCGTGTGGTCGGCGATCTTGTGGCGCTTCTCGTTACGATGAAATCGTTGCCGCTGGCTTACAACAAGGATCTCCAGGAAGACAAAGAGGGCGTGATCGATGCTGCGAAGACGCTCTATGATTGCCTTACCTGCATGGAAGGCATGATCGCCACCATGAAGATCAATAAGGATGCCATGCGCATCCAGGCTGAAAAGGGCTATTTGGCTGCAACCGATGTGGCTGATTATCTCGCAAAGAAGGGCATGCCATTCAGGCAAGCGCATGAAGTGGTGGGCCATCTGGTGTTGCTTTGCGATAAGCGCGGCTGCAACTTGGATGATCTGAGCCTCGAAGACTTCAAGGCGGAAAGCGAGCTCTTCGAAGAGGACATCACGGGCGCGCTCGACCTCGAGAGCATCGTTGCGGCACGTACCACCTTCGGTGGCACGTCGCGCGAAGCGCTTCACGATCAGATGCAGATTGCGGAAGATTCCTACACGCAAGACAACGACTATTTCTTCCAGAAGCAGCCCGCATAAGCTCGAGCGTTCATCATAAAAACCTTACAATTCTTGCTATTCTGTGGCTAAACCGTGTGAATCTTCACCCGTGGCATATGGCAGCCTTGTCGTTTACGCCGCCATGATAAAATACTTCACAGTGTATCCATGGAGGTAAGATGTCAGTTCGCACTCGTAAAAAGAGGGCACATCGCAAAAAGCGTCAACCGTTAAGCAAGGCAATGCTCGCTCTTGTTATCGTGCTGGTCATTTTTGGTGCCGGCGGCGTTGCGGTGGCTGCAGCCGCAGCGGTTTGGTTGCAGGATCTGCCCGATTATAAAGATTCGTCTGCTTTCAACTACGCGCAAAAGACCAGCGTTTATGCCAACGACGGCACTACGCTGCTCGCTGAATTCTATGTCGAGAATCGCGATCCGATCGAGCTTTCGGAAATGAGCGATTACGTGCTCGAAGGCACGGTTGCAACGGAAGACGAGCGCTTCTATGAACATGATGGTGTGGATATGTTGGGTATCGCCCGCGCAATCGTGGTGAACCTTACGGGCACTGGCAAGGAAGGCGCTTCGACCATCACGCAGCAGTTCGTACGCAATACGGTGCTTGCCGATGAAGCGAACGAATCCACGATCAAGCGAAAAGTGCGCGAAGCCTATATCTCGCTCGAACTTGAGAAGATGTTCAGCAAAGACGAGATACTCCAGATGTATCTCAATACCATCAATTATGGTCAAGGCGCTTATGGTATCGAAGCAGCCTCGCAACTCTACTTCTCGAAGCCTGCAAAAGACCTTACCTTGCCCGAAGCTGCGACGCTCATCGGCATTCCGCAATCGCCTACGTACAACAACCCGGTCGACAATCCTGAGAACTGCTTAGCGCGTCGTAACCTTGTGCTCGATCGCATGCTCAGCAATAACTACATCACCCAAGAAGAGCACGATGAAGCCCAGCAGACTCCGCTCACGCTCAACATAACGCGCGAAGAGGAAACTAACGGCATCATGAAGTACGACTATTTCACGAGCTATGTGCGCGATACGCTTCTGCAAGACTACTCGGTCAATGAAGTTTTCAAGGGTGGTTTGAACGTGAAGACCACGCTTGATCCGCATGTGCAAGATCTGGCTGAGGAGGCGGTAAATCGTAAGCTCAATAGCTTGCCGGAAAATCTCGAATGTGCCCTCGTGGCGATCGACCCTGACACTGGCTTTATTCAAGCTATGGTCGGTGGGCGCGATTATAAGACCAACGAATTCAATCTTGCCACGCAGGCGAAGCGTCAGGCGGGCTCTTCGTTCAAGACGTTCACGCTCTTGGCAGCGTTGGACGAAGGCTATTCTCCTGAAACGAACCTGAACTGTACCTCGAAGGTGAAGATCGGCAATTGGGATGTGGCGAATTATGGCAATGCGAACTATGGTACTCGCAGTATCGAGAGTGCATTTGCCGTTTCGTCAAATACTGGCTTCGCGGAACTTTGTACCGAAATCGGCCCCGACAAAGTTGCCGATATGGCACATAAGTGCGGTATCGAATCGGATCTCGAGAGCGTTCCTTCCATCACGCTCGGTGTTGAAGAGGTAAGTGTACTTGAGATGGCGCAGGCCTATGCGACCATCGCCAACGGCGGTACGCTGCACAAGGCAAATTGCATCGAAGAGATCAAGGATTCATCGGGCCAGGTCATCTATCACGCCGATACGCGTGGTGATAAAGTACTCAATACTGATCTTACGCAAGCAGCGGTCGAAGTCATGGAGGGTGTTGTTCAGAAGGGCACGGGCCGCAATGCGGCACTCTATAACGGACAGCCTGTTGGCGGCAAGACCGGTACGAGTGAAGACTATCGTGACAAGTGGTTCTGCGGCATCACGCCTCAGATTTCAGTTGCGATCTGGATCGGCGATCGCAATGAAAAATCGATGCCTACCTGGGTTGCATGCGATAGCATCTTTGGCGACTTTGTAAATAAACTCTTGCGTGGTCGGGACAAAGAAGAGTTCCCTAAGGGCGCAGGTACGATCAAGTTCACCAAGACCGATATCGGTCTTGGATCGGGCACGGATGGTGAAACCGTTTCTGCCGAAGGTGAAAAACCTGAAGAGAAGGACGATAAGCCAGAAGAGCCAACCACTAACGAGCCAGCCCCTAATCCAGATGGGGGAGGCACGAACACTCCGTCGGGCGGAAATAGTTCAGGTGGAAATGGCTCAGGTGGAACAACTACGCCGCCTAGTGGCGGAAACACGGGAGGCTCTACGGGTGGCTCTGGTGGAACTGGTGGCGGTACCGGTGGGTCCGGGGGTGACTCTTCAGCTCATCCTACGGGAGGCAGAGCGGCTGCCTAGTGGGTCTATGCTGAACTTATGATACGGTTCTTGGATCAGCGCAAAGCAGTAATAGCGCACGGACAAAAGAATGTGAATGAAGGAAAGTATGAATAACAAACTTCGAATTGGATCATCGCGCAACTCCGTAGTGGGGTTCATGGCTGCAGCAGCGCTCGTTTGCGCACTCCTGTTAAGCGGCTGTGCTTCAAATGCTCAGCAGGCAAACGATCCCCAAACGCTCAATCGTCAATATATGGCGAATGTGAATCAGATCATGGATGAGATCGATGCCCAGATGACCGAGTTCTCTACCATCGTCAAAGAGGGTGAGGTCGTTTCATTGAGCACTCAGCTCGCTGCGATCAACAATTCAGTCGATAAGCTCAAGGCGCTTTCTGTTCCCGATGAGATGAAAGACATCCAGTCCGATTACCTTAAAGGTACTGAAGAGCTCCAAACAGCTTTCGCAGCTTATGTCGATCTCTATGAAGATGTTAAGGCACCTGAAAACGGAACGTTTGATTTTGCGACGTATGGTGATCGATTGAATGACGTGAAGAGCCACTATGAAGCAGGAATCCAAGCGCTCGAAAGCGCCGACCAGAAAGCGGCAGATGCCTAGGCCTCTCCACGCTGAATCTTTTTAGCTGTTCTGCACCGATGGACGCTCGTTTCATCGGTGCAGTAGTCTGTTATGGCAAGGAATATCGTGATGAAATCTGTTGAATTACTAGCGCCCGCCGGCAACATGATCGCGCTTCACGCTGCGGTGAGCGCGGGAGCCGATGCGGTCTATCTTGGTGCTTCTTCGTTCAATGCGCGCAGAAGCGCCGACAACTTCACGCTCGAAACGTTGCGCGAGGCGTGCGATTATGCGCACCTGCGCGGCGTGAAGGTGTATCTTACGGTGAATACGATCATCTTTCCTTCGGAGCTCTATGATGCGCTCGAACTCGTGCGTCAGGCATATCGTGCGGGGGTAGATGCGTTTATTGTGCAGGATCTTGGCTTGGCTCAGGAGATTGCGCGTACGATCCCGCAAACACGGGTGCATATCTCAACGCAGATGAACACCCACACGAAAGATGCGCTCGTAGCTGAAGCGGCGTTGGGGGCCAAGCGGGTCACACTGGCACGTGAGCTTTCGCTTACGGAGGTAGCTGACCTGAGCCATTTTGCTGCGGAGCTCGGTATGGAAACGGAATGCTTCGCACATGGCGCGCTCTGCGTTTGCTATTCGGGGCAGTGCTTCATGTCCTCGATGGTGGGCGGACGTAGTGCGAATCGGGGCATGTGCGCGCAAGCGTGTCGTTTGTCCTATGAGCTGCGTAATCGTGCGCTGCGCAAAAGCCTCGATGCTCCTGGCGAGCATCTGCTTTCGCCGAAAGACCTTTGCACGGCAGAGATCCTCCCGGACCTTATTCGTGCGGGCGTTAGCTCCTTGAAGGTTGAAGGACGCATGAAGTCGCCGGAATATGTGAGCTGCGTAGTGCGTATCTATCGTAGCGTGCTCGATCGTTTCAATGCGTGGGCGAGCGCTCAGCTTGAAGATGGAGTGAGCGAGGAGAACTTCGATTGGGCAAATGCACCGCGTGCTACTGCTGAAGAGATCCAGGAGCTTTCAGAAGCTTTTTCACGTGGTTTCACTACAGCCTATCTGGAAGGTGAGCGCGGCAACGAGATCATGAGTTATGCTCGTCCGAACAACCGCGGAAGCTTTGCAGGGCGTATCGCGAACGTGAAGGGCAGTCGTATCGAGATCGATCCAGCGTTTCCGCTCGTGGCGGGGGATGTGCTCGAATTCTGGACGAACAAGGGCAACATCATCCACGAGATCGATGCGCTTGAAACACTGCCGGGCGGCAGGGTAGTGCTCAAGATCGAAAAACCGCTTGGCAAGGGTGATCGTGTCTTTCGGGTGCGCAGTGCCGAAGCAGCCTTTCACGATGTGGCTGGCGAGCCACGCATTCCTCTTTCGATCCGTGTGAAGATGCACATCGGCCACCCGCTCGAGCTTGCGCTCGCAACGCCCGATCCTTGGGATGCAGCGCGCAAGGTCGAGATCTTCGTTGAAGGTGCACCTATCGAGCCCGCTCGCACGAAAGCGGTGAGCGCCGAAGAGGTGATCGAGCATATCGATCGCTTAGGTTCAACTCCTTTCAAGCTCGATCATATCGAGGTCGAGCTTGATGAAGGAGTTGGCATCGGGTTCTCTGCGCTTCATAAGATCAGAGCACAGGCTTGTGAGCAGCTTGAAGAAGCATTGCTCGCACGTTATCACGAGCGCGTGCTCGAAAAAGCGCCTTCGCGCGTGTTCGCTCCGCGGATCCGCAAAGGCTCATGCAAGATTGCGGTACTTGCCACGAACCCAGCTTGTGCCCGCGCTGCAAAACGCGCTGGAGCAGATTTCATCTATGTGCCTGTACATAACTACCGTCGCGGTGAAGCCATCATTGCGGGCCAGCTCTCGCAAACGGCCGAGCAAGCGGGCTATCCTAAAGGGTGCATTCCGGTGCTTCCTGTGGTTGCTCATGATGGCGATAGCGAAGCGCGCAATGGCTTTGACGTTTGGAAGCGCGTGCAGGAAGACAAGCCCGTTCTCGTGCAGAATCTTGGGCAGATCGTTCATGCACGTGAGCTAGGAGCGCAGGTTGAAGTCGGACCTTACGTGCCGCTTACGAATCGCCTCGATATGCAGCTTGCTCACGATCTGGGTGCAACGCGCATCTGGCTCTCATCCGAGCTCACCCTTCGCCAGATCGAAGAGTTGGGTGAGGTGAGTCCTGTGCCTCTCGGTGCGACCATCATGGGATACACCGAGCTCATGGTAACGGAGCACTGCTTGCTCATGAGTCAAGGTCCGTGCAATCGAGATTGCGCGCAGTGTGCGCGTCGCAAGAGCCCCCACTACCTTAAGGATCGTAAAGGTTATGAGCTGCCGGTCATCACCGATGTGCTCGGGCGAAGCCATCTCTATAATGCGGTCGAACTCGACGTTGCTCATGCGGTGCCTGACTTGGTTGCGGCGGGGGTATCCGCGCTCATGGTCGACACTACGCTCATGAACGTTGAGCAGGTGAGCAAGAAGGTTGCTCGTGCAGTGCGTGCGCGCGATATCGCGCTCAAGAGCGGGGATAAAGTTTCGCGTGCGGATGGCACGACTACGGGTCATTTGTTCCGTGGGGTAAGCTAGATGTATTCGGACGGATCGTGCTCGTCGATTCATGATTGCGCGCGCTTCGTCAAATAGGCTATAATTTGACCTCGCAAAGCGTGATGCGGCTTCACTTCGCGTCTTTTGCAAGGTCTGTTGAAACTGGGCCATCGTCCAATGGTAGGACTCTGGTTTTTGGTACCAGCTATGTAGGTTCGAATCCTGCTGGCCCAGCCAGTTTCGAAAAAGTTGAACCCCTCTTCGCGAGGGGTTCGTTATTTTTATTCGTTAACAATGTCTTCACGCTTCTATCGATAAGACCCCATCTGTGAAATAATCGTTCTATACCTAGCCCGCTGCATGGGAGCGGTGGGTTTCATGCTGTTTGTAGAGGAAGGGGATCTATGAGCGCGCAAGCAAAACACATCAGTGGGCACACGCATCTTATCAGCCTGTTAGGAACGCCCATCAGGCATTCGGCATCGCCCGTGACGCATAGCGTGTCTTTCGAGTTAACGGGAATCGATGCGGTCTATCTCGCTTTCGAAGCAACGCCGGACGATCTGCCCGACATCCTTTCAGCCATGCGTCGCATGGGTGGTTGGGATGGTAGCAACGTGACCATGCCGAACAAGCAGGCGGTCATTCCGCATCTTGACGGGCTCTCCGACGCGGCGGCGCTCATCGGTGCGGTCAACGTGATCGAGAAGACCGAAGAGGGGAAGCTGATCGGTCACAATACCGATGGCGCGGGCTTCATGAAGAATATCGCGAAGTATGGCGTCGTGCCTGAAGAATCGACCTTCACCCTTATTGGGCCCGGAGGTGCAGGATCGGCGATCATGGTGCAAGCGGCGCTCGATGGGGTGAAAGCTGTCCACATCTTCGCGCGTGAGAATGGTCCATCCTATAAGCATGCGCAAACGCTCATCGAACCAGTAAAGGAGCAGACGGGATGTGATTTCATCCTGCATCCCTATGAAGACAAAGAAGCTATGAAGGCGGCCATCGAAGAGAGCAACGTGCTCGTCAATGCAACGCCGGTGGGCATGGGGGAAGGGTCGACCGAGAGCGCCGTTCCTGCTGAGCTCATCAAGCCTGGTATGGTCGTTGCTGATGCGGTCTATTTCCCGCTCCATACTCAGCTTCTGCAGGATGCTGAAGCGAAGGGATGCACGGTTGTGACCGGTATTGGCATGATGAACGAGCAGGCAGCCATCGGCGAAGAGATCTGGTATGGCATCGATATGCCGCTCGACAAGGTGAGCGAAGAGCTCAACGCATAAGGTGTCGAACGACCGGGTAGTTTGTCATCTAGTACACGTAGCGATCGGTGTAGTTGTTGCCGTCGCCTACGGTGCTCCCCGCGCCATTAGCGGCGAATGTAAGATCGACGCGTGTCCAGTCGCGCGGATTTACGGTGAACGAAACCGTCTTCCAGCTGCCATCGATCCAAACCATGTTCCAAGCGTGATATACCCCATCAGGTGAAACGTAGCCAGTAACGATCTTGCAGGGGATGCCTTGACTGCGCAGCATAGCGGCAGCAAGCGATGCATAATCGAAGCAGATTCCCTTCTGTGTTTGGAGCGTTTCATCTGGGTTGGGTATGTAGCCCGATTTGCCGCTCAGCTGCTCAGCTTTTGCATTGTCGTAGACCACGTTGTGCTCGATCCAGCTGTAGATGAGCCGCAATGCATCACCCTCGTTCTTTGCATCGCGAGTGAGCTCCTGCGCTTTAGCGACTACAGCACTTGAGGCATCATAGTTGCAGAAAATATTCGGCACCAAATAAGGAGCTTGTTCGCTTTCAAGTTGAGCATTCACGCCCGTGGAATAGAGCTCGACATAGCGTGATCCGCTGGTGTTCTGCATGACGGCGATCGTGTAAGTACCGCTTCCCATGTCGAGTGGCACGATAATGGGTGTGCCATCAGAGGGCATATCGTAGTGCATCGATTGCCCATCTTTTGTTACTTGGAGCTTGAGACGGCTTGACGAGGTCGCCGCTGCTCCCACATAGCCCTTAGAAGCCGATGAAGTGTCGATCGAAGCACTGTTAGAGCCTGTTGCCGCGGCAGTGTTGAAGGAAGAGAGTTCGATTTCAGCAGGAGCAGTGAAGGGATCCCCGCTTGTGTCATCAGAAGAGCCATCGGAGGCTTGGGCGCTTTCTCCACATGCGCTCAAAGCAAGCACACAGATAAGACATGCAAGAATGAACCCCATGATGCTGGTGAATCGTATGTTGCGCTCTTCCGTCACGTTTCATCCTTTATGCTGTTTTCGCGTAGAGACTCGTAGCGAAAAAGCAATCGACCTGCCCAAAAAGAACTTATGGTTGGTCGATATATTATACCGAGCGAAACCACAAAGAGAAAGCAGGAGAACCTCTGATGCGTCAGGCATCAAAAAAAGAGCATCATATTGCGCTCAAAACAAGAGAAACAATGGTTCATAAGGCAATTTGATACCATTCGCGCTACAATAGAGCAATACGCTCATCGGGGTTGCTGATCGTGGTGAAAGCGCTTCAGATGCGAGGAAGCGCCTCGACGGGCAGGGCTATTCGTCATGATGGAATAGGAGCACACACCATGGCACAGCGTTTAGCGGACAGTGCTGCAGTCAGTGTTTTTTGCGACAGTGTTGCACTCATGTTATCGGTCGGTATTCAGACCGATGAAGCAGTTCATATGCTGTCTGAAGATATGGGTGATACTTCATTCGGTAAAACCTGCAATAAGATCTACCGAAGCTTGATTGCGGGTAAAAGCCTTGCGCAATCCATGAAAGACACAGGAGCGTTCCCGCGCTATGCGACCGATATGGTTGAGGTAGGTGAGCGTTCTGGTCATCTCGAAGATGTTTTGCGCAGCTTGAGCGTCTATTACAACGAGGAATCGCGTCTGTTTGCCAAGATTTCGTCGAGTATTGGCTATCCAACGGCATTGCTCTGCATCATGAGCGCCATCTTGCTCTTTGCCGTTCTGATCATTTTGCCAGTCTTCATTGGCGTTTATGAGCGTTTGTCTGGTTCACTTACGGCGGGTTCGTTCAGTGAAGTGAGCGTCGCGATCGGTATAGGCTGGGTTGCTCTCATCGTTACGCTCGTTCTTGCGCTCGTATTTCTTGTGGCTACCATCATGTCCCATTCGCCCGGTGGCAGACAGTCGCTCATGAATCTGTTCGAGAAACTACCTCTTACGAAGAATGCTATGTACGAGCTCGCGCTCTCTCGTTTCGTATCAGCGCTTGCGATCTACATCGCATCAGGCCTCAATACTGACGAGGCGATGGGGGCTTCACTTTCCACTATCACGCATGAGCGCTTGCATGAAAACGTTGCTTCTGCTCACAAGCTTATGCTCGACAGTGAGAATCCGCGCAGTATCGTTCAGGCGATCAGCGAGGTTGAACTGTTCGACCCTGTCTATGTGCGCATGCTCACCGTTGCTTCACGTTCAGGTAGCCTAGATGATATTCTCATTCAGCTTTCTTCGCTCTTCTTCAATGAATCGGTGTCGGATATCGACGAGATCATCGACAGCGTCGAGCCGATCATGGCAGCGTTCCTTACGGTTGCTGTTGGTGCAACGCTTATTTCGGTCATGTTGCCGCTTATCGGTGTCATGGGATCGATAAGTTAGTGTCGATCGATAACGAGTAGGGATCGAAGCGTGTATACGGAAAGAACACCTGAGCAGCAAAAAACACGACGCAACCGCTTTATTGCGCTTGCGGTGTTCGTCTGCGCATTGCTTGTTGCATTGGGTATTCTGCTCAACATGATCTTTGCCAGCGCGAAAGATCAGGGAGCTGCTTCTATTCGTTCAACCATCCTCGATGCTGCTATGCAATGTGCGGCTATCGAAGGATCGTTCCCTACCAATCTGGCTTATTTGGAAGACAACTACGACCTACGCGTTAATCATGACGATTATGTCATCATCTATGAAGTGCTTGCGAGCAACACGGTTCCCAGTGTGGTGGTGATGCCGCGATGAAACATAATCGGAAGCAAAAACCTGTTACTCTGCCGCATCTTTCCGGTATGTCAAGGAATGCGCGTAAGATCGCCTTCGATGAGTTGGATGCGAACGCGCATACTGTTTTCACCCCTTCTGCTATCCGCACGCACAAAAGCCCTATTTCCACTACGACGAACAAGTTCTTCGCAGTGGTTTTATTCGGACTGTTCATAGTCATGCTATTGCTTGCGTTCCTCGTGGGCATCAATGTATACAAAACGCTCGATACGATGGCGCAAGCAGAGCGCACCGAGCGTCTTGATCAAGCATTCTTGGCCAATATCATCCATGCTAACGACGTGGCCGACGCGGTTGAGGTTGGCGAAGGCCCGGAAGGTAAAGCACTCGTGCTGCGTGAGACGCTCGACGGAACAACTAGCTATGAAACGCGCATCTATGCCTACCGAGGCAAGATCGTGGAAGAATATGTTCTGGCTGAAAATGCGTATATGCCTGAAAAAGCTATCGCGATCTTCGATTCGGATACCTTCGATTTCTCATACGATAGCGGACTGATCACGATTACGACCGACGATGGAACTGCTGCTATCGCACTGCGCAGTAAGGAAGGGGAGCGCTCATGAAGCCGTTATTCCGTTCCCCTAAAGACCAGCAGACACACAGTCGTTCGGGCATCGCATTCATCGTCGAGATGCTGATTCTTTTGATCTTGGTCGCGGGATGTCTTTCAGTTCTTATTCAGGCATTCGCTTTTGCTCATCAGCAAGGTGAAGAGAATAGTGCTACGGTAAAAGCAGTGCATCTTGCTTCGAGCACAGCAGAACGCTTCAGTGCTGACCCCAATTCGATTCCCGAAGTTGAGATTATCAGCGATTTTGCAGTTTATACGACGGTGAAAAGCGAGCAACAAACCGCGGGAACGTTGTATACCGCAACGATCGAGGTATACCGTTTCGACGACCGAGATGCCGGAGCTGGTTCACGACCTTATTATGGTTTAGAGACTGCGCGCTACGTGAAAGCGGGTGAGATGTGATGGCCAAACAAGGTTCAGTGCGCATCGGCCCCGTGAGCATTCTCGTGCTTATTATCATCCTGTGCTTGGCGGTCATGGCGGTACTTACGCTTATTACCTCAGAGGCAGAAGAGTCCATTACGGTACGTCAGGAAGAATCAACCACGGCATTCTATGCGAACGAAGCAGAAGCACAGGAATACCTAGCGCGTTTGGATGGATTGCTTGCTCGTGCGAACAGTGCGCATGCTAATGTGCTATCTGCTATCGAAGTGTCAGATGCGCCGGACGGATACACCTATGAAGATGGCGTGCTGAGCATTTCATTCGTACAGGAGAACGGACGAAGGCTTGATATTGAACTGTCGATACCTTCAACGGCAGGCTATGAAATAATGTCTTGGAGAGCATCAACGGAATGGAACGAGGAAGATCCCGACAAGATCTTCTGGTCGGCTCCTAAGGAATAAAGAAACGCATTAATACGATCGATGAGTATCGCGAAGGGATAGGTTTAGTTATGAAGATTCGGGAATTGCTGCAAGAGATGGTGGACCAGAATGCATCCGACATTTTCATCGTTGCTGGCTTGCCGCTCACATATCAGGTCGAGGGCAGGCAGGTGCGCTGGGATGCACCGCTCATGCCAGCCGATACGAGCGAGGTCGTACATGCCATCTATGGTCTTGCGGGGCGCGATATCAATCCGTTCCTCAATTCGTTCAACCATGATGATGATTATTCTTTCGCGGTGCCTGGCTTAGGGCGTTTCCGCGTGAACGTTTTCCGTCAGCGTGGTTCGCTCTCGGCGATCATTCGTATTATTCCGTTCACGCTTCCTACTGCTGAGCAATATCACATTCCTGAAGAAGTTATGGCATGTGCCGAATTCGAGAAGGGCCTCGTGCTCGTTACCGGTCCGGCAGGCGCAGGTAAATCCACTACGCTCGCCTGTATGATCGATCGTCTCAATCATGAGCGAAGTGGCCACATCATCACAATGGAAGACCCTATCGAGTTCGTTCATCGCCACGACAAATGCATCGTTACTCAGCGTGAGATTCCTACCGACGTGGCTACCTATTCAGAAGCGCTTCGTTCTGCAATGCGCGAATCGCCCGATATCGTGCTCTTGGGCGAGATGCGCGACTACGACACGATCGGCACAGCAGTCACGGCAGCCGAGATGGCACAGCTCATCTTCTCGACGTTGCACACCACGGGCGGCGCGAACACGATCGACCGTATCCTTGATGCGTTCCCCGCGAACCAACAGCGCCAGATCCGCATGCAGCTTTCGATGGTCTTGCAGGCAGTGGTAAGCCAGCAGCTCGTACCTGCGCTCGATGGCACGGAAGTTCCTGCTTTCGAGGTCATGCGCGTGAATCCTGCGATCCGCAATCTTATCCGCGAAGAGAAGACCCATCAGATCGACAGCGTTATCGCAGCTAATCGTTCGGCTGGCATGCGCACGATGGATCAAAGCCTGTTCGATCTGGTCAAAGAGGGAACGATCGCGAAAGACATCGCGCTCAAATACAGCATTCACCAAGAAGCGCTCGAAAAGCGTTTTGCTGCAGAAGGCATCTAGGCCTTGTCGATTCTGCTCATATAGTGAAAAGGGCGTGCAAAATGCGCGCCCTTAGTTTTTTTCAGGGTGAATATCTCAAAGAGAACGCTAAATGTGTCTGCGCGCTTAGCGGAACATCGCGATAGCGTCGGCAACCTGCTTGTAGGCATCCTCTACAGCAGGTAAGAGCTTTTTGGCCTGTGCAGCATCGCTGGCGCGCAATGCCTCGGTAACTTCGCTTGCGCGGTCGGAAAGATCGATGAATCCCATGTCGCGTGCCGTTCCTTTAAGGGTGTGTGCAGCGCGGAAGGCTTCATCCCAGTTTTCTGCTGCCATGTTATCGATGAGATTCGTATAGCTTGCGTCGTCAGCGAACATTGTGACGAACTTAGCGATGCGCTCATTGGTGCGCAAGCGCCCGATAACGCCGGCGTAATCGCCCCCTGCGATTTGATAGAGCGTTTCTACGACTTCACTTGGTACTTGATTGGCCATGGTTATCTCGATTCTTCTGGCGTTACGTTATGGATGTAGATGGGTGTATGGCTATTCGGCAACTCGAAAGGTGCATCAAGCCAGGTGGTGTCTCCGTTATTCTGCATAATCTTGCCGATGACCCCTACCAGGATCGGTTCTTCTTCTTGTGACCAGACTGTTTTAGTGATGATGATGCAATCATACGCTTCACCATTGCTGGTTACGGTGCAATCAAGCCTGACAAGAGGATCTTGAGGCGTTGTTTCGGTGATAGCTTTGCTGAGCAACTCGACCAGATCATGGCTGATCAGATTTGCAAGCGCTTCGGTATGCAGAGGGTCTTTGATCTGAGCTGGAGTGCCAAGGCGTTTTGCGGCCCAGACGGGGATATGAAGCAAGTCGAGCGATTTGTTGTAGTCGAATTGCAGCTGACGCGATATCTCCGTAAGGAAGTGATTCTTCTCGCGTTCGTTCTCCAGCTGATCGAGTGCATATTCGGTCACGTCGAGCGTCTCGGCATCTTGGATAGCTGGTGCGATCGATTTGAGATCTTCGTAACTATTGAAAGCTCTGTTCGGTTGTGCGAGGCCTTGGCGAATAGCATCTTGAGCTTCCACCAAGCACTCTAGAAGAAGTGGATTGAATGCGCCGCATTCTCCATTGAGGATCATTTGAATGGCTTTTTCGTGACTGAATGCTGGCTTGTAGACGCGCTCTGAGGTGAGGGCATCATAGACATCGGCCAAGGAGACGATCTGAGCAGAAAGAGGGATCTCGTCGCCTTTAAGCCCATCGGGATATCCACGTCCATCATAGCGCTCGTGATGCCAGCGCGTGATCTCGCGCGAGACCTTAACGAGTGGCTCATCTTGAAATCCAAGATCGGAAAGCATTTGGTAGCCGATGACCGTGTGCTGTTTCATGGCCTCAAATTCTTCGTCGGTCAGCTTTCCTGGCTTGTTCAAGACCTCTTCGGGGATGGAGATCTTGCCGATATCGTGGAGTGCTGATGCTTTCACGATGAGATCACGCTCAGCATAAGGAAGGTAGTATTTGTCATCCTTCTTGCTTATCTGATTCAACAGTATCTCGGTGAGCGTGCCGATGTTCATGACATGCATACCACTCTCGCCATTGCGGAATTCAACGATGTGGCTCAAGATCGTAATCATCAAGCTGCCATTGCGCTCTTTTTCGAAGATCTCATTGGCGACCATATTCGTAAGCTTGCGCTGTTTAGCGTAGAGCTTGATGGTGTTGCTCACCCTTCGGATGACAATGAGCTCATCGAAAGGTCGATTGATGAAATCGGTAACGCCAAGACTGTAGGCGCGCTCGACGAATTCAGGGGAACTCTCGGTCGAGATGGAGACTACGGGAAGGAACTGGATCCAACGATTTTCATTCATGGCTTCCAGGACGCCAAAACCATCGACCTTCGGCATGACCATATCCAAGACAACGATCGATATTTCGGAGGCATGTTGTTGCAAGATGGCGATAGCCTGTTCACCATCTTCTGCTTCGATGATGTTGTAGGTATCCGCAAGGATATCGGAAAGCAGCATTCGATTCATCGCTGAGTCATCAACGATGAGAATGGTTTCTCTATTTTCATCATGTGTTGCTATGATGCGTCCTTTGGTCGAAATCGTTGCCCAAATAAGCACATTATAAGGGGTAATCAGCTCCATTTGTATACTGCGAAGAAAAAACCTTAGCTGCTTTGCCGAAGCATGAGCGGGCACCGTGCAGAGCCTCTAAACTCACCGTTTCCGTATGCTCAGTGGTGCGTGAATTTAAAATCGGAGATAATGAACCAGCGAACATAAGCAGTAGCTCAAAAGGATGGTTCCATGGCTGAATACATAGAAGGAAAACGCGCGGTACTCGAAGCGTTCAAGACCAACGTTCCTGCAACGTGTCTCTATGTCGCTGAAGGCAGTCATGGTGATAAAAACGTGAGTGAGCTGGTGAAACGCGCTCACAAGATGGGGCTTTCGGTCAAGCAGGTCAAGCGTGATCAGCTCGATAAACGCTCTGAGCGCGGTTCGCATCAGGGCGTGATGCTCGAGACGAAGCCGTTCGAATACTGCTCTGCACAGGCGCTCATCAATGGGGCGCTTGCGCATGCGGAGCAGAACAACGGCAATGCGCTCATCGTGGTGCTCGACCATATTACGGATGCGGGCAATCTTGGGGCCATCGCGCGTTCTGCTGAAGTGGTTGGCGCGAGTGGTGTGGTGATCCCCAACAAACGAAGCGCCCATGTGAATGCCGCAACGTACAAGAGCTCGGCAGGAGCGATCGCTCATCTTCCGATCGCGCAGGTGGCTAACATCGCCCAGTTCATCGATCGCTTGAAGAAGAGCGGATTTTGGGTTGCTGGCGCGAGCGAAAAGGCTCCGCAATGCATCTGGGATGCGCCGATGGCAGGCAAGCTCGCGCTCGTTATGGGCAACGAAGGAACGGGCCTTGCGCGTCTTACGCAAGAGCAGTGCGATTTCCTCGTGAGCCTTCCTCAGGCAGGCAACATCGCCTCGCTCAACGTTGCGCAGGCGGCCACCGCTTGCATGTACGAATGGATGCGCCAGGCACGCGTTCAATCGCAAAACTGATCGGCTCTTCAGAACTTAAGGAGAAAAAGACGCTCTTCGATGCCTGATAAGCGAACGAAAATACTCATCGTCGATGGTTATAACGTGTTGCGCAGTGGTTCGCGCTACCGTTCGATGCGTCATGCACCGGACTACACGTTCGAGAAATACAACCAAGTACGTGAAGCGCTCATCAGCGATGTCGCAGCGTTCGCGGGAAGCGAATACCGCTCGGTCACGGTAGTGTTCGATGGAGGCGACAATCCCGAATCGGCGGGGAAGACGCAGCGGATCGGCGTGGTGAAGGTGGTCTTCTCGCCCTATGGCTCGAGTGCGGACAAAGTGATCGAGAAGCTTGCTCATGATGCGCGTGAGAAGAACTTCGAGGTGCTCGTGGTCACGAGCGATGCGACGATCCAGGATACCGTGTTCGGCGGCATGGTCACGCGCATGAGTGCTAACGGATTCAGCAATGAGATCGACGACTTGCACGACGAAGCGAAGGTCGAAGGGCACGCGCGCACGAAGCGCAAGGCGACCGTGGCGGATCGCCTTGATCGTTCGGTCCTGGAAAAGCTCGAAGAGATGCGCGATCGGCTCTAGGCGACCACCTATGAGTGATTCGCTGCGAACGATGACATGCCGCGAATAACTTTCGATCTATCCTCGCTCTGTTGCTTGAACAGCCCGGTTTTTTCATGCACTCGCTTTTGCAGCGCTCTATATAAGAAGTAAAGAAATCATAAGAAACAAAAAATGCAGAGGGAGTCGAGCGACCCCCTCTGCAACAGATCACGTATGTTGAGCAGCTCTATCCCGCAAGCACGTCAAGCGAGGTCGCGCCACAAACCGATCCATCGGCAATAGCAGCTTCGATCTGCTCATCGGTATACCCAAGATCCTTCATGACCTCGACCGTCGCGCTGCCGAGCATGCCCGTTGGCGCGTAATCAGGCACAGGCTGCGATTCGAACTGGATCGGAACTGTAGGGATGTTACGCTCGGACTCAGGGTATTTGATCTTTACCAGGTAATCGTTGTCCCAGACGTTTTGGTCTTCGTATACATCGAGCGGTGTCTGGCAAAGCTCGATAGGAATGCCGGCATTTTTGAAGAGCGTAAGCGCTTCGGTGCAGGTCATCTTAGCGAGCGCATCATCCATCACGCCCACCACTTCGGCGTTCAACCCCGCCTCGTTCATCTTCACGCAGTTGATGTACTTTGGATCATCAACGAGATCATCGCGCCCGATCAGCTTCATGATCTTGTTGTAATCGCGGTCATACTCAGGATCGCACATGGCAACGTACTTGCCATCACCGGTCATATACACATTGTTGAAGGGGCAGATGACTTCAAGACGGCTCTTCGGATACGGGTTGCCATACTGCGCCGAGATCATGCCCGTCATGAGCGTGAAAACGCCGGCGTGTTGGAGCGCGCACGTAACGTAATCGCCCTCGCCAGTGGTAGCGCGTCCGACGATGGCAGCGCAGATGCCCGCAGCCAAGAACATGGAAGCCTGCAGATCGCCATAGCCATTGGTGGGGATCATGGGAGAATCGCCCCTGTTGACCGTGGTGCCGAATACGCCGCCGCGCGCCATATAGCAGGTCACGTCGAAACCAGGGTCGTCCTTTTCTGCACCACGTTTGCCATAGCCGAGCCCATGGCCCATGATCAACCGCGGGTATTTCGCGTGCAGCGTCTCCCAATCAAGACCGAGCTTCTTCAAGGATTTGGTGCGCGTGTTGGTGATGAAGACATCCGCCTTAGCCAAGAGCTTATCCATCACTTCCGCGCCCGTTTCGCTCTTCAGATTGAGCGAGATGAACCGCTTGTTCAGATTGACCATGTCGAATGCAAGATTCTCTTCGTCTGACATGGGCATATTGAACACCGCGGCCTGCGTCACGCGACATGGATCGCCTTTTGCTGCTTCGACCTTGATCACCTCTGCGCCCCATTCGCCCAGGATGCGTCCGGTCGCAGGTGTGGCCATATAGGTTGTCAGGTCGACAACCTTGATTCCCTCAAGTGGTTTCATCGTAATCCCCCTTCGCTCTCAGATCGCGACCCCCATCGCGCTGAGCACCTAAGAATGTCTCTTTCCAGTATAGCCACCTTGTAGGTATGCCAGCATTACACCTTGTTTACGAAACATTCCAAAAAATGTGCAAACAACTTTGTTGCAGAAGGGAGTCTTGTGCTACCCGCTCACGAATTGCTGCTATACAAGCGTGCGTTCTTCTCCTACAATACAAAGGCTGTTTTTATTACACATGCGTGGTGGACTTGCGCTCGCTAGTGGCCCAATAGGTTGCGAGGGCAGGGAAGAAGCCAGGCAGAGGATCAACGAATGGAGAAACATGGCAAAGATCAATCTTAAAGCCCTGCTCGATGCAGGCATGCACTTCGGTCATCAGACCCGTCGCTGGAACCCCAAGATGAAGCCCTACATCTTCGGCAGCCGTGGTGACATCTATATCATCGACCTCAAGCAATCCCTCTACGGCCTGGATGCTGCTTATAGTGAAGTCAAGCGCATCGCTGAGAAGGGCGGTACCATCCTCTTCGTCGGCACGAAGAAGCAGGCTCAGGAATCCATCGCTGAAGCGGCAAATCGTTGCGGTATGCCGTACGTCAACTCCCGTTGGCTCGGTGGTATGCTCACCAACTTCGTCACCATCCGCTCACGTGTTCAGCGCATGGAAGAGCTCGAAGCTATGGAGGCTGATGGTCGCATGGAGCAGCTCCCTAAGAAGGAGCAGATCCTGTTGAAGAAGGAGCTCGCTAAGCTCCAGACTAACCTCAACGGCATTCGCAACATGAAGCGCATCCCCGATGCGATCTTCGTGGTCGATACCAACCGCGAGCAGATCGCCATCCACGAGGCTCGTCGTCTGAGCATCCCTATCATCGGCACGCTCGATACCAACTGCGATCCCGATGATGTGGACTTCGGTATCCCCGCTAACGATGACGCGATCCGTTCTGTTCGCCTGCTGTGCGATTTCATCGCTGATGCGGTCATCGCTGGTACGGGTGCAGAGGTCACGGTCGAGGAAATGGCAGCGCCTTCCGAGGCTGCAGCTGTTGCAGAAGAGCCGATCGCTCCTAACGAGGAACTTCACGAAAACGCAGAGGAAATGCCTCGCTAATCGTCTACGATCCAACGTTTGTCCGGGGCAGGTTTAAGTTTCTTAGCCTGCCCTTTTTAAAAGAAAGGAAATAGCTATGGCACAAGTTAGCGCCGCTATGGTAAAAGAACTCCGCGAAATGACCGGTGCAGGCATGATGGAATGCAAGAAGGCACTCGTCGAAGCTGATGGCGACATGGATAAGGCAGTCGACGTTCTGCGTACGGCAGGTCTTGCTTCCGTTGCTAAGAAGGCTGGTCGCGCTACGAACGAAGGCGCAGTGGTTGCGCTCGTTTCCGACGATGCGCATGCAGGCGCGCTCGTTGAGCTCAACTGCGAGACCGACTTCGTCGGTATGAACGAGAAGTTCCGTGCATATGCGGAAAAGATCGCGAAGGCTGTTCTCGAGAACGCTCCAGCCGATCTTGATGCGCTGCGCGCAAGCGAGATCGAGGGCGAGACCGTAGAGGCAGTTGTCACCGATGCGATCCACACGCTTGGCGAGAACATCCAGCTTGCCCGTTTTGCCTATTCGCTCCAGCCTGAAGGCGCTGTTGCTAGCTACGTTCATGGCGTTGGCAAGATCGGCGTGCTCGTTGACTTCAAGCTCGGCGATGCAAGCTTCGCAACCAACGATGCGTTCAAGACCTATGGCCGCGATATCGCAATGCAGGTCGCAGCAGCTTCTCCGGTCGCAGCAACTCGCGAAGCGGTCGATCCGGCCGTTGTTGCTCACGAGATGGAGATCTACAAGGCACAGGCTGCTGAGTCCGGCAAGCCCGAGAACATCCAGGAGAAGATCGCTACCGGTCGTCTTGAGAAGTTCTACAAGGAAAACGTTCTGACCGAGCAGGCTTACGTGAAGGACCCCGATAAGTCCGTTGCTGACTACACCGCAGAAGTGGCTAAGGAGCTCGGCACCACTATCGAGATCGTTGACTTCACCCGTTTCGTTCTCGGCGAATAATCGCGCCACATACTCATTCGAACCCTTCGTTCGCACCCGCAATGCTGGGCGAGCGGAGGGTTCTTTGTCATAATAAGACTGTCCGCAATCAAGATTGGAAAGCTACGATGGCAGAAGAAATAATCGTCACTCACGGTTGCACTCATCTTTCCGGCACTGTTCGCGTGAGCGGTGCGAAGAACTCTGCTTTGAAGCTCATTGCGGCAGCGCTTTTGGGGCAGGGGAAATCTGTCCTGCATAACGTTCCCAATATTTCCGATATCGACATCATGATCGAGGTTCTCGAAAGCCTCGGTGCTAGCGTTGAGCGTACCGGCCATACGATCGCGATCGATACTGCAAACGCAACTGGCTTTGAAACTCCCTATGAGCTGGTCTCGAAAATGCGTGCGAGCATTTCTATCTTAGGTCCGCTCATTGGGCGTTTTGGCAAGGCGCGCGTCGCAATGCCCGGCGGCTGCAAGATCGGTGCGCGCAAGATCGACATGCATCTTTCCGTGCTCGAAGCACTGGGTGTGAATTTCGTGAACGATCATGGTTACCTTTATGCCTCGAGCCCTAATGGGCTTCATGCAGCGAAGGTGTTCCTCGATTTTCCCAGCGTGGGTGCTACGGAAAACATGCTTATGGCTTCTGTCACTACTGAAGGCACGACCGTTATCGATAACGCCGCGCGCGAACCCGAGATCGTCGATCTTGCGAATATGCTCAATGAAATGGGCGCATGCGTGCAGGGAGCGGGTACTTCCACGATCGTCGTGCATGGGGTCGCGCTCAGCGATATGCATCCCTGCGAGCATTGGGTCGTGGGCGATCGCATTGAAGCGGGCACCTATCTCACTGCAGGCGCTCTTTTAGGCGGTCCGATCACGGTCGAAGGCATCGACCCAGAATTCTTGCGCACGGTCCTTATGAAGTTCGAAGAGATGGGCGCAAACGTTTCAACCACCGAAGATTCGATCACGGTCTCGCGCACGGAACCGCTCCGTCCGACCGACATCCAAACCTTGCCTCATCCTGGGTTTCCCACCGACATGCAAGCGCAATTCTCGGTGCTGGCTGCGTTCGCTGATGGCTGTTCGGTGGTTTCTGAGAACATCTTCGAAAACCGCTTCATGTTCGCTGCCGAGCTCAATCGTATGGGCTCGGATATTCGCCTTGATGGACATCATGCGCTCATCCATGGCGTTCCGGGTTTGCAAGGCGCACCCGTTTCTTCGCCTGACTTGCGCGGTGGTGCAGCGCTCGTGATCGCTGGTCTTGCGGCAGAAGGCGAAACGCGCATCTACGATATCCACCATATCGATCGTGGATACGAAGACTACGTGGGTAAATTGCGCTCGCTGGGCGCTCATATCGAGCGCGTCGTCGTGTAGCAGAGCTATAATGAAACCGCGCCTGCGCGCACCAAAAAGGTAAATCAAAGAAGCGTCGCAAGCAATACTGTCGCGCGGCGTATGATGAGGAGTCTATGCCAACCAAACGCAGTTCATCTCGATCTTCGCGCTCAGCAAGAAAGGCCGGGAAGCACTGGTCTTCTTCAGTGATCGGAAATCATGCTACTCCTCAGCATTCATCGCGCAAGCCTCATCTGCGCAATAAGGCTACGGGTTCAGCAACGCGCCGCCAAGCACGCAGCTCTGCTTCCTCAACAAGACGGCGAAACACCTCGTTTTCCAAACAGACTGCCGAGATCAACCAGATGCAGGTCGAAACACGCTCGGTCGATCAGCGTACTACGCAGCACAGGGCGAGCAGATCGCGCGCGGAAGAGTTCATGAAGCGCCGCCGTCGCAACAATATCATCATTGCACTCGTAGCTATTTGCGTGGTCGCGTTCCTTATCTTCAATATCGCTTCCTGTGCTTTCAAGTCGTTCGCCTCCGCCACTATGGCACTCAATAACGAGGACGTGAAGAAAGAGCTCGTCGTTGCTAAGGAGAACGAGCCCTATTATATTTTGCTCGCGGGGCTTTCTAACTACGACCAATCAAGCGAGGCGGCAAGCTATCTTGCGGTGCTGCGCATCGATGAGCAGAATAAGAGTTTCTCGCTCATGAACATTCCTAGCAACATCATGTGTACCTACGATCAGGGTACCCAGGATCTCTTGCGCAATGCTCCGCGTTATGGCGGAGAGGCCGAACTGGTGCGCAAGGCAAAGGAGCAAACCGGTATCGATTTTGCGCACTATCTGCGCATTACTGAAGAGGGGCTCAAAACGCTCGTCGATGATATCGGGGGCGTTCAAGTGAACGTCGAGTATCGTCTTGACGATCCGCGCGTCGGTCATGTGGTCATTCCGCCAGGGGAGCAGACCCTTAACGGGGAGCAGGCCGTGGCGTTCGTGAGCGCAACCAACTACCAAGGTGGTCGCACGCAGCGAACGGCCAACCAGATGGAATTCTTCTTCGATCTTATCAATAAGATGACCTCGTCAGAGGGTATTGGCTGGATCAACGATTCAGACGTAATCTCCAATGCGATCAAGACCGACCTGTCCTATGACACGCTCTCTGCACTTGCAGCTATGTATGGGCAAGGGGCTTCGTTCTATACTGCGCTAATGCCGGGTTCTCAATATACGGTGAACAATGTGGTCTGTTTCAGCCCCAACAGCAAAGCGTGGGAGCAGATGCGCGGGCGTTTCATGAATGGCGAAGATGTCAATACGAGCATCGACACGTCGGGCATCGATAAGAGCAAGCTTTCGATCGTGGTGTACAACGGCACGGGCAGTGATGGCTTCGCAGCGCAAGCGGCGCAGATTCTTCAGTCGAAGGGCTATACCGTTCAGGAGACGGGCAATGCGGATTCTGCGGTCTACACTGAAACGCTCGTGATCTATAAGGACACAGAAGACGAAGCGGCCGCTGAGGCGATCGTTGCCGATCTCGGGGTCGGTCGTGCGGTGTATGCGAGCGTCTACTACAACCTGAAGACCGATATCCAGGTCGTGGTGGGAAGCGATTGGAAGCCGGTCAGGTAGTGTTCGATCCGATCGAATACCTCACTTCGCCACGCTGGCAAACTATGAGCTTGGGACTCGAGCGCACGCATGCGCTTTTGGCTGGACTCGGCGATCCTCAGAAGCGGCTTCGTTTCATTCATGTGGCAGGAACGAACGGCAAAGGATCGACGTGCGCGTTTCTCGCTTCAGTGCTCGAGCAGGCAGGGTATCGGGTCGGGCTTTTCACGAGCCCGGCAGTCTATTCGTTCGAAGAGCGCGTTCGTGTGAATGGGCAGCCTATCGCCTATGAGGAGCTCGCGAGCGTGACCGAGGCGGTGAAGCAGGTTGCGGAAACGCTCGAAGAGCACCCTACTGAATTCGAGCTTTTAACGGGCGTCGCGTTCACTCATTTCGCACGTTCGCACTGTGATGTGGTGGTCGTGGAGGTTGGTATGGGCGGTCGCCTCGATTCGACCAATGTTATCGAGGCCCCTGAAGTGGCGGTCATCACGCCAGTCTCATTCGACCATTGTGCGTTCTTAGGGGACACGCTTGCGAAGATAGCAGGTGAAAAAGCAGGCATCATCAAGCCGGGCGTACCTGTTGTTTGTGCACCGCAAGCGCCTGAAGCCGAAGCGGTCATTCGCCAGGTTGCACACGAGCGCGCATGCCCGTTCGTGCAGGTCGATCTTTCTCAGGAACAGGGGAGCGAGGAGTGTTTCTCCTATCGGGAGCGGCACGATCTTGCGCTTGGAATGCGCGGCGTGTTCCAGCTGGAGAACGCCGCAATTGCCCTCGATGCGCTCGATGTGCTCAAGCAGTGCGGGTGGACGATTCCTGAAGAAGCGATTCGCGAAGGTTTGTGCCTAGCGCATTGGCCAGGGCGCTTCGAGGCGGTAAGTGCAGAGCCGCTCATCATCTTCGATGGAGGACATAACCTTTCTGGTATCAGTGCGCTCGCTGCATCGCTTGAGCGCGCCTATCCACAGCACTATCGCATAATCATCTCAGGTGTGCTTGCCGATAAGGACTATCAGGACATGGCAGAAGTGCTGGTTGATATGGCTGATGAGATCATTGCGCTCACTCCTGATAATGCGCGGGCACTTGCTGCGAAGGACTATGTTGAAGCCTTGCGTCAGGCGCATGAGCCCAGGCGTGCGCATATCATGGTGGAGGCGCCGGGCATCTCAGCGGGCGTGGCAGAGGCGCTCAAACGCTATGAAGGAGCTCGCCGTGCGCAGGTAGCGCCGCTTATCTGCGTGTGTGGGAGCTTGTATCTTCTCGGAAGTGTTATGGAAGTTTTGCGGCAGGATGGCGTGGTTTTGTAGCGCGCTGGTAATTCAGGTATACTTTCAACCGTTGCACTTCGTGCACGTGATGAATATCTCGAATGGGCTTGGGCGGCGCCAAGTTCCGAACCTGGTCAGGTCCGGGAGGAAGCAGCCATAAGGGACCGCTGACGAGCGCCCTTGCCTATTCGGGATATTCGTGTATTCGGGCACGATGCAAAGAATATGTAAAGGAACCATCAACCAAACGTAAAGGATGATCTGTTGGATATCATCAATTTCTTCGTAGGGCTTCTCAAGGATCCCCGGGCGTTCATTGCGGGATGGATCATAACGTTGGGTCCTGTCTGGGTCTATACCCCTTTGTTCCTCATCGTCTTCGTGGAAACAGGCTTGGTCTTCTTTCCTTTCTTGCCGGGCGATTCATTGCTCTTCGCTGCGGGTGTCTTTTCTGCAGACGGGGGAGGGCTCAACATCGCCGCAACGCTCATCGTCTTTTACGCGGCAGCTATTTTAGGTAACACCTCGAACTATTGGATCGCACGTTTCTTTGGTGCGCGCATCATCGATTCTGGCAGGGTGAAGGCGCTCACCAAAGAACGCATGGACAAGCTCGACTACTTCTTCCAGAAATATGGTGGGCTCACGATCGTCATCACGCGTTTCATGCCGTTCTTCCGCACTTTCGCGCCCTTTATCGCGGGCATGGGCCATATGAACTTCTCGAAGTTCACGCTCTTCAACACCATCGGTGGCGTTGCGTGGGTGAGCTTGTTCGTGCTTGTGGGATACTTCTTTGGTGGTGTACCCTTTGTTCAAGAACACTTCGAGGTCATCGTATTAGGTATCGTTGCCGTTTCGGTGGCTCCCGCTTTCATCGCTGCGATCAAGACCGCACTGTCTTCGCGCAAAGCTAAGAAGTAGAAAGCCTAGGTGATTTCATGGCAGAAGCACTGTATCGGAAATATCGTCCGAGCACCTTTGAAGATGTGGTCGGACAGGAGCATATCGAACGAACGCTCAAGAACGCCCTCGAGCAGGAAAAGGTATCGCATGCCTATCTCTTCTGTGGGCCACGCGGCACGGGCAAGACCACCATGGCGCGCATCCTGGCGAAGGCATTGCTTTGCGAGAAGGCTCCTACGATCGATCCGGATGGCACGTGTGAAGAGTGCTTAGCGATCGCAGCGGGCACTCACCCCGACGTCTACGAGCTCGACGCAGCGAGCCGCACGGGCGTGGAGAACGTGCGCGAGGAGATCATCAATCGCGTTCATTATGCGCCTACGCATGGCTCATACAAGATATACATCATCGACGAAGTCCACATGCTCTCAACGGCAGCGTTCAATGCGCTTCTGAAGACGCTCGAAGAGCCGCCGAGCCATGTGGTGTTCATCCTCTGTACTACCGACCCGCAAAAGGTGCCCGATACCATCCATTCGCGCTGTCAGCGGTTCGACTTCCATCGTTTGAGCGTCGATGAGATCACTGCGCGTCTTGGTGCGGTGTGCGTCCAAGAAGGGGTGGAGTTCGAGCCTGAAGCGCTCGAGCTCATTTCCCATCAAGCTGAAGGTGGTATGCGTAACGCGCTTACTTCTCTCGAGCAGCTCGCGGCCTTTGGTGAAGGCCACGTTACGCTCGATGGCGCGCATCGTATCCTTGGGTCGCTCGACAACGAAGGCCTTACCGAGATCGTTCAGGCACTCGGCAAACATGATGCCGGTGCTTGCTTCACCTGGGTCTCTCACTATGTGGAAACGGGTGCAGATATCGCACAGTTCGTTCAAGAGCTTGCCGAACACATGCGCAATCTCTATCTTATGAGCCTTACCGATGCCGACGTGGAGATCTCCGCGAGCACTTCTGCGCGCGAAGTCATGGAATCCGAGCTCGAGCTGTTCGGTACCGAACGCTTGAGTCGTGCGCTTTCGGTATTGGGCGACCTCATGAAAGAGCTGCGCGCCACCACGAATTCGCGCCTTGCATTCGAGATCGCGCTCACGCGCCTGTTGCGTCCCGAGTCCGATCTTACCCTAGAGTCGCTTTCCGAGCGTATCGAAGAGCTTGAGATGAAGCTGCTCTCAACGCCTTCGCTCGCTTACGCGCAGGGTGCACCAACAGCACCTGTTTCTGCTGGCGCGATGCAGATGCCAGCTCCTATGCAGAGCATGCAGCAGCCCTCAGCACCTCAACCAGCAGTCGCGCAATCGCAGCCTGCACCGCAACAAGCCTACACCCCGGTCCAAGCGTCTACACCCTCTGCGTCTGCTCCGCGACCGACTCCTGCGCCTCAGCCCATGCCCACGCCGCAGCCCGCACCTGCACCACAGCAGGTCCCTGCGCCGCAACCCGCTCCTGTGCCGCAACCGATGCCAGCTCAGGCAGCTACGGGTTCGCCGGCATCGAATGTGCCTCCTGCTTCCGTCGACCTTACGAACGCTGCGGCTCTTCAGCGCATGTGGCATTCGGTCACCTCAGCACTTCGAAAGTCGAATCCTGCGCGTGGCGTTCTGTTCATGGGTGCGAAGATCGAGGCCGATCCTCAAAACCACGGTGTGAAGATCGTCTTCTCGCCCGATTCGAGCTTTGCCTATGCTGCAGCTCAGAAAAAAGAGGTGAAGGACGTTCTTGCGCAGAGCTTCATCGAGGTGACGGGCGGCTCGGTGCCGTTCCAGCTACTCATGGGGCAAGGAGGATCCGCTCCTTCTGCTGGTTCGAACTATCAAGGCACGGCGAATCAGAGCGCCTCTACGCCCGCAGCCTATGCGCCGCAAACGCCTCAGCCTCAAGCTGCTGAGGTCCCTCAAGCAGTTCCTCAGGCATCTCAGAACGCTCCAGTGCCAGCACCGGCTTCGACGCCAATTTCGGCACCAGCATCGGCAACGACATCAGCTTCCGTGCCAACTCAAGCACCAGCAACGCCGCCGACGCCAGCATCAGCATCCGCTCCGAGCGCACAGCCTGTCCCTGCTCAGCCAGCAGCAGCTTTCCAAGCTGAACCAGCGGTTTCAGGAATGATACCACGCTACGAAGATGAGTCACCGTTCGTGGACAGCGATGCTGATTTCGCACCTGCTACTCCTCAAGCAGCTCCCGTGCAGCAGCCTCCGCAGTCCGCTCAACCGGTTCAAGCCTCTCAACCCGCCCAGCCCTCGCAGCAGCCAGCGGTCGCTCCAGAGCATCGATCCCAGTCGGCAGCGTTCTCGCAGGGGTCTCAGCCGAATGAAGGAGCGCCCGTTGCGCCAGCGTCGAGCGAAACGCACCAGGAAGCTGGTCAAAACGCTCAAGCGGTTCAGCCTGAACAGCCTCGTTCAGAGCCTCAAGCGAGCGAAGGGCTTTCAGAGGCTGACCAAACCAGACAGATCCTCACCGCGGCATTCGGTGAGGATTTGCGGATAACCACTGAGAATTGATAACGTATAATCGAGCAAAACAAGAAACGAGACGAGGAGTTCAACTCTATGGATATGAAACAGATGATGCGCCAAGCTCAGAAGATGCAGAAAGAGCTCAATAAAGCTCAGGAAGAAATCGCCACGATGAGCTTCGAGGCAACTGCAGGCGGTGGCATGGTCACGGCTGTTGCATCGGGTGACATGGCTATCACCTCGCTTACCATCGATCCGGATGCGGTCGATCCTGAAGATGTCGAAATGCTGCAAGACATGGTCGTGGCTGCGGTGAACGAAGCGCTTCGCGGCGTTTCTGAGCTCAGCAACCAGCGCATGAGCGCGGTCACGGGTGGCATGAACATCCCAGGGCTCATGTAGCAACTCGTGTACGCTGCTTCTGCAATACAGAATCTACTCGATGAACTCGAGCGCCTTCCTGGCATCGGTCCGAAGTCGGCTCAACGCATCGCTTACTGGATCTTGAACAATCCCAAGGCCGATGCGATGCGGCTTGCCGACGCGATCAAGGAAGTGAAGGACACGGTGCATTTTTGCTCTCAGTGTTTCAACTATGCCCAAGGCGACCTTTGCGAGATCTGTGCATCGCCCAAACGTGATGCCACGTGCATTTGCGTGGTTTCTGAACCGCGCGACATTCCGCCCATCGAGCGTACGGGAACGTTTTCTGGGCACTATCATGTGCTGGGGGGAGCACTTTCGCCCTTGGAAGGGATCGGTCCTGATGAGCTTCATGTGGCCGAGCTCATGGCACGCCTTTCAAATCCCGATATTACCGAAGTCATCCTTGCAACCAATCCCAACGTCGAAGGTGAAACGACGGCGAGTTATCTCGCGCGTCTCATAAAGCCGACGGGTGTTACGGTCAGTCGTCTTGCGAGCGGGCTACCAGTAGGGGGTGACCTTGAGTTCGCCGATGAGGTAACGCTGGGTCGCGCTATCGAGTCGCGCCGTATTCTCTAGACAAGAAAAGGCTCATCAGTCGAGCCTTTTCAGAGAATCCTAAGGCGCATAGCCATAATTATGCTGCAATTCAATCTCTTATGATACTGTGTTTAATCGGACTTTACTAAGCAGAACTCAGCCTCATCAAACCATTCGATAAGGTTGTCGCGATCTTTGAGTTGCTATGCTTGGCTTAAGATGGAAGTATCTCATCTGCTTCTTAACCTCGAAAAGTAGATCAGATACCTGATGAGCGCTAATTAGCTGCGACCAAGAGAGATATCGAGGTTGAAGTGTGTTCGATCCTTGAGGTAGCAACCGATCGTCTCCGCTGCCTTTTCAACTCTTTTCGTAAGGTACGAATGTCTTCATCTTGTTTGAAGAATGGCGTATCAGCATCAAAGGTAACGAAGGTGAGTCATAGTAACGATCGATTGGATATCCCTCTTCATCATGATTATATTATACCAGGTCAAATGCTATAAATGTATGGTCAAGAAAGCATGATTAAGTATTGCAACAACTTAAAAGTTGCATTATGTAAACTCCCGTTCTTCGTAGAGTATTGCAATTTTTTCAGGACGCGCTTGACTGATTCGAGAATCGCGTTTGATTTTTTGAATTAGACTGGAATGGAGAACTGTTTCAATGTGAACGATGCGTGAAAGGAATCTTACATGAGTGGCATTTATACAACTGATAACAGCTGGATGGAAGAAGTCGATTTTTCTGACGAAGAGCAGCGTTGCAAGGCACTCGATGCGCGTGATGCGGAGTCGTTCAATGGGATGCTCGGGATTCGTTTTGCCGAACAGAGCCCCGATAGAACCGTCGCTGAGCTCGACATCCACCCCCGCCTTTTCCAGCCGTTCGGGTTCCTTCATGGGGGAGTAACGCTCGCGCTCGTCGAGGCGGCTGCTAGTCGCGCAGTAGATATGCGTGCCGACTATGAAAAAGAGCGTCCTTTTGGCGTTCATATCGAAATCGATCACAAGAAGCCAGGCAGGCAAGGAGTGTTGCGCGCAATCGCGACATTCGATCATCAGGAAAAGAACAAGCAGATCTGGAATATCGAAGTGCGCGACGAGGACGACGATATCGTTTCTGACGGCATCTTCGTTACCAAGATCGTCTCCCTCGAACGACTCGCTCAAAAGCAAGCTGAGCGCGAAGGAAAATAAGCGAAGATGCTTGAGTAGACTCGCCCGGGAGGGTGCAAGCGTTTTTCTCAAAATCCTTCCTACTGTGAAGGTTTTGTGCGCCGGTAAGCGGTAGTTTTTGCTCGAATAAATTCCCTCTTTTCCTGGGGTTTTATGATTTAGAAAAAAAATTCAACCATTCGCCCAAACTTTCTCAAAATACTTCTTGACGCACTCCCTACCCGCGAGGATAATACTGCCTTGCGCGACTCACGAGTGGCGCTCGCGACGGGCCTTAGAAACCCGGCGCGGAGAACCTTGAAAACCGGATACTGTAGAGAACTAATTAGAGTAGTTACGTAAGCAAGAATTGAAGCTAGATAAACCTGTCGATCCTTTAAAAAGGAATCGATACACAGAATCAAACTTGCAGATGGTCCTTTAGGCCATCTCCTTTAAATGGAGAGTTTGATCCTGGCTCAGGATGAACGCTGGCGGCGTGCTTAACACATGCAAG